>ENA-OSEO01000115-OSEO01000115.1-sediment-metagenome-genome-assembly--contig:-NODE-115-length-214642-cov-8.003067_pt1 | contig 214642 bp, 218 predicted proteins | sample MGYA00237883_ERZ534232 | MGnify/ENA metagenome assembly ERZ534232
GCTTCTTTAAGCTTTAGGTCGTAAAAACTACAATCCAACAGCCTTCTCAGCTGCCTATTTTAACTCCGCGCTTGACAGGATCACAATATACCAGCCATGAACATACGAAAATACTTAAGGATCACGGCATAAAAATCTCCATGAATGGCAAAGGCAGATCGATCGACAACATCGCTATTGAACGCTTCTTCAGAACGCTCAAATACGACGAAATCTACATCAACGACTATCAAAGCGTCAGCCACCTTCGAAACAGCATTGCCAAGTATATGCATTTTTACAATTTCAACCGGTTCCATTCGGCACTGGGCTACAAAAAACCGATGAACGTCTATCTGGAAGGAGTTAAAAAAGTTGGTTAGGCACTTAGCCGGCGGTGGGAAGATGATTTCTCAAAATCCTGTCTTGACAAATGGTGGCAGTATACATAAACACGCTTTGTGGCTTTACTTTTTTCTTTTGCTTTATCTCTTTGCCATGTTTCGATCATTTCAGAGGTTAGATCTGAAATATCCATGGCTCCAAAGTGCTTTGAAAAATGCTTTTGATAGTCTTTGCGTCGTTTTTCATTGTTCTTGTTGTGTAAAGCCTTGTCTGTAAAATATAAAGTTGCCAAGTCATCAATACTGACTGTCGTTTTCTTTTTGTATTTTACGATAGGTGCATCATCTCCAAACTTTGCTCGATTGATTGCTTCATTGCGTTTTTGATGACAAAATTCTTCTCGAATCCCTTCGGAGTGTTTGCCAATATGTACTGTTTTACTTTTTCCAGCAATTTTATAGACAATATAATATGAACGATCATCATTTTCTAGAGTTTCATATTTCACACCAGTGAATTTCTTAGAAGATGTGAATCTAGATTTTTTTTCTGTGTCTGTTTTAGCCATATGATTACCTTCTCTTGTTACACCTATGTTACACCATAGATGCTGAAAAATGCAAAAATATGACTAAAATTGATAAATGCTAAAAAATACTAAAGTGCCTATTTTAGGCTATTTGATGACATTTTATGAAAGATGAGTATATATGTAAATCGATATAGTAGCGGTTCGAGTCCGCCCACTGGTACCACTGATTTAGCCTATTTTATGGGCTTCCCGAAAAAACTCTTTATCAATCCGAATTTTTTTCTTCTTTCGCCCTGCGCAGCAGATTCGCAGCCATCGTTTGAAACACCAGGTTGTGAAACGGAACCAGCGCGTACCAGTAAAGTCGGCCTGCCAGCCCGTGAGGGTAAAAATAAGCCGTCTGGTAAAGGTTGCCTTCGCTGATCCGAAATTCTAGCCATGCTTTCCCGGGTAGTTTCATCTGCGCGTAGAGTAGAAGGCGTTCGTCGGTTTTTAGATCGACCACTTTCCAGAAATCGACGCTGTCACCGATCCGCAGGGTGTTCGGGTCCCGCCGTCCGCGAGAGAGGCCGTAACCGCCGACGAGTTTGTCGATCAGCCCCCGAACCGTCCATAGCACCTCGTAGCCGAACCATCCGTTTTCTCCGCCGATCGAGCAGAAAGTTTCGAATATGCGGTGCGGGCTTACCTCTCCCAGCGGCAAAACGCGCCGGTCGACGAAGAGGGCATCGGCGAGTGCGGAATGATCGACTTCCCATGCGGCTCCCGAAGCATCCGACCAGCGGCTGAGGACCTGGGTGTTTTTGATCTCTTCGACGGCCGCTTTGACGGCGTCGGCATAGGGGATCGGGTTGATCGAGGGGAAGAGGCGTTTGGCATTGTCGTTTTTGACGAGCACTTCGCTTTTGAGCCCTTCGATGAGGGCGGAGGCGACGGAATAGGGGACGGGGGTGACCAGGGTGAGCCAGTACGAAGAGAGTTTCGGAGTGAAAAACGGAACGGGGATGAGAAAGCGTTCGAGCCCCACCGCATCGGCGTACCCCAGCAGGAGCCGCCGATAGCTCATCACTTCGCTGCCGATGTCGATCGTGACGTTGCCGTCGTGTTCGAGAAATGCCGCAAGGGCGAGGTATTCGATGACGTCTTTTTCGGCGGTCGGCTGGCAGAGGGTGTCGACCCATCTGGGGGTAATCATGAAAGGAAGTTTTTCGACGAGATGGCGGATGATTTCGAAACTTGCCGATCCCGAGCCGATGATGACGCCCGCCCGGAACCACAGCGTCTGGACCGCTTCGCCCCGGGCGCTGAGAATTTCGCCCGTTTCAATGCGGCTGAGAAGGTGCTCGCTCGCACTCTCTTTTTCGCCCAGACCGCCGAGGTAGATTATCCGTTTGACTCCGGCGCGGATGCACGCTTCACGGAAATTGAGGGCGCTTTCGCGATCGAGCCTCCGATAATCGGGCGATTCCATCGAATGGATCAGGTAATACGCAACGTCGATCCCCTCGAGGGCGCGGTCCAGGCTCGCAACGTCAAACGTGTTGCCTTCGACGATTTCGCACTTTTCCTGTGCGGTGAGGGTTTGGCCGTATTTGACAAAGAGGCGCAGGTTGACGCCGCTCTCGTTTAGAAGGCGGTGTTTGAGCCTGCGGCCGATGTAGCCGTTGGCCCCGGTTAGCAGTATGTTCATGATTGTCGCTCCTGTTTTGCGTATTATCGATTGATATGCCGTTTATCGGTAGGGGAAACGTGTCGATTGATTAATCGACAAAAAAAAGGTATCGATCGTCTTTTTCAAATGTTATCATGTTGCATCGTAATAAAAGGAGCCGATCATGTTCAAAGAATTGATGTATACCGGTTTGGGCGGTGCTTTGCTGCTCAAGGAAAAGGTCGAGGAAGAACTCAAAAAGCTCGAAGAAAAAGGGAAGATTAACACGACCGATACAAAAAGTTTTCTCGACAGCCTCAAAACGAAAGGGGAAAACGAAGAGAACCGTCTTAAAGACGAACTCAAATCGGCGATCCGCGAAGTGATCGAGGAGCTGGGGATCGCGACCAAAAAGGACATCGAAGAAGCGCTTAAAAAGTGATCTCTTTGTATTCCCCCCTGCGGTTGTGGCGGGTATTCGTCCTGCTCCTCTCGCTCTATCTTCTGATCAAAAAACGCGATTCGTTTCTGGGAATCAGGCCTCTGCCACCGGTGCGGCTGCGTGAAACGATCACCGTGCTGGGAACCAGTTTCGTCAAGCTCGCACAGGTGCTTGCGACCCGCAGCGATTTTTTCGACGAGGCGTATCTGCGCGAACTCGCAAGCCTCCACGACGATCTGCCGCCGATGAGTCCGGCCGAGCGCGATAGGGTGTTCGTGCGGGCATTTCCCACCGATCCGTTCGTACGGTTCGGGCAAAACGCCATCGCTTCGGCCTCGATCGGGCAGGTGCATGAGGCGTGGCTGGAGGGAGGGGTCAAAGTCGCCGTCAAGCTGCGCAGAGAGGGGATTGAAAAACGGGTCCGCGCCGATATCCGCATCCTCAGAACGTTCAACCGTCTTTTCCGTCCCCTGTTCTCGACGCTCACACGCCACTCGATCGAAGCGGTGATCGAAGAGTTCGCCGCGATGATCGTGCGGGAGTGCAGTTTTAACGAAGAGCGCCGCAACCTCGAAAAGTTCAGCGCCGTGTATGCGCACAGCGGAATCATATTTCCCCGCCATTATCCCCGGTGGTCCAGCGACGACGCGATCGTGATGAGTTTCGAGGAAGGGTGGCGTTTCGATGAACGGGAGCGGATCGAGGAAGCGGGGATCGACATTTCCCCGCTGATCGAGAAACTGGTGCGGTTTTACACCGACCAGATGCTGGTCAAAGGGTTTTTTCACGCCGATCCCCATCCGGGGAATCTGCTGGTTCGTTCCGACGGCGCGCTGGTCCTGCTCGATTTCGGGATGGTGAAGCGGGTCCCCAACGACACCCGCATCGCGATCATCGAGCTGATCCGGTCAGCCAACGAACGCGATTTTGAAGGATACGTCAGCGCCGCCAAGCGTCTGGGCACCGTTGCCTACGATGCCCCTTCGGCCGAACTGGCCGAGTTCACCGAACGGATGTTCGATATTTTCGGAAACGATGCGCTGGACAGTTCGAGCATGCAGAAACTGGCGTTTGACGTGCTCGACCAGACGCGGAACCTGCCGTTCAAACTGCCCCAGGAAGCGATCTACATCCTCCGTGTCAGTGCGATTATCGAAGGTCTGGGGACGACGTACATCGAAAATTTCAACGGGATCAAGGACATCCTCCCGATTTTGCAGCGCAACATCCCGCGTGCACTGGGGATGAAAGATTCGCTCGTGGAGACCCTGTTCGACGAGTTTGCGCGGTTACCCGAAGACGTCGCCGCTTTGCGCGAAACGCTGCGCCGAAGCAGCCGGGGGGAACTCGTCGTCGAACTCTCGCCGCATCAGATGGAGCGGCTGCGCGGCGATCTGCAGCGTTCCCTTGCGCCTCTGTATACGGCGCTGGGCCTCACCCTCGCGGCGTTTGCGGCGTGGACGCTGGGATGGGAGAATGTCGCGTATCTTCTGGCGGGTGCCGCCGCATTGAGGGTGTGGTTTCGTTAGCGGCGCGTATGCTACAATAATCTCTTAAGATGACGACTCACCGAAATTATGAGCCAGGAGCCGCAATGAAATGTCGTTACCCGATAAGAACCCCGCATGCCGCGCGTCGATAACGACCGTTTTTATGCCGCATCGCTGAAAAAATACGGCGTATCGGCGAGGGGAGTGCAATGGCGCAGCGAAGAGAACCAGACGGTCCGTTTCGAGCAGATCGCATCGCTGATTCCTCCATCTGAGGGATCGGTCCGTATCGCCGACGCGGGATGCGGGTTCGGCGACCTGTACCGCTTTTTACTCCCCAGGCTGGGTGAGAGGCTCCGCTACGTCGGGATCGATTCACACGAAGAGATGGTGCGGATCGCGCGCAAACGTGCGCGCGGCGAGGTTTTGTGGCGCGACGTGCTGCGCGATCCCCTCCCTCCGGCCGATTATTACGTTTGCAGCGGTGCGCTCAATATCCTCACCCCCTATGAAGCCCAGCGGTTTATACGCCGCTGTTACGAGTCGTCGGCCGAGGGGTTCGTTTTTAATTTTTTGGAAGGTTCCGAAGCGTCGAACACCTATAATTACATGAATGCGGCGAGCATCGAGCGGATGGCGGGCGAGCTGAATGCGCGATGCGTTTTGCGGCGCGGATACCTGCAAGGCGACTGCACCGCCGCTTTTTACAAACAAGGCGATGCCACGCGATTGCAACAGTGATACGCGATAATCTCGCAAACGATAAAGGGGAAGAGATGAACTACGTTTTAAACCTGCGGGAAGTGACGTATGCCCTTTCCGAAGCGCTCGATTATGTCGGGATCGACGACACGATGCACGGCAAGCGGGTGGCGTTCATGGCGGCGGAAATAGGTAAACGCCTGGGGTGGCCGGCCGAGAGGATCAATGATCTGATCGTGGCGGGGATGATGCACGACTGCGGCGTCTCGTCGACCGACGTGCACGATCATCTGGTGAGCGAACTCGACTGGGACAATTCCCAGGCCCATTGCATACGGGGAAGTGCGCTGCTCGAAAAAGTCGGGATTTACCGCGACTACGCGCAGGCGATTTTTTATCATCATACCCACTGGGACGAAATGCCGCCGACGCTTGATGCGGTGACCATGGAAAACGCCAACCTGATCTACCTTGTCGACCGCGTCGATGCCCTGCGTGTCCAGATCGGCGACGCCGATGCGCATCAGCGCGCACAGATCGGGGATATGATCCGCAAATACGCCGGGAAGATGTTTTCGCCCGAGCTCGTCGACGCCTACACGTTCTGCGCGCAAGCCGATTCGTTCTGGTTCTACCTGGAGAGCGAAGCCCTCAGCGGCTATCTGCACGAGTGGCTCGAAAAAGGGAGTTCCGAAGAGGTGCCGTTCGAGTTGATCAAAGCGGTCGCAATGATGTTCGCCGACGTGGTCGACGCCAAAAGTACGTTTACGACCGAACACTCCTACGGCGTCGCGTCGCTGGGACGCTATATCGCGCGCGGGCTCGAGCTGGGCCGGGAGATCGAAGAGAGGGTTGAACTCGCCGCGCTGCTGCATGATCTGGGGAAATTGCGGGTCGCCGATGCGATTTTAAACAAGCAAGGCCCCCTGAACGAGGACGAGCGGCTGAAAATGAACCGCCACGGCTTCGATTCGCACATGATCCTGCGTAAAATCAAGGGGATGCACGACATTGCCCGCATCGCTTCGCTCCATCACGAGTATCTCAACGCCAGCGGGTATCCCTACCATCTTTCCGCGGGTGAAATTCCCCTCGAAGCCCGGGTGCTCGCCGTCGCCGATATTTTCCAGGCGTTGATACAGGATCGTCCCTATCGCAGAGGGCTCGATGCGGAAGGGGCGCTTGAGATTTTGCGGCAGATGGTAGGGGACGGGAGACTCGATCCCCGGATCGTGGCGTTTGTCGAGGCCGATCTGCCGCGATGCTATGAGCATGCGAAGAAAGGGATCGAACTTTAAAACAGAGGCTAGTCGATAAAGCGGAGGCTGCAAAGGTCGTTGCGCGGCAGGGTCGCGATGAAGGAAGAGCCTTTGGGTCCGACGGTAAGCTCTAGCGATCCTTTGAACTCCTGCTCGATGATGAGGCGTGCGACGTGCAGGCCGATGCCGAAGCCTTCATCTTTGTTCTTCGTTGAAAAATCGGGCTGGAAGATTTGCTCCCGGAGCGGCTCGGGGACGCCTCCCGCTTCGTCCCGGACGCTTAGATAGAGGTGGCTTTGATCCGAACGCACCTCCAGGCTGATGAAGCGTCTGCCGGACGTTTTGGCTCCGGTGTAGGCGTCTTTGGCATTGGCGACAAGGTTGATCAGCACCTCTTCGAGGTCGGTCTGATACCCGTAAACCTGGGCATCCTGAACCGGATGGGGGACCAGGAGCTCGATATCGTGCTGTTTGAGCTGTTCGCTCCACAACGAGGCGATCCGCTCAAACAGTTCGCGGATCGAAAAAAGTTCTTTGGCGCGGTGCACTTTTCCGAGGCTGAGGACGCTTTTGAGGATGTCCGACATCCTCTGGGCCTGATCGGACACGATCTGGGCGCTTTTGGCAACGGAGGCGGATTTGATGTTCTCCTCGATCCCCGTCTGGATCATCAGGTTGATCGCTTCCATGCTGATGAGGTTGATCGGCTGGCGCCACTGGTGGGCGACCATCCCCAGCGAATCGACCAGTCCGGAACGGCGCGAGCGCATTTTGAGGGCATTGGTGTAGCGTTTGTTCCCCCAGACCGAGAGGAACAGTTTTTCCAGTTCTTCCATCACCGTATCGCATCGAAGAGCAAAATGACCGGGGGTGAAGCGGGCCGTATGCGTCAGTACGGCCAGGGGCCAGAAAGCCTCTTCGTCTGCATCGGGGGTGATGAGACAGACGCAAAACGCTCCATGACGCGCTTTGAGGGAGCGGACGACGTTCAGGAACGCCGTGTCTATGCGGGGAATTTCGGCGATGAGCCCCACCGCGTCTATGGTGCTCATCGAAAGCTCTTCGAGCGTCAGATCGACGATTCGAAACGCCGCAAGCATCGATGGCGTAGGGATAAACAGCGCGGAAGCACTCTGAAGGCGCAGAATAGCGGGTTTGCTGTCATTCATAGGTCACCTCGAACGGATCGCCTACGGCGTATCCCTGGATATAATCGATGCGGGCGGCATTGAGCAAAGCGATATGGCCCGCGTCGGAAATGTTTTTGGCGATCGCTTTGGACCCCACCAGGTGAACGATCTCGACCATGCTGGCGATGATGTGGCCGATCCCTTCGTCGCTTCCGAGTTTTTCGGTCACTTTGGGGTGGAGGTTGATGTAATCGGGCTTGAGCGAGAGGAGCAGGGGGAGGTCGAATTCGCCCGCACCGAAATGGTTGAGAATGATTTTATACCCTTCCCGCTGTAATTCCGAGACGGTGGAAGCGGGCGCATCGTCGTAGAGGGTTTCGATCCCGTTGATGAGCTGAAACGCGACGTTGGAAGGATCGATCCCGAAGCGTTCGGTCCAGAAACGGATGTAGGCGACGAGCCCCTCGTCGCTGAGGTCGTTTGAGGAGAGGTTGATGACGACGAGCGTCCCTTTCTCCAGCAACGGATAGAGCTGAAGGGTGTTGCGGATCATGGAACGGGTGATCATCACCATCTGTCCCATGCTGATCGCGAGGTTCAAAAAGGTATCAGGCCCGTAGAGCTGACCGTCTTTGCGGATGCGGATCAGGCTTTGGTACATGGCCGGCTTGAGGGTATGCGCATCGACGATGGGTTGGAAAAGGGGGACGATATCCTCGTGGACCAGCGCATTGAATATCATCCGCAGTATGTCGCGGCTGGATGTGATGGAGGGATCGTCCACCTCCCGCAAAGGGCTGTAAACGCTAACCGCCCCGCCGGAGCGGTCGTTGGTAGTCTCCAGTGCCCGTTTGGAATGGAGCAGGACGTTGCCGCTGCCCGAAGCGATGCCGACCGAGAGGGTCGAGTTGAGGATGATTCCCCGCTCGGAGGTATGAAAATATCGGACGACCGATGCCATGTTGCCGGCGAGTTCGGCCGCGTAGTCGGTGTGCTCTCCCTGAAAGAGAAGGCAGAATTCGTCGGTCGCGGTGCGGAAAAACTCCCCTTTGGGCTCATAGACGAGACTTTCGAGAAGGCGGGAAAGTTCGGTGAGGTATTCGTTGGCGTAGTCCTCTCCGACGAACGCGATGATGTTGTTGAAATGGTTCACCCGCAGGCGCATCAGGGTTATGGGCGATTCCCCCCCCGCGGCAATCCGTTCGTTCAGGACAGGGAAAAGGTTCCAGCCCGTGATCGGATCGAGAGTCGATTCCGCGGCAGCGTCCGCGACGTGTTCGAGGGAAAAAACTTTTTCGAGGGTATTGAAAAGTTTGGGCATTGCCAGCGGTTTGAGAAGGTAGCCCTGGACGTTTTGGGCGATCGCTTCGGCCATGAAAGCCGCTTCATCGTGTGCCGAGAGGATGACGATAGGCTGGGATGGGGAGAGGGCGCGGATTTCGCGGATGAGTCGGAGCCCCCCGAGTTTTGGCAGTTCGAGGTCGGTGACGACGAGGGTAAAGGGGTTTGACGCTTTAAAGCGTTCGTAAAAGAGGGCCAGCGCCTCTTCCCCGTCCGAAGCGATGACGTATTCGCGGAAAAAGACCCGTAAAATCCGGCTGAGAGATTCGGCGATTTCGGGGTCGTCGTCGATGATGAGGACCGAGCGCGTTTCCGCCCCTTCTTTAAGCCGTTGGATCGAGTTAGCCAAGGTCGCCCTTTTTCATGATGTACCCGAATCCGCGCATGTTTTCGATCAGTTCTTCTTTGAGCTTCTGGCGGACGCGGTTGACGAGGGAACGGATCGTCGAGGCTTCGGCGTCCTCGCCGTCCCAGATGAACGAACGGATGCTCTCATCGGTCATCACCTGTCCCAGATTGCTCACGAAAAGGACGATGAGGGCGTGTTCGCGCTTGGTGAATTTCTGCACCGTATCGTCGTAATAGAGCAGGTTCGTCTCTTTGTTGAACGTGTAACGGTCGCTAAGCCGGATCACCGGATCGGAAGCGGGTTCGGCGTTTTGCTGGCTCTGTGCGCTGAGGCGCTGGATGCGGATATCGAGTTCTTTGAGATTGAACGGCTTTTTGAGATAGTCGCTGCATCCCAGGTCGAAGGCATCGGAGATGTAGTCGATGTCGTGGTAGGCGCTGATCACGATTTTGGGGACGTCGGGATAGCGCTGCGCGATCGCTTTGAGACATTCGAGCCCGCCGACGAGAGGGGTATTGATGTCGAGAATATAGAAATCGTGCATTTTGGACTCGATTACGTCGAGCACTTCCTGACCGTTGTCGTAATGGTCGACCAGATGTCCGCGCGAGAGGAGATAGGTCCGGATCGAGCGCGCCAGCATGAATTCGTCTTCCAGCAAAAGGATTTTCATATTACAGCCCCTTGTGTTGTTCGGAGGGTATTGTAGGCGAACTGCGTTGCATTAATGTGGCATTTTTGAAGAGATAGCGAAACGAAGTCCCCCTGACGGGCGTCGAGGAGATTTCGATCTCGACCTCCTCTTCGCGGCAGATTTGCGCCACGATGCTCAGCCCGAGGCCGTAGCCCCCCTTGGTCTCCGATTCGCGGTGGAAGCGTTCGAAAATCTTTTTTTTGTCGTGGATGAGCGGGCCGTGGTTGCGGATTTCGAAGTAGATGTCGTCGTTGCGCATCCCGACGGTGATCGCGATTTCCCCGGGGCGGTAGGAGTACTTGATGGCGTTGGAGAGGGTGTTGTCCACCAGCCGGGCGAGTTTGAGTTCTGAAAACATGATGGAAGGGAGGTTGGGCTGTCCCGTGCGCATCGAGAGGGTCAGTTCGTTCACTTCGGCGATGCAGGTGAAGTACTGTTTGCGCTCGGCAATGTAGGAGACGAGATCGATCACGACTTTCTGGTCGGGGATACGGTCGCGTTTCATGAGGTAGGTCATGTCTTCGTAACTGTTCTGGATGATCCTGGCTCCCGCTTCGATCGCGCTGAGCGATTCGTTTTCGATCCCCTCCATCCGAAGAAGGTCGATGTTGGTGATGATGACGGCCAGCGGCGTGTGGATCTCATGGATGGCATTTTTGAGAAACTGGTCCTGGTCGTTGAGGAGGCGCAGGGCGTATTCGCGCGATTCTTCGAGGAGCTTGCGGCTCTCGGCGAGGGCATTGTCGTAATCGATCTGTTCGAGCATGTCGATGAGGGCGGTGAAAAGCTCGTCCTGGTTGATCGGTTTGAGGACGAACCGGTCGATGCCGCAGCGGATCGATTCGATGAACATCGTACTCTCTTCGGCCCCGGATATGGCGATGACCCGCTGGAGGGGATCGATCTTTTTGAGTCTGCCGGTAAGCTCAAGACCGCTGCTGCGGCCGAGGTTGACATCGGTGATGACAAGCAGAGGGGAGGGGCCGCCGCGGGATGCATGGTATCGTTCCAACGCTTCATCCGGATCGGAGGCGCTCTGGATGGAGTCGAAAAAATGGGACAGCAGACGCTGAAGGCTCTCCTGCATCAGGGGATCGTCTTCAACGATCAAAAGCGATTTGCCGGAGGAGAGTTTTTTCAGACGTGCAGCCTCGGAGACCATGGTACCTCTTTGTTCAGATTAAACAGCTGCGGATATTATAGCTTCTTGAAGGGGAAGTTTCGGTTCGAACCGGCGGATTGTTTTCATCGAACGTTCGAAGGGGACCGGCGTGCCGAAGAGATAGCCCTGCGATTCACAAACGCCGAGGCTGATGATTTTCTCGTACAGCACTTCGTTGGAGACGTATTCGGCGATGGTGCGGATACCCAGACGTTTGGCAAACGTGGCGAGAAGTTCGACAATGTTCTGGGAAACGTAGTCGGTGGCGATCGTTTCGACCAGCGAGCCGTCGAATTTGATGTAGTCGACGTTGAGTTTGGCGAGATGCTCGAAATTCGAATAGCCCGATCCGAAGTCGTCGAGTGCCACTTTGCAACCCAGTTTTTTGAGTTCGGCGAAAAAATCCTGTATGTCTCCGTACGATTCGATCCCTTCGCTCTCGAGAAGTTCGAAGACGAGGCGGTGCGGCTCGGGAAAAGAAGCGATCTGCTGGAAGAGGAATTCGCGGGTCGGGTGATGGGATATATCGTCGATGGAGAGATTGATGCTGACGCTGCATTCGGAATGGCGGAAATCGTTCAGGACCGATGACACGATCAGTTTGGTGATCGTACGGTACATTTTCGTCTCTTTGGCGATCGGCAGAAACTGCATCGGAGAAAGATACTGCCCATCGGGCGTCATAAGGCGTACGAGCGCTTCGTATTTCGCGATGCGCATCGTCGTATTGTCGATGATGGGCTGGTAAAAGGGGACAAAGCGGTTTTCGACGATCGCCCGCTTGATGGTGTCGATGCATTTGAGTTTGTAACTGTTGCCGTGAGTTTGGTGTTCCGCCGAACGATAAATGACGATCCGCCCCTCTTTTTCGGCCTGGCGGAGTGCGAAATCGGCGTGTGATAGACTCAATTCGTCCCCGGGATGGACGATGGCGGCATACATTTCCAGGTACATTTTATCCCCTGCAACGACGATTTCGGTCGCTTCGAAATGCTGGACGATGAGGTGAACGAGCGGTTCAAGACTCTGCACCCCTGCGGGAGAGAGGAGGGCGAAATGGGTTCCGCTGGTACGGTAAAGGCCGTCGTAACCGACGTTCATCTCGTCATTGACCAGGCGTCGGAGTATTTGGGCTGTTTGCCGCAACACGGCATTGCCCGCCTGATAGCCGTAGGTGTCGTTGAGATGTTTGAAGTCCCCGATTTTGAACAGGACGAGTGTATGGTCTGAATGGGTAAAAATATCCTGCTCTAGCTTTCCGAGCGAATAGAGCCCGCTGATCCGATCGACGGTATAGGTCTGAAGCGCTTCGCGGGTTTTGGATTCGACGAGTTCTTCGAGATGCTGGCGGTATTGCAGGTTTTCCCGCTCCATTTTGATTTTGCCGACCACTTTGTGGAGCGTGGCCATCGTCTGTTCCCGCTCCATAGGCTTGAACAGGTAGCCATCAACCCCCAGCTGTATGGAGCGGTGAAGGTAATTGACGTCTTTATGGGCCGACACGAGGAGGGTCGATATTTCGGGACAGTGCTCTTTGATCTTTTCGATCATCGAAAGACCGTCGATTTTGGGCATTTCTATGTCGGTGATGACCAGGTCAAAAGGGGTTTCCAAAGCGGCTTCGAGCCCTTTTTCGCCGTTAGGTTCATGGCGGATGTTCTCGAAAAAACGTCCCAGGAACGTCAGGTATTCGCGGCAGATCAGGGGATCGTCCTCGACGTAGAGGACACTGAACCCTTTGGCATTTTCGCGGATGGCGGCGATGAGTTTGGCGGGATCAGTCGACAAGAAGCACCTCCTGAGCGGAATTTTCGGGGATGGAAAGGGCAAAGACGCTTCCCTCGGGTGAACTGCTGACCCGGATCGTCCCGCCGAGGTGCTTTTCGACGATGATTGCGGACATGTACAATCCCAGGCCGGTTCCGTGTTTTTCGTCTTTGGTGCTGAAATAGGGTTCGAAAATACGGGTGAGGATCTCCTGCGGAATCCCCCCGGCGTTATCGCGGACGAGAAAGAGCGCTTTTTGGGACTGTGTCCGGAGTTCAAGCGTGATTTCGGGATGCGGGACGTTGTTTTCTACGAAAGCGTCCCGCGCGTTGTTGAGGATATTCAAAAAGACCTGCAGCAGCTCGTTTTTGTAGGTTGTAAAGGCGATGGAACGATCTCCCTCGAAATTCAGGCGGATCCGCTGGCTTTCGAAGCTTTTGCCCAGGATGCTGTAGATTTCGTCGCAGAGCTCGCCGTAACTGATCCGCTGCGGGAGTTTGTTCGGCCGGAAAAAGTTGCGGAAATCGTCAATCGTCTGCGAAAGGAACTGTATCTGTTTGTCGATCAGTTCGAGGTCTTTGAGCAGTTGGCCCTCGTTCATTTCACCCAGCTGGATATTCAGGATCGAATTGCTGCTCACCAGCCCGATGATCGTGATCGGCTGGCGCCACTGATGGGCGATCATACCGATCATCTCCCCCATGATCGCCATGCGCGACTGGCTGATCATCAGTTTTTCGTTCGCTTCGTTGCGGTGTATCTGGTGCTCGAACGCGCCGCTTAGTTCGCGGAGCCGTTTTTCGTTTCGGCACGCGTCGATGGCGTTGGCCAGTTTCGTCCTAAACGCTACAAACATCTCCCCGCAGGTTTGCGCCGTATCGGCGTGTGAAAAGAGAAACAAAAAATGCTCGATCCCGACCGGTACGTCCAGGATGTATCCCCGGGCAGCCCCATGCAGGGTGAAACCGTCGATATCGGTACTGAGGTTTTGCGGAACAGGGAAAGATTCGCCCAAGAGGACAAGGGGAACCGAGGCGGGCGGAGCGCAGAGAAACATGCCGCCCGCCGCACCGGTTTGGGCGATGAAGGTTTCGATCACTTCGGCGAGCATGTCGTCGAGGTTTAGCGAATTTCCGATGGCGCTTAGGCAGGCGTAGGCGACCTCAATGGACGGTTTCATGTGCTCCCTTGCACGGTTTGGATACCGTAACTATAACGCCGTTGTGTGGCAAACATGTTGCAATCGGCGCAGCTCAGCGCATCAGTCCGTACTGGCGCAGGAGCTTTTCGTATTCGTCGTCTTTGCCGAACTCTTTGAGGTAATACGCGGCGATCGTACGCGCCATCGCCATCGAATTTTCGGTGAGAAGATTCGACAGGCGGTTAAATGCGGCCTGACGGACGCACTCTTTGATCTTGGCCTGGAAAAAGGCGATTGAAGCATAGGGAGCCATGATCTGCTGCACCAGCTTGATTTCCCCTTTGCCTACCGCGGCCATCGCGTCGGTCAGTACGGCATCGAAAGCCCGGTCGTATTCGGCAAACTCCCGCATCGATTCGAGCTCGGGATGGGCGGAGACGAGCTCGTATGCCGATTGGATGTCGTCAGCGAGGATATGGGCCAGCAGGGTGCGGCGCAGCTGGATCGCCTTGCCGATTTCGGCGAGTTCGGGTCGGTAAGGGAGGAAAACCGCTACCTGTTTGATTCCCGCAATCGCCTCGTCATAGCGGTTCTCGTCGACCAGACATCGGATTTTTTTGATGGAGGCTTCGGCGAGGGCGCATACTTTTTTGTAGAGCTCTTCGTGTTGCAGAAACGGGTTTTGGTCGGTGAGAATAAAATACTCTTTAAATTTTTTCTCTTTGATCAGCGCATCGGACTGGAGGAAGACCGAATAGTTTTTGAACAGTGCGTGGATCATCTCTTTTTTTCCCGGCACCGAGGTAAAGGGCTTGAGGAGCTCCTGAGCTTTAGGAGCGTTGCGCAGGGGATCGGCCGAGAGCAGTTTTTTGGCTTCGGCGAAATGTTTGGTGAAATACAGTTCCAGCTTGCGCGCACTGTCGGTTTTGGCCAGATAGGGGGCTTTTTCGAGCATGCCGAACGCTTCGAGAAAATTTTTGTTCTGAACCGCGACGGCGAATTTTTCGAAATCTTTTTGCTTTTGCAGGAGGAATTCGAACTCTTTTTTGTATTCTCCGTCTCCCAAAAACGGCTCGGCAAACTCGAGTGCGGACGCGGCGTTTCCGGTCGAGAAGCGGTTGATGATCTCTTTGAGGGTCTCTTCCCACGCTTCCTGGAACATCTCCGACATCGGGTGGATCGCGAGAAAGAGGTTTTTGTCGAGGCAGATCTTGGCCGTGCGGTAGTTTTTGACCGACACCGCCTGCGAGAAATCGTCGATAAAGGCGTGCATGTCGATCACGTAGAGCCACCCGTTTTCGAACCCGATGTGGAGAGTGGAGTCGTGGATATGGAGCGTACCGATCCCCTTTTGGTCGAGTTTGAAGGTTGAAAAAAGGGTGTTGTCGGCGAGTCTGACGATGTGCAGGTGGCCGCTTCGGGTTCCTACGATCGCGTAGCGGCCGCTTTCGTCCAGGACGCACGATGTCGGCCACGAGGGGAAGAGCACTTTCTTACGTATTTCCTGGGTTTTAAAATCGTAAATATAGGAGTAGCCTTCGCGTCCGATCGCGTAGAGCGATTTGGAATCGTTGTAGAAAAAGGCGTCCTGAACGACGTCTTCTAGATAGGTATGAAGACGCTCTTTCTGAAAACGGAGGTTCAGAACGCTCATCGATTTGTCGTAGGCCGCGCAGACGAGATGGTTTCCCCCTTCGTCGACCGCGAGGGAGGAGATGTAATCGGGGCGTGGTTTGAGCGACATCACTTTTCGTCCGCTCTCGGAACTGTAGATGTAGACCTTTCCGTCGGTTCCCCCGGTGATGAGGTATTGTCCTTCGCGGCCGCAGAAACGCATGATTTCGGCCCGTTGGTCATGCCCTTTGACATAAAGGTGAGCGGGTGATTCTGCATTCTCTTCTTCGTTTTGGGACGGCAGATCGTAAACGGGACGGCACAGGGCGCAGGCCCCGTTGTCATTGGTACTGTAAGCGAGTACACCTGCGGGGCTGAAGGAGGCACCTTTCTGGTACGTATGGAGCGGTTCATCCGGCTCGCATACGGGATCGTGGCGGATCATCTCCCAGCGTTCTTTGTCGACGGTATAGAAATTTCCCAGCGTATTGGCGAAATAGACGGCATTATCGTCCGCATGCACCGCAATGACGCTTCCCTGCACCTGATAGGATCGGATAATTTTGATCATGGCGCGGCTCCTTTGCGGCTACTCGCCCGAATCGAGCATGCAGAGGATGTAAAACCTTTTTTGTCCTTCGGTACGCATCCTTTTGAGTTTGAGCCGATAGTGCGATGCTTCGAATTCAAACGCGAGGTCTTCGCCCATATAGAGGTGCTCTTCTTTCCAGTCGCAAAACGACGGGGAAGTCTTGGTCATGGCGTCGTGAAAAAAGAGCGATTTGAAATCGAGCTCTTTGGTCAGCAGTTTCGGGTAATGTTCCGTTCCGGCGACAAGTGAGAGAAGCTCGCTGTTGCAGGCCTGCACCGTATCGTTTTCGTCGACGATGAGCGAGGGGAGGGGAATGTTGTCGACGAGGGTCTGAAACGAGAACTGAAAGGTATGCTCGACCAGTTCGCGCCGCTCGGTGCGCTCTTTTTCGGCACGGTAATTTTCCTGCTCGATTTTGAGCGCCAGTTCGTAGAGGATGGTATCGAGCTTGTCGAAAATGATCGGCTTGATCATGAAATGCTCAACCCCGATTTCGATCGCCCGGAGCATGTAGGCCGCTTCGGAGTGGGCGGTGATCATGATGCACTTTTGCGAAGGGTTGATCTGTTTGATCTTTTCGAGCATGTCCAGCCCGTTCATCACCGGCATCGTCTGATCGGAAATAACGATATCGACCGGACGGAGCGAATCGCGGTAAAAGGCCAGCCCTTCCTCTCCGTCGGCGGCGAGGGAAACGTTCCCGACGGTGTCGCCGAGCATGTCGTAGACCATTTCGCGGATCAGCCGTTCGTCGTCGACAAACAGGATATGGAGGTTTTTCATAAGATCGTGTCTGCTTTGCATCGGATTATCCTTGTAGTAAGTCGGTGATCGGGAGGTCGAGCGTCAGGCAGGCTCCCCCCGGCGTATTGGAAGCGCCGATCGTTCCGCCGAGGCGCTCTTCGACGATACGACGGGACATGTACAGACCGATTCCGGTCCCCTGCGCTTTGTGTTTGGTTGTAAAGTAGGGCTCGAAGATTTTGTCGATGACCTCTTCCTCGATCCCTCCGCCGTTGTCGCATACGTTCAGCCGCAGGCGGTTGTCGTCGGTGATGGAGGCGTCGACGCGGATCACTCCCTCGGCGATGCCGTGGGAAAGGATCGCGTCTTTGGCGTTGTTGAGGAGGTTGAGGACGACTTGCTTGATGTCTTCGGGGAAGCCGTAAAGGCGGATTTGGGCCGAAATATCCGCTTCGATCCTCACTCCGCTGAGGGCAAAGCTTTTTTCGAGCAGGTTGATGGTGCTTTTGAGGGTGTCTTCGAGGATGTAAGTCACTTTTTCGCGATTGGGCTCGACCTGCCCGCGGAAATCGTCGATCGTCTGGGACATGTGCTGGATCGTTTGGAGCGCGTCGGCGAGGCTTTGGGCCATGATTTCATCGGTGAGGGTGCCGTTTTTGTGGTGGCGGCTGATTTTCTGGAAGAGCATCGAGATGATGTTGAGCGGCTGGCGCCACTGGTGGGCGATGTTGCCGATCATCTCTCCCAGTGCGGCGAGTTTGGCCTGATGGAGCATCAGGGCGTCTTTTTGGCGGTTTTTCTGGATCTCCTCCTCGACCCGGCGCTCCAGGTCGCGGTTGAGGCAGCGGATTGTCTGCGTCGCGTCGTAGCTCAGCGAGAGGGAATAGACGAGCTGATAGATCTCTTCGTTGTTGAACGGTTTACGGATGTAGAAAATGTTGCTTTTGAGGCACTCGAGTATCTCTTTGTTGCTGCGGTCGGAGTAGGCGGTCGCGATGATGATGTTCACGTCCGGATCGATCTCTTTGAGCCGTACCGAAGTCTCGAGCCCGTCGATACCGTTGGGCATCCGCATGTCGACGATGCATACGGGGATACGGTTGCCCGCTTCGTGTTCGCGGCGGAAAATTTCGACCCCTTCGAGACCGTTGTTGGCCTGATGGAGGTGAAAATCGATCACTTTTTCCCCGCCGTCGATCGCGCTGCAGTCGATGTCGTGCAGTTTTTCGAGTTTCATGATGGCGTCTTCGAGGCTGGTCCGTTTGTACGGCGAGAGGATGGACGCGTAGGCGTCGAGGATCGTCGTATCGTCGTCGATGGTCAGTATGTGGGTGGTGAGTTCCATATTATCCCTCCGGTGTCAGGGTGATCGTAAAGAGCGACCCTTTGCCGATCCCCTCGGATTTGCAGGTGATCGTATGGCCGTTTCCGGTCAGGAAATTGGCAAACGAGTGGAGCCCCAGGCCGTGTCCGTCGTGCTTGGTGGTAAAGCCCTGCAAAAAGACGTTTTTGATCGTCGTCTCGTCCATTCCGATCCCGTTGTCGTAGACGTCGATGACGATATCCTCGGCCATCACGATGGAGTCGTTCATCATCATGTCGAGTTCGAAGAAACTCCCCTCCCTGGGGACGCTGCGCGCACTGATTTTGATCATTTTGGAGAGGATGTATTTGTCGTTGTAAGCGGTATTGACGGCGTGGATCGAGTTTTTCAGGAGGTTGAGCAGGCCGTTGAAGAGGTGGATGCGGTTGATGTTGAACGTCAGCTCCGATGGGACGTCGAGCATCAGCAGGATGTCGTGGCGGAAAAGCTGCGGCTCGATGACGCTGCGGATTTCGCCGATCAGTTCGGAGAGTTTGACCACCTCGTCCATGTTGGTTTTCGTATTTTTGTAAAGCTCCTGCTGGAAGGCGATCGTGGTCGCGATGTTGCTGATCGATTTCTGGAGGCTTTTCATGTCGGTGTCGAGGACGTTTTTGATCGTGTCGGTCAGGGACGATTCGATGATGTTGAGGCTCATCTCCACTTTTTTGAGATTTTTGAGGTATTCCTCAGTGGCTTCCTCCCGGATGAAACAGCGGTTCCCCAGAAGCTGCTCTTTGATGTGGTCAAAATATTTGAAGAAAAACTGCATCGGTTCGAGGTTTTTGATGATCCGCTCGGACAGATGCTGCGCACCCGTGACGATGTTGCCGATATTGTGGATGTATTCGCTTGTGACGTCGAAAATACCCTGTTTATACGCCAGTTCTTTGGAGATGCTGATTTCGTTTTTGTGGAGTTCGACGACGTTGGTGATATCGGTCAGCGAAAGGATATAGCTTTCGCGGTGTTTGTCCGAACTCCCTTCGGTATGGTTGATGACGGTCGAAATGATCGTGAAATAGAGGAGTTTTCCCTCAATCGTCATTTCGACTTTGGGAAGCATCCGCTCGTCTTTGAACGTCAGGAATTCGAACCAAGCGTCGGTGGGGCACGACCCGTAGGTATTCGTGATCGGGAGCGTCTGGATTTTTTGCGGGTAGAGCGAGTCCATGACCGAATCGAACACCTGGTGGAAATAGTTGTTGGTCTGCAGCAGCTCCCCTTTGGGGTTGACCAGCAAAATCGCGGTGTGGGCGGTCGCGTCGAAAAGGCTTTTGTTGATTTGTTCCAGATCTTGCTGGAGACGGTTGATGTCGGTCTCGTACTGGCGGGTGATCGGGGACTGGGTCGTATACATGGTTTTCCTTGTCGTCTGGAAGAGTGTGGAAAGATTATGGCGCTTTTGTGTGGCAAGTATGTTGCAAAAAAACGGTGCGGGTCAGTAGAGGTCGGAAATGTCGTAAAAATGCATTTTTTCGAAAAAACGGACCAGTTTACGGAGCTTTTCGCGCGTCGGCGGCTCGGTCTCGACGAGCAGCAATCCCGTATAGTGGTCGATCATTTCGTGGCGGAGCGCGAAAAAGCCGCTTTGGCTGAGCGAATCGTCGGCAAGCGCTTTGTGCATCGCCTGATAGGTACGGTTCTTTTCGGTCGGGGTGAATTCGGCGTTATCGAGTCGAATCGCCTCCGAACACTCGTGCAGCGCTTTATCGAAAGGGGACTCCCGTTTCTGCGGATCGGCGGGTTGCGTGTTCGCACGCTGGCGTAGGCTTCGTTTGGGAGCATTATAGAGGTAGCGGTAGCGTGCTACGAGGTTGTACTGGTGGATCAGGGAGTCCGCCGCCGTCACAGGTCCCAGGAAATATTGCGGAAGGGTGTTTTTGAACTCGACGCTCACTTTGCCGGCGGGGGTTGTGTGCCAGCCGATGATGGGTGCCCCTTTGCTCTTTGCGTCGGCGATGACCGCCTCGAGGAGGCGTTCTTTGGAAGTCACGGGAATCTCCAGCGTTTAGCCGTTGCGCGATCCGAACCGTTCGATCCGTTCGGGGATGTTTTCGAGGTCGACGCTTTCGCGCACGCCGCCCGCTTCGATCGCCTTGGCCGGCATCCCGAAGACGACGCACCGTTTGGCGCTCTGGGCGATGGTGTAAGCACCCGCATCGAACATCTCTTTGATCCCGATGGAGCCGTCGTCGCCCATTCCGGTGAGCATCACCCCCATCGCGTTGCGTCCCGCGGCGTTGCAGACGCTACGCATCATCACGTCGACGCTGGGTTTGTGACGGCTGATCCGGGGGCCGTCGAGGAGCTTGATGACGTAGCGTCCCCCTCTGATTTCGAGGGTGAGATGGCGATTCCCCGGCGCGATATAGACCGAGGAAGGCTCGACGTTCTGGCCGTCGAAGGCTTCGTAGACGTTGAGCGGGCTCAGGCGGTTGAGCCGTTCGGCGAAACTCCCCGAAAACCCGAACGGGATGTGCAGCGTGATTAGAATCGGCGGCAACGGGGGGCGCAGGGCGGAAAAAATCTCCATCAGCGTCTCCACCCCTCCCGTCGATGCCCCGATAGCGATGATTTTGCCGCCGTAAACGGCGGAGGGCTTATGGGGAATGAGTTCGTCGGGATGGATTTTCGCCGTTTCGATTTCGATCGGCTGTTTTTTGATCTTGTTTTTGGCCCGATAGCGGTCGATCAGAAACGTCAGCCGCATGAGGGTATCTTCCATCCGGCCGAAAAACGATGCGTCGCTTTCACCGATCTTTTTTTTCGGGATGAACCCCACCGCTCCGTCGTCGAATACCTCTTCGTGACGCGAAGCGTCGGTCGAGATAACGACTGCGGGCATCGGGTGAAGACGCATCAGGTTGCGCAAAAACGCCACGCCGTCCATTTTCGGCATGTTGATATCGATGGTCACCAGGTCAGGTTCGTGTTTTTTGATCAGGTCCCGCGCCTCGAATGCATCGGAGGCGGTGGCGACGACCGTAAAATCTTCCATGCGGGAGATCATGTCCGATAAGACCCGCTGCATCAGAGGGGAATCGTCGATAACGATGACACGGTACATCTTCGCTCCTAGAAGAGGGTCACGCCACCCTCTGCGGGGGCGCTTTCGGTCTTGTTGACCGCGCGTGCGAGGGCGCGGTCGGCCTGGGCCAGTTTTTCGTCCATCGAACGGTTCGCGATCGTTTTGGCAACGGTATGAAAGTTTCGGTCGAGCATGACAACGCGGCCGTTGTTGCCCAGGACGTTTTCGGCGACGATACGGATCCCCTCGGATCGGCAGAACTGACGTGCGAAGAGGACGTTACGCTCCCCGATGTTGTCGCTGAGATCATGTACGATATTCGCGCCGCCCGCGATTTTGGCCGAGAGGTTTTCTTTTCGGCAGCCGAGTTTGTACATTTCGTTGAGCATCGCTTCCATGGCGTAGAGCCCGAAACGGCATGACGTCCCCTGCGCGCACGAGGTAGGGAGGAGAAAATGGTTCATCCCTTTAACCTGCAGTACTGAGTCGTATATCATGACGGCGACGCACGAACCCAGCAGCGTCGTGATGGGGAGGTCGTCTTCGTCGTAGGTGATGGCGAATTCTCCCCCGATGATGCCTAATGTCAATTTGTCTTGTATGTATTTGATCGCGTCGGGACGCGAAAGTTTGACGATTTTGGAATCAACCGTCCCTTTGATGATTTTCATGGATACTCTTTGGTTTTGACAAAAATATTCTGGCCGTACCGTTCGACGTAGGGGCTGAGCTCCAGCGGGCTTTCCGAATGCCCAAGATAGAGCGTTCCTCCCGGTTTGAGCGTACGGAACAGTTTTTTCAAAATGGCGTTTTGATCTTCCTGGCTAAAGTAAATCAGGACGTTTCGACAGAAAACGACGTCGAACTCGTGGGGTTTGAACGGATACTCCTGCGCCATCAGGTTGTGACGCTCGAAACGGACCCGCCGCGCGAGCGTTTCTTTGACCTTGATAAGGTAGTCCCCCTCTTTGGTGGGATGGGGACGGCGTTTGAAATATTCCGAGGGACGTATCCATTCGGGAAAGTCTTCGGCGTTTTTTTGCCATTCATAGATGCCGTTGGACGCGTGTCGGAGTACGTCGGTATCGATGTCGGTCGCCAGCAGCGAATAGTTCAGTCCCGGATAGGAATGGATCGATTTGGCCGCTTCCATCGTCATCAGTATCGAATAGGGCTCTTCTCCCGTCGATGCCGCCGAACAGTAGATTTTCAGCTCCGATCCCGTCCCGACCGCCTGTTTGAAAACCCGGTCCCGGAGATCGTCAAAGTGAAACGATTCCCGGAAAAAATTGGTTTTGTTCGTCGTAAACGTGCTGATGAACGTATCGACGTAGCGCCCCTGTTCTACGGCGCTTAAAATTTCGTCGATATCGTCGTGCGCGACGTCGCGCTTGAGTTTGTCGAGGCGGTTGGCGATCATGACGTCCTTATTCGACCCAAGCGTGATGCCGCTGTGGCGGTATGCCAGCTCTCGGGCGCGCTCAAGCTGACGCGCTGTATACATTCGTCGCTCCTTCACTGGCGCGGGAGAGGCGCTGCATCTCGTCTTTGTCGAGGATACGGTCGATGTCGAGGATGACGATCATCTTCTCCTCTTTTTTAAACAGCCCCTTGAGGTATTCGGGAGCGATGGACGTTCCCATATCGGGGGCGGGGTAGAGGCGGTCGAGGTCGACGTTTTCCATGTCGGATACTTCATCGACGACGAGGCCGATCATCCGCATGTCCTGCGTTTTGACGGCGATGATGATGGTGCGGTTGGTGTAAATGGGATCGTCGTTGACGTTGAAACGGACCCGCAGATCGATCACGGGGGCCACTTCGCCGCGCAGGTTGATCACCCCCTTGACCCAACGGCTCGCGTCCGGGATCGGGGTTACCGTGGGATAGGTGAGGATTTCGCGCACCTTGTTGATCTGAATACCGTAGGTTTCGTTGCCGAGTTTGAAAGTCAGAAGCTGGTTGCTCTCGATGATGGCCATGGCGTACTCCTAGTAATTTTTCTCTAATATGTTCATCGTGTCGATGATAAGGCCGATCGTTCCGTCCCCGCGTACGGTGGCGCCGCCGATCCCCTGCGCGTTGCGGAAGTTTTTGTCCAGCGGCTTGATGACGAACTGCTGCTGGTTCATGAACTCGTCGACGAACAGCGCGATTTTCTGGGCCGCCGAACGTACCACGATCAGCAGCCCTTCGGTGAGCTTGCGGTACTGGGGGGCGACGTTGAATACGTTGTGCAGCCGAACGATCGGGATAAACTCGTTGCGCAGCATGAGCATCTCCGAATCCTTGTCCCCGATGTGCTTGATCATCTCTTCTTCGGGCTTTAGCGATTCGATAATCGCCGACAACGGCAGGATAAACTGCTCGCGCCCGATTCGGATATTGAGCCCGTCGAGGATCGCGAGCGTCAGGGGAAGGGCGATCGTAAACGTCGTGCCGTACCCCTCTTCGGTGTCTACCTTGATCGCGCCGCCGAGTTTTTTGATGTTGGACATCACGACGTCCATCCCCACGCCGCGCCCCGAAATATCGGTGACGGCGTCGGCGGTCGAGAGGCCGGGGGCAAAGATCAGCATCGCTTTTTCCTCTTTGCTCATCGCTGCGGCCTGATGCTCGTCGATCACCCCGTTCTCAAGGGCTTTGGCCGTTACTTTGGCGACGTTGATCCCGCCGCCGTCGTCTTGGATTTTGATAATCATCTGGCCGTTCGCCTGTTCCGCGCTCATCATCAGCGTCCCCGTTTCGGGTTTACCGAGAGAGCGCCGTTTTTCGGGCGATTCGATCCCGTGGTCCAGGCCGTTGCGGACGATGTGCATGAGCGGATCGGTGAGCCCTTCGATCATCGCTTTGTCGATTTCGACGCTTTCGCCGAAATGTTTGAAATCGATTTTTTTATCGAGTTTTTTGGCGGTATCGCGGATCACTTTGGGAAACTTCGAAAAAACGGTCTCCATCGGCACCATCCGCACGCTCATGACCGATTCTTGGAGCTCTCTGATATGGCGGTCGATCAGATCGAGCCGTTCGGAGAGTTCGGCTTTGATCTTCTGGTCTTCCATCGTGTAGGTGTACTGCGAGAGCATCGAGTGTGCAATGACCAGCTCGCCGATGTTGTTCATCAAACCGTCGATTTTCGACAGATCCACGCGGATCGAATTCGAGGTGCTGTCGGCTTTGAACTTCTTGGCTTCCTTGTTTTCCGCTGTAAGGGCTTCTTTGGGCGTTGCGGGTTTGGAGACTGCGGTGTCGGCTGTTTGGACCGCGCGCACCGGGATGTCGTCGAAAAACCCGAAATCCTCCTCGAGGGCGATCGGAGCCGACGGGGCATCGTCGAAAAAGCCGAACCCTTCGGAACCCGAGGATAGTTCGTCTCCCGCCCGGCGGAAAGCCTCTTGTTCCAGATCGTCGAAAAATCCGAAAATCTCTTCGAACGGGGGAACTTCCTGCTCTTGCGGGGAGTGTGCATGATCGTCGAACAAGCCGAAGTATTCGTCCATCCCCTGCGGCAGTTCCGTCTCTTCCGAGGGCTCCTGGCCCAGAGGGCCGAACCCTTCTTCATCATCGAGGGGAAGAAGCAGCCCGAAATCCTCATCGCTGCCGGCGGAGGCCATGAGCATTTCCAGCTCGCGCGAGTCTTCGTTAAAAGCGTCGATCTTGCGCAGAAGAAGCGCCTTGATATCGGCGAAACGCTCCTCTGCCAGTTCGCTTGCCAGTTCGAGTTCGAGCACCTCTTTGAGGGTGTCGATACCTTCGATCAGCAACCCCGCCATGCTCTCTTCGAACGAGAGCTCGCCGTTGCGCAGGCGGTCCATGAAAAATTCGAGTTCATGGGCGAGGGCCGCGAACATCGCAAGCTCGACCGAAGCGGAGTTCCCTTTGAGGGTATGGACCGAGCGGAAGAGCGAATTGATCGTCTCGCCGTCCATGTCGCCGCTCTCTTCGGCTTCGAGCAGCAGCGTATCGATCGTCTCGAAAATATCTTCGGCCTCTTCGAGGAACATCTGCCGATATTTGTTAATATCAAAAACTGCCATAACCTTCCTTAGCGGCTGAGGACGATTCCGACCGCCTTGAGAAGCTGCTCGGGGACGAACGGCTTGACGATCCATCCGGTTGCCCCGACCGCCTTTCCTTTGGCTTTCATGTCATCGTTCTTTTCGGTAGTGAGGGTGAGAATCGGGGTTTTCGCGTAAGAGGGGAGCTTGCGCAGTTCCACGATCAGGTCAAACCCGTTCATGTTGGGCATGTTGATGTCGGTAACGATCAGGTCGAATACCGTCGCCTTGGCTTTTTCGAGGCCGTCGGCACCGTCGATCGCTTCGGTAACCTCGGGGTATCCCCCTTCGTTCAGGGCGTATTTGACCATGTCGCGTAGCATATTGGAATCGTCAACAATCAAAATCTTTGGCATATTTTTCTCCGTATTTGGTATTAAAACAACGTAAAGTCGTCGATATCGACCTGCTCGGGCTTGCACCCTTGCATGGCATCCTCATGGCCCATCGCGTAATCGCGCTGTTCTTGGATCGTGTAAAACGGCACGAGTCTGGCTTTGAGTTCGTTTTGTTCGGCCATGCTGACGCCGCAGCCGTTTTCGCGTGCATGGACGATGTCGTCTTCCATGATCTTGCTGATCCCGTCGATCATCTGGGTGATCCGGTCTTCGCACTGGAGCACCATGATGAAGCCGAACATCGCCTTGATGACGTCGTCGGTACGCGAGAGGATCGAGTGGGTCATGTTCCAAGACTCTTCAAGATCGTTGAACTCTTCGGGGACGATCTGGGCCTTGAGGGCGGTCAGTTTTTCGTGGGCGACCGCGGCGTCTTTATGGATGGCGCGCATCTCTTCGACCCGCTCTTCGAAGATCGTTTCGATTTCGCGCGTGCTTTCGCGCATGCTCTGTTTGATCCCCTCGAGGTTCGCCTGATGGACCCCCGTATCGACGCTGAAGCGGCTGAGCATCTCCCGCAGACGCCGTGTCCGGGCCCGCTGTTCGATATGGGGCCGGTAGGCTTCGAGCATCGCGGGAAGACGTTCGAGCCGTTTGCGGTCGATCCATGCGCTGAACGAATCCGGTACCAGCCGCCGTTCCAGCTCGGGATCGCTAAGCGCGACGATGAAAAAGCACTCTTTGGGATCGACGAAAGCGCCTGCGTACTCGACGTGTTCAAGCCCGCATACCAAAACGTCGCATCCCTTTTCCCGCGCGTCGACCAGACCAAAACCGCTCCCTTCGAGCGAGGGGAAGCGATCTTCGTCTTCTAACAAATTCCAGAGGGTATTCATTACCGTATCCTTTTAAAACTACGCTGTCAGTATTCCGTATTAGTGTTGCAATATTGTGGCAAAACGGTCGTTTCGCCGTCCGTGAAAAAAGGGCTGGCGGGGGTGAAACGCCTAAGGCGATTCACGTGGTTAAAAACTCTCCCAGATATCGTCATCGTCATGTTTGACCGGCGGCTTGGGAGCCGTATAGGCAGGTTTGGCGTAAGCGGGTTCGGATACCCGTACCGCGGGACGTACGGGCGCGGCGGAAGGGCGCGGAGTACGATGTGCGGGGCGAACGGGTTCGGGAGCCGGATGCGACTGACCGCATGCGGCTACGCGCACCTTGTTGAGTGATGCAAACACTTTGGTGGTGTCGGTTTCGATCTCTTTGGCGATCCGTTCGAGCTCTTCGGGTCTGGCTCCCGCTTTTTCGCGGTTGATGTACTCCTGAACCTTCTGGTGGACGTGGGCATGGTTGGAGAGGAGTTCGTTCCATTCGGAGCCTTTGGCATAACTCTCGTTGCTGTGGGCCTGAATCCATTTGCCCAGATCGCACTGATGTTCGTTGGTGACCGTCCATGCGGTGACGCTCTCTTTGAGTTTGCCGAAGTTGTTGTTTTTGAAATTGACGTGGTCGAATTTGAGTTTGTTCGTTTCGAACATCATGTCGATTCGGCAGACGCGGTTTTCGGACTCTTTTCGGTATTTGGTCTTTGCCGCGGTCGCGCTGAGGGTTTGCGACATACCCAGAATCTCTTCGCTGAGCTTGCTCACTTCGCCCGCAAGTGACGCGTTTTGCTGCGTCATCTGATCGAGCTGCGCGACGGCGGAATTGATCTGGTTGATCCCCGCCATCTGTTCGCGGCTGCCGTTGGCGACGTCCTGGACCAGCTGGGTCGTGTGGGAGATTTTCTGGTTGATGACGTCGAACCCTTTCATCATGTTTTCGCTCACGGCCAGACCGTCTTTGGATTTGGCGTTGGCCAGTTCGGCGAGTTCTTTGATCTGCGAGGCGGCGTCGGCGCTGCGGTTGGCGAGGTTGCGCACTTCCTGGGCGACGACGGCGAACCCTTTGCCCGCTTCGCCTGCGGTGGCCGCTTCGACGGCGGCATTGAGCGAGAGGATATTGGTCTGGAAGGCGATGTTTTCGATGATGGCAACCGCTTCGTTGATCGCCTGGGTCGCTTTGCTGATCTCGTTCATCGACATGACCGTCGTATCGGCGAGGGCTTTGCCTTCGCTGGCGGCCTGTTCGGTTTCACGCGCCAGCGACGCCATTTCGGAGGCTTTCTGGCTGTTGGCCGAGATATTGCTGGTGAGCTCTTCGATCGCGGCGGCTGTCTCTTCGAGGCTCGAAGCCTGGGTATTGCTCGAACCGGACAGATCGTTGCTGGCACCCGAGAGGGTGGTGGCACCCTGGTTGAGGGCGATGCCGTTTTTGGAGAGGAGGGCCATGAAATCGCCGATGCTTTCGCTGAGCCCCTGCAGGCTCGTCATCATACCGCCAAGTTCGCCGGAGTATTTGCCTGTCTCGAATTCAACGGCGAAATCGCTGGTCCCCAGAGCCGACATGACGCGCGAGATTTCGGCGGTCGCTTTTTCCATTTCGGCCAGGGCGGTGTTGAATCCGTTGATCGTCTGTTGCAGTGCGGGGCTGCCGGCCTGCGCTTTGATCCGGACCGAGACGAACCCGACGGCCATAAGTTTGGCGACGTTGGCGATGTCGGCGATCGCTTCTTGGTCTTTGTGCGCAACCGCGTCGAGACGCTCCATGTAGGCATTGAAGTGGCGTGCCGCTTCGCAGATTTCGTCGTTGCCCGAAATCTCCAACCGGATGCCCGTATCGTTGGTGCGGGTGATCGCTTCAAAGCCGTGCGTGAGGTTTTCGACCGAATTGAGGATTGTTTTCGATACCGCGCTCGAGAGGGCGATGAACGCCAATCCGCCTGCGATAATCAGCGTTTCGGCGATAAACGTATCGGTTCCGGTGCTTTTGGACATAAAAATGAAAATACCGGCCCCCGCCGTCATGATGACGGCAAAAATCGGGAATAGTCGCAGCCTCTCTCTAATGGTGAGGTTGTTAAACACGTTGAACTCCTTTTGGTTGTGTGCAATGATGGAAGTGTAGAAAGGAAAAGTTGCAACTATGTTGCATTATAACCGCGCCCTATACGTGGGACGCAGACAAAATGAATGTTAATTCACTCAGGATCCCCGGCGTCCGCCGAGCAGCTCGTGTTTTCCCCGAAACTGTTTGGATTCGATATGACGGTAAATGTCGTCGGAGAGAATCTGCACCGTTTCGGCGGTCCGAGTGACGTTGGCGGCGATTTTGGCGTTTTCCTGGGTCATTTGATCGAGTTGCGTAATCGCGGTGTTGATCTGTCCGATCCCCTGCATCTGTTCACGGCTCGCGTTGCTGACGTCCTGGACGAGCATCGTGGTCTGCTCGATCTTTTCGGCGATCACTTCGAATCCTTTGGTGAGATCGCCGGCGATGTTCATTCCCTCGTCCGATTTGGCGGCGGCCTGTTCGGCGAGGGATTTTATCTCTTTGGCGGCGTCGGCACTGCGGTTGGCGAGGTTGCGCACTTCCTGGGCGACGACGGCGAACCCTTTGCCCGCTTCGCCTGCGGTGGCCGCTTCGACGGCGGCGTTGAGCGAGAGGATGTTCGTCTGGAACGCGATGTTTTCGATGATGGCGACGGCATTGTTGATCGAGCGGGTCGCCTCCTGGATCTCGGTCATGGCCTGCGCCGTTTTGTCGGCCAGTGCGGCTCCTTGTTTGGCGCTATCGTCGGTTTGTGCCGCCATGCGGGCCATGTCGTTGGCTTTTTGGGCATTCCCCTGGACGTTCCCTGTCATCTCCTCCATCGCGGCGGCGGTCTCTTCGAGATTGGCGGCCTGCTCGTTGCTGGCATTCGAGAGGCGTTCCATCGCCTCGCGCAGCATCGCGGCTTCGTTTTGCAGGTCCAGCCCGTTTCGAAGACTATCAGAGAGCATCTGCGTGATTTCGTCGGCCAGGTTGTTGACACCTCGGATCAGCGATGCGAGTTCGCCTTGAAGTTCCCCTTCGCTCAGGCGCGGGCTAAAATCGTTGGTGGAGTAGGTAGAGAGGGTCTGGACGATCTGCACAAACCGCTCCGAGAGCAGAAGGGTAAAGGCGTTGAACGACGAAGCGATCACACTCATTTCACTGCCGTGCGCGTCGATTTCGGACGGTTTGAAGATTCCCGATTTCATCTGGTCGAGCGCGAGTATCAGCTCGCCCATCGCGAGCATGTCTTTTTGCTTGCTCTCGATGAGCGAAGCAAGGCGGCGATGGATCGCGTTCGAGACTTTTTCGAGTTTACGGTCGGCGAATTCGGCCCCCGAATAGCGGTAGCGGTTGCGTTTTCCTTCGGCGATATCGAAAATGTCTTCGATCATCGCTTCGAGCAGTTGGGCGTCGGCAGGTTTGGTTCCGAACATATCAGTTTTCCTTAGAGGGTTTGGTAAAGCGCTTCGGCTTGCGCGATTTCATCGCGGGTAGGTTTGCGGCGGCAGGAGATGTAGTGGCGTCTACCGTTGCGGGTGATCGGAAAGACGGTCGCATACACCCAGTAATACTCCGACCCGCTGCGGGTTTTGTTTTTGACGAATCCGGTCCATATTTTTCCCTCGTGTACGGTGTCCCAGAGGCTTTTAAACGCCGCCTTCGGCATGTCGGGGTGGCGCACGATATTGTGAGGCCGGCCGATCAGGTCGCTGACCCGGTAATCGGCAATGGTGCAGAAGTCGTCATTGGCGAAGACGATAATCCCTTTTTCGTCGGTTTCGGAAACCAAAAACGCCTTGTCGGTCAAAACGCGTTCGGCACCGTTCGAGGTAAAGATTTGCATGTCGTTGATTCCTCATGGTTTGGTAAGGAAATTATGCGGTTTTAGTGTTGCAAGTGCGTCGCAAAAAAATAACGTTTTTATCACACCCGCAGGGGAGAAAAGAGGGGGAGGCGGGAGAGTCAGTTCGCCGAAGCGAGAAGCTGCTCTTTTCCCCTGAACTCTTTTTGGGATATTTCGGTGTACATGTGGTCTGAGAGGTTTTGAACGATGCCTGAGAGGGAAGCGACGTTATTGGCCGTTTTGGCGTTTTGCTGGGTGATCTGGTCGAGCTGCGTGATCGCATGGTTGATCTGCGCGATTCCGGCCATCTGTTCGCGCCCGGCGAGGGTGACGTCGCGTACCAGCTCGTCGGTCTCCGAGATTTTGTCGGCGATCGTCGAAAAGCTTTCCATCATGTTTTTGGAAGTTTCCAGACCTCCCTGCGATTTTTCGCGTGCGAGGCGGGCGACTTCCTGTATCTGGCGGGCGGCGTCGGCGCTGCGGTTGGCGAGGTTGCGCACTTCCTGGGCGACGACGGCGAACCCTTTGCCCGCTTCTCCCGCTGTGGCCGCTTCGACAGCTGCGTTGAGCGAGAGGATATTGGTCTGGAACGCGATGTTTTCGATGGTCGATACGGCCTGGTTGATCGCTTCGGTCGCGCGGACGATCTCGTTCATCGCCGCAAAACTTTCCTGCGCGATGTCGTTGCCGTGTCGGGCGGCGGTTTTCGCTTCGCGTGCGACGCGACTCATCGCTTCGGCTTTTTCGGCGTTGGACGAGACGTTCGAGGTGAGTTCCTCGACGGCGGCGGCGGTCTCTTCGAGACTGGAAGCCTGCAGGCTCGCACTGGCGCTGAGCTCTTCGGAATAGCGGGAAAGCTCCGAGGTATTGCGCCGGAGGGCGAGGGCGTCGCCGAGCTGCTGACGGTACTGTTCGGCGATGATCTCCTGTAGCTCGTTGATGTGTTCGTTGAGGGTGCGGATGTCGTGATGCCACCCGTCGGATTTGAACGGAACCCGCAGGTCGTTGTTGCTGATCCGGGTGAATCCCGATTCGATCTCGCTGAACAGCTCTTTAAGACGGCTCATGAGCCCGTTGTAAAAGTTGGTCGTCTCTTTGAGAACCCCGCTTCCGTTATGGGTGCACTGCGCCATGCTGACGTTGCTCAGTTCCCCGGTTTTGGCCCGAAAAACCGACATGGCGAGCATTCCTGCCTGGATGTAATTGGCGTCGCGGACCGCTTTGTATTCGGCGGCGAAACGGTGGAGATCTTCGAGCAGATCATTAATGCGGTGGCTGCCGCTGGTGAAACGGCTGTCCACTTCGTTCACTTTTTCGAGGACGAAATGGCGGCAGTCGTTGATGGCCTGTTTGAGGATCAGGTAGTCTTTTTTACTGATATCGAACATAATGCTCCTTAATGCATCGTTTTGTAAAGCGCGTCGTATTTGGCGATCTCCTGCCGGGTCGGCTTGCGCCGAAGCGAGAGGTAGCGTGTCTCGCCGTTTTCGAAAGTGATCGGTGAAACGGTGGCGTAGACCCAGTAGTATTCGCCGTGTTTGGTGCGGTTTTTGACAAAACCGTTCCAGGTCGCTCCCTTCTTGATCGTGTCCCAAAGGTCTTTGAAGGCGGCCTTGGGCATGTCGGGATGGCGGAGGATGTTGTGGGGTTTGCCCAAAAGCTCTTCCCAACTGTATCCGCTGTATCGCAGAAAATCGTCGTTGGCAAAGGTGATGACACCCCGCGCGTCGGTCTCCGAAATGATCAGCGACGTTTCATCCATCTCAATTTCTCTCATTTATGCTGTCTCCTTGGTCAGATTGTCCATTAGGACGAATAGTTCGGTACTTGCCTCTTCCATATCGCGGAAGTTAGCGATGATCTCGCTTGCGTGGCTCAGGCAGAGCTGCCCGGTGGTGTCTTTGATGAAAGCGAGATTTTTATTGACGCGGTCATGGACGATTTCGTGCGGCCGGGTCATCTGCGCGAAGCTCGCCGTTTTGCCGAAGCGCCGCCGCCCCTCTTCGTTATACCATTGGCCGATGCTGCACTGCTGCGTCGTCAGCACCTCAAGACGGGGCTCACAGCGCATGAGGCTGTTGTAGGCGCGCGATTTGTAGATGATGTGGTCGATTTTCGCCAGGACGATGAAGACGCTGTTTTCCATCATGTACGACGAATTGACGATGCTTGTCGACGTCTCGTTGAGCCGGATCAGGGTTTTTTCGAAATCGTGGATGTGCTCGGTCGAGGATTCGACCACCTGGTTCATCTCTTCGGCACTTTTTTCGATGTCGCTCATATCCTGTTTGAGCGAGTTGATCGAGACGGCGATTTCACCCGTGGCTTTGTGCGTCCGCTCGGCCAGTTTGCGCACTTCGTCGGCGACGACCGCGAAACCGCGTCCGTGCTCGCCGGCCCGTGCGGCTTCGATCGCGGCATTGAGCGCGAGGAGGTTGGTCTGCTCGGCGATGTCGGTGATGAGCCGGATGATCGAATTGATCTCCTGCGTGCGCGAAGCCATATGGATGATCGCCTCGTTGTTTTCGTTGACGCTTTGTTTCATCGTTTCGAGTTCACGTACGATCATTTCGATCGTTTGACGGCTGTCGTCGGAGAGGTTGGCGGCCTCTTTCGTCGATCGGGTCACCTCTTTGAGATTGGCGATGTTGTGCTCGAGATTGTGCTGGATGACCGCGAGCGATTCGGTCACTTCGACCGAGAGCTTGCTCAGCTCCGAATTGAGCGCGTCGCGCTGCTTTTTCCCTTCCTGCTCTTCCATTACACGGATCGAATTGCGGACCAGTTCGGTCGCGTCGATGAACTCGCCGTGCATCCCTTGCGAACTCAGCGGTACGCTAAAATCGCCGCGCGTCGCGTTGCCGATGGTGAGATTGATCCGGTGGATAAAAGTCTCTATCTGGCTGATGAGCTGTTCGAGCGAATGCCCCATGAGGCCGAGTTCGGTCCCAGGAGCGGCCTCGATGCGGGTCTGGGCAAAATTACCTTCGGCGACGCGGCGTATGACGAGGGTAAACGATTCGAGTGCCGAAACGATGGAACGCTGGACGAGATTGGCAAACGCGAAAATCATCACCGCAACCGCGATCCCCGAGACCATGACCGCCGTTTTGAAAAAGAGGATGTTGTCGTGCATCTCATCGGTAGCGGCGACGAAGCGGTCCCGCTTCATTTTGACCACTTTTTCGAAACTTTCGCGTGAGGCTTCGGCATAGGGAGTCAGCTCTTTTTTGTACTGGCCGTAAATGGGGATCGTGTTGGCCGAAATGAGGGTTTTATCCATTTTGCCGAGGGTCTGCATCAGCGCCATCGTGTTGTCCAGAAACGCGAACGTCGTCCGCTTGGCTTCGGCGATCAGCGATTCGGACTCCGAGTCGGCCAGTTTTTCGAGTTCGGCGAAGTTCTTTTTGATTTTTTCGGATCGCTCCTGGAGTTTCACCATGTTTTTGTCATAGCTGTTGCCGAGCATGATGTCGCGGCTGGTGCGGCTGACGTAATTGAGGTCTTTTTCGATTTCTAGGGTATACAGCGCTCCGGCCGTGGCGTTTTGCTGCAGCTGGGTATAGTCGGATTCGATTTTGCTCAGGGCGAAAAAGACGAATACCGCAGCGAAGACGACCGCCGCCGTGACGCTGAGGACGAGATAGGTCATCCGCTGTCGGATGGAGAGCCGTTCGAACAAAGACGTGTTCATGAGGTTCCCCCTTTCGGTTACATTTTTATTACATTGCAATCAGGGGTATCGTAACGCTTTAATGTTGCAAATGTGTGGCAAAATCGTCCGATCAGTTTTTCCCTTCGCGGGCGTAGCGGGCTTTGAAAGATGGGTATTTTTTGATCGCGACGGTGACGATGCCGTTGTCGTCGGCCTGCGCGATTTCGGCGTAGGCGAGTTCGTAGCGGCGGGAACGGTAATAATCTTCGACCGTTTTAACCAGTTTCGCGAGTGCGGCGTCGTTGTGCTCGGTCCCCAGCAGCGGTTCGATTTCTTTCATCAGACGGTAGGTTGAAATCTTTTCGTTTCCGGTGAAAAAGACGCGGTTGATCAGCCCTTTGTGCAACGGCCGCCGCTCCATTTCACCGATGGAACGCCGGTTGAAATCGGCATATTTTTTGATACTGACGGTCACGGTGCGGTTTTTTTCGTCAATGGAGGCGACCGAAGCGTAGGCGAGGCTAAAATTGTTTTTACGGTAAAACGACTCGACGTCTCCTGCGATCCGCTCAGCGGTGGAAGCGTCAAGCGTTTTGCCCAGATAGGGCTGAACCAGCGCATTGAGTTTCTTGGTCGGGATTTTTTCGTTACCTTCGAAAACGATTTTGTCGATGGGAGTCGAAGCCGAAAGGGAGAGGGATAAGAGTGCGAGTGAAAGCAAGACGTTAACGCGCATGCATGCTCCTTGAAGTAAATTGGGGAATTGTATGACGTTAGTGTGGCAAGTGTGTTGCAAACGCGCGGGCGCGCGGGGAGGCGGGTTAGAGATTCCCGCCGCAGTTGAGGGATTTGATGGCATCGAGTCCGTTGAAGACGCCGCGCGTCGCCTCTTCGAGATCGCGCGTGATCCGCTCGAGAGTCTGGGAAGAGGCACGGGAGAGATCGGCTTCGATGTAGGACTGCACCCCGCTGTGTACTTTTTCATGGGCGCTGAGCAGCGCATTCCACGCTTCCCCCTGGGCAAACGGCGCTGAAGCGTGTTCGTCGATCCATTTGCCAAGATTGCACTCGTGGTGGTTGCTCACCCGCCAGACGCTGTGTTCGCTTTTGAGTTTTTTGTAGTTGTTCTCTTTGAAATTGATATGATCGATTTTGAGTTTCGCCGTGTCGAAAATCATCTGCACGTCACAGTTACGGTGCTCCACGCTCTCATCGAAGCGGACGCGCGAGAGCATGTGTTCGAACTGCTCGGTTTTATCGAGGATTTCGTTGGCTATCTGGGCGACGTTGTTGGCGGTTTTGGCGTTTTGCTGCGTCATCTGGTCGAGCTGGCTGACGGCATCGTTGATCTGGTTTATACCCGCCATCTGTTCGCGGCTCGCACTCGCGACGTCGCGCACCATCGCGTCGGTTTCGGTGATCTTGCGGGCGATCATCGAGAAACTTTCCATCATGTTTTGGGAGGTTTCCAGACCGCCTTGCGATTTTTCGCGCGCGCTGCGGGCGAGCTGCTGGATCTGCGCTGCGGCGTCGGCACTGCGGTTGGCGAGGTTGCGCACTTCCTGGGCGACGACGGCGAACCCTTTGCCCGCTTCCCCGGCTGTGGCCGCTTCGACGGCGGCGTTTAGCGAGAGGATGTTGGTCTGGAACGCGATGTTGTCGATGATGTCGACCGCCTGGTTGATCGCTTCGGTCGCGCGGACGATTTCATGCATCGCTTCGAGGCTTTCGCCCGCGACGGTGTTACCCTGCTCGGCGGCATGCATCGCTTCCTGGGCCGTACGGGCCATCGTTTCGGCTTTCGAGGTATTGGATGCGACGTTTGAGGTGAGCTCTTCGATAGCCGCCGCGGTCTCTTCAAGGCTCGAAGCCTGCTGGTTGGCGCTCGCACTCAGTTCGTCGCCCGAAGAGGCGAGATGATGGGCATCACGGGTAAATTCGCGCGAGAACCGCGAAATCAGTGAAAAAATCTCGCTGTTGGAAGCCGCCACGGCGCTGACCGCCTGGTCAATCGACGCAAACGATCCTTTCGCGTCGCGCGATTCTCCCGATTTGCTGTAGTCGCCCTGTGCGAAATCGACGAAAATGGCCACCAGTTTTCCGAAGGTGAGCTCGATTTCGTCAAGGAACGTATTGAGCGTGCGGGAGAGCTGCTGGAGATTGGGATCGCTGTACCGGGTGGCGATACGGTGGTGGAGAAATCCTTTGCTGGCGTTTGAACAGATGGTTTCGAAATCGAGGATCGCCTGCTGCTGTTCGTTGAACTTCGCTTCCGCTTCTTTGATATTGCGGTTGATCATGGCTCCCATTTTCCCGAATTCGTCGCTACCCAGATCAGGCAGGGGCTGGGCGTGTTTCTCTTCTCCCCCCAGAAAACGGAAAAATCCCAGCAGGCCGTTTTGTGCCAGGGAGAGCGATTCTTTGATCTGTGAGGCGATCATAAGCATGATGACGATCATCGCGGCGATCCCGATCGCTCCGCCGATTCCGGCGACGATTCCCCACATGAGGATATCGTTTTTAAACGTCTCTTTCATTCGGGCCGCTTCATCCATTTTGGATGCCACGAGACTCTTCATCGATTCGCGCGACGCTTTGGCCAGCGGCGAGAAATTGGCATGGTAGAACCGGTAGGTTGCTCCCAGGTCGTGCGGCCCGTTTTGAAGGGTGCGCATCAGATCGCGCGACGACGTTATAAAGACCATCGCGTCGTTTTTCGCTTTTTTACAGATGCCGCGTTGTGCCGCGTCGCTGGTTGTCTGTTCCATCCGTTTAAAGAGGATTTCGATTTTTTCGTAGGTATCGTCGAGTTTGTTCAGGTTTTCGTTCAGGTCGCCGCCGAGCATTATCTCACGGGTAATACGGCTGAAATAGTTCAGTTCCTTTTCGGTCTCCAGTACCGCTTTGACCCCTTCGAAACTCCTCTGGTCGAAGCTTTCGAACTCTTTGTTGAGCGAATTGGTCGCGAGCAGGAAAATCAGTGTTTCGAAAATCACGACCGCAGAGGCGAGTACCATGATGAAGCCGAGTTTTTTCGAGACCGGTATACCGGTGAGCCATTGTTTCATTGCCGAATCCTTGTGTTAGAATAATTCGATGTCGTTATCCGAAGAGACCGCGTGTTGGTTGCTCAAAAGCCCCTCAAGGCTAAGAGCGTCGCTGATGAGCGAATTGTCCAGATAGTGAATGTCCTCGGCACGCCGGTAATGCAGCACCTCTTTGCGCCATCGCTCGAGGTTGTCGAAGAGCGAGGAGAGCATCGGCATGATCCCGGGGAGTTTTCCCGGATCGTCCACCGATTCAAACGTTCTGGCCAGTTGCTGGATCCCGTAGGAGAGGGCTCCGAACTGGGGGATAAGTTCGATTTCCCGCGCGTAGTCGCGTAAAATATCGGTTAGCTTCGAGAGGGTTTCTTGTGTGGCGTTGCGCTCGGCATTGGTAAGCAGGAGGTGAAAACTGTCTTCGAGCAGCTCCAGCTCTTCGTCGGTTTTGTCCAGTTCAAGCGGGTAGGCGCTGTGAAACTCTTCGGCACTTGTCTTTTCGTTGCGGGTGTAGAGCATCACCTTTTCGCTTTCGTTGAGTTCCCGACCGGCTCCGAGATCGTTGTAAAGCTCGCACGTCTGCGGGGGAATGAAGGTCTGAGCGGTTTCGGTGCGGGGTTCCTTGGAAGCGTTGCGCTTATCGCGCTTGTATTCGTCGAGAGCGCAGCTGAGTTCGAGATTCGCTTCGCGCAGTTCGCGGTTCGATTCTTCGAGCATCGTGCTGAAATAATCGAGCATTTTCTGATCGTACACCGCCTGGCACGTTCTTTCCAGATGGATCAGGACTTCATTCATCTTCAGCGGTTTGACGATAAACGCGTCGATCCCGATGTTGATGAGTTCCAGCAGCCGTTCGGTTCCCGAATCCCCGGATATGATGACGATGCGCTGGCGTGGGTTCAGCTCGCGGATGTTTGCGGCCAGTTCGGTTCCGCTCATGACGGGCATGGCGAGGTCGGTCACGACCAGATCGTAGGGATTGGCCTGATAAAGCATGATCGCTTCGACCCCGTCGGATGCAATGTCGATGGTTTTGAAAAAACGCTGTAGAAAAGATTGCAGTTGTTTTTGGAGTAGGGGATCGTCCTCTACAAGCAGCAGTCGCATCTCAAATCCGATCTCTTTGAGATGTTTGGCTACAAAGCTGTAATCCATTCGGCCATTCCTTGATAATTGAAAATAATACGGATCATGGAAGGCATTGTGCCACTATAGTGTCGCAACTGTGTTGCAATTTCGGCGGCGGGTGGCGTTGATTTTTTCATCTTTTTGGTTCATAATGCGGCGAGTAAAAAAGGGGGGAACGATGACGGAGCGTTTTGACCGTGCGGCGGAAAACTGGGATAAAGGGGATATGCGCCGATTCATCGCCGAATCGGTTTTTCAGACCATCGCAAGCCGCATCGCGCTGCTTGGGCACATGGATATTCTCGATTTCGGCTGCGGCACGGGGCTGCTGGGATTTCGCATCGCCCCGCAGGTGCGATCGGTGACCGGAGTCGACCTTTCCGAAAAAATGCTCGAACAGGCCGCCGCCAAAAATACGCCGCAATTACGGATGGAAACCGTATGCGCCGATCTGCTCAACGAACCGCTGGATCGGACGTTCGAAGGGATCGTAAGCTCGATGGCGATGCACCATGTCGAGGATACCGCAGCGCTATTCCGTGCATTTCGCAAGCACCTCAAGCGAGACGGGTTTGTTGCGATCGCCGATCTCGATGCCGAAGACGGGACGTTCCATTCGCACGGCAACGAAGGGGTGTTTCATCTGGGATTTGACCGTGAAAAACTGCGCGAAACGGCTGAAGAAGCGGGATTTTCAAATGTACGGTTCCATACCGCCTGTACGGTCGAGAAAGAGGGGAAAAACTATCCCGTTTTTCTGATGACCGCTACGAAACTCTGATTATCAGGAAAAATGGCTTAACAGTTCTCCTGCGGGACATTTGCGCAAATCGGCGCTTACGGATTTGCCAACCGCCTTGCGGGCCGTTTCGGAGAGGGCTGCGACAAGTTCGTCATGGTGTCTGGCAGGAAACGCCAGATAACACGATCCCGGTTCCGCGTCGGCGAGGAGTTTCGAAATGTCTCCGGCAACGGTACGCACCAGTTCTTGTTCGACGTGATGCTCCAGTGTGTGGTTCTCTCCGCTGGCGTGCTGGAAATTACCGCGGTCGTCACTCAGAAGATCCCCGGTTTTTTTGCGCCCTTCGATGTAATCGATATCTTCCAGCGCTTCTATATGATAACGCCCCGTTTCCGAAATATAATCGACTCTGTAGCTTTTAAGGCCGCCCATATCGGCGGCAATGATCCGTTTCCCTGCGTGTTCCATCTGCGCCCTCCTGCGATACGAAAATTATCGAAACAAATAAATGGTACTCCCCGATCCTTAAAGAAACGTTGAGATCGCATGAAATTTGCATACGGTAAAGACTTCACGCAAGGAGCCTACCATGGTCAGCCGTGCCAAGATCAAAGAACTCATGAACGAGAGCGCCTGTTCCCACAGCAAGAACAAAAAACCAGGAGAAGGGTGCGACAAGCCAAAACCGGGACTTGCCGCAGGAGGATGCGCCTTCGACGGTGCGCAGATATCGCTCTTTCCTTACGCCGACGCCGTCCATCTCGTCCACGGTCCCCAGACGTGCCTCGGGGCGTCGTGGGAGACCCGCGAGACAAAAACGTCGTACACGGGACGCGACCATACCCAGATGGGCTTTACGACGGGGATCACGACCAATGACGTCATTTTCGGCGGCGACAAACGACTGGGCGATTCGATCGACTATATCGTGCAGCACTACAGTCCCGAGGCGATTTTCGTTTATTCGACCTGTGTAACGGCACTGGTCGGGGATGACATCGACATGACCTGCAAAAAAGGGTCTGAGCGTCACGGCATCCCAATCGTTCCCGTCCATGCACCCGGATTTGTGGGGAGTAAAAATCTCGGGTCGCGGCTGGCGGGCGAAGCGGTACTCGAACACCTCATCGGCACCAAAGAACCCGAAACTACAACCCCTTACGACATCAACCTCATCGGCGACTATAACGTCACGGGGGATATGTGGCAGTATCTCCCTCTCTTCGAGAAAATCGGCATACGGGTGTTGAGCTCGCTAAGCGGCGACGGGAGGGTGGGAGACATACGATGTGCCCACCGCGCCCGCCTCAACGTCATCGTCTGCGCCAAGTCGCTTATCACCCTCACACGGAAAATGGAGGAGCGTTACGGCATCCCCTGGATCTCCGTCTCCTTTTACGGAAAACGGGACACGACGTTCGCGATCCGCGAAATCGTCCGTGCGCTGGGAGCCCCCGAACTCATCGCCCGTGCCGAAGAGGTGATTGCTCAGGCCGAAGCCGAACTCGAAACGAAACTTCGCCCGTATCGTGAACTGTTCGCCGGGAAAAAGGCGGTTCTGAACACCGGGGGTAACAAGGCGTGGTCGATCGCGTCGGGGCTTCAGGATTTGGGGATCGAAGTAGTCGCGACGAGCATCGCCAAATCGACTCAGGACGACATTGACAAGGCGCGCGAATACCTGGGACCCGATGGGATACTGATGACCAAACCCGCCGCCGAACAGGCCAGGGTGATCGACTCTACGGGGGCCCATATCCTCCTCGCCGGGGGACGGAGCCTCTATACGGCTATCAAGAAGAAAATCAGTTTCATCGACGTCAACCAGGAGAAAAAAACGAGTTACGGAGGATACGAGGGACTTCTAAACCTCGCCGAAGAGCTCAAATACGCGTTTCGCAACCCGGTATTTGCCAACGTCGGGCGTCCCGCGCCGTGGGAGGCGGATTAGGAGAAGTTCTCGCTGAGTCTGCGGCGCAGGCCGTCCAATGCGGCGTCGATGCTGAAATCGGCCCCGTAGACGTTGTGGACCGAGTAGCTGGGGTAGGGCTGCGCCCCGCAGAACTGGAACGCTTTGTGGAGGGCGACGTTTGCCTGATCGAGGCTGAGCCCCTCGAAAAAACCATTCGGATTGTCAAATTCGCTCGGAGGGCAGTTATAGGTAAAACTGAGCATGTAGCGTTTTTCTTTCATCAGACCGCCGCTGCCGTATGCCCCTCCGTCCGCCCGCCCGTCGTTGACGAACGTCACCGTGCCGTTGCCCCCCGAGAGGATCTCGTCGAGGTACTTTTTCCCCAGCCACGGCAGTCCCATCCAGTAGACGGGGGACTGGACGAAAAACAGGTCGGCCCATTTGAATTTTTCGAGCTCGCTGGCAATGTCGTAGCCCTCTTCGATAACGCTCTCTTTGATCTCATAGCCGTTGGCGGCAAAATACGCTTTGGCGGTGCTAAGGAGGTCGCGGGTGAGATTGCCGTTGGCGAACCCTTCGTATTTTTGGTGAAGGTTTAGAACAAGGACGTGTTTCATGGAATGGTTCCTAAGATGAGTGTATGAAATTAATTGTACAACGATAGGGTAAACGGGAGATTTTGCATTGTATTTGGATTAATCATATCATAATTTGATGTGATTTTCATAAAACGTATCAATATATGATATGATTATTGTATGAAAACGTATCAAAAATGGATTTGGCAGAGCGAAAGCTGGCCGAGTTTTACCTATACACTTCCTGATGTCACGCCGGCCTATCACCGTTTCGGGCAACTGATGATGGTTGAGAATCTGATGCAAAATGCATTGAGTGAACAGATGATCGCCTGCGCATACGAAGACGAAGCGATAGCCACGTCGCTGATCGAAGGGGAGGTACTGCAACGCTCCTCCGTCCGTGCGTCGGTACACAAGGCCCTCTCGCTTCAAAGCAGTGATGAACTCCACGCGACCGTTCAGACCGATGCCCTCGTCGAGGTATTGGTCGATGCGAAAAAAGGAGAAGGGACATTAAGTGCCGAGCGTCTTTGCCGATGGCACAAAGCCCTTTTTCCGACAGGCCAATCGGGGTTGAGAAAAATCCGAACGGGGGAATATCGTGACGATCGTGAGGGTGAGATGAAAATCGTCTCGGGTCCGTGGGAAAAAGAAAAAGTCCATTACGTCGCACCGCCGGCACACACGATAGAAACGGAGATGAACCGCTTTTTACTGTGGCTCAATACCGAAGAGACTCTCGACCCCCTCATCAAAGCCGCCGTCGCCCATTTGTGGTTTTTGCTCATCCACCCTTTCGACGACGGCAACGGACGGCTGGCGCGTGCGATCAGCGATTTCGTCCTCTCCCGTTCCCCCGCTATCCCTTCGACCCTTTTTAGTATAGCTTCCCAGATCAACCGACAAAGAAAGGAATACTATACACAGCTCGACAACGCCTGTGTTTATTCTGAGGGTGACGTCACCGCTTGGATGGAGTGGTTTGTTCTGATGGTGGATTCGGCCCTTGCCGAGGCTCTAGCGAGAGTCGAAGCGGTCAAATTCAAAAGCCGTTTTTGGGAGAGTATCCGTGACATCAGCCTCAACGAGCGTCAGCGCAAAGTGTTGACCAAAATGCTCGATGTTTTGCCCGAAGCGTTCGAGGGGGGGATGAAAACCGCCAAATACGCCTCGATCGCCAAAACTTCCAAACCGACCGCCGCGCGGGATCTCAAAGAGTTGTGTGATGCTGGGGTACTGGAGAGTCACGGAAGCGGTAGAGGGGTTTATTATACGGTGAAAGTTGATTAAATGGAAAATGCAAATTGGGAATATCGAAAAGTTTTAGTCATGTCTGATGTTCCAATAAAGGGAACATATAGATTCAATGATTTATTTCAAATCATGCCTGCTGAAGAAAAAGCACCTAAACCACCATATGTTATGGCACATCATCCATGCATCATTGAATTTCGATTTAAAATTGACAAAACACCAAGACACACTTTTGATGGACGTAAATTAGAACAATGGATTGTCAACAATGATGATGCAAGAAAAAATTTGAAAGAAATTTTACTTCTCATGAATCTTTTTTCTTTTCATCATATCTTTGATTATTTTCCTTCTCAGAGTTGGTTTATACCTATGGGGAATGATAAAATAGAAGATGCACAATGGGGGGAAAGTGGATATTGGTATGATGGATTTGAGTCAAAAATAAATACATTTTCAGACAGAAATTATGATTTTATAGAATTGATTGATACAAATAAATATCTTAATCAATACGGAAGAGTTATAGGACAAGGGTTTGACTTACCTGATCAAATAGATATGTTTTTGAAGCAATATTTTGAATTGCCAGATAGTAAAAATCAAGCATTTCTTTCTGCATGTTCATTATTCAATCAGGGAAGAAAACTTTGGACGGAACATCCAAGTCTATCTTTTACGGCGTTTGTTTCCTCACTGGAAACATTAATAGAAGAAGATTTCAAAAAGACAAAAATTGAAAGCTGTAATGTTTGTGGACAGAAAAAATACTCATTAACTGAAAAGTTTAGAGATTTTTTTGGAAAATATGGATCACCATCACCTGAGTTCCGAAAATACGCTACAAAAATATATCAACAGAGATCGAAAATACTTCATAGAGGAAAATTATTTCTTGGTGAAGTGGAACCAATAAGATATGGTAGTTGGGCAAATATTGATGATGACCAATTCCGAAGAAATGTAGTAAGAACGTGTAGAATTTGTATGATTAATTGGCTCATGAAACAAAATAATAGGAAATAGACTCTTCTCGCACAAAACTTGCATTTTCCATGATAACAAGGAGTTGTCATGGAACCGCACCGCATTATTCCTCCATCTTCCAAGCCATTGCAGGTCAACCCGATCAAACACTCCCAGCCGATGGGCGCTACCCTGGCGTTTCTGGGGGTCAAGGACTGTATGCCCCTGATGCACGCCGCGCAGGGGTGCGCCTCGTACACCAAGGTCTTTTTCACCCGCCATTTCAACGAACCCATCGCCGTGCGCAACACCTCGGTCAGCGACATCACCGCCGTACTCGACGGAGGGGATTATTCGATCCTGATGGCGATCGAGAACATCACCGAAAAAGAGAAGAACCTCCGCCCCAGCATGATCGGCTTGCACACGACGGGGCTTACCGAGACCAAGGGGGACGATGTGCGCGGAGTCGGGACGCATATCGAGATCCCCTACGTCTTTGTCAACACTCCCGATTACGAAGGGGGCATGGAGAGCGGCTGGGCTTTGACCGCGACCGCCATCGTCGAACAGCTCACCCGATCCGCTACCGAAGTAAAACCAAACAAGCTCGTCCTGTTGCCCCACGTCAGTATGCAGCCCATCGAGGTCGAAAAGCTCAAATGCCTCTGCTGGGACTTCGGATTCGAAACCTGTGCGCTGCCCGATATCTCGACATCGCTGGACGGCTACTGGGAAGAGGGTCAGGGGAAACTCGCCAACGGGGGGATAACGGTCGATGAGGTGCGCGACCTCGCCACCGCGTCGGTTGTCGTATCGATAGGAGCGTCGATGCAAAAACCGGCGGCGGCGCTCCTGGCTAAAAATCCTTCCATCCTTCACCTGCATTTCGAGCATGTGATGGGGCTGGAAGGGTGCGACAATTTTGTCGGTGCGCTGATGAAACTGCGACACTCCGAACCCAAACCGTCGATCAAACGGTGGCGGTCCCGCCTGCAGGATGCCATGCTCGACACCCATTTCCTGATCGGAACGTCCCATTTCGTCGTCACGGGAGAGCCGGACATGCTCAGCGGAATCTGCGCGCTGCTTTGCAGCGTCGGGGGGACGGTCGATCTGGCGGTTTCGACGGTGCCAAGCCCCGTACTGGAGAGTGTGGAAGCCGATCGGGTGATCGTCGGCGATCTCGAAGACGCGGAATCCTATATCGAAAGCGCCGACCTGCTCATCAGTAACTTTCATGCAGAACGGATCTTGCACAGCTATCCCCATACGGCACTTGTCATCCGGGGATTCCCGAATTACGAAGAGCTCGGAAACCAGCTTAAAAACGATCAGCTGTACGAGGGTAGCACCTACTTTTTGTTCGAGATAGCCAATGCGCTTCGTCACGTCAAACATCACGCCTAAAGGGGGAGAAGATGAATACGAAAATTACGGTTGAAGGGGATCGGTCGATGAACGACGCGATGAAAGTTGCCTTTGCAACCAAGGACATGGAAGAGATCAACGCCCATTTCGGCGGAGCCAGGGAATTTGTCGTCTACAACGTCTCAAAAGAGGGTTTTTCGCTCTGTGAGGTTATCAAGACCGATACCACGGGAATAGAGGACGACGACAAGACCGACTTTCGCGTCCGTGCGCTGCGCGGGGTCAACATCATGTATTGCGAGAGTATCGGCGGTACGGCGGCGGCCAAGGTTATCCGTGCGGGGATCCATCCGATGAAAGTGAACGAACCGACGTTGATCGAAGATATCCTCAAATCGCTCGTGGCGATGATCAACTCCAATCCGCCGCCGTGGATCAAGCGGATCATCCACATGCAGACCGAACACGATATTCGGCAAGATCGATGGGCAGAGGGGGAATAATTATTATGGAAGCGGAAACAAAACTGAGCGATTTCGGGATCGAGATCGTACGGCAGCTGCGGGCGATGGACCAGTTCGGCAACTGGGCCAAAATCCCTGACGAGGAGCTGCTCGTCAAAAAGTACGTCAAGACCAAAGAGGAACTCAAACAGATCCCTTTGATCGCCGACATCGACGAGATGATGATTAACGACATCAAAATGATCTACAAAGCGGTAGCGTTGTCGTTCGAACGCAAAACGGGCGTCGTCTGCAACGTCATCATGGAGATGAGTCACGAAGGATTCGGCCGCTGTGCGGTTATCGCGGACCGTATCTGCATCGTCAACAAGTACTTCAAGGACGCCCACCGATTCAGCTACAGGACGCTGGACTCGCTTTTCGAGGACGGGGACAAGATGCTCGAAACGGCGGTCGCGATCTACGAGCAATACAAACCGTGTGTAAAACAAGGATAAGGAGAACATCATGGCAAAAGTAGGGATTTTTTTCGGAAGCAGCACGGGAGCGACGCGCGAGGCGGCGGAACAACTCGCCGGGGAGTTCAAAGGCTCCGAACTCATCGATATGGAAGAGGACTTTGAGGGGATCGATCAGTTCGACGAGTTTGACGTGCTGTTGATCGGATCGTCGACGTGGGGGCAGGGAGACCCGCAGCGTGACTGGGTCGATCCCCTCTACGAACTCTCCAACGACCGTCCCGACCTGGGCGGTAAAAAAGTGGCGTTCTTCGGTGCGGGGGATCAGAAAACCCATGGCGAACATTTCGTCAGCGCGCTGGGAAAAATGCACGAGCTGTTTACTTCGCTGGGGGCCGAGGCCTACGGCTTTACCCCGACGGTAGGGTTCGAATACGAATATTCGCTTGCCGAGAAGGACGGGAAGTTCTGCGGACTGGCGTTTGACAACGTTAACCAGGAGGAACTGACCGAATCGCGCGTCAGCGCGTGGGCATCCCAGCTCAAAGACGAGATGGGACTCTAAAAGGAGGAAACGATGGGCACACTGGCCGAATTCGAAAAAATAACCGATGCCGAAGAGTTCTTTGAATTCTTTGATATTAACTACGATGAGCGTCTTGTTCAGGTAAAACGGTTCCACATCATGAAAAAGTTCGGGGAACTCGTGGAGAAGGCCAAAGGCCACGATATGGGAAGTGACGCGAAATTGCTCGAATACTACAAATTCGCCCTCCTGAGCGTCTACAAAAATTTCGAAAACGGCTACAGTCCTTCGGCGGCGGATGTGTGGTCGATGTTCGACAAACCAAGCGCCTGCGGCACCTGTTCCACCGCAGGAAGCTGCAACGAGATAACGGAGGTGAGCAATGGAGCCCATGCCTGCACCAGCAACAACAGCGTCAACTTCTGAAGAGATGCCGATCAGCGAAGATGCGCGCCGTACCAATTTGTACAAAATGTCGGCAAAAGACGAAATCCTACCGGTATTCCGTATCGGCCAGAGAGTCCGCCTCATCAAGGCGATCCGTAACGACGGAACCTATCCTTACGCCGCTCCCGGTGAGTTTCTCGTCGATGCGGGGGCGGAAGGGTACGTCCGCAAAATCGGCGATTTTTTGCAGACGATCCGTATCTATGAAGTGAATTTTTTCGAAGAGGGGGTCATCTTCGGCTGCCGCGAAGCTGAACTCGAAGCTGCCGAAGAGGAAGACGGTTACGACGAAGTGGCCGAAGAGTTGGCATGGATCAAACGCCACCGTGCCGAACGCGCCGCGGCCAATGCCGCGCAATCTCAGGAAAAGGGGGAGTAGCATCGCGCTTTTTTTGGGATTAGGAGAGTCCGGGAATCGGTTCCGGACAGTGTGCCCGCAAGGGTTAATCCTAAACGACCCGTTCGTTTAGTGCATCATCATAATAAAAAGGAGTTGGGATGACAACACGTGTAGAAATTATGAATGACTTTCTGGCGATCAACGTCCGCCCGGGCAAAACGATCCAGGATATCGTCGAAGCATCGGGGAGCGCTTTGCCTTTCGGATGCCGTGACGGCGAATGCGGTACCTGTGTCGTATCGGTCGAGTCGGGGATGGAGTACATGAGCGAAATCAACGACAAAGAAAAAGCGGTACTCAAAACGTTGAACGAAAGCAACCCCAAAGCGCGTCTTGCGTGCCAGATGAAAGTCGTCGCACCGAACGGATTGGTTCGCCTCAAATACTGATACGCGTCGTCGTATCGCCCTTGCGGACGGAGTTGCTCCGTCCCGGTATAATTGATTGTTTTTTAATCAGCTATCCCCGAATTCCCGCCGAAACTCTCCTTATAATGAACAAGAACGAAATATGCAATACATAAGGCGATCAAACGATTCGTATCAGGTGAAGACGATGCACACAACCCTATCTTTCAAACAGAAACAACTGCCGAGATTGTCGATGCAGACATGGCTGCCGTTGCTGCAATGCTCCTTGAACGACCTCGAAAAGCATTTGCAGGTCATTACCAACGAAAATCCCTGTCTCGAGGTCAAATCGGGCTTTGAACAGTCCAATGCCTCTTCGGGGGGTTCATCGGCATACGGGGCGTTCCAGAACTACGTCTCCAACGCCTCGTCCGATCAGATCGAATGGCTCAGCATCGCTTCGTCATCCCTGTATGAAAAACTCGACGAACAGATCGTTGCACCGCTTTTCCCGACGCCTATTTCGCAGAAGATCGCCCGCCAGATCGTCTACTACATCAACGAAGAGGGGTATTTCGAGGGGAGCGTCGAAGAAGTTGCCCGCCAGTGCGATACCGATCCCCAGACGGTTGAGCGGGTGCGTCAGCGTTTTGCCCATTTGGAGCCTTCGGGAGTCGGTGCGCGCGATTACAAAGAGTCCTTTTTGTTCCAGCTGGCCGATTACGATCTCGACGACGAACTGAGCATTTTGCTCAGTGCGATGATTTTGCAGTTCGACAAAATGGAAAAGTTTATCAAGCATCCCCGCCTATCGGATGCCAAGCATGTTCTGCAGCACCTGAAAAACCCTCCGGCGCTGGAATACATGGAACCCGAGGCGCAGATCACCCCGGATCTGTTCGTCGAGTTTTCTGGCTCCGAGCTCAACATCCGGATAAACCATGCCTTTTACCCCGATTTGCAGGTCAACCAGATCGACAAATACGACCATTTCGCCAAACAGAAATTCAAAGAGGCACGCGAACTCGTCAAACTCCTCGACCTGCGCAAAGCGACGCTTTACAACGTCGCACTGGTCCTGATCGAAAAACAGTACGCTTTTTTCATGGGGGGTGAGCTCAAGCCGCTGCGCCTTCAGGACGTCGCCGACGAACTGGGATTCAACGAATCGACGATCTCCCGTGCCATCGCTGACAAATACATCCAGACCGAGCGGGGGCTTTATGCGTTCAAGGATTTCTTTTCCAACTCCATCGGAGAGGTGTCGACCTCCGAGATCAAGCATTTTCTGCAGCGCCTGGTGCAGAGCGAAAACAAAGACGACCCCTACAGCGACAAAACGCTCCATGAGATGATCGAAGAGCGTTTCCGCGTCAAAATGGTCCGTCGCGTCATCGCCAAATACCGCCAGGAACTCGACATTCCATCCTACAAAGAGCGCCATTTTTTGTATAAACTCGAGCTCCTCTAGGGGCTTGAAACCTTCCTTTTCCCAGCCTTAACGTAATTTATAGCTTCTTTCTTTTATAATGGCCCAATTTTTTTCCGTTATATTCCCGGCACGATTATTGCCCGCCTCATTCATGCGGTAGGCTTTAATGCCATAGCGGTCAGCGTATTTAAACTAAACAGTAAAAAGGAGACGACATGCAAATCAGCGGTGCGCAGATGGTTATCGAAGCACTTATCGCCGAGGGCGTCGACGTGGTGTTCGGATACCCCGGCGGAGCGATCATGAACGTCTATGATGAGATCTACAAACAGCGCTCTTTTCAGCACATTCTGACCCGCCACGAACAAGCGGCGGTCCACGCGGCCGAAGGGTACGCCAAAGCCACGGGCAAAGTCGGCGTCGCCATGATCACTTCAGGCCCGGGGTTTACCAACGGCGTGACGGGGCTGGCTGACGCCTACATGGATTCCATCCCCCTCGTCGTCATCAGCGGCCAGGTTCCCATGTCGCTGATCGGAACCGACGCGTTCCAGGAGATCGACGCGGTCGGGATCAGCCGTCCGTGTACGAAACACAACTACCTCGTTACCGACGCGGCCGATTTGCCGCGTGTCCTTAAAGAAGCGTTCTACATCGCCCGCACGGGACGTCCGGGCCCGGTTCACGTCGACATCCCCAAAGACGTGACGGCGCAGATCGCCCATTTCGATTATTCCAAAGAAGTCGAACTCGAAACCTACAAACCGACCACCAAAGGGAACGCCCGCCAGATCAAAAAAGCGATCGAGGCGATCGCCTCGGCCAAACGACCGCTCCTTTACCTCGGCGGCGGCGTTGTCAGCTCCGGTGCGGCCGACCTGGTCCGCGAGTTCGCGCAGATGACGCAGATTCCCGCGGTCGAAACCTTTATGGCGCGCGGAACGCTCCGTTTTGATGATCCGCTTCTGATCTCGATGCTCGGGATGCACGGTTCATACGCGGCGAACATGGCGATGAGCGAGACCGATCTTGTTATCGGGCTGGGTGCGCGTTTCGACGACCGTGTCACGGGAAAACTCTCCGAATTCGCCAAAAACGCCCAGATCATCCACGTCGACATCGATCCGGCATCGGTTTCGAAACTCGTCCATGCCCATTATCCGATCGTCGGCGACGTCAAAAACGTCCTCGAACAGATGATGCCGCTGGCCAAAGAGCAGGTTGATCCGGCCCGTTACGCCCCGTGGCACAACACGATCGCCAACTTCAACAAGCTTCATCCTCTTTCGTACAAGGAAGAGGGAGACCGCCTAAAACCCCAATGGGTCATCGAACGGATCGGTCAGCTGCTGGGGGAAAACGCCAACATTTCCACCGACGTCGGACAGCACCAGATGTGGACGGCGCAGTTTTATCCCTTCTCCCGCCCGCGCCAGTGGATCAGTTCGGGCGGTCTGGGGACGATGGGATTCGGTTTCCCCGCCGCACTGGGGGTCAAACGGGCCGATCCAGAGCGGGTCAGCATCAACGTTACCGGGGACGGTTCGATCCTGATGAATATCCAGGAGCTGATGACGGCGGTCGAATACAAACTTCCCGTCATCAACGTCATCCTCAACAACAACTTCCTGGGGATGGTGCGGCAGTGGCAGACACTGTTCTACGACAAACGCCATTCGCAGACCGATCTGTCGATGCAGCCCGATTTCGTCAAACTCGCCGAAGCGTTCGGCGGGGTAGGATACCGTGTCAATACCAAAGAGGAATTTGACGCCGCCCTCAAAGACGCGGTGGAGAAAAACGTCGTCGCGATCATCGACGTCGTCGTCAACCGTTTCGAAAACGTCCTGCCGATGGTTCCTGCCGGCGGATCGCTCTTTAACATGATGCTCGAATACAAGGAGAAATAATGGAAAACGCACGCAGAGTCATTTCCGTTATCGTACTGAACGAGGCGAGCGTCCTCTCCCGGATCGTCGGGTTGTTTTCAGGCCGCGGCTACAACATCGAGTCGCTCACCGTCGCGCCGATCCCCGATTCGAAGTATTCGCGGATCACGATCGTCACCGCCGGCTCGGTACGGGTGATCGAACAGATCACCAAGCAGCTGCACAAGCTGATTCCGGTTCTGAAGGTCTACGAACATGCCGACCTGGTCGAAAAAGAGATGGCGATGGTCAAGATCCCCCTGAACGAATCGCTCAGCGACATCGAAGCACTGGCCCACGCCTACAACGGCCGCATCGTCAACGTCGGCAGCGACACGCTGATCGCAATGGTGGCGGACGAGCCGTCCCGCGTCGGCCATTTCCTCGAAGCGATCAAACGCTTCCATCCAAAAGAAATCGTCCGCAGCGGCTCCGTCGCGCTGGAGAGATAAGATGACATTGAGCGAAATCGCATCGATCATCGGATGCGGCACCGAAAACAGCGGCATCGAAATTACCTCGATGAATACTCTCCAAAATGCCCGAAAGGGAGAAATATCGTTTCTCTCCGACGGGAAATACGAAAAAGAGCTGGCCGATACGAAAGCCTCTGCGGTCATCCTTCCCGCTTCCAAAGCATCGCTGTTGCCCGAAGGGGTGATTGCGCTTCCAAGCGACGAACCCTACATGGCGGTGGCGAAACTTTCAAAATATTTCGCCAAGCCGATCCAAAGCAGCGACGAAGCGCCTCTCATCGGCGAAGGGACGACGCTTTATCCCACCGCACACATTGAAAACGGCGCCCGTATCGGGAAAAACTGCACGATCATGAGCGGAGTTTACGTCGGGGCCGAAGCGGTTATCGGGGATGACGTCACGTTGTATCCCAATGTCTGCGTATACCGCGACTGCATCATCGGCAACGGCGTAATCATTCATGCCGGAACCGTGGTGGGAAGCGACGGTTTCGGATACGCCCATACCAAAACGGGTGAGCACGTCAAACTGTATCAAAACGGCAACGTAGTGATCGAGGATGACGTCGAGATCGGAGCAAACTGCACGATAGATTGCGCGGTATTCGGCTCGACCCTCATCAAAAAAGGTTCGAAAATCGACAATCTGGTCCAGATCGGCCACAACTGCGTGATCGGGGAATATTCGATTCTCGTCTCGCAGGTGGGGCTTGCGGGATCGACGACGCTGGGGCGCAATGTTGTAATGGGCGGCCAGAGCGCGACCGCCGGACATCTGAGTATCGCCCCCTTCACCACCCTGGCCGCCCGTGCCGGAGTAACAAAAAATGTTGCAAAAAGTGGCGTTTACAGCGGCTTTCCGCTCATGGAGCATAAATTGTGGCTGAAATTGCAGGCAAAATTGGCTAAAATGATCGAATCTTAAAGTCGGAGGATTCGCGGATGAAGAGATGGATGGCGGGAATTGTGATGAGTGCGGCACTGCTCAACGCCGCGGACGCACCGGGTGAGTTCCGGATGCCCGACATCGTCCTCGATGCGATCAAACATTGCGAATGCCTCCAGGAAAACGGTGCGTGTAATCCCCACGTTATCCGAATCAATGCGATTGAGGACGCCCAGCGTGCGGCAGCGGCAGGATTCGCCGTCAACGGCCACCTGATCCGCTGCGGTTCGACGCAGGAGTGTGCAATGCAGGCTCAGGCGCTGATCGACGGCGGAATCACGAACCTCGACCTCGGACCCTACCAGATCAACTACAAATACCACCCCAATCCTTTCGTTCATGAATATTTCGACGAACCGACCGCCCGCGAAAAGGCCAACGGCATCCTGACTCGACTGGTCAAAAGCTTCGGCTATTCGTGGGAAACGCTGGGGCGTTACCATCATGCGCCCACCGATCCGGCGCGCAACGCCCGCTACTACCGCAAAATGTACGCCTATATCTACGGCAACGGCTTCAAAGGCGAAGGAACCGATTGAATTTAAGGTTGCTTTAGCCAAAATCGGCTAAACTCTTTCTCATATCATTATCGATTAGGAGATTGTATGAGCTCAGGTGCAACGATTATCAGTGAAATTCCTCTCGACGGTACGAAAAAAGGGGTCATCAGTATCAGTAAAATCGATGAGCCTTACGGTGAGGGGAGCGACAGCGTCGCGAGTATCGGAGTATCGCTCTCCGGAGATGCCAAAAACCCCGAATGGAAAGTTCACATCCCTATGGGGAACATCGACGCGGTCGTTGAAGCGTTGAAAAGTATTAAGTAATTTCTTTTGGTAGTACGAACGTTTTTTGTAGTTTTATTGGTGGGCTGGTACGTTTCGGCGGCAGCTGATAAGCAGTCAGGCTTTCAATGTGACGGCCGCCAATATTGTTCTCAGATGAAATCATGTGAGGAAGCTGTTTTCTTTCTAAGAAACTGTCCGAATGTTAAAATGGATGGGGGAGGAGATGGGCAGAAACCTAACGGTATACCATGTGAACGACAATGGTGTAAAAACTTGATTAACTCTTCCTCTCCCGTTTCGGGAAAGGGTAATTGATTTTTTATCTTACGGATTCTACGTATGCCGCGATCCGTTTGATTCCTTCGCGGATGCTTTCGATATCCGTTGCAAAGCTGAAGCGGAAATATCCTTCCGAACCGAACCCGACGCCCGGAACGACGGCGACTCCCTGATCTTCCAGAAGCCCTTTACAAAATTCCATCGAATCGTTGCTCACCTCTTTGATATTGACGAACAGGTAAAACGCTCCCGCAGGGGAGAGGACGCTCAGGCCGTCGATTTCGTTGAAGAGCTTTACCGCTTCGTCGCGGCGCGCTTTGAACTGGACGCGCATCGCTTCGATGTCGGCGTCCGCTTCACCGTTGAGTCCGACGATGGCGGCTTTCTGAGTGATCGAGTTGATGTTCGAAGTACTCTGGCTCTGGAGTTTTTTCGTTGCCTGGATGATTTCGGTATTGGCTGCGGCCATGTACCCGAAGCGCCAACCCGTCATCGCGACCGATTTTGACAGGCCGTTGATGGTGACCGTACGTTTGAACATGTTGTCGCTGACCGCTGCGGCCGAAGTAAACTCGCCGTCGTAAATCAGTTTTTCGTACATCTCGTCGCTTGCGACGATGACGTCGGTCCCCTCGAGCACTTTGCCCAGCGCTACGAGTTCGTTGCGGGTATACACCGCACCCGTCGGATTGGAGGGGGAAGTGAGGATGAGCATTTTTGTCTTCGGCGTGAGTGCCGCTTTGAGCTGCTCGGGAGTGATTTTGAATCCGCTCGCATCGTCAGTCATGATCTCGACTACCGTTCCGCCGCAATACATCACCAGCTCGGGGTAGGTGACCCAGTAGGGAGCGGGGATGATCACTTCGTCGCCTGACTGGATCGTACATGCGAAAAGGTTGTAGAGGGAGTGTTTGGCCCCGTTGTTGACGATGATCTGGTTGGGTTTGTATTCCAAGCCGTTGTCGCGTTTGAGTTTCAGTGCGACGGCGGCTTTGAGCTCGGGGATCCCGTCTACCGCGGTGTATTTCGTAAAGCCGTCGTTGATCGCTTTGATCGCGGCGTCTTTGATCACCTGCGGGGTATCGAAATCGGGTTCGCCGGCGGAGAAGCTGAGGATATTTTTCCCCTGAGCTTTGAGTTCCTGCGCTAAGGTTGAGATTGCGATGGTAATCGATTCGGAGAGTGTGTTGACGCGATCGGTTAACATGGGAAGGCCCTTATAAAAAATTTTGAAATTGTAGCATGGATAGGATTAAATTTTTGTCTTCGGAATGAGAATAATCATCACGGATGTAACGAACCGAAACCCTGTGCAGGGTTAAAGAGACATAGGGTAACACCCGGTGTTCAGGAATGGGGCGTGTCGAAAACGACGGTACAGTTTTTACGGGCTTTTTTGGCGCGGTAAAGCGCATCGTCTGCACGTTCGATCAGCGTATCGTGGGTATCGCCGTGGCGGTGGAGGGTCACCCCGATACTTACGGTGACGTGAATCGTTTTCCCCGCATAGATCAGATGGCTGTGCTCGATTTTGGAACGGATCTTATCGGCGATGGGAAATGCATGATCCAGGTCGCATCGATTGAGGATAACGGCAAACTCTTCGCCGCCGTAGCGATAAACCTTATCGCCCGAACGGATGATCGATTTGATGCTCTGGGCGAGGAAATAGAGGACTTTGTCCCCCGCCAGATGGCCGTATTCGTCGTTTAAAAGCTTGAAATTATCGGCATCGATCATCATCAAGACGATGGGTAACGGTTTGTCTTTGCCTGCCTCGATAATCCGGCTCAGATCTTCGACGAATGCCTTACGATTGCCGACCTGCGTGAGGGTATCGGTACTGAGGCTTTCGACGGCATTTTTAAGCTCCGCGTTGAGGGAATCGATTTTTTGCTGTGCTTTTTTCAGCTCTTCGGTCATGTTTTTGCCCAGTTCGCTGAGCCCCTCGACAAAAGTGACGCAACGTTCGAGATGGCTTCCCTCTACTTTTTTAAGGTACTGTTCCTGCAGCTCCGCGACGTGGGAAATATCCGAATGGGTTTCGGCAAAGGCGTTAAGCGAGCGGTGGGCAATGTCAAGGTAACGGGTCAGCTCTTCGTGGTGCTCATCGCTGTACGAATCATCGGGCTTGTGGTTTTTGAGGAGGCTCTGATCCGCCTGTTGAAGGAAAATAGCATCGAAATGCTTTTTATAATGGGAAGGATAGGGCGGGATGTGTTGTTCGCGCAATGCTTCTATCGTCCGGTCGTGGATGGCGAATATTTTTTCGTATACGGTCTTTTTGCCCATGCTCGTTTGCTCTTGAATATTATATGTTGTAAATTCTCTGGGGCGATTGTAGCATGTTCGCCGATCCATTTGTAGCATGTTTGAATTATAAGTCGCGGAAATAAGCCAATTTACAATTACGGGATAACAAGAATGCCTCAAAGTACAACGCTATTAGGCGGTATTCAATGCGCAATCGTAAATTCTAACGGTTTCTGTCAGGGTGTCAAATACCCGTTTACAGGAGAATGTAGCCGATTTTAGGTATTGAGCGGATGGGGAGCCCCGGGATCTTTCTGCGCAGATTGCTGACGATGATTTTAAGGGCATTTCGGCTTTTGTTTTCAGACGAAAGGAAAGCGTATTCAAGTGTTTCGTAGAGCAGCGTTTCGCCGCGGTAATAGAGCAACAGTTCCAGTACGGTGATTTCGGAATGGGAGAGAAAAACACGTTTGTCTCCGTCGACGACCAGTTTTCCTTTTGTATCGTAATACGTATCTTGATGAAGGGATATTCGGTGGAAATGGGGTTGATGGCGCTGCATGGTTGCCTCATTCTGATACAATGGATAAATCCATGATAAAGAATAAAATATTAAATAAAAATTAAGTCTATCAAAACAATTTACAAACTCTAATCGATTATAATTTCTCTGAATGTTGCATTCTCCCTAACCTATAACCAGAAGATATACCGTATCATGAAAGAAAAAATCCGCAGGATTCTGCCCTATATCATTGCCGCCATCGGCCTGTATCTGTTTTTGATCGTCATGGTCAGCCTTTTTTTCCTCGATCGGTACGAACGAGAAAAAAACTCTATCTCCAAAAACGGCTCGAGACCGCATCGGTTGAAATCGAAACGCTGAAGCTGACCTACGACACCATCGCGCGGACGATGTTCGATTCGTCGATCAACACCCCCTGCGTTACCGAAATGATGGCCCGCGCCGCGGACGGGGACGATGAGCAAAAAGAGCGGATACGCCATCAGCTTCACGGCCATTTTAGCCGTTTGTACCGATCGCTCGAAGAACACAATGTCCGCCAGCTCCATTTTCACCTGCCCGGTTCGGTCAGTTTTCTGCGGTTTCACCGCCCCGAAAAATTCGGAGACTCGTTGCAGGGTATACGACCGGCGATTGATGCGGTAAACCGCACGCGCCGAAGCGTCAGCGGATTCGAGGAAGGGCGTATCTTTAACGGATTCCGCCATGTATTTCCGCTGTTTCATGAAGGTCGGTTCGTAGGGACGGTCGAACTGTCGTATTCTTTTGATGCGATCAAACGGTTGGCCCAAAACCTCTATCCGGCCTATTACACGCTCATATTGCGCCGTAGTGTCGTGGAAAACAAAGTTTTCAGCGATGAACGCTCCAATTATTCTACTTCGGCGTTAAGCCCTGATTATCTTGTCGACAACCGACTTCATGAGAGGGGGCGCTATCTGTTTACCAAAGAGCGGCTCAGCCGCCTTAATGCCGTGTTTTCAGAGTCCTTTGAAGATTTTGAAGATCAGCGTACACCCCGTATCATCCCCGCGGTTTTGGACGGTAAAGGGTATCTGATGCTGCTAAACCCGCTGGAGAGTTTTGACCGTAAGCACGTCGGGTACATCGTTGCGTATCTGCCGGACCAGCATCTGATCAATCTGGAAAGCAACTTCAAAACGGTCATCATGTTTGCTCTGATCCTAGGCGTGCCGCCGACAGTGATGATCGTCTATTTCCTCTACCGGCTTCGTCAGCACCACAAGCTGCTGATCCGTCACGCCAATACCGACCGGCTGACGCGGATTGCCAACCGTGCATCACTGCTGTACCAAATCGGTTTCATGATCAAAAACGCGCGTCGGGGACGTACGCCGCTATCGGTAATCTTTTTCGACATCGACCATTTCAAGCAGATCAACGACGCACACGGACACCGGATGGGGGATAAGGCGCTCGTCGATGTCAGCACTCTCGTAAAAAAGCGGATTCGTGAAAACGATATCGTCGGCCGATGGGGTGGGGAGGAATTCATCATTCTGCTTCCGCATACGAAATTACACGATGCGATCATGCTGGCCGAAGAGATTCGGATACTCATCGGCGCCTATCCGTTCGAACACGGCTATATGAGCTGCAGTTTCGGAGTCGCCGAACTCGAAGAGGACGATACCCACGAAAGCCTCATCAACCGTGCCGACGCAATGCTCTACGAGGCCAAAGCGCAGGGGCGAAACCGCGTATGTCCCGGCCCGGAGTAAAGCGGGGGTCAGAGATTTCGGTGTATAATCGCTGATTGTCATTAACGAGGAGCGCGGTATGCACCGGGAGTTGGCTTTTATCCAACAGTTTTATCTTAAAACGATCGATTTTCTGGCTAATTACAGTTTTCAGATCATCGGGGCGGTCATTATCGTCCTACTCGGATGGTTTTTGTCCAAATATGTCTACCGGATGCTGATCCGGTTTTTTCAGAATCACGATTTTGATCCGACGCTTGGAAAGTTTGCCGCAAACGTGGCACGGTTACTGGTTTTCGGTGCGATGGTTGTCGTCGCGATCGGAAAACTGGGGATTTCGATCGCTCCGTTCGTTGCCGCCGTCGGAGCGGTTTTTCTGACTGCCGGACTAGCGATACAGGGGAGTGTGGCCAACTACGCCGCAGGAATATCGCTTATCATCACCCGGCCGTTTCGGATCGGGGATACGATCCTCGTCAACAGTGTTTACGGCGAGGTCGAAGAGATCAAACTCGCCTATACGACGCTGCGAACGGAAGACGAAGAGCTCATCACCGTTCCAAACAAGAACATGATCGGAGAGGTGATCGTAAACTCTTCGAAGTATCGCATCGTGGAGTCTAGAGTGGGTATATCGTACGCCGACGATGCCGAAAAAGCAATCGCTCTTATCAAAAGCGTCATCGGCGCGTGCGATTTCGTCTCAACCGAACATGCCGCGATTGTCGGTATCGAAAGTTTTGGGGAAAGCGCTCTGGTGATCGGAATGCGCTATTGGGTTCCGACGCGCAACTTTTTTAGATTGCAGTATGAAGTCAATCTTTTGGTCTACAATGCGTTGCGCCGGGAAGAGATTACTATTCCGTTCCCCCAACGGGAAATCGCGATCGTTCGGAACGCTTAGGGTGCAGCTTTTTCGACGTATTTTTTGAATACCCGCTCGACCTCTTTTTGTTCGGTCACTTTGACGCCTAGACAAAAATCGTCCAGAATATTGAGCTGTGTTGCGGCGGAGTATTTGGTGTCAATGTGGCGTATAACGATCTTATTCTCTTCGAGCAAGACTTCGCCGGCAGCATTGCTTCCAAGAGGCGGAATCGTGCATTTGTCGGCCTGATATCCATCTTTACTCCATTTTCCGCTCAGCTCCCGTCCGGACATTTCCAATTGAAACGTTTCGTTGATGGCTTGACTCACCGGAACTTTACCCACTAGGGTGTAGGTGGAAATGACATCGTTGTCGTCGGGCGATCTTCGAGAAGTGAGCGTTATACGACTTCCAGACATTTCGAGTTCGAAATATCGGCCGTAATTATCAACCCATGTTCCGGCAAGGGCTGAGACCTTCGCGGCCTGTTCCATCCGGTACTCAAGCTTGATGATCTCGTCGCGTATTTTCGGTGCGTCTTCGGCTTTGGGATTAAGATTAAGGTAGTGCTGATAGCTGTCCATCGCCTCTTTGTAGCGTCCCAGTTTGGCTTGGACGGATCCCAGATTGTACCATGCCGCCGAAAGCTCAGGTGCTATTTGCGTCGCTTTGGCGAATTGTTCGGCGGCTCCGGCGAGCTCTTTTTCGGATTTAGCCATCTCGATGGCGGCAATACCGCGTATCAGGTAACGCCGTCCCTCTTCGGAACGCTCGTCGGCAAGTGCGGCTCCGAGCAAAAATGCCGAGAGTAAAGCGGTTTTCAACATCATATTCATTCTTAATCCTTTGCGGAGGGATGTCCGTTTTTCTGTTACTTAGGCTATTATACATATCTCGGAGTAAAATGGGTGTAAGGATGAATCGATGAAACGGGTTTTGTTTCTACTGCTTTTAGCGGCATGGGTCGAAATCTTCGCCGCAGAAGCGGGTACACGCGCAATCGAGTGGGCACAGGCCGAAATAAATGCCGCCCGTGAGTCCGTGTCGTCGGCGGAAAAAAGGGTTGAAGCGGCGCAAAGCGACCTCAGGATCGCCAAAGAGATGCAAAATGACACTCAAATTCTTAAAGATCCCGATGCGGCGGCCGTTGCCCGAGAAGCGGTAACGGTCAGTCTGCAGGGATTGCGCGAAGCGGAAATATTGCTGGAACGCTCTAAGGCTTTGGTACGTCACAAAGAACGCCTTCTTGCATCGGTACGTGAAACCGTTTCGTCCGCCAAAGATGCCAAGGGCATTCTTATACCGCTGGGCGGTGAGGTAAGACGCACTCTCAACAATGCCGCATCGGTTTCGGATACATGCACGCCATTGCGTGCCGGAGAACGGGTCGATGTCGGTTCCGGCGCTTCGGCGAAGCTTTTCATCGGTAGAGGTGACGGTGAGATTGATCTTGGTGAAAACAGCAGTTTCAGCATCAGCAGCGAAGGAGAGGAAGGGCTCGAAGCTATGCTTTCACAGGGGTTCGCCCATGTCCGGGCAAAACTGAAGCACTATTTCGGCAGAAAGTTCGAAGTAAGAACACCCGCTGCGGTGTGTGCGGTGAGGGGAACCGAATTTACCCTTCGGCATCATCTCCACGGAAGCCGGCTTGAAGTACTGGAAGGGACGGTCACGGTCCGTTCCTCTTCAAAGGACGAGTGGGTGGAAGTGCATGGGGGAGAGTGGTGCGAAATTTTGACCGCAGAAGGGATTCGGCCGGTTAAAAAACTCAATGAACTTCGGAGCGGCAATGATGACTCGCACTAGAACCGTCGCGGCGATAATCGGGGGAATGATTGCGGTTTTACCCGTCCATGCGGAGTACTGTATCGACTGGAAATCGTGGCTCCAGAAATATACGGGGCAATCGGGCCATTGCTGGCCGAGCGAATCGGAATGCAACGCCTATTATTTTTCCCGTTGCATGAATTCCAACTACAAAAACGACTGCGCCGGTCCGTGCTATTTTAAACCCGGAATGTATCCTAAAACCGGGGCGGCGAAAAGTCAAAAAAGCGATGACGGGGCTTCCGCGGCGGCACAAAAAGCGGCCCTCCAAAAGCAGCAGCAACAAGATGCGCTTAAAAAAGCGTTTCAGCAAAAGCAGTTTAACAGCGAAAAAGAGGGACTGCTGGGAAGTATGAAGGGGGTATCTGCATCCTTTCCTTCGAATCAGATTGTCCTGAAACCGATACCTCCGGCACGTTCCCAGCTCGACTGTATCGCAAACAACGAAGCAAACCGGAGCTGGGAACTGCGTGCGCCGAACTGTACCCCCGTCATTCCGAACGTACCCGAACCGGGGACACCGGTCGAAGCCGCCGGAACGACACTTGCCGATCCCCATGCGCTCGGACAATTCATCGAAACGCTGCATCAGCGCGTTACGAGTGTGCGGGAGTCGCTGTCGAAGCAGGATAGCGCAATCAGGGCTTTGGAAAAAGAGGTCTCCCAAAAAGAGATGAAAACACCCGATACGAAGCTCCCCAAAGGGGAGAGTGACGCGCTCAAACGCGCACGAGAAGCGCTGGCGAAAGCCAAAGCGGATAGAGAACGGACCGCCCAGGAACTTTCGCGCCTGGAACAGCAGGAAAAAGAAGCAAAAAACAGATTGGAGGGAGAAACGCGATAATGTTCAAAGGATTACAGAATATATGGATTGTCACCTTTTTGGCCATTTCGGCGGCATGCGCCGATGAAGGGCCTCAGGATGCTAGAAAATATATGGTGCGAGGGGTCGCGGCAATCGAGATGGCGAAGACACCGGCGGAACTCGAAGAAGCAGCAGCCGAATTCCATCGTGCCACCGAACTTGATCCCTCGCTAGCAGCGGCATGGTACAATCTCGGATCGATCAAAGGAAAACTGGGAGATTACAACGGTGCCATTGCGAGCTACAAACGCTACCTCTCTTTGGTTCCCAATGCCGAGGATGTTTCCAAGGTTCAAGACGAGATTATCAAACTTGAATTCAGACAGGAGAAAGCACTTAAATCATCATCTCGCCAAGGGACGTGGACCGCAGCGGACGGGACTCCTTTTATCCTAAAATCTGATGCTAACGCTATTACTTTGGAAACCGACCGACATGTCATTACAGACGATGAAGCCGAAGGGACGTATCCTCTGGTCGGGAAAATGTGGCTCACAGAGAAAGAGCAGTTGAAATACGATTTGCAAGTAAACGGCAATAAGCTCTCGGGCACATGGAAACATTCATCGTTCAAAGCGGGCGAGTGTACGATTCCTGAAGAGAACGGTGAGGTAAGCGGCGAAATAAAAGATCCAGAAAAAAAGATAGTCTTGCGGTATACACGGACAAAATATCTTGCGACAAACAGCGGTTCCCTGTTTGGTGACGACTATTGTGCCGGAGTCAAAGCGAAAGAGACAAAAGAAACGGAAGCCGTTTTCCAAGGGCCGCTTCCGCGTGGAGGGATTATGGCCGTTCTTTCGGGAATTCACTGGTATTGGCCGGGCGGATTTTCGTCCATACAAACCGGATGGACGGGTCACTTGATCGTCAGTGACGTCAATCCTAACTCTCCGGCATTCGCAGCGGGACTGCGTGCCGAGGACATGATTCTGGCAATCAACGGAGTCGAAGTAAAGGGATTGCCTACGGCACAAGAAGCCATCTGGCTTTTGCGCGGTGACATCGGAAGCGAAGTGGTATTGGATGTGTTGCACAAGGACCAGGAAAAATCGGTTCAGTTGCGTTTCAAGCGCGTGAACGTCTGGGACTACGTACGAGGAAAGCCGTGGATTAACTGATAGTTTCAGAAATGAACAGTATAATCTACCAATTTAAGTATTCGAGAGTGGGCCAACGTGATCAAAATCATCGATAGTGAAGAATTTTCGCATTTTTTGCGCATCAACCGGAACGAAATCATTAAGCGATGGATGGGAAAAAGCGAGGTGCAAAACGTCCTTCACCGCCATTCCCTTCCGGCCATCGAAAAAAACACCCATCTTTTCTACCGTTTCTGCGACTGTTACATCAGCGTCATCGAATGGCGTGCGACGGTGTCGGACTGCCATGCGAAAATCGATTTTCTGCAATTGCTGAACAACTACAACGTCACGACCGCGGATCTGTTTACCCTCATCTTCAAGCTTAAAAATGCGATCGAAGAGGTTATTTTCGAAAACGGGAACCTCTCGTACGCCCTGCAAAGCGAGATCGATTCGCTGACCCTTCAGATGGCAAACGACCTGGCGTCGAATTTCGAAACCATCATCCACAGCAACCAAAATTACAAAAGCGAAAATTCCAATCTGCTGGCCGAATACAAAAAAGCGGTCGATCTGAGCAACATCGTTTCCAAAACCAACCCCAAAGGGGTCATTACCTACGTCAACGATAAATTTTGCGAAATCTCGGGATACAGCCGCGAAGAGCTGATCGGAAAGCCGCACAACATAATCCGCCATCCCGAAATGTCCCGAGAAGCGTTCAAAAACCTCTGGGATACGATCAAGTCGAAACAAAGCTGGAGCGGGGTCGTTACCAATATGAAAAAAGACGGCGGGACATACATCGTCGATACGACCGTAATCCCTATCCTCGATGTTGACGGCGATATCGTCGAATACATCGCGATACGTCACGATATTACCGAACTGGAGCAGACCAAACAGCAGCTGCGCAATATCAATCAGGCGATGAAATACAAAGTCGATGAACTCTATTCGATGACGAACGCCCTGGAAGAAAAAGCGTCCAAAGATACCCTGACCGGGATCAACAACCGTGAAAATTTCGAGGACATCTTCGGTATCCAGATCACCAATGCCCATCAATATTCTCAGCCGCTCAGCCTCATCATTTTCGACGTGGATCATTTTAAAGCCGTCAACGACACCTACGGCCATCAGATGGGAGATCTTATTTTGAGAGACATGGTCGAGCTCGTTGCCAGAAATCTCAAAAAAGGGGATGTATTCGCACGATGGGGCGGAGAGGAATTCGTTATCCTGACCCCTTCCACCGATATCGGGGGAGCTTCCAGCCTGGCTGAAAATCTCAGGATGCTGGTGCAGTCGCACCGTTTTAACGGTCTCGACGAGAAAATCACCCTCAGCTTCGGCATCGCCCAGCTCGATGAAAACGACGATAAAAAAACCCTTTTTCAAAAGGCGGATGCGGCCTTGTACGAAGCGAAAAAGAAAGGCCGCAACAGAGTCGAAATATACAACCCGCTATTATAGAGGCGGCACGGCTGGATGGGTTTTAGATGTTCATCGGTGGATTTTTATTCCTCGTTTGAGGATTCTGCTTTGATCGGTTCCTTCTGAAAGGTGTCAAGCAGGATCATGACGGCTCCAAGGCCGATCAGACTCCACCATATCCATGTGGAGGGATGGTTTTGCATAAGACCGAAGATTCCGACGGCCATAATGGGGCAGGAGAGGTTGCGGAGGAGTTTGGAGAGGATCATTTTTCGGCTTGTGATGCTCATTGGTTTCCCTTTTTTTTCCGAATATAGGCGGTGTTGTTTTCGATTCTGACGATATGGACCTTTTCCCCATCGTTGAATGTTTCCTGCGGCTCCTCGGATTCGTAGGAAAATTCAGTTCCGGAAAAATGTACGCGTTCTCCTCGAAGGATGCCGTCCCCTTCATGGATGATGACGTTGTCGGGGATCTCTTTGGCATTTTGGATTGCTTTGAGCAGTATATCGCGAAACGCCACCATCAGGACAATCCCGATCACGCCACCCAGGGCGATCATGGCCCAAATTCCCATCGGGGCAAAGAGAGCGATCAGGCCGGCTAGGATAAATCCGGCTCCGATCCAGATGACCACCATACCCGGCACAAATATTTCAAGCGCCGAGATGACGATTCCGGCAGAGATAATTGCCAACGGTTCGTTCATATTGATCCTTTTTATCTTTTCTGGCTGAGTGCTTCACCCAGCAGGTCACCGACGACGGAGACCGATCCGATCATCGCCGATACCTCATAGGGGATGATCACCTTGTCCTTGGCCGGGTTTTTAGCCAGCTCATTGAACGCAGCGACGCGGTCTTTGGCGAGCATGAATTCAGCCGCTTTGGCGTTTTCAGCAAGTGCCTGGTTGATCATCTGCATCGAGAGCTTCTGGGCTTCTGCTATTTTAGTCTGGGTGTAGGCTTCCGCATCTGCCATCCGCTCCTGCGCTTCGGCTTTGAGAACCTGTTCTTGTTTGTAGGCCTCGGCGTTGCGGATGGTTGCCTCTTTTTTGGCCTGAGCTTCGAGCTCAATGGCCCGTTTTTCCCGTTCGGCTTTCATTTGCATACTCATCGCTTCTTCGATAGCCGTAGGAACCGAGATGTCGCTGATCTCGACGCGGGTCACCTTGATCCCCCAGTTCGCCCCGGCGACATCGAGGCTGGAGAGGACGTTGGAGTTGATGTCGGCGCGGTTGGAGAGGATTTCATCGAGATTCATCGCGCCAACCTGGCCGCGGATCGTCGTGATCGAGAGATTGGCTACGGCGAGTTTGTAGTCCGAGACCTGGTAGATCGCCTTCTCGGCATCGGTGGCAACAGCGAAGATGATCCCGTCAATCTGGACGGTGACGTTGTCTTTGGTGATAACGGGCTGTCGCTTGATCTGGATCATCTCCTCTTTCGTTGAGACGATCCCGGCGATACGGTCAATAAAGGGGATGATGAGATGAAATCCGCCCCGTAGGCTTGAATGAAATTTCCCCAGACGTTCGACGACGTAGATGTCTGATTGGGGGACGATCTTGACCGATTTGACGATGATGAATACGGCTGCAACGGTCACGGAGAGAAAAAATATTTCACCCATAGTATTACTCCTTACTGATTATACATGCTGAAGTATCATACACCATCGGGATTGACTGCCCGCTTTGATGCATGATTGTAAAGATGATTTTACGTGATAAAACAAAGCAGGGCAGAAGAGGGGAAAATTCCTGAAATGGTGCCGGGGATCAATACCCCAGCGACATATAGTAGATTGTTGCATCGTTTTTGATGGTTGTACCCAGCATGTCCGCTTCGGCGTACTTGTACTTGATCCCCAGGCCGAACGACTTGTAAATCCGGTATTCGGCGGCTGTTTCATACTGTACTCCCCACCCATCATGGACGGTTACATCCATCAGGCCGTATCCGATCCCCGCTTTCAGCTTGAGGGGGATGTCGAATTTATTTTCGAATGTATAGCCTACTTTTGCGGTGGCACCCATTGTGTACATTCCGTGGCCGTCGGAAATCCCGCGTGAATTGTCAGGTCCCCATCCGTTGACATCGAACCCGACCCCCAGGCCGAATCCCGATGGGGTCACATGGAAAAAATCGACCCCCGTGTAGAATCCTCCGGCATCAGGTTCGGTAGTTCCGGCGGCGTTGACACTGTTCGAAGAGTATCCGAGCTGGTAGCTGAACAGGCTTCCTTTGGTCTCCTGTGCCATTGCGGGCAAAGAGAGGGCGAGTGTAGAGAGTGTGATCAAAAGTGTTTTTTTCATGGGTTGCAATATTCCTTGTCAATGTTGTTTTTAAAATGTGGGGCGATTCTACCCAATCCTACCTGCTATAGTCGCATATGTCCGCTTTTCGGCTGCGGCGATAGAGTTTTTTGGATACCGGTTTGCGCACATGCAGCGAGATTTCCCGTCTGCATGCGGCCAGTATCGCTCCATCGCGTGGTGTGGGCGTTTTCATCATTTTCCTTTCAGATCAGCAGTTCACCGAACTGCGGATGGGTCACGATCTGGTTGATCAGCTGCTGTACAGCGGGCAGATAGGAGCGTTGCATCTCACTGCACGCAGAGTAGGCGGTGTAGCTAGACTCATAGTCGTAGCGGGAATCAACGGTAAAGCTTTTGCCGTTGCTGGATGAAACCTTCACTTTAAACTCCCAGTACGCATTCCCGAGCATCGTCGAGCCATACACTTTGTCCAGATGTCCGGTGACGGTGATTTTGGATTTGGGATCGACCATGTTGCCCATCTCCATTTCGGTGGTGAGAGCATCCTCAATGTATTTGGCGAACGTCATTCCATCGGGTGTCCCCACAGGAGTCGCCAGACGGCACATTACCTTGGATTCACCCTCGTTGGTGGCGCTGAAGCGGCCGATGTTGACCGGGGATGCGTTTGCCGCGATCGTTTTCACCGCCCGCATGTTCTGTGCCGAGTTGGAGTAGTTGGGCACCTTGTTGGCGCATCCGCTCATCAAAATGGCTCCAGCTGTAATCAAACCTAGTGTCAATGCTTTTTTCATGTCATTCCTTTGTTTCGAAAGATGATTGGCAGTTTAAGTAAAAGCGAGACGGAAGGAGATTTCGGAAAAATTCCCAAAAAATATTCGACTATTGAAAATATTTATAATCTGTCAAATCTTATAGCAAAGATTAAGTAGCCGGTTGGATATAATCATTCGACATAATTGTATTTCTTAAAAAAAAACAAAGACAATATTAATTTGAAACACATGAAACAAATAAACTACCATTTTTTTCTGGGTGGCCAGGACTTGGAAATGGCAACGATTCGCGACCTGCTTGAAATGAATCATAACCATTATTCGGATAAACATCTTTCGTGGGGGGCAAAGCTCTCTGAATACGCTGAAGAGCTCGTGACCATGGATGACAATTCCATTCCGGTTTTTATAGAACTTGAGCTGGACGTCCCTTATCCGGAAAAATCGCTTATTATTGACCATCATGGAGAGATGCCGAATTTTCCATCAAGTCTTGAACAGGTTGCGGCGTTGCTAGGGATTGAGTTAAGCCGTCATGAACAGCTCGTAGCCGCCAATGATGCAGCCTATATTCCAGGGATGAAACGGATATGCGCTACTGATGAAGAGATCGAAGCGATTCGCCTTGCAGATCGACAAGCACAAGGGGTGAGCTCTGAAGAGGAATCTTTGGCGCAGAAAACACTGAAAGAAAATAACAATCATGTGATTTTTTCTCCTATTCCTCATTTCAGTCCGATCAGTGACCGAATGTACCTTCAAGGTAAACGCCGCTATGTCATTTATGACAAGCGCAAAATTGTCTTTTACGGATTCCCCAGAGTAGAACTCCTACTTTGGCTGAGCGAAAACCAAATTGCGGAAGAGAAAATTTACTCTGGGGGTGGCGAATGCGGCTACTTGGGATTGAGGGAAGGCATGTTGAATGAAAAGGAAATTGAATCATTGGCAGAAAAAAGTATTGCATTAAAAACGAATGACCCCTATAGCTATCATACCTTTATGTTTCCGTTTGTCTATGATGAAATTCTTACTGCATCTTTTGATGAGGATTGGCGATATAAAGAATTTACGATTTCTTCGCACGAAGACTACAATGAGTACGTCTACTTTTATGACTACGTGCGAAAGGCACTTTACAATCGGCAAGATCAGCCGGAAGATCAAGATATATCCCAATACTATGAGTACAAGGACGAGCAGGGAACTTTCAGCATAGATTGTGCACTTGGACAATACGAGCTTGATCTTGATGGTGTATCATTACGTCTTTTTCCCAATTCCAAAGTTGGCATCCTCAGCTTCAACCTCAAGAACTATTATTATTTTAATCCTTCAGATGTGCTTGCAATCAACGAGTTTGGCAGACGTATTTATCCCCAATTTGTTACTCAAAACGGGCTATGTGAAACAAAAAAAGCTTTCCTTCCAGAATCAATCACCCTTACATTCAAAGGTCGTGGACCGATCCGTGAACCGTTTGAGAACCGGGATAATGTAGAAGATTATCTAATCCCGCACTCAGACAGCTACAACCAACGGCTGCCTCTGCATATTCTCACTTTGCTGCAGGGGGTTCACAACCCAAGAAGCATTATTGATGACCGGATGTTTGTTATGTCATTGTACATGAATGATGGATTGGCCAATAGAGTCAAATTTTATAATCCATCTGCCAATGAATATAGGTACGAACGGGATGACTGGTGGTACAAATACATTTTTGTGGATGGTAGTGATAAGACTTGCCAGAGTATACACATGACCAAAAAGCTGATCGGCGAGTCCACCTATGATCGATGGGTTGAATACGGCACTCTTTACGGAATAAGTAGGTACTCTTTTGTAGCCCTCACTGGCAGCTGGTTTGGGAAAAACAGACTGTCCCCCCATTTCCGGACGATGTATTTTCAGATGTTTACACTGCTGCTGGCGTATCGGGCGTCAATCATCAAATTTTCTGACGATGTCGTCAAGGCGACGAAAAAAGTGCAGGATATAGAGCCAAAAGACGTTTATGATGGCTACCTCAAATTTGTCAATGAACTTTTTTTCCGTGAGATTACGGCACAGGAACAGGGTATCGAATTGTACAATCAGGCGATGAAGATCATGCAGATCGAAAAATACATCACTGATCTGGATCATGAAATAGGTGAGTTGCACCAGTATGTGCAGTTTCAGATCGAAGATACCCGTAAAAAAGAGGAAGAAGAGCGAAAAAAACGGGACGAAGCACGTCAAAGAAGTCTTGACAATTTGACACGCCTGGGAACTTATCTCCTGCCACCATCACTGATTTCTGCTTTGATGGGAATGAATATCATCTCATTCGAAGGAATTGATCGAATATCTTGGATTTTGATATGGCTTGTCAGTACGGCGCTAGCAGTTTATTCAGCTTTTTTGGTAACCTCTGACAACAAGCAAGTGGATAAAAAAATGAAATGGTACCTTTCGTGTCCAATTTGCGGATATATATTGGCATTAGGCATCGTATTTGGCTTTGCCGGATTGGGAATTTACGATGAATGGAAAAAGCCAGATGAGAAGCCAACTGTGAAGGTAATGATAAATATCAAAGAGAAAGGAGTTACAGACAGTGAGTGAATTTTCCAAATCATACACGCTCAAACAACATACACCGATTATCCATTTTCAGGGTGATCAAAGTGGTGCGACGCTTAGAGCAACGGAATTGAAACCGAAATTGGATATGTTTTTGATAGACAAAATACCAACTTTAAAAAGGCGACAGCACTTCAATAGTGAGTCATTGGATTACAAAATCCGAATAGTATACAATGGGAAGAATGTCATTGATTATCCTAAAACATACGTGAACAAAAAAAAGGGGGACCAAGGATACACTGCACCATATTTTGCAGATGGAACATCAATAGATCAAGTAGGTGATATCAAAATCTCGTTTACATCGTTTGATACTGCGATTTTAGATGCAATCGATACATATCTCCCTCTATTCTTGACTTACGAAAACTTTGGTACACGTCAGTCAAAAGGCTTTGGATCTTATCATCTAAAAGATTTGAAACCAAATGAATTCGAGTTACTACTACAAAAACACACAAATCCGGTCTATAAACTTGTTACGCAAGGCAATTCACCCAAAGACGCGATGGAGAAAATAGATCTGTTTTACAAAGAACTCAAAACGGGAACGAATCGTCCTTATGTCAAATCCATTTTGTTTCAATACATGTGCAGCAAAGATGTTGGTTGGGAAAAAAGATGGCTCAAAGAAAAATATCCGGAAATTATACATGGAGACAACACTCCTGTTGATTGTTCTCCGCGAAAGGAATATTTTTACATTAGAGCCATGTTGGGGCTTGCTGAGACAAATGAATTCCGTCCACCAGAAGGAAAACGAACAATTAGAATTAAATCGGCTGATAAAGAGGGAGATAAACCTAAAATTCAGAGGTTCAAATCACCGATAACCTTCAAGGTTTTCAATAATCAAATCTATTTGTTACACAATGATTCCTATCTGGATTTATTGGACAAGGAGTTTGAATTCAGTCTAAACGGAAAAGTCAATAAGCTTAAAACGCCCAAAAGCTTTGATTTGAAAAAGTTTCTCTCATATGTGGAAAAAGAGCACAAAAAAATAACTTTAGTGGGGGAAAATAAATGAAATACATCGCAATGACGATCGGACCCATTACGGATACGATGATGCTCGGGCGTAAAACATCCGAAATCTGGGGTGCGAGCTATCTTTTTTCATCATTTATGAAAGCAGTGATCAAAAAACTGAAAGCCAAAGAGGGGGTGGAGTTTTTAATCCCCTATGTCCATGATGACACCCTGTTCGAATCAAAAGATGACGGCATCGGCATGTTCCATGACCGTTTCATCCTCCAAAGCGCTCATTTGACTCTTCAGGATGTCCATGCAATCGTCGAAGAAGAAAAAGAAATTGTAGGCAGAATGATTGCCGAAAGCATCAAAAGAGACGAAAACAAGGTAATCGAATTTTTCAAAAATTATCTTCAGACCTATTTGTTTTCGAGCGAGCAAACGTATACCAATCCAGTTTTAGAAATATCCGCCATACTGGATCATATGGAGCTTCACACCCCGGTATTTCAAAGCGATGAGGACTACATCCGACTCTTTTTGAATCGTAATACGTTGCTTCACTCCTCTATGATCCAAACCTCTTTTGGGAAGCAAAACGTCTCTTTCGATTCGATTGAAGCGATAGCGGCTTCGATTGAAGCGATAGCGGCACAGGAAAACAACAAAGATATCGCCGGTTCCACAGAATTCAAAAATGCGGCCAAGTACATCGCGATCATCCACGCGGACGGGGACAACCTCGGTGCCTATATCAAAGATCATGAAAACGTCGCCGAAGTCTCCAAAAATCTTTTTGAATTTGATAAACAATCGGTCAAAATCATCAAAGAATTCGGGGGGCTTCCGCTGTTTGTAGGGGGGGATGATCTCCTTATTTTCGCTCCTGTCATCAATAAAGACAAGCAGACCGTTTTCGATTTGATCGATTCGCTTAGCCAAACGTACAAAGAGTCATTGTCTTCGGAAAAGACCACACTTAGTTTCGGCGTATCGATAACCTATTACAAATACCCGTTGTATGAAGCGTTGGCCAAATCACGTGATACCCTTTTCGACGTTGCCAAAGGGTACAAGGATAAAAACGCTGTAGCGGTGAGTATTCAGAAGCACAGTGGTCAGTCGTTTGAATTCTGTATCGGTAAAAACGAATCCGCATATGCCACCTTCTCGAATCTTATCAAATCCGTATTGTCCGAAGAGGTAGAGCTTCCCCATGCGATTCATCATAAATTAGGGGTATTGAAGCCTTTGCTTTCAAGACTGAAAAAAGAGAATCTTGCTGAAACGTTTGAGAATTTTTTCAACGAAGATATGCACAAAAGCAAATTCAAAAACGGATTGGAAAAAATCAAGGAGCTCCTGAACGATTTGGGATTGTCTTTGGAATCCCAAACGAAATTTTTCGCAATGCTTTCAACGATCAAACTACTCAGAGGTGACAGATGAGCCATTCATACTTGATAACCCTGGCTCCGATGGAGCCATATTTTTTCGGAGGTGAGTTCACATTCGGTGCTGATGATTCACGCGACGGTTCAGCGCGTTACAGCGCCGTATCGACTTTTTTCCCGCAGCAGAGCGCATTGCTGGGAATGCTCCGTAAAACGATCCTGATCCAAAACGACTGCATGACCCTGCACAGACGTGGAGAATGGGTTGACAAAAGCCGCTTTTCGAAAGCCGTTTCTCTGACAGGAAAAGGGACTTTCAGCTATGAAAATGACTTCGACACGGGCATAATCGAACAGATTTCCCCCCTGTTTATCATCCAAAACGATCTTTTCCTCATCCCTGACGCGAAAGATCAGAAATTCAGTCCGAAAATTGACACTGGATGCACGATGCTGATTGGAAATAATGAACAGCCTTGTCTGATTTTCGAGGGGCATAATCCGAAAGAATACATAGAACTCTCCCTGGTAGCCCATAATGGCACAGTACGGAAAAAAGCGTCTGAGATATTTCAGCCGTTAGAGAGCGTAGGGATAAAAAAATCATATACCGGACAGGCGCAGGAGGACGCATTTTTTCAAAAAACGAGTTACGTCCTTAAAGAAAAAGCCGCCTTTGGAATGATCGTGACGTTAAAAGAGGAGATTCGGCTTGCCGATACGATCGTTACACTCGGGGCGGATCAATCCTCATTCAAAATGCGTGTCAGACCGGCATCATCATCGTTTGATGTCCTGTTTGCGGACGCATTCGAACCCAAATGCCTCGATAGGGTTGTATTGACATCGGAAACGCTCATGACATCCGAAGCCGAAAAATCGGCGATGTTCATTTTGGGTGAGCGAAAAAGCTACCGCTATCTGAAACCGGAAACGAACAGCCCTTCAAAAGGGAAAAAATCGAAACGGTATTTTCTACTGGAGCGCGGCTCGGTTCTTTACACTGCGGATCTGGAGAGATTGACATCGCTCCTCGCCATTACCCACCTGCAAAAAGCGGGAATCAACCATTTCATAACCGTCAAAGGAGACAAATAATGTTTACAAACCACCTCTATATCATCAATGCTGTCACGTCAATGCACGTAGGGAGCGGAGATACCAATTTCGGTCTGATCGACAAGCAGATTCAGCGTGATGCCATTACCGGTTATCCTACGATCCACAGCTCTTCGCTCAAAGGGGCGCTCAAAGAATACACGGTCCATAAATGCGATACGGGTACGAAAACACCGGAAGAGAAAGCAAATTTCGTGGCCAATATTTTCGGTGACGATGACAACAACGGAAAAGTCCGTTTCATTGATGCTCATCTGCTGAGTGTTCCGTTTCGTTCGGATGCGAACCCATACTATATGTGCACTTCGCCCAAAGCGGTCGAACAGTTCATCGAACTGGCCGAGACACTGGGTGTCGTAATTCCCGATATCGACAAACTCCGTCCGTTTGCATTGGCCAAAGTGGACACAGCCCTGGTCCGTTCAGGATCGCCGATGATCGAGGAGATCACCGCCTCTGCGTCGAATGAGCTGGACTTTGACGCGCTTGAAAGCCTGATGGGTGGGCCTGCTGCGCTGCTGAGCAATACGGCATTTGATGAGATGCTAAAAAACCTTCCGGTCATCGCGCGAAACGCGCTTGAAAACGGCGAAAGCAAAAACCTCTGGTATGAGGAAGTTTTGCCGAGAAAAAGCAAGTTTTTTACCGCCATTTCCGTCCCGACCTATCTGGACAGCAGCGACAGCTCGAAATTGACCAACACATTCAATCAGTTCCGTGAGTTTTTGACCGACAAAGATACCATCCATATCGGAGCGAATGCATCCATAGGGTACGGTATGACGACGTTCAAGGAGGTTGGAAATGAATAAACGGATAGAAACGTTCATCCCGCTGGCTTTGGATGCGATCGAATCGCTGGAGATATCGAAAAACGGCTCCGTCCCCAAAGAGTACAATGGATACATCGCCTCTTTCGGTGCCAGTGTTCGTCAGGCAGGCCTTTTGGCGACAATTCTGTTTTATGACAATGCCAACTCCAATGCGCAGGAGGACCGTACCAAGGTGATTCGTGCTCTTGAAAAAATTACGGGTGAAAAACTGGATAAAAATACGAAAAATTCGCCGGCTCTTAGAGCCAAAGTTGAAGATGCGGCAATCGCACTCAAATTAGCGCTGCGAACGTATAAACTCGTCAAGGAGTAACCCATGGGCAATGCAAATATGGGGTGGCTTTTTTATAAGCGGATGTATGAGAAGGGCAACGATCCGGTACATATCGCCGAGACTATTGATTCCCTTTTAAAATCCAATGCCAAAGATGAGGAGTGTTTCGATACGTTTCACAGTTTCACCCTCGAAACCATCTATCCGGGATTGTTGATCGGCAGTGGTTACCCTCATGGACTCAGCAGCGAATCGGATGCGAAGATCGGGTTTTATTTTGATCATACGACAGGATTGCCCAGTATCCCTGGCAGCTCGGTCAAGGGGATACTCCGCTCCCTTTTTGGATGCAACAAAAAAGAGGCCTATCCCGATGCAAAAAAGCAGATGATCAGGGATCTGCTGGGCAGGGATGATCTGGATGTCGATGCACTGGCGGCTGAAATTTTCGACGGAATCGATGCCGGTACGAAAAAGCCCATGGGGATTTACAAGCGTGACCGTTTCTTGGAAGCGCGCGTGAGCAAAACACCGGGGAAACTGTTTGCCGATGACTATATCACCCCGCACAAAGATCAGCTCAAAAATCCCATTCCGATACGGTTCGTGAAAGTCAGCCCGGGGGTTGAATACCAGTTCTCGTTTCTATTGAACGATGGTATCATCAGCGCGGGCGAAAAACTGGGCCTGTTCTTCCAATTGCTCCAGCTCCACGGGGTAGGGGCAAAAACCAATGTAGGCTACGGACAGTTTGCCCGTATGGACAAAGACCAGTTGGACAAAACCCAAACGAAAAAACAAAACCAGCTCAACGAAATAGCCGAAAAAGCGAAAGCCGAAGAGGAGAGATTGGCGCGTGAAGAAGAACTTAAAAATCTCCCTCCTGAAGTAGCAGTTTTCGAACAGAACAAAACAGATATTCCAGAACTTATCAAGAAGATGCAGAACAACATGATTGACCCCAATTTACTGGTTCCATTGGCCAGACTTGTAAAAGCTGAACTGCAAAAAAAATCAGAGTCATGGGAAAAAGCAAAGCAAAAAGCGCTGCTTAGAAAAGAATACATAGAGTCCCTTTTGAAATAACATGTTCACCGCACGTTTTGAAGACATCATCACCCTTGAGGCGCTCAAAAACGCCTTTGGGAAAATCGACACCCGCAGCAGCGGGATCGATGATGTCTCGCTGGCACTTTTCGAAGAAAGACTCTACGCGAACCTCCAGATCCTCCATGACGAACTCATCTCGGGCGAATACGCCCCGCAGCCTCTGGAGAGGATCGAAATTCCCAAACCGAACTCGGATGAAAAACGTCCGATAGCCATCGGCGCGATCCGGGACAAAGTGGTGCAGTATCTGATTCTCGATGTTCTCAACCCCTATTTCGACAAGACATTCAGCGACAAAAGCTACGCCTACCGTCCGGAGCGAAGCCACATCCGTGCGATCAAACGGGCACGCGATTTTATCATGAGGGGTTATGGCACGGTCGTACGCACCGACATCGATAATTTTTTCGAGACGATCAGTCATCAGAAACTCCTGGATATGCTCCGCCGTCAGATCAAAGAACCGATGATTGTCAACCTGATAGAGCTTTTCATCCGAAACGGATTGTTCGAGAGAAACGATTACCGGGCCCATCGCCACGGCGTCCACCAGGGCGACGTTCTCAGCCCGTTCCTCTCGAACATCTATCTCCATCAGATGGATGCGTATCTCGAACGAAAAGGGGTAGAATTCGTCCGGTTCGCGGATGATTTCGCCCTCTTTGCCCACTCCGCCGATCAGGCTGAAACGATCCTCTCCGAACTGAAGATTTTCCTGGCGACGATCGATTTGCGTTTGGAAGAGTCCAAAACCGTACTGGCATCCCTCAATCAGGGATTTACATTTCTGGGTGCCTTCTTCAAAGGGGACGAAGTCCTCATCGATCCGGCACGATTTGAAAAAACGTCCGAGAAAATCCGCGGTTTTGTCTTTGAAAAATACCCCTTCAGCGAATTTGTCATCCGGATCAGCGCGTACGCCAAAACGCTCCGCATGATGTACGCTTCGTTCGTTTCGACCCAGAGCGCCCAGCTCACGGAACTCGACGACGATATCTGGGAGGCGGTCTCTGCCCGTATCTATCTGGCGAAAGAATCAGGAGAGGTAGGGTCGAAAGGGCGTTTTCGCGAGCTGCTCGAGCCGTTGGCGCTGTTTCGCACGATCTCGCCAGAAGAACACAGGCGGCTGATCGATCTGGCCATTCTCAGGGGGTACGAGCGCTATCACGAAGAACATCCCGCCGGGAAAAAAGGGCGGACCGATCCAATAGAGCGTAAAAAGATCGAATACGCCCGCGCATTTGCCCGTCTATCGACGCTCCATATCACGACCCCGGGCGTCTACATCGGGATGGCGAAAAACCGCTACACGATAAAAGAAAAGGGGAAAGTGATCCAGTCGATTCCCAAAGCCCAGATAGAGCGAATCATCGTCAATGCCAAAGGGGTGAGCCTGAGTTCCTCGCTGGTCGAAAACTGCTCCCGAGCAAAAATCCCCATCGACTTCATCGACCATACCCACACCCCCTACGCCTCCATCATCACGCACCATGCGCCTCTGCCCCAGACGGCGATGCGCCAGTACGAGATCTATTTCAGCGGCGAGGGGTTCTATCTGGCAAAAGAGTTCATCGAGGGAAAAGCGAAAAATCAGATCAACTATCTCAAATACCTCGACCGTTACCACGATACGCTGGAACAAAACATCACCCGGATGGAACACATCCTCCGTGACATGAAGCGCAAAGCCGCGACATCGGCCGAAGCGATGGGGTACGAGGGGATGATGAGTGCGCTGTACTGGGAAAGCCTCCAGAAAATCGTCGACCCTTCGTGGGGGTTTACGGCACGGGTGACCAAAGGGGCGCGCGACACCGTCAACTCGGCGCTTAACTACGCCTATGCGATCCTCTACGGAAAAATCCAGGAGTCGCTGGTCCGCTCCGGCCTCTCGCTATATGTATCGTACCTCCATGTCCCCGATCAGGGGAAACCGACGCTGGTGTTCGACATGATCGAGGAGTTCCGTGCTTTCGTCGTCGACCGCACCATCATCACGATGCTCAACCGTAATGAACCGATCCGTGTCGACAAGGACGGCAAACTCACCCAGCTCGCCCGCCGGAAAATAGCCGAAAACATATTTGAGAGGCTCGGAAGCTACACGACATGGAAAAAAGAGTCCCGGAAGATCAATACGATTATCCAGTACCAGGCCTATCTTCTCTCCCGGCATATCCACGGTGAGGACAAATACGCCGCATTTATAGGGAAATACTGATGCCCGCCCCCGAACACATCCGCTATCTGATCGCCTACGACATCCCATGCGACCGCCGCCGCACCAAAGTGTCCGATTTCCTCTGCGCCCACGGGGTTCGGGTCAACGATTCGGTGTTCGAGGTGACGATCAAACCCGCCCGTTTCCTGCTGCTCAAAGACAACCTGAACGCTCTCATCAAACCCAAAGAGGACAGCGTTCGCATCTATCCCATCTGCCAAAAATGCCTTTTGGAGATCGAAACGCTGGGAGAGGAGATCCCTCCTTTCACCCTGGTCAACACCTTCGTCTGAGCGCGCTGATCGGCATTTCGGGGGTTTGCGAACTTTTCGGGGACGCAAAAGCCCTGTTTACAGGGGGCAGCCCGTTTCACGCCATATAAAAAAAGTTCGCAAACCTCTGTTTCCACAGTGAACCGTTTTTCGGTTTGCGAACTTTCAGAAAAACTTCAGTCACCTCTCCCCAGCGCAGGGGGTGTCCCGAGCTTCATTCCGGCTGAAACTTCTCAAATGTGCCTTTTCGTCCAAAAACCGTTTTTCGATCACGAACTTTGGACTCCTTTGAAATGCCCCTTTTTTGGGCATTTTAAGCGTCTGTTCAGCAAAATAAGGGAGTTGCGGAGTGAAAAATGCGGCGATTTGAGAACTTTAGGGCGAAATTGGCTAAAATAGGAATTCTAAAGATCATTGACAACCCATTGTCAATTCTTTGACTCCCTACATAAGGGTGTAGCCCGCCATCTCCGGCGGGTGGTAATTTCGAGACCCAAACTTCGGCATCAGCACCCTGGTTTTGAAGCGAAAGTAGCCCGCCATCTCCGGCGGGTGGTAATTTCGAGACAAGCTGCGCTTCAACTTGGGATTTGTGTTTGCCGTAGCCCGCCATCTCCGGCGGGTGGTAATTTCGAGACACGTCAACAATGACAGGACCGAGGAAGGAATTTGTTTTGTAGCCCGCCATCTCCGGCGGGTGGTAATTTCGAGACTCCTCTTTCGAGGACGGTGTGTCCTCCTCCTTATTTTTTGTAGCCCGCCATCTCCGGCGGGTGGTAATTTCGAGACGTGCGATGACTTCGTCATCGTTGAACCACTCCTCAGTGTAGCCCGCCATCTCCGGCGGGTGGTAATTTCGAGACTTTGTGTGCAACAATAAGTGCAGCGGTAAATAAGAGTAGCCCGCCATCTCCGGCGGGTGGTAATTTCGAGACCAATTGGTGTAATAACTGCGTAAATAGCTCCAATTCCAAGTAGCCCGCCATCTCCGGCGGGTGGTAATTTCGAGACGTGATGGGAGACCCATCTGCGGCGAAGCTCTTAATTGGTAGCCCGCCATCTCCGGCGGGTGGTAATTTCGAGACTTGTGGTGCGGTTTTGAAGTTTTTGGTTTCAGCATTGTAGCCCGCCATCTCCGGCGGGTGGTAATTTCGAGACGTCCTGAAGCAAGTGCGTGTGTAGCGTGAGCAGCCCGTAGCCCGCCATCTCCGGCGGGTGGTAATTTCGAGACTTATTTCTGGAAGGCCAAGGAGGTATTCTGCTAACTCATGTAGCCCGCCATCTCCGGCGGGTGGTAATTTCGAGACATCTTCACTTTACGGCGCGGGCGACCTTGATGTTGGTAGCCCGCCATCTCCGGCGGGTGGTAATTTCGAGACACAACTTACAATGAAGCGAGTGGAAGATTCCATAAGTAGCCCGCCATCTCCGGCGGGTGGTAATTTCGAGACACAATGACAGGACCGAGGAACGCGCCAGTTTTTTTGCGTAGCCCGCCATCTCCGGCGGGTGGTAATTTCGAGACCTAAATCCGATATACAAAGGACGTGGATCTTGTAGATGTAGCCCGCCATCTCCGGCGGGTGGTAATTTCGAGACGTTACAACTAACGCTGTTTTAAAACCCAATTTTTTTGTGTAGCCCGCCATCTCCGGCGGGTGGTAATTTCGAGACACATTTCAGCGATCACCCTCTCAGCAAAGCTTTTAAGAAGTAGCCCGCCATACCCTAAAGGGCACGAGAACCTCTGTGAGGTCTCCGGCGGGTGGTAATTTCGAGACAAAGTTCTTTTGAAGATGGTGTTTTTCAGAATCAAGTAGCCCGCCATACCCTAAAGGTCACGAGAACCTCTGCTAGGTCTTCGGCGGGCCTGTCCATGGTTGTTTTCCTGTCTGTTTGTTCAAATATACAGAAAAATTACCATGCAGGATGATGTTGCCTGCATACGGTAGGATTCCGGGATATTGAATATTAGGAGTAATCCGGTGCCCGGTTCCGCTATCGCTGTTTTCCCTCTCACCCATGCTTTCGTCGCTCTGGTGGCATCGCAGCTCAAGGGGGGAGACTATGAGTATTGGTTCGAAGCGCTCAAAACCTACCGTATCAGCGCTTACTGCCGATGCGGCCACTGCTACAGTTTCAAGACCGAATGCGACGAGGGGATCGGCGCTTTCGATACGGGCGATGCGGTGCTGTTTTTTGCCAGGACGATGGTGGTGATGCACCACAAAGCGGACGGTACACTGGCCGAGTTTGAAGTTCCGACGCGCGACGACATCCCCTATGCAGGAGAGTACGGATATTATTTCGAGGAAGGGTATGTCTCAGGGCTCACTGCGCGAGAGGCAAAAGAGATCTGCGAGTGGTGGTTCGCAGAGGCGCTGGGGATCAGCGGGAACGGGGACTGATGTGTCGCCCATGCCTGATTCAGGAAGGTTCGTTCTGCGCGATGTGATGTTTGTCGATTGCCAGGAACGAGAGGACATCGGCAACCGTCGCGGCTTCATAGAAATATTTCTCGAGGCTTCCTCGGACGTCGGTAAAATCGACACTCGGGTATTTCTCGGAGCAGGGTATTGTTATGCGGATCTCGTCATCGATAAAATGGATTTTCGGTGAAACCCCCAGAAACTCTCGGAGTTCGACCAGCCGGTCCATCATCGGCTGGGTCAGGAGGTAGCGCACGTAGATGGGATCGTCGCAGATGATAGAATAGTACCGGCTGAAGCGGTCATGATCCATCATGTGGTGGTTTTGCCCATAGCCGTTGTAGGGTATGAGGAGTAGGTAGGTGCGGAAGCGGATGCGGGGATAGAGGGTGATGGCCTCACCGCGGAAAATTGTTACGGTGTACTCCCGCGTGTGGGTCGTGGTGCGCGTCTGCGTCTCACCCTCAGCGTCTGTATAGGTTTCCGTCTCTTCGTACTCTTCTGTCTCCTCGTAGGTCGAATGCACCTGACATGTCTCGAATCGGGTGCCGTAGTAGGAGCCGATGACGGTGTCACTACTGAAATAATCATCCCCGTACCGGTATCCGAACCGGGTCGTGAAATCATATTCATCCATCCCCTGTGGATCGTATGACCACTCCTCGTAATAGTGGTCATGGAATCTCGCTATGGCATCCTGCACGATGGTGCTGCTGAGCTGATAGTTGTAGGGGCGTTTCAGGGTGACACGTCGCGGGAGGGCGTATCCATACCCGAGTACCGCGCTCATGAACACGATCAGGACAGGGATGAGGATGGAATTTCCCCATACCATGACGCCAAGGCTGATCAGTCCCCCTGCGGCGTAGATGTATCTGGGTGAGCGGGAGACGACGGCAACGCTCGGTGAAGCTTCCGCCTCGATCTGCGCTCCGTAGCGCTCCATCACCCCGCGATAGGCCGCTTGTACCGGATCGGTGCTCATGATTCGAACAGGCCTTTGAGATCGGGCAGCTCTTTTTCGACGTCGCTGGCTTTGAAGACGGATTTGGCCTCCAGCTTCATCCATTGGGCCACGAGGTTGGAGGGGAACATTTCCCGGGCATCGTTGTAGTCGGTCACAGCCTGGTTGTAAACGCGGCGTGCAGCGGAGAGCTCTTCTTCCAGAATCGCGATGGTGCGTTGAAGGTGGAGAAAGGAGGCGTTAGCTTTAAGGTCGGGATAGTTCTCCACCGTCATCGCAAATTCGCGCAGTACGCCGCCGATTTTCATGGAGAGTTCAGATTTTTCATCGATCCCCAGATCGGGGCGAAGGGACTGAGCGCGAAGCGCGGTCAGTTTTTCCATCAGAGAGCGCTCGAATACCGCGTAGTTTTGGACGACACTGACCAGATTTGGGATCAGGTCGGAGCGTTTTTTGAGGATCGCGTCGATCGAACCCATCATGTTCTCCACGTCGTTTTTACGCGCGATCAGCGTGTTGTAGAGATGGATAGCCGTAACGGCCAGGATCAGCAATATGACTGTAGCTACAGCCGATATAATTGTTGCAATCATAAACATGGGAACTCCTTGGATTGGATAGACGGTATCGTAACGAAGCCCCACAGGCAACTGTCTCCCGGAAAAATTCCTGAAAACGGCGATTTATGGGTACTAAAAGTTCCGCAGGCTATAATCATTTCCAATAAGACAAAGAGGATTCAAGTATGACCCAATGTGAAGTGCTCATAGAGTGCGGAACCACCTACCAGCCGCTGACGATCGGGCTACAGCTGCTGAAGAATACCCACGACATCAAACGCGTTCACATTCTGACTACGTTCAGCGCCTATGAGGGAGCGATGACGATCGTAGAGGAGTTCTTTCCCGATTTGAGCGTCATTTATTACGGCGAGTTTGTCGATGGGGGAGGGCGGCTGGAAGACCAGCGCGAATACCGCTCCAATATCGAATCGGCTTTGCGGTTTGCGAAGCACCCTGTGATCGGACTGGTCGCCAGTGGCACCAACTGGATGACATGGATCTTTTCGCAGATGATGCATTCTCATCCGTGCTACTACGTCAAAACACGTAAGGAGTTCGAGGACAAATGTTTTCTGCCTCAGGAAAATATCATCGGTGTTGACGAGGAGGGGAATGTCTACCGTCACGAAGGTTCAGTCAGTTCGTTGATGCCATTGCAGGGCGAAGTTAATACACCACGTCTGTATGTTCGTGACCGAAAGATCTCTTTTTTGGGGCATGAGGTGTGTCTGACGATGCAGGAGGCAGCGATGTTTGACTATCTGATACGATGTGGAGGTAAACTCTCTTTTGATGATGATCACACCGAGCCATACAATGCGTTTTGCGAATCGCATGAGGATTACGATACTGAACGCAGTTTAGTCGAGGACTTTACCGCCCGCTTCCGTCAAAACGTCTCCAAGATCAACTCCAAGATCGAGGAAGCGCATCCGATCGTCGTGCGCCACCTCACGATCGAGCGTGACGGCGAGCACTATCGCCTGCGCACCGTAGAATCACTCCTCTAGCCACTCTTTCAGTATTCTGGATATCTCTCCATGCGCCCATGAAGGCGGAGAATGCCCGCTCCACCGGATCGTTTTGACCCCGCCTGGGGCCCGGATTTCGACCATATTTACGTGTTTTTGCCGTATCAGCCGGATCAGCATGGAATTTTCATTGGACGTGGAAACACACGAGAGATGGAGACAGTTGGGGCAGGTCGACGTGGCACTGCCCGTCCACACGGTACTGCAGCGGCTGCACAGGTGAGTATGCATTCCCTTCCCCTTTTTTCCGGCAGTATAACCGGGCGGTTGGAACGGGGAGGATTCGGGAAAATTACGGAAGCCGGAAAAAATTGCGTACCAGATTGGTAAAACGGATCGGTTCGACGCGGGTATCGTAGTAGACCTCGATGTCACTCATTCGGGCACGGCGTATCGTGGAGGTGTTGAAGTTTTTCGGGACTGGTTTGCCGGTGTAAGAGGATGGATCCGGCGCCGCATTCAGGAGGATCGCTTTTGATCCTGTCCCAAACGTGTCGATCAACCCGTCGTATTTGTAGACCAGTTCCAGCCCGTCGAGTTTTTTCATCAGTTTGCATTCGACAGTGTAGATGCGGTTGTTGTGTGTCATCAGGATGTCGAATTCGTTTTTGACGCGGTGGGTATCCTGGATGTTTTTTTGCTGGTCGAATTCGATTTTTGCGCTCATGGCGATGTCGTCGAACGGAAGATCGTAGCAGAGCCAGAAAATATACTCTTCGAACAGATTCCCCTGCAGATTCATTTGCTCGGAGGGTATGAGACGGTTATCCTCATCGACGATCTCCATCTCACGAAGAATCGAGAGAATGGATTCATATTGCTTAATATCTATTGGGTCTTGGTTCGCGAGTGCATCCCGGACGGTGATGAATGCATGGTGGTTTTTGAAAAGTGAAAGGATCATTTCCTTGCGGTGGCGGATGGAATGGGCCCGTTCCATTTCAAGAATATCATAGTTGAGAAGTGTGGTGTAATCATCGATACTTAGGCGCGAGGAGAGTTCCGAGCGGGAAAGATTCGTCCCCTCTATGAGGGTCTGTTCGTTTTCATGCGCATCGTATACGACAACTCTACCGCCGTCGCCGAGGACGAGATTCGAGAGGATCAGTGAGAGCGATGCAAACCCTTCGGTCGAATGCAGAAGGATCGGTTCGTCGTGCGAAGCACGGATTTTGTAATAGACTCTGAGGATGTCGTTTTTGCTGTCTTCGTCCAGGACAATATTCTTTGTTTCCCATTTCAGGTCATTCATGTCAATGAAACGTAAGAGGCCATTGTGAAACTGTTGCGCACGGCGGACATCGTCTGGCGCATCGTCGTGGATAAGAATGTGACGGGTAATCTGGTCTTTGTATTCGTTGATGATGGGGCTGAGGATGCTCAGATCGTCGCCGAGCAGGCTGATGAGAATCATGTCTCTCCTTGTATTAAAGAACGGTGATTATAACCACGATTCCCTTATTCATCATAATTGTTGTGATCGTTGTCGTCATTCATATAGAAAAGCCACCACCACAGGATCAAATCGTCGTCATCGACGTCGCTGTTCCAGGCACGATAAACCAGAAAAGCCATCAGTGTGCCGCCAAGTAGCAAGAAAATTTCGAACATAATTTCTCCTTCGATATGGCAATATTTCAGTCATCATTTGTCGTACGATAGACAATGGCTGTCTGGATCTCTCCACGCATCAGACCATCAAAATAGGTCATAAAATACATATATATGGCAATTGGGATGGTTGATCCTATCTCTTTGATCTCCAGACCGGGGAGAAGGCTGCCGGTAAGATACTTCATGCCTGCAGCATACAGAACCATCGTGATCATGAAGATCAACGGAGAAATGAGTCCACGAAAGAGAATGATCGTAATCGTGTAGATCACCGCGACATTGAGTGCGAACCAGACAAATTTCCAGAATCCGAATGCCAGAAAGAAGTTCATTTTTCCGGCATGATCATCCATGACGTATATCAAAGCGTTAAACAAGACCAGAATCAAGAATTGAAAAACGAGTGTTGATGTAAGCCCTCTCCAAAAAACAAGCATCACATAATGAAAAATCAAAGAAATGACGGTTTTAATATTATCAGATTGCATGCTTTATCCTCTCTATCAATCATCAGATGCAGTACTCTATCTCCAATACCAGGGGATTAACGTTTTGGAAATTTTTCTAAACTGAGCAGTTGAGATATAATCCTTCAAAAATTAACGAACGACACGGAACTATGAAAAAAATATTGCTTATTGAAGACAATCCGAAACTTTTGCAGCAAAAGTTTGACGAAATTCAAGAACATCTTCCCTATCCGATTATCGTTGCGGAAAACTTCGCCGAACTGGTTTCGGTCCTCGAAGCGAAAGCGGATGAAGTCTTCATTGCATTGCTCGATTACCATCTCGATGGAGCAAAAGAAGGAGAAGGGGTCTCACTTTTGTGCAGTCACAATATCCCGCTCATCGTATATACCGAAAAGTTCTGCAATGATGTGCGTGAAACTGTCCTGGCACAGGGGGCATTGGAATACCTGATCAAAAAGACCAATTCGGATCTTTTCTATACATTGCGACTGATAGAGAGAACCTATAAAAACAGCTTTATCAAAGCTTTGATCGTGGATGGTTCGGAAGCTCTGCGGACGCAGCTGACCTCCCATCTGGAGGGATTCGGCATCCAATGCCTTCAGGCAACCGATGCAGCGACGACGATGACCCTGCTGGAAAACCATCCCGAAATCAAACTGCTGTTGATCGATCTGGACATTCACGGGGAGATCCAGGGGATCGATCTGGTCGAAGATGTTCGGGAACGTTACAGCAACGGCGACCTTAGCATACTGGGGCTTACGCCGCACGGCTACAACAGCCCCATGTCGATAGAGTTTCTGAAAAAAGGGGCAAACGATTTCATCATCAAGCCTTTCATCAAAGAACAGCTCTGCCTGCGGATCATGCAGTCGCTGGAAATGCTGGACATGATCGAGGAAAAACATCAGCTCGCTTCGACCGATTTTCTGACACAGCTCTACAACCGCCGCACACTTGATCAGATGGCTCCGGCATTGATAGCCAAAGCCAAAGCCGAGGGAAAATCGCTCTGCGTCGCTATGATCGACATCGATCACTTCAAAAGCGTCAACGACCGGTTTGGTCATGCCGTGGGTGACAATGTATTGAAGTTTTTGAGCCGACAGCTCAAAAGCAGCTTCAGAGGCGATGATATGATCGTGCGGAACGGAGGCGAAGAGTTCTGCGTCATCCTCGAACATGTCGGCGATGATAAAGCTTTCGAACTTTTCGACGGATTCCGGGACAAGATCGCCTTGACCCCATTTGAGGATGGGGAGACCGTGATTCCCCTGACGGTTTCCATCGGGATGTACTGTGGCCTTAGAGAGACCGTTGAGGGGATGATGAAGATAGCGGACGAGCGTCTTTACAAAGCGAAATCTTCAGGTCGAAACCGTGTGGTCGCTGCCGACGCATGATGATGTGCAGGTTGCATGGGATATATTTCATGTATGTCTATGATAAAACTAGCAAAATTGGAGATTAAAGATGAAGATTCGCGTTTATTACGAAGACACCGATGCGGGAGGGATTGTTTATCACTCCAACTACCTCAATTTCTGTGAACGGGCCCGGAGCCATCTTTTTTTCGATGCGGGGCGTTCTCCGATCCTCGAAGAGGGGCACTTTGTGGCCAAACATCTCGAAGCCGACTATATCAAAAGTGCCAAGCTGGGGGACGTTCTCGACGTCAAAACCTCGCTGGTCGAGATGAAAAACGCCTCTTTGACACTGTTGCAGCAGGTTTACAGGGAAGAGGAAAAGCTCTTTGAGATGACGATCGTTTTGGTGTTTATCGATTTTGCGGGGAAAATGTCCAAAATTCCCCCCATGGAGAGGGAATTTTTCTTAGCGCTTTAGAAGCGGTTTGAGTTTGGGAGCGGCTTTTTCGATGGCTTCGGCGATGGAGCGGTTGCCGCGCATTGTCGCGATATCCAAAGGGGTCATGCCGTCTTTGCTGATCGCGCTGCCGGACGCCCCGCGTTCGAGGAGGTAGAGGGCAATGTCGGTACGGTTTTTCCATGCCGCCAGATGAAGAGCGCTTACTCCGCCCGCGTCGTGGGCGTTGACGTCAGCCCCTTTCTCGACCAGATGTTTGACCGCTTCGCCGTTGCCTACCCAGCATGCGTACATCAAAACCGTTTTGTTGTTGTCGCTGCGCATGGCATTGGCATCCTGAAGCGTCTGTACGTTCGTTTTGAACGTTTGGGTATCGTTGCGGTCCAGCAGGGCGACGAGCTGGAGTATATCGGACCCCTGCGCAAGCGTAACGAGGGCAATTAGAGAGAAAAACAATCCCCGCATCGTTTAGCTTTTGAACTCGGAAATAAAATCCTGAATATCATCAAACAGTGCCTGCAGATCCTCTTCGTGCTCGACTTCGTCTGCAAGAATCTGCGAGACCATATCGTACGTGACAATATCCTTTTCGCGCGTCAGATCGAGAATATTCGAATAGACGCTGATCGCACACTGCTCCCCTTTGATAGCCTGCTGTAAAACGTTGCGGACATCGGGATTCTCGGGAGCGTCGTAGCCGCAGTTGCTGTTTTTGAGCCACTCTGAAGGGTGGAGCGCCGGGGTGCCTCCCAACTGAATGATACGGTCGCACACCATTGTGGCGTGGCGCAGCTCATCGGCGGCGTGTTGCGTCAGTTCGGTGATGGCGGCGTCTTTCATCAGCCCTTTGACCACTTTGGCTTCGATGAAATACTGGTAATAGGCAAGCCACTCGTCGCAGTAGGCTTTGTTGAGCAGTTCGTAAACGGTTTGCGCCTCGATTCCCTTCAGGAGAGAAATACCTCTTTTTGCCATGGAAGATCCTTTTAAAAGCAGATAGGTCTACTTTATCAGCGATTCTCTTAAAGGAAAATTATTATCCGCGATCCCCTGAAGCGCGTCAGCGTTTTCAATGAACAGGCGTTTGTCTTTCTGGTACGAGATGAGCGAAAGGGTTTTGAACTTTTTAAGGGTACGGGAGAGCGTTTCGGGGGTGATGGCGAGCAGAGCGGCGATTTCGATCCCTTTGAGGCGTCGGAATGCGTCGGAATCTTCCAGTAGCAGCCGCGCCACTTTAGCCGAGGCGTTCGGGGCGCTGTGACGTTGCAGTGATGCTTCCAGCGCTCCGATCTTTTGCGTCAGGGATGCGATCATGGTAATGCTTAACGAGGGATCTTCGCGCAGGAGGGAGAGAAAACGCTCCCGTTCTATTTTGAGTACGGTCGCCGTGCCGATCGCTTCTGCTGATGCGGGAAAAGGGACCTGTTTGAGGGTTGCGACTTCGGCGATCAGCGATGGGGCGCGAAAGCGGTGAACGACGATCGTTTCGGTCGAAGCGGAGGTTTTGAATACGCTGGCTTCTCCTTCGAGCAGAAGATGGAAATGGCGGCTTTCGTCCCCTTCATAAAAAATGATCTCACCGTTATCGTAGCGTTTGAGAGAACTGATGGTTGCAATCATCTCGATCTGCTGCGGTGAGAGGTGGCTGAAGATCCCTCCTTGCAGCAGACTAGGGTCGAAGCGGCTCAAATCCGGACTCCTTCGGGCGTAAAAGTTCGATCGGATAGATCACCTGGTTGTTGACGATGCGCATCGTATAGGAGCGCGGCGTGCCGTTAAGTTCCGAAACCAGGTAATCGATCCCTACGCTCGAAGCGTAATGGACCCAGTCAAAGGCGATATCGTTGTTCATCAAGGCGTTGGAAGCGTAGATTTCGGGGGGAAATTCGACGAGAGAATTGGCGATAATCATGTTTTTGCGATCATGATACTGGGTCAGATGAAGAAGGTTTGGGTCGATATTGATCTGCGTCGAGAGGATATTTCGCTCCTTGACCCCGGTGAAGGTCATATGGGCCGCCAACAGCGAGCTTTTCACGACGGGGACATGAAATATGACGCTTTTTTTGTTGAATTGGGCCGGTTTGGAAAGATGGGAGACGATGTTGTCCCCCTTGGGATCGACGGCGTAGGCGGTAAAGGTTTTCTTGGCCCCCTTGTAGGTGACAAAGACCTCTTCGGTCGAGGCCTTGAGCTGTTTTCCAACGGCGGAATCGTCGTAAAACACGGCGATCGAATCGGACATGTGCGGGAGGAGCGCTTCAATCTGGCGGACATAGTCGATCGAGCCGAATACGATGTTTGCGGGGGCATCGGGAAAGTCGCGTTTGTGGACGGTCGGGACAAAGATATTCAGATCGGTATTCAAACTCAGCAGGTTTTTCGTCCCCGTCGAGGTGAGCGGTGCCAGAACGGCGCGGGTACCTTCCGCCCGGATCTCATCGAGAGCCTTTCGCAGGGACTCGGGTGATTCGTCGGGAACGGTAAAATGGCGTATTTCGCATCCCGAAGGGGTGATGCCAAGGGTAGTCGCCAGGGCGACGTTGAATATCGATTGCGAATAGCGGCCGATAACTTTGGGAGCGGTGAGGACGGCAATTTTGGCGACGGAGGGAGGCGGGTGCTCGGCACTCGGCGAAGAGGGGGAAATTTCAAGTGTTTTGGCGATGGTGAGCGGTTGAGCATAGGCGGCGATCGATACGAAAAACCAGACGATGACGAGGCGGATAGTTCTCATGAAAGCTGTGCCTTGATGGTTTGCAGATCGCGCAGGGCCTCTTTTTTCATCGAAGGGTTCCGGATCAGGAAAGAAGGGTGATACATCGGAATGACCGAATAGCCGCCCATGTCGACGGTAGTCCCCCGTACCCGTTCGAAATCTTTGCTTTCGCGGGTGACGAGCTCGTAGGCATCGGGGCCCAGTGCGACGACAACGCGAGGACGTATGATCTCGATCTGTCTGGCAAGATAGGGGAGGCAGCTGTTGCATTCGCTCTGGGAGGGCTGCTGGAAGCCGAACGGTTTGCATTTGACCGCATGGGTAAAATAGACCTCTTCGGTGTTCAGCATCAGAACCTTTTCGATCATGTCCCGCAACATCGCGCCCGAGCGTCCCGTGTAGTATTCCCCCGATTCGTCTTCGGCAGCCGAAACGTAAGCATCAACAAACATGACACGTGCCCGGGCATTTCCGAAACCGCTCATGCTCTGACGGCGGGATTTGCTCAGATCGCACAGGAAACAGCGCTCGACGGTTCCTTTGAGGGTCGAAAGAGAATCCGGCAGGGTATTCGCGGGAGTGTGGAAATTGGGGATGAGAGGATCGACGTAACGGTATCCGAGCGCTTTGAGGCGATAGAGATTTTCGAGCAGTGCAAGATTTTGATAGGAGTCCACGGCGTTGATACTTTCAGGTTTTGGAAGAGTATAAAGGAAAGGGGGTTAAAGGGAGCTAAAAGATCAGCTCCCTAATGATGGCTTATGAACAGTGTCCGCCGCCGCAGCATGAAGAAGCTTCTTCCACTTCGACTTCGACCGGAGTAGATTCCCACACACCGTGTTTGGTGCAGTAGCCGTGGGCTACGAGGGTGAGTTTTTTACCCGTCGGGACGATGTTGAACGTCACTTCGGCGTGATTTTTTTCGTTTCCGAGCGTTCCGGGGACGAAATCGGCACGGGCGAGAAGAGTCTCTCCGTTGTAGAGGGCGATGTTGGCGATGTAGTGATCGAAATCGTCAGGATGCGAGTATTCGTTCCCCATTTTGACGGTAACGGCGAATTTTTCCCCTTTTTTCGCCGTGGCGGCACAGTGGATAAACGGAGAATGGCGATCGATATAGTCTTTTTTCGCTTCGCGGTCTACGGTACTGATATCAACGTAACGGTTAATTGTTGGCATGAATGATTCCTTCTGGTATTGATTGAATGGAGGCATTGTACATCCCTAAACTTTTAAACCTCCCTAAATCGGATACTTTATCTCTGAATTAATTTTTACCAAAGCAACAGCGGTTTTTAACCATCGGGGCGGTAAAATCGACCTTTTAAAAATGATGACGGACTACAACAATGCTAAAACCTCTTTTGATTGAAATCGGTGTCGAGGAGCTCCCGGCTGTTCCCCTCCTAAAAGAACTGAACGAAATCGAAAAAAAATGGGCTGCCGTGCTCGAAAAAAACGCGCTCATGGGCGAGTTTGAATTTTACTATACGCCCCGTCGCCTCGTGCTGTGGCACCGCGAGTTCAAGACGGCCCAGGATGACCGGACCGAAGAGTTTTTCGGTGCACCGGTTGAAATCGCACTCAAAGACGGTGTCCCGACGCCTGCGGCTCTGGGATTTGCGAAAAAATGCGGCGTCGAATTCGATCAGCTTTCGCGTGCCGAGAAAGGGGGGAAAGAGGTGCTGTATTACGCTCGGACGTTGCAGGGACGTCCTAGTGCCCAGATTCTCGGGTCGATGATCGAGACATGGATCAAAAGCCTCAGCTTCGGAAAATCGATGCGCTGGGGAAGCAATACCGAAAGTTTTATCCGCCCGATCCGCTGGCTCAACGTCATGCTCGGTGAAGAGCAGGTGGAAGCCGAACTTTTCGGCGTTCGTTCCGCACCGTTCACCCATGTCCACCGTATCAGCCACTTCGAACCCAAACCGGTCGCTTCGATCCAGTCGTATTTCGATATTCTGAAATCGGGATCCGTCCTGTTGTTTCCCGAAGAGCGCCGCAAACGGATTCTTGACCAGTTCGCGCAACTCGAAAAAATGCACGGCATCTCGATCGAAGTAGACGCCGATCTGCTTGACGAAGTGGTCGCGATCACCGAATATCCGACCCCGCTCGTCGGAAAATTCGATGAAAACTTCCTCGAACTGCCGCCTGAAGTCATCATTACGTCGATGAAAGAACACCAGCGCTATTTTCCGGTGTTCAAAGACGGAAAACTCATCAACGCTTTCGTCGTCGTCTCCAACGCGCTGACCGAGGATTTCAGCAAAGTGGTCGAAGGGAACGAACGGGTCCTGCGCCCCCGTTTGTCGGACGCATTGTTTTTCTACCGTAACGACCTCAAAAAAGGGCTGAGTACGGCAGGGCTGGAGAAAGTCGTTTTTATGAACGGCCTGGGAACGCTTGCCGACAAGATCGAGCGTGAGAAAAAAATCGTATCCGAGCTCGCGCAGACGTGTTCGGCACACGGCGTCGCCGTAGATGAAACGTCACTGGTACGAGCGGTCGAATTCGCCAAAGCCGATCTGATGTCTGAAATGGTGTACGAATTTACAGAGCTTCAGGGACTGATGGGATCGTATTACTATCGCAGCCTCTATCCGAACGACAATGCCGAAATCGCCGATGCGATCAAGGAACAGTACCGTTTTAGCGGAGAAGAGATCACTACTCCGCTCAGCGCCGTCGTCAATATCGCCATGAAACTTGATACCCTGATCGGTATGTTCAGTATCGGCGAGATCCCGACCGGTTCGCGCGATCCCTTCGCATTGCGTCGGGCCGTCAACGGGATCATCGCGATTGCGCTCAAACACGCCGTCCCATTGAATATCGGCGAATTTATCCGCCGTCCGTCGGTCGCGCAGCTTTATCCCGCCAACACCGATTACATTAAAAATATCGAAGCGTTCGTCGTCGAACGTCTGCCCGGCGCTTATCCCGACATCAACCCCTCGATCATTCATTCGGTTGTCTCCAAAGAGGGATCGGTCAATCTCGATATCATCGACATAGACCGCAAGATACGGGCCGTCGCTTCGATCGCGTCGTCCGATTCTTTCGTCGACGCATTTTCGACGTTCAAACGGGTCAGCAATATTCTCAAAGACGAAGCGATGGACAAAGCGTTCAGCGTCGATGCCGCTTTGTTCGAGAATGATGCCGAGCGCGCATTGTACACTGCGGCTTCATCCGTGATCGCTGCAGACTACACGAGCGTCGAAGAGCGCCTCGATGCGTTGTTCGGGCTCAAAGCGCCGCTGGACCTTTTCTTCGACAATGTGATGGTCAATGCCGAAGACCTGAACGTCCGGGCCAACCGTAAAGCGCTGGTCGGAATGATCTACCGCGAGATCTACGCGATTGCCGATATCAAAAACATCACCCTATGACGTTCTGATCGTCGGGGCGGGCATCAACGGCTGCAGCTGTGCCTGGTTTTTGAACCGTGCCGGATTGCGGGTTGCCCTGATCGACCGCAGCGGGATCGCGCAGGGGGGGAGCGGGGCGGCGGGGGCCTTTATCTCCCCGAAGTTTTCGAAAAGCGGCCCTCTCAAAGAGATCGTCGCCGCCGCACATGCCGAAGCTCTCGATTTTTATTCTCAACACTTTCCGCAGCAGACCCTTGTGCGTCCCTTGCTCCACATTGCCAATTCAGCATCCGAATCCGAAAAGCTTGCCGCCTATAAAAGTACGACCGCTCTTTCTTTCACGGAGATTCCCGATGCATTGCGCCGGATGGTGGTTCCTGAAGCGCTGGAAAATGAAGCGATTTATCTCGAACGCGGAGCCGTCGTCGATGCGCAGGGGGTATGCCGTGCCATGGCAGAGGGGAGCGATTTTTATTCTCTTGAGGCAAGCGATCCGGTTTATCAGGACGAGCTGTGGCATATCGGTGAATTGCGGGGGGTACACATGATACTCTCAACCGGAGCCTATCCTAAAATCCTGGGCGGCGATTCGATCAAACTGAGGGGGATATGGGGACATCGTATCGACGTGCAAACCGACACCGAAGTTCCGTGCATTCTCCACCATCATGTATCGATTTCACCGACTTTGTCGTCGGGAACGGTTGCCATCGGCGCTACGCACGACGTCCATTTTGACCCTTTCGGAAAAGAAACATACGATATCGAGGCGGGAAGGGCCGCTTTGATGGAGAAAGCGGCCCGGACATTGAAATTGGATAACGTCCGGGTTGTGAGAGATTACACGGGGCTGCGTTCGGGAACGCACGATTACTACCCGATCGCCGGAGAATTGGTGGATGAATCAGCCAGCGTTTGCGAAAAGAGCGGAGAAAAACCGAATGTCCAAACGTGCGTCTTTTATCCGAATGTGTGGATGATTAACGGGTCGGGAGGATACGGGTTCGTCCTGGCACCGTACCTGGCCAGACGGATATGCGAGCGTATCGTTTCGGGGCGTGAAATCGACCCTTCGCTTTCTCCCGCCCGTTTTTTTCTGCGTCGTATGAAACGTCAGTCGTAAACGACGACGCCGTAGGCATCGTCAACGCGGTAAAAGCGGCAGTCGGGAGTGATGATCAGATCATCGAGCCGGGCGAGATGGACGTAGCTGTTTTTGGTTATTTTGATCCCGTTCTCGAGAAAAAAGCGTTTGATGTTGACGAATTTGATCCCGTTGACGAACGTGTATTCGAATTGGTTGTACAAACGCATTTTTTTGTAGGCGAAGATGTGGTTGTCGATCCCCAGCTGCGTTGCCGCATACTGGGTCGGAAGGTATCCCGAGAGGTCGGTCAGCTCCTCTTGGATGTGGGCATATCTGGCAGGAAGGGTGTTTTTTTCAATAAAGACATAACGCCCAAGCTTTATATGGCGGGTGTCGTTCCAGTACGAATAGGCGGGGGAAGAGATCGCGAGTTTGGTATGAACCTCTTTCCAGAGCCAGTGTTTGTCGAGGGTGGAATAGAGCGAGGACATGCGTTTACTTCGACTGCGATTCGTTGAAGGCCAGGCGTCTGGCGTAGAGGAACCGCTGTTTGTAATAATCTTTGTCGATCGAGTCGTACTGCACTTTTTTGGCCGTATAGGAGGCATGGATGATCTTGCCGTCGCCGGCGTAGATCGCCACGTGCGAGGGATCGGATTTGTAGGTACGGTAAAAGAGAAGATCTCCCACCTGCAAATCGGAAGGATCGACGTTCATTCCCAGCTGGGCCTGCTCGGCCGCACTCCGCGGAAGCGAAATCCCGAACTGGCTGTAAACTTGCTGCGTGAATCCCGAGCAATCGGTCTGCATCCCCGATTTATTGCCGAAGCCGTAGGGCGTCCCGAGAAATTCTTTGGCTTTGGAGAGAACTTTCTCTTTTGCATTTTTAAGATTTTTGACGATCGACCCTCCTTCTTTGGAGGAAACGGCAGCAGGTTTTTTCTCGTCGGGGCAAAGGTTCGGGGAGGTTGCGGGGGCAGGTTTTGAAACGACGAGGAAAGGTTTCTCCTCATGTCCGATTTCGTCGGTTTCGATTTTGGCATTTTTGAGTATCGGCATCGATACATCCTGCGCTACTACGGCTTTAACGACGGGAACGGCAGGGACGGCGGGTTTGACCACCGATACGGGAGGCAGCGGATTTTTGATGAAAGCGGTTGTTTCCTCTTTTTCGGATTCGATCGACTTTTTGAGGTCTCTTTCGTATCCCAAAAAGAGGGAAGGTTCACGCCGTTGCGATTCGGCATGTGCTGTAAAAGTCAATACTGCAAGCGATAAAAGGATCCATCTACCGAGCATCCAACCTCCTGCTGCGTTGTGTGCTGAGACCATTATAAACCAAAATTCTTTATTTTTTTTTATAGATCCCGAAAATCAGCATGCCGTTATGGTACACTTTCTTCAAAAACAGACGGAAAACGGATGAAAGAAGCAATTGTACTGCTTAATATGGGCGGCCCCAATAACCTTGGAGAAGTGGAGATGTTTTTACGGAACATGTTCAACGATCCGAACATCATACGGACGAAAAGCACGCTTCTTCGAAAATTCATAGCGGGGATGATTACGCTGACCCGTACCGAAAAATCCCAGGAAATTTACCGTCGTATCGGCGGGAAGTCACCGTTGGTAGGGCACACGCGTTCATTGTGCGAGAAACTGCAACAGGCCGTAGGCAATGACGTGATTGTCGATTTCGCGATGCGCTATACACCGCCGCTGGCCGCAGAGGTATGCGAACGGCTCAAATCGGCCGGGGTTGAAAAAACATATCTCATCCCCCTTTATCCGCAGTATTCGACGACGACGACCCTCTCCTCGCTGGAAGATTTCGAACGTACGGCCCACCGGATCGGCTGGAACGTCATTTTCAGCGAGATCAAACATTTTTTCGCCCATGCGACCTATAACCGCTGCGTTGTCGAGCGGATCCGCGAAGCGCTGGCGGGATCGGATCCCCGCGAGTACGACATTGTCTTTTCGGCGCACGGGCTGCCCCAAAAAGTGGTGGACGAGGGTGATCCCTACCAGCGCCATGTGATCGCACACGTCGAACTGATCAGGGAGTTGATGGAGACGGAAGGTCTTGATTTTAGAAACGTCCGCCTGGCCTATCAGTCAAAAGTCGGCCCCATGAAATGGCTCGAACCTTCCCTGGGTGAAATGCTCGAATCGATGGAGAACAAAAAAGTGCTGATCGTTCCTATCGCTTTCACGATCGACAATTCCGAAACCGATTTCGAACTTTCGATCGAATATGCCGAAATCGCACACGAGTTGGGGTTTGAAGAGTACCGCGTATCCCGCTGCCCCAACGATCATCCCCTGTTCGTTCAGGCGCTCGTCGAACTGTACGAAAAAATGAAGTAAATGCAGAAAATCGTTATCTTCGACATGGACGGAACGCTTATTGATTCGGGGAATGACATCACCCATTCGGTCAATTACGTCCGGCAGAAACGTTATGCGCTCTCACCGATGAGCGTACAGGCCGTGGTCGATGCGATCAACGCCCCGAGCCGGAACCTGGCCGAGATTTTTTACGGTACCGTCCTCTATGAGCCTGAAGCGAAAGAACTTTTCGAAAGCCATTATTACGATCAGTGCATCAAGAACGTCAGCGCTTACAACGGGATCATCGAGGTACTCGAAACCCTGCGCGGGGCAAATGCGCGGATGGGGGTGGCGACCAACGCCCCTGGACTGTTCGCGCGCCGTATGCTCTCCCATCTGGGACTGGAGGGGTATTTTGAACTGATCGTCGGCGCGGACGACGTAGAGCAGCCAAAACCTCATCCGCAGATGATCCGCCGGCATCTCGATCATTGCGGATACCGTCCGGGTACGGACCGTGCTTGGATGATCGGAGACAATGCAAAAGACATGGAAGCGGCCAGCAATGCGGGAATCGAAGCGGTATTCGCAGCCTGGGGATTTGCCGCGATCGCCGATGTGCATCCGATCGCGCGTGAACCTTCGGAAATTTTGCGTTTGATCGGCTAAAAAGGGGATAGTATGGCAGATATCGACATCATCATTACGATCGGTTTGATTTCCCTGTTGTTTTTGCGGCATACGGCGATTTACAAAGACGGCCATAAAATCAATTATACGCCCGTCGTATTAGGGCTTGGTGCCGCGGGGGCGATGTTTCATTTCATCGTCTATGCGACGGTGCCGAACGCTTTGGACGTTCTCAAAGAATCGCTTCTTTTGGTAGGTGTCGGTATTCTATTGTCGGCAGTCATGAGCGTTTTGAGCCGTAGCTCCGCCGCAGCGTCGGAACGCGAAAATGCACTGCGCATATACACGCTCAGCCAGGAGGTAGATAGCCTCAGACGCTCTCTGGACGATTCTTCGCGCCGCCTCGAAACGGTTGCACGGATGGAAGACTCGACTCACGAACAGTTGCGCATCCTTTTTAAAGAAGAGATCGAAGCACTGAACGTGATCCAGGCCAATCAGAAGCTTTTTGTGTCGAAACTCGAGACGCTTCTGGCTCAGCAACATACGACGCTTGAAAAATTTGAAGAGTTTACCCTGACCGAGCTGCCAGGGCTGGACAATATCATTCATCGCCATATCGATCTGCTCCGAATCGCGGAGCAGGACCATTTCAACCAGCTCAAAAATGCGCTGGGTATCAACTGCGACGCTCACAAAGAGGTTTCCGCATCGCTCGAAGAGGTCCATGCCCGGTTGGAACGCATCGCGTCTTCGGGACCGGACGAATACGCTATCGGGGTGCTGCGGCGCGAGCTTGAAAAAATCGTTCACGAGTTCGGCCGGCAGATCCATGCCCTTGGGATCAAAAGCGAATCGATCGCCACCGCGCTCATGGAAAACGATGCCGTCCTCAAGGGCTCCCGCGAACAAAGCGAGCTGATCATGCAGCAAATGGTCCTTTCATCCAAACAGTTACGTGAGATCACGCAGCAGTCCAAAGAACTTTCCGATTCGTTCAAACCGCTATCGTCGCTTTTCGTATCGGCACATTCGCTCTACGAAGAGTTCGTGGCTGCCAAAGGAAAACTCGCCGAGTTGATCGTCACACTCGAATCGTACTCCCGCAGCGACAGCCGATTTACGCGCGAACACCTCGAAAACCTCTCATCCGAAGTCACCGCAGGGCTGAAACTGCTGTCCCAGTCGCTCGAACAATACAAATCGGCTCCGGTAGATACGCGAAACATTCAAGAACTCGCCGGAAAAGTGAAGCTGCACAAAAGCTATGTCGGTGAAAATCAAGAATAAAGACTCTATAATGGCGAAAAAACAGACAGGTTATCGATGATCGAATTTTACGAACTTACCGACGAAGAGGAGATCCCATTCCGCTGCGACGTCAACATGGAACTCTCCGAAAGCGCCCCGCAACCTGAGAGAAGCTGGCTCCTATGGCTTTTTGTCAAAGCTTCCGATCCCGCAGAAGAGGGTTTCGTCCGTTTCCGCGAAGAACTGGCAAACAAGCTTCAAACGGAACTTGACGCCGTTTTCGCCGGTTCGTTGAGTAAGGAAGGGTGGATCGAACTCTATTTTTACGCTCCGGATGCCAAGCGGTTCGAAAACCTAAGTTCGGAGGTTATGAGCGCACACGGCGGATTTGCCTACGAACGGGGGGCATCGAGGGATACGAAGTGGGAAATGTATCTCGAACGCCTCTATCCCGATGCCTATGCACTGTTGCGTATTCAGAACCGCCATACCCTCGAAGCCCTCGAAGAAGCCGGGGACGACCACGCGATCGCGCGTGAAGTCGAACATTATCTCTTTTTTCAGACGAAAAGTGCTCTGGAGCGGGTGGTTTCGTCTCTGTCGTCGCACGGGTTTTCACTCAAAGAGGAGGTCGGCGATAACGAGAGCGATTACGCCTACGGCGTCGTACTGGCAAAAACCGAGCCCGTAACTCCCGAACAGGTCGAAGAGACGACCGCGGTATTGTTTGACGCCGCACTTGAACAACACGGCTATTACGAGGGATGGAGCACGGTACTCGCCCAATGAGGGGAATATGGAAAACCCCCGGGGTATTTCCCTATACCCTGGCACTGTTTCTCAATGCCTTCACCGACCTCGGGCATAAAATCATCATCCAAAACACCGTTTTCAAAATATACGATGACCAGACGCAAATCGTCTATACGGCGATTCTCAATGCGCTGATTCTTCTGCCGTTCATTTTTCTTTATACCCCCTCAGGCTACATTTCGCACCGTTTTTCAAAAGTATCGGTGATGCGTTACGGTGCGCTCGCTGCGGTTTTTATCACTTTGCTCATTACGTACAGCTATTATCAGGGGTGGTTTTGGGCATCGTTTGTCCTTACCCTCATCCTGGCCGCACAAAGTGCGATCTATTCTCCCGCTAAATACGGCTATATAAAGGAGATTGCCGGAGAGAAGGGGTTCGCCCCGCTTAACGCGCTCGTACAGTCCTCCACGACCGTTGCGATCCTCTCGGGGATCATGGCGTACACCGTTTTGTTTGAGACCTCGCTGAGCTCTCCGTATCGGGACGAAGCCGACATACTGCGCCAGATAGCCCCTCTTGGATGGTTGCTCGTCGCGGGAAGCATGATCGAGTTTTGGATGACGGCGCGCTTGGTAAATAAGGGCACATCTTCTGGCACACGGTTTGATATTAAAAAATATCTAAACGGCTATTATCTTCGCAAGAACTGGCGGCTGATGCGGCGCAAACGGGAGATTTTCGACGCGATCGTCTATCTTTCACTGTTCTGGTCGATTTCGCAGGTTATTCTCGCCGCGTTCGGCGCGTACGCCAAGCGGACGCTGGGGATAGACAATACGATCGTGGTGCAGGGGCTGATGGCACTCGCCGCATTCGGGATCATCGCAGGCTCTTTTTTCGCCTCGAGAATGTCACGTCACTATCTGCACAAAGGGCTGATCGTCGCCGGGGCGCTCAAAATGACGGTGATGCTGGCAATTTTGCCGCTGACCCATAATCTTTTTATTATCGGGGCGGTTTTTTTCGGATTCGGTGTCGGAGGTGCGATGATGATCGTTTCACTCAACTCGCTGATCCAGATGAAGGCTCCGCAGCCCCACCTGGCCTATATTCTCTCCGGAAATAACTGGGTTCAGAACCTGTTTATGACCTCGTTTTTGATTCTGACGACCCTGTTCGCCTATGCCGGATGGGATTCAGTGACTCTTTTTTACGCGATGTTCGGCGTGTCGGCCGTTTTGACCTATGCGGTAACGGGGCGTTACAAAGACTATTTTCTATGGCTTATTTTTGAAAATCTCCTGGCCCTGCGTTACAACGTCATTCCCGTTCATACCCACAACATACCCAAAAACGGGGCCGTGCTGCTGCTGGGGAACCATGTCAGCTGGATCGACTGGATTCTGGTCCAGATTGGGGTGGAACGCCGCATCCGCTACCTGATGGAACGCTCGATCTACCGAAAACGGTTCATTCGGCCGATCATGGAACTGGGGGAAGTGATCCCCGTCTCCCAAAACGGGGCGAAAGAAGCGTTTAAAAATGCCAGGAAGCGTCTTCAAAACGGCGAAATTGTCGGGATATTTCCCGAAGGTTCGATCAGCCCTGACGGAGAGATCGGGACCATATACCCGGGCTACCGTGCCATTGCCTCTGCCGAAGGGGGCGTAATAGTTCCGTTTTATATCGACGGTATCTACGGCAGTCTCTTTTCGCGCAGCAAAGGGCGGTATGTCCCTTCGGCCGGATGGTTCCGCCGTAACGTCCGGATCATATACGGAGAGCCGCTGCCGATCGATACCGATCCGCATACGGTGTATAATGCTCTTACACGATTAAAGGAGAATTATGGCACTCAACAAGCCTGAATACACCCTGTTCAAAAATACGCGTTACGCATTGAGCGGTCTCGCCGAAGTGACCCGAAATGAAAAATCGTTCCGTCTCCAGCTCCTGTTGTTCGGATGGGGGATGGCTGTCGCATGGTTTTTACCCCTTTCGTTTGTCCACAGCGCGATCCTGAGCGTCTCACTCTTCGTTCCGCTCATCGCCGAGATCATCAACAGCGCTATCGAGCGTACCGTGGACCTGGTGACGTTCGAGCACCATGAACTGGCCAAAAGAGCCAAAGACGCCGGAGCAGCGCTGGTTTTTTTGTCGCTGGCGATGCTTGGATTCGTTTGGGGGCTCGTTTTGCTGGACGCATTTTGCCTCTAAGCCGTCCGTAACCCAATCGTAAGTGATTGTTCTCTATAATTTTCGATATTTTTTTACAAAGGGATAAGCCGTGGCAACAGCACTTATTATCGGCGCCGGCGGAGTAGGGCGCGTAGTGGCACACAAATGTGTCATGAACAACCACATTTTCGATCGGATCATTTTGGCAAGCCGTACTCTCAAGCGGTGTGAAGAGATCCAAAGCGAACTCCCCGCGGGTGCGATCGAAATCGATACCGTCGATGCGGACAAGACCGACGAAGTGATCGCTCTCATCCAAAAATACAATCCGGCCATCCTTATCAACGTTGCGCTTCCGTATCAGGATCTGGCAATCATGGATGCGTGTATCGCGACCAAAACTCCTTATCTCGACACCGCCAACTACGAGCACCCGGACGAGGCCAAATTCGAGTATAAACTCCAGTGGGCCCGCGATGAAAAGTTTAAAGAAGCGGGAATCATGGGGTTGTTGGGCAGCGGATTCGACCCTGGTGCGACCAACGTTTTTTGTGCATATGCCCAGAAACACTATTTCGACGAGATCCACACCATCGACATCCTCGACTGTAACGCGGGCGATCACGGCTATCCGTTCGCGACCAACTTCAACCCCGAGATCAACCTGCGCGAAGTGAGTGCAAAAGGGCGTTACTGGGAGAACGGCGAGTGGATCGAAACCGCACCGATGGAGATCATGCAGGTATGGGATTACCCCGAAGTGGGCCCGAAAGACAGCTATCTCCTCTATCACGAAGAGATGGAATCGCTCGTCAAACACATTAAAGGGCTCAAGCGGATCCGCTTTTTCATGACGTTCGGCCAAAGCTACCTTACCCACATGCGCTGCCTTGAAAACGTCGGGATGCTGGGGATCGAGCCGGTCGAACACCAGGGAATGAAGATCGTACCGATCGAGTTTTTGAAAACGTTGCTTCCCGACCCTGCGTCGCTCGGACCGCGCACCAAAGGAAAAACCAATATCGGTATTGTCGCCGAAGGCCTCAAAGACGGCAAAAAACGGAAAATCTACATTTATCAGGTCAAAGACCACGAAGAGTGCTATCGTGAGGTTAAATCGCAAGGCGTGTCGTATACGACCGGCGTTCCTGCGGTTATCGGTGCAAAACTGATGGTCCAGGGGATCTGGAGCGGGAAAGGCGTCTTTAACATGGAACAGCTCGATCCCGATCCGTTCATGGATGAGATGAACACCCAGGGACTCCCCTGGAACGTTATCGAGATGGACGTTTAATTTTTCTTCCGCTTCATGTATCAGATAGATTATCTATCTGATACGCTCTCACGCGGCGTGGTGCCGGATCATTTTTCAAAAGTATTATTGTTCAGCGCTTCAGTGTAAATTGCGTACAGACGGCCGGGTGTCAGGTTGATTTTCGGTGCCAGGTTGTCGATCAGCGTATGAATTTTTTCACTTGTCTCCAGTTTTTCGGCGATGGAGAGAAATTTTCCGAGGTACCCTTCGCGTTTGAGCAGAGCGTCGGTGGTCGATTCGCGTAACTGGATATTGTCGATCACCTCTTCCATGCTCATTTGCAAGAACGTATCGATCAGGGAGAGGCTACCGGTCAAAAACGCTTCATCCGCCATTTCCGGACGCCCGTGGGCATGGACGAGGCGATACATCAGGTTGGCCCGGAATTTCGCCGCTTCGATGATCGCTTCGCTGAAACGCCGCTCTTCGGCATCCGAATATAAAAAGAGACCCAGCCATGAACGAAGCCGTGAGGGACCAAGCATCTGCAGAATCTGGCGGACGCTCGTGATCTCCTGGTGAAAATTAAATTCCGCCGAATTGATGTAGCGCAGAAGGTTGTAGGTCAGCTCGGGACACAGCGCGAATTTTTCGCATACCTTGTGAATGTCGTCGCTCGCATGGAGGGTATTGATCAGATCCAGCGCGTTGGCCACCGAAGGTTCGATTTTTTTGCCCGCGATAACTGTCGGTTTTTCGAAAAAATAGCCCTGAAAATAGTCAAATCCCGCTTTTGAACACCGTTCGAACACATCGATGTCCTCTACTTTTTCGGCCAGCAGTTTGACGTTATAGTCGCGGAATTTTTCGACGATTGTTTCGATATGATCGTAATCGGTTGCCAGAAGGTCTATTTTGACAATCTCGACGTAGGGGAACAAACGCCGGAAATAGTCGATGTTTTCGTTCGCGCAGCTGAAATCGTCCAGCGCAAAACGGTATCCCATCGCGTGCAGATCGGCAACTTTATCGATGAATTCGGGAGTGACACGGGTGTATTCGAGAATTTCGAAAACGAATTTCTCCTTGGGCAGCGAATGCATCAGGTCGCTCATGACGATGTTTTCGTCCACGTTGATAAAGCCCAGCCGCTCACCGATGATCGCTGAAAGGCCGATGTTGTGGACAAGATTGATCATCACCCGCGCGGTCGCCTTGCCGTCGTCGCTGAAATGGGCTCCTGCCGAATCGATCGCGTTGCGGTAAAGCAGCTCGTATGCGATGCATCTGCCGTCCGTGTCGAAAATCGGCTGTCTGCCAATGTAAGTATCCATCCGTCCGATCCGTTTTATTATATTTTTTTGTGATAGATTGTAGGGAAAAGTACTTTAAGCGAAGATTTGTTTTCGTGCTTAAGCGCTTAAACGCCACGGAAAAGGGCGCTGGCGTAACCGACGACACGCGAGCGGTCGCCGCTCGCGTCGGCGCTGGTACGATAATCGAGCAGGACGCTTTCAAGACCTTTGCGCCGAGCGGCGTCGAGCATCGCTTCGACGCCGACGATTCCGCACGCTTCGCATCCGCGATGAAGCAGCGACGGATTTTCGCTCCGGATCGCTTCAAGGCATACTGCATCAAGCCGTTTGGCATGTTCGAGGGTGTAGTAGTGGCTTAGATCGGTACTGATGACGACACCGCTGTTTTTCACCCCAAGGACGTATTCGATCACCGGAGCGATCGCTGAGGGATGGGCATGCCCGTAGACGAGTTCGGCGATACGTACATGAGGCAGATAGTGTTTGATAAACGGCATCTGTACTTCGGTACTGTGCTCGCGGTGTGCCTCGGGTAAACAGGCAAGGGAAAATTTCCCGCGCAAAGCGTCGATCAGTGCGGTATCCATGTTCAACTCGCCCAGCGGCGTCTGATAGTGCTCATACGTACAAAGGCTGGCCCCTTCAAATCCTACCCGATGGGAAGGACCGATGACGAGGAGGGTGTCGATACCCGATTGTGCGAGAATGCGATGGGCGATGTTGGCGGTGAAACCCGAATAGACCCATCCCGCATGCGGTACGATCACGGCACGCCCGGTCAATGCGTTATAACGTTCTTCGATTTCGGGATGTTCAGCTACAATGGCGTTGAACCGGTCGATCATTGCAACGATTTCCCCGGCTGAAGAGGGGTAAAAGCTTCCCGAGACGCTCATGGTGCGAAGTTTCATTTCCATACCCCCTCAATAGCGCGACGGCAGTGCGGACAATGCCCGTCATCCAAAGCAAAATAGGTCGTATCGAATCCGAACCGCTCGATCAGCAGTGTATCGCATTCGGGGCATCGCGTCTGGGCGGCGCGAGGGACGTTTCCCAGATAGACGTAATACAGACCCGCTTCTTTTCCCCACTGCCGTACCTTTTCCATCAAAGAAACGGATGTGGGCGATGTATCGTTCATTTTGTAGTCGGGATGAAAAGCACTGATGTGCCACGGGACGTGGGGGCCGAGTTCTTCGGCGATAAAACGGGCAATGCCGCGCAATTCGTGTTCTTTGTCGTTATGCCCCGGAACGATCAGTGTGGTGACTTCGACCCAGATCCCCAGCCGAACCATTGTCTTGAGGGTCTCCTGAACCCCTTCAAGAGATGCTTTTAGGGTTTTTCGATAATAGAGCGGATCGAAACTTTTGAGATCGATATTGGTTGCATCCAGCCACCCTTTGAGGTCGTGGCTAACCTCATCGGACTCGAATCCGCTGGAGACAAAAACGTTTCTGAGCCCCCGTTTTTTCGCTTCCGTACCGATATCTTTGGCATAAGGGTACCATACGGCCGGTTCGTTGTAAGTGTAGCTGACCGATTCACAACCCCGCTCGGCGGCCAGACGTGCCGCTTCTTCGGGGGGAAGGGTAATTGAAGTATCGATGTCGCCGCTTTGGGATATCTGCCAATTTTGGCAAAACGGGCAACGCAGATTGCATCCGACTGTTCCGAGCGAAAAACTTGACGAGCGGGGCAGGAAGTGAAAGAGGGGCTTTTTTTCGATCGGGTCGATATGAACCGCCGCCGGATGACCGTAAACCAGGCATTCGAGGCGACCGCCCACATTTTTTTCGACGTGACACATGCCGATCTGCCCTTCGCTGAGGGTACAGTAATGTCGGCATAACAGGCAGGTAATACGCCCGTCTTTAGGGAGATAATACTGCATTTCAACCCTCCTCTGCGAATTTACGGACCTGATAGACATAGACTTCGGGATGGTAGGAGAGGGGATTGTCGCCCAGCGCGGCTTTACGCCCCAGCTGAGCGAAAAAACGGTTGAAATCATTCAGTTCATCCCATACCTGGGGCAAAAAAGTCGCCTGATGGCTTCCGCTTCGCAGGATAACCCCGTCAATGTGCGGACGGATCATCGCTTTGAGATCGTCGGCATCGCGATAATAGATTTGCCGGGGTTCACTCAAAAGGGAAACTTCGACATCCGTTTCATCGAATTCGGCCGATGAAAGAGGGGGAAACCTGGGATCGCGGAACGCGGCGGCTTCCGCATTGGCGATCAAATCGTCGATCAAAGGCCTGTAGGCGATCAGCGAACCGATGCATCCGCGCAGCCGTCCGCGGAGGTTGAGTGTGACGAAGCAAGCACCGTTGTGTGCCAATGCCGGCTCGTCGGAGAGAAAAACGTTTTTATCGAGATGCGACCCTTCAAGTCGCGATTGGATCGCTGCGCGTGCAACGTGTACATAGATCGAGGAACTCATGATGCGCCTCCTCTTGAAAGTCAATCCGTTTTTACATTGTACATCAATTTCGAGCGTATGGCGGCGAATCGGTATATACCCCCTCTCCGTGGGAATCCAATCTATGCGGCTTACGTGTGATATGCTACAATTGCGCACTTTTTTTAAGGATCTGGCGATGGCGATCGATTTTTCCCTCCTCCCCCATACCCCCTGTTACATCTGCGAAGAGGAACTCCTTGAACGGAACCTTTTGATCCTCGATCGAGTCCAGCGCGAGTCGGGTGCAAAAATTATTTTGGCGCTCAAGGGCTTTGCGATGTGGTCGACGTTCGATCAGGTGGGACAATACCTTCACGGATGTACGGCTAGCGGGCTTCATGAAGCCAAGCTTGCCCGAGAAAAGATGAACAAGGAGGTACATACCTATTCGCCGGCGTTCAAAGACGAGGATATCGACGAGATTGCCCGCATCAGCGACGACATCGTTTTCAACTCTCCCTCGCAGTTCCATCGCTATTACGAACGTGTCAAACGGATCAATCCTTCAATCAAGGTATCGCTCAGGGTTAACCCCGAATACTCTTCAAGTCCCGTAGACCTGTACAATCCCTGCGGTCTGTACAGCCGGTTGGGGACGACGCTTGCCAATTTCGACGAGAGTATCCTCAGCAAACTTGACGGGCTCAATTTTCATGCGTTGTGCGAACAGAACGTCGATGCACTCGAAGGGGTGCTCGAAGCGTTCGAATCGAAATTCGGCTCGTTCATCGACGGCTTGCAATACGTCAATTTCGGGGGCGGGCACCATATTACGCGTGTTGATTACGATGTTGATCGGCTGATCGAAGTAATCCGCTTGTTCCGAGAGCGCCACAACGGCATTACCGTCTATCTTGAACCCGGCGAAGCGGTGGGCTGGCAGACGGGGCCGCTGGTGGCTTCGGTTTTGGATATCGTCCGTAACGGTATGGATATTGCCATCCTCGATACTTCCGCCGAAGCGCATATGCCCGATACATTGGCAATGCCTTACCGGGCTATGGTGCGCGGTTCGGGCGAGGCGGGCGAGAAAGCCTACACCTACCGTTTCGGCGGGAATACCTGCCTCGCAGGGGACATCATGGGGGATTACTCGTTTGATGAACCGTTGAAGGTGGGGGATAAAATCGTATTTGAAGACCAGATCCACTATACGTTTGTCAAAAATACGACCTTCAACGGGATCAAGCTCCCTTCTCTGGCCATATGGACGAAAACGGGAGAACTCAAGATCGTGCACGAATTCGGCTACGAGGATTACCGAAACCGTCTCTCCTGATTAAAGTCTCAGCGCTTCGCCAGGACCACCGAAAGAGCTTCAGCCAGCATTTCGTACGTATCGCGCAGTTTCGCCGTCTGTTCCAGGATGGTTTGAAACACTTTCTTTTCATCTGCAAGTTTTTTCTGGCGGCGGGTCAGCTCGTTCATTTTGTTCGCCAATTTGCTGTTGGCCAGTTCGAGGTGCGACGTTTCGTTCTTTTTCCGTTTTTGGAGTTCGTCTTGCTGCGCGTTGAGGCGGGCAATGTCGGTTTTTGCCGTAGAGGTGTTGTCGGCCAGCTTGTTTTTTAGCTGCATGATCCGTGAATCGCCGTCGGCAATGATCGATTCGAGTTCCGCGATCCGGTCCATTACGCTGTAACGCTGGTTCCGCTCCACGGTGATTTCGGCTTCGCATTCGGCAATCCGCTCCTGTGCGGCCGTGATCGCCTCTTTTTGCGAGGCGAGTTTGAGTTTGGCCTGCTTATACTGCATCATGATCGAGAGGATTGACGTATAGTTCCATCGTTGTTGTTTGCTGTCAACGATCGCGTATTTCTGGATCTTTTTGCCGCTGGCGTCGATAACTACCTCTTCGGAAAAATATTTGATGAACTGTTCGGCGTTTTTATCCCTGTTTTCGACAAATTCAAGCAGTACTTTGGCGGTGTACAGAAGAATCGGATGAAATGTCTGGCGCAGGACGTACCCGGTAAAACCTTCGATTTTTCCGCGATGTTCGGCCGGTAAAATCTCCAGCAGAAGAATTTCGATCATGGACCGGAATACGGGGATGAAGTTACGCGTGAACGTAGCATTGTCGATCACCGAGAAATTCAGTTTTTCAGAGATCGCTTCACCCAGAATCGGCTCGATATCTTTCCATGCCCCGTCGCGAAAATAGGTCTGGTACAATGCTTCCATTTCCTCGACTGACTCCCCGGCAAAACGTTTGTCCGCCCCGTCGGCGAGTTTTTTGGGAGGGGTAAAATAGCGCACCGAAATGCGTCCGCGCAGGAAGAAGATGATGTCACGGTCATACAGGTCGAACACCGAAGTGATCTGCCGCCGGATAATGGCCCTGGCCGTATCGATCGGAACGTTTTTGTCCAGGTACTCCTGCATAATTTCCTGACGTATCTCTTCGGGGATCGACAGGAGATACGGAACCGGGAGAAACCGAGATTTGTTCCGGAACACATCGATGATGCGAAGATTGCTGCGATGGGCAAGCCGGTCGAACGATTCGGGCAGGGAAGGGTCGGCGTATTGTTTTTTTAGAATGAAGGTGTGTTGCGTCAGCTCGACGTCTACATGCTGAAAAGTACGGGCGAAGTGTTCAATGATCCCTTTACGGATCGCCGCTTTTTTGTCGTTGAATTGCTCAAGGCTCTCATCGATCCCGATTTTTTTCAGAAGGGCTCGATAGTGTTCATCGGTAAAATCGTGAGCATACAGGTCGCGCGGGAGCATTTCATCCAGCAATGCGGCGATATCGGCGACGATCCGGTGCTTCATTCGTTTTCCTGGTACCTTTGCAGGGTGGTCGCCGCCTTGACGGCATTGAGATAACTGGTTACCGACGCGCGGTTTTGGTAGGCGATATCGAAAGCCGTCCCGTGATCGACCGAGGTGCGGACGATCGGCAGTCCCAGGGAAACGTTGATGCTTTCATCAAAATAAAGGGCTTTGAGCGGCCCGAGTCCCTGATCGTGATACATGGCGACGATAAAGCCGTAACGTTCGCGGAACCGGGGCGTAAACGCGATATCAGGGACGATCGGTCCTTCGAACACCTCATGTCCGATCCGGCGGTTGGCCTCTTTGATCGCTTCTTCGATAAAGCCTTCTTCATCTCCTAAAACCCCGTGGTCGCCCGCATGCGGATTTAGGCCGAGCACACCGGCTTTCTGTGCTTTGGTACTGCGGTAAAACCGGATCAGAAACGCGATCAGGCTTTCGGCATCCAGACGATCCGCAACTTCGCGCAACGGGATGTGCTCGGTAAAAAGGGCAACGTAAAGCTGCTCGCATCCGAGCATCATTATAGCATCCTGCGAGAAAAAATCTCTCAATGCGTCGGTATGCCCTTTATAGGCGATTCCCGCCCTCATCCATGCTTCTTTGTGGATCGGAAGGGTGACAACTGCATCGGCTGTACCTGTTTTGGCCAGCTCGACGGCCTCTTTGAACGAATTGTAGCTGTAATGCCCGCTGGTCGCGTCCACGCATCCGGGGCGGATTTCGAAAGACTCACCGACACTGTGGCATTCAAAATCATCAGGCAGAGTGTTCCCCAGCAAAGCGGCGGCGCGTTCCGCCATAAGCCGGTCGATACAGTAAAGAGGACGGCACAGAGTCCGGATCCGCACATGCGCTTTGAGGATGATTTCAAAACCGACGCCGTTGAGATCGCCGACGCTGATCGCCAGCGTTTTTAGCGGCGGCATAGCGCTTTCATCTCGCTGACGGCGGAAGCGAGCCCCGTGAATACGGAACGGGCGATAATACTTTGGCCGATGTTGAGTTCCTCGATTGTTTCGATAGAGACGATGGCGGAGACGTTATGGTAATTCAGACCGTGTCCGGCGGCCACTTTCATCCCCGCCGACCGGGCCGCATTGGCCGCGTCGACGATGTCGCTGTATGCCATTTCGAGACGGTTGTCGAGTTCTTTGCGTGAAAGATGCAGTTCGGGAATCGCATGATGAGAGTGGGGAAGGGCACTGTAACGCATGGCGTAGATATTGGCATAGCTCCCGGTATGAAGTTCGACCCATTCGGCTCCCAGACGTTCGGAAGCTTCGATGGCTTCATGTGTGGGATCGATGAAGAGGGAAACTTCGATCTGGGCTTCACGCAGCATTTTAATAGCATTTAATATCATATCGTATTTCCCGATGACGTCGAGTCCGCCTTCCGTCGTCACTTCTTCCCGTTTTTCTGGGACGAGCGTCGCGCGGTGAGGGCGCAATCGGGTAACGATGCGGATTATTTCGGGATCGATCGAACATTCCAAATTTACGGGCAACGGTGAAGCCGCGATAATGCGGCGGGCATCTTCGTCATGTATATGGCGGCGGTCTTCGCGCAAGTGGATCGTAATCTGGTCTGCGCCGTTTTGGGCACAGATACCCAGTGCCATCAGCGGATCGGGATCGTTGATTTTGCGGGCTTCGCGCAGGACCGCGATGTGGTCAATGTTGACGCCGAGTTTAAGATTGTCTGCGTGCATAGAACTCCTTTTTGAATGCGCCGAAAGTACCGGCTATGATCGCTTCGCGCGCTTGGCGCACAAGGCTCAGATAATAATGCAGGTTGTGCAAAGAGGCGAGACGGAAAAATGTGATTTCCCGAGAGCGGAAGAGGTGATGAAGATAGGCACGGCTGTAGCGGCGGCAAGTGTAGCAGTCGCATTCGGGATCGATCGGAGCCGAATCGAATTTGTAGGCAGCCCCTTTTATGTTGACTTTTCCGAACGTCGTGAAGAGGGTACCGTTGCGGGCATTCCGGGTCGGCATGACGCAGTCGAACATGTCGACGCCGCGCTCGATGTTTTCGACAAGGTCTTCGGGCGTACCGACACCCATGAGGTAGCGGGGTTTATCGGCGGGCATGAGCGGCGCGGTATGCTCGACCGTATCGTACATCAGCTGGTTCGCTTCACCGACCGAGAGCCCCCCGATCGCAAACCCGTCAAAATCCATTGCGCAGAGTTCCTCGGCCGATCGGGTCCGGAAATTAAGGTCGGTACCGCCTTGGATAATGGCGAATATGTTCTGATCGATCCCGATACCCCTGGATTGGTTGTGACGGTGGTATTCGATCGACTGGCGGGCCCACTGGGTGGTCCGCTCGATCGAGGTTCTGATCCTCTCCTGGGTTGCGGGGAGCGCGACCAGATCGTCGAGAATCATCATGATATCGCTGCCGAGGTTGTTTTGGATGTCGATGACTTTTTCGGGGGTAAAAAAATGTTTGCTGCCGTCGATGTGGCTGCGAAATTCGATTCCGCTTTCGGTGGGTTTGGAAATATCGCTTAGACTGAATGCCTGGAAGCCGCCGCTGTCGGTGAGAAAGCTGTTCGGATAGGTGGTATAACCGTGCAGTCCGCCGAACTGTTTTACCGTTTCATCGCCAGGGCGCAGATACATATGATAGGTATTGGCGAGAATGATCTGGGTTCCGAGGATGTCGGTCATGTCGGTCATATCGAGCGCTTTGACGCTGCCAACCGTTCCCACGGGCATGAAAATAGGGGTCTGTATCGTAGAATGGGCCGTGGTGATGGTGCAGGCACGGGCGTTGCCGCAGGTGGCGTCGACGTGAAATTGCATTAAAAACCTTGATTTTTTTCGTTATTTTATCGTATCGGCGGGGGTTTGAACAACCCGTTACGGTATAATCACGCCAAAACAACTTCTTCAGGATTATCCAGATGAGCATCGAGCACTCTATTTCCGCATTCGAAAAAGCACAAACCCTGATCCCCGGAGGGGTTAATTCCCCCGTCCGCGCATTTAAAAGTGTCGGCGGCATTCCCCGCTTTATCGCCGGCGGGGAGGGCGCCTACCTGATCGATGTCGACAACAACCGTTATGTCGACTACGTCCAGAGCTGGGGGCCGCTGATTTTCGGCCATCGCGACGAAAGCATCGAAAACGCCGTCATCGAGGCGGTCAAACACGGCCTGAGTTTCGGGGCGCCGACGGAGGCTGAAAGTGAACTCGCCGAGCTGATCATCTCGATCTATGATTCCATCGAAAAAATCCGCTTCGTCAGCAGCGGTACCGAAGCGGTCATGAGCGCGATCCGTCTCGCGCGCGGTTTCACCGGACGTGACGATATCGTCAAATTCACCGGATGCTACCACGGACACAGTGATGCGCTGCTGGTTCAGGCGGGATCGGGAGCGGTGACGTTCGGAACGCCGAGTTCGCCGGGTGTTCCGGCCGACTTCACGAAGCACACACTTTTGGCTGAATACAACAACATCGAATCAGTTCGCCAGTGCTTTAAAGACAGCCCCGGCATCGCCTGCGTCATCATAGAACCGATTGCAGGAAATATGGGGCTCGTCCCTGCGACCAAAGAGTTTCTCGCCGAATTGCGCGCTTTGTGCGATGCGCACGGAACGCTTTTGATTTTTGACGAAGTGATGAGCGGATTCCGCGCCTGCCTGCATGGGGCCGAGAGTATCACCGGAACCAAACCCGACCTCGTGACGCTGGGAAAAGTAATCGGAGGCGGCATGCCCGTCGGCGCATTCGGCGGACGCCGCGATATCATGGCCCATCTTTCACCCGAAGGGGGCGTTTACCAGGCGGGCACGCTCAGTGGAAATCCTGTAGCGATGGCTGCGGGGCTAGCGTCGATCCGAAAACTCAAAGAGAACGCCCGTGTTTTCTCCGTCCTTGAAGAACGGGCCAAACGGCTTATGCGCGGCTTTGCCGACGCGGCGGCCAAGCACGGTATAGCGCTTCAGACCGACGTTCGCGGTTCGATGTTCGGCTTTTTCTTCAACGAGGCACATGTGGCAAATTTCGCCGATGCACTGAAAAGCGATACCGCGCGCTTCGCCCGTTTCCACGCCGCGATGCTTGAGAACGGGTTCTATTTCGCCTGCTCGCAATTTGAGACGGGATTTATAGCAACCGCGATTACCGACGCCATGATCGAAGAGACGATTGCCGCCGCCGATAAAATTTTCGGAGAGATGTAATGGAAAACGAAGAACACAAACCACGCCTCAAACCGATCATCGAAGGGGCCGAAACCCTCTCACTGGGGATTTCTATGGTGGTTGCCGTCCTCATCGGGGTAGCCATCGGTCTGGGACTGAAAAAAATAACCGGTATCTCGTGGCTGCTGTGGGTGGGCGTCGGGATCGGAATAGCGGCGGCGTTTCTGAATGTTTTCAAAGCGTACAGCAAGCAGTACAAAGAATTCGAAAAACTGGCCCGTGATCCGCGATACAACATGGGCAAAGAGCGCAAGGACGATGATGACGATGACGAGGATTAAAAAACCTCTGGCCGTTTTTGCCGTTTCCCAGATCGGAGCGGCGACACTGGCTGCATATTCGCTGACGGTTTATGCCAATTTCGCCGTTGCCATGACGACGACCACGTTGATCGTGATGGGATCGCTTTATTCGTACCGCAACATGATCCATCGCCGTGTCGCCGATGTCGACCCCGAAGACAACAAAGACCTGATCGATATGATGGACGACCCTTACGATCTCTACGAAGAGGAGCGTGAAGCGGAGGTGGCCGACATTAAACGGATGATCAAAGAAGAAAAAGCCCGTCAACGTGCCGATATCGTCAAAAACACGACCCAAAACGCTTCGGCCTGGGTATCGGTCTACCGGCTTGTCCCCTATGCGTTTCTCATCCTCGGATTTATCGCACTGGAAAACAACGGCGCATTGAACGTCCTTCCGTATCTTGTCGGCCTTGCAGCCGGCATTCCCGTCGGCTACCTGATGGCCAAGGAACTGTTTATCGCACGCTAAAACTTGTAAAAACTTTGCGAAAGTAATATAATTAATCCTTAATCGCGCTTCGGTGCGGAGAGGATACGAAACAGATGCTCACTCCCACTTTAAAATGGTCATTGTCATCCGCCTGGATCGCGATCGTAGCGGGTTCAGTATGGTTCAATTTTATGCAAATAGATGAAACGGCACAGCAAATGGCAGTTGCCGAAGGGCGTGCAAGCTGGACAAAAGATCAGGCTTACCGACAGTGGGTAACGGATAAAGGAGGGGTGTATGCCGTTCCGACTGAAAAATATCCTCCCAATCCCTATTTGTCCCATATTCCGGATCGTGACGTGAATACAACAAGCGGAAAGTCTCTGACTTTAATCAATCCCGCGTATATGATTCGGCAGGTTCATGAAATAACCATTTTACCCGGTGCACCGACAGAACATATTACGTCGCTCAATCCGCTGCGCCCTGAAAATAAACCGGATGCATGGGAAATCGAGGCACTGAAAGCTTTTGAAAAAGGGAAAGAAGAAGTCTGGGGACTCTCTGAAATCAACGGCACGCTTAACATGCGATACATGCGGCCTATGGTTGCCAAAGAGGGGTGCCTGAAATGCCATGGCCATCAGGGTTACAAAGTCGGTGATATACGGGGCGGTGTCAGTTTCTCAATCCCTTTTCAGCCATTTCAGGATGTTGCTGACGAGCAAAAGATCAGTCTTGCCCTCTGGCATCTTCTGATCGGTCTTTTGGGAATTCTGGGAATCTGGTTCGCCTTCAGCCGTATTGTCAGGAATGAAAAACTACTCCAAAATGCCCTGAACGATTCGGAAAATGCGAAACAAACCGTTATGGAACTGAACGAGACGCTCGAAGCCAAGGTACGCGACGAAGTGGCCAAGAGCCGCCAGAAAGATCTTCTGCTTATTCAGCAGTCGCGACTGGCGTCGATGGGCGAAATGATTCACAACATCGCCCACCAGTGGCGCCAGCCGCTCAATACCCTGGCGGTAATTCTGGCAAACATCCAGGATGACTACAAATACAACGAGTTGAGCGAAGAATCGCTCTCAAACGCCGTTGCGAAATCGCGTAAAATTCTTAATCAGATGTCGCAGACGATCGATGATTTCCGTAATTTCTTCCGCTCCGACAAAGAAGCCAAACCGTTCGATACGGTCGACATCATCGAAGAATCGCTGGTCGTTATCGATGCGGCTCTTAAAAACAACAACATAGAAATCGTCAAAGAATACGAACGCCCTCTGCCCGGATACGGTTATCCCAACCAGCTTTCGCAGGTGATTCTTAACCTGTTGACGAATGCCAAGGATGCGGTCAAAGAACGCAAAAGCGGAAGCGGAAAAATCGTTATCCGGGCATTTGCCGAAAACGGCGATGTACGTATCGATATATCCGACAATGCCGGCGGGATAGATGAAGCCATTATCGGCAAAATTTTCGATCCCTATTTCACGACGAAGGAATCGGGAAGCGGAATCGGGCTGTATATGGCCCGTATGATCGTCGAACACAATCACGGGGGTACGATCAGTGCCGTCAACACGGGCGAAGGGGCCGAATTCACGATTCGGATACCGCATCATGCCCAGATGAAAACACAAAAGGATGGCTAATGGAAGCATTTCTCAAAACCCTCAGCGTACTGTATGTCGAAGATGAAGATATGGTGCGCGAAGAGGTAAGCCGTTTCCTGCGCCGCCGTTTCGCGCGCGTCGACGAAGCCAAAAACGGTGCCGAGGGGCTCGAGCTGTTCGAGAAAAACGTCTACGATATCGTCATCACCGATATCAAAATGCCGTGATGGACGGCCTGTCGATGGCAGAACGGATACGGAACCTTCGCGACGGGATGCCGATTGTCATCGTCACCGCGTTTACCGACACCGACTATTTCATCAAAGCGATCGAACTCGGTGTCGACGGATACGTCAAAAAGCCGATTGACACCGAGCAGTTGATCGCACAAACCTTGAAAGCCACCTATAGCCGCTTTCAGGACGTTCAGCTGGCCAAAGCCAAAAACGCGACAATCAAAGCCCTTACCCAGATTGTCGGTGCGTTGTCGCGCGCGATCGAACAGCGCGATCCGTACACGAACGGCCATCAGCACCGTGTCTCGATTTTTGCCGAATCGATCGGGAGGCTCATGGGCCTTTCGGACGAACAACTCACCTCGGTCCGCCTTAGCGCCTTGATCCATGACATAGGCAAACTCTCCGTTCCGGTAGAACTGCTGGTCATGCCGCGGCCGTTGACCGAACTGGAATACTCGCTTATCAAAACCCATCCGGTGAACGGCAGCGACATCATCACGGGCATCGAATTTCCCTGGCCGATTGACGAAACGATCCGTCAGCACCATGAACGCTACGACGGTTCAGGATACCCGGACGGGCTACAAGGGGAAGAGATCCGTATCGAAGCGAGAATCATTGCGGTCGCCGATGTCGTCGAAGCGATGAGCTCGCACCGTCCGTATCGCCCCTCATTGGGGTTGGACAAAGCGCTTGAGGAGATTACACGCAATCGAGGCATTCTTTATGATCCTGCCGTCGTCGACGTCGCGGTTCAACTGATACGGGAAAAAGGAGAGAAAATCTTCGAAGAAGCGGCGTTTACTTCACGATCATCGGGACGTTGATCGTTATACGCTGTTCTTTGATGTCGGTGAAGAGGTTGTTCTCTTCGGCGAGGTGGGAAATGTCCGAAAGGTATTTCCGGGCAATCGTATCGGCAGAGATCTCGATCGAAAAGAGAGAGTATTTTTCCCCTTCGAACTTGATGTGTTCCCCGACGCGGAAAAAGAGCCGCGTGGTCACTTTCTCGTTTCCGGCCATTGACATGTAGATTTTGTTCAAAAGCTTGATAAAAAGTTCCGTCTGCAGGCGTATTTCAGGAATAGTGGGATCGACCTCTTTTACAAAACGGGTCTGACTTCCGATCGAATTGGAGCTGATGCACAGATCGATAAGGGTATAGACGTTGACGAGCTGCCCTTCGGGTTTTTGTTTGGTAAACTGGAAAGAGGGGAGTTGGTAGAGGCGGATTCCGATGTGCTCTTCGTCTTCATACCCGACCGTAATGCCGAAAAATTTGAAACGTCCGAATTCAAGCTCTAAAAAGGTAGTTTTGAATCCAAACGAGGAGCTGGCATAGGTCGTGGCGATTTTATAGATGGCCGAAGACTCCACCGCCCCCAAAAGGTATTGCGCTTCTGTATTGAGCGATACAATTTTACCGCTTGCATTGAAAAGGATAAACGGATTGAAATCAAATTCAATCCATTGCTGATCGAACGTCATCAGTCCTCGATGTAGTTTTTAAGTTTACGCCCAACTTTTGGGTGTTTGAGCTTTTTGATCGCGCTGGATTCGATCTGGCGTACCCGCTCGCGGGTGACGTTGAGCTCTTTCCCGATCTCTTCGAGGGTACGGTCGCTTTCGTCGTCCATGATCCCAAAACGCATCTTGATGACCGCTTTTTCCCGCTCGTTGAGTTGTTCGAGGACACTTTCGATCTGGACTTTCAGATCGTCTTTGAGAATCGCATCGGAAGGGGAGATGGACATCTTGTCTTCGATGAAATCCCCGAAACGGCCGTCTTCCTCGTTCCCGATCGGTGCTTCGAGGGAGATCGGCTCTTTGGTGATCTTAATGACGTTCTTGACTTTCTCGACCGACAGACCCACTTCTTCCGCGATGGTTTCGACATCGGGTTCTTTTCCGTGTTCCTGGAGATGTTTGCGCATGATCTTGTTGATCCGGTTGATCGTTTCGATCATATGGATCGGGATACGGATCGTTCGTGCCTGGTCGGCGATGGCGCGGCTGATCGCCTGACGGATCCACCACGTTGCGTAGGTCGAGAATTTATACCCTTTCTGGTACTCGAACTTGTCGACGGCTTTCATCAATCCGATGTTTCCTTCCTGGATCAGGTCGAGGAAGGGGAGGCCGCGGTTGGTATAACGTTTGGCGATCGAGACAACCAGACGGAGGTTCGATTTTGCCATCCGTGTTTTGGCCGTCTCGGAGATGTTTTTACCCCGTTTGATCTGTTCGAGGATGTCGGCCAGCTTTTCGGGTTCCATGTTGAAGCCACCCTTGGAGGCCTCTTTGGTCTGGATCAGTTTTTTGATCTCCATATAGGTGCTTACCATCGTTGCCTCGGGAACCTTGGCCGCGATGTCCTCCTTCGAGAGGTCACAGATTTTGGCCAGAATCGCCAGGTGGTTTTTCTTGAGCTGATCGTTAAAAAGGGGAAGTTTGTACTCGAGGCGTTTGAGTTCGCGTTCAAACCCTTCGTCGCTGCGCAGCGCCGTTTCCATCGAGCGGACCAGTTCGTTGATAAGCTTTGAGGTGGGCCCCAGGTCAAGCAGAGCTTCTTTGAGGCTTTTTTTCTTGAAACTGACGTTGAGGAAATGGAGAACATACTCGGGATCCATCTCTTCGACCGGACATTCGTCGAGCACTTTTTCAGTCGCTTTCACCCACTCTTTTTTCGCTTTTTCGAGCGCTTTAAAGGACGTGACGATTTTTTCGACCCGTTTTTTGTCTTTGGCCGAAGGGGCTTTTTCACTCGTTTCTTCATCGTCGTTTTCGTCGTCATTTTCATTGTCGTCATCGTCTTCGCCGTCTTCCTCAAAGCTTTTGAAGAGTTCTTTGACCCGGCGTTCGCGGTTGATGAGCGGATCTTTGTAATCGAGAATGAAATCGATCAGGTAGGGAACCGAGCAGATCGCATCGATGATGATCCCTTCCCCCATCTCCATCCGTTTGGAGATTTCGATCTCTTCGTCTTTGGTTAAAAGGGGTATCTGCCCCATTTCGCGTAGATACATCCGCACGGGAGAATCCGAACGCGACCATTCGAGCAGTTCATGCTGCTTGAGGATGTCGAATTCGTCCCCGCTGGCTTCTTCGATGTACTTGAGCTGCGCGGCACGTTTTGCGGCGGCTTCTTGCTGGTTGAGCATTTTGGCGTGTTCGGAAGAGGTGAACAGGCAGATTTTATGTTTTTGGGCGAGTTTTAAAATCGTTTTGGCCTGCGCGAGGGTAGGCTGTTTGTCGAAAGGTTCGACAATCGCTTCGTATGTCAGACAGTTTTTGGATTTGTGTTCGGAAAAGAGGGTTTCGATATGCTTGTTTAAATCTTTGACGCTCATACGAGGAGGGCTCCCTTGTCGTTTAAAAAGATTTGGATTATACCCAAATTTTTATAAACCATCCTTAACATATTGGGATAAAACGGTGCAAACAAAAAGTGGAACGGCAGTTGCTTCATGTCGTCAAATCGACCAAGGACGTACGAGAATGCAGACCGGATATTACGCGGCGACCGGCGGGATGGTGGCTCAGTTCAACCGCATGGATACGATCGCCAACAACCTGGCCAACGTCAATACGGCGGGATACAAACGCGATCAGCTGATTACGGGCGATTTCGTCCGACTGCTCAAGGAAGCCCAAGACGAACTGCCGATCCCAAACCATACAATGGAAGCGGCACAGTATTTCAACCGTTCGATGAGCCGTGTTCCGCAGATCACCGATGCCTATACCGATTTTTCGCTGGGTGCGATGCAGCGTACCGAAAACACGTTCGACCTCGCACTGGGCAAGGAAGGGCAGTTCTTTGCGGTCAACACTCCGCAGGGGATACGTTTGACGCGTAACGGTACGTTTACCCTCAACGAAGAAGGGAAACTCCTGACCAAGCAGGGATTTGAAGTCCTGGCCGCCGATAAAACCCCGATTACGATAAATCCCCAAAGTTCGGTCGTAACGATCGACAAAAACGGCCAGATCGCCGCGAATATCGCAGGCACGACCGAAATGATCCCCGCCAAGCGGTTGCTGATCGCCGAGCCGCAGAATATCCGGATGCTGAACAAAGAGGGAGAGAACCTCTACATCCCCGATGCGGCCGATCCCTTAAACCCGCTTAACGACAGCGGCAGCGTCATGCAGGGATTTGTCGAAAAAAGTAACGTCAATGCGGTCAATGAGATGATCGCGCTCGTCGAAGCCAACCGTTTGGTCGGAATGTATCAAAAAGCGATGGATTCGCAGATGAACGACCTCAACCGCGACGCCATCGAAAAACTCGGCGCGACACGCCGATAACCCAAGGAGATTTGAATCATGATGCAATCACTCTATACCAGCTCAACGGGGATGCTCGCGATGCAGACCCAGATCGATACGACGGCGAACAATATCGCCAACGTTAACACGATGGGGTACAAAAAATCGCGCGCCGAATTCGCCGATCTGATGTACAAAGTCATGACTTACGCCGGAACGTCCACCAGCGATACGACCAAATCACCGACGGGGATCGAAGTGGGCCTTGGGGTCCGGCCGACCGCCATCAACAAAATTTTCAGCGAGGGGAGCCTGAAACAGACCGACAACACGCTTGACGTAGCGATCGCCGGAAAAGGTTTTTTCAAGCTTGAACTTCCCAACGGAACGGAAGTTTATACCCGTAACGGATCCTTCAAGCTTGATGAGAACGGTACGATCGTCAATTCCGACGGATACCGCCTGGTCCCCGAGATCGTCGTTCCCGAAGATGCGACGAACATCAGTATCGGGGTCGACGGTATCGTCAGCGTAACCCAGTCGGGGCAGGCACAGGCGACTCAGGTGGGGCAGATTTCCCTGACAAACTTTATCAATCCTGCGGGGCTGCATGCGATGGGAGACAACCTCTTCGTCGAGACCGACAGTTCGGGCCAGCCGATCGAAGGAACGCCGGGCGAAGAGGGATTGGGAACGATCCGTCAGGGATTTGTCGAGCTTTCGAACGTTCAGCTGGTTGTCGAGCTGACCGACCTGATTACGGGACAGCGTGCCTACGATGCCAACTCCAAAGTAATTACAACCAGCGACGAAATGCTCGCGACGACCAACAGCCTCAAACGTTAATATTAATCAGTATTAATATCTTTTATGCCGCCTGACGGAGTTCAAAACTCCGTTATACGCCCCCGAATTTACAAAAAGCTTGTAGAATGGTTCTAGATTGAAATCGCAATGGATTTGCCATGAAACAGAGTGTACTATCCTTTATCGTGCTGTCGCTTTTAGCCCTGACAGCCGCATCTGAACCGACCATAAGGCTGAAAAAACCGTCCATGAATTACAATCCGCTCACACCCGAAGAAGAATACATTATCCTGCACAAAGGGACCGAACGCCCCTTTGGAGAAAATTACCGCCGTTTTCTGGAAGAAGGAAAGGGTACCTATGTCTGCCGCCGATGCAACACGCCGCTTTATCGTACCGATGATAAATTCGACTCGCACTGCGGCTGGCCAAGCTTTGATGACGAGATCCCCGGCGCGGTGAAGCGGGTCCCCGATGCCGACGGCCGCCGGACCGAGATTGTCTGCGCCGCATGCGGCGGCCACCTTGGACATGTTTTTATCGGGGAACGGATGACGCCCAAAGACACCCGTCATTGCGTCAATTACACCTCGATCCGCTTCATTCCGGCCCGCTGATGCGGGAAAAAAAACGAAAAGAGGCATCTTTAAAGTCAGATAAGTTATAATCCCTCCAAATTTTTACGATATTTAGTACAGGATTTTCAATGCAAAAAATTGAAGGGAAAGTTTGGAATTTCGGTAAAGACATCGATACCGACCTTATTATCGCCGCCCGCTATCTCAATACATCGGATCCCAAAGAACTGGCCAAGCACGTGATGGAAGACGCCGATCCGGCGTTCGTTACCAAAATGACGCCGGGTGATATCATCGTCGCCGATGAAAATTTCGGATGCGGATCGTCGCGCGAGCATGCCCCAATAGCGCTCAAAGCAGCCGGTGTCGCCGCCGTCATCGCTCCGACTTTCGCCCGTATTTTTTACCGCAACGCTTTCAACATGGGGCTTCCGATTTTCGAACTTCCCGAGAGCATGGAGATCAAAGAGGGAGAATCGGTTACCATCGATATGGACGCCGGAACGATTACGAACCGTACAACCGGCAAAGTCTACAATTTCATCCCCATCCCGCCGTTCATGCAAGAACTGATTGCCGCCGGAGGGCTGATGAACTACGCTGAAGCCGAAATTGCCGCCCAGGAGAAATAATCAATGAAGTCATACAATATCGCACTGATCAAAGGGGACGGTATCGGTCCCGAAATTATCGACGAAGCGGTCAAAGTCCTCGATGCCGTCGCCGCATGCGAAGAGATCGAGTTCAATTACCGCGAAGTACTCATGGGCGGATGCGCTTACGACGTCACCGGCGATCCGCTTCCCCAGGAAACGATCGATGTCTCCCTCTCCAGCGACGCCGTTCTCTTCGGCGCTATCGGAGGGCAGAAATGGGATAATCTTCCTCGCGAAAAACGCCCCGAAAGCGGGCTGCTGCGGTTCCGTAAAGAACTCGGTGTATTTGCCAACCTTCGCCCCGCTACCGTCTACGACGAACTGGTCAACGCCAGCTCCCTCAAACCCGAGATAGTAAAAGGGGTCGATCTGATGGTCGTCCGCGAGCTGATCGGGGGGATCTATTTCGGCGAACCCAAAGGGCGCGATGAAAACCGCGGATGGAATACGATGGTTTACACCCGTCCCGAGATCGAGCGTATCGCCCACGTTGCGTTCAAAATCGCGATGGAACGATCCAAGAAAGTGTGCTCGGTCGATAAAGCCAACGTCCTCGACGTCAGCCAGCTCTGGCGCGAAGTGGTCGAAGAGGTTGCCAAAGAGTATCCCGAAGTTGAGCTTTCCCATATGTACGTCGATAATGCCGCGATGCAGCTGATCCGTGACCCGAGACAGTTCGACGTGATTTTGACGGGTAACATTTTCGGCGATATTCTCAGCGACGAAGCGAGCATGCTCTCCGGATCCATCGGCTTGCTCCCTTCTGCGTCGGTGGGAGCAAAAATCGGCGTGTACGAACCGATCCACGGCTCGGCTCCCGATATCGCGGGGCAGGGGATTGCCAATCCGATCGCCACGATTGCGAGTGCGGCGATGATGCTGCGTTACGCATTGAACGAAAATGCGGCCGCCGACCGCATCGATTACGGAATCAAGCAGGCGCTCGCACAGGGATATCGCACCAAAGACCTCGCGAGCTTCGATGCGAAAGAGATCTGTTCAACCAGCGAGATGGGTTCCATCATCGCGAATTTTGCGGCCAAATGCAAACGCTGACGCTCGCAAACATTTACGAGCTTCAGGGGCTCAAAGAAGACGCCCTTGAAATTTACAAAGAGATTTTAAAAAAAGATCCCGGCAATTCCGACGCGAAGATCGCGATACGCCGCCTTTCGGGTATGCGGAAGAAATTTCTCGGGGTCAACAGCGAAATGAAATCTTTTTTCGTCCAGATGGACGAAGAGGCTGAATTTATCCAGTTTGAAAGGTGGCTGCTCAAAGCATGGAACTAAAAGACGTCATTCTCTCCACATTAGCTGAGATCGAAGAGCTCTCCGGCGTTCCCGAAATGCCTGAAGAAGTCGAACCGAACAAAGAAGAAACTCCCTCTGTCGCACCCGCCAAAACGGTTTCCGCGCCGGAACCGTCGGTAGGGAACGTGACGCCTTCTTTGCGTGAGGACGAAGCCCGATGGCTCGAAGGGATCCGCGAACGGCTTTTGGTCTTGTTCGAAGGCTTCCAGTCGCCGAACAACGTTCAGATCGAAGCCAAAGTGGATCTGACGCTCAATTTCCTTGAATACCTCCTCGCCACCATCGATAACCGTTTGGACAATCTCAAACAATCCTAATTTTTTCTGCCCAGGACACCATCCATGAATCAGCAATACCGCGTATTAATCCATTGTAACGACGAGAAGGGGCTGGTCTATAAAGTTTCGAGCATTTTTTTCCATCGTCAGCTGAACATTATTTCCAACAATGAATTCGTCGACAAGGCACAAAATAAATTTTTCATGCGCAGCGTCGTCGCCGGTGAAATCGATCCCGCCGCGCTTCAGAACGAACTGGCTGCGGCACTTCCTTCGCATGCGCATATCGACGTTATCGCTCCGCGTAAAAAACGGATTGTATTGATGGCGACCAAAGAATCCCACGCGCTGGGGGACATATTGATCCGATACGAAGCTGGGGAACTGGATGCCCAGATCGTAGGGGTCGTCTCCAATTACGATCTGCTTGAACCGCTCGTCTCCAAATTCGACATACCCTTTTACACCGTTTCGCACGAAGGGTGCGACCGGGACGAACACGAACGGAGGGTTCTCTCGCAGCTTGCCTCTTTCGGCGAGATAGATTACATCGTACTGGCCAAATACATGCGCATTCTGACGCCCCGTTTCGTCGAAGCGTACGAGGACAAGATCATTAACATCCACCACTCGTTTCTCCCGGCGTTTATCGGCGCCAATCCATACAAACAGGCGTACGAACGCGGGGTAAAAATCATCGGTGCCACGGCCCACTTCGTCAACAACAATCTCGACGAAGGACCCATCATTGCGCAGGACGTTATCCACGTCAACCACGCCTACGGATGGGAAGATATGCAACGTGCCGGTCGCGACGTCGAAAAAATTGTCCTTTCCCGCGCCCTGAAGCTGGCACTCGAAGACCGTATTTTCGTCCACGCCAACAAAACGATTATTTTCTAAATGTTCAATATCGTCCTCGTAACTCCGCAAATCCCGAACAATACCGGCGCTATCGGGCGTTTATGCGTCAATACCGCTTCCACGCTTCATCTGGTCAAACCGTTGGGATTCGATATCGGCGAAAAGGCGCTCCGGCGGGCGGGAATGGACTACTGGCACAAACTTGATCTTCAAGTATGGGAATCTCTTGATGATTTTCTCGAAGCCCACCCGAACCGTGAACGCTTTTTCCTGGCGACGACGAAGACCGACCGCCCTTATTTCGATATTCAATTCCGCCAGGGGGATTATTTGATCTTCGGAAGCGAGACTTCGGGGCTGCCGGCGAAGATGCTCGAATCTTTTGGGGAACAGACGCTCACCATCCCGATGGCGAAAGAGGGGCGCAGCCTGAATCTGGCGATCAGTACGGGCATCATATTATACGAAGCGATCAAGCAGAATTTTGACGCGTATAAGGAGCTGATGTGATGATGCAAATTCTCGACACCGTTATGGTGGCCCTTTTTGTCCTATTCCTGATCTATATTTTTCGGGGCTACCATCTTTCACGTCTCGAACGGGAAGAACAAAACGAAAAGTCGCAACAGGGCGAAGACGGTGAGGGGGGCGATTGATTCGGACCCCGTATTAAAAAAGCTTTTCCGCCCAGATTCCCATCTGCATTTCGAAACGATCCATCCAGCCGCTTGCCTTACGAATAACCTGTGCCATGAAAGTTCCTTTGAATCGGATTGATATGGCAAAATAGTATAAAAAACGTGGAACTCCTTTTTAAAATATTTCATTTTGTCATATTATTTCAAAAAAGATGGCATAATTCCTAGAATATCGTATCAATTACGATAAAAGGATATCGTCATGAAAACATTTAATGAAATCGTCGAAACGATCAAAGACATCGTCTCGTCCGAATTTCCGGACAAAAAGGTTTTTGACAAAGACATCGCCGAGCTGCTGGAAATTTCGCAGATGAATTTTGCGACCATGAAAAAGCGCAACAAAATCCCCTTTAACGAGCTGCTCGATTTTTGCGCAAAGCGTTCGATTGCGATCAACTGGCTTCTGTACAATCAATCTCCCGAAAGCCTGATCGAACCGACGAACCGTTTTTACATGGTCCGTTATTTTTCTTCGGTGAACGCTTCGGCCGGCGGAGGCGCCGAAAACGAGGAACTCGATTTCGAACCGCTGATGCTGGAAGAAAATTTCGTCATGTCTCTCGGCGGAGAAGGGGAGTTGCGTCATATCGAAGCGATCAACGTAACGGGCGATTCGATGGAACCCTCTTTCAGTTACAACGATATCGTTTTCATCAACCGCTCCAAAACCGACGTCAGTCGCGGGGGCATCTTTACGATTCGCACCGAACACGGCCTTTTTATCAAGAGAATACAAGTGCGTCTTGATGGAAAACTCGATATTATTTCGGATAACAAAGACTATCCCACCTACGTCGCACGCCGTGACGAAGTCGAAATCATCGGCAGAGTCGTCGGACGTTTCGGAGGGGTGGAATAAAGCGGAGAGACGATGAAATCGACATTCTGGATCGGCAGTATGATTTTCGTACTGGGAGGGTGCAGTACCCATACCATTGCCCCCGAATCGGTCCCCGAAAAACCTCTCAGCAAAGCCAAAACCCAACTTCCCCCCGCACCTTCGGATTCCCCGTATTGCTGTACACTTCCGCAGGAACTGGATGTGGCGCTTCCCCAGCTTGGTCCCAAAATCAACGACCTGGAGCGGTTTGATCAATCTATCCTCCCTTATGTCGAACAAAACGGGATAGACCGGGACGATTTTTTCGAAGTCCAAAAAGGGTTTGAAAAAGCGTATTATTCCCCTTGGACCTACAGTGCCCCTCCTGCAAGCGTACAGGAAGCCTCCTGGCCGTTGCGCGCCTTTCGCGGCGGATACGGCAGTAATCTGCGTCCACTGCCGCCGTCATGGTTCAAAGAGATCGAAGCGCAGGCGAATTTTGCCGCTTTCGGATCGCTCAACCGTAAGGGGATAGCAGTCAAATGGCTCGATCTGCGTGCACTTCCCACCGAAAAACCGCTCTACCGTAACCCGTCTCAGCCGGGAGAAGGGTATCCGTTCGACATGCTTCAAAACAGCAGCGTCAATTATCACGAACCGCTCTATATTTCCCACACCTCGATCGACGGTGCCTGGACTTATGTGTTTACCAACAGTGCGTCGGGATGGGTTAAATCGGAGGGTGTCGTCGCGATCGAAGATGCTGCCGCAGAAACGATGCGCAAACAAGAAAAGCTGTTCGTGATGGAAGACAACGTCCCTTTGTATGACAGCATGAACCGCTTTGTCGCCTATTCACGCATCGGTATGGTCCTGCCGCTCGAAAAAGAGCAGCAAAACGAATACTATGCGATGGTATACGATACCGACGGTTCGTTCAAATCGCTCTCAATCCCAAAGCCTGCGGCACGAATCGGTATTTCGAAAATCAACAAAAGCGATCTGGCCCGATTGGGGGAACAGATGCTCAAAAACACGTATGGTTGGGGAGGGATGTTCGGAGAACGGGACTGCTCGTCGATGATCCGCGACATGTATACCCCCTTTGGGATTTGGCTTCCCAGAAACTCGGCTTCACAGGCTCGCAAAGGGGAGGTTATTTCGTTTGAAGGGCTTTCTAACGACGAAAAACTCTCCCTCATCAAAGAAAAAGGGGTCCCTTTTGAGACGATTGTCTATCTCAAAGGCCACGTTCTGCTTTACGTCGGAACGTATCAGGACAATGTTTTGATGATGCACAACGTCTGGGGGATTCGAACGATCGATAAAACGGGAAACAAAGGACGCCGCATCGTGGGTAAAGCGGTTATCAGCACGCTTGACCTTGGAAGTGAAATGGAAGAGTTCGATCCGGAAAACCGATTGCTGAGCCGGGCGTGCAGCATGAATATTTTCACCCGTGTACCTCTTATACTCTCTAAGGAGAGCAAAGGGGTAAAGAAAAAGAAAGCGCTTTAAACTACGCTTTTATATCGAGCAGAGAACCTCTCATTTCATCCTGTGCACGGATGGAACGGGCATTGGCTTCGCTGACGTTTTGAATCGTAACCTGATCGGTCAGCTCTTTGGCCAAATCGGTCTGTGAACGCTGGCTCCCGTTATCGGTTGCAGCGGCAGTATTGGCTTTTGTTCCGCCGTTTTGCGTTTCGCTGATCGTCGTTTCGCGTGGTATGTACCGATCGCTATTAACATTTGCGACGTTTTGGGCGTTGTTGTTCATGTACGTCTGATTTGACATCATGGACGAAACATTCGAGCTTATCATGGAAAGCTCCTTTTCATTCAGATAATGAAAGTATAAGTCCGGTCGCCTTAAACGGTTCTAGGGGCAAAAAATTAGATTCGGAAAAGAATTTCCCCGGAATGGGGAAACTTTCGGAGATAAATTCAGTGAAGGTCTGCGTTGAGTTTAACTTCACGCGTCGAACGACGGATCATCAGTTGACCCGTTGTCGAATCCTGGCGGTAGTGGATACCGTTGAGCCCCACCAGGTCTTTCCCTTTGAACGAAGTGCCGCTGAGTTTTGCGGAAGGATTGGCTTCATTGATTTTGGCAAGCTCTTCTGCGGTGACCGCAAATTTCGTTCCGGCCAGTACGGCGATTCCCGCATCGACGATACATCCGTCTCCCAAAGCGATACCGGTGACAGAGTTGGCTCCCAACAGGGTATTTTTGCCGATAGTGACGGGGATACCGTCAGTGCCGCTGAGGACACCCAGAATCGACGCGCCGCCGCCGACGTCGGAGCCGTCACCGACTACGGCCGAGCTCGAGATGCGTCCTTCTACCATGCTGACGCCGGTTGTACCGGCATTGAAGTTCACGTAACTCGCTCCGGGCATGATCGTCGTACCAGGGTGGAGCTGTGCGCCGAAACGGACTTTAGAGTCGTCAAGGATGCGGGTATTGTTGGCCGGAATGATATGCTGCAAAAAGCGGGGGAATTTATCAACGAAGTCGATTTTCGGATACTCGTTGGCGAATTTGAGTTCGATTTCGTTCGCACGGAGCCATTCGAGTTCGATCGGCTGCCCTTCGGACCAGGCAACATTGTGCAGGGCTCCGAACGCACCGTTCAGATTGATCGAACGCAGCGGAACCTTCGCCAGCGACAGGGCGTAAAGCTTGAGGTACGTCCCCTCGACGCTTGTGCACGGCACATCATTAAAAAGAATAACCAGACGGAACTCGCCGTCACGCATGCCGTTTTCTTTGATCAGGGAATAGAGCGTCGAAACGACCTGAATATTTTTATGGGCGTCGCCGTATGCCTCGTCTGCATAGGGAGTAAACGCGTTCAGACACCCTTCCAGGAATTTCAGGGTAACAGGAACAATCACTTCATCCGCGGTGAAATCGATCTCAAATCCCTGTTCCCGGGCGTTTTTGATAAAAATGGCAGCACTGCCGAAGTTTTCGTTCCAGTTGATATGCGGATAGGTCGCCTGAAGGACTTTATCACTGTTGAGCTGACCCAAATCGACGCGGCAGATCCCGAACGCCAGTGGGTTTTTGTACCCTGCTGCGCTTTGAATCTCCTGTACGCACGCTTTAAATGCCGCTTCTGTCTCTAAAACTTCCATATTCTCTCACTTTTGGCAAAATTAATGGGGAATTTTAGCATAAGAGACTAGACTTCAGTTGAATCTTGCATGTTATACTGCTGATTAATTTTACGGATGCAAAGCGAAACAGATGGAACAGTGGATCGAACTTTTAAAAGCCAACAATTATCTCGGGATCAAACAATATCTCAAAAACGGTGCCAATCCCAACGATGAGGAAGAGAACGGGGAATCGGTGATCTGTTTTGCGATGCGGTACCACTGCGACGAAGAGATCATCGAACTGCTCGCAGACAGCGGAGCCGATCTTTTTCATACCGATCATGAAGGGGTCAGCGTTTTTGACGTTGCGGTAACCTACAATAATCTTCCGCTGATCGAGCGGCTGATTCGAGAGGGGTTTGACGTTAACCGTCCCACCCGCAACAGCGGGTTTACTCCGCTCATGGGCGCGGTGTGTTACGGGCGCACGGAGATCATACGCAAACTCCTGGAGATGGGCGTTGATGTCAGCGCGCGTGACCGCCATGGGCTCAGTGCACTCGATTTTGCCCGTAAAATGCATAAAAAATCGATTTTAGCCCTTTTGGAAGGAGGAACGAATGGAACAGATTAAGACCTTTTTACTCCTGGGAAGCCTGAGCGTTCTGCTCGTTTTCATCGGAGGCTACTTCGGAGGGCAGGGCGGCATGCTTATTGCGTTGCTGATGGCAGGCGGTATGAATTTTTACGCCTATTATTTTTCCGATACGATGATTCTCAAACACTATAACGCCCAGGAAGTTGATCCCAGAGAAGCGCCGATGCTTTACCGGGTCGTCGAACGGCTCGTCGAACGCTCCGACATGCCGATGCCCAAAGTCTATATCATCCATGATCGTATTCCAAACGCCTTTGCTACCGGTAGAAATCCGCAGAACGCGGCAGTAGCGATTACAACCGGATTGCTGGAACTCCTGAACGAAGATGAAGTCGAAGCGGTCATGGCACACGAGCTTTCGCATGTCGCCCATCGCGATATCCTGGTGGCTACGATTGCGGCGACGATTGCCGGAGCCGTAGCGTTTATCGCCAACATGCTGCAGTTCGGTGCCATGTTCGGCAGTCGGGACAGCCGTGGTGGAAACCCGATTTTGATGCTGCTGATGGCCGTTTTGCTTCCGATTGCGGCAACGGTGATCCAGATGACGATCAGCCGTTCGCGCGAGTTCATGGCGGATGAAGGGGCCGCGCGGTTAACCGGGCATCCCGAATGGCTGCAAAGCGCACTGGTGAAACTTTCCAATTACAATGCAAGAGGCGAAGTACACGGTGCGACACCTGAAAATGCCCACATGTTCATCATCAGTCCCTTTGACGGGAAAAATTTTTCGTTTGCCAATTTATTTCGCACTCATCCCACTACGGATCAGCGGCTTGAAAGACTTGAGAAGCTGAAGTCAGAAGTATCGGCGGATAGAAACGGACGCAATAAACTTTATGAGCGTCATTACGTCTGATCTCCCTCGATTTTAAGCGTAAAATGCGGTTTAAGCGGCGGTTTATGCTTCGGCCGCTTCAGAAAAGTGTGCCGATAAAAACCGTATACGGCCGCTATCAGGCTTAACGTAACGAGCAAATATTCCAATATACCCATGCTTTCCCCCTTTTTCGGACGCTCAGGGACTCTTTAAGCATATATCGGCATAACAAAAATATAATTTATTTTTTATTGTTTAGATTAATTCGTAATCTATTTTTTGGTTTTCGAGAAACGTGACAAAAAGCTCGAGGCAGTGCCGGCTCTCCTCTTCGTCACTCGAAGCTACCGAAATTTCTACGCTCGCCTTTCCCTCTTTGAGCATCGGAAGCGAGGAGAAATCGACCGATTCGGGCAACCGCTTCATCACATCGATCAGCGTGTTTTCGCTCGTCTGGGCAATCAGCGTTTTACGGAAGGTCGGCTGAGAGCGGGGATAGAAGCGATCGAGCGCCTCGTTCACCATGGGATGGGACATTTCGGGAAAACCCGGCATGAAAAAATAACGCTCCTGCAAAAAAAATCCCGACATGTTGTTGATGACGTTGTGCAGCAGGCCTGCGTCTCGCGGAAGGTCCGCCATGTGAATCCGGTGGGGATAGGCCGCATCGCCGAAGCGCTCGACAATATCCGAACGAAACTTATCGTGAGGGTAGAGTTTACCGTCGCCGAACACCTCTGCGGCGATCGCGCGCGTCAGGTCATCGGGGGTCGAACCGATCCCTCCGAAGCTGAACATGACGGCATCGGGATCGTTGCGAACCATCGTGAACGTATCGCGGATGAGGCGGGAATCGTCTTTGATGATCATCGATGCGAAGAGTGCGTGACCGCGTGCGAGAAGGGCATCGCGAACGAAGGTGAAATGTTTGTCGATACGGCGGGCGTTGAGAATCTCCGATCCGATGATGACGGCGTAAAAATGGGGTGTTTTCATGAAGCGATTATAACATGAGATTCCCGCAAGGCGGGAAAGGAGGAATTATTTGAGGCGCTCGAGGATCTCTTTTTCGACCGTATCGATGGGCTGCGTTCCGTCGATCGTGATGTATTTCACCGAGGAGTCGGCGGCGGACAGGGTTTTGTAGTATCCGACCAGCGGCGCGGTCTGCTCATGATAAACGCGCAGACGGTCAAGAACCACTTCGGCTTTGTCGTCGTCGCGCTGAACCAGGTCTTCACCTGTAACGTCGTCTTTGCCTTCTACTTTTGGAGGGTTGTAGACGACATGGTAAGTACGCCCGGATGCAAGGTGTGCGCGACGCCCCGACATACGTTCGACGATAACGTTATCGGGAACGTCGATTTCGATGACCGCATCGATGGCTACGCCGGCTTCTTTGAGTGCGTCTGCCTGGGGAACGGTGCGGGGGAAACCGTCAAGCAAAAAGCCGTTGCGGCAATCTTCCTCTTTGATCCGTTCTTTGACCAGTCCGATGATAATGTCGTCGGTAACCAGTTTGCCCGCATCCATGAACGATTTGGCCAGAACTCCGAGTTCCGTTCCCGCTTTGATAGCCGCGCGGAGCATGTCGCCCGTCGAAATCTGGGGGATATCGAACGCTTTGGTCAAAAACTGTGCCTGAGTACCTTTGCCGGCACCCGGCGCTCCCAAAAGAATAATTTTCATATTATTTCCTATTAATTTAGATTTTTGATTTGATGAAAGTTTCCATATCGTCGACGATAGCTTCGATACCGCGTTCGCCGTCAATCTTGCGGAGCACACCTTTGGCTTCGTAGAAGCGTTGAATCTCCGGCAGGGGATCGGTATAGACTTTCATCCGGTTGTTGAACACTTTTTCATCGTCATCCGCACCGCGTGCGCGACCGAGAACGCGGTCTCGCGCAACCGTTTCGCTGACGACGACCTCGATGACGCTGACGAGTTCGATAGAGTCATCGGAAGAGAGAAACTTGTCCAATTCACTCATCTGCTCAAATGAACGGGGATAGCCGTCGAAGAGGATGACATCAGCCGCAGAAGCCTTGATCGCGCCCGTGATCGTCTCGATGGCGATATCGATCGGGACGATCAGCCCTTTGCTGATGAAACTGTCGATAACGCGTCCCCGTTCGCTTCCGCTGGAGACTTCGGCGCGTAGCAGATCGCCGGTCGAGTAGTGGGCCACGGTCTGGGTGTTGCGCTCGGCGATCATCGCCGCATCGGTCGTTTTTCCCGAACCCGGAGCGCCGATGATGAGAAAAAGTTTTTTCATGCTTATTTGGCGCTTTCGCGGAGGCGAATGTGCAGTTCACGCAGCTGCGTGATTTCTACCGGGCTTGGTGCGTCGGTCATGATGCACGACGCTTTTTGGGTTTTCGGGAATGCGATGACGTCACGGATAGAGTCTTTTTTCGACAAGAGCATCATGAAGCGGTCAAAACCGATCGCAAATCCGCCGTGCGGAGGCGCTCCGAATTTGAGCGCGTCGAGGAGGAAGCCGAATTTTTCCTGGGCCTCTTCTTCGCCGATGCCGAGAAGCTTGAAAATCTCTTCCTGCAGTGCCTGTTTATGGATACGGATCGATCCGCCGCCGAGTTCGGTACCGTTGAGGACTATGTCGTACGCGATCGACTCGATATCCTCGATATGTTCGTGGTTCAGGTCACGCGGCATCGTGAACGGGTGGTGAAGGGCTTTTACACGGCCGTCTTCGATCTCGAACATCGGGAAATCGACGACCCACACAAATTCGAAGCGGTCTTTGTCGATCAGGTTCATCTTCTCGTGCTCGGCGATAAAGATACGGAAGCGCCCCATGTAATCCCAGACGGTTTTTTTGTCCCCCGCACCGAAGAAGACGACGTCGCCCACTTCCATGCCGGTACGTTCTACGAGGAGTTGGAGATCTTCAGGAGTGAAGAATTTCTCCAGCGGCCCTTTGAGACCGTCTTCTTTCATCTGGAAATATCCGAGCCCTTTTGCTCCGAATTTGCGGACGAAATCCTCGAAGCTTTTCATTTCGCGCTTGGAAAAGACAAGATCGGCACCCGGTACGCGGAGTGCTTTGATCCGGTTCATTTTCGGGTTGGCGGCGATACTCGTGAAGATCTCGTTGTCGCAGCGGGCGAAAATGTCGATGACGTCGACCATTTTGAGGTCATAGCGCAGATCGGGTTTGTCCGAACCGTAAAGTTCCATCGCATCGTTGTATTTGATGCGGTTGAAAGGGATGTGGACTTCATGCCCCGCCGCAGCGAACATCCCTTTGATCAGCTCTTCGGCGACGCGGATGACGTCTTCTTGGTTACAGAAACTCATCTCAACGTCGATCTGGGTAAACTCGGGCTGGCGATCGGCGCGCAGGTCTTCGTCGCGGAAACATTTGGCGATCTGGAAGTAACGGTCAAAGCCGCCGACCATCAGCAGCTGCTTGAACAGCTGTGGAGACTGGGGAAGGGCGTAGAACTCACCCTCGTGAACACGGCTGGGAACGAGGTAGTCACGCGCACCTTCCGGAGTCGATTTGGTGAGGATCGGGGTTTCGACCTCCAAGAATCCAAGTGAATCGAGTACATTGCGTGCGGCAATCGCCGCTTTGGAACGCATTTTAAACGTTTCGAACGCATTCGGATTGCGCAGGTCAAGGTAACGGTATTTAAGGCGGGTCTCTTCGCCGACGCTGTTGTCGCCGATGACGAACGGGACCGGCTCGGAACGGTTTTCGATCACCAGATCCTCTACGACGACTTCGATCGATCCGGTTTTGAGACGCGGATTGGCCAGCCCTTCGCCACGGGCACGGACGCGCCCTTTGGCGATGAGGACGAATTCGTCTCGTACTTCGCTCGCCACTTTGTGGGCATGTGCGTTGTCGGCAGGGTCACAAACGAGCTGGATCAGCCCGCTTTTGTCGCGAAGGTCGATGAATACGATCCCCCCGTGGTCACGATAGCTGTTAGCCCAGCCGCACAGTACGACCTCCTGGCCGATATCGGCGTCTGATAGTTCGGTACAAAAATGACTTCTCAAAACAAAGTCCTTGCTCAAATTTTTTTGCAATTATAGCGCGCTTAAACTTGCGGTTTGATAATAGCGCGGCGAAGACGCGAAGCGCGTCTCCTGCGGAAGGAAATCAGCTCGAGGGGGTATCGACGGCAGTGAAGAACGTGTTACTTTTGCTGGTGGCGCGCGGTGTCGGCTGTGTCAATGCGGTTTCATCTTTCTCTCCCGTACGGATCCGTTCGACTTCCAAAACCGGAGTGATCCACATTTTGCCCGCGCCGTGCCCCAAATCCTGTGTATGGGAACGGATGCACTCCATTGCGATCTCTTTGTGTTTGTCGTCGGAAACGACGATGATGATCATCACTTTGGGATAAAGATCGGGTGCATTGTTTTTTTCGGCAATGCCAAGCGAGCCTTTTCCGATCACATCCATAACGGTGACTCCTTCGATCAGGTTGTCGAACAGTTCACGCAGAACGTCATTAAGACAGTGTTTGTTAAATACGGCGGTAATCTGGACCATGGCGGACCCCTTTGAATAAAATGTTTCGTCATTATATTTCGAATACGCTTCCCCATTGATCCATCCGCTGATGATTAAATAGGCAATCGATTCATTCGAAACAACGTAACCGGATCATCATGCTGCATAAGCCGTTCCAGGGAATGGATGCGACAAAAATGTCTTATAAATACAAGAACGGGGTTTGCAACCTCTTTTGCACAACATCGTTACTAGCAAGGAGCAACCACATGGCACGCGATACACTGATCGGCGGAGCGTTATGGGAAGAATATTCATCGGAAGTGCAGCGGCGGATGAACGACCCGGTAAACATGGGCGAGATCACCCAGGAAGAGGCCGACAAAGAATCCAAACAGCTCATTATCGCCGATTTCGGAGCGGAAAGCTGCGGCGATGCGGTACGGCTGTATTGGCTCATCGATCCCAAGAACGACGTCATCGTGAAAAGCCGTTTCAAAAGCTTCGGGTGCGGCACGGCGATCGCCAGTTCGGACATGATGGCCGAGCTGTGCATGGAAAAAACGGTGGACGAGGCTCTGAAAATTACCAACATAGACGTCGAAAAAGCGTTGCGCGACGACCCGGATATCCCGGCGGTACCGGGGCAAAAAATGCACTGTTCGGTTATGGCGTATGACGTGATAAAAAAAGCGGCATCCCTGTACAAGGGGGTTGATATGAGCGAGTTCGAGACCGAATTCATCGTCTGTGAATGCGCCCGTGTCAGCCTGGACACACTCAAAGAGGTAATCCGCCTCAACAAACTCGATTCTATCGAACAAATCGTCGATTACACCAAGGCCGGGGGCTTTTGCAAATCGTGCGTCAAACCCGGAGGGCACGAGAAAAAAGATCTCTATCTCGTCGATCTTCTCGCCGAAGTGAAAGAGGAACTCGAAAAAGAAGCGATCAGCAAAAAGATCAAAGAAGCTAAAGCCGACGGCGATTTCAACGCAATGAGCCTCGTTCAGAAAATCAAGACGATCGAGTCGATTCTCGAAGAGTACATTCGACCGACCCTCAAAGCCGACGGCGGGGACGTCGAACTCGTCGATCTTAAAGAAATCGAGGGCGGATACGAGCTGTATATTAAATACAAAGGGGAATGCATGAGCTGTTCGATGAACACCACCACCACGCTAGCGGGAATCGAAGACATGCTCAAATTCAAGCTAAAAGCCAATCTAAGAGTCCTGGTGATCTGATGAACCATGCAACCAAAGAGGGGACGTTCAGATACCTCAAGAAATTCGGGAAGTATTCAAAAGATTTTTACCGGTTCAACGGCGAACTCTTTTTCCCTTCGCTGGGGCTGGGAACCTATAAACCCGAACCCTACAAAGAGGACAACTACATCATCAATTTCGCAGCAGCGGTCCAGACGGCACTCCGAAACGGAATCAACCTGATCGACACGGCGATCAACTACCGCTACCAGATCAGCGAGCGCGAAATCGCCGAAGCGGTCGCTCCGATGTTTCAAGCCGGGGAAATCAAACGTGACGAGATCATAATCGCTTCCAAAGCGGGATTCATACCTCTTGATTTCCCGTTTCCGGACAATCCTTACGGATGGATCCAGAGTCATATCGTGGATGCGGGATTGGCGGAGAAAGACGAAATCATTATCGATCAGCACTGCATGAGCCGGGCCTATCTGCGCTGGAGTTGCGAACAGTCGCTTAAAAATCTTGAAATGGACACTATAGACATTTTCTATCTTCACAATCCCGAAACCCAGCTCGGCTACATCGACCGCGATACGTTTTACTACCGATGCGAAGAGGCATTCCGCGAATTCGAAGCGCTGCGATCGGAGGGTAAAATCGTCTCGTACGGCGTTGCGTCGTGGAACGGTTTTTTGTACGAAGAAAATCACACAGAATACGTATCGCTGTATGCGTTAATTGAAATCGCCCGCCGCGTCGGAGGGGACAACCACGGTTTTAAATACCTGCAATCTCCTTTCAACCTTGCCAAGCCTCACGCCATGGCCTATGCGAACCAACGGTGCGATGACGGACTCTACTATCCTCTGATGCACGCCTGTGCTCGATTCGAGATAAGCATGATCGGGTCATCGCCTTTGCTGCAGAAAAATCTGTTCAAACGCCCGTTCACGCCGAAAATCGCCGAGCTACTCAATACGGTCCCCCTAACCGATGTCGCCAGTGCGTTGCAGTTTGCCCGCAGCGCCGGAGCGATCAGTACGGTGTTCGGTGCGGTAGATCCCTCGCACGTCAGCGACAACGCAATACTCGGTTATCTGGGCGCCGCACCGGCAATCGCTATGCAAAGTCTGATAAAGGATTCGTATGCTTTATGACGTCGTCGTTGTCGGAAGCGGCATTTCAGGGCTCTATGCCGCGCTGTATGCCCGTCGTTCGGGATTGAGCGTTGCATTGATTTGCAAAAGCAGTCCCCTGCGGTCGAATTCAGCCGTAGCGTCGGGGGGTATCAATGCCGTATTGCACTCAACCCGCCGCGATTCGTACCGCGACCACATCGCCGATACGCTCAGAGGGGCCGACGAATTGGGGCGTTTTAGCGTCGTAATCCCGATGGTTACGGGGGCGGAAGAGGTGATACGGGAGCTCTCGGAGATGGGGGTCAATTTCGATCGCCGTGAAGACGGTGAAATCGCGCAAAGACCGTTCGGGGGGACCAATGCGTCGCGCACCTGCTATATCGCCGATAAAACCGGAGCGGCGATTACCCAGACGCTGCTGATGCAGTGTCGCAAGGAAGGGGTCAATATTTTCCCCGGTCACGTCATGCTCTCGATCGCGACGTTCAAGGAAAAGCTCTCCGGCGTCATTCTTCTGCGGCGCCGCGATTCCCAGGTGATCGCGTTTGCGTGCAAATCACTGGTGCTTGCGGCCGGAGGGTATGCCGGTATCTACCGCGGTCACTCGACAAATTCGCAAGAATCGAGCGGGGATGCACTTGCCGTCGCATTACGGGCAAAAATGAGGCTGGCGAACATGGAGTTCGTACAGTTCCATCCCACGACGCTCAACGGTATCCTTATCAGCGAAGCGGCCAGAGGAGAGGGGGCCCATATCGTTGATGAAACGGGAACCCGTTTTACCGACGAGCTCGCAACGCGCGACCGACTCTCACGCGCCATAATGGAGCACCGGAACGCAGGGCACAGCGTTTATCTCGACTTCCGCCATCTTGGGGAGGAATTGATCGAGAAAAAACTCCCATCCGCCCGCAAACACGCCCTCAACGGTGCGGGAATCGACATCACGACCGAACTTCTTCCGATTACCCCCGCAGCCCATTATACGATGGGAGGGATCTGGAGCCGCGCCGACACGTCGACCGATATTCCGGGTGTTTTCGCCTGCGGGGAATGCGCCTATAACGGGGTACACGGTGCCAACAGGCTCGGCGGGAACAGTCTTCTCGAAGCGGCCTATTTCGGAAGGGTTGCAGGGATTGAAGCGGCCAGGGTGGCCCGCAAACATGAATTTCAGCCCATCGACTACGCGCAGGTGGATCGGGAATCGCGCTACATAGGTATGATACTTGACGGGGAGAACCGGTTCAACATCAATACGATGCGGCGCAATCTGGGGAATAATTTGTACGTTAATGCGGGAATATTCCGAACGCACGACTCGTTGGCCGACGCACTTGAGTACATCCACTACCTGATGAAAATGTCTTCAGGAGTGTGCTGCGTCAACAAAGAACGCTCCGACAACGTCGAACTTCTCTCCATACTCGAATTTCGCAACTCGCTAAGCGTAGCCGAAGCGATGGTGATGGCGGCAATGGCGCGCGAAGAGAGCAGGGGAGCCCACTATCGCAGCGATTTCCCTGTCCGGGACGACAAACATTACAAAGTCGATACGATCCTTCGCCGTCTCGCCGGAACATTTTTGCGAATCACGTTCGAAGGGACCGTATCGGCAGAGTGGTGGCATCGGATCCGCCGTTTTTTCATGCACAATAAATGCATGTAAAGACTCGGTTTGCGTCCGGCGCAGATTAATATTATAAAATATAAAGGAGCTGCAATGGCCAAGGTTATGCTGCGTTACGATTCAACGGGGGCGATTTCGTTTTACGTCGCCAAAAAAGACATGGAAGAGACGATTGTCAAATCCGAATTCGATAGCGAGGAGCGCTGGGGCGGCGAAGTTGAACTCAGTAACGGCGAAACCTGGTACATTGAGCCCTGCGTCAAAAAATTCCCTTCCGAAGTCGTCGCCAAGCGCCTCGGGGAGTGATTCGGCACCTCTGCCGATCCCGTTCTTTTCATTGCATCCGGTCATTTCGACCGATTTCAGCGCATGTTGCCAAATCTCTGATATAATGACAGCAATTCACCGATATTAACCTAAAATATTACGTAAAGAGCGTCGAAAGAGATTGAATGAATCCTGAATTATCGGCCATTACCCCATCTACGCGGATCGGAGACCTTTTTCCCTCTTCGGCGGTTTGTCCGAGATTCGAGGGGGATACGATCGTCCAAAACCTGCTGGAATTTTTCTCGCGCAACGACGACGATGCGGTCATCGTAACCCGTCGGTCGGCCCATGTCGGGATCGTCACCCTCAGGGATATCGTCCGCGTCATACATGACAGCGACAACCTCGGCCTTCCGATCCGCGATTTCATGACCTCTCCCGTCGAAACTTTTGATGCCGATACCCAGATATCCGACGTAATCGAAGCGATCGAAGAGCTGCCCTACGACAAAATTGTCGCGGCAAAAGGCAAAAACGTTCTGGGAATTATCGACAAGCACCGCCTGATGTCACTTTGTTACCGGCAAATCACCCCGATGGTCAAACACGACTACACGGTGATCGATTCACTGATGGGACTCATCGGAGAGGGCGAGAAGGGGCTGTTGAAAATGGCAACGACCGACACGCTGACGGGGATCGGCAACCGCAGACTGTTTGAAGAGGTGTTTCAGTCGTATCAAAAACATTCGAAAACGCAGGATTATTCGCTCTACCTGCTGCTGCTCGACGTCGACAACTTCAAAAGCATCAACGACACGTTCGGACACAATGTCGGAGACTCGGTGCTCAAGCAACTTGCCGAACTCATCGGCGCTTCGATCCGGAAAACCGATACGTTCGTACGCTGGGGAGGGGAAGAATTTGCCATCTTGCAGCGCTACTCCGATCCGATGGCCGTGATGAAAGTGGCCGAACAGATACGCAAAAAAATAGACGAGCACAGTTTCGAGACGATCGTGCACGTCACCTGCAGTTTCGGTCTTGCATCGGTTCGTCCGGAAGAAGACCTCGAAAGTGTGTTCGAGCGTGCCGACAAAGCCCTTTACCGTGCAAAATCGGACGGTAAAAACTGCATCCGTATCGACATGGGCTAAAACTTATACCTCAATCCCGTACTGTTTGATTTTATAGCCGATCTGACGGGCGGTCATCCCCAATGAACGGGCTGCTTTGGTCTGAATTCCGTGCGAGTCGATCAACGCCTGGATGATCGATTCTTTCTCAAGTTCCTGTAGCGTCTTTTTGGTTATCGGGCCGCTGGGAAGCTCTTTTGCCGGCACCGCCGAAGCGGACGGAGATACAGGGATGTCGTTTTGCATGTAGAGCTTTTGGTAATTGAACGGCAGAACGTGGCTCAGCATTTCCGGCTGTATCTCCCCGTCCGGACAGATGAGCACGATCCGCTCCATAGTATTTTGCAGCTCACGGATATTTCCCGGCCACGGATAATCAAGCAGCAGCTCCATCGCCGGCTTGGTGAAATGCATCGTCTTGCGGTGCTCTTTCATAAATTTCTGCAAATAGTGCTCGATCAGCAGTTTGACGTCTTCGTAGCGCTCCCGCAGCGGGGGGAGGTTGATCGGGATGACATTCAGACGATAAAAAAGGTCTTCGCGGAATTCCCCTTTACGCACCATCTCTTCGAGGTTTCGGTTTGTTGCCGCGACAAGCCGGACATTGGTACGGATCGTTTTTGTGCCGCCGACCCGTTCAAATTCCTGTTCTTGCAGTATACGCAGCAGTTTCACCTGTAAAGCAGGAGTAATATCGCCGATCTCATCGAGAAACAAGGTTCCGCCGTCAGCGAGTTCAAAGCGCCCTTTGCGCATTTCCCGTGCGTCGGTAAAAGCCCCTTTTTCGTGTCCGAAAAGTTCGCTTTCCAGCAGCGTTTCGCTGATGGCGGCGCAGTTTAGTTTGATGAAAGGGCCGTTTTGGCGTCGGCTCAGGTTGTGTATCGCGGTGGCGATGAGTTCTTTTCCCGTTCCCGTTTCTCCGCGGATAAGAATCGTCGCATCGGTGGGGGCAACGGTATTGATCATCGAAAACACCTGCTGCATCCGCGTCGAACGCCCGACTATATTTTCGAATTTATAATCTTTTTGCATCTCTTCTTTGTAGTACGTTTTGAGTTCGCTTAGCGATTCTTTCTCTTTTGTTATGGTTTGCTGTACCTTGAGCGCACCGACAAAAAGCGATCCGACAATCGTGAGCATCCGGACGATTTCGTCAAAATTGAGCGGGCTGTTTTTCCCTATATTGGCCGATATGACGCCGATCACTTCATCGTCTTGCATCAGCGGAACGGCTACGTAAGAGACCATTTGGGTCGAAATGTTGCCCATTTTGTTGAGATAATTGATGTTATTGTGGATGTTTTCGATGACGATCGGTTCACGGCTTTGGGCGGCAAGCCCCGTTGCTCCCTCGCCGAAGCGGTATGTGGCCATTTTTTTCTGATACGGTTCGAGGTCGATTGAAATCAGCAGTTCAAGTTCGTCCGCGTCCTCTTTTTTGCGGAACAGGGCGCACCGTTCGAGATAGCCGTGCTGTTTGAGTCGGCGCATCGCTTTTTCGACGCTTTCGTGGATATCGGTCGTGCTGGTCAGCATCACCGCCACTTCATAAAGAAGATTGATCTCTTTGTACGCGAACGTGAGCGAACAGGTATGGCACTCTTCACGGTTCGGAATATTGGCATCAAAAGTCATCATGGCGCATTCTTTTTTAGGATATGGGAAATTGTAGTACAAAAAAAAGCAACGAATCATCGTTCAAATGGATAAAAAATAGGCAGTTTATGGAATCTCTTTTGCACTCTTATTTTTTTACGATAAGGAGTACACATGCAAATCACCGTACACGGCACCCCGACGACGCTCGAAGGAAAACAGATGACAATATGGCGCGAGGCCCCGGCGGCACGCGTAACGCTTCTGGACGGCACCCCAAACGTGATCGGAATGATCGCTCCGACGGCGCAGCTGTTGATCGCGATTCCCTCGCTTAAAACCGAGGTATGTTCCCTTGGGGCGAAAACATTCAATGAGCTTATCCGACGATTCGACAAACTCAAAACCGTCATGGTTACGACCGACGATATCGATTTCGTCCGCGATTATGTCGAGCGGGAGGGGATCGACCGCTCGGAAATGGTGATCGACACGTCGCGCGAGTTTGCGAAAAAGTACGGCATCCTGATTTCGGAAGGTAAACTAAAGGATCGGCTGGCTCGGGCCGTATTCGTCATCGATCGAGAAGGCCTCATCAGCTATCTCGAAATCGTCCCTGAAATCACCGATGAAGTCGATTATTCCCGCTGTATCGAAGCGGTGGAAAAGGCGGTGAATATCAAACAAAAAGGGCACGAACACGAGAACTGGATGGGGGCCTGAGCCTCAAACGGTGCAAAGGCGTTTTCGCTTTCGTCCCAAATGTGGTATCACTGACCCAGGCTGACTTTTTCCGTTCCATGAACCGCCTGCGCACTGCGGCAATAGGGAGAAAACGATGATCATAGGGCTACCCAAAGAGATCAAAACCGATGAATTCAGAGTCGCTCTTACCCCTTCGGGGGTCGAAGAGCTGGTCCGTAGCGGGCATACCGTATACGTTCAATCCGGTGCGGGAAAAGGGAGCGGGTTTGAGGACGCATCCTACGCGGCTGCGGGCGGGGTCCTCCTCGACGATCCCGACCAGATCTGGCGTTCGAGCGATATGATCGTCAAGGTCAAAGAACCGATTGAAGCCGAATATGCGAGGCTTCGCGAAGGGCTGATACTCTTTACTTACCTCCACCTCGCGGCCGATAAAGTACTCACCGAATTACTGTGTGAGAAAAAAGTGACCGCCTACGCGTACGAAACACTCCGCAGCGGCCGTCGTCTCCCGCTGCTCGAACCGATGAGCGAAATCGCCGGACGTATGGCTACGCTGTTCGGGAGCGTACATTTGGGACGCTATTACGGAGGAAAAGGGCAGCTCGTCGGCGGTGCCGTCGGTACTGCACCCGGGCGCGTCGTCGTATTCGGAGCCGGGGTGGCGGGTAAGGCAGCCGCCGACGCCGCCGCCGGACTCGGTGCCGAGGTCATACTGTTTGATATCAATACCGAACGGCTGGCGTATCTGCGTGACGTCATGAGTCCGCGGGTGACGATGCACTATTCCTCCCACGACGCGATTGTCAACAGCATCAAAGAAGCCGACCTGATCATCGGTACGGTATTGATTCCAGGTGCGAAAGCCCCGAGACTGATTACGCGGGAGATGTTGGAACTGATCCCGAAGGGTTCGGTGTTGGTGGATGTTTCCATCGATCAGGGGGGATGTTTTGAAACTTCCCGTCCGACGACCCATTCCGACCCGACCTTCGAAGTGGAAGGGATCATCCACTATTGCGTCGCCAATATGCCCGGCATGTACCCGCATACCTCTACGAGCGCACTGACGCACGCTACGCTGCCTTATATCAAGCAAATAGCCGCTACCCCGATTACCCATGTCGTCGGAAACGACGTATTGAGTTCCGCGCTCAACACCTATGACGGCTATCTGATGAACGAAGCGGTGGCCCATGCCCACGGCATGAAGTATAAAGGGCACCATTAGAAGCGCAAAAGTACGCGCATAAAAATTGCATCTCTCCATGAAGACCCATAGGGGAGGGAAGCTATGCACGAACACGACGTCATGCGCCGCGAGATTGAAAACCACCTGAAAAAATACGCCGCGAACGATGAGGCCAGATACGATCTCGCTCCGCTTATTGCGCTCAAATCGCTCGAGATGAACCATTTGTACCAGGACCTGGGGTTTAAAAACCGCATCGAGATGGGCCAGTTCATGGCACGCCACTTTCCCCGTCTCGCCGAAATGAAACCCAAAGAGAAACTTTGGAAAAAATTCCTCTACGACGCCATCGGGAAAGTGGCTCCCGCCTGTGCCGGATGCAACGACCGCGAGCACTGTTTCTCCTGCCTTGTTGCCGAAGCGAGCGCATCATGAACACGACAGCCGAGAGACTGCGCGTCATGCGATCGATTTTTTCGCTGAGCGACGAAATCGAATACAACATTTATGAAGCCGACGATATCGCCGAATATGCACAGATGGATGCCGATACGGTACACCGGATTATACGAGAGCTATATGACGAAGGCTTTTTGGGAGAATGCATGAGTATAGGGGACGATGGATACGAAACTTTTTATTTGAACAAAAAAGGGCGCATCCTCATCGGCATGGAGTAACGATCATTTGGTCCGTCACAAAACCCGATGGGTTTTTAGAGCGGAGGGTAGAACGCCCAGCGCGTCATTGACATCGGCCGGTTCCTGAAATATTTTATCCAGCGTGTTGACGGGTTCCATCAACATTTCGAAATTTTTGACAACGTCGTGAAAATGGACCGTTCCGGCTTTTTCGGGATCAAGCGTAAAGTGGGGATCGTCGTAATGTTCTATAGACATTGTGTTTTCGATTCCCGCCATGAACGATCCCTCGGCATCGCTAATATCCAGGCGTACGGTAACGCGTTCAACGCGGCCGGAGCGGTTCAGGGCGATTTCAAAATCGGTCGCGAGGACGAATCGCTCAAACAAAGCGGAGATGCGTTTCTGGTCGCTTAGAATCATATACGCCCCGTATTCTTCTTTGCTCAAAACGCCGTCTTGAAAAAGGCGGACGATTGCGGCATCGCTAAAGCGGACGAACCACCCGACCGAATCGTCATGATCGAGCCGAACCCGTATGTTTCCGCTTGCCGCATCGTAATACGCGAGCGATCCGTTCATCTCCGCAAACCCTTTGAGGGTCCCTTCTTGAATCGCCCGATTCATACTCCGGAACGCCGAAGCGTTAAAAGCATCCTCGGGAAAAAAGCTTTGCATCATGGTATCGTTAAGATCGAAACGGACCAGTTTTTTCTCATCTTCGGGCCGCATCGGAAAGAGGGTGTTGAGAAACGAATTGCCGATATAGAGCACCCGGTTTTCATAGTCGGCCATCAGCGGTATCCTGACCGAAACTTCGACGTTGTTCTGTGCGTATCGCAGATCGTAGAGCGCTTCGGACCTTGCCTGCCGGATGTCCACGGAACCTTTGGCCTGGAGGCTGAGCGACCGCAGGATGCTCAAACCTTTGTCGACGTACACGGCGCTCCTGTCGGTTTCGTCGGTTTTGTCATGCGAGACCGACAGTTTTGTGATCCGGGTCGAGGAGGTATAATCGTAACCTTGCGCACGGAAACTTTTTTCGAGCGCCGCATTCAGGGACTCATGCGGCGTCCGCATGCTGCACCCCGAAACAAACACGGCCAACGCGACGGCAAGAGCGGCTTGGAAACGCATATCGCCTCCTCCTTTAAACAAATGCTTTATTATAGTCAAAACGGGGCCGAATACTCAGTGAATCGCCGTTTTTACGCGGAACATTTCCAAACCGCCCTGCAGCAGAAGCGAAACATCCAGGGTGAAAAGCTCGCTTTCCAGCGTTGCCGCAGCTGCTTTCGCCGACGCAAGGTCGGCAATGGCACGGCTCAATTCGTCCGCACTCGAAAGCTGGTTGTCAAATCTCCCCCGGGTGAGTTTGGCATACTCTTCGGCGGCCTTGATCCGCATACGTGCGCTCAGCAGTTTAGTATGGGTCGCTTCGATCTTCAAAGCCGTATTGCGTATTTCTGAAATGATACGGCTTTTATAATCTTCGATCGCGGCGTATGCGGCCAATTCGGATGCCTTTGAGGCTTGAAGCGCATGATAGTCGCTCATCCCCGAAAAGAGATTCCACGATGCGACAACCCCGCCGTAACTTTTATCGGCGTTCGTGTATCCGTCGCCGTTAAGATCGAACGTGTCACCGTGACGTTTAAGGGAAGCGACAAGCGCTATTTGAGGATACCACCGACTTTCGGCCAGAGCGATGTCGCTTCGTGCGATTCCGAGCGCTTTTGCCAGGGCGAGCAGGTCTTCACGGTTCGCCTGCGCGGCAGCTTCGACCTTTGTCGGTTCCGATGTCCATTCCCGTACAGAGGGGAGTTCAACCTTCTCGACACGTTCCCCCGTGAGGTAGGAAAGGGTGTTGAGCGCCTGAAGGCGCGCGCTTTGGCTCTCGGCGATTTGCGCTTCGATTTCGTATCCCTTTGCTTCGATGGCATAGAGCTCGGCGGGGGCGAGCAGGCCGTTGGCATACATTCCCCTCGCTTTTGCGTACGAAGCGTCGATTGCGATTTTGGCTTCCTTCTGAGCCGCAATTACCGCCTCATAGCCCGCAGCTGCGGCATATAGCCGGGTGGCATCCAGATAAAGGTTACGTTTGAGATCGGAGGTTTCAAGTAATGCTTTTTCGTGATGGAGCCTGGCTTTTTCTGCCGAAGCGGAGAGGGCAAACCCGCTGAACAGCGGATAAGTAAGGGTGACTTCTCCCTCTACATTGTTGCGTGAGGCGGTCTGCATTTTCGATGACGCCAATACCGCAGTGGGCGTCCGGTTCAATTTGAGAGCGCTGAGGCGGGCATCGAGCGAGGGAAGATGCTTACCCTCCGCCGCCAGATACGCTTCGTATGCCGAGTGTTCGATCGCACGGGCACTTTGCACCCCGTACGAAGCGTCGATGCGCGCGATTACTTCAGGATAGCTCTGAGCCAATACCAGTGTCGGCAAAATAAACGGAAGCAACCGCTTCATGCGCTCTCCTTTTCTATCCGTCAATATAGTCACGATACGATTAATTGATACTGAATTAAGCTACAACGCTATAAGATGGTCTAAATCTAGAAATAGGGCAGTCGAATATGTTTTCTACCCTGAAAAAATACTGGTTGGGTGCTCTTATTGCACTTTTGTTCGGTACGGGCGCCGTTTTGATCTATGTAAGGCTTCATCCGCCGCAGCTGGCCGAAAACCTAATTCAGGGGACGGGGCGGATAGACGGTGATTTGATCAATCTCAATGCGAAGTACGCCGGCAGGATCAGCCGCATCGACGTCGAAGAAGGGGAACAGGTACGCCGTTTTCAGACAGTCGCCGTGATCGACAGCCAAGAGTCGCGCGCCCAGCACGATCAGGTAGTCGCCAGGCTCGATGCGGCACGGCGCGAATTCCGCTCTCGGGAAATCGAACTGGAGATTCTGCGCCGGACTCTCCCCCAGACCCTTTTAAAAGCCGACGCGAATCTCGCACTCTCGCAGCGTTCCCGCGACGAACTCGATCGAACCGTGAGCATGCAAAAAAACATCGTTGCCCAAAGCGAAAAAGATTTCGAACGGATGCACGACCTGGTGGGCAAACGGCTTGTCGAATCGCGCCAGCTCGAAACCGCCGAACTCAAGCTCAAAACCGACCGCGAGCAGCTATCCGCACTCATGTACAAACGCAAACAGCTGGACGAGACGATCTCGATCGCACAAAGTTCGCGTGTCGAAGCATTGTTGGCACAGCGTAAAATCGATGCGATGCAGGAGGCCAACAACGCACTTTCCGCGGGAATCAAAGCAATGGAAGCGACACAGGCCCAAAGCCAGGCGGTCCTCGATGAAATGGAGCTGCGTTCTCCGGTGAACGGTTTCGTGGTCGAGAGAATCGCACACGGCGGAGAGGTTGTCGGAGCCGGAAATCCCGTCGTTACGCTGATCGATCCCTCTTCGTTGTACCTGAAAATTTTCGTCGATACGCTCCAAAACGGCAAGATCAAAATTGCAGACCGCGCCGTCATCTTCGTCGACGCTTATCCCGATCATCCGATAGCGGCAAAAGTAGTCCGTATCGAACAAAAAGCTGAATTTACCCCCAAAGAGGTCTCCGTCGCCAGTGACAGGATTCAGCGGGTATATGCCGTCCACCTCAAACCCCTCAAACCCGATCCGCTTCTCAAACTGGGTCTTCCGGCGGTGGGTGTGGTCTCTTTGGACGGCAAAAACCTTCCCGTCACGCTTCGGGAAGTCCCCGAATAAAGGGGAAAGCCCTAATGCTCAGCGTCGAAAACGTCACCGTCCGCTACAAAGAGCACATCGGTATACGTAACGCCTCCTTCACGGCCAGGGCGGGCGAGATAATCGGCTTTATCGGTGCCGACGGCGCCGGGAAAAGTTCTCTGATGCACGCCGTTGCGGGTGTCGGGGCGTTCGAAGGGCAAATCCGCTTTAAAGATGTTCTCTACCGTTCTCCCGCCGAAGCCGAACCCATAAAAGCCGATACCGCGTTCATGCCGCAGGGAATCGGACTGGTACTCTACGAAATGCTCAGCGTCGGGGAACATCTCGATTTTTTTGCCGACATTCGCAATCTTCCTCTTGATAGCGGCTACCGCGATTACAAACACCGCCTGCTCGCGATGGCCGGGCTGGAGCGCTTCGAGGATCGGCGGGCGGGGAACCTCAGCGGCGGCATGATGCAAAAACTTTCGCTCATCTGTACCCTGTTACACCGCCCGAAACTGCTGATCCTCGACGAGCCGACGACGGGGGTTGATCCTCTCAGCCGGATTGAACTGTGGAATATCCTCGACCGGATACGGCGCGAAGAGGGGACGATCATCCTTGTGAGCACCGCCTACATGCAAGAAGCGGCAGGCATGGATAAAATACTCCTTTTTGACGAAGGGGAGATCATCGCGGGCGGAACGGCATCCGAACTGATCGAATCGGTCCGCCCGATGACCTATGTTCCCGATACCGCCTCCCCGGGTCTTAAAACGTTCGATGCCCTATACTCGCTCGATCCGCTGGACTTGCCGCACTCGGAACCGACGCTCGAAGCGCTCTTTTTCGTCAACGCACTCCGAAAAGAGCGGATGCTTCCGCCGATTACGATTACGTCGCGACCCGAAGAATACGATCACGCATTGACGGTCATGGAAGCCCATGCCCTCACCAAGCGCTTTGACGGGTTCATCGCGAACGATTCCGTCGACATTCGCCTTAATCGGGGTGAAATATTAGGGCTTCTGGGGGCAAACGGCGCAGGTAAAACGACGTTTATCAAAATGCTCCTCGGCCTTTTGCCGATCGACGGCGGAACACTCGAACTTCTGGGCCGCCCGATTCAAAACGCATCCGACCGGCAGGCGCTCAAAGCATCGATCGGCTACGTCAGCCAGCATTTCGCCCTGTACAATGACATGACCGTCCGCGAGAACCTGCTGTATTTCGCCGCGATGCGCGGGATTCCGTTGGCCAAGTCACTTGAAAAAACCTCTCTCTACGCCGAAGAACTCGGATTTAAAGCGTATCTCGACGAGATACCTTCGAATCTCCCGCTGGGGATCAACCAGCGTTTTTCGCTTGCGGCGGCGCTCCTGCACGACCCACTGGTGCTCTTCCTGGACGAACCTACTTCCGGTGTCGATGCGATTGCGCGCACCCAGTTCTGGCAACTCCTCACCACGCTGAAAGAAAAATGGGGAATTGCGATTCTCATCACGACCCATTACATGAGCGAAGCCGAATTTTGCGATCGTATCGTCCTCTTGCGCGACGGTAAAAAGGTAGCCGACAACAGCATCGCAGAACTGTATGCGCTGCATCCGGGTGCCGGAACTTTCGAAGAGATCTTCATGGAGTACTACCGATGAGGCTTCGTATCATCAGGGCTTACATTTACAAGGAACTCGTCGAACTGGTCCGTTCGCGCTTTATCGTTATGGTTTTTTTACTACCGACGATGCTGCTGCTGCTTTTCGGTTACGGAATACGGATGGAGGTGACGGGGGCACGAACGCTCATCATCGACAACGACAACAGCGTTCTTTCCCAGCGCCTTATCGCCAAATTCGAACACTCCCGCTATTTCCGCACACAGGTAGAACCGATCAGCGAAGCACAGGCGCTTCGGCGTATCAAACAAGCCAGAGCCGACGTCATCGTCGTGATTCCCGAATCGTTCGAAAAAAGGGTACTCCACCATCAACGCACCGGAATAGGGGTATTCGTGGATGCGGCTTTCCCCAGCCGGGGCGTAACCATGGAAACCTATGTACGCGGGGTGATCCTCGATGCCGCATCCGATTTGGGGAAAGAACGGAGTGCAAACCTGATCGCCATTAACCAGCGGACGCTATTCAACCAGGCGATGCGTGACGAAGATGCCATCGTTCCGGGGCTGATCGGCCTGGTTTTGCTCGTCTCTCCGGCTATCCTGGGGGCACTGCTGATCGTCAAGGAAAAAGAGCGGGGGACTATTTTCAATTTTTACGCTTCACCGCTTTCTAAATGGGAATTCATCACCGCAAAACTGATTCCCGCGTTCTTGCTCCATTCGCTCAATATTTTCGTCCTTTTCCTGTGGGCGGTTTACGTTTTCGACGTTCCGTTCCGGGGGAGCTTCTGGCTCTATTGGATCGCATCGGAAATCTATTTGCTCATCAGTATCTCGATCGGCATGCTCATCTCCGTCGTTACACGCACCCAGATCGTCGCGGTGGTCCTGACCATCATCATCACGATCATCCCTGGATTCATGTATTCAGGGATCATCATGCCCATCTCGTCCATGAGCGGACCTTCCCAGATCGAGGCTCACATCTTTCCGGTCATGTACTACAACCACATTCTTTACGACGTCTTTTTGATCGGGGAGGGGATCGAATCGGAAAAAACGGCGCGTTACCTGGGGATTATGATTGTCTATTCGGCGATCCTGCTTGGCCTGGGCCGGCTGTTTTTGCGCAAGGAACTCAAATGAGCCGGACGTTCTGGGCTATCGTGGGCAAAGAGCTTCTGTCATTTATACGATCATGGCAGCTCGTCCTCGTCGTTTTGTATTCTTTCACGGTCGAAGTCTACATTGCCGGCAGCGGAATCGAAATCAACCCCCGCAACGTAGCGGTCGGCTACGTCGACGATACAGGAGGAGGGATCAGCCAAAAGATCCTCGCCCGCCTGCATGGGCCCGAATTCCTGCCGCCGCACCGCTTCAAATCCCAAGAAGAACTCAGCCGCGCGATTTTCGATAAAGAGATTATCGTCGGAATCGTCTTCGATGCCGACTTCGAAAAGAACCTCCGGCAGGGGCGAAATGCTCAGCTTAACGTCTTGCTTGATGCCACTGCAGCATCCCAGGCCTACACGACGATGGGGTATCTGCAGAGCATCCTTCTCGACATTGCCGCACCAGATCTGCCTATCGATGTCGCCAGCCACAAGCTATTTAATGAAAATGCCGACAACCACACGTTCATGGCACTGACCGAAATGCTCTCGATCATAACGATGCTGACCGTAATCCTGACGGCCGTGGTCTTCGTCAAAGAAAAAGAGCAGGGGACCTGGGACATCATGCTCCTCATGCCCGTCGATCCAAAGCTGATCATTCTGGCCAAATCGTTTTCACAGGTGCTGATCGTAATGGCGGGAATCGTCATATCCCTCGGATTCATCGTGCTCGGCGCGTTCCAGACACCGCTGAACGGTTCGTTTGCCGCATTTGCACTGTTGAGCTTCTTTTATGTCTGCGCCAGCGCTGGGATCGGTTTGTTTATAGCGGCGATTGCCCGCGATGTGATGCAGGTCGCACAGCTCTCGATCATCGTGATGATGCCCCTCATCTTCCTCAGCGGTGCCTGGACGCCGATCTATGCGATGCATCCCGTATTGCAGACGGTGTCGCTGGCTTCACCGTTGCGGTATTACATCGAAGGGACGGAGAGCATCTTCTACCGCGGCAGCGGATGGATCGACCTTCTTCCTTACTTCGGAGGGGTGATTGCCGTGGGAGGGATCATGTACTGGATCGGATTTCGCAAAATAGGCAGGCTGTTTTAGTGCGTATCAGATAGATAATCTATCTAATACAACCGCCGTTTCAGGGTTTGGTATTGATCTCCCTGAGGTATTTGGCGGCGGTGGCCGTACTGATCTGGGCCTCTTCGGCGACGGAGCGCACGGTCGGTTTTTTTCCGTAAAGCAGATGTATCCCGATGGCGGCCTGGATTTTCGCTTTTACCTGCTTTTCGCGGATTTTGCGGGCTTTCGCCGCCCCTTTTTCACTTCCCATGCATCTCCTTTTAACAGCGCAATTATAGCGCTTCCTGAGACGATTGTCAGAGGGTATATTAGAAACGCTAGATTCGCGTATAGACGTTCCCGCTCAGCGAGGCGAGGGTTGTCGAATGAATCATCGTATCAATCATCCCTTTGGGTGCCGTCCACTGATCGTGAAGGGCACACGGATTCGCGGCATCGCACGAGTCGAATCCCAGGATACAGCGCGAAGACTCCGACGTTTCGCCGATCGCGCCGAGAATATCGCATAATCGGATCTCCTCGCCTTTTTTTGCCAGGCTCAATCCCCCGTCTCTGCCGCGCGCGGCATGCACCAATCCTTCTTTCACCAGCCGCGTCATGAGACGTGTGAGGTACTTGTAGGGGAGACCGAGTTCACGATGCAATACGCTGACCGGCTGCAAAACGCCCTCATTACGGTGCAGATAAATCAAAACGCGGATCGCGTATTCGGCGGTTTTGGAAAAATGCATACTCATGGTCCATCCTCTTTCAATGCGCTAAAACGATTCTAATCCAAGTTTGCTTCTTATTTGCATAACACCGTCTTTGAATCCATCCAATTAAATCCGCAAATAAATACTATTCGAAGATAGTGATTATACAATACCGCCATATTTATCCAGGAGATTAACATGAACCTTACCCCCCAGAGCATCCAATCGATTAAAGAAACCGTCCCGTTGATCAGGGCCCAGGCTGAAAACGTAACCACACGAATGTACGAGATCCTCTTTACCAAATATCCTCAGACAAAGCCGCTGTTTGCCAACGCGACTTCTGATCAGCATAAAAAGCTTGCCGGAGCGATTGCGGCCTTCGCCGGAAACGTCGACAACCTCCCGATGCTCTCGGCCGCAGTGGAAAAAATGGCTACGGCTCACGTCGCCACCGAAGTTAAACCCGATCACTATCCGATGGTTGCCGATGCATTGATTACGGCAATGGGAGATGTTTTGGGCGATGCTTTTACCGACGAACGCAAAAGCGCATGGATCGAAGGCTATACCTTTCTGGCCGGTATCCTGATGCAGCGCGAACGGCAGCTGTATGCACAACAAAACTGACCATACGCCCCATCGCCTTGAAAGCTTCATAGCGGGTCTGGGAGCCTTTTTAGGCCTTTCGCTGATCGGCATCATCGCCCAAAAAGCGGGAACCATGATGGTCATCGCCCCGTTCGGGGCGACAGCGGTCCTTCTTTTCAGCGCCCCCGGCAGCCCTTTTTCCAGACCTATCAACATCTTCGGCGGCTATTTCATCTCTACGCTTCTGGGAATCGCCATACTGCACTACACATCCGGCGACTGGCTCAGCATCGGAATCGGATTGGGTATGACCATCGCGCTCATGCATTTTTTCAGGGTGGTTCATCCACCCGCAGGTGCGAATTTCCTGATCGTTACGCAGGGGCATCTGTCTTTTTTTCTGATCTGGCCTCTGTTCGCCGGGCTCATTTTACTGATGGTGGTCGGACTGGGTTTGCAGCGGATAATGCGAAAAATACGGGTTCAATGAGAGGGAGCTGACCGCAGGGGGTCAGCTGAGGCGGTCCATAGTGGCGAGGAGTTCTTCCATTTTGTTGTCGACGTTCCCGACGTATTTGGTGAGATCCATCATTTCGTCCATGTTCTGGTTGAGCGATTCGCTGTTGTCGTTGATCGCCTGAATCAAAATATTGATCGTCGCCGCCGTTTCGGCAAGGCTTTTCTGGGTTCGTTCGGCCAGTTTACGCACTTCGTCGGCAACAACGGCGAATCCGCGTCCGTGTTCTCCCGCCCGCGCGGCTTCGATCGCGGCATTGAGCGCGAGGAGGTTGGTCTGGTCGGCGATGTCCCCGATCGTGATAAGGATCTGTTTAGTCTCCTGGGCGTTACCGGCAAGTGACTGAAGGTTGATCGAGAGCTCGTGTTCTTTGTTCGCTACGGTATGAATCCGTTCAACGGTGGTGTTGATCATGCCGTTAAGCTCGACGAACTGGTTCGAGCGGAGGCTTTCGATCGTATCGCGCAGTTGAAGAGTATTATTGTGCAGCACCTCTTTGGCTTCGTTGTTTTGCTGTTCCATCGACTGAAGCGCAACCGCGAGTTCGTTTATCTTCTCGAGCATCTGCGCCATTTTCCCTTCTACCTGTACGTTCGCGCGGGTTGCGAAATGCCCCTCACTCAGTGCCTGCAACACCCGAATCGCCTGATCGAGGTTGTTTTCGGTCGCATCAAGCATTGCGTTCATCGTTTTTCGCAGCAGGTGAACGTGGGGTGTCTTGCTGTCACTGGCTACACGGCAGGCGAAGTGGCCGCGGCGGACTTTATCGGCGAGCAATACCATTTCTCCGGCGACTTTCGTATCCTGCTCGAGAATACTCTCATGCGTTTTAGCAATGTGGTTCAGTTTGTCTTCGAGGCTTCCCGGATCGGCTTGGACCGCATCAAGCTGATTGCGTTTAAACTGCAGCAGTTCTTCGAAATCGTTGAGATGCTGTGCAAACATCCCATCTCCCTGTGACGAAGAGAGTGCCCATACCGCAGTCAGAGCCAGAACGGCGATTGCGGCGGCACTTGCCCATGTCGAACCCACGGTAAAGACAATAATCAGGCCCAGCAGGGCGACAGCGGCAATTACAATGTTTTTTGTCGTTTTATTCATAATTCATGGGCCCTTTAGCGCATTGTTTTGTACAGTTCTTCTGCCGCTTTGATCTCGGCAGGGGAGGCTTTCCGGCGGCACGACATGTAGCCGTGATCGCTTTCGCCGCAGGCGATGTTCGGATAGACGGTCGCGAAGACCCAGTAATACCCCCCGTTTTTGGTGGCGTTTTTAACGTACCCTTTCCAAACACGACCGCTTTTAACGGTGTCCCACAAATCCTTGAACGCCGCTTTGGGCATATCCGGATGGCGCACGATATTGTGCGGCTTTCCGATCAGCTCTTCGAGCTTATAACCTGCGATTTTGCAAAAATCCTCATTTGCAAAAAGAATAATTCCTTTCGAATCGGTCTGAGACACCAGAAAATCGTTGTCGGCAAGCGTGTATTCCATTTTTACTCTTTCCCGTTGCATATTTTGATTGTATATAGTTTAGTTGATTCCGCGGTCGATTCGTACCCATTTTTTGTCTGTTCGTTTACAATGGATGCATTTTCGGTTCGTGACTGAAACATAATTTCTGCGCAGGGAAGGGCAGCACCAGCATAGCAATGCATGCACGTTCCTGTAAACATGCTACACTTATGCATTGCACTATTCAGACGTCGATGCGGTTAAAAGGGGAAAACATGCGCAACAATCTGTCCGAATATATTGACGAGGTGATCGAAGCGATCGTCGAACTGGGCCAATACACCGAAGAGGTCGCCCGAGCCATGGCCACCGAAAAACGCGACGATGTCGAATACGGTTGCAAATACCGTATCAGTCCCTCACTCGTGGCGGGATCGATCCTCGGCATTAACGATTGCTGTATAACACGCAATTCCGCCGCCGAATGATCAGAAGAGACCGCTATACGGCTTTTCGTACAAAAAAGATTTTCAATATAATATATATTATGTTAACCATGTCGTATTCTTTTTGTAGAGTGATGAAATCGATTAAGTTAACCTGTGCAATGATACGGCACTTTTACGTACAGCACGCCGAGGATTTAGATGGGGCCAGCCGGACCGAAAATTTTGTTCGCCACTGTGATCGCTTTTCTTGTCGGTGCGATTTTTTATATTACAGCCCCCGAACCGGATGTCCGGGGTTCATCGGTTTCTTCCGTTTCTGCCGTCCCCGTATCTTCCAATCCCGGTCATAACCGCTCAAATCATCTAATATACCTGGTTTCGGATACGCGTATCCCGTATTGGCGGATTATGGGGCGCGGTATAGAAAATGCTGCCGAAACGTACGGATATGCCCTGAGTATCTACGATTCCGGTAACGATCCCAAAAAAGAGCTCGAACACGCCGTTCAGGCAATTCGCGAAAATGCAACGGGGATCGTCGTCTCCCCTACTACCTCCTCGGCCTGTGCAACAATTCTCAAACTGGCAAAAAAAGCGAACATACCTGTCGTTATCGCCGATATCGGTACCGACGGAGGCGATTACGTCTCTTACATCGCCTCGGATAACAAGGACGGCGCATACCGTATCGGACAGGTTCTGACCCGCGCGCTTAAAGATACTGGCCGTCACAGCGGACGCGTCGGTATCATCGCCATCCCCCAAAAAAGGCTTAACGGCCAGGCACGTACGGCAGGGTTCATGCAGGCGCTCGAAGAAGCGGGGTTCAAAGGTGCCGGAATCAAGCAGCAGTCGAGTTTTTCGTATCGGGAAACCTACGATTATACGCGGGAACTTATCGCCGAAACGCCCGATCTGCACGCAATCTGGCTGCAGGGTTCGGATCGTTACCGCGGTGCTCTAGACGCGATCGCCGATGCAGGGAAGAAAAACGATATTCTGCTCGTGACATTCGACGCAGAACCCGAATTTCTCCGGTTGATCCCCGAAGGGGTATTGCTCGGCTCGGCGATGCAGCAGCCCTACCTGATGGGACAGGAAGCCGTTGCCACCCTCGACCGGCATCTGCGCGGCTTCCCGGTCGAAAAAAACCGCCTTCTTCCCGTCCTCGCCGTGTCGGCCGAAAACATCGCCCAAGAACTCCCTACCATCCGGCGTAACGTCCTGGGAATTGAAGGAAAGTCCGAATGAACCGGCTGAAACTCCATTTTTCCCGTTACTCATTCTACGTTATTTTAGGAATAATCATCGTTTCCACGGTTGTCACCGTCATGTCGATTCACGCGGCCTACAACTACCGCACGATCAAAAACGGCAAAATCGCCGACATGCACGAGAACTCACGCCTCACCGTCGCCGCTCTCCACAAAAACGTCGCGGGTATGATGGCGGCCTATGCCGTCAATGATTATGAAACCCTGCTGCGCAATGAAATGGATCGCCGTGACAACTATGCGGTGATCGTGGAAGACTATAACATGGGAAAAATCCTGGGACAGGAGAGTTATCGCACGGGGCAGATCCGCGACGGTGCATGGAACGCCATCGATTTCGATTCCGACAATCCCGAACACGTCAAAGCCCTCACTGAAGCCTATTCATCCGAAAGCCACGACATTCTGACACCTCAGGGCAAAAAAATCGGTACCATCGCCGTCTATCTTTCCGACCGTACCCTCAACGAAGCTTTCCGTCAACTTATCGTCGATACGCTCATCAATACCCTCGTCATTTCGGTTTTTCTGATCGTTCTGCTTTTCATTACGATCCGGCTATTCGTTCTCAAACCCCTTTCTGACATCGTTGCGACCATCGATGAGGGCAATGCGCAGGGGATCCCGCTCAAACCGGTCCCCGGAGAAGGATCCCGTGAAATTTTCGCCCTGGCGGACAAGATGAACCGGATGATCAATACCATCAAGGATTCCCAAAAAGCCCTTGAACATCAGGCAACCCACGATACACTGACCGGGCTTGCCAACCGTACCCTCTTCGATGACCGTCTCGAGCAGGGAATACTCAAAGCCAAACGCAATCGGACCCGTCTTGCCCTGCTCTTCATCGATCTTGACCACTTCAAAGAGATTAACGACTCGATGGGGCATAAAGTCGGGGACAAAGCGCTCAAAATCGTCACGCGCAGGCTTGAAAAAACAATCCGGGAAGAAGACACCCTCGCCAGGCTGGGAGGAGACGAATTTACCGTCATTCTCGAAGGTATACACGAACCGCAGGACGCGTCAGTGCTGGCCGAAAAAATCCTCAAAGCCCTCTCCGAGCCGATGACGATCGAGAACCGCGTTTTCTACAGCGGCTGCAGTATCGGCATCAGCCTCTATCCCGACAACGGCGATTTGCCCGACGACCTCCTCAAATACGCCGATGCGGCGATGTACAACGCCAAAAACGAAGGGCGCAATACGTTTCAGTACTACAGCACCGATATGACCGAGCGCGCACTCGAACGCGTCGTGATGGAAACCAGCCTGCGCGAAGGGCTGAAAAAAGGAGAAATCGTCGTCCATTACCAGCCTCAGGTAGACGGCCGTAACGGCACGATCGTCGGTATGGAAGCGCTTGTACGATGGCAAAGCCCCGAATACGGGCTCGTATCTCCGGCCAAATTTATCCCCATCGCCGAATCGAGCGGCCTGATCGTCGATCTGGACCGTCACGTGATGAAAACGGCGATGATCCAGATAGAACGCTGGTACGCGGCAGGGTTCAATCCGTGCGTCATGGCGATGAATCTTGCGGCCAAACAGCTCCAGCAAAAAGATTTCATCGACTATCTCGAAAAACTGATTGCCGAAACGGGATGCAAACCCGAATGGATCGAACTCGAAGTGACCGAAAGCCAGATCATGATCCACCCCGAAGAGGCGATTCAAATCCTCTCCCGTCTCAGTGACATCGGGGTACGCCTGGCGGTAGACGACTTCGGAACGGGGTATTCGTCCCTCTCCTATCTCAAAAAATTCCCGATCAACAAACTTAAAATCGACCGTACTTTTGTGCAGGATCTGCCGCATGACGAAGAGGATGCCGCAATCACAAAAGCAATCGTCGCCCTCGCGCGGAACCTGAATCTTTCCATCCTTGCCGAAGGGGTCGAAACCCCCGAACAGCAGGCGTTCTTGATCGAAAACGGATGCGCCCATATACAGGGATACCTCTATTCCAAACCTCTCCCAACAGACGAGATGGAGGCCCTTCTTTCAAACACGTTAGGGTAAACTTCCGTTTATGGATACACGTAAACAACAGCTGATCAGCGACATTGAAAACCTTCTCAACCGCTACGAGGGGATCAGACCTACCCACATCGACCCGAAACTGCTTCACTTCATGGACGAAACCACCCTGCTCCACATTATCGATTCCCTGCTGCGCCAGCAGGAAAAAACGAACGAAACGAATCGTGAATGGCTGGAACAATTTAAAAAGTATTAAAAGTTTTTTTAAGGCAATGCTAAAAAATATTATCTATAATACCAACAATAAAACACAATGATATTTTTTAACATATCATAATCCAAGGAGCTTTCATGTCCTCTAACGTCGATTTGATCCAACTGACCGAACAAACCAAAAAACTGACCGCACTCGTCGTCGAAGACGAAGTAGTAGCCAACGATCTGCTGAGTTCTACTTTCAAAAACTTTTTCGGCGAAGTGACTTCGGCCTATAACGGTGTAGAAGCGCTGCGCATGTACGAAAAAGTAAACCCTGATATCGTATTTGTCGACATCATCATGCCTGAAATCGACGGTATCGAACTGGCCCGCCGTATCCGTGCGATCAACCCAAACCAGATTATCATTGTCATTTCGGCCAGCAACGACATCCAGAAAATCTCCGAATCAATCGAAGTCGGAGTCAACAGCTTTATCCAAAAACCGATCGACACCAAAAAAATCCTCGAAATGCTCCAGAACATCGCATCGCTTGTTTCCAAACGGAAAAAAATCGAGACCAAAACGTTCTCGATCTCACTTCCGCTGGATATCTACGAGCTGGTTGACGAAAACGCGAAAGCTGAAAGCATCTCGAAAAACGCCGTCATCATCCGCGCGCTTCGCTCTTTCTACAACAACTGATTTTCATTCCCCTCTTCCCCTTATTCGGGGAAATTACCACAAAATTTAGCTTTTTTTCAGAATTAAAAAACTATAATTTCGGCTCAGGTTAATCCTGCTTCTTCTTTTTAAAGTGGCCCCATCATCTAATGGTTAGGATTCCAGATTTTCATTCTGGCCATAGGGGTTCGAATCCCCTTGGGGTCACCACTTTAAACTCCCTACTTTACGTACTTTCAAGCACTTTAAGATTTTACAGGTGACCGTTTCGGTGTCCGCTTTTACACGTTTATAGCTTGTTATGATAGATTTTTGTGCACTGAAATCTGAAGAGGAACAAAATGTTGTCCGAGAACATCCGTGATTTGATCGATATTATTGAAGTAGTATTGCTTGTTTATCTTACCTATATGGTCTATAAAAAGCAGAGTTAGCCCTATCTTTGGAAGATAGGACCCTCAAAGGTTGAAAAAGTTCTAAGCGATTTTTTTGCAGAGGAGCTTTTTGACCCGTTTGTTGTTGATCTCCAAAATTTCATAGGAGCACAAGCCGTCCTCCACGAAATCCCCGACTTCAGGCAATCGTCCGATCAGATTAAAAACCCGTCCTCCTATCGTAACCGAATGTTCCGCTTCGTCGAAGCTTATATCCAAAATTTCTTCGACCTTTTCAAGATTCACCATGCCGTCGAATTCGTACGTATTTTCGTCGATCCGTCGAATCATTTCATTTTTGGAATCGTGTTCGTCGCTCGTATCGCCGATGATCTCTTCAAGAATATCTTCCATGGTCAGCAATCCCGACGTTCCGCCGTATTCGTCTACAACCAAAGCGATATGAATCCGTTCCTTGTTCATTTTGCTGAGAATATCGGCAACCGAAGCGTTTTCGGGAACCATGATGATCGGTCTGACAAACTGCGACATATCGACGATCTGCCGATTCAAAGCGTTATTAAGCAGATCGCGCGTATGAATCATTCCGCTGATATTGTCTTTGCCGCCGTGACAGTACGGATAGCGGGTGTAGCGTGTCGTCGTGATAAGGGCGACATTTTCCTCAAATGACTTTTCGGAATTGATGCATACCATGTCTTTACGGGGAGTCATGATCTCTTTGGCAACGGTTTCAGAAAAATCGACCGCATTTTTGATGATTTCACTCTCTACCGAATCAATATACCCCCCTTTGAAACTCTCATTAACGATAATGCGGATTTCTTCTTCGGAATGGGCCATTTCATGTTCGGACGAGGGTGCGATACCGATTTTTTTGAGGAAAAAGGCAGCAACGACATCGAAAAAACGGATCAGCGGATAAAACAAGATCCAAAACAGGTACAGTGGTCTGGCGATAACAAGCGCCATCGTTTCGGCTTTGGCGATAGCAACCGATTTGGGAACCAGTTCCCCGAATACGACGTGCAAAAAGGTAATGACGGTAAACGCGATTGCAAAGCTGACAGTATGCAGCAAGACGGGATTGTCACCGAAAAAATGAGTAAACGTCGGTTCGATCAGTCTCGCAAGCGCCGGTTCACCGATCCATCCAAGTGCCAGTGACGAGAGGGTAATCCCCAATTGAGTAGCGCTCAGGTAGGTATCCAGGGAGTTAGACATTTTGAGCGCCAGCGAAGCGTTGGGTTTTCCGTGTTTGGCCATCTCTTCAAGCTTGGTTCGTCTTACTTTGACGATGGCAAACTCCGAGAGGACGAAAAATCCGTTCAGGAGAACTAAAAACAGTGCTGCAACAAGCATTGCAGCGGATTGTAAATCCGATTCCAAGAAACCTCTTTGTGTAAATTACAAGACTTTGCACCCTACTGATGCAAAATTTATTCTGAATATTATAGTAAAAGAGAGTTAATAATGCCTGTATTGAACCGTTTTAAGCTTCCTTGCATTAAACTTGCAACGTTGCATTACGGATCCCATATACTACTTTGCCTAAAGGTCTGATGCGAGAGTCTGAACAATAAGATTTTGTTGCTGATCGTATCGGCATTGTCGCTTTTCATCCTCTCGTTTCTCTATTTCTGGAAATACAACGCCAAAAAAATCGACGAGCTTCAAAACATCCGGGTACAGGAATTTCAGGCAACCTTCGGCGAACTGCTCGACCTTCACGGCGACAAATTCCAAACCATGAATTACGATTACTCCTACTGGGACGAAATGGTTTCATTCGTGGAGAGCAAAAACCACCGTTGGGCGGAGGTCAACCTCAAAGAGCCGATGCACGTCAATCACATCGACTACTGCGTCGTTTACGATACCCGCGGTCAGGTAGTCCATTACGACCAGTCCTCCTCCGCCCTTCCCGATCTGAGAAAACGGCTCCCGCTATCGACACTCAGCTCCGCCGTTCCGCTGTTTTCATATTATTTTATCGTCGAAAACGGCTATCTGATCCAGGTCTTTTCCTCCCCCATCCAGCCATCATCGGATTTCATGCGCCAATCGCCTCCGAAAGGGTATTTTGTCATCGCCAAAGTATGGTCACCGCGTTATATCGCCGATCTCGCCAAAATCACCAAACAAAGCGTCGAACTGGCCAAAAATGGCAAAACGTACGACTTCCTTTATCCGTTGGCCTCACATGAAGGAAAAGCGGTTGCCCATCTGGGTGTCCGGCTCACTACCGCCACAGGTGAAATCGTCGATTCGATTTTCAAAACGCAGCTCGTGTTTATCCTCGCGGTGGGAATAATTTTCGTCGCGCTCTTGTCCCTGATCCTGTTGCGCCTCGTCACAAAACCGCTAAAACAGATAGCCGAATCGATCCGGGCAAAAGATCCGCGCATACTCGGCCGTCTCCCCTCACAGCATGACGAAATGGGGAACATCGCCCGTGCGGTAAGTGACTATTTTACAAATACGGCGGTACTGGAAAACTACAAAACGGTAATCGATCTGGGGTACATCGTCTCGAAAACCGACCGCGACGGCTACATTACCTATACCAACAAAGCGTTTGAAACCATCAGCGGTTTCTCCGCTGGCGAACTGATCGGAAACAAACACAACATTACGAAACACCCCGATTTGCCGCGCGAATTTTACACGCGGCTGTGGTCGACCCTTTTGAACGGCGACGTATACATAGGCATCATCAAAAACAGGGCCAAGGACGGAAAAACCTATTATCTGCGTTCGGTAATCGCCCCCATCTACTCCCCTGCCCGCGAATCGGTGGAATACATCTCGATCGCAATCGACGTCACCGAACTCTTTGTACGGATGGAGCAGATCGCCCGCCAAACGACCGATTCCCTGACAGGGCTTCCGAACCGCCAGCAGCTCACCGAAGACCTCGCCATAGAAGGGGTACAGTCGCTTGCGCTCCTCAACATCAAGCGCTTCCGTGCCATCAACGAATCCTACGGCTATGAAACGGGCGACATGCTGCTGCGGCAGTTTGCCCATAAGCTCAACACGCTGGTCTCCACCGCAAAAATCTACCGGGTATCGGGAGACGAATTCGCGCTGTTGTTTGATGAGGGGTCCGAAAGTGACGTCCGATCGGAACTTGGCCGCATTATCAACCACCTCGAAAGCGAACCGTTCGACCTCTCCGGAACCAGCCTGAACGTCGATCTGCTCGTAGCCTATGCCCGCAGCGAGAACAATCTGCGGATGAAATGCGATATGGCGTTGCATTATGCCAAAGTCAACCATCTCTCCTTTATCGATTTCAACCGCAACGTCGAAATCGAAAATGAACTCAAACAGGCCAAAGAGACAACGGCCTTGATCCAACACGCGATCAAATACAGACGGATTATCGCTTTCGGACAGAAAATCTTCAACACCCGCGACAACAGCTTCAAAATCGAGACGCTCATGCGCCTCGTCACCCCTTCGGGCGAAATACTAACCCCATACCGATTTTTGGAACAGTCCAAAATTGCCGGACTGTACGAAAAAATGACCCTGCAGATGCTCGCGTGCGTATTCGATTATTTCAAAGGCAATCAGGCCGTTTTTTCGGTCAACCTCACCTTTGAGGATATCGTCAACAACGACGTGACGGCGTTTTTCTTCAACTCCATCGAAAAATACGCCCTGCAGGGAAGAATCATCATCGAGCTGGTTGAAACCGAACAAATCGATGCGGCACACAGCGAAACCGGCCGTTTTATCGAACGGGCAAAAGCGTTAGGATGCCGCATCTCGATTGACGATTTCGGAAGCGGCTATTCCAATTTCAATTACCTCGTAAGCATCGGGGTTGATTACTTGAAAATCGACGGAAGCCTTATCCAAAATATCGATACCGATCCCAATGCTTTCATCACGGTCAAAGCGATCGTGTCGCTGGCTCAGGCGATGGGTATCGAAATCGTGGCCGAATTCGTCCATTCGCAAAGCGTCATGGAACGCGTCGTATCGCTGGGAATCGAATTCATGCAGGGATACCACCTGCACGAGCCCGAGCCGCTGGAGACACTCCTCCTCTGACAGTACTAGAGCTTGTTGACAATCGTTTTGATTTCGTTGACCAGCGCCTGCTGACGGTTGTAGATGTATTCGATGAGATAACTCTCGTAAGGTTCTTCGAGATCGAGAATAACGACGAGCTTCGTAAAATCGTCCTCTTTTTGGAGATACTGTATTTTCCCCGATACGGCCATCGGGACCATCCCCCCCTCAAAACGGGCAATAGGCAGGTTAAACTGCAGCATAACCGACGTCCCTACGTCCGGCGGAGTCTTACCGCTCCCGATACGGCACGCAATCGATTTGATCGAAATATCCAGAATCGTCCCAGCACTCACGTTTTTGGGTGAAGTCAGCGTTACATGCATCCGGTGGTCGCTCTGGATGCGGATGTACTGCCGGTTGTTGGCAGAAGCCTCGAGCGGCTGAAACTGGGAGAGGACGGCGATTTTTTTGCCGACGTCGACGATTTTGATGTCGGATTGGAGGTCGAAAGGGAAACCGGGGGACTGGATGACGGTATGCCCTTCGAGCTTCATCGCATATCCCTGTATTTTTTCGATCGCAAGGTACGCCAATCCCTCGGATAGTTTGACCAGTCGTGCAGGGGTGCTGATCCGGATCCCTTTGTAAAAATTCAAAAGCTTGATGGGAGTTTTGTTCAGCATCAGTTTCTCGAGATAATACAGCGCCTCTTCGGTATCGTCCAAAACCCCTTCTCCCACGCTGATTTCGTGATGTACAAGGTTCGCGATATCGGCGGAGAGGAGGTTTTTTTGATGAATGTTGTCGATGATGCGGATTGCTTTGTCCAGTTCCGAACCTTTCATGTCGATCACGAACGAATTGAGCACGGGGACATTCCCCTCGATGTTCACGTGGGCGCTGACGTCGTGGTGGAACCGCTCCAGCGTCTCTTTGAGTTCATCGAGTCCGGCGCGCTCGTGCATAACCGTAAAAACATTTTTATGCCACTGTGCGATCTGGGCATCGCGACCGAAATAGCTTTTCGCCCGGGCGAGGATCTCTTTGTACAGTTCGTGGTAGAGATGCTCGCCGTTGAGCGCGATGATTTTATCGCTGTTTTCGACATGCACCATGATGACCGGGATCGATTCGTTTTCTTTTTTGTGGACGACAAAGGCATCTTTGAGCCGTTCGATAAACTCCATCCGGTTGTGAATCCGCTGTTCGCAGCTTTGCAAGGGAGCTTTGAGCGGAATCATCGCAATGAGCGTTTCATTCCCTTTAAGCGGATGGGTATTGACGAAATAGGCTTTTTGCCCTTCCAGAACGCTCTCGATCTCCACTACTTTCTGGTTCGATCCGGGCTGAGCCATCATTACGGCAAGATCGCTGTCGGCGATGAAACGGTCGAATTCGTCAAGGCGGCTGATGCCGAAGTGGTGTTTGAGCAGTTCATTCACGTATGCGCTTTTACCGTTTTTGCAGATACAGAACAACGTATTGGAATGTTCGGTTATATGGCGCTGGAAACCGTGGATCACCGCATCATTGTAAGCACGGACAAGAACGGGGAAAATTCCCGCGAGGGCGCTATGGAATTCTTCGGCGTCGGCAGCAAAGGGGACGACACCCCACGCGCGCAGCCTCATCGCCCCCCGCAGGACGTCGTTATCATTGCAGTCAGGGGCCATAACGAGGGTTTCAAGGCGATGTATTGAGGCGAGAACATTGCCCAGCGAAGGGGATATCAGGCGCGGTGTCGGCAGGCATACGATCATCAGGTGGTATTCGCCGTGAGCTTTTGCCGCCTGCGAGGGGGTGATAAACGTAACGTTGCGGAACAGAGCCGCCGCCGCTTTGGCAAAAGGGATTTCGCTCCCCTCTTCCTGTATCACGGCCAGATCGAAATGTCTGGCGTATTTTGCGATTTTTTCCTTGGACACTCATTCACCCGGCGATATAAATTATTTACTGTAACGATTGTATCGAATCGTGCGGATGAGTCCGCTTAAAAGTGCTCAAAGCTCCGTTAAACCGAGTTTCTGATAGAATGTAAAGAAAAAAATTCAGGAAAATATTTATGCTTCGTTTTGCTCCGAGCGCTACCGGCGATATGCACATCGGCAATCTCCGCGTAGCTCTCTTCAACTATATTTGCGCGGTACAGCGGGATGAACCGCTCCTGATCCGTATCGAAGAGACCGACAAAGAACACGATATTCCCGGAAAAGAAAAAGAGATTTTCGACATCCTCGCCCTCTTTGGGATCGAGTACCAAGAGCAGCAGCTCCAGAGCAACAATCTGCGCTTCCACCGCGCCATGGCGCTACAGCTTCTCCAGGACAAAAAAGCGTTTAACTGCTTTTGTCCCCCCGAAACGCTTGAGGCCAAACGCGAAGCGGCAAAAGCGGCCCGCACCGCCTACCGTTACGACGGCGAGTGTGAGAACCTCCCCGCAGAAGCCGTCATCGATAACGAAAACCCCTTTACCATCCGCCTGAAAAAACCTTCCGAGCCGATCACCGTCAAAGACATCATCAAGGGGGAGTCCACATTCGAACCCGATGAAATCGACAGTTTCATCCTGATGCGCGCCGACAAGTATCCGACGTACAACTTCGCGTGTGCGGTCGACGATATGCTCGCCGACATCTCCCTCATCATCCGCGGCGAAGACCATCTCTCCGATACCCCCAAACAAATCGCCATCCACCGCGCCCTGGGGTATACCAAAACGATCGAATACGCCCATCTGCCCGTCATCCTCAACGACGAAGGGAAGGAAACGTCCGGGCATGACGAGGCTTCGAGCGTCAAATGGCTGCTGGAGGAAGGATACCTCCCCGAAGCGATCAGCAACTACCTGATCTTGATGGGGAACAAAACGCCGACGGAAATTTTCACCCTCAAAGAGGCGATCAAATGGTTCGACCTGCGCACCCTTTCCAAAGCGCCCGTCCGGTTCGACATGGACAAGCTCAAATTCATCAACCGCGAACACCTCAAAGGGCTTGATCCCAAAGAGCTTTCGCGTTACGTCGGCTTTGCCGACGAAGAGATCGGCAACCTCGCCAAAGTGTTCCTCGATGAAGCCGTAACCCTCAAAGAACTGCGGGGAAAAATCGGCGCGGTGTTCGCTCCGAAAATCGTCCCCGACGAATATAAAGAGGGGTTTGACGTGTTGCGGGACCTGACGCTCAAGGCACCCCATTTCGACGATTTCGAAGCGTACAGTAACTATCTTGCCGAACACAGCGGTCTCCAGGGGGAAAACTTTTTCAAACCGCTGCGCATTCTCATCAGCGGTTCCGAAAACGGCCCCGAACTCGCCGATCTGTATCGGTATCTTAAAAACTACATCAAAGAGGTGGCCAAATGATGAGTGGCATTATCGCGGGACTGGGCGGCATCGTCCATTCCCTTCTCACCGTCTATATCTGGGTCGTCATCATCGGCGCCCTACTCAGCTGGGTCCGTCCCGACCCCTACAACCCTATCGTGCAGATCATTTACCGATTGACCGAGCCGGCATACCGCGCTATCCGACGCATGATGCCGACCGTTTTCAACGGCATAGACCTTGCACCGATCATTTTGATCGTTCTGCTGAACGTGGCCGATGTGATATTGATTAATATCATAAACGGAATGGTGGTCGGATGATCGGCCGTTCACTGTTTCTGGGGGCGTTGCTGGTTTGTTCGGCATCCGCCGTCACCCTCGATGAGATCGCTTCCAAACCCCCTTCCCGGGAAAAGAACTTCCTCATCTGGCAATTTCTGAAACAAGACATCAACGCCTCCGCGGCAAGCGAAGCGTTTTACCAGATCGATACGGTCAACCCGCGTTTCTTGTTCGACTATGCTGCCAAAACCGACGAGAGCGAAATCCGCTACACCGCCGATTGCATGCAGAAAGTCTCCACCCAGCTCATGGCGATCGAGCAGGACGACTGCCTCTACCTCGCCCTCACCCCTCAAAAAGCGCAGATGCTCGAAAGCTACGAGCGTGAGCTGATCGCGACACGCCTGGGGGACCGTTTCGGCGACGTTCAATGGCTGCGTACGATGAACCATAACAATCACTTCGCCCCCTACAGCGACCTCGAAGCGTCGCTGAAGCTCTTCAACCTTTCCTCTCCTCAATACCGGCATGAGCATTTCAACCACCCCATCGATCTCGAAAGCCTTGCTTCCCTGACGTCGATGAACGGTTTTGCCCAGCTGGTGTACTGGAGCGTCACCGACCCGAAACTGGGCGAACTGCACGCTTCGCTGGCCAACGTCAGCGGCGGCTCTTACGGATTCCAGACCCATTTTTATCTCGGGATCAACGCCCTTCGCTACGGGCGCGCCGACAATGCCCATTTCCACCTGCTCGAAGCCAAGCGCAAAGCCCCTTCCCCGATGGAACGGGACAAATGCACCTTCTGGCTCTACCGTGTCACGTCGGATGACGCGATGCTTCGTGAGCTCTCCGAGAGCCTGGACATCAATATGTACGTCCTGTGGGCCAGGGAACGTCTGGGCGTCGAAACCGAAAACTATTTCACGACCCTTCCGACCAGCGGCCCCGGAGGATTCAAAGGGGACGATCCGTTCGAATGGAACCGTCTTCACCGCGAAATGGTCGCCACGCCGCCCGAAGAACTCTACCGCCTCGTCGAACGCTACGAAGGAGACGATTCGCTCGCCGTGCAGGCGTACATGATCGAACGGGTTTACCAGCCCTACGTTCATAATTTCACCATGCCCTACGAGCGCTATCTGCAAGGGATCGACAACGACCAAAAAGCGTTTCTCTATGCGCTCATGCGCCAGGAGACCCGGCTGATTCCGGGGTTGATCTCGCGTTCCTTCGCACTGGGCCTGATGCAGATCATGCCGTTCAATGTCGATTCGATCTCCAAAATCCACCCCCTCAAAGTCTCTTCGTATCAGGATATGTTCAACCCCCAGTTCAACATTCCCTATGCGATCGAGCATCTCAAACACATCGACAACACCCTTTACAACCCCGTGTTTAAAGCCTACGCCTACAACGGCGGCATCGGCTTTACGAAACGGCTGATTACGGCGGAGGGGGTTTTTCTAAACGGGGAGCACGAGCCGTTTATGAGTATGGAACTCGTCTGGAATGCGGAAAGCAGGGAATACGGCAAGAAAGTTCTTGCCAATTACGTGATCTACAAGAAGATCCTGGGGGAGAGCGTTTCGATCACTCGGATTTTTGATAATTTAACACAGCCGACCCTGTCTGATTGTTTTCGAGCCGCAGCGCAAGCCCCGGCCCGGTGACCGGTTCGAAACGGATCAGGAAATAGCGGTTCCAGTTGTTCTGGATCGGAATAAGCGAACGGCGGGGATCGTTCTCCTTGATCTCTTCCATCGAAGCGGGTGCGATCGCCCGCGTAATGGGCTTTTTCGTTTTGGAATCGACGTCCGCGACGTTGAGCGTCAGTGTGTAACCGTGGTCTTCCAACGTCCATTTTTTAACGTCCTGGTTGCGCTTTTCAAAATAAAAAGCGGCCATGAAATACTCGCCGTCACGGTATTGTCCCGGATAGACGGGGTTGAGATACACGGCAGAGACAATCGCTTTGGTCTCCATCGATTTGACGATGCTGGCGGTACGGAGCTGCTCGACCGAGCGCTCGTGGGCCTCGTCCATCGTGAACAGATCGAACGCCCCTTTCTGGGAACATCCGCCGAGTGCCAAAACGGCCGCCAGCGCTACAAGTGAAAATCGCATAATCGTCCTTAAAAGTGGTTCAGATACACTATCTTAACAAAATTTCAATGATAGTTGACTATAATATCCCCTATTTTTACTCGAGGTACGATTTTTGAAAAAACGACTAGCGGTTGCGTTTACCGGCCCCTCCAACAGCGGCAAAACGACCCTTATTCTCAAAGTGGCCCGAAAACTGATCCACGAGCACGGTCTGCAGGTCGCCATCGTCAAAAACGACCCCAAAGACAAGGCCCAGTTCGACGTTCCCGGAAAAGACAGCTACAAGTTCAGCGATACGGGGGCCGAAGTGATCGTCACTTCCCCGACGCGCACCACCTATTTTTCCAAACGGCACAAAGAACTCGACGAGCTGATCGCCCTGTTCGGCGAGTTCGACGTGCTGCTGGTCGAGGGGCTCAAAAACCTCCCCCTCCCGCGCATCAGCATTTTCCGGGGATCGATCGATACCGACTATTTTCCCTACATGAACGCCCTGGCGGTCGACGACACGATCGACACCGCCCGCTATACGGTCCCCGCGGGGATCGATCTGCTCGATCTCAACAACCCCGATCAGGTGATCGGATGGATTTTAGACAACGCAAAGGTACTTGAATGAACACGATTTTAGAAGCGATCCAGAAAAGCGCGATCCGCATCAAACACGCCATCGACGTCAAAGACATCGGTTATTCGCAAGAACAGAACAGCTCCGGGGAAACGCAGCTTCAGCTCGATATCCAAAGCGACCTCATTATCGAAGAGGAACTGAGCAAAATCTCATCGGTCCACACCATCGCCAGCGAAGAAAAAGAACATCCCATGACGCTCAATGAAGAGGGGCGCTATTTCATCGCGTTCGATCCGCTCGACGGTTCATCGCTCGTCGACGTCAATCTCAGCGTCGGATCGATTTTCGGCATTTACGACGGCGGGTTTTCGGGGAAACGGATGGTTGCGGCCTGCTACGTCGTTTACGGTCCGCGCGTCGAGCTCGTATTTGCCCAGGACGGCAAAGCCTCTCTTTATCTGCTCCAAAACGGCGAATTCGAGTACGTCAAGGAGATCCGCTTGAACGCTAAGGGAAAAATCATGGCCCCCGGCGGTACGCAGCAACACTGGGCCCCCTACCACAAAGCGATGATCGATTCGTTCTTCGCGCGCGGCTATCGCCTGCGCTATTCGGGCGGTATGGTTCCCGATCTGCACCAGATTCTCCTCAAAGGCGGCGGTCTGTTCAGCTACCCCGCCGCAGCCGACAAACCGGAGGGGAAACTGCGGATGCTGTTCGAAGTTTTTCCTTTCGCCTTCGTCTTCGAAACGGCCGGGGGAAAAGCGGTCGACGGCAAAGGGCGGGTGCTGGAGAAAATCCACGCGCACGTCCACGACACGAGTCCGTGTTTCTTCGGCTCGTCCGAGGAAGTCGACGAGGTTATGAGTGTCTATGCACGGGAACAGTGACGTTTTCGAGCAGCGGCTCGAAGAGGCAACCCGCACCCTTCGGGCGTGCCAGGAGGAGAAAAAACTTGAAAGCTGCTACGACTGCCCCGAGTGCATCGGGTGCGAAACACGGGGAAAATACGTCCGGAGCGTGTACGAAAGCATGTCCAAGGGTGAAACCGGCGGGTTCGACTTTTAATTTGAACGCCAAAGGAACAAAAGCCCCTTTGGCAGTGCTGGCCGCCATGGCACTAAAGCTTGTCTCTTGCGAGACAGAAAAAAGGAGAATGTAACGTTAATGAAAAACTATATTACCACCCCCATCTACTATGTCAACGGCGAAGCCCATATCGGCCACGCCTATACCACGTTTATCGCCGATGCCCTCGCCCGCCACTCACGCCTCATCGGTAACGAGACCTATTTTCTCACCGGAACCGACGAACACGGCCAGAAAATCGAGGAATCGGCGAAAAAACAGAACAAGCCGACACAGCAGTTTGCCGACGAGATCAGCGCCACCTTCCGCAACCTCTGGGACGAGTTCGGCATCAGCTACGACCAGTTCATCCGGACCACCGATGCCGCGCACAAAAAAGGAGTCCAGGCCGCATTCGCGAAAATGGTCGAAAACGGCGACGTTTACAAAGACTTTTACGAGGGGAACTACTGCGTCAGCTGCGAAACGTTTTTCCCCGAGTCGCAGCTCATGGACGGCGGATGCTGCCCCGACTGCGGACGTCCTACCACCATCGTCAAGGAAGAGAGTTATTTCTTCCGTCTCAGCAAGTACGAAAAGCCGTTGCTCGACTATTACGAAGCACACCCCGAATTCATCCTTCCCAAATCGCGCCGTAACGAGGTAATGAGCTTCGTCAAAAGCGGTCTCAACGACCTCTCCGTCACCCGGACGAGCTTTAGCTGGGGGGTTCCGCTCCCCGAATCCCTCAACGAACCAAAACACGTCATGTACGTCTGGCTCGACGCCCTCATGAACTATGTAACGGCGCTGGGATACGGCACCGACGAAGCCAAAATGTCGTTCTGGCCCGCCAACGTTCAGCTCGTCGGCAAAGACATCCTCCGATTCCACGCGATCTACTGGCCGGCGTTTTTGATGAGTCTCGGGTTGCCGCTTCCCAAACACATCGGAGCGCACGGGTGGTGGACCCGCGACGGCGAAAAAATGTCCAAATCCAAAGGGAACGTCGTCGATCCGCGCGAAGTTTCCAAGCACTACGGCGCCGAAAATTTCCGCTATTTCATGATGCGCGAAGTGCCGTTCGGACAGGATGGGGACTTTTCGCAGCGTGCCCTCATCGACCGCCTCAACTCCGATCTCTCCAACGATCTTGGGAACCTGCTCAACCGCATCATCGGAATGAGTGAAAAATATTCCGACTTCCGCATCGACAGTGTTGACGTCGAAAAATACCACGCACGCGAACTGGGCGATGCGCACGCGCTCCTCGACGCGCTCCCTCCTTATCTTGAGGAGCTGCAGATTCACCGTTACCTCGAAGAACTCTGGAAAGTCTTCACGATCGGGAACAAGGCCATCGAAGAGCATGCGCCCTGGAGCAAAATCAAAGAGGGACGAACGGACGAAGCCCTCGCCACCGTCGCCCTCGTCGCCAATCTACTCGCCAAAGCCTCCGTCATGCTGCACGGCATCATGCCCAACACTACGGCCACCATCGCCGATGCGCTGGGATTCGCGATCAATACCCAAAGTTACAACGACCTGATCGTCAACAAAAAGCTTTTGGCCCCGTTCACGATCAAAAAAATCCCTCCCCTTTTCCCGCGCGTCGAAGAGCCTCTGATGAGCGAAGCCCCCAAAGCGATGATCGAGGAAGCCCCCAAAGCGGCCGAGCCGAAAAAAGAGGAGAAAAAAGAGAGTACGGTCCCCAGTGAAGGTCTTATCACGATCGATCAGTTTTTCCAGACCTCGCTTAAAGTCGGAACCGTCCTCGAAGCCGAGGAAGTGCCCAAAAGTTCGAAACTCCTGAAGCTTCAGGTCGATCTGGGCGAAGAGACGCCCCGCCAGATCATCGCGGGGATCCGCGAATACTACTCCGCCGAATCGCTGGTGGGAACACAGGTGTGCGTCGTTGCCAACCTCAAACCCGCGAAGCTTATGGGAATGCTCTCGGAGGGGATGATCCTCGCGGCCAAAGACACTGAGGGACTCTGCCTCGTACGTCCCGAAAAACCACGCACGAGCGGAAGTTCGATTGGATGAGGCTTGAAAATATCCTCGCACTGACGCAGGGAAACCTCCTGGGGGCACCGACCGTCAGCATCTTTGAGAATGTCGTCTTCGACCCTTCCAAAGTGAAGCGGGGATCATTGTTCGTCGCCTATTCGGCCGACGAAATTCCGGAAGCGCTCCTGCACGGCGCTTACGGCGTCCTGTTCGACCGCCCGACCCAGATCGCCGACAGTGAAGTTGCGTGGATCAAAGTCGAAAACATCGATGCGGCACTCAAAAAGCTGCTCCGTTTCTATCTGCTCGAAAAAGAGCTGCAAGTTTATGCCTGCGATCCCATTACACTGCACCTCTCCACGATGATCACTACCCCGCCCTCCTTTTGCAATGTGGAGGGGAGCATGCGCGAAGTGTGGGAAAAACTGTGGCCTCTGGAAAAAAAAGCGATCGTGCTATTCTCTCCGACGCTGACCGATCCCGATATCTTCATCGAGCACTCGCAACTGATCCGGGCGCAGGAAAATACGATCACCATCATCGAGCAGACCCTTTTCGAAACCTCTTTCATCCACAACGACACGTTTTACGAGCGACAGATGCTCTCGCCGTTTTTCATCCCCTATCTTGAGCACCTGCTGTTTTTTTACACGTTTCTGCGGATCCCGTTTCAGATTCGGGGGTTCAGCAAGATGGGCCACTTTATCCCCGTTTTTACCAACGCGCGGATGGAGATCAAAGAATTCGGAACGAGCGAGCGGGTCGTCATTTTCGAACCGTTACTCGAACTGATCGACGAACAGATCGATTTTCTCGACGCGCAGGCTTCCTGGGCAAAAATCATCTGTCTTCTTCCCGAAACGATGCGCTCGGCGCTCACCATCGGCGTCGACAACATCCTCTTTTACCGCTACCCCGAAGAGATCATTGCCCTCCTTCAAAGCAGGGATTTTCATTTTGCCCTGGTCGCCGGAGTGGATAAAAGTGTTCTTCGACCGTCGCGCTCGTCGATGAAGCAGCTCGAACTCGATTTTTTTTAGGAGAGGGGGGGAACGGACTCGGCATAATAAACGTACCGGTTTCTTCCCTCATTTTTTGCACGGTAGAGTGCTTCATCGGCATGTTTGAGAAGCGTTTCGGGGGTTGTTTTCCCCGTTTTCACAGCAATTCCTATACTGATCGTCACAAATTCCGCTGCACTGGAGTATTCATGGGGAATTTGCAATCTCCTCACCGCTTCGAGGAGATGGTGGGCAACCGTCTCGCTTCCCTCATAATCGATCGATTCGAGCAAAACGACGAACTCTTCCCCCCCATAACGGGCAACAATGTCGCCGGGGCGCTTTAACACGGCGTTGAGAGCGGCGGCGATCCGGATCAGACACTCATCCCCTTTGCCGTGGCCGTAGTGGTCGTTGTAGTTTTTGAAAAAATCGACGTCGATCATCATGACCGACAGAGCCCGATTTTCCCGCTCGCTGTCGCGAAATCTCTTGAGATACGTTTCATCAAACGCGCGGCGGTTGGCGATATGGGTGAGACCGTCCACCATCGAGAGCTCTTCGAGCAGATCGTTTTTGAGTTTCATGTCGACGATGGTTTTCACCCGTAACCTGACGATCGCGGGATAAAAAGGCTTCGAGATGTAATCGACCGCACCGAGATTGAATCCGTGTTCCTCATCTTCGGGAGAGTTTCGGGCGGTGACGAAGATAATCGGAATTTCTTTGGTCTGGGGTAGATTCTTAAGCGCTTTACACACCGCATACCCGTCCATCCCCGGCATTTCGATGTCGAGGAGGATCACGTCGGGACGTTCGGCACTTTGGGCGATTGCGAGGGCATCTTCCCCGTTTGTCGCCGCCTGGATTTCGTAGTCGTCGCAAAGCAAATCGTACAAAACCGAGATATTGGTGCTCATGTCATCAACGATCAGGATCGTCGCTTTTTTATTAATCATACTCATATTTTCCACTCTTTCATCTGTTTTAACGCCTGAGGATAGGCGAATCGGTCCATCTCCCTGTGCCATTGCTCAAGGCGTTCCTCTTCAACTCTCCCCGACAACCATTGCCGCAGTTGCTTTGTTTTCCGAGCGTCGGTGATTTTAAAGTTTTCGCAGTTACGGAGGGTCTCTTCGAACAGCGCCTTCCCCTCGGACTCACCCAAAAACGCCCCTTCCTCTTCCTCCCGGATCAGTGGGATGAGGGTGAGGGTAAGCTCCTCCATCGACCGCTCAAGCACCTCGATCTCCTCTACAGGGACCGGTTCCATCTCTTTATACCGCTGATCGATACGGCGGCACACCTCAAAAAGGGCTCCGGCTCCGACATTTCCGCTCACCCCTTTGAGGGCATGGATCAGCGATTTCGCCTCGGGATCGTCCGATCTGATTTTTTCGACAAGGGGGGAAAATTCCCCCTCCAGCTGTCTATGGAGGGTACGCAGCAGCATCCGCACTTTAGACTCGTCTTGGTCGGCGATGGTGCGCAGATACTCCACATCGAGGATGACGGTCGCGGTTTTTTCCCCTTTGTTCTCGCTTTCGGAGGATTCTAACGTCCGGCCGCACCATCGCGCGATCATTTCGTAGAGTTTGGACATTTCGACCGGTTTGCCCAGATGATCGCTCATCCCGGCACTCAGCGCCCTCTCTTTGTCTTCGACCGTCACGGCGGCGGTGAGGGCAATGATCGGTATCCGGTATCCCCCCTCTTGGGAACGGATCTGCTGCGTCGCTTCATATCCCCCCATCACCGGCATCTGTACGTCCATCAAAATCAGATCGAATCCCTCACGATCGGATCGGAACCGTTCTATGGCTTCTTCGCCGTTGTTCGCCACCTCTACCTCGATGCCGAACCGATGAAGCATCGTGCTCACCACCTCCTGATTGAGTTCATTGTCCTCGGCCAGAAGGATTCGGATCCCTTTGAGCCTCTCGTCGGTTTTCCACGCCGATACATCGTCTCCGTTTGTAACAAAGGTGCCGTTTCTGGCCCGATTGATGGCATTGAACAGCGCCGATTCGGTCACCGGTTTGGAGAGAAACGCCTCCATCTCGATCTCATCCGTACCGATCTGCTCAGGGGCATAGCCGCTTTGCATCACCACAAACGGATGGGTATGTTTGAGAATCCCCTCCCGCTCCAACCGGCGGATCTCTCTGATCGCCTCTTTGCCGTCCATCCCCGGCATCTCCCAATCCATCAGAATGATGTCGAATCCGCGGTTTTCGTGGTCGGCGGTGAGGATCATCCCCAGCGCTTCGTTGCCGTTCGTTGCCGTTACACACTCACACCCGAAATGCCCCAGCATCATTATGAGAATGTTTCGGGAGATCTCATGATCGTCCACTACCAGCGCCCGGCACGGGGATGGCATGTGCGGATGTTCCTGCTCCCACCGTTGAACCCCAACCTCCACCGTAAACCAGAACGTCGTACCGCGCCCCTCCTCGCTCTCAACACCGATCTCTCCCCCCATCGCTTCGACGAGCCGTTTGGAGATCGAGAGCCCCAGCCCACTCCCCCCATAGCGTCGCGTCGTCGAACTGTCCGCCTGAGAAAATGGATTAAAGAGGCGCCCGAGCTGATCCTTACTCATCCCGATCCCCGTATCCTCGACGCTCAATCGAAGCCGTGCCCTCTGCGGATGCACTCGATCAACCATCTCGATCCCTGCCGTGATCGCCCCTTTCTCGGTAAATTTGAGAGCGTTTCCGATCAGGTTGATGAGGATCTGGGAGAGGCGCAGTTCATCCCCCACAACGATCCCGGGAACGTCATCGCTTTGGTGAAAATAGAGCTGAATCCCTTTTTCTACCCCCTTCTGGCTAAACAGAACCCGCAACTGGGAGAAAATGGAACTGAGGGAAAAGGGGCGGTTTTCGAGCTGCAGTTTCCCCGCCTCGATTTTGGAATAATCGAGGATGTCGTTGATGATCCCCAACAGCAGTTTCGAAGAGGTGTGAATTTTATGGATATAATCGTGCTGCTGCGGAGGAAGATCGATTTGGAGCATCAACTCGCTCAACCCCAGAATCGCGTTCATCGGGGTACGGATCTCGTGCGACATATTGGCCAGAAACTGGCTTTTGGCGGCATTCGCGGCCGTCGCTTCCTCTTTGGCTTCCCGGATCGACGCTTCGGCTTGTTTGCGCTCCGTCACGTCATCGTAGACCACCACCAGCTCTCCCGTCGGGAGGCGATAGACGTAGTTCTCTCTCCATCCCGAAATCTTCCCATCATCATACCAGCTCATGGGGAAAAACTCCCCCTCTCCGCTTCGATAGACTCTGCGCATCACCGCAAGAAGCCCCATCAGCTCGACCGATGGAAAGCATTCGGTCACCTTCTTCCCAATGAGATCGTCTCCTCTGATCTTTTCAATCCTCTCGACAGCTCTGTTGACTTCTCTGAAGATGAAATCTTTGCCATCCTCAACACTCTCGTAGATGACGACCCCGCTGTTCATGTTTTCGAAGAGTTTGCGAAAGAGCGTCTCATTTTTTTCGAACTGTTCGCTGATTTCTTTCTCGGCGGTGATGTCAAGCATCGTCCAGATGATCCCCCGCTCGATCTCGTCAGTATCGATCATCACCCCCGAAATCTGACACCAGATGGGTGTTCCGTCTTTTTTACGGAACGGATAAACGAGATTGGCTTTTCCGCTTTTGCGCAACGCTTCGTAGGATTCCGCAAAGCGGGTAAAATGCTCATCCGAGAGGTGAAAAATCCGAAGGCTTTCTCCAATCAGCTCCTCGGGGAGGTATCCGAACATTTCGGCGAGTTTGCGGTTTGTCTCGATGATTTTACGCTCCACCGATCCCAGAAAAATCCCCACCGCACTGTTGTCCAGCAGCGCCCGGTTAAAATTGGACGCCTGAAGCAGCGCCTCTTGATAGAGTTTGTTTTCGGTGATCTCCTGATGGGTCCCCGACATGATCAGCGGCTGCCCGTCCTCACTCCATGTCGTCACCTTACCGCGATCGAGAACCCATCGCCAGCTTCCGTCTTTGTGGCGCATCCGGGCTTCGCATTCGTAATAGTCCAGCTCCCCGGCCAGATGCCTTTGGATCATCTGGTCGCTCCGGACGAGATCATCGGGGTGGGTGTAGTCGATCCAGGTCTGAATCGATGTCGGAGCGATCTCCTCGAGAGTGTAGCCGATGATTTGGGCCCATCGCTCATTAAAGATGGTCTCGCCGCTCTGGACGTTCCACTCCCACGTTCCGACATTGGTCCCTTCGATAATCCCATCCAGCCGTTTTTTCTGCTGCGAGAGGATTTCGGTCATCTCATCGGCCAGCTTCTGCGCTTTGTCCGAGAGGCGATACGCTGAACGCATAATCCAGAAAAGCGCGAACGACAACACTATCCCAAACCCCAGAATCCACCACGGGGTGTTGTCCTTTGCCTCGTCGTAAAACCCTTGCAAAGGGTGGAAATAGAGGCTCCACACTTTTCCATCGATAGTGATTTTTTTCTCGATTTCGAGCCGATCGGAGAGCGATTTACCAGGATGGGTAGCCAGCAGAAGATTTTCGGGACGTTTTGCTCCGTCGTAAATCTCGAATGCAACGTCTTCATAGCGGCTTCCCAATACTCCGTTCATCAGGTTTTTGATCCGGAACGGAGCGTATACGAACCCATGCAGAGCCTGAAGCCGCTGCGCCGTCGTCTCCAACGGCGCCCCACGGCGGAACACCGGCAGATACATCAGAAAACCCACCTGCTCATCCACACTGTTTTCCTGCACCAGCCGCACTTTTCCGCTCAGCGCCGTTTTTCCTGTTTCGATCGCCCGCATCATCGCTTCGTGACGAACCGGTTCGGAAAACATGTCGTATCCGAATGCCCGCTGATTGCGCATATCGAACGGTTCGAGATAGATGATTGCGGTGTAGTAGTCGCGCTTGCCGTGGGGGCGGACCGTGTAGTCCGGGTACCCCTCGGCACGGATCCGCCGTATGTGTTCATCCAGCTTTGCCGCAGGGATCATTTCGGTGAACCCGATCCCCTGAACTCCGGGAAATTTTTCAGCAATCTGAAGATCCGATACAAAAAGACGCCATTCGTTCCGGTTCAGCTGCTCTGAGGCATCAAACATCCCCACCCCGGCACGGAGCATAGCGCGGTAGGTATCCATTCGTGTCTGAATCAGCAGTGTAGCATGTTCGCTCAGCGTCTCGAAACGGAGCTGTTCTTTCTCCCGAATAGTAGACTGCGCGTACCCATATCCCCATACGCTCAGCACCAACCCAAGAACAAAAACCCCATACGCGGCTTTTCTGGTTTTGAAAAGATCTCTGAAGCTCTGGATCATGGTGTGACTCGCTTGTTGGTGTAAGTTTTTTCATTTTAGCCGTTCCATGCTACAGCTTCACTTAAAATCGATGGGGTTCTATGAAAGTCTGCTTCAGTAGGGATGTATTTCCCGAAGTTCCCGCCTCAGCCGCTTTTCCTCGGGCAAAAAACAGGCGACGAGAGCGTGGAATTCCCCCGAATGGTTCATGTGACGCAGATGGGCCAGTTCGTGGACGATGATGTAGTCGATGTGTTCGTAGGAAAGCTGCATCATCAGGGTATTGAACGTCACGATTCCCCGTGCATCACAGCTCCCCCACCGGCGGCGCATTTTTTTAAAACGGACGCTGCTCGGGCGCAGCCCCATTTTCCGCGCATAGTGTTCGATGCGCGAAGGTAAGGTCAAAAGAGCTTCATCGCGGTAAAAACGGTGGTAATATTTTTCAATATCAATCAAGCTTTGGCATTTTTTGAGCTTTTTTTCCAATGCCGGGAAATGCCCAAGCGGCACGTTTTCTCCCCGGAAACGGATCGTCTCGCCCGGACGGTGAACGTCACGGGTCCGCTCATGTATGCGCGCAAGGTGTTCTCGTATCCACTCTTCTTTTCGGCACAACAGCTCACGGATCCGTTGCTCGTCGCGTATCGGAGAGCGGACGCACACTTCCCCCTCTTTCGTTACCGTGATGTACGTATTGCGGTTACGGGGACGGTACTCGTAGAGGATTGCGGAGGTGCGGGCGCAAAAGGTCATTGGCAATATGGAATCGGGTCTCTCATGCCGGCCGCCTCGAATCCGCGCAACCGCAAACGGCAGCTGTCGCAGACACCGCATGCCGCGTCTTCGTCCTTGTAACAGCTCCACGTCAGATGCAGCGGAACGTTGAGGGCCGCCGCTTCGACGACGATTTGCGATTTTTTCAGGCGTACAAGCGGCATTTTGATGGAAATTCGGGTCGATTCTTTTGTTCCCAGGTTGGCCGCTTTTTCAAACGCGTCGATAAAATTGCCGGTACAGTCGGGATAGCCGCTGCTGTCCTCTTCGACAACGCCGATGGCGATCGCTTCGCACCCCTCTTTTTCGGCAATTGCCGTAGCAATCGAGAGGAAAATCCCGTTCCGAAACGGTACGTAGGTCACCGGAACTCCCGCTTCAAGCCCCCCGGTAGGGACCTCTATGGTGTGATCCGTCAGTGCCGAAGCCCCGATTGCGGTAAAAAAATCGAGATCGATTTCGTACGTGTGTTCGACGCCCAGATCGGCGCAGATGGAACGAAACGCTTCAAGTTCCTTACGGACCGTACGCTGCCCGTAGTTGAAATGCAGCGCCACGATTCCGTATCCCTCATCTCTCATCATATACGCCGCGAGGGTTGAATCCATGCCCCCGCTCATAATGCACAACGCTTTTTTTCTCATAAGAAGATTGTAGCAGGGGTATCCTTAGGGAGCAATGCAAAGGGGAAAAAGGAGGAAAAGCGGAGGCAGGCGACGGGGCCCGCCAAAGCAGGAATCAGACGATTCCCTGCTCGATCATCGCATCGGCAACTTTGCGGAAGCCTGCGATATTGGCCCCAAGGACCAGGTTGGTCGGCTGGCCGAATTCGGCCGCCGTCTGACTGGCGTTGAGGTAGATGTTTTTCATGATCTGCGCGAGTTTGGCATCGACTTCTTCAAACGTCCAGCTCACCATCGAAGCGTTTTGCGCCATCTCAAGCTGCGACGTCGCTACGCCGCCCGCGTTGGCCGCTTTTCCCGGACCATAGCAGATTTTTGCGTCGATGAACGCGTGAACCGCTTCGAGAGTCGAGGGCATGTTCGCCCCTTCGCTGACACAGACGCACCCGTTTTTGAGCAGTTCCTGCGCGTCGGCGAGGTTGAGTTCGTTTTGGGTCGCACTCGGGAACGCCGCGAAACACGGGACCGACCATACGGCATTGCGGCCGGCTGGATATTCGGATACCGGCGTGTATGTCGCGTTCGGACGCTGGGCGACGTATTCGCTCAGACGCGCACGGTTGACCTCTTTGAGTTCTTTGAGGAGTTCAAGGTCAATCCCCTCGGGATCGTAGATCATCCCGTTCGAATCGCTGCAGGTGACGGGCTTTGCGCCGAGGTGATAGAGTTTTTCGATCGTATAGATCGCGACATTCCCCGAACCCGATACGGTACAGACTTTACCTTCGAGCGTCTCGTTACGGTCTTCGAGCATGTATTTGGCGAAATAGACCGCACCGTATCCCGTCGCTTCGGTACGACCCAGTGAGCCGCCCCAGTTGAGGGATTTCCCGGTCAGAACCCCTTCGTAGCTGTTGGCCAGTTTTTTGTACATACCGAACATATAGCCGATTTCGCGGGCACCGACCCCGATATCACCGGCCGGAACGTCGGTCGTCGCGCCGATGTGGCGGAACAGTTCGCTCATAAACGCCTGGCAAAAGCGCATAATTTCCCGATTCGATTTACCTTTGGGATCGAAGTCGCTTCCCCCTTTGCCGCCGCCGATCTGCAGTCCCGTCAGCGCATTTTTAAAGATCTGCTCGAATCCGAGGAACTTGATAACCCCCGCATTGACGCTCGGGTGAAAGCGCAATCCCCCTTTGTATGGTCCAAGGGCGGAATTGAATTCGATGCGGAATCCTTTGTTAACCTGGATTTCACCTTTGTCATCGACCCAGTTAACGCGGAAAAGAATCTGGCGCTCGGGTTCGACGATCCGTTCAATGATTTTATGCTCGCGGTATTTGGGGTATTTTTCCATCAAAGGACGGAGCGATTCGAGGACCTCTTCGGCGGCCTGATAAAACTCGGTCTGGGAGGGGCTGGTTCTTTTGAGGTAATCGAAGACTTCTTTTACGTACGGCATTTAGACTCACTTTCTTACAAAATTGTAAGGATTATAACATACAGTGCAAGTTTTATTCTAGATATTTCAGGCAAATATTGCGCTATTTTTCAAAGCCGCGGCACGGCAGCCTTATGCTACAATCCACTCATGATAGAACTCGACAACCGAACCGACAAACACTACGAATTAAGCCGATTGGAAACGATTGCCGCGAGTCTTAGCGACCGCGAAATCGAACTGATCCTCACCGACAACGACGAGATTGCGCATATAAACCGCGAATTCCGCGGTATCGACAAAGCAACCGACGTCCTGAGCTTTCCCAGTGACCCTTTTCCGGGCGCTCCGCTGGGAAGCATCGTTATCAGCGTCGATAAAGTCGCTTCGGTAGCTGCGGAGCTAGGCCATGGCGAAGAAGAAGAACTGGCACTTTTATTTATCCACGGAGTGCTGCATCTGATGGGATACGATCACGAAGTTGATGAGGGCCAAATGCGCGCCAAAGAAGAAGAGCTGATCGAACGTTTCGCCCTTCCAAAAAGCCTGATCGTCCGGACGCTCGAAGAATAAACAGCGCTATTAGGGAATCGCGGGCTGTTTTTTAATGTATCCCAGTTCGTCGAGCTTGTTGTAGATCGCCGAAACAATCCCGCCGGTCGCTTCGCCCCCGTGCCCGCCGTGTTCAACCATGACCGTGACGATGAACTGCGGGGTATCGGCCGGGCCATAGGTCGTAAACCATGCGTGAGAACGTCTGAAATACTCCATCGAATGCTCGCTCTCGCGCTGCTTTACCCCTTGGGCGATTCCCGTCGTCTGGGCGGTACCCGTTTTTCCCGCAATCGGGAAACGGGTGTAAAGGTACGGCTTGGCCGTTCCGCCCGGATCGTTACATACCCCCCTCATGGCACTTTGAACGATCGGAAGAATCTTTTTTTCTGACGGGGTGAGGACATCAATCGGTTTGGGGGTGTAGGGATTGTCCGAAATCGTTTTGGCGATATGGGGTATCGGCAGTTTGCCGGTCGCCATCAAAGCCGTGAACTGGGCGATCTGCATCGGTGTCACGAGAAAATCCCCCTGCCCGATCGACGTGTTGAGCGTCTCCCCCTGATACCAGGGCTTGTTGAATTTCTTGCGCTTCCACTCGCGGCTGGGAACGGTTCCGATAAATTCATTCGGCAAATCGATCCCCGTTTTCTTCCCAAGTCCCATCCGGTTGAGCCCTTTACTCATCCGCTCGATCCCGACCTGCAGACTTCCCTTGTAAAAATAATCGTCGCAGCTTTGGGTAATCGCTTTAGCCATGTCGGTGCTGCCGTGGCCGCTGTGCTTCCAACAGCGAAACGCGCGGTTACCCAGTTTCATAGAACCGGTGCAGTAGACCTCGCTGTGTTCGTCCAGCAACCCTGACGTCGCATAAATCATTCCCATCCCCGTTTTGATCGTGGATCCGGGAGGATAGAGGCCATTGATCATTTTGTTGGTAAACGGCGCGTCCACGCTCGTCATCAACGCGTTCCACTCCGCTGAACTGATCCCCGAAACAAACGCGTTAAGATCGTACTCGGGATAGCTTCCCGCCGCATAGACCGCCCCGTAAACATCCATGACGATGATGGAACCCACTTTCCCGGCAAAGAGTTCGCCGATGTAGTTTTGGAGCCGCATGTCGATGTTGAGCACGAGATTACGGTTTTCTTTCGTCGGGGTACGCCCCAGTTCCTCGATCTCAATATTCTGGGCGTTGACTTTGATCCGCCGTTCCCCGGCAACCCCCTGAAGGTAGTCATTGTAATATTTTTCGATACCGTTTTTTCCGACGTGCCCGATAAGCTTGAGGGCCGGATCGGCATCGATCTCTTTTTGATTTGCCTTGGCCACGTAACCGATCAAATGTGCGCCGACCGAACCGTAGGGATACAACCGCTTGGGAGAAGGCGATATTTTGATCGTCTCGCGCAGGTTCATCAGCGCATAGATCGGAATGATCTTTTCGTGCGGGATAAAATCGACGACGTCAATGAACGAGTGGTTGTAATACGAATCCTGCTGTTTGTAGGTTTTGGCGATTTTTTTTGTATCCAGCCCCGGTATCATCGCGTTAAGGTAGGCGATTTCACGTTCCAGGGCCGCCGTATCCTTCCCTTTGGTAAGGTGCGGGGCCAAGGCGATTTTGAATCCCAGTTCGTTGATGGCGATAGGTTCGTTGTTACGGTCCAGGATCTCTCCGCGCACGGGAGCGGTCAATTCGCTCTTGATGCTGTTGCGTTCGGAAAGGGTTTCATAGTACTCGTTTGACTGGATCGAGAGGTGAAATACCCGTACCAACAGTCCCAGCCAGACAACCGCGAAAAGAGCAAAAAGGATTTTGATTCTCATATAAGGGCCGCCAGGATCAGAAATTCGACCACCATGTACAGCACCATATGCCAGTCTGCGGCGGGAACGCTCATCAGCAACACGCTATCGGCGATCCAGACAAAAAGCCAGTAACCCGGATACGCCAAAGCGACGAAAATCGCCGCACGGCACAGCCGGCACTGAACCACCTGTTCTATTTTTGGTATCAGGTAGCGTATCAGCAGCGCAAAAAACAGCAGCGTACTTCCGAACCAGAACCCTTTTTCGGCTTCGAAAATCAGCAACATCGCCGCCGCGAAAATCAATGCGAGCAGATCGTGACGGCTGAGTGCCTGGTAATAAGCGAAAAACAAGACCGCAAGCATCGGCGGAAGAAACAGGTACATGCTGCTAAGGCTGATGTAGACCAAAAAGACCGCCACCAGCACAAAGCGGTTTACAATGTCTTGATAAGGGAAACTTCGTTGCATACCGGAAAATGTTTGCATTTGATGCAGTCGGCCCAGATTTTGTGCTCGGGAATCGACTCTTTGGGGATTTCGACAAATCCCAGACGCTCGAAAAAACGCTGCTGGTAGGTCAGCGCCAAAACTTCTTTCAGGCCGAGTTTGCGTCCCTCTTCGCACGCTTTTTCGACCAGTTCGCTGCCGATGTTGCGACCGCGATAATTGGGTTCGATAATCATCGAACGCAGCTCGGCGAGATTGGGAGAGTGGATGTGCAAAGCGCAGAATCCGACGATTTTCCCCTCGTCCATCGCCAGCCAGTACGAACGGATGTTCGTCGCGATTTCATCGTTGCTGCGCGGAAGAATCACCCCCGATTCGATTTCAGGCGCGACCAGATTCTGCATTGCCGGAATATCCCTCAATGTCGGCTTTTGATAGACGATCGGACTCATACGTTCTCTTTTCTGAGAATGGCGTAGAGGGTTTCAACCACCGTGCCGACCCCGCGCCGCTTGGAATTGGAGACCATCAACGCCCCGGGAAACCGTTTTTTGAGTTCGGAAAGCTCTTTTTGGTTGAGTTTATCGATTTTGGTGAAGACTCTCAGAATCGTCTGTTCCGGGGCGCAAATCTGGTCAAGGTATTCACTGACCGACGCATCGATCTCCAAATCTGGATGGCGGCAGTCGATGAGGTGGACAAAAACCTTGATCTGTTCCCGCTCGGAGATATAAGCGGTGAGATTGCTTTCCCAGTCGCTTTTGAGGCTTTTGGCCACCTTCGCGTATCCGAATCCGGGAAGGTCTACGAATTTGGCGTTAAGGCGCTCCTGCGTATCGCGGTCGATAAACACTACATCGAAATAGTTGATCAAGCGGGTTTTTCCGGGCGTGGCCGATACCTTCGCCAGAGACTTTCGATTGGTAAGGGTGTTAAGGAGCGAACTTTTCCCCGTATTCGAACGCGCCATAAAGGCGACTTCGTTTTGTTCCTCGTTGGGAGGTGCGAGCTTGATATTCGGCGCCGACGTCAGGAACGAAGCGTCAATGATTTCGATCATTTCGCCTTCGCCTTCGGTTTTTTCTCTTTCTCCTCGAGGGTGAATACCATGATGACCGGCTCGCCTTTGGTGCTTTCGGCGACGGCTTCCCCTTTGATCGTGTTCACGACGACTTTATCCCCCTGCACGCGACGGAAATCGTCGATGCGGATCAAATCGACTTTTTTGTAAAAATGGTATTCGCTTTCATTGGGATAATAAACCGCCGTCTGCGATTTTCCTTTGTAAATCTCTTTGAGCTCGGTGACGATATAAAATGAGACATCCCCTTCCGCGACGTATTTGATCGGTTTGCGCTGCGCGTCGGTATAAATGGTCACTTTCGACGCGTTGAGGTCGTCCTGGCCTTTGGTCACCTTGACGTTCCCCGTAAAAACGGAAATCCCCTTTTGCTGGTCACCTTTGAAGTTTTCCGAAACGACTTTGAGCTCCTCGGCGCACAGGGCGAGCAATGAGAACGGAAGTAAAAAAGAAAAAAGTTTGATCATCGATAAATTCCTAGTCTAATTGGTAAATTCCCTGCACCGCATTGGCGGATACGGTTTTACGTTCGGTATCGTAATTGAGTCGGCGCCCGTCAACGCGGTTGGCGTTTTGGGTGATGACGAAAGAGCCTTCCGTACTGATCCGGGATTGTTTCGCGTCGTATTTTCCTTCCTGAGAGCGGAATTCGAGCCCGTCGGCGCGCCGATAATGGACGTTCCCCTCGACAACAAGAACGTCGTCGCGGTAAAGGGCGGTATCCGAACGGATCGTCTGGAACTGCGTTTTCGTATTATCGCTAAAATTTGCTTGCGTTATCTCATAACGATCGTCGAATTTTTTCCCCTCTTTACCTTCGAGGATATGATCGACACCGCGATGGGAAATCTCGTAAAGCGAGAATGAAAAAAGGTGTATTTTGGGGACTTCGGTATTGTTCTTCTCCCCCTGCGCCGTAGGGGAAAAATAGCCGTACATCCCCATCAGCAGCCCCAACACCAACACGAAAAAAAGGTTGATCGACATTTACAGCCACGGCTCCAGGAATTTTTCCTCTTCACCGTTAAGGCGGATCGTCTTTTCGATCATTTCGCGCACGCACGCATCGCCTCCGCGCCGTTCAAGCACGTTGGCGAATGACCGGATGTATTCGGATCCGTCGCTTGGGGTATAGGGCTGGGCCACCCAGCGCAGCAATCGGTAATCATTCAGATCGTCGCCGATCGCGGCCACCTCTTCGGATGAAATCCCCAGTTTGTCGCACAATTCACGGGCAACCGCGAGTTTGTCCTTGACCCCCTGGTAAAAATGTTCAATCCCCAGTTCTTTCGCACGGTGGGCGACGATCGTCGAATCACGCCCCGTAATGATGGCGGCATGGTGACCGAGTTTCTGCCATGCTTTGATCGCGAACCCGTCTTTGACGTTGAAATTTTTCAGTTCGACACCCTCGGAGGTGTAGATGATTTTTCCCTCGCTCAGACAACCGTCAACGTCGAGAATCAGAAGCCGTATCACAGCACCCCTTTGGTACTGGGGATACCGGCACGTTCGTTGACGCTAAGTGCGCGGCGCAGGGCCACCGCCAGCGATTTGAACGCCGCTTCGATTATGTGGTGTTTGTTTTTCCCCCGCTGCATCACGATGTGTGCCGTAATGCCCGCGTTGAACACGACCGCGCGAAAAAACTCTTCGGCCAGTTCGGCGTCGAACCCGCCGATTTTCCCGCTCACGTCAACCGCGTAGACAAGATAGGGACGGTTGCTCAGATCGATGTCGCAACTCACCGCCGCTTCGTCCATGACGACGACCGCGCTTCCGAACCGCTCCACTTTTTCAATCGGGTAGATCGCTTCGCGCAGTGCCTGCCCCAGAACGATCCCGATGTCCTCGACACTGTGGTGGTCATCGATATGGACATCGCCGACGCACGTCACGTTCAGATCAAACTGCGCGTGTTTGGCAAAACTCTCGAGCATATGATCCAAAAAACCGACTTTGGTCGATACGGCACTTTTGCCTTCCCCGCGGATCGCGAGCGAAAGGGTGATATCGGTCTCTTTGGTGGTACGCTTTTTTTGGATCATCCTATTCCCTTATGATAAACGCGCCTTCGAAATAGCCGCGTGAAATGAAATCGCGCGCTTCGGCCTCACTTTTGAACCCGCCGAGCCAAACGCGAAATAGTCGTTTGTTATTATACTCTGTATCTTTGATAATTGCGCTGTAGCCGTTGTAACTCGCATACTTTTGCTTGGTCGCCGTTGCCCCTTCAAACCGTTCGAACGACCCGATCTGAACGAAAAAGGAGGTGAGTACCGATTCGCGCGGCCCTTTGGCTACGCGTGCCATGTCGATCGTCCGCATTCCTGAGGGCTCGAACCCGAGCACTTCGAGGGTGACGGGTGCCGTTCCCGTTTTATCCACGCCGATCTGTTGCGCCGCGGCAAACGAGAGGTCGATGATGCGCGTTTCGACGAACGGACCGCGGTCGTTGATCCGTACCACCGTCTGCGCGTCGGTTCGGGTATTCGTCACCCGCACGACGGTGTTCATCGGAAGGGTTTTGTGGGCGGCGGTCATCGCATACATGTCGTACGCTTCACCGTTGGAAGTCGATTTGCCGTGAAAATCGGGACCGTACCAGCTGGCTACGCCGCTGAAAGTGTCCCCTACCCGTACGACGGTGGGATAATACTCTTTTCCCATCACGGTATAGGGGCGCATCGTCGCATGCAATTCGCCGTTTTTCTTGTAGATGTTCGACGAACTCATCGCAAGCTTTTCGGAAGGATATTTCTGAGAAGGCCGGGGCTGGTAGCTGTAAGAGCCCGTATGGGTGGTACAGCCGCCGATCAGCAGCGCCAGTCCAAACAGCAAAACTTTAATCATCAACCTTTATCTCCTCACCCTCTTTCAGCACATTCGACACAAACGGGTTTTTTGCTCTGATCTGATCTATCGTCATATTATACAGTTCGGCGACTGAATCGACGGTTTCACCGAGTTTCGCTTTGTGAAATTTCGTATTTTTGAGGTACGGTTTATTGATCGGTATCCGGACGTTCCGATTTTTTCCGATATCGGCATCCGATCCGATCATGTTTTCACGCATAATAGCTCCGCTGGGAACATTGTAACGTTTGGACAGCTGCGCCACCGTTTCGCCTGATTTGACCCGGTGCATCACGAAATAACCTTTGAGGTCGCGCGTACGGAACCGCTCGCGGAAAACGGGAAGTTTCTCTTTGGGAATATAGATAGGATAGGCCTGCTGGTCGGGGGGAGTCACCCCTTTTTTGAGATGGGTATTGAGACGGACCAGATTTTTTTTGGGCATTTCAAGCACCGCCGCGATCCGGTCGATCTCTTCCCCCTCGGGCAGATAAACCGTGGCGATCGGGTTATCGTGTTCCTTGCCGATCAGGGAATCGTACTCGATTTCGGACAAAAATACCTCGTCGGTCGCCAGAAGGGCAAGTGCGAGTACTTTGCGGAGATAACGGCGGCTTTCGGGTGGGATGTAGGCGCGTTTTGGGTCCGCCAGGACGTGTACGTCCGAAGTGCCCGCCTGCCGTATCGCTTTGTACAGTTTCCCTTCCCCGCAATTGTAGGCTATCAGGGCGAGATACCATTTCCCGAACATTTTTTTCAGCGCACTGAGATAAGCGATCGCCGCACGGGTCGATTTGATGTGGTCGCGCCGCTCGTCGACGAACTGGTTGACCGCCAGCCCGTGCAACTTCCCCGTCCCCTCCATAAACTGCCACAATCCCGCCGCTCCGCGCGGCGAAGAGGTGCTGACCTCCAACCGCGATTCGGCAAGCGCGATGAATACGAATTCTTTGGGGAGATCAGACTGCGCGATCAGCGACGTCAGCATCGGGATGAACGTCCCCGCGTTTTCGGTCGAATCGGCAAATCCGTTCATGCGGCATTCACGTCGTTTTTGATCGTAAATATCGTGCAGATAGGGATCACGGAGAAAAGAGGCGGGAAGGTCGAAGCGTTTGAGTACTTCGATCTTCTCCCGGTCGGCAGGATCGAATCCGATTCCATAAAGCCAGAGGGGAACGAACAGCGCCATCACCAGGATTGTTCTCATGCGTCCCCTCCTCATCGCTACAACGTCCGAAACAGAAGTTTCGCGTTGGCGGTGGTCAGTGCTTCGACCTCGTCGGGCGGTATCCCCAGAAGTTCGGCCATCTTGTCGGCAACGTATCGGGTATAGGCGCTCTCGTTACGCGTCCCCCGGTGCGGGTGGGGTGTGAGATACGGGCCGTCGGTTTCGATCAGCAGCTTGTCGCGCGGGATTTTCGGCAGAACATGGAGAAGTTTTTTGGCGTTTTGAAACGTCACCACCCCGCCGATTCCGAAATAAAACCCCTCCTTCGAGAGGCTAAGGAGCTCTTCGTCGGCGTTATAGCAGTGCAAAACACCTCCTACTTTCCCGGCATTCTCTTCCAGAAGAAGCACTTTCGCGTCATGGCTGGCGTCACGGATGTGGACGATCAGCGGTTTGCCGACTTTTCGGGCGAAACGGATCTGCTCCCGGAATACGTGCGCCTGCCGCTTTTTTTCGGAGTGTTTTTCCTCCTCTGAACCTTCCAGGCGGAAATAATCTAGCCCGCATTCGCCGATCGCGACGCATTTGGGATGCGCCGCATAACGGTCAAAATCGACCGATTCGAACGTCTCCATATCGTAGGGGTGAACCCCGACGGCGAAATAGACGTCATCGTACGCTTCGGAGAGTTCGACCGCACGATCGAGCGTGGAAGGATGGGCTCCGGGGATGATAAAGGCCTCGACACCGGCGTTGCGGGCCCGGGCGATCATGGCGTCAAAATCCTCGCGATAGCGTTCATCGTCGAGATGGACGTGGGTATCGATTATCATGCGTTCCCCTGTGATCGTTCAAAAAGTTCACGGGCGAAACGGGTCGCCTCTTCGCTGATGCTCTCGCCGCTGATGATCCGGGCGATCTCTTCGATCCTCTCCTCGGCCGAAAGTTCCCGTACGCGGCTGTCGCCGTCTTTGTACACGAGAAAATGCTGTTCCCCCATCGACGTGAGCTGGGGCTGATGCGAAATGACGAAAATCTGGTATTTTTTCGAGAGATGGCGCAGCACTTTGGCAACACTCATCGATTCCTCCCCGCTGAGGTTGGCGTCTATCTCATCGAGCATCAGCACACCCCCTTTTTCCTGCATCGTTTCGACTCCGAGGGCCAGCAGCGCGAGGCGGAGGCGGTTGAATTCCCCCGAACTGAGCTTATCGAGTTTCGTCCCCGAAAGTCCCAGAAGGGCTTTGTCCCTCCCAAGCGGATGGGGTTCGGCCGCTTCAAGCTCCAACGTCGCTTCGCGAAGATAGAGCATCGAAAGATAGGCGTTGAGGCTTTCGCGCATAGACGGTAGCTCCGCTTGCCTCGCATTCGACAGCAGAGCGGCCGTTTCATCCATCTGGCTTTTCAGCGACGCAACGGCGCGGACCAGCTCTTCCTTGGAGTGTTCGATCGTTTCGTACGACTCGAGCTCACGCGCCTTTTGATCACGATACGAGAGCGCCTCTTCGACACTGCCGTAACGGCGTTTGATTTCGGCGATCTGCTCGATCCTGTCAAGCACCTGCTCGACGTCGACCTCTTCGAGCTCGACCATCCGTTCCATCGACGTTTCGAAAACATGACGCAGTTCGTTCATCGCATCGTCGAAAAATGCACTGTCGGCTTCGAGCAGTGCCAATGCGGCGCTGACGTGCCCCTCGTGTGCAAAAATAGCCTCTGCCTGCGCAATCGCTTTTTCGATCTTCTCTTTTTTCGAGAGCTGTTTTTTGATCAGGGAGAGTTCCTCGTCTTCGCCGATCCGCGGCGCGATCGCATCGATTTTGGAAATCTCGTAGGCGGCGAACTCTTTAAGCTCCGAGAGACGCTTTTCCTGTTCTTCGATCACCCGCAGTTCGTCGGACAGCTTTTTGTGCTCGGCGTAGCGGGCGGCGTACGTTTCGACGATTCCGCGATACGCCGGATCACGGGCCGCGATTCTCTCGTCGATCCGTCGCAATAGCGCGGAAGGCTCGAAATCGCTGTAATCTTTGAGACTCAGATGACGCAGATACTCTCCGCTGATCGCTTCCATCGACGAGCGCGAAGTGCTCTGGGAATTGATGAAATAGCGGGTTTTTTCTTTTTTGACCTGCCGAAAAACGTTGGACGGTTCATTGGCGATCCCGTACTCCTCTTCGGCGATCTGCCAGCACACGTTCGATTCGCAAATCTGCGCATCGACGTTATCCAGGCCGACCGAAGAGAGGATGGAGCGCATCAGGATCGATTTTCCGCTTCCGCTGGGGCCGGTAAACACGACGAGGCCCGGATGAAACTCCATTTCGGCCTCTTTGAACGTCAGAAATTCCTTTAAATAAAACCGTTCGATCATATTCGGATTATTCTCCCCATCCCAGTTTCTCTTTGAGAACCTCGAAATAGTTGAACTCTTTGCGGTGGATCAGATGGGCGCCCGCTCCGGCGAGTTTGATATGGACGGTGTCGTTTTCGGTGATTTCGATCATATCCTGCCCGTCGATGATGACGAGTGCGCTCGCGTCGGGCGTTTTCATCTCGATTTCAAAATGTCCCGGCAGGACGACCGGACGCTGCGTCAGCGAATGGGGGCAAATCGGGGTCAGAGCAAACACCTGCGTAAGGGGGAACAATACGGGCCCGCCGGCGGAGAGATTGTACGCCGTCGATCCCGTCGGGGTAGATACGACGACCCCGTCCCCGTAATAGGTATTGAAGCTTCTGCCGTCGACATAGGTTTCGAGCCGAATCATTTTCGAAATCGACGGACGGGTGAGGACGATGTCGTTAAACGCCACGACGTGGGTATCGCCGTTGCGGCCGGTGATGGTCGCCTGGAGCATCGCCCTCTCGTCAATACGGAATTCCCCCTCGAGCATCTGCGCGACAAACGTCTCGAGTTCGGCCATGTCAAGATCGGCGAGAAAACCGAGTTTCCCCGCGTGGATCCCCAAAACGGGCAACTGAAAGCGGTACGAACGCCGCACCGCCGAAATCAGCGTTCCGTCTCCTCCTATCGTCACCAGAAAATCGGCTTTCTTGCACATGAGATCAAACGGCTGCCCCATAACGCCGATCATCCCGCCGCTGACGTGATCGACGATCACTTCGATGCCGTGCGATTCGAAAATGCGCTTCGCTTCGTAAAATATCTCGCGAAGCTCGGGGGTGGAGGGGCGAAGAAGGATACCGACACTTTTAATATTAGTTAATTTCAAGGTATGCCGCCGTCTTTTTTTTGCTTCTATTATAGCCAACTTCGTTAACAGGTCAAAATACCGGGACAATCTGCCATGCCATCCGTCAACATTGGCACCGCATAAATCGGATTTGCATGATACTTGCCACACTAACGTGCGATAATTCTTCCGACCGAAGCTATATGCACACAAGGAGACAAGGGAGATGAACATTTTACTGCTCGAAGACGATCCGCTGCTGGGAAAACTCGTCGTCGAATTTTTTACCGAGAAAGGGGATGCGGTTGAACACTGTCTGAGCGGCAAAGCGGCTTTGACGGCGATCGGGAGCGCTCCCTACGATATCTATCTCCTCGACGTCAATGTCCCCGATTTCAACGGGTTCGCCTGCCTCGAAGCGATCCGCCGCGACCAACCCGAGCCGATCGTGTTCATGATCAGCGGGGACCATGATATCAAAAACATCGCCCATGCTTTTGAGATGGGGACCAACGACTTCATCAAAAAACCGTTCGACCTTGAAGAGATCGACATCCGTATCCGATGGCTAAGCCGGCACACGCATCCCCGCCCCATTGCACCGGACGGCCCGGTCCGGTTAAGCAGAGAGTGCCTTTTCGATACGACCGCACGGATCATCGACTGCAACGGAAAGCGGATCAAACTCACCAAAAACGAATACGACGTCCTGCTTCTGTTGATTCAACGGCGGGGCGAACTCGTCACCCAAGAGGAGATACGCCGCTCGGTCTGGAAAGAAAAAGAGATCACTATGATCGGGGTGCGCTCGGTCATCAGCCGGCTGAGGAAAAAACTGTGCGGAGACTGGATCGAAACCCTCAAAGGATTCGGTTACATCCTCAAACCGCTACCGCCCTCCTAACAGGCGCATCGGTTTCTGCCGTTTTGTTTCGAACGGTACAAAGCCTCGTCGGCACGGGCCAGCAGCTCTTTTTTTTCTTCCGCTCCGTTTGAAAGCGCCGCTCCCACACTGATCGTCACATGTCGGGCCGCAGAGGAAAATTCGTGGACGATGTTCAGCTGCGCGATCGAATCGACCAGGTTGTGCGCTACCGTTTCGACCCCTTCGGCCTCAACGTCGAACAAAAGGATGACGAATTCCTCTCCGCCGTAACGGGCAACGATATCTCCCGGACGTTTGAGGGTATTTTTGAGCGTTTCGGCAATCTTGACCAGGCACTCGTCCCCTTTTCCGTGGCCGTAGTAATCGTTGTAATTTTTGAAATGGTCGACGTCGATCATCAACACGCCCATCGACCGCCCTTCCCTGAGCGACTTTTTGTAGTATTTTTCATACACTTCTTCGAAAAAGCGACGGTTGGGAATATGGGTCAGACCGTCGTACATCGAGAGCTCTTCGAGCAGATCGCTTATGAGTTTGAGCGCGATATGGTTTCGAACCCGGATTTTGACGATGGTGGGGTGAAACGGCTTGGCAATGTAGTCGAGCGCACCTAGGTTAAGGCCGTATTCTTCGTCTTTGATCCCGCTTTTTGCGGTGACGAAAATGATCGGTATGTGGTTGGTCTCTTCGCTGCTTTTGAGCGCTTTGCACACTTCGTATCCGTCCATTCCGGGCATCTCGATGTCAAGCAATATCAAATCGGGCTTCTCTTTTCCGCGTGCGATCTCAAGCGCTTCGAGACCGCTTTTGGCCGCTTTGATCCGGTACTCGTCCCGCAGAAGATCGTAAAGAACGGCAATATTGGTTGCCATATCGTCCACGATAAGTATTATCGGGCGTTTGTCTGTCGAATTCACACTTTCCACCCTTGCATGATCTCATATGCCCTTTGCAGTTCGAAATTGTCCATTGCGTCTCTCCACTCCTCGAGCTCGTTTTTATCGACCCGGCCCTTGAGTGCGTCGGCCAAGGAGCGCTGTTCGTCCGGCGAAACCAGGTTTCTTTCTTTAAGGGAATCGCTGATTTTAGCAAACAGAACGTTAAACGTTTCGGCGTCCATCGACGAAGCAACGGGATCGGCAACACTGTTTTGCAGGTATAGGCGAATCCACTCGCGCAAAACAGCCATGGCATCTTGCAAGGCGTCGGCGTCGGCATCCGCCGTATTTTCGGAGCGTTTGTATTTGGCGTCGATGCGGGTGCAGACGCCGCACAGCGCTTCGGCACCGATATTGCCGCTGACTCCTTTGAGGGCATGGATGCCCGCCCGGGCCTCCCAGTCGTTATGTCGGACCTTTTCACCTAGATCGGCAAATTCCCCCTCGAGCTGAGCCAGAAACATCGACAAAAGCTGGTGTATCCGCTCTGCTTTTCCACTCGAAACGGTCTGCAGATACTCCTCATCCAAAACCGATTCGTCCTCCGAAACCTTTTTGTACAGCCGCTCGGCCGACGACGAGACTCCCTCGGATGCCCGGCTCCATTTGGCGATCGTGGCATACAGATCGTTCATGTCGATCGGTTTGCCCAAATGGTCGTTCATACCCGCTTCCAGTACTTTTTCACGGTCCTCGATCATCGCCGCGGCGGTCAGAGCGATAATCGGGATCTGTGCATCGTATTGCCGGATGATCCCCGTCGCTTCGTACCCGCTCATGATCGGCATCTGAAGATCCATCAGCAGCAGATCGTAACGGTGCGGATCGGAAAGGAAAAGTTCGACCGCTTCTTTTCCGTTTCGGGCAATGGTAGGGACTATTCCGACCCTGCCGAGCATCATCGTCACCACTTCCTGGTTGAGCAGGTTGTCCTCTGCCAGCAGCACGTGCAATCCGCCCAATTCCGAAAGATTTCGTTTTTCATGCACGGATGCCAAACCAAGCCCCAGTGGCGCTTCACGTTCCGTTATGAAGGCAGCTTCACGCTCCCATGCCGTTACCGCGACATCGATATCGAACGAAAAGGTCGATCCCGCCCCCTTGCGGCTCTCTACGCTCAGATCGCCTCCCATCGCGTTGACCAGGCGTCTGGAAATCGTCAGTCCAAGCCCCGTTCCCCCGTATTTTCGGGTGATCGAAGTATCCGCCTGGCTGAAGGGGATGAAGAGTTTGGCGATATGCGATTCGTTCATTCCTATCCCCGTGTCGGCGACGCTGAAACGGATCAGAGCCCGATCTCCCCGCCGTTCCAGCAATGAAATATTCAAAGACACTTTTCCTTTGTGGGTAAATTTCAAAGCGTTGTTCAACAGGTTCGTCAAAATCTGATCCAGTCTGAGTTCATCGCCGACGATGATCCCCGGAACGTTTTCCTCCATCCCGAAATCAAGCGTTATCCCCTGCTCTTCGGCACGCTGTGCGAATATCGCGTTAAGTTGGGACAAGACGTTTTCGAGGGCAAAACTTTTTTCTTCCAGTTCAAGCTTGTCGGCCTCGATTTTCGAATAATCCAGAATATCGTTGATGATTTCCAGCAACATTTTCGACGAACGGTAGATTTTTTGGATACAGTCGCGCTGTTTGGGGTTCAGATCGCTGTCAAACATCAGCTGGCTGAGTCCCAGTACCGCATTCATCGGGGTGCGTATCTCATGGCTCATGTTGGCGAGGAACTGGCTTTTGGCGATGTTGGCGGTTTCGGCCTGCTCTTTGGCCACCATCAGTTCGGCTTCGACCCTTTTGCGTTCGGTGATATCGTAGCCGAATCCGATGTATTCGACGCACTCGCCGTTCGCATCCGAACGGATCAGAGAATTCCAGGCAATAATCCTCTCTTCACCGTCTTTTCGGGTCAACGCCATCTCGTAATCGCGCACGTCGGCATGGGTGGAGAGTTTGTGCAGCAGCGATTCGATGTGGGCATACGATTCGCCCGGATGAAACGTTTCCCACCAGTTTCTGCCGATCAGTTCCGCGGCGCTGTAACCGCTTATCCGTTCCCCCGCCGGATTGACGAAATTGCACGTTCCGTCCGGCGCGAGCCCTACGACGAAGATCGGGGTCTCCTTGATAATATTGGCCGAATAGTCCCGTTCGGCTTTCAGCGACTCTTCCATCTCCCTGCGCTCGGTGATATCGGCATGCGACCCGACCATGCGCGCCGGACGTCCGTGACGATCCCGTGCCACAATGATCCCGCGATCGAATATCCACTTGTAGGTGCCGTCTTTGCACATGACCCGGTGTTCGTTCGTATAGACTTCGGTTTTGCCGTCAAGATGCAGCTGCAAATCTTTATAAACGCGGTCGATATCGCCCGGATGAACCCGTTTTTCCCATTCAAAAAGATTGTTTGAAATCTCCTCGTCGCGAAAACCGAGCATCTCTTTCCACCGTTTGGAGAAAAAAACTTCGTTGGTCTCCATATTCCAGTCCCAGATCCCGTCACCCGATCCCTCAAGTACATAACGCAGACGTTCCTCGGATATCGAAAGTTTCGCGGTAATCTTCTCGGCCAGCTGCTGGGCCTTTTCCTTGGTACGGATGAGAGAACGGATGACGGCAAAGAGGGTAAACGACAATAGCGTCCCCAGCAGCAACACCAGCCACGGAAAGCTCGTCTGCGCCTCCTGGACGAAACCGTGCAACGGCCTGTAACGCAAGGTCCATACCCTTCCGTCGATGTCGATCCGTTTTTCAATGCTGGGAGCATCTTTCACGACCGAGCCCATATTCCGGGAAAGCAGCAGATTCGCTTGGGTCGGGGCACCGTCGTAAATTTCAAATGCAAGATCCCTGTAACGCTCCCCCAAAACGCCGCGCATCAGGTCTTTGACCCGGAACGGTGCATAGATGAATCCCTGCAATGCCGCCAGCCTCTGAGCCTTGGTTTCCAGACGCGCCCCTTTGACATACACCGGAACATACATCAAAAAACCGGCCTGTTCGTCGATCTGGTTTTCCTGCATCAGGCGCACTTTTCCGCTTGCCGCCGCAACCCCGCTTTCCGCTGCGCGGACCATTGCTTGCCGGCGTGTTTTTTCCGAAAACATGTCATACCCGATCGCCCGGCGGTTGCGTTCGTCCAGCGGCTCGAGATAGACGATGGCGGTATACGATTCCCGTTTGCCCGCCGGACGAAGGGCGTAGTCGACGAATCCTTCCTTACGCATCGCCGCTTCGTGCCGTTTAAGCTCGAAAGGATCGATCACGGCGGCGTAGCCCAACCCCTGAATCCCCGGAAAAGAACGCTCGATTCGAAGCATGTCGACAAACGTACGCCATTCACTCCGTTCAACCTTGTCCGACGCGCTGTAAAGCCCCGCCCCGGCATACAAAATATGACGGTAAGCATCCATTCGCGTCGTGATCAGCAGGGTCGCTTGTTTGGTCACCGTTTCGAAACGGAGCCGTTCTTTCTCTTTGGCATTCTCCTGCTCGTATCGAAAAGCCGCAATGCTCAATGCGATTCCCGCGACCAGAATGGCATAGGCCAGCGTTTTTTTGTTGAGTATCATTTCCCATACCGGCTTCATACCGACACCTCGCATTGCGGAACTGGGTTTATTATACACCTTCAAAGCGCAGATGTATCCGATTTTCGGTTGAAATAATCAAGTGCGATCCCCTCGCGCAAACCGTCGTCTACGACAATCGCTTCTTCATGTCCGAGTGCTTCGTACAATGCCGTCACCATCAATATCCCGGCAATGATAAGGTTTTCCCTCCCTACCCCGACATAGCGGGTGCGACGATCTTCGTCCATTGCGAGCAGCTCATCGTAAGCGCGGTAACATTCGCGGAGGGAAAGAACGTAGCCGTTGATCCTCGCAGGATCATAGGTTTCATAATCCATACCGTTGACGTAGGCCGCGATCGTCGTCGGGGTTCCGGCCGTCAGTACCAACATTCCTGAGGGGTCGGGAAATGCATTGCGGACGCACGCCGCGAATTCGGCGATTTTTTCACCGAGCTCGGCTGCGCGGCGAACACTCTCGGAGAGGGTTACGATCCCTTTTTCGATGCTGAGCGCATTACTTTTGCCCCCTTCGACGCGTATCAGTTCGGTCGATCCTCCGCCGATGTCGGCGAGTACGAACGCCTCGGTACCGATCCCCAGTTTTTTCAGACGGTATTGCACCGCCAGAAGCGTCAACGACGCTTCCCTCATCGGATCGATAATCTCGAACCGGAGCCCTGATTCGCGTTCGATCCGCGCAAGCACATCCGAAGCGTTGCGGGCGCGGCGCATGGCGGCGGTGGTATAGGCGACGATGCTACGGTTTTCCCATTCCAGCCGTTCCCGCGCTTCGGCAATGGCCTCGACGATCCGCCGCTGTGCGTTTTCGCCGATGAGGCCGCTTTCATTCAATCCCTCGGCGGTACGGACGATTTTTTCAAAACTCCGCCCCCACTCGTATCCGTCAAACTCCACAAAACGGATCGTGTTCGACCCCAGATCGATCGCGATCATGCATTCACCGTTATGTCGTCAACCCGTACCAGAGGGCTCCAGGTCTCCAGCGATCCTTGGGGAAGGTCGTTCAGTACGAGTTCACTTTTGTAGGCTCTGAGAAAGTCTTCGTAGACTCCTTCGATCCCCTCTTCGACGCCGAAAAACCTGACGTATTGGCGGATACCGTTTTCAATCGCTTTTTGCGGGGCTTTGGCGGCAATCTTGTGTTCGAGCTGGACGCAGTACGCCTGCTGCATCACGATACCGATGGCGGCATGTTTGTCCCGGACGGTCCGATAGGCTTCGAGTGCCGCGAGCGTTGCGTGCGGATCTCCAAGAGCCGCCTGGTGCTGCGCTTCATCCACCGCTTTATTCCACATTTCCTCGAGCTCCTGCGCCTCGGGGGTATCGTAGAGGAACGGAAACTGGCTCAGGTACGAAAAAGCGTTTACCATGTTCTGGGTATGGACCGCATTCCAGAAAAGATGTTTGATGCGGATCGTATCGGCCATTTTCTGCATTTCGTAAGCGTAATCGGGGAAATAGACCAGCACCTCACACCCTTTTTGGGCAGTAGCGTAGTCGCCCGCATCGTATGCTTTGTTCGCCTGGATGTAAAGCCTGTCGGCGTACTCCATGACGGCCGTATACTCGGCGAATTCCTTGAGAAACGGATGACGTTTGACCAGATCGTGGAAACGGACGTAATCGGCCTGGCGTATCACCTGTTTGAAATAATCGTACATTTTCCGTTTTTCGAACAGCTGCTGGATCAGAACCGTTTTCGCCGAAATCCCCCGATACGGGGAGAGTACGGCGCGCGCCTGCTCTTCTCCGTTCGGGGTCATAATCAGCTCCTGAGCCTTGGTAAACGCTTTCTGCCACCGAAGTTCCATACTGCGGTACGGTTCGGAATCCTGAAACGCCGGATACTGCGTGGCGAGCGAATACGCCAGTGCATACCGCTCTTCGAGAACGTTTTTCTTGAACAGGGTGTATTTTTCGTAGTCGCGCAGCAGCTGGTTGATAAACGCGTTTTTGCCCGGTATCGAACTGAAAATGTCGAGAAGTTCTTTGGCCTTGTCGCGTTCGCTGTTTTCGAGGAAAGTACGCGCTTTATTGACCGCATCGTCCCATATCCGCTCGGCCGTTTCGTAAGCCTTGGAATAGCCCAGCATCGGGTTGATCTCCAGCGCATCGTAAAACGCTTTGAAACGGCGTTCCCTCAGCATCTGCACGTACTCTTCCTCATCTCCGAAGAGCGAATAAACCCGAACGTTTCCTTCCGCCGTCCCGACGGCGAGGCGGTAAGGATCGGTCATAAACGCCAGCGACGTCACCGCTTCGCTCTCTTTGACGTATCGCTGGGTCAGGGCGTCTTGACGGAGAGTATCGTAAAGGCCTACGTATCCAAGCTTGGTCCCGACGAAAACGAAACGCCCGTCCGGACTGGTACACATCGCGGTAACCTCGTCGTTCATCTTCTGGAACCGCTTGATCACCTGGGCATTGTGCATGTCCCACAGGACGATCGATCCCTCTTTTTCGACTGAGAGCAGCCGCCCTTCGGACAGGAATACGATCCTCACGATGGGACTGTTATGCCCTCGCAGCTTGATGGGTTGCTTCATGATACCCAGATTCAGAACCTGGATGCTGCGGTCGTAGCTTCCCGTCGCTATCCATTGCCCCTTTGGGTTAAAAGCCACCATTGTGACGTAATCGGCATGCGGCGGCATCACAAACGCAAGCCGCCCCGTCTTGATAACCCACACGTACGCTTTGCCGTCTTGTCCGCAGGTAACGCAATAGCGGTTTTTAGGGTCGATGGCGACGCTTTCGACCTCTCCTTTGTGACGGCCGAACTTGTTGACGAGAGCTTTGGCGGGGATATTGAAAAGAGCGGCCTGGTTCGTCCCCGGAACGACCGAAAACGAATATTCGCCGTTCATCGAGATATCGACATGCGATCCGAAGATGCGTTCATGCTGTATATTCGTTTTGAAACCGCCCAGAAGGGCGTAGGTTTCGGCCGAAGCGATACGAAGCGAGTTTTGGGCATCGATCATGCCCAAATTGCCGTCGGAGAGGGTTTTAAGCAGGAGTATGGGCTGTTTGATATTAAATAATTTTAAAATCTCCATACCCCGCTACCTCCTAATGCTCTTCACTGCTGAGATAGCGGTATTCCTTGAGCATCGATCGGATGTTTTCCTGGTGCTCTTTCCCTTTGGTTTCGAGGTGGATCGTGACGTTCGCATCTCCGTACGCGAGGGTCGTCGAGGTTCGGTCGTAGGCGATATGGACGATATTCGCGTTCAGCGACTGGAGCATTTCGGTCAGTTGCATCAGCGCCCCGGGTTTGTCGACGAGTGTGACGGTCACTTTCATTTTCCGTCCCGATTTGATGAGACCTTTTTCGATAATGACCGAAAGCAGCGTGACATCCATGTTTCCGCCGCTCAGAACGGTCCCCACTTTTTTCCCGTTGAGCTCGGGAAGTTTGCCGTGGAGCAATGCTGCGACACCGGCCGCCCCGGCTCCTTCGACGACCAGTTTCTGACGTTCGAGCAGGAACAAGATCGCATTAGCGATCTCTTCGTCATCGACCGTAACGATCTGATCCACCGTTTCCAGGATATGCCCCAGTGTCACTTCGGACGTGTCGCGCACGGCAATCCCGTCGGCAATAGTACGCACCGCGGTGCTGTCGATCGCTTTTTTGGCGTCAAACGACTCTTTCATCGCGGGAGCCCCCTGCGCGCTCACCCCGATCACCCGTATGCGCGGGTCGAGCGCCTTGATTGCCGACGCCATCCCCGAGATGAGTCCGCCGCCGCCGACGGGGATCACGACCGCGTCCAGATCAGCGATCGTTCCGATCATCTCCAGCGCGATGGTTCCCTGCCCGGCCATGACCGCCTCGTCTGCAAAGGGGTGGACGAAGACCATGCCGTGCTCGCGGCCGTAGGTCGAAGCGTAGGCATAGGCTTCGTCGTAATTGCTCCCCGCAAGGATAACTTCCGCACCGTAATAGCGTACCCCGTTAATCTTGGTAAGCGGGGTCGACTCGGGCATGACGATCAGGGCGCGGATTCCGAATATCTGCGCCGCCATGGCGACGCCCTGCGCATGGTTCCCAGCGCTGGCGGCGATCACGCCGCGGGAGCGTTCTTCATCGCTCAGGGTCGCGATTTTGTTGTAGGCGCCTCGGATCTTGAATGCACCGGTGACCTGAAGGTTCTCTTTTTTGAGATAAATTTCACATCCGCTCTCTTCGCTGAGTCTGGGGGCGTACGCAAACGGGGTTTCAACAACGGTTCCCCGGATCCGCCGGGCGGCTTCGTGGATAGTGGCTAAATCGATCAATGGTTCCCTTTAGGCGTGGATCATGCGGTGCTCGACCATCGAGCAGTGGTTTTGCACCACTTTCATCCCCGCATTGCGCGCTTTTTGCGCGGCATCGTTATTGACGATCCCTTTCTGGGCCCAGAACACTTTGACATCGCCGCGTTTGATGCACTCGTCGGCAACCGCGTCCAAAGCATCGGGTTTACGGAAGATATTGACCATATCGACCGCGCAGGGGATCTCGGCGAGCGAACGGTATACCTTTTCTCCCAAAATGGTCTCTTCTTTCGGATAGACGGGGATGATCGTATATCCGGCGTTTTTGAGATACTCGGCGACGCGGTAGCTGTCTTTGGTCGAATCGGGAGAGAGTCCCAGAACCGCGATCGTTTTGACGTCTTCTAAAATCGCTTTGATTTCGTCATTGGTTGCATTGACGGTGGGAAATTGGCATTCCATATCGTATCCTCGGCACATATAGTTAGTTTCCCATTATACCAAAATCCGTGCATGACGCGCTAGCGATGTCCGCTTCGCCCCGGCGTTTGCCACGCAATTGCAACAGTATTTGCGGATAATTTCGCATCCACAATCAGGAGCAGCCATGTCAGGACAGGAACTGACCTTCGGTGAGCACGAATTCATCGTCTCCAAAACAGACACTTCGGGGAAAATCGTCTACGGTAACGAACTTTTCATCAAAATGTCGGGGTATGCCGAGCATGAACTTCTGGGTGCACCCCATAACATTCTGCGTCACCCCGATATGCCCGCTACCGTATATAAATACCTCTGGCAGACAATCCGGAAAAAAGAGGAGGTATTCGCCTACGTCGTCAACCGAACCAAAAACGGCGACTATTACTGGGTAATGGCCCACGTCACCGCCAGCCTGGACGAAAACGGCACCGTCATCGGTTATCACTCGGTCCGGCGCAAACCTTCCGCGCAGGCCGTCGCTGCCATCAAACCGCTCTACCGAAGCCTCCTCGAAGCCGAACGCAAGGGAGGCATTGCGGCGGGTGAAGCACTGCTCAAATCGACATTACAACAACACAAGGTCTCGTATGACGAATTTGTCCTCTCTCTCTAAACTCCAATATCTCAACATCATCTCGATTGCCGTTTTCTCGGTTGCGCTCGTTTTTGAGATCGTCACGATGGGTTTCGACTGGATACGGGTGCTCAATCTGCTCAATTTTGCCATCGCCTGGGCAATATTCGTCAATATCCGAAAGGTGCAGTCCACGATCCATACCGTCGCCGATGTGATGAAAGAGATCGAACAAGGACACATGGAGACGCGGATCACGAATATCGACGACCACGGCGAGCTCAGAACGCTGTGCTGGAACACCAACAACATGATCGACCAGCTCGAAGTCTATCTGCGCGACACCGACGCGGTAATCGACGCCATCAGCCGCGACCGCTACTACCGCACCGTACAGAGTTCGGGGCTCAAAGGCTCCCTGCGCCGATCCGCCGAGAGCATCAACCAAAACGTGATCAAAATGCGCAACAGCCACGAAGCGCTCAAACTCTTCGACCTTGATGCCAAACTTGCCGAAATCAGCCGTTCGACGGGGGGGCTCGACGTCATCCAGCAAGACCTTGCCACCACCATCGAGCGCCTCTCGGACATCGCCAAACTCTCGCTTGCCACCGCGGAGCTCTCCACCCAGACCGTCGGCGAAGTCGAAAACGTCTCGTCCGATCTGTGTTCCCTCACCGACCTCGTTCAACGCTCCAACGACGCGATCATCGCCCTGGGAACGCGGGCCAACGACATCAACTCGGTCGTCAACCTGATCAAAGACATCGCCGACCAGACTAACCTCCTCGCCCTCAATGCCGCCATCGAAGCCGCACGGGCCGGCGAACACGGACGGGGTTTCGCGGTTGTCGCCGATGAGGTCCGAAAACTGGCCGAACGGACCCAGAAAGCGACGGGAGAGATCTCGATCGCGATCCAGACCCTCCAGCAAGACACCCATGACCTCGAGACGAGCTCCGCCTCGATGAACGACATCGCGATCCAATCGAACGCGATGATGCAGACCTTTTCCGAAACAATCCTCCGTTTTAACGAAAACGCCCGGACAACCGCCGATCTGGTCGGAAACATCGAGCTTACCTCTTTTGTCACCCTTGCCAAAATCGACCACATCCTCTTTAAAGGGCGCACCTACGATTCGGTTTATACCCGTAAGGCCGCGGGGACGTTCTTCGACCACCACAGCTGCCGGTTCGGTAAATGGTACGAAGGGGAGATAGGACGCTCCAAATTCGGACGATTCCCGTCGTTCGGACGGCTCGACCAGCCGCATAAAGAGGTCCATACCAACGCCCTGCGGATCCTCGAATTCCTCACCGACGTCGACACGATCGGCGACAACAAAACCGAAATCATCGAGCGGTTCGCCAACATGGAAGAGTCCTCGCGCGAACTCTTCGTCCTGATGGATACAATGCTCAAAGAAGCATCATAATCGGGGGCAAACTGCCTTTTTTTTAATCATCTTTTCACCGTTTCGCATCCGCGAACGGTGTATCATCTCATCCCTGCAATCATATTCGCACAAGGAGAGGGATGGTAACGGTACGACAGATGATCGACGAACGCCGTTTCATCATCCATTTTCAGCCCATCCTCTCGGTGCGTGGACGCACTTTTTTCGGAGTAGAGGCCCTCATTCGCGGCGTTTCGGCCGACGGAACGCCGATTTCCCCCGCCCTGCTCTTCGAGCGGGCCGACGCCGAGGGCCTCGGGATGGAGCTCGACCGCCTCGCCCGGCATCTTGCCATCGAATCGTTTCACCCCCTTTGGGAACGCAACAAACGGCTGCTGCTCTTCGTCAACTTCGAATCCAAGCTCATCGATTCGTACGAACCGGGGTCATATCTCTTCGACGGGCTGCTTAAACGCCACGGCATCCCCTTTAGCAACATCGTATTGGAAATCAAGGAAGACGAGATCGGCGATACCGCCAGACTCGAAACCTTCTGCACCCACTACCGCAATCTCGGGTTCAACATTGCGCTCGACGACTTCGGCGTCGGACGCTCGAGTTTCGACCGCCTCGCGGTGGTCCGCCCCGACATTATAAAAATCGACCGTTCCCTGATCGCGGGAATCGATGGGGACCATATCCATCGTGAAATCGTCCATGCCATCTGCCGTATGAGCACCAACATCGGTGCGATTGCGCTCGCCGAAGGGGTCGAAACCCCCGAAGAGGCCGCCTATGCCAAATACGCCGGGGCGACGCTGATACAGGGCTTCTGGACCGCCCGTCCCACTCCCGATCCCGTCTGCGAGAATTTCCCGCTCAAAATCGATGCGATCAAGACCCGCTGCGACCGTCTCCAGAACGACCGCCGCGCCCATACCGAATCACTGCGGGAACAGGCCGAATCGCTCTGCGAAAGCTTTTGCGAAACCTTCTCCTCGCCCGAAGAGCTGATCGGATGGCACGAAGCGTTCGAACCGCTGCTGTCGGACGTCTCGAACATAGAGGCCCTCTACCTCATCAACACCTCGGCCAAACAGATCGGTCCCACCCTGCTGAGGGGAAAAACCCGCTCATTTTTCGAACCCGCCGAACACGGCAGCGACCATTCGCGCAAAGAGTATTTCGTCCGTACCCTCGATTCGAAAAACGGCTACCACCTCACGGCCAATTACGTCTCGCTGGCCACCGGAAACCTCTGCTGCACCTGCGCCGTTAAAATCGAAATCGCCGACAGGACATACGTCCTGTGCATGGATTTTATCCGCTAAGAGTTCTCTCTTATTCCCTTTTTGCGAGAAAAAGCCGTTTTTTATCCATCCCCTTGACCCTGTCGATGGGGTATTTGGCTTCGTTTTTCGCCATTTTATCCACGATCGCCTTTTCGAGATCGATGTCGAGCTTCATGCACAGCCGTATCAGGTAGACGGCGATATCGGCGATCTCCTCCTGGGTATGCTCTCTCACCTCGTCCGGCAGGTTCTGGGACTCTTCTTCGCTCAGCCATTGGAAGATTTCATTCAGCTCCCCTACTTCGCCGCTTAGAGCCATAACGAGGTTTTTGGGGGTATGGTGTTTTTCCCAGCCGCGTTCGGAGGAGAAACGGGTGATGATGGATTGGATGTGTTCAAGGTTCATGGAGTTATCCGTCAAAATAATATGCGGATATTATGACGTACTAATATTATATGTAGGAAAAGGATTATACGAAAAATTTTTAGGGAGGAACAACTTTGGAGATTATATTGCAATAATCGCGTTCAATTACGAACGTCTGCCATCAGTTTCCTTAGCTATGCCCTTAAACGGGGTGCCATCGGATTTAATATCTATGAATCTGCCAGTAATAGTATCACGCTTTACCCACATCTCAATTCTTGGATTATATATTTGCGTACGATCATCTACACTACCTCTACGGTATCCGTTGCCAGTATTTTTAGCCATTGTATCACCTTCTTTCCCAAAGTATATTTTGTTCCTAAACAAAATAATATCTTTTTCTAGATGAGCTATTTTTAGAAGCAAAAAAGAGCTTTCCACTAGATATAGACTTTTCATGTAATAAAAATCAAGAGGCTACTTTTCAAAAGCTCTTTGTCTAAATACCGTCAATATGTGTACATTGTTCCGAACAACATGAAAAACGATGGTATAACCTTTATAGATCAGATCTCTGGTCGTTTCATTATCCGCATAATAGCTTTTTCGACATCGTAACGGCATATCCGATAACGCTGAAATAGCATTCTCAAGCTCACGGACAAAACGGTCTGCTTTTGTTTTGGAATCTTTGGAAGCGATAAAAGTATGTATAGAGAAAAGGTCTTGCAGAGCTTCAGGCTCAACAATTATAGAGTACATTTACGAACGAACCACTTTTTCGATGGCAGTCGATAAATCAACACCTTCATTTTTATGGAGGTTGTTGATCGCGCGCTCAACTTTGCTTTTAGCTTCTTCGAACGAAATTGCGGGATATTCATCACTCTCTTCGATAATTTCGATCTTATCTTTCGGCAAAATCTCCAATAATCCCATTAGTTTATCATAAATCGCGTCATGGATGGTCAGTCGAACGGTATGCATTCTCGTATCCTCCGTCATGTCTTTTTACATTGTAGCATTGATTGACAAAAAGCAATAGAAAGCAGGTACAACGTAAGCCGCGTGCTTTTTACCCCCTAAAATACGGGCTTTCAAAGGGTTCTGTGACAGAATTGCTATGCACAATCTGGCACACTATTATTTCCGCTTTTCTTAATCTTCATAACACAATCAGTCAAAAAGCAAAATATTAAAGCTGGCATGGGAAACAATACCCGACTTGCATTCACCCTAGCTCACTCCGCCTGATCCGCCGAAACCGATCAGGGGCATAGTGGAATTATACATTACTGTTGGTGTGAAAATCGATTAGGTTTGTTTTTTGTATAATGACTAATATACGGTTGCGACAGAACATAGATTTCACACTTCATTTTACTATCATCAAAAAAAACTTTAGCGTTCAATATCTTTATTTTGTAAAGTACACTCAAAAGATGAACCAATGTGATAATCATATCCTGCATGTGAGAGCCAGTTGTTTTCACCTAATTTAGGTTGCATTTTGTATAATCTTATCATATTAGATTAACTGGATTTTTAACATGAGCGACTTGATACAGCAAGGTATAGAAAAAAAACTCATCGAATTTGACGAAGAGCAAAAATACATCACCTATCTCCACCAAGGCAAACGCCGCAACTATCAAAACCCCGAAGAGAAAGTCCAAGCCGAAACTTTTTTAAAACTTGTCCTTGTTTACAACTATCCCGCCGAACATATCCGTCAATTTGTCTCCGTCCAGATGGGTTCGGAAACCAAAGAAGCCGATATCATCGTCTATAACGATGCAGAGTACAAATCTCCCCATATCGTCGTAGAGTGCAAAAAGCAGGAAATTTCGGAACTCGAATTTAAAACGGCAGTCGATCAGGGATTCAGCTATGCGGTTGCAGAGGGAGCCAAATATGTTTGGACGACATCGGGAATCAAGGATGAATATTACGAAGTCCCAATCATTAAGCCAAAAGACCGGATCAACATCCCCGACATTCCGTTTTACGGCTCGAAAGAGATTTTGGAATACAAATACGTCCGAAACGGGAAAAAAGACGGCAAGCATTATTTTGACATCGAGACGGTCAGCGAAGACGATTTGACCAGAGTATTCAAACAGGCGCATAACGCTCTCTGGGCGGGTGGCGAGCTCAACCCCAGCGAAGCATTCGACGAACTCGACAAACTCATCTTTTGTAAAATCTGGGACGAGCGCAACACAAAACGGGGCGAGCCCTATAAATTTCAGGTCATCATCGCCAAAGACAAGGAAGGCAACGATATCACCAACGAAGCCCTCCTCGCTCGGATCAAGGAACTCTACGAAGAAGGGCGGAAAAAAGACCCCGAAGTATTCAAAGACGGTATCCGTCTCAACCCGTCAAAAGTACGTACCGTCGTCGGCTATTTAGAGAAAATCAATCTCAACAAGACCGATCTGGATAGTAAGGGACGGGCGTTCGAAACCTTTATGGGATCATTTTTCCGGGGAGATTTCGGGCAGTATTTCACCCCGCGCCCCATCGTCAAATTCATCGTCGACACCCTCCCGATCACCAAGGATTCGTTTGTCCTCGATACGTCATGCGGTAGCGGAGGATTTTTGCTCCATGCTCTTGATAAAGTGCGGCGCGAAGCGGACAAAGCGTTTATGAACGACGAAGGCGAGATCGACAAAGACGACATCAACGACCACCATAAGTATTGGCACGATTTCGCCGAAAAGAATCTCTACGGGATCGAGATCAATGAACAGATCGCCCGCGTCGCAAAAATGAACATGATTATCCACGACGACGGACACACCAACGTCATCTCCACCGACGGGCTCAACCCTATCGACACCATCGCCTCAATCAACGACCGTTTCAAATTTAACCACTTCGATTTCATCATCACCAATCCCCCGTTCGGCTCGACGATCAAACAGACTGAAAAAGCATATCTCCATCAATACGGTTTCGGTGTTAAAGAAACGAACTGGCTCGATCTGAAATCAACCGAGGATAAGAAACGGGACAATCAGAGCACGGAAGTCCTCTTTATCGAGCAGGCCCACCGCTTTCTCAAAGAGGGCGGCTATCTCGCTGTCGTCATCCCCGACGGAATCCTAACCAATTCCAGCCTCCAGTATGTCCGCGACGGAATCGAGGATATGTACCGGATCGTTGCCGTCGTTTCGATGCCACAGACCGCTTTCAGCGCCACGGGTGCCGGGGTCAAAAGCTCCGTCTTGTTCCTCAAAAAATACTCTGCCAAACAAAGTGCGAGAATCAAGCTTCTAAAAGAATCGCTCAAAGACGACACGAAAAAATCGCTCGGCTATGAAAAAGAGGTACGCAAACTCGAAGAGAGCAAAAAACAGCAGATCAAAGCCCTCGATGCCCGTAAACTCGACAAAAAGAGCGACGAGTACAAAGAAGCCCGTGACGAGATTAACAAAGCTTACGCCGAAGCTCTCGAAACGCTCAAAGAGACCGCCATCGATACCTACAAACAATCCAAAGCGGCCAAACTTGCCGAAATCGACTACGAAATCTTTATGGCGATTGCCGAGGATATCGGCTATGACGCGACGGGCAAACCGACAGGGAACAACGAACTGGAATACATCGGTGCAGAGCTTTCACGGTTTATCGCTCAGGTCGAGAGAGAATAGCCGATGAGTTCGAATGTATTTTTTACCAAATGGAGTGAGTTGGAGGGAAGATTTGATCCTCAGTTTTACAGACATGATTATGTTGAAATCATACATAGGTTAAAGTCAAAATCTCACAGTACACTTGCGAAACTTGCTTCATTTTCTACCGAGACATGGAATCAAAATGATTTTTTTGAAACAACATTTCCATATATCGAAATCAGTGAAATCGACTTATTGGATGGAAAAATTCATAATATCAAGCAGGTACTAATTTCAGAAGCACCAAGTAGAGCAAAAATGATTGTTCGAAATGGTGACATTATCGTTTCAACTACTCGTCCTAGTCGAGGCGCAATTTCTTTAATTCAGACCCACGATATATTAATTGCTTCAACTGGTTTTGCAGTTCTGCGGAAAATTGAAAATTCAATTGTCAAACAATATTTATTCAATGTTCTAAAAATGCCATTTATTTTAAAACAGTTTGAGCAAAGAAGCAGTGGAGGAAACTATCCAGCAATTACTATTGAAGAACTTTCAAAAGTAATAATTCCGGTACCCCCATTGCACATCCAAAACGAAATCATCGTGAAAATGGATGAGGCCTACCGCCAGAAAGCAGTCAACGAAGCACGGGCACAGGCGATTCTGGACGGCATCGACGGCTATCTCCTCTCTGAATTGGGAATCATTGCCCCTGATATCGACGACAAAGCACTCTCAAAAAGGGTTTTTACCCGAAAAATGAGCGAAGTTTCGGGGAAACGGTTTGATCCTTCCTCTTATGCGGACGGATTTTCTTTTATTGATACCGTTTTCGATTTGGTAACTTTTTCGGATTATCTCTTCATAGATCCGTATAGTAAAATGGACGAAACTCTGGAAGCGACCTTTTTGCCGATGGAAAAAATATCTGATGAATACGGGGAAGCGGATACGACATTATCCAGAAATATGGAAGGTTCGAAAGGCTATACAAAATTTCAAGAGAACGATTTATTATGGTCAAAAATCACGCCCTGTATGGAAAACGGTAAATCGGCGGTTGTTCGTCATCTCCAAAACGGAATTGGGTTTGGTTCGACTGAATATTTCGTATTCCGGCCTAAACGCAAAGATATCAACATCGACTATATCCATGCCCTATTACGTCTTAAAGCGTTCCGGCAAACAGCCACACGTTTCTTTACTGGTACATCAGGGCATCAACGCGTTTCAAGCGATTTTTTCAAAACGTTGAAAATTCCTTTGCCATTTCTTGAAAAACAAAACGAAATCGCGGCCCATATCGAATCGCTCCGCGCCGAGGCCAAACGTCTCAGAGAGGAGGCGGCACAGCAGTTCGAAGCGGCAAAAGCCGAAGTGGAAAAGATGATTTTGGGAAATTAGTATGCTTATGGATCAGATCGCAGTCGAAGCGTTGAAAAAATTGACTGCCGATCTAATGTCCTTGTCTAACTTTGACGAGATAGTCCACATTCTCATAGAGAGTGCAACGGAAGTTGTAGAAGACGAGATAGATCGTACCCAGTTCAAAAGTTATATATCTGCTTTTCTTGAGCCGTTTGTTTTGATACGCAAATCTTTTTCTCCTGTTGCTCCTTTGGAGATGGAGAATGCTGTCGATGATTTATTAAAAACACATGATGTCGGGTCTATCGATGAAGGTGATTTGCTCAAAACCTGTTTTCATGAGCTTGCTCAGTATGATAAATTGGTGAAAATTGACGGGAAAATAGCACCTGTTTTGTTAAGTCAGTTATTTGATCTGATGACTGTTTATAAGGAATTGCTTGCAGTTCATAAGAAGTATGGAAAAGAAGCTGATTCTCTTGATCGTACGATTGCACTTTCCACAAGCCACACTCCAGAAAAAATGCTTGTTCCCCTCAACCCATATTTAAAAAAGAATCTTCACAACGGCGAGATAAAACCAGAGGTATATGAAAATATTATAAATGCCTATAAAGACGATCCATATGCGACTGATTTCGCATTATCAGCTATGAGATCGTTAGGTGCAGACAGTTTACTGGATATTGATCCCGAAAGAATCTTGGCGTTTGATTTCGCCAGTCAATTCGCCAATAGCTCTTTGCAAGTCCATACTAAAGACATTATCAAAAGTCTTAAAATCGCAATATCATTGCTTTATTTGAAAGATCATATGTATCAGAAGCTGCTAGGTCTAGAACATCATATACCACATGAAAAGCTGGCTGCCCATATTGATCTTATCTTAGGGTATGTGTTTGACATCGATACTCAAAAGAAAAAAACAGACCCGCGTAAATTTAAAAGCAAAATTCAGATTCGTACCCATTTTGATACCGTTCCATTATATGAATATGCACGTAAAGGCAAAGAAAAAGCCTATCCTGTAATAGAAAACACAGAATTCGTATACGAATTGCAAGAAAAAATCAAGGGTAAAATTTCCAAATTTTCACCTGTTCTAAAGCCTTCCGAATAAATATAATTTTCCCGCTATAGCTTAAAATCCAAGTACTTGGTGACTATCTTACTCTGTAGGAGTTACCTATGAGCCTCAAATTACGTGGCGTCCTTATTGGACAATATCAAACGACGTTTATTGATAAAGAAACGTCGGTTCCAGTTGTTAAACAGCGAATCCAGGTCTTGATCGAAAAGGCTGTCAAAACTGGTTCCAAAAGCGAGCTTGTTGATCTTACGATCCCCGCTGAAAAAGCCTCTAAATATGTGGGCATGGAAGGCAAACAGATCGAGGTCGATGTCTCGTACTTCGGACAATGCACCTTCTTCGGAATCTGAGTGCTTTGAGTCGGATTGGGTGCCCACTTGGTGGGTAGCGTAAAATATTTTCTGTAAATTCCAATGTCAGCTATGATGAGAAAAAATAGGAGTCATAGCCATGGAATTTA
>ENA-OSEO01000116-OSEO01000116.1-sediment-metagenome-genome-assembly--contig:-NODE-116-length-214554-cov-25.289695_pt1 | contig 214554 bp, 196 predicted proteins | sample MGYA00237883_ERZ534232 | MGnify/ENA metagenome assembly ERZ534232
GGCGGGCCTCCCACAGGCTTCGGCCGGGCCGCCGGGGTTGGGAACGCTTGTGGGAGGCGCGCCCTCGCGGCGATTGTCATTGAATGGTCAGGTTTTGATCTGTTTTGGCTGTTGGATGGGTTGATGGGCAATGTTGGGCCCGAACACTCCCTCCCCAGCCCTCTCCCTGAGGGGGAGGGAGTTTGCGCGATGCGGTGGGCGGGAGGTGGTTTATTCGCACCCGCCGGCTCTAGCATTGCCCTGTTCCGCTGTGTAAAATACGCGCTCCGTTGGGGCCGTAGCTCAGCTGGGAGAGCGTCGCGTTCGCAATGCGAAGGTCAGGGGTTCGATCCCCCTCGGCTCCACCAGGATTTCCAGCAGTTTCCGCGAAAGGGCCAGGCAGAGATGCCTGGCCCTTTTTCGTATGTTGGTTTGAATGGAGAGTCCTTGCAGGACTACTGAATTTACAGGATTGACTGGATTTTCTGTGGGATCTTGGGGTAAAGCCAGGTGTGTGAGCTCATTGGCTCTGGCAAAGCCCCATCGCCCCGGGGGCGGGCCTCCCACAAGCCTCGGTCGGGCCGCGGTGGTTGGTAACCCTTGTGGGAGGGGCGCCCCCGCCGCGATTGGTTTTGAGTGGACAGGGAAAGCCGACTGCGGGTGATGGGCGGGCTCGGCTCAGCCCAGGTAGCGCTCGAATTCCCCGGCCGGCATGGCATGGCTGTGGAGGTAGCCCTGGTAGGCGTCGCAGCCGCGGGCGGCGAGGAAGTTGAGCTGTTCCCCGGTCTCCACGCCCTCTGCAATCACCTTCAGTCCGAAGCGCCAGGCCATGGCGATGATGGTCTCGACGATGGCCACGTCGTTGGGATCGGTGGGGATGTCGCGGATGAAGGAGCGGTCGATCTTGAGTGCCTCCACGGGCAGGTTCTTCAGGTAGGCCAGCGAGGAGTAGCCCATTCCGAAGTCGTCGATGCAGAAGCGCACGCCGATGGTCTGGAGCTCGCGAATGCGCTCGGCGGCCCCCTCGATGTCCTCCAGCAGGATCCGCTCGGTGAGCTCCAGCACGATGCGCCCGGGGCTGACGCCGGTCTCCGCGAGGATGTTCTTCACCCGCTGTATGAAGTCGGGCTGGCGGAACTGGCGCGGGCTGACATTGACCGAGATCTGGGGCAGGGGCGGGCGGTTGGACACGGCATCCCAGGCCCGGATCTGCCGGCAGGCCTCCCGGATCACCCACTCGCCGATGGCCAGGATGAGGCCGGTTTCCTCGGCGATGTGGACGAAATCGTCCGGGTGGGTGAGGCCGTGGCCTGGACGCTCCCAGCGCAGCAGGGCCTCGGCGCCCAGCACCCGGTTGCGCTCGCTGTCCACCTGGGGCTGGTAGTAGAGGACCAGCTCACCGTCCTCCAGCGCGGAGCGCAGGTCGTTCTCGAGCTGCAGGCGCAGGTCGGCCGCCGCCTGCAGGCTCGGCACGTAGAAGTGGAATGCGTTGCCGCCCCGATCCTTGGCCTCGTACATGGCCGCGTCGGCCTGCTTGAGCAGATCCTGGGTGGTGTGGGCGTTCTCGGGAAAGAGGGTGATGCCCACGCTGATGGAGACGTACAGCTCGTGGCCGTCCACGGGATAGCGGCGGCAGAGGTGCTGGAGCAGCTTCGTCGCCAGGGTCTGGGCATGGAGGAAGGCGGCGTCGGCGTCGGCGCCCAGGCCGGTCAGCAGCACCACGAACTCGTCCCCGCCCAGCCTGGCCACCGTGTCCTCCTCCCGCAGCAGTCCGCGCAGGGCGTTGGCCACCTGGCGCAGCAGGCCGTCGCCGATGCTGTGCCCGAGCGAGTCGTTGATGTGCTTGAAGCGGTCGAGATCCAGGTAGAACAGCGCGCCGCGCTCATGGTGGCGCTGGGCGCGCAGCAGGGCCTGTTCCAGCCGGTCCATGAACAGGGTGCGGTTGGGCAGTCCGGTGAGCGGGTCGTAGAAGGCCGCCCGGGTCAGGTCCTCCTCCTTGCCGGTCAGGACGCGGTAGCCGAAGGTGAGGCCGCCGATGCCCAGCAGCCACAGGAAGCCATGGCCCAGGCCGAACACGAGGGAGCGCTCCCGTGCCTGGGCGTAGAGGGGCGCGAGGGGCACGGTAACGCTGATGCCGCCCAGCACATCCCCCTCCCGGTAGCCCTGGTGTCCATGGCACTCCAGGCAGGCGGCCGTGGTGAGGCGCGGGCGCATCAGCCGGTAGACCGGCCCGTCCGGACCCTCCGTTATGCCGCTCCACTCTTCGGCGCCCTGGGCGAAGGCTTCCAGCCCGGCCCACTCCCAGGGATCCGGGGCGTTGGCGGCGCGCAGGGGACGGAGGCTGGTGGTGTGGCCGCGCAGGCCGGGGCTGGCGAGGTGCAGCTCGCGGTCGTGGACCAGCCGCATGAAGTAGGAGCTGTTCACCAGGGTCAGCCGGTCGCCCCCGGTGGTGACCACGTCGCGCCCCGGGACGTGGGCCAGGAAGGGGTTCGGCTTCACCCCGGCGCCGATGCGGGCGTAGACGCCGCCCAGGTCGGCAATCAGGCTGCGGTAGTTGAGGTCCTTGTCGATGGAGGCGCGGGCGCTGCTGCGGGCCTGCTCCTCGGCCGATTGCCGGACCTGGGCGATGTTCCAGGCCAGCGAGGCGGCGACGGCCAGAGTCCAGAGGAGCACCATGGTGGTGGCCCGGGGCAGCTTGCGGGGCTCCAGGCTGGGTATCCAGTCAGCGGGCGGCATGTTGAAGGGCGGCGGAATGGGTACGGGAACGGCGGCGGTTGCCGCGGCGGTCAGGGCCTGCCCCGGGTTGGTCCGGCTGCGGTGTGGGCGTTGCCCGGAGGTGCCTCACGCGATTGATTCCAGAAGGCATCGGCCGGTCACCCGGTCCATGGTCAGGATGTGATTGTGGAACCATTCCGGAAGGGTTTTCAGCAGGTAGCCGCGGGCGGTTGACACATCGCCCCGCTCCAGCTGGTGGCGGGCCCGCTCCAGCCCCTCCAGTACGCGCAGGTGCTCGGCCTTGTGCAGGGGGAAGGCGAAGAAACTGTGCTCGCGCATCAGCAGCTCCTCGCGCTGGAAGTGGGACAGCAGGAAATCGGTGAGACGGCACAGGTGTTCATGCGCGCGTTCGGGAGTGTGCTCCAGGGCCTGCCTGACGCAGTTCATCAGCTCGACAGCCTGCGCGTGCTCGGCGTCGATGGGCTCGAGTCCGACGCTGGGCAGGCCGGCTGCGGGTGTTGGTGCCATCCCGGCATCCCCTTCGGGTCTATTTGTTTTTCTTCTTTAGACGCTTGTCGCCGGCACCGGATGGTTGCGGCGAACCTTTGGGCCAACGGTAACAGAAGAAATATCAAAAAACTGCGAGAGGGGTCATGGTTTCCTCGCGGGGCATGTGCTGGGAACCCAGCCCCGGGAGTGAGCGCCGCGCGCATCGGCCCCGTCCTGCCCATACACCGCAGGAGCGGCTTCCAGCCGCGAACCGGACCGAGGCCGCTGCTCAGTAGCGGTCTTCGTCCAGCGGCTCGCCCTCCGGGAGCCCTTCCCCCCAGTCGTCGAGCTCATCCTCGTCGGGCGGCTCGGCGCCGTTGTAGTGCGGGCGGGCATGCTCGCCCACGGGCTCGAGCCAGTCCTCGTCGCTCATCTGGCTGTCGGTGAGCTCGAGATCGTCCAGCTCCACATCATCGAGCGGACCGGTCCAGTCCTCCGGCGGCTCGATGGGTTCGAGATCCAGTTCGTACCAGGCCTCCAGGTCCAGCGGCTCCAGCTCGCCGTCGTGATACTGGATGGCCACAATCGCCGCCGCCTCGTCCACCGCCACCACCTGGAAGGGGCGGCTCTTGTGGGGGCTCTCGTACCAGGTGCCCTCGATGGGTTCGGCTTCGGTGGTCATGGCGGGGTCCTTGTCTGGCGCATGCAGGGTCTCTGCATATGAATAGTTTCATAGCAGGTGGGGAGGAAAAGGGACAGGAAGGGGGGGAGGGGCATCCCCGCCGCGATTGCATTGAATGGACAGGATTTGCAGGATGGACGGAATTTTGTGTGGGGGGCTTGGGGCGGGCCGGGTGTTGGTGAGCCCGTGGGCTCCGGTCAATGCCGCATCGCCCCGGGGGCGGGCCTCCCACAGGCTTCGGTCGGGCCGTCGGTTATTTCCACACCCCTTCCTGCAGGGCTGTCAGCACCTCCGCCAGCAGCGCCCGCGGGATGCGCAGGCCGTGGCGCCGGCGGAGGATTTCTCCCGCCCGGATCGGGTCGTCGGGATCGGCGCCCGCCTCCCGCAGCAGGGTGACGAGATCCTCGGTGGCGGCCCAGGGGTAGATGATCCAGCGCCACTTCACCACCCGGGCGGCGAAGTAGTCCGGGGTGTGGCGGGAGACGGTCTTGTGGTGGAGCACGGCGGTCCGCACCGCCCGCGGCTCGCCCCGGCTCCGGAGGTGGGCGAGCGCCACCCCGAAGGTGTCGCCGCTGTCGCTGACATCGTCCACCAGTAGGATCCGCTCGCCATCCACGGTCGCGGGAAGGGGGTAGCGGACGATGGTTTCCGGCCCCTTGTGGGCGGCACGGTAGTGCTCGATCTTGACGCTGGCGAGGTTCATCTGTCCGAGGCGGTCGGAGAGAATGCGGGCGGGCATCCAGCCCCCGCGGCCCACCGCCACGATGAGCGTCGGGCGGTAGCCCGATTCCATGATCCGCCGTGCCAGCCGCAGGCCCAGGCCGGCGCAGCGGTTCCAGCTGAAGAATTCGCACTGGACGGGGTCGTTCATTGGCGCGTCAACCGTGCGGTGGCTACCCTTTTCTGCAGGCCATCGGGATCCTGCCGGTGGTGTTTTCGGCGATATCCGGGACAAACAGCTTGTCAGGATGGTACACCCGCGGCAGGTCCCGGGCGCAACATCGCTCCGCCGCGGCCGGGCTTGTACGAGGTGCCCATGGCGATCGAACGGAGCCGGACACGCGTACTTCCGCCGCGCGCGGAAGGACGTGGGCTGGATTTGGAAGGCGTGCGCAAGGCCTATCGTCGTTATGCGCGCGGATACGATTTCTGGTTCGGCTGGCTCCTGGAACCGGGCCGGCGGACGGTCATCGAGCACATGGCGCTCCAGCCCGGTCAGCGGGTGCTGGAGATTGGTGTGGGCACCGGGCTGTCGCTGCCGCTCTATCCCCACACGATCCACGTGACCGGGGTCGATGTCTCCCCGGAGATGCTGGCCCGGGCAGAAGCGCGCCGGCTCCACTGCGGGCTCGAGCACGTCGAGCTGCACGAGATGGATGCCGAGCACATGGCTTTCGCCGGCGGCGTCTTCGACAAGGTGGTGGCCATGTACGTGGTGTCGGTGGTGCCCGATCCGGCGCGGCTGCTGTGGGAAATGCAGCGGGTCTGCGTGCCCGGCGGCGAGATCTACATCGTCAACCACTTCCGCAGCGCCGGTCTCCTCTCGGGCGCGGTGGAGCGGGCGCTGGCGCCCCTGTCGCGCCTGCTGGGCTTTCGTCCCGATTTCACCCTGGAGCAGCTTCTCGCCGGCAGCCGGCTGCAGGTGGAGGATCGCCAGCCGGTCAACCTGTTCGGCTACTGGAGCTGCCTGCGGATTCGGAACCCGGGTTGAACGTGTTTTGAATCGACAGGATTAACAGGATTGACGGGATTTTGTGTGGGGGCCTTGGATCGGGGCAGGTATTGTTGAGTCCAAGGGTTCCGGTCGATGCCCCACCGCCCCGGGACGGGCCTCCCACAGGCTGCGCTCGGGCCGCCGGGGTGCGCAGATAAGTCTGTATCTACAGGAGGGGCGCCCCGCTACGAACATCCGGCGGAAGGTTCCACCTGTTCCCGCCCTGTGGCACATTGAATGCCGGTCTCTCCGCGGAGTGCTTTCAGCATGCCCCTGCCCGATTACCACGGCGGCAGCATCGTCAACCTCATGGCCTCCCTGGTGGAGGGGCTGGGGGGCGGCGCCACGAACTATGCGCCGCTGCGGCTGCTGCCGCCGGGGGAGGTGGGCGCTGCGCGGCAGGTGCTGCTGCTGGTCATCGACGGGCTGGGTCATGACATCCTGACCGGGTCCGGCGCCGGGGGGGTGCTGGAGCGGCATATGCGCGGCTCCATGACCTCGGTCTTTCCACCCACAACCGCCTCGGCCATCACCACCTACCTGACCGCCGAGGCGCCGCAGCAGCACGGGCTCACCGGCTGGCACATGTATTTTCGCGAGCTCGGCGACGTGCTGGCGGTGCTGCCCTTCCGGCCCCGTCACGGCGGGCCGCCGCTGGGGGCGGCGGGCATGGATGTGGGGGCCTTCTTCGGTCACACCTCCGTCTTCGACCGCCTGCCGCCCGAGAGCGTGGCGATCGCGCCGGACCACATCATCGAGTCGGACTTCAACCGCGCCCACACCGGAAGTGCCCGGCGGGTGCCCTTCAACGGCCTGGAGAGCTTTTGCGACGCGATTCGCACCAGCCTCACCACGGCCGCCGCCGGGCGCCGCTTTGTCTACGCCTACTGGCCCGAGCTCGACCGGCTGGCCCATGAGCATGGTGTCGCCAGCCCCGAGGCGGTTGCCCACCTCGCGGCGCTGGAGAGCGCCATCGGGAAGCTGCTTCTCCAGTTGACCGGCACCGACACCCTGGTGGTAATCAGCGCGGACCACGGTTTCATCGACACCGCGCCTGAGTCCACCATCGATCTGGCCGACCATCCGGTCCTGTCCGACTGCCTGCAGCTGCCGCTGTGCGGCGAACGGCGCTTTGCCTACTGCTACGTCCGCCCCGGGGCGGAGGACGACTTCGAGGCCTATGTGCGCGAGATGCTCGCCGGCCGGGCGCGCCTGCTGGAGAGCGAGGCGCTGATAGAGGAGGGGTGGTTCGGCCTGGGAGAGCCCCACCCGCGACTGCGGGATCGGATCGGTCACTATGCCCTGGCCATGGAGGGCAACTGGACCATCCGCGACTACCTCTACGGGGAACGGCACTACGACCTGGTTGGGGTGCACGGCGGAATCTCGGAGCGGGAGCTCACGGTCCCGCTGGTGGTGGTGGAGGTTTGAGGGGGATGGTTAGAGAAAGAATGGATAAAGGATAAAGGTTTGGGCCCCGTGGCCCGAGCGAGGCCTGTGGGAGGCCCGCCCCGGGGCGATGGGGCCCAGGCAAGAACCCCTGAACCCTCTACACCCGCAGCCCCTCAACCCTGAGGAAAAAATCCTGTAAATCCTGTCCATTCAAAATCAATCGCCGCGAGGGCGCGCCTCCCACAAGGGTTCCCTACCCCCGGCGGCCCGAGCGCAACCTGTGGGAGGCCCGCCCCGGGGCGATGGGGCGCTGGTCGGAGCCCACGGGCTCACCAACACCCGGCCCACCCCAAGCCCCCACGCAAAATCCCGTCAATCCTGTGAATCCTGTCTATTCCGATTTGCCAATTCAGCTCAGCGCGCCGCCGCAGCTGCTGCCGTTGCCGGCGGTGCAGCCGTAGCAGTGCTCCCCCACCCGGATGGGGGCGCCTTCCAGGGTGTGTTGGTGGAGTTGGCTGATGTGCAGCGGATGTTTCTCCAATCCCGCAGGAAGATGCAGCATCTGGTTGAAATCACAGTCATAGACGTAGCCCCGCCAGTCCACGCTGAGGAGGTTCCGGCACATGACCGAGGCCAGGTTGGCATCCTGGTGGCTGCCTCGCAGGAGCACCATGTACTCGTCGAACTGGCCCCGGGAGAGAAGGGTGCTGCCGAAGCGGGCGATTGGCATGTTGGTAATTGTCATTAGATGATTGAACTTTACATCGTAACGATTTGACAACTCACGCTTGTAGTCGGCTTCCAGGTCGGCCTGAGACGGGGGGAGATAGGGGCCGGTGGGGTTGTAGACCAGGTTGATTACCAGGCCGCTGCCCGGCTGGCCGTAACCCACGGCGTTGAGCTCGCGCAGTCCGGCGATGCTCTCCTGGTAGACACCCTTGCCCCGCTGACCGTCCACGTTGTCCTCCAGGTAGCAGGGCAGCGAGGCCACCACCTCGACGCCCTGGTCGGCGAGAAACCGCGCCAGGTCCTCCTGGCCGGGCTCGGAGAGGATGGTGAGGTTGCAGCGATCGATGACCCGGATGCCCCGCTCCCGGGCGAAGCGCACCGTGTCGCGGAAGTGGGGGTTGAGCTCCGGGGCGCCTCCGGTCAGGTCGAGGGTGTGCACCCCGGACGTGACGAGGTATTCGAGAACCTGGTCCAGGGTCTCGCGGCTCATCACCTCGGTCCGGTTCGGGCCGGCGTTGACGTGGCAGTGCAGGCACTGCTGGTTGCAGCGGTAGCCGAGGTTGACCTGGAGAAGTTCCAGTGCCTTGCGGCGGATGGTCGGGAAGTCGGTTTCGCTCAGGTAGGGGCGGGTATCGAGCATAAATGCGGTCCGTATCTCGTGTCGGGTTCTTCCTGCCACAACACTAACCGTTTTCTGCGGGGCTCCAAACCCCGCCGGCGGTCAGGATTCGTGATTCGCTTAATGAGGTTGGACCGCGAAAACGGGGATCTTCTTGCCGTCTATGTTCAGGTGAATAAAGTTGAGTAAAACAGTTTGACATTCCCGTGGTGGGCGCTATAATTCCTAGCACGATGCTTGGTTATGCCGTGCACCGTGCTTATCTACCCCCAAGACGTACTTGAAGCCGGCCTGCCCAAGGCCGGTTTTTTTTTTGACTCACCTCCACGGGGCTCCCCAGCGCTTGCCCTGAACTGGTAGACTTCACGGCCTGCGGAAAGATTCCCTGCCTGGGCACGCACCCCGCACACATCCTGGTGCGGGGTGCGCCTGTCTGCGACGGCCTGCCGTCGTTTCCCGGACGGATGCCAGCAGGGTATCACCACCGGCTCTCAGCCCCGGTAGCTCAGCTGGATAGAGCAGCCCCCTCCTAAGGGGCAGGTCACACGTTCGAATCGTGTCCGGGGCGCCAATTCCCCCATCACTCTCCACGCACGGCATCCCCGCCGGAAATCCCTTTTCCTTTGACTAGACAGTACTTACAGGATTGACGGGAGTATTCCCTCTGGTTGAGGGGCTGCGGGTGCATGAGGGTTCAGGGGGTCTGGCCTGGGCCCTATCGCCCCGAGGCGGGCCTCCCACAGGCTTCGGCCGGGCCGCCGGGGGCGGTTTCGGCGGAAGATTACCCTTTCAGAAACAATTCAGACACAATCTGGAGTGTTTAATGGCAAAATACCCCAACATCACAAGTTAGCGAATACCGGGCGGGCAGTCCGCGATGGAGGTCACACCTCGATCTGTTCGGGATGCTGCCGTGACCCGCGGCGTGGAACCGTGACAACGACAGGAACGGCTTAACCATGGAGCTCTATCTCACCAAGATTCTCTCGGTCTTCGCCTTCCCCCTCGGCGCGGCGCTGCTGCTGGGGTTGCTGACGCTGCTGCTCCTGCTCCTGCGGCGTGGCCAGGCGCTGCCGTTCTTCATCCTGCTGCTGGCCGTGGGCGGCCTGTGGCCGCTCTCCACTCCCTACGTGGCCGACCGGATGCTCGGCAGTCTGGAGTGGCGCAATCTGCCCGCGGCCGTCGAGAGCCTCCCCCAGGCCGACGCCATCGTTATCCTGGGTGGCGCTCTGAAGGGGGTTCAGCCGCCGCGGCTGGTGCCGGACCTGGGCGAGGCCGCCGATCGCGTGCTCCACGCCGCGCGGCTCTACCGGGCCGGAAAAGCTCCCCGGGTCGTGGTCAGCGGCGGCAACCTGCCCTGGGATGCCAGCGTCGCCAGCGAGGCCGAGTCCATCCGCGGGTTGCTGACGGAGTGGGGGGTGCCGGAAACGGCCGTGCTCATCGAGCCCGGCAGCCGCACCACCCGCGAAAACGCGATCCTCACCCGGGAGCTGCTCGAGCGCGAGGGCCTGGAGCGGGTCCTGCTCGTGACCTCCGCCTTCCACATGCCCCGCGCCCTGGGCGCGTTCCGGGCCGAGGGCATCGAGGCTGTTCCGTCGGCGACCGACTACCGGGCCAGCCGGGCCTCCGGCGCCACGCTGCTCGACTACCTGCCCGATGCCGAGAGCCTCTACCGATCGAGCGTGGCGGTGAAGGAGCACCTCGGTTACCGCTACTACCGGCTGCGGGGCTGGATTGCAGCGACGCCCGGCTGAACACCGAGAGCCACACAACAAGGATTGACGCAACTCCATGGCCAGGATCATCTTCATCAACCGCATCTTTCATCCCGATCAGTCCGAAAACAGCCAGCTGCTGACCGATCTCGCCTTCCACCTCTCGGTGCGGGGACGGCATGTCAACGTCATCACGGCACGCTACCGGGATGACGACCCGATGGTCGTCCTGCCGCCCTACGAGCTCATCAAGGGTGTGCGGGTGGACCGGGTCTGGACCCCGAAGCTCGGCCGCAACACCGCGCTGGGCCGGAAGCTCCGGAACTTCTTCTTCCGCATCAACGCCGCCCGCCTCCTGTCCGGGATCTCCCAGCGCGGCGACGTGGTGGTGACCCTGCCGGACCCGGTGCGGGCGACGGTGACCGCCGGGTTCCTGGGGCGGCTGAGCCGCGCCCGGGTGGTTAACTGGCTGCAGGGCATCGAGCCGGAGCTGGAGAACACCCGGCGCGGCCGCAACGGCGGCAACCGGCTGCGGCGCAAGCGCAACGCCGCGCTGAGCAAGGCGGCGCTGAACCTGGTGCCCGGGGAGGGCATGGCGGCCTATCTCGCCGGCGAGGGGATGGACCCCGGCCGCATCCGGGTCCTGCCCCACTGGTGCCGCGCCGAGAACGTCCAGCCCCTGCCCGCGGCGGAGAACCCCCTGCGCCGGGAATGGGGCATGGAGGGCCGCTTCGTCCTCGGACACCGCGGCCGTCTCGACCGACTGGATGATTTCTCCACCCTGCTCGACGCCGCCGCCACCCTGCGCAACCGCGGCAGCTTCACGCCGCTGTTCGTGGGCGTGGGCCGGGCCCGGGACAAGCTGATGGCGGAGTTGCGCGGGCGCGGGCTGGCCAATGCCCAGTTCCGTCCCTACCAGCCCCGTGACCGCCTGGCCGTGAGCCTGAGCGTGCCCGACGCCTACCTGGTGGTGCAGCGGCCGGGGTCGGACGGCCTGATGATGCCCGGAGGCTTCTACGACGCTCTCGCCGCCGGCCGGCCGGTGGTCTACCTGGGCGCGACGGAGGGGGAGATCCCCGCACTGCTGGCCGAGCATCGCTGCGGCGTTGCCGTCGAAACCGGGGACACCGAGGGCTTCGTGGCGGCCGTGGCGCGGCTCATGACCGATCCGGATACCCGGCGGGAAATGGGGGAGCGCGCCCGTGCCCTCCATGAAGCCCGTTTCGAGCGCAGCGCCGCGCTGGCCGCCTGGAGCGAGGCGCTCGACGGGGTGATGGGGCAGGGGGACAGGGGAACAGGGGAATAGACAGGATTTACAGGATTGACGGGATTTTGTGTGGGGGGCTTTGGTCGGACCGGGTGTTGGTGAGCCCATAGGTTTCGGTCAATGCCCCATCGCCCCGGGGGCGGGCCTCCCACAGGCTGCGCTCGGGCCGCCGGGGCCGGACAACCCTTGTGGGAGGGGTGCCCCCGCCGCGATTGATTCTGAATGGACAGGATTGACAGGATTTCTCCTTCAGGGTTGAGGGCTGCGGTTGTATGGGGGCACGTGGGTTCCGGCCTGGGCCCCATCGCCCCGGGGGCGGGCCTCCCACAGGCTGCGCTCGGGCGCTGAACCGTAGGGTGTGCCGCGCGCACCGATGGGCCTGACCGGAACCCGAGTGTTCACTTCAACCCCAAGGTTCCCGGTACGCCCACCGACATCCTGTCAATCCTGTAAATCCTGCCTATTCCATTATCTTCATTTTTCCGGAATGAGGATCTCCGCCCCGGGACAGACGTCGCGCAATCCATCGGCCAGGGCCGTCTTGGCGCCCGCATCGCCGTGCACGAGCCGGATTTCGGCGGGCTTGCGGCGCATGCGCCGGACGAACCGGACCAGGTCGTCGCGGTCGGCGTGGGCTGAGTAGCCGGGCAGGGTGTGGACGCCGGCGCGGATGGTGTGGCGCCTGCCTTCCAGTTCCACCCAGCCGCCCCGGGGGCCATAGTGCTGGATATCCCGGCCGGGCGTGCCGGCGGCCTGGTAGCCGACGAAGAGGATGTCGGTGCGCGGCTCGCCGATGAGGGCCTCGAGGTAGTCGACGATGCGGCCGCCGGTGCACATGCCGCTGCCGGCGATGACCACCGCGGGGCGCCCGCCCCGGGCGAGGTGCTCCACCGCCCGCAGGTGGTCGGCGTGGCCATCGAGGGTGGTGAGCTGGTCGAAGGCGAGGGGGTGGCGTCCGGCGCGGATCCGGCGCCGGGCCTCGGCGTCCCAGTGGGGGCGCAGTTCGCGGTAGGCTTCGGTGAAGCGGGCGGCGAGGGGGGAGTCCACCACGATCTCGAGTTCCGGCCAGGACAGCCGGCGGCCGGCCGTGCCCGCTCCATGACGGTGGATGATGCCCTCCAGCTCGTAGAGCAGCTCCTGGGTGCGGCCGATGCTGAAGGCCGGGATGAGCACGTGGCCGCCGTCCTCAAGGCTGCGCTCGATGACCGCTCGCAGCGTTTCGCGGCGGGCCCCCCGGTTTTCGTGGCGGCGATCGCCGTAGGTGGACTCCAGCACCAGCACCTCGCAGCCGTAGGCGGGGGCCGGCGCGGACAGCAGCGGGGTATGGGGCGCACCCAGATCGCCGGAGAAGATCACTTCGCGGCTGCCGCGCCCCCGGCCCAGCTTCAGCACCACGTAGGCCGAGCCGAGGATGTGGCCGGCGGGCCGGAAGCGGGCGGTCACGGCTGCCGTTCCAGCGGGGTTGAAGGGGACATCGTAGGGGAGGGGAACCAGGCGCGCACGGACCAGCTCAAGGAACCGCCGCACCAGGACGGCATCACGGGTGAAGCCGATGCGCAGGGCGTCCTCCAGCACCAGCGGCAGCAGCCGGGCGGTGGGTTCGGTGCAGAAGATGGGACCGCGGAAGCCGGCGGCGACGAGGTAGGGCAGGCGGCCCACGTGGTCCAGGTGGCAGTGGGTGATGAGCAGGGCCTTGATGCCGCCGGTGTCGAACCCGATGCGCTGGCGATCGAATCCGGCCCCGTCCGCTCCCCGCTCGCCGCCCTGGAACAGGCCGCAGTCGATGAGGAGCCGCCCGTCCCGACCCAGGTCCAGTTCGTGGCAGGAGCCGGTGACGCCGTCCACGGCGCCGTGGTGTCGTATGGAAAAATGCATGGTCATCGTCCCTGATGAGTCTGCGGAAGGTTGGTGGCGGTAGTGTACCCTAGTGTACTGCTTCACTCTTGGAGGCCCATTCAGCGAGTCGCCCGCAGGGAGCCCCCCGAAAGCACCATGACCGCGTTGCAGCGCTTGACAAGGGAAACAACCATTGCCTGCGCACAGCGCCTTGTCCTGGCGCTTTCGGGGGGCTCTGAAACTACCTCCAAGAGTGGCGCAGTACACTAGGACGCCTCCAGGTAGTGGAAGCTGAACAGTCCCCGGCTGTCGAGCCAGAGATCGAGGGGCCGGAATCCGGCACGCCGGGCCAGTATCCGGAACTCCTCTGGGTGGTATTTGTAGGAGGACTCGGTGTGGATGGTTTCCCCGGCAAGGAACGGGAAGACGCTGTCGTTTACCCGCACCTCCTGCGCCACCCGGCTCACCAGGTGCATCTCGATGCGCCCCGGCTCCGGATTGTAGAAGGCGTGATGATGGAAGTTGCCGGGCTCCAGATCGGTCTCCAGCTCGCGGCGAATCCGGTGCAGGAGGTTGAGATTGAACGCGGCGGTCACCCCGGCGGCATCGTTGTAGGCGGCGTCGAGCAGCCCGGCATCCTTCTTCGTGTCGATGCCGATCAGCAGTCCGCCCGTGTCACCCACCGCCTCGCGCACGGTGGCGAGGAAGGCCACCGCCGCCTCCGGCTCGAAGTTGCCCAGGCTCGAACCCGGGTAGAAGGCCACCCGTCGCCCCTCCGGCAGGCCCGCGGGCAGCTCCAGGCCGTGGGAGTAATCGGCCCGGGCGGCGTGGACCCGCAGCCAGGGGAAGTCCCGCGACAGCCGCTCGGCCGAGGCCTGGAGGTAGCTGCCGGAGATATCCAGGGGGACGAACACCGACGGGCGGATATGCTCGAGCAGCAGCCGGACCTTCGCCCCGTTTCCCGCACCCGGCTCGATGAGCACGCAGCCGCTCCCGGTGCGGGCGGCGATCCGGGCGGCGCGGGTCTGGAGGATCTCCCGCTCCGCCGCCGGCAGGTAGTACTCCGGCTGGGCGCAGATGGCATCGAACAGCTCCGAGCCGCGGCGGTCGTAGAAGAATTTCGGCGGTATCGCCTTCGGGCTCCGTCCCAGACCCTCCAGCACCGCTGTTTCCAGCTCGGAGACAGCCATCGGCAGTTCGCTGTATTGCAGGCGCGCGCTCATGAGATCTCCTCCGCCAGGCGGATGCCGGTGAAGGGCCAGCGATCATGGGGATAGAAGAAATTGCGGTAGGTGGGTCGCATGTGATCGCGGGGCGTGGCGCAGCAGCCGCCGCGCAGCACCATCTGGTTGCACATGAACTTGCCGTTGTACTCGCCCATGGCTCCGCCCAGCGGCCGGAAGCCGGGGTAGGGGCCATAGGGACTCGCCGTCCACTCCCACAGGTCGCCGTACCACTGGCCGCAGCCGGGCCGGGGATGGAGCCGCCCCGAGTCCGCAAAATTGCCCTCGACGGGTCGGTCCGCGAGCTGCAGCTCCAGCTCCGCCTCCTCCGGCAGGCGCCTGCCGGTCCAGCGGGCGAAGGCATCCGCCTCGTAGTAGCTCACATGGGAGACCGGCATGTCCGGATCCAGGGGCCCCGGACCGCCGAGGGTGAACTCCGACCAGCGCTCGCCGTCACGGTGCCAGTAGAGCGGGTGGCGCCAGCCCCGCCGCCGTATCAGGCTCCAGCCGTCGGACAGCCACAGTTCGGGACGCTCGTAGCCGCCGTCCTCCATGAACGCCAGGTACTCCCCGTTGGTCACCAGCCGCGTGGCGAGGCGGTGATCGCGCACCAGGACACGGTGCCGGGGTCCCTCGTTGTCGAAGGCGAAGCCCGCGCCGCCATGGCCGATGTCGCGGATTCCGCCCGCAACCTCGATCCAGTCCGGTGCCGCCGCGGCAGAGACGGCGCTGCCCGGGCCGGTCGCCTGGTAGGCGGGCAGCAGCGGGTTGACGGAGAAGTTGTGCTTGATGTCCATGAGCAGCAACTCCTGGTGCTGCTGCTCATGGTTGAGGCCGAGGGTCAGGCGCGCGAGCACCTCCGCCCGTTCGCGCCCGGCAACCGTATCCAGGAGCGCTTCGATGTACTCGTCCACGTGGGCGCGATAGCGGTATACCTCCTCCACCGTGGGCCGGGACAGGAGACCGCGCTGCGGCCGCGGCTGCATGGGCCCGACCGTTTCGTAGTAGGAGTTGAAGAGGTAGCGGAAGCGGTCGTGATAGGGGCGGTAGCCGGACAGGAAGGGCTCCAGCAGGAAGGTCTCGAAAAACCAGGTGACATGGGCGAGGTGCCACTTCGGCGGGCTGGTCTCGGTGATGGACTGGACCTGGTAGTCGTCCACCGCCAGCGGTCGGCAGAGAGCCTCGCTCTGTCCGCGCACCACCCGGTAGCGCTGAATGGGATGCTCCGGGCTTTCCTGCTCCAGTCTCCGCCTGGCCGGCATGTCCATGTCCCCATTCGCTCGCTGGTTGTCCGGAAACGTATAGAGCCGAAGCCGGCGGGGGTCAAACCGCGCCTGCTTCCCGGTCGGGTAAAAAGCCAGGGAAAACAAGGTCCTGTCCGCCACTTATGCAGCGGGGCTTCAATGGCGGCTCTAGCAGGGTTACATTGAATGATGACCGCGGAATGACCGTGGGGTTCAATCCGGGTGCCCGGTGGAACCGGGGGGAGCGGCGGCATCCCCCCGGTTCCGACCGTGTCGGGAACTCAGTCGGGCCTGCGGGCGAAGAAGTTGACGGCGTGCACGAACAGATCCTTGGCCACCTTGCGTTCCGCCGTGGTGGCGTAGAAGCAGTTGAAGCGCTGCATCACCCGTCCCTCCCGCAGGCCGGCGCTCGCGCTGAGCTCCATCAGCTCCTGTTCAACCAGGGCGCCGCCCACGCAGGCGGCCCAGAGATCCGGGTTGCTGCGCGCCTCCAGGGTCAGCTCCCGCTGGACGACCACGTCCGCCATCAGCAGCCGTCCGCCGGGACGGAGCACCCGCCTGATTTCGGCGAACACCCGGGCCTTGTCCGGGGAGAGGTTGACCACGCCGTTGGAGATCACCACGTCCACGCTGCCATCCTCCACGGGCAGCTCCTCGAACAGGCCGTCGCGGATCTCGACCCGGTCGGCGAGGCCGGCGAGATGGGCGGCGCGTTCCGCGCACTCCCGCATGCCGGGGGTCATGTCCACGCCGATGGCGCGTCCCCCGGGGCCGACCCGGCGGGCGGCGAGCAGCAGGTCCATGCCGGCGCCGCAGGCGTGATCCAGCACCACCATGCCGGGCCGCACAGGGCCCACCACGGAATCCGTGTCGGCCATGCGCAGGGGATTCCCCACCCCGGCGAAGCGCTCGGTGCTGATCAGCGGCAGCGCCGCCAGCTCGACCGGGTCGTAGCCCAGGTAGCGGCAGGCATAGTCGGCGCCGCGGTGAAAGTGGTATTCGCCGTGAGGTTCACTGGCCACCCGCTCGTAGGTGGCCTGCACCTGGCGGCGCAGGTAGCCGGTATCGAAACCGGCGGGGCAGTTGAGGGCCATGATTGTATCCTCCTGTCGGGTAACATCCGGGTCAGATGATGTCGGCCAGCGCGTTGGCGATGCGTTCCATGCGGGCCTCGCCCACCAGGCTGCCGAGCAGGCCGATGAAGCGGGGCTCCTGCACGCCGGAACCGATGTACTGCCAGCGGTAGGCGCGCAGGATCCCGGTCCGGACCTTCGCCTCCTCGGCGTCAGTGAAGCCGCGGTCGCAGATGCGGAAGAAGTAGTCCGCGTCGGCCGCCGCCTGTGACTGCAGGATGCCGTCCACCGCCGCCACCAGGCCGATCAGATCCTCCACCGCGGCGTCGCGCCCGGCCTCGTCGAGCCGCCGGTCCTCGCGCACCCATTCGAGCTCGTCGAGAATCGCGTGCTGGGATTCCTCCCGCCAGTGGTAGAGAAAGACATCGCGAAACAGCCCGGAGAGCTGGGGATCCGGCTCGATGCTCTGCCGGTAGTGGGCCTGGGTGAACAGCTCGATGTGGCAGGTGAGCGCCAGCACCGCCCAGGTGCACTTGGAGAGCACGGCGGCGGCCACCGCGTCGGGCTCGGGCACGAAGCGGTAGCCTCCGGGCATCTCCGCACCGGCCAGCGCCTCGATGCGCCGGAACAACTCCTGGTGCTTCAGCTCCTCGTCGCTGAAGCGCACCAGCGCCTCGAGCGCGGTCTGGTCGCCCAGCCAGTGATCGCGGCTCACCTCCAACACCTTGGCGTTGATGAAGCGTTCCACCAGCCCGAACACGTTGGCGTAGGTGCGCCCCTGGATCTGGCTCAGCAGGCGCTGCTCCGCGCCGGTGAGGAAGGTGAGGCGGTCCACCTGGGAGAGTCCGTCCGGAAGGAACTTCTGCCCGAAGTCGAACCGGCGGCCGCGGATGACATCGGCGTCGATGTCCCAGCGCACGCGCCGGGAAACCTCGATGCACTTCGCGTAGCGGGCGGTTTCGGTGGGAATCATTACGGCGTTCATTGTCGTCTCCTCCATCTGCATGTCACGTCCGTCGAGTGACCCGGGCGGGGCCCGGTGGACAGCGGGCCGGACATTTGCCTGCGCTGTTGGTGGAGACTCTAGGGAAGGGGTGTATCGGAAGGATGTCCGTCAGCCGGCGACACGTTGCCGGTTTGTTTCAGTAAGGTAACGCCTGTTTCAGCCCCGCCGGCGGTCAGCGGCCGGTCAGCTTCTCCAGCAGGGCGCGCAGCTGCTCCACCGCCACCGGCTTGCGCAGCAGGGCCCTGATGCCGAGTTCCGCGAGGGTGGTCTCGGGGAGCTCGCCGGCCTGGCCGGTGTAGAGGATGAGCGGCAGGGCGGGGCGCAACTGGTGCAGGTGGCGGGCCAGCTCCGTCCCGGTCATCCGGGGCATGGTCTGGTCGAGAATGGCGAGCTGGTAGCCATCGGGGTCCCCGGCGAACGCCCGGGCCGCCTCGACCGCGTCGTGGAAGGCGATCACCTCCAGTCCCCAGCTCGCGAGCAGATCCACCATGAAGCCGTTGACGTCGGCATCGTCATCCACCAGCAGCACCCGCCCCCGCAGCAGGGCGTAATCCGTGCCGGCATCGGTGTCGGGCACCGCGGTTTCCATGGTCGCAGCGGTGCCGGCCAGCGGCGGCAGCAGCACTTGCATGCGGGTTCCGCTGCCGGGGGTGGAAATCACCCGCAGGTGGCCGCCGTACTCGTGCACGATGCCGTGCACCGTGGCCAGGCCCATTCCGCTGCCCTTGCCCACCGTCTTGGTGGTGAAGAAGGGCTCGAACATGCGCTCCCGGACCTCGCGCGGGATGCCGTGGCCGCTGTCGTCCACCGAGAGGACGACGAACTCGCCCTCCAGGTTCTGGCGGCAGGAGGCGCAATGGCCGCTGGCCATCCGCTGGCGCTGGGCGATGAGCGCCAGCCGGCCCTGTCCCTCCATGGCGTCGCGGGCGTTGATGCAGAGGTTCATCAGGATCTGCTCCAGGTGCACGGGATCGAGCAGCACTTCCGGCAGGTCCGGCTCGCAGGCGAGATGGAGCTCCACGCTGGCGGGCAGGGTAGATTCCAGCAGGCGCAGCGACTCCCGCAGCAGGGGCGCAAGCGCCACGGGGCGCGGCTCGCCGCGCCGGCCGCGGCTGAAGGTCAGTAGCTGCTGGACCAGCTCCCGCGCCCGGTCGCCGGAGTGGGAAGCCTTGTCGAGATAGCGCGCGAGAGTGGTGTCGCCGAGTCGTCCGGCGTGCTCCCGGGCCATCACCAGGTAGCCGAGAAGCCCGGTGAGGATGTTGTTGAAGTCATGGGCGATGCCACCGGTGAGATGGCCGATGGCCTCCATCTTTTGGGCCTGGCGCAGCTGGCTCTCGAGATTGCGGTGAACCTCTTCCGCCCGCTGGCGCTCGATCTCGGCCGCGGCGCGCTCGCTGAAGACCCGCAGCAGAACCTCCGCCAGCTCGGGGCGGGCCAGCGGCCGCCGCGACATCACCGCGAACAATCCCAGGGCGGCGCCGTGGGTGTCGTACAGGGGGAAGGCGGCGTAACCCTCCACCTTCAGTTCCCTGACGTGGGGGTCGGCGAAGGTCTCCCGGACCCGGGTGGCGTAGAAACGGAACTGTTTGCCCACCACCGTTTCGCAGGGACTGCCGGTCAGGGGGTAGTGGAAATTCTCCACGGGTTTCCCCGCGGCGCAGGCGGCGAGCGTGTGGATGACGGTTTCGCCGTTTTCCTCGCTGCGCACGCCGATGAAGGCATAGTCGGCATCCAGCAGATCGGCCACCGCCAGTACCAGGTCCTGGAGCAGGGTCTCACCGCTCGCCCCGGACAGGGCCTGGGCCGCACGCAGCAGCAGCGTCTCGGTCAGCTTGTGGTCGCTGATGTCGGTGGAGATGCCCCACACGGCGCAGGGTGCCCCGGTGGTGTCGCAAAGGGGGACCTTGATGGAGAGGAATGTACGCCGCCCGCCCGCCACCGGCGCCTCCTCCTCGAACTGCCGGGCGCGGTTCTCCTGCATCACCCTGAGATCGTGGCGCCGGAACTGCTCGGCCTCGGCGGCGGGGAAGATCTCCGGGTCGTCGCGTCCGAGGATCTCCGCCTCGCTGCGGCCGAAGGCGTCCAGGAACTGGCGATTGGCGTAGAGATAGCGCCCGTCCCGGTCCTTCAGGTAGATCACCACCGGCGTATGGTCGAGCATCCAGCGCAGGGGGAGGTCCGCGATGCGGCCGCCGGTGTGGGCCCCCGGGTGGATGGACTGCAGGGTGGCGTGGAGGGCGCCCGGGGCGCCGTTGTCGGGTGTGAGCGCCAGCAGGCCGTCGAGCACCGTCCCCGCGGACGTTCGCACCCGCCAGGGGAAGCTCTGGGGGAATCCGCCCGCGGCCGCCCCGGAGCGCTCCGCAAGCACCTCTTCCGAGGGGCGGCCATCAGCTTGCAGCGGCGGCGCGAGGTCGGTCAGGCGGCGGCCGGGCAGACTCTCCGCCGCGGTGCCCAGCCAGGCCGCGGTCGCCGCGTCCCCGGCAAGGATGATCCCGTCCCGGAGTCGGAAGCGGGCCGCCGCCGGTGCGGTCTGGACGGGCGTCGTGGAGGAGGACATGGGCAGGGAACCGGGGTGCGCGGCTCAGCAGGCGGCTGCGCGCCGGCGCCGGGAGCCGGCCGTCATCGTCGTGGTGCCGGGAGCGGTTTTCATGCCGGCTCACTCCTTGCCGGGCGGCACGAACATGTAGCCGAATCCGCGCACGGTGCGGAGCACCCGCGGGTTTTTCGGATCCGGCTCGACCTTGCGGCGCAGGCGGGCGATGCGGATATCGATGCTGCGATCGAAGGGATCCCACTCCCGGTTCCGGGTCAGCGTCATCAGCTGGTCACGGGTCAGTGGCCGGTTGGGGCGCTCCGCAAAGACGCTCAGCAGTTCGAACTCCATCTGGGTGACCGGCACCTCGTTGCCGTCGGCATCGAAGAGGCGGCGGCTGTCCAGGTCGAGGCTGCAACCGCCGAAGGGAATCCGCTGCCCGCCGGCGGGAGGTCCCGGAACGGTCTCACCAGCGACAGGGCGCTGGTAGCGGCGCAGCACGCTCTTGAGGCGGGCATGGAGTTCGCGCGGGTCGAAGGGCTTGGTGAGGTAGTCGTCCGCGCCCACCTCGATGCCGACGATGCGATCCACGGTTTCGCCGGCCCCGGAAATCATGATGATGCCGATATCGAAACGCTCACGGACATGGCGGGCGAGACTGAGCCCGTCCTCCCCGGGCAGGCCCACGTCCAGCAGCAGGACCTGGGGCCGGTGCCGCTCCAGCAGCGCACGGGCCGCGGTGCCGTCCCCGGCGGTCAGAACCTCGAAGCCGTATCCCCCGAGGTAGTCCTGCAGCAGATCCACCACGCCGGGATCATCGTCCACCACCAGAACACAGGCTGCGTCCGCCATCCGACCTCCCCGGGCTGTCGCTGGCGCCATTCCTGCCGACCCTCCAGCACCTCCCCAAGCCGCGGATTCCACGAGAGTTCCAAGTATAGACCGGAATCGGGAGGCGCCGGGGTGGGGTGGGCCGCTCCGGCAGGGGGGCGTGCCTGGGGGATGCCCCCGGGACGGCACGAGCTCATTCGTGGGCGATGGGCTTGTCGGTGAAGAGGTAGTCGCGCAGCTCGTGGTCGAAGGCGGGGTCCCGGCGCCGGATCCATTCCAGCACCATGGCGGCGTGCTCCTTCTCCTCGTCGCGGTTGTGCCGGAGGATGGCACGCAGCTCCGGGTCCTTGCAGGCGTCCACGCGCTGGTTGTACCAGTCCACCGCCTCCAGCTCCTCCATCAGGGAGACGATGGCGCGGTGCATGTCGCGGGTGTCGTCGGAAAGTTCTGCGATGGGCTCGTGATAGCCTTCGTTGGCCATGTTCACCTCCGGTTTGCTGTGGGTGGGGTCGCGGACCTGTGGGCCTATTCTTGTCCGCCCGGACAGCGGCTGTAAACCGCGCGGGCGGACAAAACCGTTCCCATGCTCCGGACCGTCAAGCAGGGGCGTCTGGCGGCGATGCGTACGGGGCGTCAGTCCCAGCGCTGGGGCACCCGCTGCAGGGCTGCCGTGTCGTAGCCCTGCGCCCGCAGCAGGTCGACCACCCGCAGCCAGTCGGCCGCGGTCAGTTCCGGAGTGCGGGACATCACCCAGGCATAGTCGCGCTGTTCCCGGCCGATGATCGTAAGGCGGTAGCCCTCGTCCAGATGGATGATCCGGTAGTCGGCCCGTATGGGCCAGAGGAACTGCATGCCCCACACCGCGTTGCTGTCGCGGTCGAGCACGAAGCCGGTGGCCCGGTAGCGCTTTCGGGGACCGTCGAAGCCGCCCTTGCGGAAGGTGAATGTGGTCGCCACCCGGTCCGCACTCTCCAGTCGGTAGGACTCCACGGCGTTGTAGGCGTCCCGTTCGAGATAGGTGGGGATATTCGCCACCACGTACCAGTCGCCCATGAACCGCTCGAGATCCACATGCCCGACCACGGAGATGGGCTTCTGACCCGGGCCCGCGCAACCGGCCAGGCCGGCGAGCAGCAGCAACGGGAGCATCCGCGTGGCCGGCCTCATGAGACCTGTTCCCGGGCTTGCGCGTCTTCCCGCGGCGGCGCCAGGTCGCTGCGCAGGTAGCGGATCAGCCGCCCGCCGCCCGTGCGCGACTCGAGCCCCAGCCATTGCATCGATTCCGAGTACCAGAGGGTCAGGTCCAGCGCGCCGGCCGAGAGCCGGTAGGCGCGCGACCCTGGTCCGGCGGCGGCTGTCGGCAGCGCCGCGGCGGCCGGTTCGAACTCCACCTCCACCAACTCGCCGGTCTGGGCGTTCAGCAGTCGCGCCTGCCCGATGAAGGCGGGGTTCCAGTAGGCGAAGGTCATGACGCAGCCGGTCACGGGTGTCGGCCCGCCTCCGTCACGGGTCAGACGCAGCCAGCGCCCGTCTCCCTCCGCCTCCACGTGGTGGAGGGTCCCGTTGTCATCGGTGCGGGCGTGGAGGCGTTCCAGACAGCCGTTCCGCCAGTATTCCTCGCTGCTGTGATCGTAGCGGTAGGCGGTGAGGAACAGCAGCTTGACCTCGAAGCGCGCCTCGCTCTGCACCCGGTAGCCGTCCCGCACGGGGGTGACGTGGTAGTGATGCCAGCCGATGGGCCGGTCGTCCAGGTAGACGGCGAAGCGCAGCTGGCCGGTCTCCACGGCCGCCGCGGGAAGGAACGGCCACAGGAGGAACACTGAGAGAATGCCGGCGGCAAGGGTGGGGTGCGAGCGGTGCAAGGATTTCATGGCGTCTCTCCATGGCTGGGGGAGGCGGGAGAACCGGGCGGCCCGGGAAAGAAGGCGTTGGTGCGGGCCACGTAGTCGCGATAGGCGGGGCGGCGCTCGCCGATGTCCTTCTCCAGCAGCGCCACGCCCGAGACCCGCAGCAGCAGGAAGGTCATCAGCAGCGGCGAGAGGATGCTCCACCAGCCGCCGGCATCGAGCGCGATGAGGTAGAAGCCCCACCAGATGCAGAACTCGCCGAAGTAGTTGGGATGCCGGGTGTAGCGCCACAGGCCCCGGTCCATGACCCGGCCGCGGTTGCCCGGATCGGCCTTGAAGCGGGCCAGCTGCCAGTCGCCCAGGGTTTCGAAGACCATGCCCACCCCCCACAGGAGGATTCCCAGCAGCCCGATCAGGCCGAGCGGACCCGGAGCGAGCATGGCGGCCAGCAGCGGCGCTGAGATGATCCAGGCCAGCACGCCCTGCAGTCCGAACACCAGATAGAGGCTCTTGAGCCGGAAGTTCGGTTCGTTGTTGCGGCGGATGGCCTGGTAGCGGCGGTCCTCGCCCTCGCCCCAGTTGCGCCAGGTGATGTGGCCGGCCAGGCGCAGCGCCCACACCGTGGCCAGCGCCAGCACCAGCGTGGCGCGCGCCGAGTCGGTGGGCGCCTGCATGAAATAGACACCGGCGGCGAGCAGGAACATGAGCGACCAGAGACTGTCGACGATGCTCACGTCATGGCGCAGGACGCTGACGACCCAGGCGGCGCCACCCGCCATGAGGATGGCGGGGAGCGCGGAGAGGTGGATTGAGAGTTCGTACATGTCAGGCGTCTCCGGGACGGGGGTGCAGCGGGGGGAAGCCGTCCAGCCGCACCGCCGCGCCCATGAGCAGCGGCAGCAGCAGGCTCCAGCCCAGGGCCAGGGCCGTCAGGCCGGCGGCCGGTGCGTTGAAGCGCACGCCACCCAGGGCCTCGCCGCCCAGGTAGGCCAGCGGCCCCGCCACGGCGCCGCAGGCGGCCGCCAGCCACGGCCGCCCCTTGAGCCAGCGCAGCGAGAGATTCGGAGTGGTGGCGAAGAGCATCCACATGGCGATGATCCAGACCGGCGCCAGGGAGGGGTGCAGCAGCCCCGAGGGATAGGCCAGCAGTCCGGTGGCCACCAGCGCGCTGTCCCATACCGCGCCCAGCGCACCGGCGGCGGCGATCAGGGCGAGCTCGCGCCGGGGTTCCGCCGCCAGGCGGAGGTGCAGCAGGACAATGGCGCCCACCACCCCGACCCCGAACCAGGGCAGCTGGTGGGCGCCGCCGAGCACGCAGGCGAACCAGCCCAGCTGGAACAGGAGGAAATTGAGCGCCAGGGGCATGTCAGTCCGTCTCCGCAGCGGCGGGGTCGTCCCGCGGCCGCTCGAACAAGTAGTGGCTCACCCACCACTCCTGGCCGTGGTTGTAGCCGAACAGCTCCGCGCAGGCCATGAAGAAGATGCGCCAGCGCATCCACCAGATTTCCGCGTCGGCGCCGTAGGTCCGGGTGAACAGCGGCCACAGCGTTTCACGGCCGGCATCCATGCGCCGCAGCCACGCGTTCAGGGTGCGCTCGTAGTGGCGCCCGTCCCAGCGCCAGTGCGCCCGCAGCCGGAGCCGGTCCTGGAACCACAGCGGCAGGTCATCGCTGGGCATGATGCCGCCGCTGAAGAAGTGGCGGCTCATCCAGTCGCCGGCATCCCGCGCCTCGAACACATAGGGCGCGCTGCGGTGACAGAAGATGTGCATGAAAAAACGGCCGCCGGGCCGCAGCCAGCCGTGGATGCGGCCGAACAGGCGGCGGTAGTTGCGCATGTGCTCGAACATCTCCACCGACACGACCCGGTCGAAGCGGCATCCGGTGGTGAAGTCGTTCATGTCCGCGGTGATGACCTCCAGGTTCTCCAGGCCACGGCGCCGGGCCTCGGCGAGGATGAACCTCCGCTGGGAGCGGGCGTTGGAGACCGCCGTGACGTGGCTGGCCGGGTAGTGCTCCGCCATCCACAGGCTGAGCGAGCCCCAGCCGCAGCCGAGCTCCAGTATCGACTGGCCATCGGCCAGTCCAGCGCGCTCACAGGTGGCGGCCAGCGCCGCTTCCTCCGCCGTCTCCAGGGTTTCCACCCCCTCCGGCCACCAGCAGCCGCTGTACTTGCGCCGTGGCCCGAGAACCGTGGCGAAGAACTCCGCCGGCACTTCGTAGTGCTGCTCGTTGGCCTTGTGGGGCAGGGGGGCGATCTCCGCCCCGTCCATCGCCGCCACGAACCCCCGTTTCAGCTCCGCCAGCCCCTCTGCATCCGCCAGCGGCAGGGATCCGAGCCGCTGGCCGAGCAGTCGGCGGATGCCGTGGCGAATGACGCTGTCGGGTACCAGGCCCTGCTCGACCCAGCCGATGGCCCGTGCCGTAACCTCATTCATACCGCCTCCCGCGCGCCGCCTCGATGAAGTGGATGTATAGGTAATGTATAAGATATGCTCGATGTGAATACAAGTATTGAATTGAAATTGAATTGCGGCCGCAACGGGGTGTGGCCCCTGCTCGGGATGTCTATGCTTGTCCGGAGCGGGGCTGGAATCGAAAGGTTAAAACCATCGGACATGCAACCAACAGCCGAGCCGCCGCCGGCATGCTGGTTCCGGTACTTGCGGGTGCCGCGGGCACGGCCCGGGCCGCCGCCGGCGGCGCCGGCCACGCTGATCCCTTCGCGGGCATCCTGCTTGAACTGGCGCTCCTGATCCTGGCCGCCATGCTGGGACGTTGGGCGGCGGGCCGGCTGGGCCAGCCCCCGGTCTTGGGCGAGCTGCTGATCGGCGTGCTGATCGGCAACGTGCTCTACGCGGCGGGCGGGCCGCTGGCCATTCTGATCATGCACGCCGACCTGGCGGGCAACATCGTACGGGGCGTCTGGGACTCGGGGCTCTCGGTGGCCGAGGTGGCCCGCGGTTTCATGCCCCCGGAGCAGCTGCAGGCCGGCAGCCCGGGAGCGGAGGTGCTGGCGGTCCTGGAGGCTCTGTTCGCGCCGGTGTTCTTCATCCTGATGGGAATGCAGGTCAACCTTGCCGCCTTCCTGGATCCGGATGCCCTCGGGCTGGCGGCGGCGCTGGTGGTGGTGGCCACCCTGGGCAAGGCGATCGCGGGCGTCGTGGCCGGGCCCGGGGTGGATCGTCTCAGTGTCGGCCTCGGCATGGTGCCCAGGGGCGAGGTGGGCCTCATCTTCGTCAGCATCGGCAAGGGACTCGGCGTGGTGAGCGGCCAGGTCTTCTCGGCGGTGGTGATCATGGTCATCTTCACCACGCTCATCACCCAGTTCGGGTTGCGCTGGTCCGTCGGCCGGCGGGAGCGGGAGTCGTGACGGCGCCCCCCTCCCGGAGCCCGGCGGCAGCCGGCTCTGTAACGGAATCGGCTACAGGCCGGCATGGCCTCTGGCCACAGAGCACCGGGGGAGCGAAACCCATGCGCTGGAAGCGGAAAGACGTAGCGGCAACGTGGAGGACCGGCGCGGCACGCGGCCATCAAGGCGGGCCGTGGGCGGGGGCGTCGACACCCTCATGCTGGTGCTGGTGGCGCTCTGCCCGGGGGTGGACCCGCGGCTGGTGCCGCACTGGGCATCCCCGGCAGCGACGGCGGCGGCTACGCTGCCGGCACGGTCAATCCCGATTCCTTCACCCACGGCGGCTGCACACAACGGGTGCGCTGGTTCCGGATCGGCCTGGAGAGCGGGGCGCTCGAGCGCTGCGACCCCTTCGCCGTGAAGACCGCCTGAGTCAGGGCTCCGCCACCGTCCGCAGCCGCTGCTCGCCGAGCCCCTCCACGCCCAGGCGCATCACTTGGCCGGGGCGCAGGTAGACCGGCGCCGGCTTCACACCCATGCCCACGCCGGGCGGGGTGCCGGTGGAGATGAGGTCGCCGGGGTGGAGGGTGAACAGCCCGCTCAGGTAGCTGATGAGCCGGGCGACGCCGAAGATCATGGTGGCGGTGGTGCCGTGCTGGTAGCGGTGGCCGTCCACCTCCAGCCACAGGCGCAGATCCTGGGGGTCCGGCACCTCGTCGGCGGTGACCAGCCAGGGCCCGGTGGGAGCGAAGGTATCGCAGCTCTTGCCCTTGACCCACTGGCCCGTCCCCTCCAGCTGCAGCGACCGCTCGGAGACGTCGTTCACCACGCAGTAACCGGCCACGTGGGCCAGCGCATCGGACTCGGGGATGTGCTTGCCGGGAAGGCCGATGACCACGCCCAGCTCCACCTCCCAGTCGGTTTTCACCGAGCCGCGGGGGATGATGACTTCGTCGTTGGGACCGCACATGGCGCTGGGGTACTTGCTGAACAGCACCGGCTCCGCCGGTGGCGCCATGCCCGCCTCGGCGGCGTGATCGGCGTAGTTGAGCCCGATGGCCATGAACTTGCCGACACCACTGACGCAGGGTCCCAGCCGCGGGCTGCCCTCCACCCGCGGCAGGGCGTCGGTATCGAGTGCCCGCAGCCGGGCGATGCCGGCCGGGGTCAGTGTATCCCCGGCGATGTCCGCAACCTCGGCGGAGAGGTCGCGCAGCACACCCTTTCCATCCAGCAGGCCCGGTTTCTCGGCCCCCGGAGGGCCAAAGCGCAACAGCTTCATAGGGGGTCGGTCTCCCGGCGGTGAATCAGTTCCCGGTTTATGAACCACATCGCCGCTCATGGTCAACCCGGCCCCGGCGGCGTGCTCTGCTTCTTCCTCAGTCGAACAGATCCCGGCGCAGCTTGCCCCGCGCCTGCCATTGCCGCAGCAGTTCGCCGGACGCGGCGGCGTCGAGCCCGGCATGTTCGGCGAGGATCCGCGCCAGCGCCTGGTCCACGCTCCTGCCCAGCGTGCTGCCGCGGCCGCAGATATAGAGCTGGGCATCCTCCTCCAGCAGCCAGCGCACCAGTTCCGCGCCCGCGGCCACCATGGTGTGGGTGACATAACGGCGCTCGGCCTGGTCGCGGGAGAAGGCGGTATCGAGCCGGCTGAGGACGCTGCGGGCGTGCAGCGCCTCCAGCCGGTCGCCGTGGAAGTAGTCGCTGTTGCGCCGGCGGTTGCCGAAGAAGAGCCAGGCGGGGCCGCGGCCGGCATCCGCCTCGAACTCGTCGAGGAAGCCCGTGAAGGGGGCGATGCCGCAGCCGGCGGCCACCATGATCAGCGGCCGCCCGGGATCCGCCGGGGGGTTGAAGGCCGGATGGCGGCGCAGCCTCACCGCCAGGGTTTCCCCCACGGCGAGGGTCCGGCACAGCAGGCCGCTGGCGGCGCCAAGCCGGCGCCCGCCGTCGGTGTCGGCCAGATCGACCAGGCTCACCGAAAGCCGGATCCTGCCCGGCGTCACCCGGGAGGAGGAGCCGATGGAGTAGCAGCGCTCGGCTTCACCCGCGCCGGGCGCCACCAGGAGCAGGTCGCCGGGGCGGAATTCCACGCCGCCATCGGTTTCCAGCACCAGGCCGCAGGCGGCCCGGGTCCCGGGATCGTCGCCACTGTCGAGGCGGGTGCGCTCCCGCAGCCGGACGGTCAGGGGCCGATCCTCGTCCACCACGGGCGGAACGCCCTGCCTGATGCCGAGGGTCGCGGAAAGGTTGTCGAGCCAGCTCCGCCAGGAGACGGCAGGCGCACCGTCCACCAGGCGCATGGGCAGGGCCGGTGCGGCACCGGCGGCCACCAGCGCCCCGAGCAGGGTTTCACCGCCACCGCAGAAACGGGCATAGCGGGAGTCGCCCAGGGCGAGCAGGGCAAACCTGACCCCGTCGAGGCGGGCGGTGGCCAGTCGGGCCAGGAAGCCGCGGCCCGGGTCCGGCACTTCCCCCTCGCCAGTGGTGGAGACCAGGAGCAGGACATGGCGGTAGAGGCTCAATTCGCCCGGATTGAGTGCGCCGAGGGAGGCCAGTGTGACCCGTTCGCCGCCCCTGCGCAGGGCCGTTGCCGTGGCTTCGGCCAGGCGCACCGCGGTGCCTGTCTGGCTGGCATGGGCCACCAGGATGTCGGCTTCCGCGTCGCCACTGCGGGACGTCGCCTGCCGGCGACGACGGAACCAGGACAGGAAGCCGGTCACGGTGAGGCCGGTCAGGCCAAGCGCACCCGCCAGGTTCAGGATCCCGGACCAGGCACCGGCCCAGGTGCCCTCATGGAGCGTCTTGGGCCAGTTGCCGGACCGATCCAGTGCGCTCACCCCGGCGTCGGTGACGATGTAGGCCCGGGTGCCGGCGGTGCCGCGGGTCATGACCAGCACCGTGCCGCCGCGGAAGCGCCGCACCATGTGCAGGCCGCTCAGGTCGGTCTCCGCGGCGGCATGTTCCAGTGCCGTGGCTAGGGGCAGGGGGGCGGTCGCAGAGGGGAACCGCGGCAGTTCACCCGTGCCCACGTGCAGCGTCATGAGCACGCCGGTGAGCGGGAGCAGGAGGGCCAGCGGCAGCAGGGCCCAGCCGAGCCCGAGGTGCCAGCCCATGAGCGTCCTGCGCAGGCGCGGCCAGGCAAGGAACGGTCCCGCCACCACGATCAGCAGCATGGCGTAGGTGGCGACCTCCACCACGATGCCGGCCCCGACCAGAAGATTCTTGTGCAGCCGCTCGGCTGTCCCGAAGAGGTCGAAACCCGCGTCGGCAGTACCGGTCCGTTCGCCGGTGGCAGGGTCGTAGATGCCGACATCCGCGATGCTGACCAGGCCGTCCCCGAGAATCTCCACCGACCGGGCCCGGCCTTCCGGGTCGACACTTTCCAGCAGCGCCGCCACCGCGGCTGGTTCGGTCACCGTGGCGGTGGCTTCCGCACCGTCCCGGGCCGCATCGAGGATGGGCTTGAAGGCAAGTACCGCGCCGGAGAGGAGGATCAGCAGGAACAGCGGCGCCAGGGCGAGGGCGCTCCAGCGGTGGGCCTGGGTCAGAACCCGCTTGCAGGAGGGGTTGAGCATGGGTGTGGCTCCGGGGTTGAGGTGAGCCGGAAGGAGGGTCCGGTCCTTTGAGTCGGAGTCTGGACTGCCACTTCGAAGGAAATGTGCAGGAATCGGGGAAGCGGGGATGGAACGACGCCAGGAGCCGTTCAGGCGTCGGGCTCGTACTTGTAGCCCATGCCGTAGACGGAATGAATGAGTTCGCGACCGGGAAGCAGGGCCTCGAGCTTGCGGCGCAGTTTCTTGATGTGGCTGTCGATGGTCCGCTCGCTGACGATACGGTTGTCGGGATAGATGCGGTCCATCAGCCTATCCCGGGAGTAGATGCGTCCGGGCGCCTGCACCAGGGTCTGCAGGAGCTGGAACTCCACAGAGGTCAGCTCCAGAGTCCGTTGCCCCGTGCTGACCAGCAGCCGGTCCGGGTCCAGGCGTATGGGTTCGTTGCGCGGGATGTCGCACAACCGCGCCCGGCGCAGGACCGCACGCACCCGGGCCACCACCTCGCGGGGGCTGAAGGGCTTGCAGATGTAGTCGTCGGCGCCCAGCTCAAGGCCCAGCAGGCGGTCGATCTCCTCCACCCGGGCGGTGACCATGATGATGGGCACCGGGCTGAAGCCGCGCACTTCCCGGCAGATGTCCAGCCCGTCGCGCCCCGGGAGCATCAGGTCCAGCAGCACCAGATCGGGTTCGTGGGCGCGGATCCAGGGCGCGGCGTCGAGGCCGTTGTGGATGATATGGGTCGCGAAGCCGGCCTGGACCAGGTAGTCGGCCAGCAGCCGCGCCAGCTTCGCCTCGTCTTCCACCATGAGGATGGTCCCGTTCAAGGCTTCTTCTCGTCGAGCAGCGGGAGCTCCAGGGTGATGCGCAGGCCGCCCAGGTCCGAGGGGCCGGCGGTGAGGGTGCCATCGTGGGCCTCGACGATATTGCTGCAGATGGCCAGTCCCAGACCGGTGCCGCCGGACTCGCGGTTGCGTGAACCCTCGGTGCGGTAGAGGCGGTCGAACAGGCGCGGCAGCTCCGCCGCGGAGACCCCCGGGGCGGAATCCTCCAGCACCAGCCTGGCGCGTCCCGCCACCGCCGTGAGGGACAACCGGGCCGTACCGCCCGGATCGGTGTAGCGGAGGGTGTTCTGCAGCAGGTTGGCGAACATCTGCTCCAGGCGGTCGGGATCGGCGTCGACGAGGGCGGCTTCGTCTTCGAGGCCGTGGGTCTCGACCCGGATTGATTTCTCGCCGAACGCCGGTGCCAGCCCCTCGATCGCTGTCCGGGCGGCGACGCCGAGGTCGAGCGGTTCCTTGCGGTAGTCCAGCGCCCCGATGTCGGACATGGACAGCTCGTAGAGATCATCCACCAGCCGCGTCAGGTGCAGCACCTCCTGGTGCAGCGACTCCACCGCCCCGGCGTCGAGGCTGCGCACGCCGTCCTGGACCGCCTCGATCTCGCCGCGCAGGATTGCCAGGGGCGTGCGCAGCTCGTGGGAGATGTCGGCCACCCACTGGCGGCGCAGCGCTTCGTTGCGGCCCAGAGTATGAGCCAGGTGGTTGAAGTCGCGGGCGAGCTGTCCCAACTCGTCATCGGCGCGGTGGTCGATGCGCGGGCTGTAGTCGCCGGAGGCGAGCTGGCGGGTGGCGCGGGTGAGAGAGCGGATCGGCCTGACGAAGTAGCGGGCCAGCGGCAGGGCCAGTCCCGCGGAGACCAGCAGCATGGCGAGGGCGATGAGCAGGAAGGCCTGGTTCTGCTGTTCGGCGAAGCGCAGGTCGTGGCTCAGGAACAGCGCGGCCTCGTCTTCCCGCACCCCCAGGTAGCCCACCACGGCGCCGTCCTCGCGGATGGGATGGAGCGCAAGCTCCCCCAGCGGCTCCTCCGTCCGCCCGTAGACCACCTGCCGCGAGGCGTCGAGCAGGCGCACGCGCAGCTCGAGCGGCGTGGGGAAGCCCCGCGGCGGACGCGGTGCCTCGCCGGGCGGCCACTCGTTGGGCCGCATGCGTTCCAGCAGCGCCTCCAGGCGCTTGCCGCGGATCGGGTGGCTGTGGACCGACATCACCAGCTGCAGCCAGCGGCGCGGAGAGGCGGCCAGCGCCTCCCAGTCGCCGTCGGTGGCATGAATGAGCGCCAGCTCCTCCACCAGCCCGTCGATCACCTGTTGCTCACGCTGCTCCACGTAGCGGATGAAGCCGTGATCGAAGGACCACTGCATGACCGCGTACATGCCGCTCACCAGCACCAGGGAGGTGAGCAGCAGGGTGAGGAACAGCTTGCGGGTGATGGTCTTCTTCACGGCCCGTGGCTCAGGGGATTCCCTCACGCATGATTGTGCAGAGGAATGGGCAAGAAATATGGATCGGTTGCCAGGTCGCCATGGACAAGCGGCGCCGTTGTCAGGTGGCGGTGAGCAGGGCGTCCACCTGGAGGGCCATGGCCTCGGGATCGTCGTAGTCCACCGTCACCCGCCAGTGGCTGGAATCGATCTCGAGCACCAGGGAGGGGAAGGCGTCCACGCCCATGGCCCGTGCGCGGCCCATCTCCTCCATCAGGCGGTTATGGGTTTCCGGAGCATCCAGCAGCCGCACGAAACGCACCGTGTCCAGCCCCAGTTCGTTCGCCAGGGCCACCAGGGTATCGGTCTCCGAGGGGTTGCGGGCCTGGCGGTAGTAGGCGTTCTGGATCGCCTCGACCATCGGCACCTCGTAGGCGGGGTTGAGGGCGCGGGCGGCGATGACCGCGCGGCAGGCGGGCCAGGTGGCGCGCCGGGGCCGGCAGCGGGTCCAGAAATCGAAGTTGAAGCGGGTGCCGGGGATGCGCTCCTCGATGCGCTGCCAGGTGGCCTGGAGATAGGCCTGCATCGCCTCGGGCATGGGTTCATCGGTGTCGGGGGCCAGGCCGCCGAGCAGGCGCTTCACGGCCACCGCTTCCGGCAGGCGCGCCTGCAGCGCCGCCAGGGTGGGCCGGAAGGCGAAGCACCAGCTGCACATGGGATCGTGCACGTACCAGAGGGTGGTGGGCATGCTCCTCTCCGGGGGTCGCCGGGATGCGCCGGTCCGGCGGTTGGGCGGGTGGCCATGACGGCCCCGATTAGCGGAGCTTAGACACTCAGGCGCCGCAGGGCCAGCTACGACGGCGCCCCGGCGCAGGTGGGGGGATCAGCGTTCGGCTGCCGCCTCCGTCACGGCCCGCTCCGCCGCCGCCAGCTTTTCCGGGCCGAAGAAGCCGCTGTCGCAGTAGACCTGCAGCTCCTCCAGTCCGAACCAGGGGTTGAGGCGGTCGTTGTCGCGGTAGATGAACAGCCGCCGCCAGGGACCTTCCGGCGCCACCAGGGGCAGGCTGCCGTTGTCCCGCAGCCAGGTGTCCACCACGAAGCGGACCGCCGGCCGATCGGCGAGGACCAGGACCGCGGCGGTGTGGCGGGGCGTGGGGCAGAGCAGGCAGGTGCTCTCGTAGTAGCCCGAAGCCGGCGGGCGCCAGTGGCGCAGGTAGCCGAGCCGGTCGAGGAAATGAAGGTAGTTGAGGGTGTTGGAGGTGTTGTCGATACAGTCGGTGCGGCCCTCCACCCCGGCATCCGCCTCGTTGCCGCCGCGATCGTTCGCCACCGGGAGCTGCTCTCCGGCGCGGCGCTCGAGGTAGCGGATGGCCAACCGGATCTGCTGCAGCTCCAGCCCCGGCCCGCCGCCCCGGCAGCTGGGGTGACGGAAGATGCGGTCGAGTTCGGCCCCGTCCCCGGGGTCGAGAAGCAGCTCGCCCTCGCTCTTGCAGCCCCAGTTCCAGCACACCCGCAGACGGTGCGGCGCGCCGTTCACGCCCAGGCTGAAGGCCGGTGCGCGCGGCAGCACGTTCAGCTCGCCGATCAGCCCGGGAGCTTCAGCCGCACCCGCGCGGGCGGCGAGCGCCAGGAGCAGGAGCGGCAGGGCGGCGCGGGTTACGGCGGCTGGGAGCGGGCGCTTCATGGAGGGGCATTGTAACCGGGGCTCACAGTCACGCCCATGCCTTGGGACCGGCCGGTCCCCGTACGCTGTCCCGGGGTCTTTACAACCCGGCCCGGCGCCCGCTAGGATTGAACCTTCCGAAACGCCGACACCGGATTGCTGCCGCAACGCGCATGAACATCCTGGCCCTGCTGGTTATCGTCTCCCTGGTACTCGTGGTCGTTGCCCGACCGCGCGGAGAGACTGCCGGCTAGCGTTTCCAGAACCGAACCCGAACAGGCCTCCGCATCGAAAGATCCGGGGGCCTTTTCATTTTCCGGCCCAGTGAAAACGAGAGGTAAGTCCCATGTACAGCCTGATTGGCGTTCCCGTAGTCCCGGTCGTCGTCGACGCGCCCCGCCACAACCAGACCGCCTGCAGACCGGACTATCGGGAGGATTCCGCCCATGAATGGGGCAGAGCACATCACCCGGGCGCTTGAAGCCCGGGGCATAGATACGATCTTCGGGTATCCAGGCGGCATGATCATGCCGCTCTACGATGCCCTCATCGATTCGCCCATCCGCCACATACTCTGCCGGCACGAGCAGGGGGCGGCTTTCGCCGCCGGCGGCTACGCCCGCGCCAGCGGCAGGCCCGGGGTCTGCCTGGCCACCTCGGGTCCCGGCGCCACCAACCTGATCACGGGCATCGCCGATGCCCACCTCGATTCGGTGCCCCTGGTCGCCATCACCGGCCAAGTGCCCACCGCGCTCATCGGCACCGACGCCTTCCAGGAGACCGATGTGCTCGGCCTCAGCCTGCCCGTTACCAAGCACAGCATCCTGGTGCGCCGCTCCGGCGAGCTTCCCGCGGCCATCGAGGAGGCCTTCCGGGTGGCCACCGCCGGCCGCCCCGGCCCGGTGCTCGTGGATGTGCCCAAGGACATCCTGCTGGCGGAGGTCGACGCGGATCCGTTGCCGATTGCCGGGCCCGAGGCCGGAGAAACGATCGCGCCCGAAGCCATCGCGGCGGCGCGCACGCTGCTGCGCTCCAGCCACCGGCCGGTCATCTATGCCGGCGGCGGCGTGACCCTGGCGGGGGCGGAGGAGGCGTTCCATCGTTTCGTGGAGACTACGGGCATTCCCACGGTGCTCACCCTCAAGGGTATCGGCAACCTGCCCGACGGCCACCAGTTGAACCTGGGCATGCTCGGCATGCACGGCTCGGTGGCGGCCAACCGCGTGGTGCAGGAGTGCGATCTGCTGGTGGTGGTGGGTGCCCGCTTCGACGATCGCGTCACCGGACGCCTGGACCGGTTCGCGCCCCATGCCCGGGTCGTGCACCTCGATGGCGATGCCGCCCAGGTGGGCAAGCTGCGGGCAGCCGATTGCGCCCTGGTGGGTGCGATCGCACCCGCGCTGGAGGCCCTGGCCGCGCCGCTCGACATCGAGGGCTGGCGCCGCCACTGCCGCGCCCTGCATGGCATGGAGGGCTTCGCCGCGAGCGCCGGCGCGGCAGTCGGCATCGACCCGGCGGCGTTCCTGCGCCGACTGGCCGCGGCCGCGGAGCGCCGCGCCATCATCAGCTGCGACGTCGGGCAGCACCAGATGTGGGTGGCCCAGTACTACCCCTTCGACCATCCGCGCCAGCATCTCACCAGCGGAGGGCTCGGCGCCATGGGCTTCGGACTGCCCAGTGCCATCGGGGCCCAGCTGGCGCGGCCCGATGTGCCGGTGGTGAACGTGAGCGGGGATGGCTCGTTCCTGATGAATGTCCAGGAACTGGCCACCCTGAAGCGCTACGGCCTGCCGGTGAAGGTGGTGGTGTTCGACAACCAGCGGCTGGGCATGGTGCGCCAGCAGCAGGAGCTTTGCTACGACGGCCGCTATACCGAGGTGGATCTCTCCGACAACCCCGACTTCACGGCGGTGGCGGAGGCCTTCGGGCTGCCCGCCCGGCGGGTGTCCGAAGCGGCGGCGGTGGAGGAGGCCATCGGCTGGTGCCTGCGGACGCCGGGACCGTGCCTGCTGCATGTGCCCGTGGCGGCGGAGGCGAATGTCTGGCCGATGGTGAAGCCCGGCCACGCGAACGAGGAGATGATCAGGGGGACGGTGGCATGATATTCGACATCCAGATGCAGGCCGGCCGGGCGCCGGCGACTCTCGAGCGCATCCTGCAGGCGGCGCGGGTGCGTGGTTTCGAACTCCAGGGACTGGACGTGCGGCCAACGATCGACGGGCGGCACTACCGGGTGCGGCTCACCGTGGAGAGCGAGCTGCCCCCGGTGCGGCTGATCCGCCAGCTGGAGAAGCAGGTGGGGATCAGCGGGCTGACGGCGCTGCTGGAGGCGGGCCGGGAGGCGCCGGTTTCCGCCGCGGCCTCCTCCTGAGGGGCGTCGCCCGATCAGGAATCCCGTTCCCGGCGCCGGGCCGGTTTGCCCTTGCCGGTCCCCGGCTTGCCCTTGCCGGCCGGTTTGCCCCTGCCGCCGGGCCTGGCGTGGGCGGAACCGGGACGCGCAGGCCTGCCTTCGGGCTGGAGCTGCAGCCGCCGGCCGCAGACCCAGACATTCTGCAGGTGGCGCTGGAGCTCCTTCGGCATGCCCGCGGGCAGGTCCACGGTGCTGTACTCGTCGTAGAGCCGGATATGGCCGATGTAGCGGCTCTCCAGGCCGGCTTCGTTGGCGATGGCGCCGACCAGGTTGCGCGGCTCCACGCCGTGGGTGCGGCCCACCTCGACCCGGTAGGTGACCCATTCCACGTCCGTGGGGCGGGTCTCGCCGGCGCCCGCGGGGCGCGCCTCCGGCCGTGGACGGCGCGGCGCGTCCGGCGCCCGGACCGGGGGCTCATCCGGCAGGTTCTCCTGCAGGGGGCGTTCGCGCTGCAGGAGCCAGGCCAGGGCCGCGGCCACCTCCAGCTCGGGCACGTCCCGCTCCCGGGCGAACTCCGCCAGCAGCGTCTCGAAGTAGCCCAGCTCCGGCGTCTCCAACGCCTCCACCAGTTGTTCCTTGAAGCGGGCGATGCGGCGGTTCTCCACGTCGCGCCGGGTCGGCAGCTGCATCGGCTCGATGGGCTGGCGGGTGGCCTGCTCGATGGCCCGCAGCATGCGCATCTCCCGCGGGGCGACGAACAGGATCGCCTCGCCGCGCCGGCCGGCGCGGCCGGTGCGGCCGATTCGGTGCACGTAGGCCTCGGTATCGTAGGGAATGTCGTAGTTGACCACGTGGCTGATGCGCTCCACGTCCAGGCCGCGGGCGGCCACGTCGGTGGCCACGACGATGTCCAGGCTGCCGCTCTTGAGCCGCTCCACGGTCTGTTCCCGCAGCGCCTGGTTCATGTCCCCGTTGAGGGGCGCGCAGTCGTAGCCACGGGCCTCCAGCTTGTCCGCCAGCTCCACGGTGGCGTTCTTGGTGCGTACGAACACGAGCATCGCCTCGAAGTCCTGCACCTCGAGGATGCGGGTGAGGGCGTCCAGCTTGTGCACCCCGCTCACCTTCCAGTAGCGCTGGGTGATGGTCTCCACCGTGGTGGTGCGCGACTGCACCCGGACCTCGCGCGGTTCGTGCAGGTGCCGGTCGGCCACCCGACGCACCGCCGTCGGCAGGGTGGCGGAGAACAAAGCCACCTGCCGCCGGGGCGGTGTATGCTCGAGGATCCACTCCACGTCCTCGATGAAACCCATGCGCAGCATCTCGTCGGCTTCGTCGAGGACCACAGCCTGCAGTCGGCCGAGATCCAGGCTGCCGCGGCGCAGGTGGTCCATCATCCGTCCGGGCGTGCCCACCACCACGTGCACGCCGCGCTTCAGCGGACGCAGCTGCAGGCCCAGGTTCTGGCCGCCGTAGAGGGGTAGGACATGGAAGTCCGGCAGGTGACGGGCATAGGCCTGGAACGCCTCGGCCACCTGCAGGGTCAGCTCCCGGGTCGGAGTCAGCACCAGGACCTGGGGGACGCGCAGGGCCGGGTCGAGCCGGCTGAGCAGGGGCAGGGCGAAGGCCGCGGTCTTGCCGGTCCCGGTCTGGGCCTGCCCCACCACATCGTGCCCGGCAAGCAGCTCGGGAATGCACTGGGCCTGGATGGGGGAAGGGGTCTCGTAGCCGATCTCGGCGATAGCGCGCAATACCGCGGGCGCCAGCGCCAGATCGGAAAAGGCGACGGGGACGGGGGGGAGGGACATGAGCAGGGTCTCGCTGGACGCGCCGCGATCGATGGACGCCGGGTGCGGTGGTGGTTAAACGAAACATTATACGCCTGTTGCATGGCCGCCGTCAGATTTCTCGGCCGCCCGGGAATGCGCGCGCGCCCGTTGTAAGCCGCGGCCCGCGCTTACATGAGCGGACCGCCTACAGCGGGAGTTGGAGATAATGGCTGCACCACCGGTCCCGGCTCCGGTGTAATGGGAACCGGTCGGGGGCCGCCCCGGCATGGAAACCGCCACGGATGGCGGCCATGGCGGGACGGCCCCCGACCGGCGCTTCCGTCATGGACGGTGGTCCGATACCCGCAGAGGAGGATAACCATGGCCAGGGAGGGTCAGGGTCAATCCGCATCCGGCGCGCCGGATGCGGACTCCCGCGTGTTCTACGTATCCGGCAAGGGATGGTATTTCCAGGCCCGCGAAGGGCTCATCGGTCCGGCGGCCAGCCGGGTGCTGGCGCTGGAGTACCTGGAACTGCTCATGGAGCTGTCTCCGGCGCGACGCCGGGTGGTGTGGGACCCGGGGCTGCGCCGGCGGGCGCAGGAACTGCGGCGGTTGGTCGTGCGGCTCGAACGGCGCCTCGCCGGGGGTAAAACCGCCGCCGCGGAACAGGAGCAACTGGACCGTTACCGGCGCCTGCTGCTGGAACTGGCCGAGTGACCCGGCCGGCCCATGGGCGGTCTCCCGTCGGCGGACGCCGCGACTGGCGTCCGGCCGGTCATCGTCTATCCTTGAGGCAGGATTCAGACACGGGTCCCTGATGCGCCAGGGAGGGACCATCGGACCACGGGTCCGGTGACGATCAACCGAGGAACTGCAGTTCAGCCCTGTCGTGCGACGGCTCGCGGAATGCTCTCTCGGGCCATGACTGGCGATGTCTGCCGTTCCCTGTACCACCGGCGTAGGCATGCTCACCCTCGACCGCAGCGCTGCGCGACTCCTCGATGCCCGGGGACGCGAGTTCGACCCCCGCCGGCGCAGCTGGAACCCGGCCGGGCACAGGGCAACAGGTGAGGGTATTTCACCCGCGGAGGCGGTTCGCTGGCTCCAGCGCGAGGTGGAGACCCGTTGGCGGATCCCCGTCGGGCTGATCGGCCCCCGCGAACCCGAAGCACGGCAGCTGCCGGTGGCCGAGGCGGTGGGCGCCGGACTCGCCCGCCTGGGTTTCACCGTTTTGTGCGGCGGTCGCCAGGGTGTGATGGAAGCGGCCTGCCGCGGTATCGCCGCCGCCGGCGGCATCAGCGTGGGCCTGCTTCCCGACGCGGAGTGGGAGGCGGCCAATGCCTACGTCTCCATCCCCATCGCCACGGGCATCGGGGTAGCCCGCAACGCCATCATCGCCCGCGCCTGCTGGGCCCTGGTGGCGGTCGGGGGCGGCTACGGCACGATTTCCGAGGCCGCCTTCGGGCTCCAGTTCGGCCGGCCGGTGTTCGGACTCGCCGGCGCGCCGCAGATTCCCGGCGTGGTGCAGCTGGAGGACTGGCCGGCGCTGGAGGAGCGGCTATGCCGGGCCTTCCTGCGGCTGGAGGAGGGGGGGACATGATCGTCCTCATCTACCTCATCTATCTCTTCACCCCTATCGCGCTGCTGTTCATCGGCTCCTTCGGCGAGTACTGGACCAATACCCTGATGCCCACCGGCCTCACCGGGAACTGGTATCTCGAGGTCTACAACGATCCCAGTTTCCAGCGCGCCTTCATGGTGAGCCTACGGGTGACCCTCGCCTGCTGCGCCATCGTCACGCTGGTGACCACGCCGCTGGCCTACGCTCTCTACAACAGTGCCGCCCGGGGAGTGAACTTCGCCGTGCGCCTGGTGGCCCTGCTGCCCATCGCCGCGCCGCCGCTGGTGCTCGGCTTCGGCTTCATCCTGGTCTTCTCCAGCGACGCGCTGCCCTATCTCGGCAGTACCTGGCTGCTGGTACTGGGCCACGTGGTGCTCACCATTCCCTACCTGCTGCAGACCCTGGTCTCCGACATGCGCCATCTGAAACTCGCACAGCTCGAGATCTCCGCCGAGTCCCTGGGCGCCAGCTTCAGCCAGCGGTTCTTCGACGTGGTCCTGCCCACCCTGCGCCACAGTCTTGCCTCGGGGCTCATCATGGTGGCGGCACTCTCCATCGGCGAGTTCCAGCTCTCCAACCTCATCGCCGGCTTCCTCAGCCGACCCTACCCGGTGGTGCTGCTGCAGGCCTTCTACGGTGCCACCGGGTTCGCCTGCGCCGCCACCGTGGTGCTGCTGGCGCTGGCCCTGCTGGCGGCGGCGGGCGGGGCGATCACCGCGCGCTCGGCCTCGCGGGTGCGGGGAGGCCAGCCGGCATGAGCGTGCAGCTGGTGGGGGTGAACTTCACCTATCCCGGCGCCGGCGCCGGGGTGTTCGATATCAACCTCGAAATCCAGCCTGGCGAGCTGGTGGCCTGCATCGGCGCCAGCGGCTCGGGCAAGACCACGCTGTTGAAGATGGTGGCCGGGTTCGAGTTCCCCGATCGCGGCCAGGTGATCATCGACGGGCTCGATGTCACCCGGCTGCGGCCCCGCGAGCGCCAGCTCGGGGTGGTGTTCCAGAACTATGCCCTGTTTCCCCTCATGACCGCCACCGACAACGTGGCCTATCCCCTCAAGGTGCGTCACGTGGCCCGGGAGGAGCGACTGCGGCGCGCCCGGGAGACGCTGGAGCGGGTGGGACTGGCCCAGTTCGCCGATCGCTACCCCGGCACCCTCTCCGGCGGGCAGCAGCAGCGCGTGGCCTTGGCCCGCGCCCTGGTGTTCCAGCCCAAGGCGCTGCTCCTCGACGAGCCGCTGTCGGCACTGGACGCAGCCCTGCGCCCTCTCATGCGCGACGAGATCCGGCGTCTGCAGCGGGAACACGGCATCGCCGCGCTGCATATCACCCACGACCAGGAGGAGGCGCTCTCCATGGCCGACCGGGTGGCGGTGATGGAGGCCGGGCGGCTGGTCCAGGTGGCCACCCCCACCGAGATCTACGACCGGCCGGCCACCCGCTCCATCGCCGCCTTCGTCGGCCAGGCCAACCTCTGGGACGGCCTCAGCGTCGGCGGCGACGGGGTGGAGCTGCCCCTGGGCCTGCTGAAGCTGCCGCCCCACGATTTGCCCGAGGGCACGCCCGTCACCGTCCTGGTGCGGCCGGAAAATGTGAACGTCGGCCCGGCGCCCGACGGCATCAACGAGTTTCCCTGCAGGGTCACCCGGGATCGCTTTCTCGGCTCCCTGCGCCGCTACGACGCGGAAATCCGGGGCGGGACCGTGCTCGGAGAGACCAGCGCCCGCGCTGTCATCGAACGGATACACATCCCGCCCCAGAATATCCAGCTCATCCCCGCTGGACCCCACGACAAACCGTTGGAGGAGAAGCAACCATGAAACTGCGCAAGCTGATCCTCGGTGCCGGACTGGCGCTGCTGCCGATCCTGGCCACCGGCTTCGAAGGGCCGGAAATGTATCCCGGCGAACAGGAACTCTACTCCGCCGCCGCCAAGGAGGGTCTGGTGGTGAGCTTCGATACCGGCCCCACCTGGGCCAACTGGGCCAAGCAGTTCAAGGCTTTCAAGGCCCGCTATCCCGAGGTCGAGATCGTTTACAACGACCTCGGCTCGGCCGCCACCGTGGTGGCCCTGGACAAATCCCGCAACCGGCCCCAGGCCGATACCGCCTACTACTTCGCCGCCTCCGCTGTGGATGCGCAGGGCAAGGGGCTGCTGGCCCCGTTCAAGCCGGTGAACTTCGAGCGGCTGCCGGAGGTGTTCCGGGCGCCCGACGGCGAGTGGTTCACCATCCACCAGCTGGTGATCGCCTTCATCGTCAACAAGAAGCTGGTACAGAATGTGCCGGAGTCCTGGGCCGATCTGCTCAAGCCCGAGTACAAGAACAGCATCGTCTACCTCGACCCCCGGTCCACCGGCGTGGGCCAGGTGCTCAGCTTCGCCGCCAACTTCGGCAACGGCGGCGACATGGACAACGTCAAGCCGGGCATCGACTACCTGACCCGTCTGCACAAGGCCGGCAACGTGCTGCGTACCGAGGGCACCACGCCCTACGCGAAGTTCGTCAAGGGCGAGATTCCCATCTGGATCTCCTACGAGAACGACGGGCTGAAGGCGAAGTACGTGGACGGCATGGGTGACGAGGTGGCCGTGGTGATTCCGAAGGAGGCCAGCGTGGCCGCCCCCTACGCCATCAGCATGGTGAAGAACGGCCCCAACCCCAATGCCGCGAAGCTGTGGCTCAACTGGACCCTGTCCGACCAGGGTCAGCAGATCTTCGCCGAAGGGTTCGTGCGTCCGTCGGTCCCCGGCATCGAGCTGCCGGCGGACGTGGCGGAGAAGATGCCACCGGCCCCGCAGGTGCTCCCGCTCGACCTGCAGAAGGCGGCGGCGCGCAAGACCGACATCGACGAGGGCTGGGCCAAGGGAGTGCTCGGGAAGTAGGCAGATGCTGGCGAACTCGCGTCGGAAGCAGGTGCGGCTGGTGCTGCTGGCCGCACCTGGTTCCTTCATCATCCTGCTGTTCTTCGTGCTGCCGCTGGTGGTGGTCTCGGCCGAGGCCTTCACCACCAGCGGGGCCTTCATGCGGGTGTTCAGCGACTCGCTGTTCTGGCGCGGGCTGTGGGGAACCATCGTCCTCAGCCTCACCGCCGCCAGCCTGTCGCTGCTGGCCGGCTTCGGCGTCTCCTACCAGCTCGCCCGTATGTCGGAGGCCCGGCGCACGGCGCTGATGTTCTTCATCTCCCTGCCGCTCACCTTTTCCGGCCTCATCGTGGCCTACGGGTTCATCCTCGCCTTCGGCCGGGCCGGGTTCGTGACGCTGGTGCTGGAGCACTTCGGGCTGGTGGACGCGGCCCATTTCGCCGGTTTCATCTACAGCCCGACAGGGCTTGCCTTCGCCTACTGCTACTACCTGATCCCGCGGGTGGTGCTGGTACTGCTGCCGGTGCTGCTCAACTTCGAGCACCAGCAGATCCTGGCGGCGCAGTCACTGGGCGCGAGTCGCCTGCGGGCCATGTGGGATGTGCTCATTCCGGCCACGCTGCCGAGCGCGGTGGTGGCCTTCTGCCTGGTGGCGGCGGTGGCCTTCGGCGCCTACGGCACAGCGCTCGCCCTGGTGGGCACGCAGGTGAACATCCTACCCCTGCTGCTCTACAGCAAGGTGTCCGACGTGGGTTCGGACTTCCCCGCCGCGGCGGCGCTGTCGGTGGTGCTGCTGGCCGGCTGCACCCTCATCATGGCCGTGGGTGAGATGTACGCCACCCGCCGCACCGAGCGTCATCACTGAGTCCGGGCGCAGTCTCCCGGTCCCTGCTCATCCCCGCATCCTGGCCTGCAGGGCCAGCCTCGCACCAGCGAAGGCGTGGGGCATGGCCGATGTGTTGTGGGCGATGCCCATCCGTCCCAGCCGATCCACCGCGATGAGTCCCACGTCGCCCTTGAACACGCTGCCCATGCGCGCCAGCACGGTGGCGACGGCGGCCTGGGCCTGGTGGCCGCCGGCGAGCATCTCGCAGACGGCCCGGGTGGTGCCGAAGCGCAGCATCAACTCGCCCTGGCCGGTGGCCGAGGCCGCGCCATGGCTGCCGGCACAGTTACCCGCGCCGGGCACCGGGGAGTCGCCCACCCGCCCAGGGAGCTTGAGGGTCAGTCCGCCGGTGGAGGTGGCCGCCGCGAACCCTCCCCGGGCATCCAGCGCGACCGCGCCCACGGTGCCGCGGGTGAGGGTGTCCGTGTCGGCCTCCGCCGCCGCAGGCAGGCGCTCGTCCGGATCCCGGGCGGCCAGCCGCCGCTGCCGGTCCGCGCGCCGCTCCGGCGTGACCGGATCGTAGTCCTCGAACCCCTGCGCGCGGGCGAAGCGCAGGGCGCCGTCGCCGGCCAGCAGCACGTGGGGCGTGGCCTCCAGCACCCGCCGCGCGACGAGCACCGGGTTGCGCACCCGGCGCAGCGCGGCCACGTTGCCGCTGCGCAGTCCCTCGCCCACCATCACACCCGCGTCGAGCTCGGCCTCGCCCTCGCTGTTCAGGGCCGCCCCGGTCCCGGCGTTGAACAGGGGGTTGTCCTCGAGCAGGCAGACGGCGGCGATCACCGCCTCCAGTGCGGGCTCACCGTCAGCGAGACGGGTGAGACCGGCCGCCGCCGCGCGGCGAACCCCGTCCAGGACCTCGGCCTCCGGCTGCCCGGACCATATGCCCGCGCCGCCATGGACGACGATGGCATAGGGTGGGTGTGCTTGCATGGCGCGGCTCCTCGAGTCCTGCAGGCGTCGGTTCAGCGTCGGCCGGCGTGGTTTCTGATACGGGATTCCAGCTGCCGGATGACGGCGTCCAGGCCGGTGCGTTCGGGGTCGATGGCCCGGGACAGGCGGTAGTATTTCACCGCCTGCTCCCACTGACCGCGGGATTCGGCGTTCCGGCCCCACAGCGCGTAGCGTTCGCTGATCCCCGCCAGTCCCGCACGCGCGCCGGGATGGTTGGGCACCAGCTGCAGCACCCGCAGATAGCTGGCATAGGCGTTGTCGCCCGGTGGCTGGGTGAAGCGGCGCGCCTGCTCGTGGGCCGTCGCCTCGGCCATCAGTTCCGCAACCCGCCGGGGGATATCCACCCCGTCGGCAGGCTGCGGTGTGACGGCTCCGGCGGGGGTTACGCCGGCTGCCTCAAGTGCGGGTGGCGGCGCTATGCCGGCATCGGTTTCCTCTCCGGTCAAGGCATTCGGCGGTTCCGCTTGCTCCGCCGCGGGCGCCTCCGTGACGCCGGCAGCCGTCGGCTGTGGCGGAGCGGCTTCAACCGCCACGGGTCCAGGTTCAGCGGTGTCGGGAGCGACCGTGATCATTCGGCCCGCAGCATCCACTTCCCCCGCGCCCGCGCCGTTGCCGGCCACCGCCGGTGCCTGGGGCGCTGCCGTCACTGGCGTGGGCGGCGCCGGGGAGGGATCGTGAACGTCGCCGGTTGTCGTCGTGGGGTGTCCGGAAGGCGGCGGGTGCCGCCACACCGTCACCGCGACGATCACGGCTATGCCAAGGAAGGCGATTCCGGCGAGGAGGGCGCCCGGGGGAAAGCGCGTCGCCTCCGCGGCGGATGGCGCCGCTGGAGCGGATTCCTCGCCGGAGAGCGGCGCGGCGGCGACCGCCTCCGGCAGCTCTCCGGCGGCCGGGGCGGACGGAGAAGAATCCGGCGCCATCCCGCCGGCGGTGGGTGTATCCGGCGCGGCAGGCGCCGGTGTAAGAGTGCGGGCCTCCGCGACCGGCGTCGGCTCGCGCAGGGCGCGTGCCTCCTCCATCGCGGCGCTGGCGGCCCGCTCCAGCTCGGCACCCCGCTGTTGCAGCCGCTTGAGGCGCCTTTCCAAGGCGCTGCATTCGGTCCGGTAGTCGCTCACATCCTCCAGCGTGGCGGCAAAAGGGATGACACTCCCGCCGCTGGCGATGCGCAGGCGCAGTGCCGTGGCGTGCGTTCCCGCGCCCTGCAGGTGCAGTTCGACGGGATGCCTCGCGGCAGGCGTCCGAAGGAGCGGCGCCAGCCGGTCGCGGCTTCCGGCCAGGCCGGGCAGCTCCCACAGGGCCCGGCCCTCCAGATCGCCCTCCGGCAGCGCCAGCAGCTCACGGGCCCGGGGGTTGGAGCGGGTGATGCGACCCCCGGTATCGAGCAGCAGCAGGCCCACCGGCAGGTGTTCCAGGGCCGGGTCTGCGCCGGGCGTCCCGTGGCCGATGCCCAGCAACCGGCCCACCGTCTCCACCAGGTGCAGGTACCCCGTTTCGCTCTTCTCCAGACGGGCCGCGTAACCGTCGTCATCGGCGTTCCCCCCGCCCGGGGTTCCGCTGAAAAGCACGACGGGGCAGTCGGGAAAGACTCGCCGCACCGTGTCCCGGATCGAGCGGCCGCTGCTCCAGCCAAGCTCGCGCTCGGTGACCACCAGCTCCAGGCCGCCGCGGGCCAGGTGTTCGGCGAAGGTGGCTGCATCCTGCGCCTCGAGCACTTCGCAGCCGCCGAACTCCCGTTTCAGCAGCATGACCGTGAGGGCCCGTTCGGCCGCGATACCGTCCACCACCAGCACGCGCGGGGGGCGGGGCGGATCGGAGGGCCCTCCCGGGGAACGGGCCGGGGTCAGCGCCGGCTGACCCATGCTCCCTCCAGATCGAGGCGCTCCTGGTAATCGCGGGCTTTGACGCTGGCCGCCTCGGCGTCGGGGAAGCCCGGTACGCTGACCCGCCACAGGGTCTGACCGGCGCGGGTGACCGGCATCGGTTCGGCGGGGACACCCTGGGCACGGGCCCGTTCCGCGAATGCCGCCGCATCCTCGCGGTTGCCCAGGGTGATGAGATTGACCTGCCAGGGACCGGCCGCCGGCACGGGTCCGGGTGGACCGGGTTCAACCGCTACGGGCGCCGGCGCCGGGGTGGAGGCCGGCGCGGTACCCACCCCGGCGGCGGGTGCCGGGGTGGGTGTGGCCGGGCTCTCCGTTCCGGAACGCAGCTCGCCCACGGAGGTGGAGATGCTGTCCATCTGTCGGCCCATGTCGGCGAGCGTGCCGGTCAGCGCGACCAGCTCCGACTGGCGGCCGCGTAGCTGCTTCAGCTCCGTGGACAGGGCGGCGTAGGCTGTCTCAAGGTTGTCCAGCTCCTGGCGCATGCCGGCGGTGGTCAGCCACTGGCTCAACGCCAGCGCCAGGCCCAGGACGGCGATGGCCAATACGGCGTAGAAGGCGGTTCTGCCCGGCATGGCGTTCTCCTCCCGGGGGGGGAGCTGAGGGGGGGAAGGTCCGGCCGCGGCAGGGTGACGGCTCGCCGGAGCGGGTTCGCTCCGCAACAGCCGCCCCATGAGCGCCGGCTGAGGCTGATCGAAGATCACCCCGAGACCGCTGGGGGTCAGATGGGTGACCTGGCCGCCGAGGGTGAAATGCTCCGGCGTCTCGCCGTCACGCACCAGCAGGCGGACCTCCACCGCCTCGCCGTTCTCCGGCGGTGGCGGTTCATCGGGGTGCTGCGGCCCCCGGGCGACGGCGCACTCCAGGAACAGGCCCCCCGGGCTGATGTCCAGTACCCGGCAGCCCCGCGGGCGCAGTCCGGCGCGCAACAGCAGGACATTGAGATGGGTTGGCACCCGGGGGTAACGGCGGCGCTCGTCGGGCACTCGGCAAGGCTCCAGGCTGGCTCTGGGTCGGACGGCAGGTGCCGCCTTCTTGTACCTGAATCTTAACCGAAATAACCCTTGCCGTACCGCCAACCCTGTTGGGTACCGCCGGTGACGCCACGGTTGTGCGCCGGGCTGCCGACGGCCGGGGGGGTGAAGAGCGGAACGGTCACGGCCCGGCGGCGGGTGCAGCCGGGCCGGAGTCAGGGTCAGGGCGCCTGTTGTGCCGGCTCAGGCGTCGATCGGCTTCCGGCTTCTGGAGGCGATGAGCATCAGTCCGCCCAGCGCCAGCAGGGCAGCCTGCAGCCCCAGTGACTGCAGGTTGGGATAGATGCCGAGCAGTTCGATGGAGGGCACTCCGACCGGGCTGCTGGGCAGCATCCCCGCCTCCTGCAGGGCGACCACTCCCTTGCCCGCGAAGGCGATGGCGAGCAGGAACATGAACACCCCGGTCACGCCGAAGAACTGGCGCAGAGGCAGGCGGGTGCTGAAGCGGAGGATCAGCCACGCCAGCACGACCAGCAGGACCGCAGCCACGGCGAGTCCGGAGACGACCAGGTGCTGACTCCCGGCATGGGTCTGCACCCACAGCGCCTGGTAGAAGAGGATGGTCTCGAACGCCTCGCGGTAGACGGTGATGAACGACAGCCCGGCAAGCGACCACAGTGTGGTTGCGCTCAGGGCACGGTTGACGCGGTCGCGGATGAAGCGCTGCCACTGGGCCGCCTGCGACTTGCTGTGCAGCCAGAAGCCCAGGTAGAACAGCACCGCCGCCGCGACCAGGGCGGCCACACCTTCGGTCAGCTCGCGCCCGGCCCCGCCGATCTGCACCAGGTAGGTGGAGATCCACCAGGTGAGGAAGCCGGCGGCCAGCGCACCAGCCCAGCCGGCGTGGAGATAGGGCAGGGCGTCGCGGCGCCCGGTCTTGACCAGGAACGCGGCCAGGGCCGCCACCACGAGGATCGCCTCCAGACCCTCGCGGAGCAGGATCACCAGCGCACCGGTGAACGCCGTGCTGCCGGACAACCCGGTCTGGTTCAGGGCGGCGGCGGCCTCATCGAGCAGCCCGTCGATCCGCTTCCGCGCCTCGGCCACGGTCTCCACCGGCGCTCCGCCCCGGACGGCGTTGCGGAAAGCGCCCATCTCTTTTTCGATGGTCTCGCGCAGTTCGGGGGCCACCGCGTTCAGACCGCCCTCGGTCAGCTCGAATCCCTCCAGGTAGGCGTCCACCGCGAGGGTATAGGCGGCCTCCCGATCCCCGCTCCGGTATTGTTCCAGGCTGGCCGCCAGCTGCCGCCGGGCATGGTCCAGGGGGGATTCGTCCCCCTTGAACAGTGTCTCCGGCTTCCGGGTCAGTTCGGCCATCAGCGCTACCGCCGCGGGACCATAACGGTTCTCCGCCTCGGCCGGGGAGATGGTCACCAGCCGGCGCGGATCGACGACGGGTGAGTCGGGGCCGGCAGTCCGCGGGGACGCCCCGGCCGCGGGGGTGCCCATGGCGCTCACCAGGAACGCCAGGCTCCAGCGCTCCGGGTCCGAAAGGCCGGTGTAGGCGGTCATCCCGGTACCGGGCACACCCAGGGTGATGGTGCTGTAGACGCCGTAGAGGGTGCGCAGGCGGTAGCGCTCCCGGTCCCGGAAGTTGACCGGCGGCGGGTCGAGCTGGGCCGCCAGAGGGCCGTCGCCGCGTCCGTCCGCTCCGTGGCAGGCCGCGCAGTCCCGTGCATAGAGCGTTTCAGCCCGGGCCAGGTCGGGCGCCCGGGTGGGGAGGGAGACCACGTCGTAGGTGTCGATCAGCCTTCCGCGCAGGAGGGCGGCCTGCGCCGCCACCGTGGCCGGTTTCGCCCGTTCCGCCACCAGCCGCTCGAGGCCCCCGGCCAGCTCCAGCAGGGAGGTGCGCCGCGGTTCCTGCGGCTGTTGGGTCAGGGTTTCGCGCACGTTCGCGGTGAACTCCTGCATTTCGGCATACTCCGCCTCGCTGGCGAGGGTGCCGTCGCCGTTCACCGCCTCCGGGTAGTCCACCGCCACGTAGTCGAGGGTCTGCAGCACGTGCTGCAGCGATTCGTCGGCATGGGCATGGGCTGCCGGAAGCATAAGGAGCAGCAGGGCTACGACACGCAACATTGGCTTGGTCTCCAGGTTGGCGATATTCTTAGAAACGCAAATTAGAACGATTCTCATTCGATGTCAATGGGGTGGGTACCTCTCCACCTCGACACCAATCCCGCGCCAACCTGAAATAAAGTACTATCGAAGGGGGTGGTGGAGTGCAGTTGAATACCGCAACGGAACTTTTCTGCCGCTCGGGTTCCTCCACCCGGAAGAGACGTGAGCGCCGGACCTCCTCTGCACCGGCGGAAAATGGAGGTTAACGGGGGACGGGAGGCACAGCCTGTGAACGCAGCCACGTGGATCCGGCGCGGCTACCTGGAGACGGAGGGCGGTCGCCTGGAGGCGTGCTGGCTGGGTCCGCCGCCCGGCGAGGCGCCGACGCTGGTCTTCCTCCACGAGGGCCTGGGCTGCGTCGCCGGCTGGAAGGGCTTTCCCGCGGAGATCGCGGCGGCCACCGGCTGCGGGGCGCTGATCTACAGCCGCGCCGGGTACGGACGCTCGGATCCGGTCAGCCTGCCGCGCCCCCTCGACTACCATGCCAGCGAGGCCACCACGGTCCTGCCCCGGATCCTTGAGGCGACCGGCATTCGCCGGGCCGTGCTGGTGGGTCACAGCGACGGGGCCACCATCGCGCTGCTCCATGCGGGCCGGGTCCGCGACCCGCGGGTGGAGGGGCTGGTGCTGATGGCGCCCCACGTCTTCAACGAATCCGACTGCATCGCCGGCATCCGGGCCATCGCCGAATCATGGCGCAGCGGTGGCCTGCGCGAACGACTGCGGCGCCTGCATGGCGCCAACGTGGATGTAGCCTTCGAGGGCTGGCGCGATGCCTGGCTGGACCCGGATTTCCGGGACTGGAACATCGAGGACTGCCTGCCGGCCATCGGCATCCCGGTGCAGCTCATACAGGGCCTGGCGGACGAGTACGGGACCCTGGTCCAGCTGGAGGCCATCGCCGCCCGGGCGGGCGGCCCGGTGGAAACGGTGAAACTCGCGCAGTGCGGCCATATCCCCTACCGGGATCGGCCGCGGGCCACCCGGGACCACGTGTCCGCCTTCATCCGGCGCTGCCTGGGCCTGGCGGACCCGTGCCGAGACAGCGACTCCGCCGCCCCGGGCTCCATGGCGGCATTGGATTCAGACGGACTGAATGACCATGAACAGTGAGGTGAATCGGCGGACGGATGACGGACCCGCCGTTGAGATCTACCTCGGGGCGCTCGGCGAACGGGTCCGCGTCCTGCGTGCTCGGCGGGGTATGACGCGCAAGTCGCTGGCCGCCCACTCCGGCATCTCGGAACGCTACATCGCCCAGCTGGAGTCGGGCGAGGCGAACGCCTCCGTGGCGCTGCTGTGGCGGGTGGCGGAGGCCTTCGGCATCACCTTCGCGGAGTTGCTGCAGGCGCCGGACAGTGCCGGGGCGGTACTGCCGGAGCTGGAGCGGTTCCTGCGCACCCTCGACCGGGAGCGGCAGGCAGAGGCGCTGGAGCTGTTGCGTGCCCGCTATGCCGGAGGTGCGCCGGGAACCCGCGGCATGGCCCTCATCGGCCTGCGCGGGGCGGGCAAGTCCACCCTCGGTGTCCGCCTGGCGGAGCGCCTCGGCGTGCCCTTCGTGCGGCTGGGCGAGCTCATCGAGGAACTGGGGGGGATGCCCGTCGGCGAGCTCTTTTCCCTGCGCGGCCAGTCCTGCTACCGGCGCCTCGAGCGCCAGGCCCTGGAGCTGGCCATTGAGCGCCATCCCCGGGCGGTGGTGGAAGCCGGGGGCAGCCTGGTCACCGAGCGGGAAACCTACGACCGGCTGCTGGAGGCCTACCGGGTGGTGTGGATCCGCGCCGAGCCGGATGATCACTTCCGGCGCGTGCTGCGACAGGGCGATCTGCGGCCGCTGCAGGAGAGCCGCGAGGCCATGGAGGACATGCGGCATATCCTCGCCGAGCGCGAGCCGCTCTATGCCGCGGCCCACCGGCAGCTCATGACCTCGGGCAAGCCGCTGGAGGCGTGCGTGGCGGAGCTCGCGGCGTTCGCGGAGTCAAGCCTGACCGATGCTGTTTGATATCATCCCGTTGCCGGCATGCCGGTTCGTCGTCCAAGGTGGGTAGCCCCGTATACATGGCCCGTTTTCTCCATACCGCCGACTGGCAGCTCGGCCTCAAGCTCAACTACCTCCCCGGGGAGGCGGGCGCCCGCGCCCGCGCCCAGCGATTCGAAACGGTTCGCCGCATCGCCGCGGTGGCGCGGGAGCAGGGGGTGGAGTGCGTGGTGGTGGCGGGCGATGTCTTCGACGACAACGCCGTGGGCGAGGAGACCCTGCAGCAGGCCCGCGACGCTTTGGAGCGGTTCCGACCCCTGCCGGTGCTGCTGCTGCCCGGCAACCATGACGCCGCCACCCCCGACTCGGCCCTGGCCCGGCTGCAGGCCGGCGACCACGTGCGGGTGCTGCTCGACGATGCCCCGGTGCGGATCGGCGGGACGGTTTTCCACCCCTGCCCGCTGCGCCGCCGCCACGAGTACGAGGATCCCACCCTCGGGCTCCCGCCGCGTAGTGACGAGGGCACGGTGCGGGTGGCCGTCGCCCACGGCGGCGTGCTCGATTTCGCCGAGGAGACCGAAACCCCCAACCTCATCGACGGTCGCCGGGTGCTGGAGCGGGGCTTCGACTACCTGGCCCTCGGCGACTGGCACGGCACCCTCCGCTTCGGCCCCCGCATCTGGTACCCGGGCACGCCCGAGGCCACCCGGTTCAAGGAGCGCGACCCGGGCAACGTGCTGGTGGTGGAGATCCCCGCTCCCGGCGCGGAGCCGCTGGTGACCCCGGTAGCGGTGGCCCGCACCCGCTGGCTGCGGCAGCACTGGGCCTTTCACGAGAGCGCCGATCTGGATCGCCTGGCGGCCTGGTTCGAGGGGCTGGATGAGCGCTCCTGGACGCTGGTTGAGCTGACCCTGGAGGGGGAGCTCTCACTGGCCGACCGCTCCCGCCTCGACGGGCTCCTGGAGGCCCAGTCCGGCCGCCTGCTCCACCTGCGCCCGGAGCTGGCGGGCATCACCGAGTCGCCAAGCGAGGCCGATCTCGCCGCCCTGGCCGCGGAGGGTTTCCTGGGCGCGGCCGCCGCGGCGTTGCGGGGGCGGGAGACGCCGGCCGCCCGCGACGCCCTGCGGCTGCTGTATCGCTTCCTGGTGGAGGAGGGCAACGGTGCATCTGCTCGCGGTTGAAGTCTGGCACTGGCGCGGACTCGAGCATCACGCCCTGACCGACCTCTCCCCCCACCTCAACCTGGTGCTGGGACCCAACGAGTCGGGCAAGTCGCGGCTGTTCGAGGCCATCCGCTACGCCCTGTTCGAGCCCAGCAAGGGCGCCGCGCAGAACAAAAAGGACCTGCAGGGCTGGTCCGCTACCGAGCCGCCCCGGGTGCGGGTGACCTTCGCGACCGACGCCGGCCCCTACACGGTCACCAAGCAGTTCCTCAAGTCCTCCGAGACCCTGCTGGAGGGGAACGGCGAGACCCTGCGCCAGGAGGAGGCCGAGGGGCGCCTGCGCCAACTGCTTGCGCTGCCGGAGTCCGCCGGGCGGAGCGGGGCCGGACAGCTGGAGAGTCTCGGCTCCTGGCCGCTGCTGTGGCTCTCCCAGGGCGACTCCCGGAAACCCCCGCAGGAGCACCTGACCGGGGCGGGCCGCGGCCGGCTGCAGGATGCCCTCGCGCTGGAGGTGGGCGAGGCGGCCACCGGCGAGGAGGGTCGCCGCATCCACGCCCGGGCCCGCACCGAGGCGGAAAAGTACTGGACCGCCACCTGGAAGGAGACCGGTGAGTTGCGCCGGGTCCGGGAGGCCGCCGCCGCCGCCGACGCCGCGCTGGAGGAGGCCCGGGAGCGGCGCGAGGCCCTGCATCGCACCGCGGCCGATCTGGCCGCGGCCCGGGAACGCCTCGCGGGCCTGGAGCCCCGCCTGGCGCGTGCCCGCGCCGAGCTCCGGAGCGCCGAGGAGAAGGAGGCGGCAGCGCGGGAGGCCCGCCGGCAGCTGGATCTGCAGGAAGCGCGCACCCGCGCCGAGGAGCAGCAGCTCCGGCATCTGCGGGAGCAGAGCGGGCGCCGCGGTGCGCTGGCGGAGGAGCAGGAGCGCCTGCTGGCCCGGCAGGCCGAGACCCATGCCGGGCGGATGACTCTCGAGGGACGGCTGGAGCAGCAGCGCGCGGCCTTGCGCGAGGCCGACCAGGCGCTGAAGGAGAGCGAGACGGCGGAGCGGGAATCCGAAACCCGGCTGCGCCTGGCCCGGCTCGCCGCCCGGCGCCGGGGGTTGGAGTCCAGTCGCGCGGAGCTCGCCGAACGCCTCGCCCGGGCGCGGACGCTGCAGGCGGAAGCGACCCGGTTGCGAGGCCTGGTGGCGGCGGAATCCATCGACGCCGTCGCGCTGAAGGGGATCAACCGGGCCGAGGCGGAAATGCAGGCGGCCCACGCGCGCCTGCTCGGCGCCGCCGCCCGGGTGGAGGTGCGGGCGCTGCGGGCGTTCAGCGTGGACGGCGAGTCGCTGGACGCGGGGACGGAGCAGTCCTGGACCCTCACCGAGCCGCGCGTATTCCGCCTCGGCGAATTGGCGGAGCTGCGGGTGGAGCCCGGCGGCGATTCCCTGGAGGCGCTGCGCGAGAGCCGGCGCGATGCCGAACAGGCGTTGCGGTCGCTGCTCGACCGCCACGGCGCGGAGAGCCCTGAGCAGGCCCGGATTCGCCACGAGGAGCGAGAGCGGAACGAGCGGGATGCCGCCCGCGCCTTCGACCGCCTCGGGCTGGCGGCGCCGGACGGGGTGGAGGCTCTGGAGGAGTCGGTCCAGGCGGCGAACACGGAGCTCTCCCGCATGGAGGGGTTGCCCGGAGATCTGCCCGGCGAGGCGGAGGCGGAACAGCAGGCCAGCACGGCGCGGACCGCGCTGGAGACGGCCCGTGCCCGCCGTGACGCCGCCCGGGAGTCATACACCAATGCCCGGCTCGAGTCCGAGACCCTGGGGGAGCGGCTTGAGGGCCTGGCCCGGGAGAGTGAACGACTGGCGCGCCAGCTGGGCGAGCTGCCCGGGGCCCAGGCCCTGGAGGCGGCCCTGACCGCGGCCGAACAGGCCTGGCGGGAGTCGCTCGCCCTGCGGCAGGGTTACCGCGAGGCCTGGGAATCCCTGGGCGGCGAGCAAGTGGCGCTGGAGCTGGACCGGGCCCGCCAGGCGCTGCTGCGGCTCGAGGAGGAGCGCATCGGTGCGGCCCGGGAGGCGGAGCGGCTGGACGCGGTCCTGCGCTCCCGCGAGGGCGAGGCCCTGCACGAGGCGGTCCAGGAGGCCGAGGCCGAGGCCGCTCGCGCCGGCGCTGAGCTGGAGCGCGTGGAGCGCCGGGCGCAGGCGGCGCGGCTGCTGCTGGAGGTGCTGGAAAGCGCCCTGCAGGAGATCCAGGCCCGCTTCACCGCCCCGGTCATGGCACGCATCCGCCCCTACCTGAGGCGGATCTTCCCGGGTTCGGAGCTCGCGCTGGGGGAGGACCTGGCGCTGCAGGGGCTGCGCACCGGCAACACCGCGGAGCCCTTCGGCATGCTCTCCGGCGGTGCCCAGGAGCAGCTGGCGATCCTGGTGCGCATAGGCCTGGCGGAACTGCTGGCCGGTGAAGGGCGTCTACCTGTCATACTGGACGACGCGCTAATCAACACCGATCCGGCGCGCCTCCAGGCCATGCAGGCGGTGCTCTACCAGGCGGCGCGGGGACTGCAGGTGATCGTCTTCACCTGCCAGGAGGCGGATTTCGACACCCTCGGCGCCGAGCGGGTCATCCGCCTGCCGCTGCGTCCGCGGGGCCGGTGACAGACGGTTCGTCACGAGCCCGGCGTCCCGGCGGGATGAGGGAGCGGCACCCGCGTGGCGTCCGCGGTGGACAGGGCTGTTCCGGCAACGGGCGGACAATGACCAGACGAGATCCGGGGCACCACCCGGACGAGGAGAGATGACCATGCTGTGGATGGAGAGAAAGCTGAGGCTGCCGGACCCGGCGGAGGCGCTGCCGGGTCGCGCGACCCCCATGCCGGTGCCGGAGAAGCATTTCGTCAACGGCAATCCACTGGTCCCGCCGTTTCCGGAGGGTCTGGAGCTCGCGCTGTTCGGGCTCGGCTGCTTCTGGGGCGCCGAACGGCGCTTCTGGCAGCAGGAGGGGGTCTATACCACCGCGGTGGGCTATGCCGGCGGCTACACGCCCAACGCCACCTACGAGGAGGTCTGCAGCGGCCGCACCGGGCACAACGAGGTGGTGAGGGTAGTCTACGATCCCGCCGTCGTCAGCTACGAGACTCTGCTGCGGGTGTTCTGGGAGTCCCACGATCCGACCCAGGGCATGCGCCAGGGCAATGACGTGGGCACCCAGTACCGCTCGGGCATCTACTGCCACGGCGAGCGGCAGCTGGCCGCGGCCGTAGCCTCGAGGGCGGCCTACCAGGAACGCCTGGCGGCGTCGGGCTACGGCGCCGTCACCACCGAGATCCTGCCGGCGCCCGAGTTCTACTACGCCGAGGGCTATCACCAGCAGTACCTGGCCAAGAAGCCCAATGGCTACTGCGGGCTGGGCGGCACCGGTGTCGCCTACGCCGAAGCGGGCTGAGCCGTCATGCGGCGTCTCCTCGCGCTCCTGGTGCTGCTCGCCGCCCTGGCCGGGGCGGCCTGGTGGTGGTTGATCGAGAACCGCGACACCCCGCCGGCCTGGCTCAAGGGCACGGCTGTTGACCCCGGCCCCGGCAGCACCACCCTCTACCGCTGGAAGGATGCGCAGGGACGCACCGTGGTGGGCGACAAGCCGCCGCCGGAGGGCACGCCCTACGAGAGCCGCACCTATCGCCACGACACCAACATTCTGCCCATACCGCCCGAGCTGCAGGAGAAGTGAGCGGTCCGGTTCGTTCGCCACGGAGGGCGCGGAGGGCCCCGGGTGGGGATGTGTCCGGGAGCCCTCCGTCGGTACCCGGGCCCACCGGCCGGCGAGCCCCGCGAACGTGGATGGGCCTGCATGAACCCGGTCCGGGAACATTCCGACATGATCGATGCTGACACCGCCGCCGCGGTCGTGCTGGAGCCCGGCACGCTCTGGCAACGGCTGCTGGCGACCACAACGCGCGCCCTGGAAAGGGGCGCGCTCCACTCCATCGCCACCGAGTCGGTGCGCTTCGAGGCGGGCGGCGTGAACTGGCTGGTGCGGATACTGGCCAACCTGCGGTACAAGGAGCAGGCGCGCATGGCGCAGGCTGATGGTACGGCGCCCGCCAACCCCTTCCTGCCGCCGGAGCCCGATCTGCTGGTGGCGGAGCTCACGCCCACCCACCGTGCGGTGCTGAACAAGTTCAACGTCATCGAGCACCACCTGCTGGTGGTCACCCGGGCGTTCGAGGCCCAGGAGCGGCTCCTCACGCCGGCCGACTTCGAGGCCCTCTGGCTGTGCCTGGAAGAGTACCCGGCGCTCGGCTTCTACAATGGCGGCGCGGCGGCCGGCGCCAGCCAGCGCCATCGCCACCTGCAGCTGGTGCCCCTGCCGCTCGACGCGGAGGGCGGTCCGCTGCCGCTCAGACCCCTGCTGGACAGCGCCGCCTACCGGGAGGGCATCGGCGCCGTGGCCGCGCTGCCGTACCGGCACGCGTTGGTGCGGCTGGATGATCTGGGGGAGCTTGCTCCGGGGGAGGCCGCCGGTCCGCTCCATGGTCGCTACCATCAACTCCTGGCAGTAACGGGGATCCATGGAGAGGGACCGGAGGCGATGCAGTCCTGTCCCTACAACCTGCTCGTCACCCGCGAGTGGATGCTGCTGGCGCCCCGGTCACGGGAGTTCTGGGAGGGCATGTCGGTCAACGCGCTCGGCTACGCCGGCGCGCTGCTGGTGCGCCACCAGGAGCAGCTGCGGCGCCTGCGCGAGGCCGGTCCCCTGGAGGCCCTGGCGGCTGTGGGGGTCAGGAAGGCGCTTGATAATGAATAGTCAGGATTCACAGGATTTCGGGAAGGCGACTGTCAGGCTGGATGAGCTGTTCCGGGGAGGTGTGGCGGGGCGGAGGTGAAGACGTTCCCCGTTTCACTCATCCTCGTAGTCGTTGTAGAGCTCGATACCCATCTCCCCGGCCAGCTCGGCCCAGTAGGGCTCCGCCTCGCAGGAGCAGCAGTCGCACCACACGGCGATGCCGTCGTGCATGCTCTTGGATTTCCGATCCTTGCGCTTCGAGGCGGCGGGATCGGTTCCGTCCCTTCGTGAGCCCCTTTCAGCGGGTGAGTCCGTCATGGCCGCGCACCTCCCTTGTCGATAATCCTGATTCACCGTGTCGCCTGCTGCCCCAAGTCATACGATCATTTTCAGTCCGCGTAAACCACGGAGTTTCAGGGTGATTTCAGCATCCGGGGATTATGTTGACCGTGAGGCTGACATTCAAAGGAGGATGCCGAAATGCTCGCAGTCCACATGATCCTGATGGCAATTCCGGCCCTGATCGCCGTGGTGATTCCGGCGGCAGTCGCCCTCGTGGTGTGGAGTTGGCTGAAGGAGGAGCACGGGCACGGCAAGCGCTACCGGCGGCCATGAGGGATTCCGGGCGCAACCGATTGCAGGAAATGCGCACAGGCCCACGAGCAGGCGGCACGAGCCGGTCATTGTGCGGAGGCCGGGAACCGTCATCCCAGCGGGAGACGGTGGCTGCAATCAATCTGTCCTAGAACTCCGGCGACTCCGGGGGGGATGCCACATATTCGAGGTTTGCCGAGTAGGAGTGGCTGCACATCCGCCAGTTCTCCCGGTCCGGCCCCTTTCCCTCCCAGACGCTGTTGAGCGTGATGGTGGCGTTGTCGAAGTCCCAGCGGTATTTCAGCAGATTCCAGGTGCAGCCGCCGTCGTAGGTATAGTCCTTCTCCTGGCTGCTGAAATCCGGCCGCCCGTATTTCGTGCCCAGCTTGCCGAGAATGAACGCGTTCAGACTGTGAAACGCCTCCGGCGTGGAGACGTCGGGCTCCAGGGTCGTGAGCTGGATGTAGGAGAGGGCGTCCTTGTGATAGGTGCCGTCCCAAGCCAGCGCCCCGTGCCACCGCCTGCCGTACATCTCCACGACCAGGGTGACTCCGCCGCTGTCCCAGTAGCGGTGCTCAAGCAGCTTGTCCCGGTTTGCGTCCACGGCATCCCTGACCTCCCGTTCCCTCATGCCGAACCGGAACAGCCACCAGCCGTCCAGGTTCCCGCGTGGCCCGGGCAGGGGAGGCAGGGCGACCATCGGCGGGGGTGCCGGGATCGGGCGGGCGGGCGGCGGCGGTTCCCGAGCGGGCCGCTCTTCCGCCGGTGCGACGGTCCCGGGGAGCCGAACGGTCACTTGGTTGTTTCCCTTGCGCAGGTGGACGAGCTCGATGGTCATCACGCCGGAATCGGGCTGGTAGAGCTTGAGGCAGAGCGGACGCGTGCCGGTGGTGGGGATGACATAGAAGGGCGACTCGAACCGGATCTCGCCTGCGGGTATCCGGGGGAAGTAGTGGCCGGAATCCTCGCCCTTGTCGCAATCCCAGTAGAAGTTTGCTTCATCGCCGATGCGGGTCGGCCAGCGGAGCTGAAGGGTCACCGGAACCGTCACGGGTTTCCGGTTCCTTCCCTCCACGATCCGGAGATCCACAGTCGGGTAGTCGAGTACGTGACCTTTCCGGGTCCAGACGTCGGGATGATCATAGGACCCGTAGCGGTCGTCCAGGTGGACCAGCGGCCGCACGGCGAACGCGGACGCGGAGAGGACGCATGCCAGCAGGAACGCAACGGTGCGCAACATTTGTTCGTCTCCGGTCGGTGGCCGCGGATCATCTCCATGCGGGTGAATGGAGGCCATGGGTCAGGCCTGTCGCCAGTGCCTCGATGAATTCCATCACCAGACGGCCCCCGAGCAGGTTTGTCGCGACGACGACGCCCACGATCAACAGTGACCACCGGTTGTTGAGATGGACGGCCAGCCCCAGGCAGACGACCTGTCCCAGGGCGGTGGCGTAGAAGAGCAGCAGTTCGTCGAGGCCGGTTCGGAATGAGAACAGCGACGCCAGGTAGGGCAGGCCGAGAACATAGATCATCAGTTCCTTTTCAGGCAGCAGTAGATCGATCAGCAGGCACAATAGATACAACCCCAGGATTCCGGGGAGGACGCATTTCAATGTATCCCGCTTTCGTCCCAAGCTCGCCGTCTCCTGCCTGTGCGGCCACGCTGCCCGCCGGGAAACATTTCCACCTTCTGAGTACAAGTCTAGGTGTTGTTTCCGGTACACGCGCCTGCTGTACGACGTAACCGGGAGGGAATGTGGGCTGGACAAGCCTCCCGCCGGGTTCCAAGATTTCTCCAGGAACATCGGATCCGCCGGTGCATTCGGGACAAGATGCTGACGGGCATGTGGAATTCGAGCACGGAACGCCTGCAGTCCATGATCGACCTGCTGGAGGTGCTGGTTTCCCGCCCGAGCCGGGCGGGCGTCGACGACTGCGCCCCGGTCCTCGAGGCGATCTCCGGCTGGCTCGGACGCCACGAGATCCCCCACGAATGGATGCGGGACCCGGCGGGGAGGCCGCTGGGCCTCGCGGGTGGAATCGATGGCGGTCGGCCCGGTCCTGTCTACCTGCTGGACGCGACCGCCGACACCGCCCCTTTCGGCGACACAGGCACCTGGACGCATCCACCCGATCGGCCCACCATCGAGGCGGGCTGGCTGTACGGGCGCGGCAGCGCCGACAGCAAGGCCGGCATCGCGGTGTTCTGCCACGTACTGGCGGACCTGCTGCCCGGGCGGGAGCGCCTCGCCGGCCGGGTGAACTTCGTCTTCGACGTGGAGGAGCACACCGGCACGTTCGCCGGCATCCGCGCCTACATGGAGAAGCACCTCGATCGGCATCCGGCGGGGGTGATGATCGGCTACCCCGGCAATGACCGGCTGGTGGTGGGAGCCCGCGGCTTCCTGCGCGCACGGCTCGTCATCCATGGCCTCGGCGCCCACTCGGGTTCCTCCAGCTACCGGGGTATCAACGCCATCGACCGGGCCCGAGTGCTGCTGGATCGACTGGCGGCCGTGCCGCTGCCGCCCCCCGATGACGCCTTTCCCCTGCCGCCCAGGATTACCGCCACGGGCATCCGCGGTGGCGGCAGCTTCTCGCTGGTGCCGGACCGCTGCGAGCTGGAGCTGGATATCCGCCTCACGCCCGCTTTCGACGACGGGGCGGCGCGGATGCTGCTGCAGCGTGCGCTGGCGCGGCTGGATGGCGACGGCGCGCCGGCCACCGAGATCCGGTGGCAGCCGGGCTGGCCGGCCTATCGCCTCGAGGACGGTTCGCCCCTGAGCGCGGCGCTGTCCGGGGCGGCCCGCGAGGCGTTCGGGCGCGAGGTGCCCCAGGGAATCGCGGGACCCTCCTGCATCGCCAACTACCTCCACACCCTGGGCATACCCGCCACGGCGGGCCTGGGCGTGACCTACCGGAACGTGCACGCGGCGGACGAGTGCGTGCTGCTCGAGACGCTGGAACCCGCCTTCCTCGCCTACCGGCAGGCCTTGGTCCGGCTGCTGCGGTAGGACGGTTCAGGGAGCGGGGGCGGCTCTTCAGCGACAGACGGGAGACCCCCATGAACCACGCACAGGCGAACAACACGGGAAGTACCTATCGCGACCAGGAACTGCGCATCGCCCTGGTGATGAACGGCGGGGTCAGCCTGGCGGTATGGATCGGCGGCGTCACTCAGGAGATCAACCGGCTGATCCGCCGCGAGGCCCTCTACGGCCGCCTCTGCGAAATCCTCCACCTGCGGCCGCGGGTGGACATCGTGAGCGGCACCAGCGCCGGTGGCATCAACGGCGCCATCCTGGCCCTGGCCATGAGCCAGGGCAAGCCGCTGGATCCCCTGCGCGACATCTGGCTCAACAAGGGCGACATCCTCACCCTGCTGCGCCCGCCCACCCAGGAGGATCCCACCTCGCTGCTCGACGGCGGCTACTTTTACAAGGCCATGGTGGAGGGTTTCCGCGCCATCCGCGATCAGCAGGGTCCGGGTCTGCTCCCGCCCGCCCAGGTGCCCATCGAGCTGTTTCTCACCACCACGATCCTGCGCGGGGAGGTGCACGACTTTCCCGATGACGCCGGGACCGTCATCCGCGACGTCACCCACCGCGGCCTGATGACCTTCCACCGCGGCCCCGATCAGCCCCAGGACCACTTCGCCGACCCGGCGATCGCACGCAAGCTGGCCGCCGCGGCGCGCGCCACCGCCTCCTTCCCCGCCGCCTTCGAACCCTTCTACCTGCCGGACGCCGGGCGGCAGGACGGGATCTCCGCGGGCGGCGAGCCTGTTCCCAGCCTTGAGGACCACGCGAACTTCACCCTGGGCTGTTTCGTGGTCGACGGCGGCGTACTCGACAACAATCCCCTGGAAGCGGCCATCGACGCGGTGTTTCTGCAACGGGCGGAGGGCGAGGTGCGGCGGGTACTGGCCTACGTGGTCCCCGACCCCGGCCATATCCCCAGTCCACCCGCCCAGGACCCGGCCCGGGTCCCGAGCCTGGCGGGCACCATCCTGGCATCGCTGGTGGACATCCCGCGGGTGGAGTCGGTCTCGGATCAGCTGCGCGCCATCACCCGCCACAACCAGGCGGTCGCACGGCACTACAACACCCGCCTGCTGGTGGCGCGTTCCCTGGACGGGCCAGGTGCCGAGAAGGTGGCCGCGGACGTCTTCCCCGGCTACCGGCTGCGCCGTTGCCAGAGCGCCGCGGACTACATCGCCACCGCCCTGGCCGATGGCGCGGCGCGCCACCGCGACGCCACCGGCCGGGGCATAGCCCTGGGGCGCCGGACCCGCGAGCGCATCGCCGGCGCCCTGGCCGGCTGCGGACCTGTGCCCTGGCTCCCCGAACGCTTCGAGGAGGCGGGAACGGGGGGCGAATGGTGGTGGGGGCTGCTCACGCTGGAAAACGTCATGGCCATGATACTCGAACTGCTGTGCCGGGCCGTGGCGCTGGTGCCCGCCCGGCGCGGCGGGCAGAGCGATGCGGTATGGTCGGACCTGCTGCGGTCCCGGCGCCGGGCCTATGACCTGGTGGCGGAACTCGCCCGTCTGCGCCGGCTCGACCAGGGCCACTGGCAGAGGCGCGGCCTGGAGCTGGCTCCCGAGCTTGCCGAGCTGGGATCCGCTGATGCGAGCCGGCTGACGGCGCTGATGGAGCGCGAGATCCGCGGCTGGGTGGGAGTGTTCGATGCCACCGTCCGGGCCGAGGAGCCCCTCCGTCCTCCGCGGGTCTTCGCCGATCTGGCCCGCGAGATGGGTGGGCTGCTGCTGGAGAGCGCCCCCCTGCTGTACGGCGTGCTGGGCCTGGGCGTGCCCCTGCGCCACCCCGAGAAGTACGCCGAGCTGAGCACCCTGACCGATTTTCTCCTGCCGGAGCGGAGCGGCAGCCTCGGGGCGACCTGGAAGCGGCTGCTCGCCCTGGAGGTGGTGCACTATGCCTTCGGGGCCGACACCGCCCGCGACCAGTTCATGGAGCTGTACCAGTTCAGCGCCAACGTGCCCACCGCCTTCGGCGGTCCGGACCGGCTGGAGCAGAAGCTGGCCGGCGTGCAGGTGGCCCACTTCGGCGCCTTCTACAAGCGCAGCTGGCGCATCAACGACTGGATGTTCGGTCGCCTCGACGGCTCCGAGCGCCTGCTGCGCATCCTGCTGGATCCCAAGCGGCTGGCCCGTCTCTATGGCCGGGAGCCGGGGGACGGGATCGCGCCCGGGGCTGCGGTCGGAAACGTGATGGGCCTGCTCCGCGAGGCTCTGCTGGAGGGCGTTGCCCGGGAGGACGACCGCGCCCTGCTGGAGGCCCACTGGCGGGAGCGGCTGGAAGCCATGGGCGCCGAACTGGCCTACCTGGAGCGTCCCGACGGGGCGATACCGGATCACCTGCCCGAGTGCGCGGCCATGCTGCGGGAGCGCCTGCACCTCGACATCCTGCGCCGGGAGCTGCCCGCCCTCGCGGACGCGGTGGGCGATGACGAGCTGGACGGGGCCCACCAGAGCGGCTTCGGCTCCAAGTTTCTCAAACGCTTCCGCAGCGCCCTGTGCCAGATGCACGGCGCCGCGCGCAAGGTCCCCGGGCCATCCGTCTCGCCGGCCCTGTCCACGGAACAGCTCGTGGAGCTGTTCAAGGGCGCGAGAGTCGGCGAGGAGCGGGTGCAGGAAGAGGTGGGTACCGACCGTTTCACCATCACCGCCACCCGCTCCGCGGCGGTCGCCGTCGGCGCCCTCTCGGGGAAGGGATCGGGGCTCAAGTACCTGCGGGGCATTTTCGCCGCCGCCCGCACTCCCCTGGTGGCACTGGATCTACTGGTGCAGGCACTGATGAGGAAGGGCCGGCTCTTGGTCAGCCTCTACGCCATGGCGATGGCGGCGGCCATCACCATCCTCGTCGCCCCGGCGGCCGACTGGCCGGACGGCGTGGAGATCACCGCCCTTGTCGTTCTCGCGGCGGGGCTCGTTGTGCTGCTGCGGCGCTATCCGAGGCTGCTGATCGGGCTGTTCGTGCTGGTGCTGGTGCTGTGGAAGGGATGGCCGCTGGTGCAGGGGTTTCTGGGGTGATTTATTCAACTAGAGAGCATTGACAGGATTCCCGGGTGAAGAGGCGCGGGAGGAACTCGGCACGATTGCCGGTGGACGCGGCGCGGTCCGTCCCTGGACCGCGATCCCATCACGGGCGGGCAGGATGGGCGTTCCTTCTCAGTAGCCCATCACCGGCAGCAGCGGACACTGGAAGTAATCGGGCGGGCCGCCGTCGAAGGAGCCGGGGGCGATGGAGAGGTGCCCGAGATCGGCGTGGAACATGATCTCCTCGTCGGAGGTCAGCACCGGCACGGGATCGTGCGCCGCCAGGCCCTCCGCGGTCCACATCACCGTGTGGGTAAACCAGCGCCCGCCGTTGTAGTCGGGATTTCCCGGCGCCGCCTCGGACACCGGCAGCTGGGGCGCATCGGGGTTGTTGACGATCACGTACAGGGCGTCGAAGGACTGGACGTTGTAGTCGTTGGGGGCGGGCAGGGCGGTGGTGCCCTTGGTCCCCCAGAGCTCGCCGTCACCCCACAGCGCGGGCATGAAGTTGGGTTGGCCGGCAGCCGCCTGGGTCAGGGCCGGACCCAGGAGCAGGGCGGCGAGAAGCAGGTTGGACAGCAGTTTTCTGTGCATGGCGAGACTCCTCGGTTGAATGGTCATGGTTCGCATGCCGCTGCGGGCATGCCCTTCAACCGAAAAGCTAGCGGGCGCGGTTAAGGTGCGGATAAAGGAAATTTAAAGATTCGGTAAAGACCTCCCAATCAGTGCTGCTCCACCGCCTGGGCGGAAGAGATCGCCTTTCCGGGCGGGGGAGGCACCGGTCGCGCGGGGGCATCGGCGGCGGGCAGGGTCAGCCAGATGCGCGTCCGGCCGCCGCCGCCGGCGGCGCCGACCGTGCCGCCGTGGGCCTCGACGAGCTCCTTGACGATGGACAGCCCGATGCCCGCACCGCCTCCCCCCCGGGCGCGGGAGCGGTCCGCCCGGAAAAAGCGCTCGAATAGAAAGGGGGCGTCCTCGGCGGAGAAGGTTTCGCCATCGTTGACGAAATCCAGCCGTACCCCTTCCCCGACCCGCGCGGCGGAGATCTCCAGCCGGCCGCCGGGTGCCGCGTACAGTCCGGCGTTCTCCACCAGGTTGCGCAACACCTGGCGCAGCTTGTCGGGATCCGCACGGACCCATGCCGCCTCCGGGGGAAGCGCCTGCAGCACCTCCAGGCCGGCCCCCTCCAGGTGGTGCCGGCCGAGTTCGAGCGCCTCGCCGACCAGCTCCCGCAGCGATATCCTCAGCGGCCGCAGGCCGCTCCGGGACGCATCGGCCCGGGCCAGGTCCAGCAGGGATTCCGCGAGCTTGGCCAGTCGCAGGACTTCGCTGTGGAGCATGGAGAGGCTTTCCCGGGAGGGTGCGATGACCCCGTCGCGCATGGCCTCGAGGTAGCCGCGGATGTTCGTGAGCGGAGTGCGCAGCTCGTGGGCCGCGTCCGCCACCATCTGTCGACGCAATCCCTCCACCCGCTCCAGGCTGTCCGCCATCCGGTCGAAGGCCCGCCCCAGGCGTCCGATCTCGTCGTCCCGGGTGAATCCCACCCGTGCGCCGTAGTCGCCGGCGGCCAGGCGGCGGGTGACGTCCGCCATGGTGGAGAGCGGACGCAGCACCCGCCGGGTGAGCAGGAAGCTCAGCGCCAGGGCGAGAGCGAACGCCGCCAGGCTCGCCCAGATCAGATAGCGGTGGACCGCGCCCAGGAACAGGGCGTGGGCCTCGTCGGGGGAGATGTGGTAACGGTCCATCAGCACCATGAAGTAGCGCGCCGCCAGGTAGTCGATGGCCAGCCACACCACCAGCACGGCGGCTCCGATGACCGCCACGTTGATTCCGACGAGCTTCCACAGCAGCCGGTTCTTCATGCCCGGCTCACGGCCGCGGGGAGACATCGGGGTTGAGGCGGTAGCCGACGCCCCGCACGGTCTCGATGAAGCGCGGATGGGCGCAATCGGGCTCAATCTTGCGCCGCAGCTTGCCCACGTGGACATCCACGACCCGGTCGACGACGATCTCGCCGAGGGTCTTGATGTGATTCAGCAGGGCCTCCCGGGACAGGACCTGCCCGGGATGGCTCATCAGCGCCTCGAGCAGCCGGAACTCCGAGGGGGTGAGGGCCAGCGGCTCCCCGCCGAGGGTGGCCCGGTGGGCATCCGCGTCGATAGCCAGGGGGCCGTGCCGCAACGGCGGGTGCACGGTACGCCTGCCGGGCTGGAGGCGGCGCAGGATCGCCTTCACCCGCTCCACCAGCTCCCGCGGGCTGAAGGGCTTCACCACGTAGTCGTCGGCGGCCAGGGCGAATCCCAGCAGCCGGTCCACCTCCTCGCCCCGGGCCGTCAGCATCAGCACCGGCATGTCGGAGGAGGCGCGCAGCTCGCGGCACACCTCCCAGCCGTCCATCCGGGGGAGCATCAGGTCGAGGACGACCAGGCAGGGGTTGAGGCGCCGGGCCAGCGCCAGGCCTTCCTCGCCGTCGAGGGCGATTTCGGCCCGGAAACCCTCCCTTACCAGGTAGGTCTTCACCAGGGCGGCGATATGGCGGTCGTCCTCGACCACCAGGACCAGCCCCCGGGTGTCCTGGGGATCCCGAAAGCCGATGTCATGCGCCTGCCGGATATCTGCCTGCCGGATGCCCATTGGATTTCACTCATCGATATCAGGGTGACGCCGTCCGCGCGCTCCCGGTCCCTTTCCCGCGGTTCCGAATGCCCGCCTCTCGAAGTTGACCGGACGAACATCCGATTCCTTGCCGGCCGGGAACCGGAGGTTGCGCCGCCATTCGGCACCTGGAGCGGAGGGAGATGCCGGTGGCGGTCCGGTGCCGATGCCGGAACGCTGAACCTGGACGGTTTCCGGCCTCAGTGCCGCGGAGAGCCCCGGTGTGGATGAGTCAGTAAGGTCCCGGACCCACGTGGAATGGCCGCATCATCTCGTGGTCTTCATGGGAGAGGATGTGGCAGTGCCAGACATAGCGGCCCGGCTTGTCGAAGCGCATCCTGATGCGCGTGACCTCGCCCGGCAGGGCGGTGACCATGTCGCGGCGCGTCTGCTCCTGAACTTCCGGTCCGCGCGGCGTGCCGACCTTCCTGATCTCCTCCAGCCGGTAGCCCGAGCCGTAGGACCCGTTGTGCTGCAGCACCGGCTGCATGCGGAGCCTCGCCTTGAAGGCCTGGCGATCCAGCACCTCGAAGTGCACGAGATGGACATGCACCGGGTGGGCATCGCCCGTGGCGTTGTGGATCTCCCAGATCTCGGTATCGCCCAGGCCGGGGTTCTCCGTGATGGGACTGTGCCACGCCAGGGTCCCCTCCACGCGGGCACCCGTCACGTCGCGGATCGGCTCGGCGGTGCCCAGCAACGGTTGCAGGCGGCCGTATTCATCGGTTCCCTCGAACAGCGCCAGCCGACGGACACGCACCGCATCGTCCGTCTCCGCGCAGCCGTCCAGCAGATAGCCGTCATGGAGGCCGGTGTCATGCCGCCCGGTGTCGTAAGGCAGGACCACGTCGAAAGCCATCACCCGGTCGGTGCGCCGCCCGGGAACAGCTCCCAGGGCAGGACGGCGCCTTCGCCGGTGATGAAGTCGTCGTAGAAGGGATCGCCCGGGAACGCCGGGTAGAACAGCTCCCCGCTGCTGCGGAACATGCGATCCTGAACGGCGAAGCCCAGTTCGTAGGGGTCGGCGGGCAGTCCCAGCGGATTGTCCGGTGTGCCGGTGTCGGCGGCGTCGCGCACCGGCATGAAACCGGCCAGTCCCGCATAGACATTGAGCCGGGTGATGCCGAGGGCATGGTCGTGGTACCAGTTCATCCCGGCGACATCGTTCCAGTCCGGCCCGCCGTAGCGGAATTTGCGCGCTTCCCAGCGGGGCCCCCTGACCCTGAACCCGGGGCTGAAGAAATACTCGGGATTGCCGTCGAAGCGACTGTCGTTGCGCCCGCCGTGGACATGCGGCACCACCGGCACACCGTCATCCTCGATGCTGTTGAACTCGTAACCGTGGAGCGAGTAGGCCCAGTGCAGGCTCCCGTCCACCGGCAGCAGGTGCGGGAGGGGGCGGTTTCCGGGTCCGACGAGGTCGTTTTCCCAGGTGACCTCGATCGGATCGGCCGCGGAGTCCACCTCCAGCGTCCGCCCGGGCCAGCTCACCCCGGTCTACCGGGTGCCGTAGCCCCAGACGGGCGTCGGTACGGGGGTGATGCCATCGGCGCCCACCAGACCGGTCCACTGCACGGCCCGGGCCATGCCGATGGTGAGCTTGCCGTTTCCCGGCGCGTACTTGAAGCCGGCCGACAGCGCGTTCGGAGCGGTGGGCGGTATACATCCATCGACCGTCAGCACTTACCCTTGGCGGCCTTGGCCGGCGGGCAGGAGCCGCCGCCCGTGTCTCCGCCATCGCTGGAGCCGCTGGACCCCGCGCTCTTGCCCCGGCTCTTGGCCTGGACATCGGCAGTGGCGATGCCGGTCTCGCCGTCGTCGTCGGTGACGGTCAGCTCGACGGGATAGGTGCCGGCCGCGGCATAGGTGTGGTCGGCCGTCACGCCGCTGCCGCCGCCACCGTCGCCGAAGTTCCAGTCGTAGCCCGTGATGGTACCGTCGTCGCTGGAGCCGGAGGCGTCGAAGCTGCAGGCGAGCCGGTCGCAGGCGTAGGTGAAGACGGCGCTGGGCGGCATGCTGTCCGGGGGCGCGCTTACCGTCACCGGCTGGCTGGTGCTGTCCGTGGCGTCCCCGTCGTCGGTCACCGTCAGGGTGACGGTGTAGGTGCCGGCCGCCCCGTAGCCGTGGGACGGGTCCCGGGCGCTCGAAGTGCCGCCGTCGCCGAAATTCCAGCTCCACGCCACCACGGTGCCGTCGTCGTCGCCACTCAGGTCGGTGAACTGCACATCGAGGTTGTCCGAGGTCCAGGTGAAGGCGGCGGTGGGCGGCTGGTTGGCGGAGGCGATGGCGGCGACCGCCTGGTCGGCCCGTATCAGTCCATGGCCGCTGTCGTAGTCGAATCCGGCCGCCAGCATGTCGAGCGCTGTGGACTCCAGGGTGTTCTGCAAAGCGTCGGGAGAAGCCGTGGCGTTCGCTTCGAGCATCAACGCGGCAACGCCCGCGGCATGGGGCGCCGCGGCCGAGGTGCCGGAGAAGTCCGGGGTGCCGTCGCCGTTGCGATCGCTGGTGGGGTAGAAGAAGGTGGTGTTGACGCCGTCCGGCGCGACGATGGCGGGCTGCATGCGCGCCTCGGGCGCCGTGAGGCGGGTGCCGTCCGCCGCGAACAGGATGGGCGTGCCGCCGGCCGAGGAGAAGGACTCGAGCAGGGGCGGGCTGACGCCGAACTCCGGCGTGTTCTGGTAGTAGGCCGCGCCGACCGCCACGGCGCCCGCGGCATTGGCGTGGCCGTAGAGGGAGCCGTTGTGGGTGGCGTACGCATCGATGGAGGCGCTGCCGAACAGCACCGTTTTCATCAGGCCCGGCTCGGCGCCGTCCCACAGCGCGATGACGAGCTTGAACACCGGCGGGCTGGTGGGCACGAAGAGTCCGTCGTTGCAGAACTGCATGATCTCCACCGGCTCGCCGGTGGGGATGTTCTCGTGGGCGTCCCAGGCGACGATGAGCGTCTCGCTGGAGTCCAGCAGCCAGACATCGAGATCGTTCTCGGTGCCGGTGCCCGCGGCGGCCGAGCCGAAGGGCGAGTCCCACTGCACCGAGAAGATGGCGCACTGTCCGGCGGGGATGGTGTGCTCCTGCGTCGTGTCCCGGGCCGGGCCGGGGTCGAAGTCGTGCATGTAGCCGGCCGGCCAGAGCACGCCGCCGATGTCGATGTAGAGCATCTCGCGGCTGTTGACGAAGCCGTGCGTGTAGCTGTCGCGCGCCTGGTTGCCGGCCGCCGAGAAGTAGGCGACGCCCCGCTCCTTGACCGCGTCCACGGCCTGGGCGATCACCCCGTCCATGAACATGGGCTCGCCCAGGTATATGACATCGTCGACGATCACGCCGGCGCCCGCGTCGGCGAGGTTCACGATACCGTTGGCGAAGCCGGCGAAGCCGTTGAAGGCGGTGTGGAAGGCGAGCGCCGCGCCGGGCGCCACGTCGTGGACGATCTGCAGCATGGCTCGCCCCTCGTCGGTGCAGGGGGCCGGGGAAACCACATCACCGCAGTTGGCGCTGTCGTCGAGCACCTGGACGCCGGCCGGGAGATCATTTGCGGCCACGTCGGCGGCCGCGCCGCCGAGGTGGTCGTAGCTGTCGGAGAGCACGCCCACCTTGACCCCGGCGCCGCTGACACCGTACAGGGTGCGCGCGACATCGGACCGCTGCGCCAGGTCGCCCTGGCTCGTCACGCTGCCGGCGTTCGTCAGCGGGATGGAGGCGGAGAGGGCACGCAGGCTGCCGAGCGCCGCCGCCTGGCGGACGGCACCGATGGGCAGCCAGCCGGAGACGGTGTCGCCGAACGAGGAGCCCCGGTGCAGCCCGAGCCGGTTCAAATCCGCCAGCAGGGCTTCGGCGTCCCCCGCGGCGCGCGCATCCACCAGCACACGGCCCCGGTTTATGCGTACGAAAGGGTTGCGGGAACGGAAGGGGGCGGTCGGCGCCACTTGCCGGTGTTGCACATACTCGAGATAGAGCTTGGACAGGGTGCCGTCGAGCCTTGCGAGGGCGCCGCCCGGCTTCAGGGCATGGAAGCCCGGCTGGGTGTCCGGCAGCCGGGCCTCGAGGCCGAGCGCGATCGGCGCGGTCAACGCGAGCACCACCAGCAGCAGAATCTTCAGCGGGGTAAAGAGGCCGGCATTCGATTTCATGGAAGCGTCCCTCTTGATCTGCATAATCAACGGCTTGGCCCGGTTGTCGGGCCCGGGCACCGAATTCCGGTATGTTATTCCCGGATTCCGGGAACCGCTTCAGGCGGGTGTCTCTTCTGGCGGCTCAAGAAAGCCTCCCTCCTCGCGGTGCTGTTTGCGGCAATCGTGCGCGGGGCGCCGTTCGGACAGGACCTCCTCTTCGCGCAACCGGATTTCTCCTGTCGCTCGGAAGCCCCTGTCCCGAGAGTCCGCTGTTCGCCTTCCCTGTCTGTTAAGCATTGAACCCGTAGCGGGAACTTCAAGGCGGGAATTGTGAAAAACGCTAAGGCGTCTCAAAGTTTGCGGAACGGTGCCCGTCAATCGGGGGGCTGCGGGACGCGCGGGCGGCGCCCTCAATCCAGGAGCAGATACTGGATGGTGGAGACCACCCGCACCGTCTTCATCACCTGCCGCGGCTCCATCATCCCCGGCGTGTCGTCCCGGGGCAGGATCTGGAACAGGCCCTGGTTGGCGTTGCGGATGCCGCCGAGCACGCTGCCGGAATCCTCGGCGAACTGCAGGGCCGCGGCGCGGGCGTTACGGGTGGCCTCGGCGATCATTTCCGGCTTGAGATCGTTGAGGCGGGTAAAGAGGTAGAAGGGGCCGCTGTCGGAGGGGCCCATCTCGCTGCTGAGAACGACGCCGGCATCCACCAGGGCGTCGAGCTTCTGGCTGGCCTGGATGATGCGATCCACATCGTCGGTGCGGACCATGAGCGTCTGGGCGACGATGAAACGGCTCTCTACGGGGCCGGAGCGGTAGGCCTGGGCGAGGAGGTCGGTGACCTCCACGTTCTGGAGTTCCACCGCCGCGCGGGGGATGCCGGCATCGGCGAGGAAGGCGAGGATGGCGGCGGCATCGCTGCGCAGCTTCTCCTGCACCCGGGTGAGGTCATTGCCGGTGGCCACGAAGCGCATGGGCCAGAGGGCCAGGTCCGCCTTGACGATGCGCTCGGCGAAGCCCTTGACGGTCACATGACGGTCGGCCTGCCGGCCCTCGAGGAAGCCCTGCCCGACGAACCAGCCGCCCAGCGTGATGCCGGCGGCCAGTACCAGGGCGGCGCCCCACCAAGTCCCTTTGCCGTTCATCGAATCCCTCCCCGGGTTATGGATACGGTAATCCTAGCCGCCGCGTTCCTCGCACGCCAGAACCTGTACAAGAGTGGACGTGCATTCAGAAAAAATTTGACAATAACTATGCATTACCCGACTATAAGAGTCAGGAAGCAGCGTCGGATGAATCCCTGGTCATACAGTCACAGGCATGATGCTCACTGACTGCATGTGTCTCCAGGGGGAGGGAGCGAACATCACTGCCACAACGCCATCTGTCCTGTACAACACCTGTACGGTGTGAGTGAACATCCATCCATGCCCGGGAACAGACCCGGAGGGGCGAGTGTCATGCGCGTAGCGGTCATCGGCGGAACCGGATTCGTGGGCAACTATCTGGTGGATGCCCTCCTGGCCCATGGGCATACCCCGGTGCTGATGGTGCGCCCCGGCAGCGGAGGCAGGCTGCGCCGCCCCGAGTCGGTCTATCAGGTCCCCGGCCGCGTGGAGGATGACGATGCGCTGCGCCGCTGCCTCGAGGGGGTCGACGCCGCCGTCTACAACGTCGGCATCCTGCGCGAGCAACCGCGCCGGGGCATCACCTTCACCGCTCTGCACGAGAACGGCGCACGGCGCGCCATCGACACGGCCACGGAACTGGGTGTGAAGCGTTTCCTGCTGATGAGCGCCAACGGCGTGCGCCCGGACGGCACGCCCTACCAGCGCACCAAGTTCGCCGCCGAGGAGTACCTGCGCGCCAGCGGCCTCGAGTGGACCATATTCCGGCCCTCCCTCATCTTCGGCGACCCGCGCGGGCAGATGGAGTTCTGCTCCATGCTGCGGGAGCAGATGATCCGCCCGCCCATCCCGGCGCCGCTCTTCTACGAGGGCCTCCTTCCGCTGGATGCAGGCGGCTTCACCTTCACACCGGTCCATGTGCGGGACGTGGCCGAGGCATTCGTGCGCTCCCTGGCGCGGCCGGAGACGGTGGGTGAGGTGCTGCACCTGGGCGGGCCGGTGGCGATCAGCTGGCGCGGCATCATCCGCACCCTCGCCGGGATCGGGGGGCGGCGCAAGCTGGCGCTGCCGGCGCCCGCCGGGGTGGTGCGGCGGGTGGCTGCGCTGATGGAGCCGCTGGGGGTCTTCCCGGTCACCGCCGACCAGGTGCGCATGCTCACCGAGGGCAACAGCTGCGACGGCAGGCCCGCCTTCGAACGCCTCGGTATCACCCCGACCCCGTTCGGCCCCGACGCCCTGGGCTACCTCCGGCCGGTGCGGGGCGCCCGTGCCCGGGCCCGTGCGGCGGGGCAGGGGAGCTGAACCGGAGCGAATCCCCGGCTGATTTCGACATCGCGAGCGCAGGGAATCCAATGCGCCGGATCCGGCGGAGGCATGGCGGTCCATAGCGCTCGCACCGCCTGATGCCACCCGATGCGCCGCCGGAATCGCCGTACAGCGGCGTCCTGTCGCACGCTTCCCGGCGGGTGCCGCGAATGCGTGGCGGCTATCCCTCCTCCGGCCCGATTGGGGCATAATCGAGCGTTTCATGCCCTCATCCCGTTTGGGGTGCTGACGAACCGGTCGTCAGCGTTCTAGACTTGAGTATCGGAACATTCGAATGTGCGGGCCTGGCGAGGCGGCCCGCGCCATATGCTGGAGGAATTTGATGGACAGAGCCTTTGACGTGCCGCACCGGCTCGAGGCCGATATCCGTGCCCGTGCCGCGCAGGCGCCGCGGCCCGCGCCGCTGTCGCCGGAACGGCGCGAAGAGGTGATCGAGCGGATCAAACGCCTGTTGAAGGAGCGTGACGCGGTCCTCGTGGCCCACTACTACGTGGACGAGGAGCTGCAGATGCTGGCCGAGGAGACCGGTGGCCACGTGGCCGACTCCCTCGAGATGGCCAATTTCGGCAGCCAGCACCCGGCCACCACCCTGGTGGTCATCGGCGTGCGCTTCATGGGCGAGACGGCCAAGATCCTCAACCCCGAGAAACGGGTGCTGATGCCCGATCTCGATGCCAACTGCTCGCTGGACCTGGGCTGTCCGGCGGACGATTTCACCGCCTTCTGCGATGAGCACCCGGACCGCACCTCGGTGGTCTATGCCAACACCAGCGCCGCGGTCAAGGCCCGCACCGACTGGGTGGTCACCTCCAGCAACGGCCTGCAGATCGTCCGCCACCTGAAGGAGCGGGGCGAGAAGATCCTCTGGGCGCCGGACAAGCATCTCGGACACTACATCCAGCGCGAAACCGGCGCCGACATGCTGATCTGGGACGGCGCCTGCATCGTGCACGAGGAGTTCCGCGCCGACGCCCTGAAGAAGCTCATGGACGAGAACCCCAACGCCCAGGTCCTGGTACACCCGGAATCCCCCGAGGCGGTCATCGAGCTGGCCGACGTGGTGGGCTCCACCAGCCGCCTCATCAAGGCGGTGCGCGAGTCGGACGCCGACGCTTTCATCGTGGCCACCGACTTCGGCATCTTCCACAAGATGCGCGAGGTGGCGCCCCACAAGCGCTTCCTGGTGGCGCCGACCGGTGGTGAGGGCGGGGCCTGCATCAGCTGCGCCCACTGCCCGTGGATGGCCATGAACGGGCTGGAGAACCTGGCCGATGTGCTCGAGAGCGGACGCAACGAGATCCTCATCGACGAGGATATCCGCCGGAAGGCCCACCAGTCGGTGAAACGGATGCTCGACTTCTCCCGCGATCACGGGCTGGTGGGCGGCCCGGCGAAGTGCGACTGAGGGTGACGGGCGCCGATGGCCGGCAATCATTTCAGCCCCGTGTTCAGCGAGTTGCCGGCGACGCTGGCCATCTTTCCGCTGCCCGGCGCCATTCTGCTGCCCCATGGGCAGCTGCCGCTGAATATCTTCGAGCCGCGCTACCTCAACATGGTGCTCGACGCCCTCGGCCAGGGCCGGATGATCGGAATGATCCAGCCCGATCCCGCCGCCGGTGCGGATGATGGCATCCACCGCATCGGTTGTGCCGGGCGCATCACCCGTTTCAACGAGACCGAGGACGGGCGCCTGCTGATTCTCCTTACCGGAGTCTGCCGTTTCGAGGTGAGCGAGGAGCTCGACCTCCTGCGGGGCTACCGGCGTGTGGTTCCCGACTGGCGCCGCTTCCGCGCCGATCTCGACGAGGCGGAGCCGCCGGTGGCCGAAATCGAGCCCCTCATGGTGGCCCTGACCCGGTATTGCGAGGAGAGCGGGCTGGAGGTGGAGTGGGAAAAGCTCCGCGCCATGGATCCTGTCCGCCTGGTGAACTTCCTCGCCATCAATCTTCCCTTCGGGGTGGATGAGAAACAGAGCCTGGTGGAGGCGGTGACCCCGCTGGAGCGGGCTCGCCTGCTCACCGCCCTGGCCGAGTTCGGCGCCGCCGATCCCGGCAACGGCGGCGGCCTGCACTGAACCGGTGACTTCCCGCCCCTGCAACCCTTCCCGTCGCGCCTTCCTGACCGTTCTCGCCTCCGGCGCGGCGCTTGCGGCCTGCGGCGACTGGCGGGAGGGCAAGGGAGCACCGCGGGTGGGGCTCGCGCTGGGCGGCGGGGGCGCCCGCGGGCTGGCCCATATCCCCTTCCTGGAACTGCTCGACGACATGGAGGTGCGCCCCCACCGCATCGCCGGCACCAGCATCGGCGCGGTGTTCGGCACCCTCTACGCCGCCGGGCGCAACGGGCGCGAAATCCGCCAGCTGATGACCGGCCTGGTGGGCGACGGCCGGGAGGAGAGCCGGTTCGACGGCGATCGCTTCCGCTGGCTCGAATACATCGATCTGGCCCTGGGCGACGGTGGCCTGCTCGACACGGCGGACTTTCTTGAGTTTCTCCATGACGCCCTGGGGCGCGACGCCTTCCGGGAACTGGAGATTCCCACGCGCGTGGTGGCCACGGATCTGTGGCGGCGGGAGGCGGTGGTATTCGAGTCCGGGCCCCTGCTGCCCGCGATCAAGGCCAGTATCGCGCTGCCGGGCATTTTCCAGCCGGTGCTCCTCGACGGCCGGGTCCTGGTGGACGGAGGCCTCGTCAATCCCGTGCCATGGAATCTCCTCACGGACTGCGACGTGGTGGTGGCCCTGGACGTCATCGGCGATCGCAGCCGCGAGGATGGCGAGGTGCCCGGTGTCCTGGAGAGTGTCTTTCTCAGCTTTCAGGCAGCGCAGGATGCGCTGGTGGAAGAGCGGCTCCGGCTCGCGCCGCCGGATCTCTATATCAAGCCGCCCATCCGTGATATCCGGGTCCTGGATTTCCACCGCGCGGGGGAGATCTACGACCAGGCCAAGCCGGCCCTGGAGGAACTGCGCTGGGGGCTGAAGCGGCTGCTGGGGTGAGTCACACCGCCGATGCCTGGCGCAGGAGTCCCGGTCATCAGTCGCACCAGCGCGGTGCGCCGATGCTGCCCCCGGCACCGTTCGAGGGCAATGTGCGCTTTGACAATAACCCGTAACCCACTGAATGGTCGGGTGTTAAGTAATTGGCATGGCTGCTGCACAGGTTCCGGTGCACGCATGTGCTGACTTCATTGTCATGGCTTGACCTCCTCGCTTCCTCACCCGCCGCACCCCGGCGGGTTTTTTTTGCGGGAGCAAAGGGGGCGGGGCGCGGGGCCGTACCGAAGTCCGTGGTCCGGCCGTCACCAGCCGCGCCCGGCACCCGGGCGGCGATTGGTCAGGCCGCCGCCGGCACCTCGCCGCCGCGTTCGGCGCTGTCGCGTACCGGATGCATGGGATCGGCGCCGATGGTGCCGCGCAGGCTCTCCAGGTATTCGGGGCTCGCCACCCAGACCAGCTTTTCCCGCGCCTGTTCCAGGCGTTCGGCAATCCGCAGGCGGGCGGCGACATCGGCGTGGCTCTCCTGGGCCAGGAACGCCTCCAGGCTCTCCACGTGGCGCCGCCACAGCGCCTCGTCACGGGCCTGCTTGGTACGCAGCCGCTCGCGGTACCAGTCCGAGGCGAGCAGCGACTCGCGGGTGAACAGGGCGCGGATTTCCGGGTGGTGGACATCCTTTCCGTGGTAATGCCCCTCGGCCATGATGTGCAGCAGCGCCCGCAGGGGCGGGCAGGCCTCCTCCACGCTGCCGTCCTCGAGGTAGCGCCGGGCCACCCGCTGCTGGGCCTCCACGATGTTGTCCACACCGTCCACGAAGGCATCCAGGTCCTGGGTCTCCGGGCGCAGGATGGACTCGTTGAAGACCGCGGTGGGACTGTCGAAGATCTTGCCCATGAAGCGGTGCACGAAACGGTCGGTGATGCGGTAGCCGAGTCGACTGGCCGCCACCACGCGTCCCTGGTGCTCGAAATCCCGCACCGGTTCCAGGTAGCCACGCTCGGTGAGCCAGGCGGGATCGCGCTCGCGCTCGGTGAGCCGGCTCCAGATCTCCGGGATCAGCAGGCTGACGTCGTGGTCCACCCGCATGCGGGGGCCGATGTGACCGGCGGCGCTGGAGTAGCCGGCATAGCCGGTGAGGATGTAGGAGACCAGGGCGTTGTTGAGGTCAGCCGTGGGGCGCAGGGCGTTGAAGGGTCCCTTGGTCAGCGCACCCTCGCTGCCGGCGCCGGTGGTTGAGGGGGACTTGCCCGTGAGGCTGCAGATGAAGTCCATGAACAGCTCGGGCAGTTCCTGGTAGTGAATCGGGTTGTAGACCGCCAGCGGCCGGATGCCGGGCTGGGGCGGGTTGTTGCGTCGTCCGGTCAGCACCGCGTTCACCGGATTGCAGACGGGCCGATCCAGGGAGACGCGCCGGTGCAGGCGGATGCCCATCTCCGCCACGTAGCGGCGCACCGGGTCGGAGAGATCCGGGCGCAGCTGCAGGTAGCGGGGGTTCTTGCTCGGCTTGCCGTCCACCAGACGCGGGTGGGCCGAGGAGACCACGTAGCCGGCGCCGGCGTCGTAGGCGCCGCGCAGCAGATTCTGCATGGGCGGGGTGAAGGCCTGGAAGCCCACCACGTCCTCCACGATATCCGCCAGCGCCTCACCGTGCAGGGGTTCGAAGTTGGCGATGAAGTTGCCGTGCCGGGCCATGTCCGTCTCGGTCTGCTTGTCGAAGCCGGGGTGGATGGCCTCGTCGGGGCGCTGGAACAGCCGGAATTCGCAGTTGTTCACCAGCTTCACGCTGGGATGGCCGGCGGCGTTGGGCGAGCAGTTGCACAGCGCCTCGGTGGGCACCACCACGGAGGCGCTGATGTCGTCCTCCATCTGCACCTTCTCCGCGGCGATGAAATCCTGGCGCACCTTGAACACCCGCCAGGCGCTGGAGCCCTCCAGGCCCACCCGCAGGTAGGAGCCCACCAGCTTGCGGCCGTTCATCTTCAGCTCGTGGCCGGGGCTGCCGTTCACCACGTCCACGGAGAGCCGCTCGCGCCAGCGGTCGCCCCACTCGGGACGGTAGACGCGCTTGATGATGAAGGCGAGCGCCCGGATGTGGTCGGGAATGGTTTCCAGCCAGGCGTTGTAGGCGTCGGTATTGGCGGGCGAGGGGGTGAGCAGCTTGATGACGGAGCCGAGGCTGCGCTCGGGGCTCAGCGGCTTGCGGCTCGGATCGCGGTCCTCGTGGGCGAACTCGGGCTTCAGGCGATCATTGTAGTCGCGCTCGAAGATGGCCTCGACGATGTCGAGATCCTCCTCCAGATCGCCCACGTAGAGGGAACCATAGATGACTGCGTCATCGATGGACTTGGAGATCTCCGACTTGCCGCCGCCGGAGACGGTGCAGGGCTTGTGGCAGAAGGTCCCCTCGGGCTCGGTGCCCAGTAGCCGCCAGGAGGGCGCCCCCGGGTGCTTCTGCATCTCCACCCGGTAGCCGTTGGGCTGCATGTAGATGTGCCCGGGGCGCAGCTTGAGGGTCTGCTTCCCGCCGTCCCGGTACCAGGTGATGGTCTGGGCGTTGAGGTCCATGCGCAGGTCCTGGGGCACGTATATGACTTGCGGGAAGCGCTTGTCCACGGCGTAGCCTTCGGGCTGGACGTCCATCACCGGGGCGAACATCCCCGCCATCTCGTCGAAGCTGTAGCCGCTGGCGCGGGCGCGGCTGTCGACGCCGTACTCCTCGCCGTGATTGCGGCGCACGAAGACCAGCGCGCCGCCGGCATGCTCCTCCTCGGCCAGCCCGTAGAGGTTGGCGGAGAAGCTGATCTGGGTCTTCACCTCCTTCTTGCAGTAGCCGAAGTAGTTATCGGCGAGCAGGGTGACGATGACCCCGGAGGCGTCACGGGCGGTGATCTTGAAGGAATTGCCGTCGTTGTAGCGCTCATCGGCCTCGCGCCAGCACATGCCGTCGGCGCGCTGGCGCTCGCTGGCCTCGTCCCAGTGGGGCAGCCCCAGCTCGCGCTTGGTGAAGCCGACCAGGTGGGGTGCGAGGATGACGCAGCCGGTGTGGCCGGTCCAGTGCTCCACGTCCAGGGCCGCGTCGTTGTCCGCCAGGTAGGGATTGCCGGCATTACCGAAGATGCTCTCCACGAAATCCAGGTTGCTCACCAGGCGGCCGGGAGCGAAGAAGCGGATCTCCATGCTCTTGGCCACATCGCGGCCGGGGATGGCGGGACAGACCAGCGGCCGGAGCAGAAGCGAGGCGAACATGGCGGCCGGTTCCGGCTGGCCGGTGGCGAAGGGCAGGTGCAGCAGCTCCTCCGGCGGGGACAGGGCCGCGGCGAGCAGGCGAGCGAAGACCGCCTTCGGCACCGCCTTCTTGTCGCCCGGTATGGGCAGGCCGTCCTCGGCCACGTGGAAGGAGCCGGCGGTGGTGCGCCGGTCGCTGGCCGGGTTGTGCAGCACTCCCTGGCGCACCCGGTAGCTGCTGAGGATGTCGGAGTTGAACGCATCGCGGCCCAGCGGCAGGGAGAGCTCCCGCGCCACCCCGTGGCGGTCCAGCACGATGGTGTTGCCCGGGAGACGCGGCACGGCACCCGGCCCCAGGTCCCCGAGGTAGCGTTCCAGGAACGCCTGGATGCGGCGATCGGGGGGGCAGAGGTAGTCGGAGAGCAGGCGGCTCTTCTCCCGGTAGCTCTGCAGCAGGCTGCGGGCGACGGAGAGGAATTCGGCATCCTCCTCGGCGGGACAGATGGGTTGGCCGGAGGAGGCGAGCTTGAGGTTGATGTAGAGCTGCAGACGGCGCCGGCTCCAGCTCTCGTCCTCCTCCCCGGTCTTCAGGCCCAGAGCCTGTTCCAGATCATCGAGGCCGGTCCAGTCGGTCAGCAGGCGGTTGTGATCGTGCATGGCGTCTCGGTTCTTCTCTCGCGGGTCCCGTTTTTTGAGCGTGCCATGTTAATGCCCCCGGATGGGGATGGCTTGCCGCAGTGCAGCAGAGGCGGGGTGCCGGCCCCGGCTCGGCGCCGTGCGCACGCGCGGATCGATGCCACAGCCGCCAGGCTGTTCCAAGCCGGTTGTTCGGATGATAGGGATCAGGCGGGCACGGGGCAGGGCCCGGGAGGCGGGACGCGCCCGGCGGCACGGGACCGTGCTTCCCGCATCATGGTCCCGGAGCGTCTTTTGATCCGGGACCGCACGCCCCGGCCGGCACCCCCGGTCGTTCCGGGGGCGCCGGGACGCTGCGGCTGCTGCCCGGGCTCAGCGCCGGAGGTAGCTGAAGCTCGGGTTCGGACGGCCCACGAAGCAGGAGTTGCGGAACTCGTGATGGCGAATGATGTTCAGAGCCTGCCGGGCCTCGGCCTCCTTGTTCTGGAAGTCGAAGATCCAGTGACTGCCCTCGACGATCTTCCAGCGTCCACCGATCTGCTGCACCTCGATATTGCCGGGGTTGAAGCCCACGCAATCCTCGCCGGGCATGGGGCCCGCCGGTGCGGCGCCACCTGCCAGCAGGTAGGTCAGGGAGGGATCGGGGCGGCCCACGAAGCAGGACTGGTCGGCGCGGTAGTGGCGGATCACCCGCAGGGCCTGGCGGGCCTCGGCCTCGTTGCCGCCGAAGTCGAACAACCAGTGGCTGCCGTCCACGATCTTCCAGCGGCCGCCGATGCGGGTGATTTGGGCGTTGCGCGGGTCGAAGTTCACGCAGTCCTCCGCCGGTGCCATCGGAACCGGCCTGGGGCGCACGCCCGGACGCGGTAACGGGGCAATCGGGGCAACGGCCACGGGAGCGCCCTCGCGGGTCCAGCGCGAGCCGCCGAAGCCGCCGGTCTTGCGCTCGGCCACCAGTGCGTTGCCGCCGCGCTCGATGAACAGATCCAGCCGTCCTTCGTTCATGGTGCGGCCCTTGGGCACGTCGGCCCACTCGCCACGCACGCGATCACCCTGGACACGGCCGGTGAAGACATTCGACCAGGCGGGGTTGGCGGTGCCGCGCTCTCCGTACCAGAAGAGCTGGTTGCCCACCTGGCGCAGGTAGTAGGTGCCGCCGTCGTTGCCCTTCCAGGTGCCGGTCAGGTCGGCGGCCACCGCTGCCGTCGCGGTTGTCAGGGCAAGCAGCAGTGTGACTAGAATCCGTTGCATGGTGCATCCTCCGTTCCCTGGGCGATGGATCATCCATTGCCCTGCAGGGTAAAGCTTAGATCGTATGGAGGAGGAGGGGGACAGAAAATTCAGGCGGACTGATACCCGCTGGAAACAGCGGCAACTCCCGCGGGCGGCGCCTTCCGGCGCCCCCGCGGAGAGTGGCTCATCAGAGTATGCCGATGATCGCCAGGGTGAGAATGACGAAGTAGGTCGCCACCGCAGCGATGGTGAACTTGACGACGGTACGATGTTCGGCGGGGCTGTCGAATAGGCTGCTGTCTGCCATGGAAGACTCCCTGTCAGGATTGGGTTTGCAGCTGGAAACCTAACGGGTGCGGGCATCGCCGCGCATTGATTAAACGCAATTTAATGCAGTTACCAGTTACCAGTTACCAGTTACCAGTTGCGGGTTGCCGGTTACGGGCCACTGGCAACCGGCCCCGGGGTGAGGCCCCTGTAGTCGCTTTCGAAGCCACAGGCCCGCAGCAGGGGAGCCAGTGGCGAGGCGTGGGCGGGCTCGCCATCGATGCGCTCGATCACCAGGCCGCGGCCACGGGTGGTGCGGGGAAGACGGCCAAGGGCGCGGCAGGCGGCGGCCAGCGCCGCCCCGGGGTCGGTGGCGGCGGGGTCGGGGAAGCTCCAGAGCCGGCGTCCGCGAGGGCCGAGCCAGAACACGGGCCAGCCCCCGACCAGGATCACCCAGGCCCCGGGCACCCGCCGCGGACGGGCCTCCGGGTGGGCCGGCGCGGGCCAGGGAAGAAGCGCGCCCCAGGGGTTGGCCGGGTCGGCGGCGGCCAGCGCCCGGACGGCAGCAACGGGCGGATCGGCGCCGGTCTCCTCCTCCCGGGCCGTCCGCAGCCGGTCCACCGCTCCGGACAGGGCGAACTGGGTCCCGGAGAGCCCCTCCACGAACCAGCCGCGGCGGATGCGCCCGCTCTCCTCGAGGCGCTTCAGCACCGGGTAGAGGGCGCCGAAACCACCGGGAATCGACTCCGCCTCCGCCGCCTCGCGGCTCACCACGCCATAGCGCTCCAGGAGCGTGTGGGCGCGGGCGAGCTGTCGCTCGGTATCGCTGATGCCGGCATCGTGCAACTCGTCCACCCGCCACCAGCGTCCGCCGGCCAGGGGGTCGATGCCGCGCCGGCGCGGGGCGCGCGGGGTGCGGACATCCAGAGCGCGCAGTGGGGCGAAGGTGTCGTTGGTGATCCGCCCGGCCCACACCAGGTCCCAGAGGGCGGCGCGGAACTCATTGTCGTCGATGTCCGGATGGGCCTGCTGCACGGCCTGCTCGAGGACACTGAGAAAGCACGCCCCGCGCGCCTCCAGCTGTTCCAGGATGACAGCGTGGGCGACGCCCGGGGGCGCATGGGCTTCGGGCGCGGGCAACAGCAGCGGGGCCCGCTCCCGCCGGTACAGGGCGATGCGGCCATCGGTGGGCCCGAGCGGACCCCGTCCCACCCACACCAGCCGCCCGCTGGCGGCCAGCAGGTCCAGCTGCTCGGGGACGAAGCCGGGCACCCGCGCCGGCAGAACCACCCCACCCAGCACCGTCCAGGGCAGGGCCAGTCCCTCCAGCCGCGCCACCGCCCGCTCCAGGGCGTCGACCCCCGGAGCCGGGTCGTCGAGGCCCTGCCAGGCCGGCAGAAAGCGGCCCAGCGCCCGTGCCTCCACGGGTGCCACCGCGTTGCGCAGGCGGGCCAGGGTCCGGCGTTTGATCCGGCGCAGCACCTCCGCGTCGCACCACTCCGGCTCGCTGCCTCCGGGCCGCAGCTCCCCGCGCACCAGCCGGCCCTCGGCCGCCAGGGCCCGCAACGCCGGTTCCAGCAGCCCCGGCGGCTGTCCGTAGCGGCCGGCCGCCGCGGCGGTGGTGAAGGGGCCGCGGGTGCGGGCGAAGCGGGCCAACAGCCGTTCCAGGGGCCGCTCCACCGGGACGAGGAAGGTGTCGGGCAGCCCGGCACCGGGGACGGCGCCGAGGGCGTCGCGGTAGAGGCCGGCGTCCTCGGCGGCGATCCAGCGCATCCCGCCGGCCAGCCGGATCCCGACGGCGCGGCGCTCGGCGACCAGTTGCTCCAGCCGGGGCGCCGGGTCACCGGCACAGCGCGCGGCCAGCTCCGCCGCGTCGAGATCGCCCAGGCGGCGCAGGATATCGTGGAGGGCGTCGGCATCGCGGGCGCGGCGCGCCTCCGGCAGGTACTGCAGCTCCGCTTCCAGTTCCGCCAGCACGTCGGCATCGAGCAGCTCGCGCAGCTCCGCCTGGCCGATGAGCTCGGCGAGCAGGTTCCGGTCCAGGGTCAGGGCCTGGGCCTTGCGCTCCGCCAGCGGCGCGTCCTGCTCGTAGAGATAGGCGGCCACGTAGGCGAACACCAGTGAGCGGGCGAAGGGGGAGGCAGAGGCCGTCTCCACCTCATCCACCCGCACCTCGCGGCTGCGGATCTGTCCGAGCAGCGCCTTCAGGCCCGGCATGTCGAAGACATCCGCCAGGCACTGGCGGTAGGTCTCCAGCACCACCGGGAAGGCGGGGTAGCGGCGCACCACCCCCAGCAGCTGCCGGGCGCGCAGGCGCTGGGCCCAGAGGGGCGTGCGGCGGTCGGGACGGTTGCGGGCCAGCAACAGCGAACGGGCGGCATTCTCTCGGAACAGCCCGGCGAAGAGCGCCGAGTCGGCCAGCTGCCGGGTCACCAGCTCCTCCACCTCCTCCGGGTCGGGCAGCAGCCACTCCGGGTCGGGAGGCGTTTCGCTGTCGGCCAGGCGCAGCGCGATGCCGTCATCGGTGTAGAGCACCTGCACGTCGAAACCGCCGCGCCCGGAGAGCCGCTGCTGGATGGCGAGCGCCCAGGGTGCATGGAGGCGGGCGCCGAAGGGGCTGAGGATGCAGATCCGCCAGTCGCCCAGCTCGTCGCGGAAACGCTCGATGGTGACGGCCCGATCGGTGGGCAGGGTGCCGGTGCGCTCGCGCTGCTCGAGAATGTAGTCGGCCAGGTTGCCGGCGGCGTACGCCTCCAGCGGCGCGTGCTCCCGCAGCCAGCGCACCGCCGCGTCACGTCCACGGTGGCGGCCCAGTTCGCGCACGAAGGCCCCCAGCGCACGGCCCAGTTCCAGCGGCCGGCCCGGCCCCTCGCCGTGCCAGAAGGGCAGCCGTCCCGGCTCGCCGGGGGCGGGGGAGACCAGCACCCGGTCCCGCTCGATGGCCTCGATGCGCCAGCTGCTGGCGCCGAGCAGGATGACGTCCCCGGTGCGCGACTCGAAGATCATCTCCTCGTCCAACTCGCCCACCCGCGGGCCGTCGGGCGCCAGGAACACCCCGTACAGTCCGCGGTCGGGAATGGTGCCGGCGTTCAGCCGCACCCGCAGGGCCGTGCCGCGGCGGGCGCGCAACTCGTCCCGCTCCCGGTCCCAGGCCAGCAGGGGGACCAGCTCCGCGAACTCGTCGCCGGGGTAGCACCCGGAGAGCATGTCCAGCACCGCCTCCAGGGCCGCGTCGGAGAGCCGCCGCCAGGGCCTGGCGCGGCGGACCAGCGTCGCGATGTCGGCCCGCGTGCGCGGCCGCTCGGCGCAGATGGCCGCCACCTGCTGGGCCAGCACGTCCAGGGGGTTGTCCGGCATCCTCAGCGCCTCGATCTCGCCCGTGATCATGCGCCCGGCCACCACGGCGCACTCGAGCAGGTCGCCGCGGAACTTGGGATAGAGCGTCCCGGCGCTCACCTCGCCCACGCCGTGGCCGGCGCGGCCCACCCGCTGCAGGCCGCGGGAGACCGCCCCCGGGGACTCCACCAGCAGCACCCGGTCCACCGCGCCCATGTCGATGCCCAGCTCCAGCGAACTGGTGGCGACGATGCCGCGGACCCGGCCCGCCTTCAGGTCCGCCTCGATGGCGGCGCGGCGGGCGTGGGAGAGGCTGCCGTGGTGGGCCGCCACCAGCGTCTCGCCGGCCAGGTCGTTGAGGCGCTGGGCCAGCCGCTCGCAGAGGCCGCGGCTGTTGACGAATATGAGGGTGGTGCGGTGACTCCTGACCTGCTCCAGCAACTCCGGGTAGATGGCGCTCCAGATGCCCCGCTCGGAGGGCGCCGCGCCGCTGCCGCCTGCAAACATCGCCCCCGGCACGGTGCCGCCCCGCCGTCGCTCCGGCGCGGGGGCGACGTTCTCCATATCCGGTACCGGCACCCGGACCGTGAGATCGAGGTGCGGCCGCTCCGCGACATCCACCACCGTCACCGGACGCTCTCCAGCGAGAAAAGCCGCGACGGTCGCCGCCGGGCGCACCGTGGCCGACAGGCCGATCCGCTGCGGGTCCCGCACGCACAGCTCCGCCAGCCGCTCCAGCGACAGTGCGAGGTGGGCGCCGCGCTTGACGGCGGCCAGGGCGTGGACCTCGTCCACGATGACCGTGTGCACCGTGCGCAGGGTCTCCCGGGCGGCCGAGCCGAGCAGCAGGAACAGGGATTCGGGGGTGGTCACCAGGATCTCGCCCGGGCGCTTCAGCTGGCGGCGGCGTTCCGCCTGGGGCGTGTCGCCGGTGCGGATATCGACCCCGGGCGCACGGTACTCCGCGCCGAGCCCGGCCGCCGCCTGGCGGATACCCGCCAGCGGGGCGCGCAGGTTGCGCTCCACGTCGTAGGCCAGCGCCTTGAGGGGCGAGATGTAGAGCACCCGGACTCCCGGCGGCGCGTCGGACGGGAGCGCCGTAATCCGGTCCAGGCCCCAGAGGAAGGCCGCCAGGGTCTTGCCGCTGCCGGTGGGCGCCACCAGCAGGGCGTGCTCACCCCGGGCGATGGTCTCCCAGCCTCGGGTCTGGACGGGCGTGGGCCCGGCGAAGGACTGCCGGAACCAGTGGCGGGTGGCGGGAGAAAAGGGGTTCATGGCCACAGATCGCCGGGGTCTGGCCGGGTTGTCAAGCTATGGTGCGCCGCAATCTGTGTACAGACGGGCGGTCCCCCGGGCTTTGCCCGATCCGGATCTGAAGCGGTTCCTGTGTCTGGAAGCGGTCAGCGCCACCCTGAACCAGGTTGCCGGGATTGGAGGTGGATGAACAGTACCGCCACGGCGGCTTTATGCCGGTACGGGACTGGATCGCCGCATCAGCCATGGCGTGCGGTCCAAGGCGCTCAGCGGTGTCGGGTTGAACGTGGCATTTCCGGTCGGGGTACCCATACTGAAGGTCGGAGCAACGGAGGCCTGCGAGGAGGGCAAGCGCGGCCCGATTGCCTGAACCTGAGTCAGCCCACGCCTGCGGGCGGTCAGGCGCTCCTGCGTACCGAAGCGTCGACGGATTGGAGAAATCCCGCCTGCCGGAGCTCGTGGAGCAGCGCCGCCGGCAGCCGGTGCGAAGGCCCCGATCCCGCCCGCAGCAGCTCCTCCTGTTTCGGGGATAGGCGGAAGACGCGGGCGCTGCGTTCACAGCAGAGATAGAGCAGATCGGGGTCGATCCGTGAACGGGTGGACTGCACGTCCTCACGCAGGCGGTAACCGGCGCCCGGGAGGGGGATCTCGCTGAACCCGGAATATCCCCCGTCTGCCGCGGCAAGGAAATCGTGCAGCGGGAGCGCACCGTGGGAAGAACCACCGAACAGCGTCTCCACGAACTCCCGGGCCCGACGGGCATGCTTTTCCGCTGTCCGGGGCGAGAATCCATGCCCACTGTGGTAGGCGTGTTCCAGGGCCAGATCCCGGAGCGGATCATCGAGAATCTTGATTCCGAATCCAGCCGGCTCCCTGAACACGATCGAACCGGTCTCAAGGCGAAAGGTGGAGATGTTCACCGTGTGGACGGCATCCCGGTTGCGGCGCAAAAAATCAACCGTCGTCTGGAAGTCATGCCCTGTCTCGCCGGGGAAGCCCACCATCCAGTCCAGATGAACCCGGATTCCGTGGCGGGCGAACAGTCGTATCACGCGCTCGATCAGTACGGGATCGCCGCTGCGCCGCATACGTTTCCTCAGTCCGGGGCTGGCGCTCTCAAGGCCGAACCGGGCCTGGCGGCAGCCGGACCTGGCCAGCAGGCCGACCAGCGCCGCGTCGGCCAGGGTCGGTTCGAAGAAGAGCCTGGTGCTCCATTCGATCCCCGGCTTGCGTGCGGTCAGCGCCTCCGCGAGCCGGCGCAGGTGAAGCGGGGCAATGTTGTCCACGTTGAAGTAGAAGCGCCGGGTATCCAGGGTCCGCTCCAGCTGTTCGATGTCCTCCAGCACTCGCTCGACGGGCCGTTCCAGGTAGTGCCAGCCCTGTCCGGGCGATGTGCTGCAGAAGGCGCACTTGCGCCAGTAACAGCCACGGGTCGGCTGCAACATTGCGACCGGCTGCGGAACGAGATAGGGGCGCCCGGCGAAGTCGACGTAGTCCGGCGCCGGCAGGCTGGGGGCGAGGACCTTCCGCTCGGCATGCTCGAGCCGTTCGTCGATGATTGCCGGCCGTTCCCGTGTGGCGGAGCGCCAGCCGTTGGCGAGGGTGTCGAGCAGGCGCGGGAACGCAACATCGCCATCGCTGAGGATTAAATAATCGGCCAGGCCCGAAAGCACCTCGCTATCGGCCAGTACCCGGCCGATCTGCTCCACATGGCGGCCCGCCAGGATGATGCTGCGCGCGGGCCAGCGCGCCTTAAGCTGCAGGGCGAGGGTCAGGCCCGGCAACTGCTGGTCGGGCCGGGAGATGATGATGCCGAATGCCTCGGCCCGTTCCAGGTGCTCCCGCCCGGGATCGGTATCGAGAAAGACGCGGACGGTTTCGTCGAAGGGATTGGTGCGCCGGTCGGACAGGGCCAGCGCCAGCCCGTCTGAGCGCTCCAGATCGTGAGCGGAACGAAAACGGGTCAGCGACCAACGGGACGGATGGTGAGAGCTGCTGAGGATGAAGAAGGCGTTGTCGATCACCTCCAGGCTGGAGCGGTAGTTCAGGCCCAGGGGATCGCGGTAGGTGTCCGGGTGGCGCAACGCCTCCAGCGCCGCGGGAAGTGTTTCCCTCAGCTTCGGCAACAGCAGTCCACACAATTCGAGCCGCTCCCGCAGCTCGCTGCTCGATCCGGTGCGGCACTTCCGCTCCAGTTCCCCGAGCTTGCGCTCCAGCCAGGCATAGTCGAGCACCCGGGTAAGGGTCGCCAGGTTCATGTCCACTCCGTGCGCCCTGTGTCCGGCCGCGTTGATTGCGGCGCTCAGCGGCGGCAGGGCCGGATCCGGATGGGTCGGATCGAACACAGGTGGAATGAGAAGGGTGATGTCCATGTCACCTCCCGGACCGGTGTGCGACGCGGTACGCGACAAGCCGGTCGATCATGCTGTGTCTGCGGCGTGAACTCCTCCGCCCCTGTCATTCGTTCCGGCACTGTTGTTTCGGCAACACATCCACTTAAGTTAATAATGTGAAAAATTGTGTCAATGATCCTGTGGGCATTTTCCCCAAGGCAGTTGACAGGGCTGTGCGAAGACTTGATGCAACACATTGTCTGAACGGACAATTGTCAAATGAGAGGGCAATGTCGTACGGCAGCGGGCGTCACCTTCCTACACAAGTAGGTAGAACTGGACTACATGATCGGTAGGGTTTCCTGGCGCGCGTCATCCGGACATCGGGTGAGGTTTCACGCATATCGCGCTGGTCCGGTTCCCTTGGATGTCTGGAGTGGTGACTGACGGGTGTTTCAGGTGGAAACCCCGGGAGGTGAAGCATGGGCGGTCAGACGAAGAACAGCCAGGAGAAGACCGTCTCCTGCGAGGTGTGCATGAAGGAGATCCCCGTTTCCGAGGCGAAGACCGCCGAAGCGGTGGATTACGTGGCCCACTTCTGCGGTCTGGAGTGTTTCGAGAAGTGGAAGCACCACGGGAACGGTGAAGAGGAGCCCCGCCCCGGGGAGGAACTCGAATAGCCCACGCTAGCGAACCTGCCGGGGGCGGAGCGGATTCCAGCCGCCCGGCTTCGGGGCGTCCGCCCTCCGGTTTACAACCCGCCGTTGCGGGCACATCCGGCTCGACAGGCTGTTAAAATGCCGCGGCAACCCTGTCACGGCAAGGAGCACCCATGTACATCGACCTGTCTGAGTTCGGTCCCGACGCGGTCTACATCCAGATGATCCAGACGCTCATCCCGCGCCCCATCGCCTGGGTGCTGTCGGAGAACGAGGGCGGAAGCCTCAATCTGGCGCCTTTCTCCTATTTCAACGCCGTGTGCAGCGACCCGCCGCTCATCATGCTTTCCATCGGCAGGAAGCCCGATGGCAGCGACAAGGACACCCGGGTCAACATCGAACAGCGCGGCCACTTCGTCATCCACATTCCCCACCGGGAGCAGGCCCGGGTTCTCACCCAGACCTCGGCGACCCGCGCGGCCGGCGTCTCCGAGCTTGAGGAGGCGGGGTTGGAGACGGTCCCGTTCGAGGGGTTCAGTCTGCCGCGGCTGGCCGAATGCCGCATCGCCTATGCCTGTGAGCGCCACGAGATCCGTGAAATCGGCGGTACGCCCCAGTCCCTCATCCTGGGCCGGGTGCGGCGAATCTATGTTGATGACGGAGTCACCATCCGGGATGCGAAGGGACGGCTGAAGGTGGACGCCGCGAAGGTGGATCCCCTCGGTCGTCTCGGTGCGAGCGAGTATGTCTCTTTCGGCGAAGTCATCCGGGTTCCCAGGCCCGTCTGAGCGGCGCGGGAAGTCGCTGAACCGCGCAGCGTCCATCCCTGCGCTTCCGGGGTGGTCGCACCTCGCCGGCCGCGGCAATTATCGGCTTCCTGCTGAAGCGGTTCAGGTGCGTTGCAGCGCCCCGTCCAGAAACTCCACCAGTTCCCGGCCGTGCTCGCGGACGCGCTCCACGGAGTCGTGGCCGGTGCCGGACAGCCGCCGCAGCCGCACGTGCTCTCCGGGACGATTGGCGTGGATGCGTTCGGCATCCGCCACCGGTACCGCGAGATCGTCCTCGCCGTGCACCAGCAGCACCGGGCAACGGACCCTGCGGATGGTGTTCACCGGGGCGATATCCCCATAGCGGGCGCCAATGGTGCGCTGGATGACCTGCAGCACCCACCAGCCGACGGGAATGTAGGGGATGTGGTGGGCGCGCATCTGCCGGCGCATGAGCGTCACCGGGTGGGCGAAGGCGGCGAGGCTCACCACCGCCGCGACCTCCGGCCGCCGGGCCGCCACCAGCAGGGCGGCGGCGGCTCCCACGGAGTGGCCCAGCAGCGCCACCTGCGCCGTATTCACCTCCGGCCGCGCCCGCAGCCAGTCAAACCCCTGTTCCAGGTCCTCGGCGAAGCGGGGCAGGGAGGAGAAGTCGTCGCTGTCGCTGCGGCCGTGGTTGCGCGCGTCCAGCAGCAGGACCGCGTAACCGGCCCGGTGCAGGAGATCGGCGAAGGGCAGCATGAGCCCGGCGTTGCCGCCCCAGCCGTGCAGGATCGCCACCGCGGGTCCGGGTCTCCCGGTCCCGGCCGGGACAAACCAGGCATGCAGCCGCTTGCCCCCCGCCGTGGCCAGCGCCACTGCCTCCGCGCTCAGCCCGTGTGACTCCGGCGTGGCGGGATGCCCGTGGCGGGGCACCCGGTAGGCCAGGCGCAGCAACCGCGGCGCGAGCAGGTGGATCGTCAGCAGCAGGGCGGCGAGCCCCAGGAGCAGGGAGGTCATGGATGGCGATGGCGGATCCGGCCCGGAAGGGACGTATTGTGCCGGAACCCGCCGGGTGTTCATACGCCGCGCAGCGGTCCGCCCCGTGGCGTGGGCTCCACCCAACGGTCACTCGAGCTCGCAGGCCGCGGATGCGGATGCATCGCAGGGCGTCGCCCGCGCCCGGTCGAGCCAGTCCATCACCGGCGGGGTCAGCAGGACTCCGCGGCGCAGTTCCTGGGCTCCCCGGGAGACATGCACGGCGTACTGCCTGACCACGTCCTCGAGCGCCTCATAGAGGTAGACGGGCGAACCGCTGCTCCCGGGAAGGGTGTCGTGGGTGAACAGCAGGGTGTTGGTGGTGGGCTCGACGCCGGCCACCTGGTCATGATCGCGCCACATTTCCCCATTTCGTGCGCCCGGATACCCGGTCAGATCGAGAAACTCCCCCACCAGGCCGGTGCCGGCCGACTGCGTGGGCTGGAAGGTGTATTCCCGCGGCACCGCCGCCGCGAGCCGCACCACGCCCACGTCCCAGGCATCCTGGCCGGTCCGGTACGCCGTGGGCCAGAACCAGCACTCCGCCGCCTCGTAGGGCGTGCCGCCGTCGGGCGGCGGGGCGCCGTTCCAGCCGGGATAGAAGCGGATCTCCAGGGCGTGCTCCGGTGCCGTCCCCTGTTCGGTCAGGTTGTGGGCGCAGGTGAGGATGTTGCGCGCATCGATGAGCGCGCCGGTACCGAGGTACCAGGCACCGTCGCTGAAGCGCATGCGCAGCAGCCCCACGGCGGAGTAGGGGGGGATAGCCGCATTCCAGACACGTTCCGACATGGCGCCTCCCGGGCCCGGGCCGGCTGCCGGCGGGGCCGGGCCCCGCCGGAGTACGGGTTCAGATGTCGAGGTCCGCAACGAAGGTGCGCGCCTTGTCGCCCAGCTTGTCTATCACCTGCTTGCGCACCTGGGCGTAGACCTCCTCGTTCAGGTTGACGGTCTGGGCGCCCTGGTAGAAGCCGCTCTCCGAGCTGGAGAACTGCATCCACAGCAGGCGGGTCACCTGCTGGGTGGTGCTGAAGTAGAAGGTGCCGATCTTCATCACCACCACGCCGTCCGATTCGCTGCACACGCCGATCTGGAAGTTGCCCTTCTGCAGGGAGTGGCTTTCCTGGTTGAAGAGCACCACCCGGCCGTCGTCGTCCGTGAGCGCCTTCATCGCCTCCAGTGTTTCAGTCACCACCGCGATATCGTTCTGGGTGGCGATGGCGGCCAGGATCTTGACCACCACCTCGTCGACCGAGAAGGTGGCGCCGGCCGTCTCGAAACGGGTGAAGTCGAAGGCCTGGATGACCCAGCCCACATTCTCCAGCACGGTGCGGTAGAAGTCGTACCACGCCTCGGTCTTCTCCTCCCGGTCGAACTGCTTGTTGGCGGCAAGCTGGGCCAGCAGGGTGGAGTTGAGCACGTCGCTCTTGTGGGTGGCGCTCAGGCCGGCCACGAAGGAAACCATGCTCCCGTCATCCACGTAGCCGCCCTTCTCGGTGTCCACCAGCCGCGGGGCCGCGGGGATCAGGCGGGCGAGCTCGGGGGTCGGCTCGGCCAGTTCAAGCCGGTCGATGAAGCTCCGGACTTCAGCGATGTTCCTGGTGGCGACATCCATGACAGTCTCTCCTTTTCGCCGGGGGTGAGTCCTGAGGACACTAGACCATGGGGCGCCGCATGGCGGGGAGTGGTTCGATAGGCTTGAGGGAGGAACGTCGGGCAAGGCATTGTTTTACCTGGGGCGACCGGAGCGGGAGTGGATCGAGGCGCACAGGAGAATGCGTCGAGTTCGCACGCCCCTATCCGCGTAATCGACGCTCCGTCGGGTCGTGGACGAAGCCCCGATTGCGCCCCGGTCCCGCGTGATTCCGGCGACCGCTCCGTTCCCGTGCGGTGCCGGGGGCGGCGCAGGAGCGCTCGCTCCGGCGTGCCCCATGCCGCGCGCGGCCCCGCGGGTTACACTGTCAGGCCAGGAAGTCCACGGACAGGAGAGCGAGCCACGATGAAACCGACCGAACCGCAGCTGCAGCGTCCCGGCGCCGGGCTGCCGCCCCTTGAACTGGCGCTGTCGCGGGCCGGGCTCCGGTTGCTGCGGCTGGCCTACTCCGATGCCCGTGCCACGCAGCTGTTCTTCGACGAGGGGCGCCGGGTGTTCGAGATGGCCCGGTCCACGCCGCTGCCGCTGGCCGGGGAGCCGGTGCTGATCAGCCGCGTCGCCGGCATGGAGGACAGCAGCCGGAACTGGTCGGTCTACATGGTGCTGGACCACCTGCGGCGGGTGAACAACGGCATCGCGCGGATCATCGCCGCGCTGTGCGCGGGCGAGGGGGTGCCGGGCGAGGTGCGCATCGAGGACGTCAAGCCCGACCCGGACGCCATGGTTGAGGTGCTGGGCCCCTACGAGGCTTCCGTCGAACGCTACCTGCAGACGGTCAAGCGCATCCCGCGGCTCGTCAGCCGCGGCACCCATGCCCATCCCTGGTTCGGTCCGCTGGACGCCCACGGCTGGCACTGCCTGGCCGCGCTGCATCACCGCACCCACCGGCGCCAGATCGAGCGGATCCGGGAACAATTGGGCGTCTCGGAGTCCAATTCCATGTAACGTCTGCTGCGGAAGCGGTGTAATGGAGATCCATGTCCGGCGCGTCTACGAGCCGCCCTCCCGGGCCGACGGGGTTAGAATCCTGGTGGATCGTCTCTGGCCCCGCGGCGTGGCGAAATCGAAAGCGGGCGTGGATCACTGGGTGAAGGCGGTGGCGCCGTCCGACGAGCTGCGCCGGTGGTTCGGTCACCAACCGGAGAAGTGGGATGGGTTTCGCGAGCGCTACTTTGCGGAGCTGGACGCAAATCCCGCGGCCGTGGCCGAGCTGAGGCAGGCGCTGGGCGGCGGGGCGGCGACCCTGCTCTTCGCGGCGAGGGATGAGCGGCGCAACAACGCCGTTGCCCTGCGGGAGTACCTGCAGAAACCCCGTTCAACCCCGGCGGCTGACCCTGTAGCGGCGCGCTGAATGTGGCTTTGTCAGGGTTCGGGTTAGTAATGGAGCATGTGCCGATGAAGATAGCCCTGGTGCTGATGCTGGCGGTGCTGATGACCCCGGTCGCCGCGACGGAACGGGAACAGGTCGGGCTGCCGCCGATGATGCGCGAGCACATGCTCGCCAACATGCGCGACCACCTGGAAGCGCTCAACGGTATTCTTGAGCATCTGGCCGCGGGACGGATGGATCAGGCCGCGGAGCTGGCCGAGCAGCGGCTGGGCATGAGCTCCCTGGACGACCATGGGGCGGCGCACATGGCGCCCTACATGCCGGAACGGATGCAGGCGCTCGGGACGGACATGCACCACGCCGCCAGCCGCTTCGCCCGCGTGGCCCAGGAGGGCGATCCCCTGCCGGCCTACCGCGCCCTGGCCGAGGTGACGGGGGCCTGCGTGGCCTGTCATGGCGCCTACCGGGTGCACTGAGAGCGGGGACGCGCCCGTTCTTCGCCCCGGGGGGCTTTTCATTGCTTCCTGGCTGGGCTAAATAGATTCCAGGCCCCGGAACAGGGGCGCCCCGGAGAGCTGTCCGGATCGAGCCATGGAACCGTACCGCTATCTCGAACAGGTTTCCCGCGAATTCGACCGGATTCGGACCCGGCGGCAGGCCGAGACGGTTCTGGACGAACTCGAGTTTCTCTACGACGCGCTGGATCCCGAGTTCCAGGATCTCTGCACGGATCTCATCGAGCGGCTGACCCGCCGGCTCCGGGAGCTGGCGTGAGCGGGATCAACTGCTACTCTATCCGGCGCCTCTGCCCCCTGCGCAGCACCATCCAGGTGGCCCAGGACGAAGCCGCACGGGCATTGAGCTACGACGGCATCAACTGGCAGATCCAGGTGCTGAGCGAGTGGTCCCAGAACCGCTGGGGCAGCCTCAATGCAGATGACCGGGGCGGGGGCAGCTACGCCCTCTATGCCGTCTGGTCGGCCGGCGAGGGCATCGCTTTCCTGCCACGCAACCCGATGATGAGCCGCGCGGAGATGGAGGCGGCAAGCGCGGAACTGCTCCGTATCCTGCCCTCCCTCGATGTGCCGTTCCCTCCCGGGGACCCCTACGAGCTGTGGTGGCTCGACACCCGCGATGAACCCCTGGCACTGCTCGCCAGCGCGGTCAACCGTCTCGACCTGGCCGGGGGGGTGATACCGCGCTGGCGGGCCTTGTCCGACAGCGAGGTCAGCTATGGTCCGGTCGGGGCCAGCCACGAGCGGCTGAAGCTGGAACAGCGGGTGCGTGCCGCCGCGGGCGGACCCAGCCGGGTCCAGTGGTTCCGGCGCGACGAAGCCGGTCGCGGGGTACCCATCGAAGGCAGCGGGCCGCTGCACTGCCCCGGGGGCCTGGGACCGGAGCACTTCCCGGTCCTGCCCCTGCGGGAGCATTGGCAAGACCCGGTCACGGCGACTCTGGTGCGGGATTACCTGGACTGGATGGCCCCGGTGCTGCTGACCCAGGGGGGATTCCCGGCTCAGACCCGGCTCCGGCTGGAGACGGCCGCGCGCAGGCGCGTCCTGGAAGTGGATAATCTCTACCGCCTCTACCCCGATGTGGTCGATGAGGACAACCTGAAGGCGGCGCTGGTGGAGGCCGCCCTGCGCAAGCGCGCGTGAGCAATGCTTACTGAAACACCGGAGGAGACATGATGGCAGGCAGGCAACCGGACAATGGCAGACTCGATCGGGTGGTGGCTGAGGCCCGCCGCCAGCGCGAGGAGCGGGAGAAGGGCTACCGCGAGCGGGCCCTGAAGCTCTATCCCTGGGTCTGCGGTCGCTGCGGCAGGGAATTCACCCGCGAGAACGTGCGGGAGCTGACGGTCCACCACAAGGATCACAACCACGACAACAATCCCCTGGACGGCAGCAACTGGGAACTGCTGTGCCTCTACTGCCACGACAACGAGCACCAGCGCTACCTGGAGGCGGCCAGCGGCCTGGGGGCGGGGAGTGGCGGACAAAGCAGCGACGTGGCGACCCACAACCCGTTCGCGGGACTCAAGGAACTGCTCAAGGGGAGCGAGGGCTGAGCCGCACGCAGCGGACCATGAGCGGCACGGCGAGGAGGAAGGGGCCGGTGGGGCTGGAACAGTGGCTTGGCAGATTGATCGGGGATGCACCCGTCTATGTCCGCCTGCGCCATGACCACATCCGCCTGCGCCATGCCGGGAGCGGACGGGAGATCGAGGATGTGCCGGTCCTGGCCGTCTCCACCGCCACGCCCCGCACCATCCTGGGCGCCGGCCGGGAAGCGGCCCAACAGGCGGCGCTCACCCGCAGTGCCTGGGAACTGCTCAATGGTTTCGATCATCCCCGGCTGCTGCTGGCGGAGCGAACCCTGCGCCATTTTCTGCGCCAACTGCTGGGTTCGCGCCTCCTCCCGCTCTCGCCGGTCCTGGTGATGCACCCCCTGGAGCGGCTGGAGGGTGGTATCGCCCCCATCGAGGTGCGCGCCCTGCAGGAGCTGGCGGCGGGCGCCGGGGCGCGCGAGGCGCTGGTATGGACCGGCCCGGAGCTCACCGACGCGGAACTGTGCGAGGGCACCTTCCGTGGCCGCCCGGAGCTGCAGGCCGGGCGCAGTCGCTGGGAGGGATGACGGCGTGCCATGTCACTCGGGCATGAACTGGATCTCCAGCCGCAGGATGAGGCCGGGATCGGTGTCGAAATCGTTCTCCCGTTCCCACAGCACTTCCGGCTCGATCTCGTAGAACAGCCAGCGGCGCAGGAAGCTGCGCCGGTAACGGACCCCGACCCGGTAACCGGTCGTCTCGGCCTCCGGTTCGGTGACGCCGCGGACGCTGAGATCGGCGCGCAGGGCGCTTTTCGCCGACAGCTCCCGGAAGCCGGTCACCGCCGCCCCCCACTCCAACCCGTCGCTCTCCTCGCCGTAGGTACCGCTCAGGCTCAGGCGCAGCAGGCTGCCCGCGGCCGGCTGCCGCTCGTAGTCCAGCCGCGTGGTCTCGCTCCAGCCCTCGTCGCTGTCCCAGCCGACATTCTGGGTGAGCCGGCCCAGTGAACGTTCACCGATCGGGTGGGCATAGCGATAGCGGGCCCGGGTAAAGACCTCCACCGGGATGTCCCGCACCCCGCCCGTGAGGCTGAAATTGGCGCGGGGCTGATCGATGGGTGTGTAGCGCACGGCGACGGAGCCGGGTTCCCGTTCCCGCCGTTCGCCCACTGCATCGGACTCGTCGCTGAACAGGAAGAAATCGCCGTCATCGGCGGAGCCGGTGACCAGCAGGCGCAGCTTCCGGGTCGCCCGGGGCAGGCGCACGCTGGCATAGATTCGGCTGCTGAACTCGGCGCTGTCCTCCCGGTGCAGGCGGATGCTGTTGCTCCAGCGCACCAGGGTGGTGGCGGGGTCCTCCTCCTCGCTGCGCTCATCACCAAAGAAGCTGTCGAACCAGATGGCCGGCGCCTGGAAGCCGCGGCTGATGGAGGCGTGCATGCTGTCCATGACGCCGCTGGCGGCGGCGGGAGGCGCCTGGTCGAGCGCAGGATCGGCGGCATGGGCGGCCGGTGCGGCAAGGGCGAATATCAGTACCGCCGCGGCCAGTCGTTCCGAGGTTTGCGGGGTAATGACGCGCAGGTCCGGTGTGGACGCGCACTGTTTCTCCGTCGATGGGCGGAGGGTACGCTCTGTCATGGCTGCTCCCCCCTGCATTGGCCATCAGCAGCGCCGGACAATCCGGCCGATAGCCCCTGCAGTGGATATAGCAGTTATCCGGAGGTTGCGCCCGCCGCTTTAGCGGAAACGGTTCGCGGAAGCGGTCCGGGCCGGCGTGGTCCGTCGCCGGGTCAGCACCAGTGCGATGCCGCCGAGGATTGCGGCGGAGGCGAGCCCCAGGCGCAGCGTCAGAAGCTCATCCAGCAGCAGGACACCTCCAAGGGCGGTGATGACGGGTACCGAGAGCTGGATGGTTGCGGCCTGGGTGGCGGCGAGGCCGGCCAGTGCGGCGTACCAGATGACATAGCCCAGCCCGGATGCCACGGCGCCGGAGAGGATGGCGAGGAGCAGGCCGGCGCTGTCCGCCCGGGCCTCGCCGGTCAGCAGGAAGGGCGTCATGGCGGCCAGCGCCAGGGGCACGGCGCCGAGGAAGTTCCCGGCGCTGGCCCGCAGGGGTTCGGTTACGCCGCGGCCGCGCAGGGAATAGAGGCCCCAGGCCACTCCGGCGCCAGCCATCAGACCCGCGCCCGCGGGCTCGGGGGCGGTGATCCCGGGCAGCAGCAGGTAGATCAGGCCGGCAACAGCCAGCAGAACGCCCGTGCCGCTGCGCCGGGTGAGCGCCTCGCCGGCGCGCAGGCCGGCGCCGATCATGGTGAGCTGCACCGCCGCGAAGAGGATCAGCGCTCCCGTCGCGGCGGTCAGGGAGCGGTAGGCAAAGGAGAAGCAGATCGCGTAGGCGAACAGCGCCGTGGCCGCCAACCAGTCGGGCCGGGTCCAGGCGCTGCCGCGGCTGATGCGCACGATGAGCCACAGGGTCAGGGCGCCGGAGGCCAGGCGGATCAGGGTGAAGGTCGCCGCGTCGATGGGCGTCGAGTCCAGCGCCTGGCGGGCGAGCAGGGAATTGGCGGCGAAGGCCAGCATGGCCAGGGCCGTCAGTAGGAGGGTGCGCAGCCGCGGCGGTGGATGTTCCAGACTCTTTCCCCCTTCGGACGGAGGCGCCGGTCATGGCGCTTCCGGCACCTCGGTCAATCGGTTCCAGCGCGGATCGGCAACACGTCCGGGGTCGATTCGCCTGTACCTGAATTCAACAGTCAGAAATATAGACCACTCAGCCGCAGGCAATCGCCCCGGCGGATCCGGGCGTCGAACCGGCCGGAAAGGCGGTGTGGGGTGTAACGATGTTGACAGTATATTAACCTGTGAATAGGTCAACAAAACATGATTCTAGGACAGCAAGTTAGAGATAAATCTCGTTTATGGAAGGACAGTGAGGCAAGCCCTCGCTTGACCTTTGTCCCTTATCCTTATCCCTTCCCGGTTATCCTTTCTCCCGCCAACCCAATGACGCCTTGAGCACCTTGCGCCAGCGGTGCAGGGTGGGCTCGGTGTAGCCGTTGGGCACTTCGCGGCCGAGGAAGACGAGGTCGCGCGCGGCCTGGAAGGCGATGCCGTCGAACTCCGGGGCCATGGGGGTGTAGAGGGGATCGCCGGCGTTCTGGGCGTCCACCACCGCGGCCATGCGGCGCAGGGTCTCCAGCACCTGGTCCTCGCCGACGATGCCGTGGTGGAGCCAGTTGGCCACGTGCTGACTGGAGATGCGCAGGGTGGCACGGTCCTCCATCAGGCCCGTGTCGGTGATGTCCGGCACCTTGGAGCAGCCCACCCCCTGGTCGATCCAGCGCACCACGTAGCCGAGAATGCCTTGGATGTTGTTGTCCAGCTCCGCCTGGATTGCATCGGCGGACCAGCCGGGCTTCTCGGCCAGCGGCAGCGAGAGGAGCTGGTTGAGGGTCGCCCGGGCATGTCCGGCGAGCTCGCGCTGGCGCGCCGCCACGTCCACCTGGTGGTAATGCATGGCGTGCAGGGTGGCGGCGGTTGGCGAGGGTACCCAGGCGCAGCTGGCGCCTGCCCGGGGGTGGGCGATCTTGGCCTCCACCATGGCCCGCATCCGGTCGGGCATGGTCCACATGCCCTTGCCGATCTGGGCCCGGCCGGACAGGCCGCAGAGCAGTCCGGTGTCCACGTTCCAGTCCTCGTAGGCCAGCAGCCAGGTGGCGTTCTTCATGTCGTTCTTGCGCAGGACCGGGCCGGCCTCCATGGCTGTATGGATCTCGTCGCCGGTGCGATCGAGGAATCCGGTATTGATGAAAATGACCCGGTTGCGGGCGGCACGGATGCACTCCTTGAGATTGACCGTGGTGCGCCGCTCCTCGTCCATGATGCCCATCTTGAGGGTGTCGTGGGGCAGGCCGAAGGCCTGCTCGATGCGTCCGAACAGCTCGTCGGCGAAGGCGACCTCCTCGGGACCGTGCATCTTGGGCTTGACGATGTAGACGCTGCCGCTGCGGGAGTTGCGCACCGTGCCGGTCCCGCGCAGGTCGTGCAGGGCGCAGAACACCGTCACCATGCCGTCGAGGATCCCCTCGGGTATCTCCTCGCCGTCAGCGGTCAGGACCGCGTCGGTAGTCATCAGGTGACCCACGTTGCGTACCAGCATCAGGCTGCGCCCGGGCAGGGTGAGGATACCGCCGTCCGGCGCGGTGTAGCTGCGATCCGGGTTGAGGCGACGGGTGAGGGTGGCGTCGCCTTTGCGGAACGTGGCCTCCAGGGTGCCCCGCATGAGTCCCAGCCAATAGTCGTACACCTGAACCTTGTCCTCGGCATCCACCGCGGCCACCGAATCCTCGCAGTCCTGGATGGCGGTGACGGCCGCCTCGAGCACAACGTCCTTGATGCTGCCGGGACTGTCGCGGCCCACCGGGCTGGTCGGGTCGATCTGCAGTTCGATATGCAGCCCATGATGGCGCAGCAGGATCGAGCGCAGCACCCCGTCCTCATCGCGATAGCCGACGAACTGGCGCGGGTCCGCCAGCCCCGTTTCGCCGCCGCCGGCCAGGCTGATCACAAGCCGGCCTTCGCGCACGGCGTAGTGTCCGACCCCGGCATGGCTGCCCCGCGCGAGGGGTACGGATTCGTCGAGCAGGGCGTTGGCGTAGGCCACCACCCGGACGCCCCGTACCGGGTTGTAGCGGGGGCCCTTCTCCGCGCCGTCCTCCTCGGGGATGACATCGGTGCCGTAGAGGGCGTCGAAGAGGCTGCCCCAGCGGGCATTGGCCGCATTGAGGGCGTAGCGGGCGTTGCTCAGCGGAACCACCAGCTGGGGGCCGGCGATGGAGGCGATTTCCGGATCCACGTGGGTGGTGCCCACCTGGAAATCCGGTCCCTCCGGGACGATGTAGCCGATCTCCTCCAGGAAGTGCCGGTAGGTTTCGGGATCGTGGGGCTGCCCCTTGCGGGCCAGGTGCCAGGCGTCGATGCGGGCCTGCAGTACATCGCGCTTTTCCAGCAGGGCCCGGTTCTTCGGCGCCAGATCGCGGACCATGTCCGCCAGCGATTCCCAGAACCGTTCCGGGTCGATACCGGTGCCCGGGGCGATTCGATCATTCACCAGCGCATGGAGCGGCTTGGCCACCTGCAGTCCAGCCACGTTCACTCGTTCGGTCATGGGTCGCCTCCTGGTGTCGGTTACCGCCGGTGTCAGACCGTCCGGCGGGTTGCCGGACAGTCGGGCGCCGCGTCGGTGCTGATGGGTCTGATCAGAAGGTGCGCGACCACTCCCGCGGCCAGCGCTCCACCACCACCTTGGTCTGGGTATAGAACTCCAGGGCATGACTGCCCTGGGCGTGCAGGTCGCCGAAGAAGCTCTCCTTCCAGCCGCTGAAGGGGAAAAAGGCCATGGGTGCTGCGACGCCGATATTGATGCCCACGTTGCCGGCCTCGACCTCATGGCGGAACCGCCGCGCCGCTGCCCCGCTCTCGGTGAACAGGCAGGCCATGTTGCCGTAGGCGCCGCGGTTGACCAGGCCGATGGCGGTCTCGAGGCTGTCGGCGTGGAGCAGGCCGAGGACGGGGCCGAACACCTCGGTGCCCACCAGGGGATCGTCGGGACGTACCCCGTCCAGGAGCGTCGGGCCGATGAAGTTGCCGTGGGGATAGTCGGCCAGCCGCTGTCCGCGGCCGTCCACCAGCACCCGGGCGCCGCTTGCCACCGCCCGGCCGATGTGCCCCTCGATGCGGACCCTGCTGGCCGGGGTGATCACCGGCCCCATCTGGGTGTCATCCTCCAGTCCGTACCCTACCCGGCGCGTGGCGGCGGCCTCGCCCAGGGCGTCGAGGAAGCGCTCCCGGGCGCTGCCCACGGTGATGAGCAGCGAGGCGGCCAGGCAGCGCTGCCCGGCGCAGCCGAAGGCGCTGTCGGCCACGATGGCGGTGGTCAGCTCCGGGTCGGCGTCGGGCATGATGACCACCGGGTTCTTGGCCCCGCACTGGGCCTGCACCCGCTTCCCGGCGGCGGTCCCGCGGCTGTAGACGTGGCGCGCCACCGGGGTGGAGCCGACGAAGCTGACAGCCCGCACGTCGGGATGATCGAGCAGGGCGTCGACCGCCGCCGCGCCGCCGTTCACCAGGTTCACGACCCCGTCCGGCAGCCCGGTCTCCTGCACCAGCGCCATGAGCTTCTGCATCGTCGCCGGCACCCGTTCGGAGGGCTTGACCACCACGCTGTTGCCGGTGGCGATGGCATAGGGGAGGAACCAGAACGGGATCATGGCGGGGAAGTTGAACGGCGCGATGATGCCCACCACGCCCAGCGGCTGGCGGATCAGGTGCTCGTCAATGCCGCGTGCGATGTCCTCCAGGTTGCGCCCCTGCATCAGGGTGGGTATGCCGCAGGCCACCTCCACGTTCTCGATGGCCCGCTGCAGCTCGCCGTGGGACTCGGCCAGCGTCTTGCCGCACTCGCGGGTGATGGTGCGGGCGATGTCGTCGCGGTGCGCCTCCAGCAGGACCTTGAGCCGGAACAGGAACTGCACCCGCTCCGTGGCCGGTGTGCGGCGCCAGTCGCCGAAGGTGGACGCGGCGGCCCGGACCGCCGCGTCGACCTCCGCCGGGCCGCACAGGGGCACCCGCGCCAGCAGCGCCTGGGTGGCCGGATCGTGCACCTCGGCCGTCTCCGCCGCGGGAGTCTCCCAACGTCCGCCGATGAAATTGGGAAGGGTGCCGGCCATCGCTCAGCCTTCCCCGTGGCCCTGGCCCGACAGCTCCTCCTGCAGCCGGAAGACGGCGGCGGAGTCGAGCTCGCCCAGCCCCCGGCCGACCAGGGCGTTGATGTACTGGGCCGCCTGGGCGGCGCCGGGCAGGGCGATGCCGAGCTCGTGGGCCGCCTGCACGGCGATGCGCATGTCCTTCTGATGCAGGGCGGTCTTGAAGCCCGGCGTATAGTCGTCGTCGAGCATACGCTGGCCGTGCACCTCCAGCACCCGGCTGCCGGCGAAGCCGCCCAGCAGCGCGGCGCGCACCCGGGCCGGATCAACCCCCGAGGCGCGTGCCAGGATGAAGGCCTCGCCCACGCCCACCAGCGTCTGGGCGATGACCACCTGGTTGCAGGCCTTGGCCACCTGGCCGGCGCCGTTGCCGCCGATGTGGACGATGTTCCTGCCCATCGCCTCGAACAGGGGGCGAACCCGCTCGAAGGCTTCCACGGCGCCGCCCGCCATGATGGAGAGGGTGCCGTCGATGGCGCCGCGTTCGCCGCCGGAGACCGGCGCGTCGAGCATCTCCACGCCATGTTCCCGCAGCCGGTTGGCCAAGGTCCGGGTGGCGGAGGGGGAGATGGTGCTCATGTCCACCACCACACTCCCTTTCCTGATCCCTTCCAGGATGCCTCCCTCCCCGAGGATGACCTGCTCGACATCGGGGGTGTCGGAAACCATGATGAAGACGATGTCCGCCTGCGCGGCCACCTCCGCCGGCGAGTCGCAGGCCACCGCCCCGGCCTCCACCAGCGGTGTCATCATCTCCACGCGGCGCGCGTGCACCGCGAGTTCATGACCCGCCCGCAGGAGATTCAGGGCCATGGGCCGTCCCATGATCCCCAGCCCGACAAACCCGACCCTTTCCTTCATCGGCGACTCCTGTTTTTTCTTAATGGACAGGATTGACAGGATTTTTCAGGATTCAGATGATTTTTTTATCTTGTTGTATCAAAACCAATCTGTGTAATCTGCGTAATCTGTGGATATAAAAGCTTTTGCTCTTGTGTCCTGTGAATCCTGTAAATCCTGTCTATTTTTCAAACTTCAGCTACAGGCCTCGTCCAGCAGCTCGATCCAGTGGCGGACGGGGACGGCGGCGCCGCTTTCGATGTGGAGCTGGCAGCCGATGTTGGCGGTGGCGATGACCTCGGGCCCGCCCGACTGCAGGGCCGCGACCTTATTGGCGAGGAGCTCTCCCGAAAGTTCCGGCTGGAGCAGGGAATAGGTGCCGGCCGAGCCGCAGCAGAGGTGTGCGTCGGGTACCGGCGTGAGCTGGAACCCGGCTCCGCGCAGGATCGACTCCACCACGCCCCGTATCTGCTGACCGTGCTGGAGGCTGCAGGGGCTGTGGAACGCCACCTTGCGGCCTTCAGCCCGGGCCTTCAGCCGCCCGAGGTCCTCTTGCGCCACCACCTCGGCGATGTCACGGGCGAGTCCCGCAACCCGCCCGGCCTTCGCGGCGTAGGCGGGATCGTTGCGCAATGCCTCGCCGTACTCCTTGACCATGGTCCCGCAGCCGCTGGCGCTGACCACGATGGCCTCGGCGCCGGCCTCGATATGGGGCCACCAGGCATCGATGTTCCGGCGCATGAAGTCGAGCCCTTCCGCGGGTGCCGCCAGGTGGGTGCTCACGGCGCCGCAGCAGCCCGCCGAGTCGGCCCGGATCAGGGTGACGCCGAGGCGGGCGAGAACCCGGGCCGCGGCGGCGTTGGTGGCGGGCGTGGCCACCGCCTGCACGCAGCCCTCCAGCACCAGCATGCGCCGGTCCCGGGCCGCGGCGAGCCAGGGCCCGGCCGGGCGCTTGGCCGGCACCTTGCGCCTCAGCGCTGTCGGCAGCAGCGGCCGGGCCAGCCGGCCCAGGGCGATGAACGGCCGGAGACGGTCGGGGTAGGGCACCAGCGTCCGCAGCAGCCAGCGCGTCAGTCGCTCCCCGGCGGGACGCGGCACCCGCTGTTCCAGCTCGGCGCGGCCGATGTCAGCCAGCCGCGCGTAGCGTACCCCCGAGGGGCAGGTGGTCTCGCAGGCCCGGCAGGTCAGGCAGCGATCCAGGTGCAGCTGGGTGGTGCGCGTGGGCGGCACGCCCTCCAGCATCAGCTTGAGCTGGTAGATGCGCCCCCGCGGTCCGTCCAGCTCGTCGCCCAGCAGCTGGTAGGTGGGGCAGGTGGCGGTGCAGAAGCCGCAATGCACGCAGGCGCGCAGGATCGCGTCCGCCTCCCGCCCCTCGGGCGTGGCCAGGAATTCCGCTGTCAGGCTGGTCTGCATATCGATTTGTCACCACGAAGGCACGAAGGATGCAAAGAGAGATGGAACTGTTTCCGCCACCTGCCGTATCGCGCGGGCTGCGGAGTGACGGCCGAACTCTCTCGTTCGATTGCCGCGATGGAACTTCGCACCTGTCGCCTCCAGCGAATCAGCTTCGTGTTCTTCGTGTTCTTCGTGTTCTTCGTGTTCTTCGTGCCTTCGTGGTGCATTGGGCTAGATTTCCGCGTACATGCGGCCGGGGTTGAGCAGGCCGTGGGGATCGAAGGCGCTCTTCAGCCGGCGGTGGAGCTCCAGCAGTGCTGCGGGCAGGGGGTGGAACACCGGGCCTTCCCGATCGCCGTGGCGGAACAGGGTGGCATGGCCGCCGAGGCGGGCCGCGACGGAGCGAATCGTCTCCGCCTCCGCGTCGCTGCGCAGCCAGCGCTGGCCGCCGCCCCACTCGATCAGCCACTTGCCTGGCAGTGCGGGCATGGGCGCCGCGCTCGGCAGGGCGAGGCGCCACAGGGGGGTGTCGCCGGCGAAGAAGGCGTGCCCCTGCTCACGGATGCGGCCGGACCAGAATGCCGCGCCGTCTTCCAGCGGGTCGCCGCCGATGACCGCGCGGGCCTGGTCCACGGCGCTGGCCGCGCCGGAGAGGCGGACGTAGAGCCGCTCGCCGTCGTGGCAGGTGGCGCTGACGGGCAGCGGCCGCCCGGCCCAGCGGTTCATGGCCTCGAGGGCGTCGGCGGTACCGCGCGACTGGACCAGGGTGAGCTCACCGGCCGGGTGCGGCAGCACCTTGAGACTGACCTCGAGCAGCACGCCGAGGGTGCCCCAGGCGCCCGTCATCAGCCTGGAGATGTCGTAGCCGGCCACGTTCTTCATCACCTCGCCGCCGAAGCGCAGGACCTCGCCACGGCCGGTCAGCACCCGGGTGCCGAGCACGAAGTCGCGGGCGGAGCCGGCATAGGCGCGGCGCGGTCCGGAGAGGCCGGCGGCGATGGTGCCGCCCAGGGTGGCGCCGGCGCCGAAGCGGGGCGGCTCGAAGGCCAGCATCTGGCCCCGTCGCGCCAGCTCCGCCTCCAGCTCCTCCAGGGTCGTGCCGCCGCGGGCGGTCACCACCAGCTCCTTGGGCTCGTAGCTGACGATGCCCCGGTGGCCGGTGACGTCGAGGGGGGCGCCGGCGGCGGACCGGCCGAGCTCCCGCTTGCTTCCGCAGCCGCGGATGTCGAGGCGGGTTCCGTCCGCGGCCGCGGCCAGGAGCTGTTCCTGCAGGATTCGGGTCTGGTCCTGGCTCATGGGCGCGCATGCTCTCCGTGGCCATGGTCGTGTCCATGGCGATCGGGCAGGGCACGGTACTCCGAGCAGCGCCGCGGGGTGGGGACGCCCTTGCCGGGGTTGAGCAGTTCGCGGGGGTCGAAGGCCCGCTTCACGGCCCGGAACTGTTCCAGCTCCTCGGGCTGGAACTGGACGCACATCTGGCCGATCTTCTCGATGCCGACACCGTGCTCCCCGGTGATGGTGCCGCCCACCTCCACGCACAGCTCCAGAATGGCACCCCCCAGGGCCTCGGCCCGCTCCAGTTCGCCGGGCTTGTTGGCGTCAAAGAGAATCAGCGGGTGCATGTTGCCGTCGCCGGCGTGGAAGACGTTGGCCACCGGGAGCGCGTACTCGGCGGAGAGTTCGGCGGTCCGGCGCAGAACCTCGGGCAGGTGGCGGCGGGGAATGGTGCCGTCCATGCAGTAGTAGTCGGGCGAGATGCGGCCCACGGCCGGGAAGGCGGACTTGCGGCCCTGCCAGAAGCGCAGCCGTTCGGCCTCGTCCCCGGCGGTGCGCACCTCGGTGGCGCCGCAGCGCTCGAGCACCGCGCGCACCTGCAGGATGTGCTCGGAGACCTCCTGGTTGGTGCCGTCCACCTCGCACAGCAGGATGGCCCTGGCAGCGGTGGGGTAGCCGGCGTGGACGAAGTCCTCGGCGGCCTGGATGGCGGGGCCGTCCATCATCTCCAGCCCCGCCGGGATGATCCCCGCGGCGATGATCTCGCCCACCGCGGTGCCGGCCTTCTCCACGTCATCGAAGGCGGCGAGCACCACCTGGGCGCGCTCCGGCAGGGGCAGCAGGCGCACGGTGACCTCCACCACCACCCCCAGCATGCCCTCGGAGCCGATGAGCAGCGCCAGCAGATCGTAGCCGGGCGCGTCGGGGGCGTCCGCACCCACCTCGATGATATCCCCCTCCACCGTCACGATGCGGATCTTCAGCACGTTGTGCACCGTCAGGCCGTACTTCAGGCAGTGCACGCCGCCGGAGTTCTCCGCCACGTTGCCGCCGATGGTGCAGGCGATCTGGGAGGAGGGATCCGGGGCGTAGTAGAGACCGTGGGGAGCCACGGCCTCGGAGATGGCGAGGTTGCGCACCCCGGGCTGCACCCGGGCGGTGCGGTTCACCGGATCGATGTCGAGAATCGACTTGAACCGCGCCAGGCTCAGCAGCACGCCGTCGGCCAGGGGCAGCGCGCCGCCCGAGAGGCCGGTGCCGGCGCCGCGCGCCACCACCGGCACTCCCAGGGAATGGCACAGCCCCATCACCTGCTGCACCTCCTCCACGGTGCGCGGCAGGACCACCACCATGGGCAGCTGCCGATAAGCGGACAGCCCGTCGCACTCGTAGGGTCGGCGCTCCTCCTCCGCTTCCAGGATTGCGTCGGGAGGGAGGAAATCGCGCAGGGCCCGCACCAGGGTGGCCCGCAGCTGCGGATCCGGCTCGGGGCGTTGAGGGAGAACGAGACTCATGGTTTGCCTCCGGAAGCGGCGCGGTTCACTGACTCTAACCGTACACCAGGTTCGGCAGCCAGACGCTCAGGCCCGGGATCAGCACGCACAGCGCCAGACCCACGGTCTGCAGCAGCAGGAAGACCAGCGAGGACTTGAAGATGGTGGCCATGCTGATCTCCGGCGGGCAGACCCCGCGGATGTAGAACAGGGCGTAGCCGAAGGGCGGGCTCAGGAACGACATCTGCATGTTCACCAGGTAGAGCACGCCGAACCAGAGCGCCACGTCGTCGGCGGGAACCCCCGGCAGGCCGAACAGGCCGTCGAAGCTGAGGCTCTTGATGATGGGAACGAAGATGGGCACCGCCAGGAGCAGGATGCCGACCCAGTCGAGGAACATCCCCAGCACCACCAGCAGCACCATCATCATGAACAGGATGCCGTAGGAGGAGAGTCCGGTGCCGAGCAGGGTCTCGGTGATGAAGGCCTGGCCGCCCTGGAGGATGTAGAAGCCGACGAAGATGGAGGCGCCGAAGATGATCCACAGCACCATGGCCGAGGCCTTCACCGTCGTGACGGAGGCCGACTTCAGCGCCTCCAGGTTGAAGCGCCGGTGGAGCATGGCCACGATGATGGCTCCGAAGGAGCCGATGCCGGCGGCTTCCACCGGGGTGGCGACGCCGGCGAACAGCAGGCCCAGCACCAGGAACACCAGCACCGTCGGGGCGACGAGCTGGCGCACGAGGAGAAGCTTCTCCCGCATACCGATGCGCTCCTCCCTGGGCATGGCGGGGCCCAGGGCCGGGTTGAGCCAGGTGCGGAAGAGTACGTAGGCGATGTACATGCCCGAGAGCAGCAGGCCGGGAATGATGGCGCCAAGGTAGAGCTCGCCCACCGACTGCTGGGCCACCACGGCGTAGAGGATGGCCAGGATGGAGGGCGGAATCAGGATGCCGAGGGTGCCGCCGGCCATGATGGACCCGAGTGCGATCTGGGGATCGTACCTGCGCTTGAGCATGGCCGGCAGGGCGATGATGCCCATGGTCACCACCGCCGCGCCGATGACGCCCACCATGGCCGCGAGCAGGGTGGAGGCGATGATGGTGGCCGCGGCCAGGCCGCCGCGCAGGCCGCCCATCCACTTGTAGACCACATCGAACATCTCCTCGATGAGACCCGCCCGCTCCAGCATGGAGGCCATGAAGATGAACAGCGGGATGGCGGCGAGATCCGAGTTGGTCATCATCGGGAAGATGCGGCTCGGGATGATGTTGAGCATCACCTGGTCGCCGATCAGATAGATGAAGACCACGCCCAGGCCGCCGGTGACGAAGGCCAGCGGCAGGCCGAGCATCAGCAGCACCAGGAGGCTGCCGAACATGATGATGGTCAGCTCGGCGATGTCGGTGTCGCCGAGGATGCCGGCGCTGCGGAACAGGAAGTACTCGTCCCCGTAGGGGTCGTAGAAGGCGATGTTGATCAATTCCACCGCCACCACCAGCATCAGGGCGACGCTGGCGAGAATCATGACCCAGGTCCAGAACCGGCCCATCAGGCCCGGGTTCGGAGCGGATGCGGTTACGGCATTCATGTCAGGCTTCCTCCCCGAGGCGGCGGAACAACTGGATGTCCTTGATGAGCTTCGACAGTCCCGCCAGAGTGATGAGGACCGCGCCGAGCAGCATCATCCCCTTCACGGGCCAGTACTGGATGCCCCAGGTCTCCACGGTTGTTTCGCCCATCCCGTAGGAATTCATGAAGAACTTCCACGAGGTGCCCATCAATGCCGCGGCGAAGATGAAGAAGAACACCGAGGTGAAGATATCCATGCCGATCCGCCCGCGCACGGGCAGCTTCACGTAGAGGATATCCACGCGCACATGGGCGCCATGGAGCAGGGCGAATGCCCCGGCGAGCAGGTACTGCATGCCGAACAGCAGGTAGGAGGACTCGTGCACCCAGATGGTGGGCATGTTGAAGAGGTAGCGCATCACCACTTCGTAGAAATAGGCGCACACGGCGTTGACGGTCCAGAACGCCACGAATACGCCTGACTTGTCGCTGATCCAGTCCACGATGCGGGTGAGGCGGTTGCCGGAGACGTGCAGTGCCGGATCTTCCTCGGCCAGCAGGTCGATATCCAGCGCCTCGTCGGGCATGGGCGCCGCGGCTGGTTCTTCGCCGCGCCGACGCGTGAGGAGCATCAGGATGATCGGCATGACCACCAGCCAGCCCCAGTAGAACCAGTGGGGCAGCACGAAACCGAAACCTTGCAGTTCCTGTGACATGGTGCGTGACTCCAGGATGGAGAAAACGACCGGCGGACGCTAATCCGCCCGCCGGTGCCGGGGGAGCCGGGACTAGAGGCTGTAGCCCTTGATGTCCTCGGGGGTCACGTACCCCATGATGTCGTTCATCATGTAGTCGAGCTGCAGCTTGAACACCCGCCTGGAATCCTCGTCCTTGTTGGCCCACTTGAACCAGATGGGGATGGCCTTGCGGCGGAACTCCGCCAGGTCCTCGCCGCTGAGGCGGGACACGATGCTGCCCGCCTCCTTGAACTTCTTCATCGCCTCCACGTTACGCTTCTGGATGGTGACGTAGTGGTGCAGGGAGTAGGCGGCCACCTGCTCCTCGACGAACTGCTGCACCTTGGGCGACAGGCGCTTCCAGGCGCCCAGGTTGACGGTCAGGTCCATGAGGTCGACGGCCTGGTAGACGGACATCAGGCCGGGGGGGCCGAAGAGGATGTACTTGGCGACCTGGGCGAAGCCGAGGTCCCAGTTGACCGCCGGTCCCACGTAGTCGGCCGCGTCGATGGTGCCCTTCTCCAGCGCCGGGAAGATATCCGAACCGGGCAGGCTGACGGTGCTGGCGCCGAAGGCCTGGAACACCTCCGCCACCATGCCGCCCGGCACGCGCAGCTTCAGTCCCTGGAAATCGGCCACGCTGTTCACCGGCACCTTGGAGTGGATGATATTGGCGTCGTGATGGATGTGGCCGACGTAGAACAGGCCATGCTTGGCGTAGATCTCGCGGGCCATCTCGCGCATGCCCAGCCCGAGGTACAGGGTGTCCCACTGGGATGGCTGGTCGGGTCCGACCGGGTAGGAGGAGAGGAACACCGAGGCGGGAATCTTCCCGGCCCAGTAGAGGGTGAAGGGATTCATGCCCTGCAGCACCCCGGTCTGCACCGCCTCGAACAGGGCGTTGTTGTCCGCGGCCACCGCCTTGGCGGGGAAGGGCTTGACGGAGAGCTCGCCGCCGGATTTCTCCTCGAAGCCGTTGCACCACTCCTCGAACAGGGTGTAGCCGGTGGTGCCGGCGTCCCAGGTGGTCTGCACCTTCCAGGTCTGACCCTTGGCGGCCTCGGCGTTGCGGATGTAGGGGGCGCCGAGAATGGCTGCGCCACCCATGGCAGCAGCGCCCTTCAGGAAATTGCGGCGGCCCGCCTGCTCGGGGGAAGCCGTCCCTTCCGCTGCGCGGGGCTTCTGGTCGTCATTCATGCTTGTTCCTCCATCGGTTGCGCGGTTTGGCCACGGCCACAGGCCGTCGCCTGCCTCGGAGCTGGGGACAGCTCCCCGGGGGCCGTCTGGCTGCGGCCCTCTTTCCGGCGTCCGTTGTTGTCTGTTTTGGACGCCTGATTTTTATTCTCGTTGAAGCTTATGTGACCTTTGGCGCTTTGCGCTCTTGTTCTGGCAATTGTTCACACGTGTTTACACGGACACTGGAAGAAAAGTATCAGTTCCGGGCCTCCCGTGCCCGTTGCCTCACCGCTGCCGCAGGCGCCAGGCGGCGGTAGGCCTCCGCCAGCGCCCCGGCATCGCCCACGTTGCCGGGGAATATGACCACCGGCAGTTCAGGGTAGCGGGGATGGTCCGCCGGGCAGCGCACCACCGAGCAACCGGGCAGGATCTGGCCCACCACCCGGCTGCGACGCAGGGCGAGACCCCGGGCCAGGGTGTCGTTGGAGGTGATGCCGCCCTTGCTGATGAGAAAGCCCAGACTCTCCGGCAGGCCGCGGACTGCGTCCATCAGAAAATCAGAAACCCGTTCGCCGAAGGCGAGCCGTACCGCGGTATCGGCGAAGGTGCGCTCGGTGCGGCTGGTGAATATCACCGCCGTATCGCCCGCGGCGTGGGCCGCGGCGGCCCGTTCCAGGATCTCCTCCAGCATGGTCGCCCGCTCCCTCTCCAGGCGATCCACATCCACTTCCAGCGGCACCGTGCGCGGCTCCCTCAGCAGCGTCTCCAGCTGCTCGGTGGTCTTGCGTACATGGGAGCCCACCACCACGGCTCCGGGACGTCCGCCACGGACATAAGCGGCCATGGCATCCGGCGCCACCGGCTGGGGCGGCAGGGCGGCCAGCGAGGTGAGCAGGCTGGCGGCGCTGCGGAACAGGAAGCGGCGGCCCTCCCCGGCGGCGGCCTGGAGCTGGCGGCAGAAGTGGTCCAGATCCGACTGCTTTTCGGCGTCCACCACGCAGCAGGCGTTGTTCTTCAGGGCCAACAGTCGCGCCAGGCTGTCGCCGCGCACATCCGCGAGCAGGAACCGCTCCACCCGGCTGGCGGGTATCCGGCCGCCGGTCTTCTCCTCCACGTATTCGGGCAGGAAGCTGTGGCGGTAGCCGAACACCGAGTCCCGGGCGAACTCCGTCTCGTGCACCGGCACCTCCCGTCCGTCCACCACCAGGTAGTGGACGCTGTCACGGGTTATGCGCCCGGCCTCGAAGAAGGCGGGCACCAGGAAGTGGGCATCGAAGGGACCCAGCTCCGCGGCGATGACATCGGTCTCCACCGGGTAGTGACCGCGCAGGGTCGAGTCGGAGCGGCTGACCAGGATCGGGTTGACGGGGTGTCCCTTGGCTGCGAGCCCGTCCAGGGTCCGGCTCAGGTTGCGGCACACTTCGCGGGTGACCGCCGCGGCCCGCGCGGCGTCCATGCCGCGGGTGTTGGTGAGGACGAAGAACAGCGGCGATTCGTCCACAACCGCCTCGCGCAGGGTCGCCTCGTCCCAGCGGGTGAGCAGCAGGCAGCCGTGAACCGTCTGCGACCCGGTGGGATCGTCGTCCAGCACTATGATCTTGGTGGTGGCCATCGGCGATCAGCCCAGCAGGTCCCGCACCCGGCCGCTCAATGTCCCGGCGGTGATGCCGTTGAGCTCCATGAGCTCGGCCGGGGAGGCGGTGGTCTCGCCGCGCTTCCAGGCGAACACCTCCCGGCGCGGGGCGCGGGTGCGCAGCAGCACCGGCTCCAGCGGGGCGCTCGGGCCGCCGCTGACCGCCAGCAGGGCATCGCCGTCGAACAGCGCATCGAAGTGATCGTCGTCCATGAAGGCGTTGTCCGGCTCGGAGACGCTGTCCCAGGCCACATCCGAGGGCCGGTAAAGCCGGCGCGGGTTGATGACCGCCACGATGCGCACCCGGTAGCCGTCCGCCTCGAGGTGGTCACGGGCTTCGAACACGGGCAGCAGCACCATGTCGCCGGTGACGGCGAAGACCACGGTCCCGCGGTTGCCGGTAGCGCTCTCGTAAAGCACGGCGGCGCCGCTCTCCACCCCGTGGCGGGCCTCTTCCAGTGTGAGATGGATCGGCAGCGGGCTCTTGGAGGCTATGATCACCATGCCCTTGTTCCAGCTGTTGGTGGCCCACTCGTAGGCCACCTGGATGGTATTGGCGTCACAGGGGAACAGCGGATAGACGTTACCGTTGCGCATCATGGCGCCGAAGTAGTTCTCGATCTCCGGACGCTGGTGGGTCCAGCCGTTGCGGCCCTGCTCCAGGGCGCCGGCGGTGAGCATGCAGACCACCGAGGGGGTGCGCCGGCGCAACTCGGCCATGGCCTGGGTGACCGTCTGCACGATGGGCCAGCCGTTGATGGCGAAACTCTCGTAGGAGAGCCACAGGGCACGCGAGCCGAACAGGGACAGACCGGCGGCCAGGCCGGCGCAGGCATCCTCGTTGAGCGGCTCGTAGACCTGGCCGGCCGGCTCCTGGTTGTAGAGGGGATCGGTGTTGGGGTGGCGAATCTTGAGCGCCTCGTTGATGTTCTTCATGCCGGAGGCCTCGTTGCCGTCAGCATTGGTCACCACGAAGCGGGAATCAGCCTCGCCCACGGCCGCCACCAGGGCGCCCATGGCCGTCGAGGGCACCGCCTTCTCGCCCCTGGAGAACTCTTTGCAGGACAGCTTCCCGAGGGGGGGCAGATCCAGTAACCGCTCGGTGACCACGGTACGCACGGCGGGTCCGCCGCCGGCACGGACGAAATTCTCGCGCACGATTCCCCATGCCTCCGGATTCAGGGCGCGGCGCTTCAGTCCCTCGATCATGTGGGGCTTGTCCAGGGTGTCGGCCGGGTACAGGTTGTGGGACTTGGAACCCACCGTATGGACGCCGGCGCCCTTGAGCTGCTTGACGATGAAGGCGGTCAGGCATCCGTCCAGGGCCGAGCGGGCTGCGCGATCCATGCCTGCGAGCACCGCGCCGGTGAAGGCCAGCCGCGCGCTGTGGGAGAAGTGGGTACTGTCCACATAGGGACCTTCCTGGCCGGAGTCGTCGAAGTCCCGGGCATCCACCAGCACCACCTCCTGGAAGCCGTGCCCCTTCCAGTAGGCCACCATCTGCTCATTGCTGAGGTTGGAGACCATGGAGTGGTGTTCCTGGCTGTAGCCGTTCCAGATCAGCACCGGCAGGAAGTTGGTGGCGTGGGGATAGGCGGTGTTGAAGTGCATCATGGAGGAGAGCACATAGGGCTCGCCGAAGCCGCCGTCGCCGAGGGTGCAGGGGAACAGGGTGCCGGGGTGGAGCAGGGCGCCGGCCATGGCGAAATGCTGGCCCTGGCCCAGCGGACCGGCGGGAGCGAGGATGCCCGGAATGGCACCGGAGAGGTGGCCGAGCAGGCCGTGGCGCTCCCGGAAGCGTTCGCGCAGATCCGACACGGTGTGGATTCCCATCTCCTCCAGGGAGGTATCAAGGAACATGGCGCTGTAGAACCCCGGCGCGTGGTGGCCCACCTCGGTGACGATGTTGGTGTGACCCAGCATCACCAGGGCCGCATAGGCGTCGGCGCTGCTGGCGAAACCGCCGGGATGGCCGGAGGCCTTGGCGCCGGTCACCTGCAGGGTCAGGTAACGCAGGGCGTCGGCCATCAGCTGGGTCTGGTAGATCGACTCGGGGGCGGCCGGATCGGCAACCGCCGTGGCGCCTTCGAGGATGGCCGCGGTGCGGGCCAGGCGGTCGAAGTCGGGCCATGGGCGGCCGAAGTAGTCGATGCCCGAGCAGAAATCCGGGGCGTTGGCTTCGGCGGACTTGCTGATGACGGTGGCGCTGCTCATGTTCGTCTCCCCACGGTTTGGCAGGTAATGGACGCATAAGAAATTTTCTGGTCCAACCATAGCGGGACGTCTAGAATTGCACAATACATAATCGTTTTCATATGGTGAAATAATGAAGCCTCCCTCCTCGATACAGGTCATCGACCGCGCCGCATCCCTCCTGGACGCCATCGCCCGAGCGGGCGGGGAAGCGAGCCTGAAGGTGCTCTCCGCCGATACCGGCCTGCACCCTTCCACGGCGTTCCGGATCCTGGGCTCCCTCATCGCCAACAGTTACGTGGAGCGCAGCGCCACCGGCAACTACCGGCTTGGGATCCGGCTACTGCAGCTCGCCGCCAAGGTGGGCACCCACCTGGATGTGCGCCGGGAGGCGCCGCCCATCATGGAGTGGCTGCGCAACGAGATCGGCGAGACGGTCAATCTCACCCTGCGGGATCGTGACGAGGTGGTCTACGTGGAGCGCTTCACGCCGAGCCGGATGATGCGGGTGGAGCAGGTGGTGGGCAGCCGTGCTCCGCTGCATGTGACCGCGGTGGGAAAGCTCCTGCTCGGGGTGGAAGGGGAGACGGGAGTGCGCGCCTACGCGGACCGGACCGGGTTGCCTTCCTATACACGCAATACCCTGACGGAGGTGGAGGGACTGGTCCGGGAGGTACGGGCAGCGACGGCCCAGGGGTGGGCCCTGGACGACGAGGAGGCCGAGATGGGCGTGGGCTGCATCGGGGTGCTCATCCGCGACAGCAGTGGCCGGGCCGTGGCCGGGCTTTCCATATCCGCCCCCATCGATCGCCGTCGGGAGGAATGGATACCGCTGGTGGTGGAGGCGGGGAAGAGGATTTCGGCACGGCTGGGCCATACACCCGAGGGGGCTGAGTGACCCTGAGGGCTATAACCACAATCCATGAGGGGTGTTAGTCGACGGTGAAAATGTTGTAAAAGATAAAGTAGCTACCGGCGCGTTACAGCCGGATGAAGGCCCCGGGCGAAAGCGGACGTCCCGGGCCGGGGCGACAGGGAGGTTGCCGGGCAACAAGAAATCACCGCGAGGGAAAGCCATGACCTGTCGGACCTGTCGGCTCAAACGGGCCTGTAACAGCCTGGGCGGTATCTGTCCCTGGCTCATCTACGGAATCCTCGCAGTCGTGGTGGTGATCCCCGGCTATTTTCTCGTTACCCTACTGAATCACTGAGTCGCCACGGAGCGGGACCGTGGTCCGACAGGAGTTGCGCAAACACGGCCCCTGTGACGGGTGATGATTTGGTGAAGCGGCGGCATGCCAAGGTTCATCCATGAACCATTCCCCCCCATCTCCAGGAATGACAGCGGCACCTGCGTCCGTTAATATTCAGCACTTTGCCGCCACCGACCTGCTGCCGTGCTGTCCAGCGATTTCCACTTCGAACTGCCCGACGACCTGATCGCACGCTACCCCACCGACCATCGCAGCGCCAGTCGCCTGCTGTGCCTGGAAGGCGAAACGGGGATGTTCCAGGATCGCATGTTCACCGACCTGCTCGATCTCCTCCACCCGGGAGACCTGCTGGTGTTCAACGACACCCGGGTCATACCCGCGCGCCTGCTGGGGGAGAAGTCCAGCGGGGGCAAGGTGGAGGTGCTCGTCGAACGCATCATCGACGCCCGCCACGCCTTGGCGCATGTCCGTGCCAGCAAGGCACCCAGGCCCGGAACCCTGCTGCGGCTGGAAGACGAGGTGGAGGTGGAGGTCCTGGGCCGGGACGGCGCCCTGTTCCTACTCTATTTCGACGCCGACCGGCCGCTGCTGGAGTTGCTCGAGGCGGTGGGGCGCATTCCCCTGCCGCCGTACATCGATCGGGAGGTGGAGGCGCTCGATCGGGAGCGCTACCAGACTGTCTATGCCCGCCGTCACGGGGCGGTGGCGGCTCCCACCGCCGGGCTACATTTCGATGAGAGTCTGCTGGGGCGCCTGGCGGCCCGGGGAGTGGAGAGCGCCTTCGTCACCCTGCACGTGGGGGCGGGAACCTTTCAGCCGGTCCGGGTCGATCGTATCGAAGAGCACGTCATGCATGCCGAGTACGTGGAGGTCGGCGAGGAGACCTGTGAGTGCGTCCATGCAGCGCGGGCACGCGGCGGCAGGGTGGTCGCGGTGGGCACCACGAGTGTGCGCAGCCTCGAGACCGCCGCCCGGAGCGGTGAACTGGAGCCGTTCCAGGGCGACACGGAAATCTTCATCTACCCGGGCTACCGCTTCCGGGCGGTGGATGCCCTCATCACCAATTTCCACCTGCCCGGCTCGACCCTGCTGATGCTGGTGGCGGCCTTTGCCGGTCATGACAACGTGATGAAGGCCTACCGGCATGCCGTGGAACAGCGTTACCGCTTCTTCAGTTACGGCGACGCGATGTTCCTGACCCCGCAACGGTTCAACGACGTGCCGGAACCGGATTGACGCATGTATCTATGTCTCCGGAGCCGAACCTTCACGGCCGCCGGGGTTCCAATCCGCTCATGAATGGGGAGAATGCCGGTGTCGGGCAGTAGAAACAGGAAACAGGACCATGGGTAACGATCTCAGGGAACAGCTGCTGAAGGCCGGCCTGGCCACCCAGGATCAGGCCCGGGAAGCCGGACGCAAGGTCGCGGCGGAGCGCAAGCAGCAGTCCAAGGGCAAGAAGAAGAAAAAGAAGGGGCAGGGCGGCGGGTCCCTGGCGGACAAGAACTCGGCCGCCTATCGTGCCGCCATGGCGCAGGCGGCAAAGGTCGCGCGCGACCGGGAGCTCAATGCCGAACGGGAGGCCGCGCGGCAGAAACGCTCGCTCTCCGCCCAACTGCTTGATCTCCTGCAGAGCAACGCCCAGGAGCGCGAAGGCGGCGAGCTGGCCTACAACTTCGTGCGGGATTCCCGGATCCGGCATATCTATGTTCATACCGGGCAGCGGAAAGCGCTCGCGGCAGGGCGGCTCGCCATCGTCGGCATGGACAACGGCTACTACCTGGTCGAGCATGCCGTCGCGGATCGCGCCCTGGCCCTGGAGCCGACGCTGTTCATTCACCGTGCCGAACCCGAACCGGCGCCGGGGGAAGACGACCCCTATGCGGATTTTCCCGTTCCGGACGACCTGATGTGGTGAACAGCCCCCCGTCCACAGCCATCTCTGCCGGGAAGTCCGTTTCCGTGCGGCCATGACCGAAAGTCCGGATTCGATCGCGCGGGAACGCGAATTCTACCGCCGCCAGTGCGACGAGCAGGGCAGCCGGATCCTCCAGTTGCAGCAGGCGCTGACCCAGGCCCGGAGGGAGGCGCGCCGCAATCGTGCGACCGCGGAGATCATGGGTGAGCTCAATCGCCTCGCCAGGGAGGCTGTCGACCCGGGCAGCCTCGCAATCAGCTTCCTGGAGCGCATGATGGTGACCCTCCGGCGGGACCGGGCCCTGATGCTGGCCTGCGAGGAGTCCGGCTCCACCGCCAGGGTGCTGAGTGCGGTGGGCTTTCCTCCCGCTGCGGCGCCCGTCGAGGTCCACCTCGGCTGCGACAGCAGCCACTGCCCGGAAGCCATCGATTTCTCCTCGAACGCAGAGGTCGTCGACGGTCTGCGCCATGCCATGGGCGTGGAGAGCCTGCTGTGGGCCTGTCATCCGGCGGAACGGCTGGTGCTGCTGCTGGGCGGCGTAGGTGAGCAGCAGCCGCTCGTACCGGAGCATGAGGAGAGTGACCAGGAGATCGTGCGCCAGGCGCTGGCGGTCTATGCCGGGATCCGGGAGCTGATTCGCCTCAAGGCCGAACTGCAGGCGGAAAATGCCGAGCGGCGGCAGGCGGAGGAGGCCTTGCGGGCGCACCGGGACCGGCTGCAGCAACTGGTGGCCGAGCGCACCCGGGACCTGGAGCAGGCGAAGGAGGCGGCGGAAGCGGCAAACCGGGCCAAGAGCCACTTTCTGGCCAGCATCTCCCACGAGCTCAGGACGCCGATGCATGCCATCCTGGGATTCGCGGGTCTGGGGGTGGAGCAGTCATCCCATGCCGCTCGTGACCGGCTCGAGAGCTACTTCCGGGTCGTCCAGGAGAGCGGCCAGCGGCTGCTGTCGCTGCTCAACGATCTGCTCGATCTATCCCGTCTCGAGGCCGGACGGCTGGAGCTGGAGCTGGCCGCCTACGACCTGGTCAGCCTGGTCCGCGCGACCATTGAGGAGTTCGGCGTACTCCTCGACGAGCATCGGCAGGAAGTGATTCTGAAGGTGGAGACCGGCGTCACGGAGGTTTGGTGCGACCCGGACCGCATCATGCAGGTCATCCGCAACCTCCTTTCCAACGCCATCAAGTACAGTCCGGCCGGCAGCGCCATCGAGGTGTTGTTCCAGGCCGGCGAGCTGCCCTCACAGGGGCGGCGCCATCCCGCGGTCGCCGTGGTGGTGACCGATAGCGGAGTGGGGATTCCGGAAGGAGAGACGGAACGGATCTTCGAGAAGTTCGTGCAGTCGAGCCGCACGCGCATGGCGGGCAGCGGCGCCGGCCTGGGGTTGGCCATCTGCCACGACATCGTGGTGGCCCATGGCGGTCAGATCCGGGCAGCCAACGCGGATGGCGGCGGCACCCGCTTCACCGTGGTGTTGCCATGCCCTCCTTCCGGCGCGATGTATATCGATTAAAAACATATAGTAAAAGTCATATATTGATACCAGACATGAAATTTGAGCCTATTGCACAGGACCGCATGGCCCGACGCGGTCGGCTGCATTTCGCCCGCGGGACGGTGGAAACCCCGGCCTTCATGCCGGTGGGCACCTACGGGACCGTGAAGGCCATGACGCCGGAGGAGGTGCGCGCCACCGGGGCGGAGATCATTCTCGGCAACACCTTCCACCTGATGCTGAGGCCGGGCACCGGGATCGTGGCAGCCCATGGCGATCTTCACGAGTTCATGCACTGGGACGGTCCCATCCTGACCGACTCCGGGGGATTCCAGGTGTTCAGCCTGGGCGCAATGCGCCGCATCAGCGAAGCGGGCGTGACCTTCCAGTCGCCGGTGAACGGCGACCGCGTGTTCCTCGGCCCGGAAGAGTCGATGGCCGTGCAGCGCGCCCTGGGCGCGGATATCGTCATGATTTTCGACGAGTGCACCCCCTATCCGGCGGATGAGCGCACGGCCCGGGCCTCCATGGAACTGTCGCTGCGCTGGGCCCGGCGGAGCAGGGAGGCCCACGGCGACAACCCGGCGGCCCTGTTCGGCATCGTCCAGGGGGGCATGCACCCGGAGCTGCGGGCGGAGTCGCTGGCGGGGCTGCAGGAGATCGGGTTCGACGGCTACGCCATCGGGGGGCTCTCCGTCGGTGAGCCGAAGGCGGAAATGCTGCGCATCCTCGATGCCACGGCGCCGGCACTGCCGGCGGATCGGCCCCGCTACCTGATGGGCGTCGGGACGCCGGAGGATATCGTCGAGGCGGTGCGTCGCGGCGTGGACATGTTCGACTGCGTGATGCCGACCCGGAATGCCCGCAACGGCTATCTGTTCACCTCAACCGGGGTGGTCAAGATCCGCAATGCGGCGAACCGCAGCGACCCGCGACCGCTGGACGGGCAGTGCGACTGCTACACTTGCCGGAACTACAGCCGCGCCTACCTCCATCACCTGGACCGCTGCCGGGAGATCCTCGGCGCCCGGCTCAACACCATCCACAACCTCCACTACTACCAGGCGCTGATGCGCGGGCTGCGGGAAGCCATCGCCGTCGGGCAACTGGAGAACTATGTCACCCGCTTCTATGCCGGGCGCGCGCAACGGCCCGCGCCTGTGTCATAATCGCGGCTTTCATTAACCAATGGTCAGAAGGAAATCCCAATGAGCTTCTTCATAGCAGACGCCATGGCCCAGGCCCCGGCGGGAGCCGCCCAGGAGCCGAGCCTGCTCGGTTTCCTCCCCCTCGTCGTCATCTTTATCGTCTTCTGGTTCCTGCTCATCCGCCCCCAGCAGAAGCGGGCCAAGGAGCACCGGCAGATGGTGGAGAACCTGGCCAAGGGCGACGAGGTGGTCACCACGGGTGGTCTGCTCGGCCGCATCACCAAGCTGGGCGAGAATTTCGTCGTCGTTGAAATCGCCGAGGGCATCGAGGTGAAGGTCCAGAAGCAGATGGTCGCCTCGCTCATGCCCAAGGGCACCAGCAAGTCGCTGTAAGGGATCCCCGCCCGGTCATGCTCAACAAATACCCGCTCTGGAAATATGCGCTGATCGCCCTGGTCATGGTGATCGGCCTCCTGTTCGCGCTGCCGAACATCTACGGCGAGGATCCTGCGCTGCAGATCTCGGCCAACCGCGGTGCAACGGTCGACGAGGCGCTGGTCGAGAAGGTGGATGGGGCGCTGAAGCAGGCGAAACTGCCGCCCCTGACCATCGAGAACGACGGCCGCCAGTTGCTGGCGCGCTTCGACAGCACCGAGACCCAGCTCGAGGCCTACGACGTGGTGCGCGAGGCCCTCGGCACCGACTACCAGGTGGCCCTCAACCTGGCGCCGGCCACGCCGGCCTGGCTGCTGGATATCGGCGCGCTGCCCATGTACCTGGGGCTGGATCTGCGCGGCGGCGTCCACTTCCTGATGGAGGTGGACATGGACGCCGCGGTTGCGCAGGCCGAGGAGCGCTACGTGGAGGAGCTGCGCGGCGAGCTGCGCGGGGAGAAGATTCGCTACCTGACCATCGGCCGCTCCGGCCGCGGCGGCATCGACATCAAGTTCCGCGATGTTGAGGAGCGGGCCAGGGCCGAGACCTTCATCAGCGACCGTTTCGCCGACCTGGTGCTGGTCGACGAGGACCGGCCCGAGGGCGTATTCCTCCGCGCGGCCATGCGTGAGCAGGCGGCCCGGGATATCCGCAAGTTCGCGGTGGAGCAGAACATCACCACCCTGCGCAACCGCGTCAACGAGCTGGGCGTGGCGGAACCGGTCATCCAGCAGCAGGGCGAGAACCGCATCGTGGTGCAGCTGCCGGGCGTGCAGGATACCGTGCGGGCGAAGGAGATCCTGGGCGCGACCGCCACCCTCGAGTTCCGCATGGTGGACGACACCCACGATGCCTACGAGGCGCAGTCGACCGGCCGCGTCCCGCCGGGCTCCAAGCTCTACCATGACCGGGACGGGCGGCCGATCCTGACCCGCAACCAGGTGATGCTCACCGGCGACTACATCACCGACGCGGCCTCGGGCATCGAGCAGCAGACCGGCACGCCGGCGGTATTCATCACCCTGGACGGCAAGGGGGCGCGGATTTTCAGCAAGGCCACCGCCGAAGAGGTGGGCAAGCCCATGGCCGTGGTCTACATCGAGAACAAGACCGAGACCACGGTGGTGGACGGCAAGGAGGTCAAGAAGAAGCTGCGCGTGGAGGAGGTCATCAACGTGGCCGTTATCCGCGAACAGCTCGGCAAGCGCTTCCAGGTCACCGGGCTGGACAGCACCGAGGAGGCCCGCAACCTCGCGCTGCTGCTGCGCGCCGGCGCCCTGGCCGCCCCCATCGACATCGTCGAGGAGCGCACCGTGGGGCCCAGCCTGGGCCAGGAGAACATCGACCAGGGCTTTATCGCCACGCTGGTGGGCCTGCTCGCGGTGATTGTCTTCATGGCGCTCTATTACCGCGCCTTCGGGCTGGTGGCGAACCTGGCGCTGGTGGCCAACGTGGTGCTCATCGTTGCCGTCCTCTCCATGCTGCAGGCCACCCTGACCCTGCCGGGCATCGCCGGCATCCTGCTCACGGTGGGCATGGCCGTGGACGCCAATGTACTCATCTTCGAGCGCATACGCGAGGAGCTGCGCAACGGCAACACGCCCCAGGCAAGCATCCACGCCGGCTACGAACGGGCTTTCGGCACCATCGCCGATGCCAACATCACCACCCTGATCGCCGCCATCGTGCTGTTCAGCTTCGGTACCGGCCCCATCAAGGGGTTCGCCGTCACCCTCAGCATCGGCATCGTGACTTCCATGTTCACGGCCATCATGGGCACGCGCTCCGTCATCAACCTGATCTACGGCGGTCGCCGGGTCAAGCAACTGTCCATCTAGGGGATTCAGCACATGGAATTCTTTCGTATCAACAAAACGATCGACTTCATGCGGCTGCGCAGGCCCATGGTGGTCCTGTCGGTCGTCCTGGTCCTGGCCTCGGTCGTCCTGCTGGCGACCCGGGGATTGAACTTCGGGCTCGACTTTACCGGCGGCACCCTCATCGAGGTGGGTTACGAGAATCCCGTCGATCTGGCCGGGGTGCGCGAGACGCTGCGGCAGGGGGAGTTCGGCGACGCGGTGGCCCAGCACTTCGGCACCTCCCGCGATGTGCTGGTGCGGCTGGCCCCCCGCGCCGATGTGAGCAGCGCGGATCTCAGCACCCGGGTGCTGCGAGTGCTGCAGGATGGCGCCGCCGGGCAGAAGGTGGAGGTGCGCCGGGTGGAGTTTGTGGGGCCCCAGGTGGGAGACCAGCTGGTGGAGCAGGGCGGTCTGGCGATGCTCTACGCCCTCATCGGCATCTTCATCTACGTCGCCTTCCGTTTCGAGTGGCGCTTCTCCGCCGGGGCCATCCTCGCCACCGTGCACGACGTGGTGCTCACCCTGGGGCTGTTCTCGCTGCTGCAGGTGGAGTTCGACCTCACCGTGCTGGCGGCGGTGCTGGCGGTCATCGGCTACTCGGTGAATGACACGGTGGTGGTGTTCGACCGCATCCGCGAGAATTTCCGCAAGCTGCGCAAGGGAACGGCCATGGACGTGGTCAACAGCTCCCTGACCCAGACCCTGTCACGCACCATCATGACCTCGGGCACCACCCTCATTGTGGTGGCGGCCCTGTTCCTGCTGGGCGGCACCCTCATCCACGCCTTCGCCATCGCCCTTATCTTCGGCATCGTGATCGGTACCTACTCCTCCATCTACGTGGCCAGCTTCGCCGCTCTCGCCCTGGGTGTGAGCAGGCAGGACCTGGTGCTGCCGAAGAAGGAGGGCGCGGAGGCCGGGGGACAACCCTGAGCCCCACACAGGACCGGCGGTCACAAAAAAGACGCCCCGGCAACGACCGGGGCGTCTTTTTTTGTGACCATGGCGACTGGCCCGGGTATTACTTGCGCAGCTCCGGCGGCAGGCAGGGATGGATGGCCTGGAGCATGCCCTTGAAGACCTTCGGGCTGCCGGCCACGATATTGCCGCTGCTGAGAAAGTTCGATCCGCCGCCGAAGTCGCCCACCAGGCCCCCGGACTCCTGCACCATCAGCGCGCCGGCGCCCATGTCCCAGGGCTGCAGACCGAACTCCCAATACCCGTCCAGCCGACCGGCCGCCACGTAGGCCAGATCCAGGGCCGCGGAGCCGGCGCGGCGGATGTCCGCGGCCTGGGGGAAGAGGGCGTTGAAGGTCTTCAGGTAGACTTCCAGCCGCTGGGGTTGGCGGAACGGGAATCCGGTGCCGAGCAGTGCCCCCTCGACCCCGTTGAGACGGCTGACGCGCACCCGCCGGCCATCGAGCTGGACGCCCGAGCCGCGGCTGGCGGTGAACAGTTCCTGGCGTACCGGATCGTAGATGATGCCGTGTTCGAGCCGACCCCGGATCTGCACCGCGATGGAGACGGCATAATGGGGGAAGTTGTGCAGAAAGTTGGTGGTGCCATCCAGGGGATCGATGAGCCAGACCACCTCGGCGCTGCCCTGGGCGCCGCTCTCCTCGGCCAGGATGGCGTGATCGGGATAGGCCTTGCGGATGACCTGGATGATCTCCGTCTCGGCCATGCGGTCCACGTCGCTGACGAAGTCGTGCCGCCCCTTCGTCTGCACCTGCAGGGCATCGAGCTTGGGAATGGCGCGGGTGATGACATTGCCGGCTCGGCGGGCGGCGTTGACGGCGATATTGACCAGGGGGTGCATGGGTGGGTGAGGCCCTCGACTGCGTTGGAAAACGCCGAATAATAGCATGGGCGCGCGCCAGCGCGGCAGTTGTTGCCGTCCGGCGTCTAAATCGGCGTAATCAGGGGCTGATCAAGCTAGTGTACTGCGCCACTCTTGGAGGCACTTTCGGGGGGCTCCCTTCGGGCGACTCGCTGAATGGGCCTCCAAGAGTGGCGCAGTACACTAGAAACCCGCACTTTCCCCAGGAGCTGAATCGTGCTCGACAATATCACCATCGTGCTGATCAATCCGTCTCATCCCGGCAACATCGGCGCCGCGGCCCGGGCCATGAAGACCATGGGGCTGTCCCGGCTGCGGCTGGTGCAGCCGGCCGACTACCCCTGTGCTGAAGCGACGGCCAGGGCGTCGGGGGCGGACGATATACTGGCCCGGGCCGAGGTCTGCGCGAACCTGGAGGAGGCCGTGGCCGACTGTGTGCTGGTGGCCGGCACCAGCGCCCGCAGCCGGACCCTGCCCTGGCCGCTGTTGGAGGCGCGCGAGGCGGCCGGGCGACTGGCGGCCGAGGCGGACGCGGGGGGCCGGGTGGCGCTGCTGTTCGGCCGTGAGCGGACCGGCCTGACCAACGACGAGCTGGCCCGCTGCCACTTCCATGTCACCATTTCCAGCAACCCGTACTACAGTTCGCTGAACCTGGCCGCGGCGGTGCAGATCCTGGCCTATGAGCTGCGTCTCGCAGCGGGAGCGGGGCCGGTGCGCTCCAGCGCGCCAGAGGCGCCGGAGGGTGCGCCTGTCACCCAGGCGGAGATGGAGGGGTTCTACGGCCACCTCGAGCGGGTCCTGGTGGCGACCGGATTTTTCGATCCGCAGAATCCGAAGCGACTGCTGCCCCGACTGCGCCGCCTCTATGCCCGTGCGCGTCCGGACCGGGTGGAGCTCAATATCCTGCGGGGCATGCTCAAGGCGATGGAGAAGCACCTGCAGTTCAGGCGTCCTCCCGAGCCGGGAGACTGACGCCGATCATGGTTTCCCGCTGGAAAGGGGGAGTGATTACCCAGTATAATGCTGGGACTTTTCAGCTTTCCGCTCGGACGCCCCATGTTCTCCAGACTCCGCGAAGACATCAACAGCGTATTCGATCGCGATCCCGCCGCACGCAACACCTTCGAGGTCATCACCAATTATCCCGGCATCCATGCCGTCATCTACTACCGGATGGCCAACGCCCTGTGGCGGCACAACTGGAAATGGCTGGCCCGCACCCTCTCCACCCTGGCCCGCTGGCTCACCGGTATCGAGATCCATCCCGGTGCGCGCATCGGCCGGCGTTTCTTCATCGATCACGGCATGGGGGTGGTCATCGGAGAGACGGCGGAGATCGGTGACGACTGCACTCTCTATCACGGCGTGACCCTGGGCGGGACCAGCTGGAGCGCGGGCAAGCGTCACCCCACACTCGGCGACAACGTGGTGGTGGGAGCCGGGGCCAAGGTGCTCGGTCCCCTCGTGGTGGGGAATGGCGCCCGCATAGGTTCCAATGCCGTGGTGATCCGCGATGTCCCGCCGGGGGCAACCGTGGTCGGAGTGCCTGGACATATCATCGTGCGGGGCGAGGAGGATGACGAGCAGCAACAGAAGCGCCACGCCATCGCCCGCAAGATCGGCTTCGATGCCTACGGCATGCACGGCACCATGCCGGATCCCGTGGCCAAGGCCATCGATTGCATGCTGGATCATATGCATGCCACCGACCAGCGACTGGAAGCCATGTGCCGTTCACTCAAGGTCCTGGGGGCCGAGTACCCCGAACTCGAAGGCGAGGGACTGGACGTCGAGCGGGTCAAGGAGAACCTCAACTGCAGCTCTCCCGGGGAGGGTGACGCCGCAGCGGCGGAGGAGAGCGCGGAAACGCTGAGTCAACAAAATAAATAGGGATTTTTAGTTGACTGCCATAGTAGGCTATGTAGAATTAGCGGTATCTTATACACCAACCCGGGAAGGTAAAAGGCAATGAGGCTGACCACGAAAGGGCGCTACGCCGTCACCGCGATGCTGGACCTGGCCATCCACTACCAGGAAGGGCCCATCACCCTGGCAGACATCTCCCAGCGGCAGGGCATCTCGCTGTCCTACCTCGAGCAGCTGTTCTCCCGCCTGCGCAAACAGGGGCTGGTGAACAGCACCCGCGGTCCGGGCGGCGGTTATCGGCTGAGCCGCGAGGCCGGCGAGATCGCCGTCGCCGACGTGATCCAGGCGGTGGATGAGAAGATCGACGCCACCCGCTGCAGCGGCCAGGGCAACTGCCAGGAGGGCCGGGCCTGCCTGACCCACCACCTGTGGATGGATCTCAGCGACCAGATCCTGGAGTTCCTGCAGGGCATCACCCTGGGCGAGCTGGTTACGCGGCGCGAGGCCATCGAGAGCGAGCATCAGCACGGTGCCAGCGAAAAGAGCATCAGCGCCGGGGCGCTCAACGCCTGAGCCGGCATACCCTGAACGCTACCGCGGTCTGTACGAGGCAGTAAACCGATGAAGCTCCCGATCTACATGGATTACGCGGCCACCACCCCGGTGGATCCCCGGGTCGCAGAGAAAATGATGGCCTATCTCACGCCGGACGGCATGTTCGGCAATCCGGCCTCCCGTTCCCACCCCTTCGGCTGGGACGCCGAGAAGGCGGTGGAGGAGGCGCGTGCCGAGGTGGCCGCGCTGATCAACGCCGATCCGAGGGAGATCGTCTGGACCTCCGGCGCTACCGAGTCGGACAACCTGGCCATCAAGGGCGTGGCCCACTTCTACCAGAAGAAGGGCCGGCACATCATTACCTGCAAGACCGAGCACAAGGCGGTGCTGGACACCTGCCGGCAGCTCGAGCGCGAGGGTTTCGAGGTGACCTACCTGGATCCCGAGCCGAGCGGGCTGGTGGATCTGGCGAAGCTGGAAGCCGCCCTGCGCAAGGACACGATCCTGGTATCCATCATGCATGTGAACAATGAGGTCGGGGTGATCCAGGACATCACCGCCATTGGTGAGCTGACCCGTTCCCGCGGGGTGCTGTTCCACGTGGACGCGGCCCAGAGCGCGGGCAAGGTGCCCATCGACCTGCAGCAGATGAAGGTCGACCTGATGTCCTTCTCCGGACACAAAATATACGGTCCCAAGGGCATCGGCGCCCTCTACGTGCGGCGCAAGCCGCGGGTGCGCATCGAGGCCCAGATGCACGGCGGCGGCCATGAGCGCGGCATGCGCTCCGGGACGCTGCCCACCCACCAGATCGTGGGCATGGGCGAGGCCTTCCGCATCGCCCGCACCGAGATGGCAGCCGAGAACGAGCGCCTGCGGATGCTGCGCGACCGCCTCTGGGACGGCATCAAGGACATGGAGGAGGTCTACCTCAATGGCGACCCGGAGCACCGCGTGGCCGGGAACCTGAACGTCAGCTTCGCCTTCGTGGAGGGCGAGTCGCTGATGATGTCGCTGAAGGATATCGCCGTCTCCTCCGGTTCCGCCTGCACCTCCGCCAGCCTCGAACCCTCCTATGTCCTCCGGGCCCTGGGGCGCAAGGACGAGCTGGCGCACAGTTCGCTCCGCCTCTCCCTGGGCCGGTTCACCACCGAGGAGGAAGTGGACTATGCGGTGGAGCAGATCCGCGCCGCCGTCCAGAAGCTGCGCGAGCTCTCGCCCCTGTGGGAGATGTACAAGGAGGGAATCGACCTCTCCACCGTGCAGTGGGCCGCCCACTGACCGATTGACGACAGGCCGGCGTTGCGGCGCCGGTACATGAATACGAGGGAAAGACGACATGGCTTACAGCGACAAGGTCATGGACCACTACGAGAACCCGCGCAATGTGGGCAACCTGGACAAGCAGGATCCCAACGTCGGCACCGGCATGGTCGGCGCACCCGCCTGCGGCGACGTGATGAAGCTCCAGATCAGGGTCAATGACCAGGGCATCATCGAGGATGCCAAGTTCAAGACCTACGGCTGCGGTTCGGCCATCGCCTCCAGCTCCCTGGTCACCGAATGGGTGAAGGGCAAGACGCTGGAGGAGGCCCGCCAGATCAAGAACAGCGCCATCGCCGAGGAGCTGGCGCTGCCGCCGGTGAAGATCCACTGCTCGGTGCTGGCCGAGGACGCCATCAAGGCCGCCATCGAGGACTTCCAGTCCAAGCGCAAGGGCTGAGCCGGCCGTATCCGGGGTGCCGCGGCGCCGGGCTGTGCTACCATTGGCGGCCCGACAGCGGCCGGAACACCGGGTACATGGTCCGGTCGAACCGGGTATAGAACCGAAAGCCAAATGGGAGTCGATGCAAATGGCTATCACGATGACTGAAGCGGCCGCCGATCATGTGCGGAAATACATGGCCAACCGTGGCAAGGGCGAAGGCCTGCGCGTGGGGGTCAAGCCTTCCGGCTGTTCCGGCATGGCCTATGTCCTGGAATTCGCCGATGCCGTCGGGCCCGAGGACCAGGTCTTCGAGGACCACGGGGTGAAGATCATCGTGGATCCCAAGAGCCTGATATACCTCGACGGCACCCAGCTGGACTATGCCCGCGAGGGGCTCAACGAGGGGTTCAAGTTCAACAATCCCAACGCCAAGAATGCCTGCGGCTGCGGCGAGAGCTTCGGTGTCTGAAATCCAGCCGACCACCCCGCCGGTGGTTGACGATTTCTTCGCCCTGTTCGGCATTGAACCCAGGTTCGCTGTCGACGCGACGGATCTGGCCGGTCGCTACCGCAATCTGCAGCGAAGCGTCCACCCGGACCGCTTCGCCGGCGCCTCCGACCGGGACCGCCTGCTGGCGGTACAGAAGGCGTCGCTCATCAACGAAGCCTACCAGACCCTGCGCGACCCGCTGCGGCGGGCGTGCTACCTGCTCGAGCGCCGGGGTCTCGATCCCGGACTCGAGAACAACACGGTCATGGATCCCGGTTTCCTGATGGACCAGCTGGAACTGCGCGAGGGTCTCGAGGAGGCCCGTGACGCAGCACGGCCGGCCGAGGCCGTGGCCCGCGTCGCCGGCGACATCGAGGCGCGCATCGACGCACTGCGAGCGGAGCTGGCGCGAGAGTTCGATTCCGGCACCGCCGAGTCCCTGCAGGCGGCCTGCGAGGCCGTCCGGCGACTGCAGTTCATGGAGCGCCTGCACCAGCAGGCGACCGATCTGGAGGAGGAACTGCTCGAGCTCTGAGTGCCGGCCGGGGCGGCACGGGATTCCGCGGGGGTGATGACCGCCCCGGACCCCGGCCCGGCGGCGGCATACGACTCCTGGCGGGCGATTCTCCGGCAACGCTCCCTGAAGCGCTCCGCTTCAAGGTCTATCCACTCGAACGTCTGATCGAAACCTGAAACATGGCACTTCTGCAGATATCCGAGCCGGGCCAGTCCATGGCTCCGCACCAGCAACGCCTCGCCGTCGGCATCGATCTCGGCACCACCAATTCCCTGGTCGCCTCCGTGCGCAGCGGCAGCGCCGAGACCCTGCCCGATGCCGGGGGGCGGCACCTGCTGCCCTCCGTGGTGCACTACGGCGCGGACGGCAGCGTGCTCGTCGGCTACGAGGCGCGCAAGTTCGCCCACGAGGATCCGCTCAATACCATCGCCTCGGTGAAGCGGCTCATGGGACGCGGAGTGAGCGACGTGAAGTACGCCGGTTCCCTGCTTCCCTATGACTTCGTCGGCTGCGAGGAGGGCATGCCCCGCCTGCGGACCGTCGCCGGTGAAATCAGCCCGGTGGAGGTCTCGGCCGAGATCCTGAAGGCGCTGGCCGCGCGGGCGGAGGATACGCTGGGCGGCGAGTTGAGCGGCGTGGTGGTCACGGTGCCCGCCTATTTCGACGATGCCCAGCGGCAGGCCACCAAGGATGCCGCCCAGCTGGCCGGCCTGAAGGTGCTGCGGCTGCTCAGCGAACCGACCGCCGCGGCCGTGGCCTATGGCCTCGATCGAGGCTCCGAGGGCATCCACGCCGTCTATGACCTGGGCGGCGGCACCTTCGACATCTCCATCCTCCATCTCAACAAGGGGGTGTTCGAGGTGATGGCCACCGGCGGCGACACGGCGCTGGGCGGTGACGACATGGACCGGGCCGTGGCGGAGTGGATCATGGCCCAGGCGGGTGTCTGCGATGACGCCAGCCACCAGGAGCTGCGCCGGCTCATGACCCATGCCTGCGCCGCGAAGGAGGCGCTGACGGAGGCCGGGCAGACCACCATCGTCATCGATTGCGGCAAGCGGGGCAGCTGGGAGGGAGTGCTGACCCGTGCCCAGTTCAATGCCCTGGTGGATCCCATCATCGATCGGACCCTGGCCACCACCCGCCGGACCCTGCGCGACGCCGGGCTGAAGGCCGCCGAGGTCGCCGACGTGGTGATGGTGGGGGGCTCCACGCGGGTGCCACGGGTGCGGGAGCGGATCAGCGAGTTCTTCGGCCGCCCGGTGCTCACCGACATCGATCCCGAGCGGGTGGTGGCCGTCGGCGCGGCCATCCAGGCCGATATCCTGGTGGGCAACAAGCCCGAGAACGAGATGCTCCTGCTCGACGTGCTGCCCCTGTCGCTCGGCATGGAGACCATGGGCGGGCTGGTGGAGAAGGTCATCCCCCGCAACACGCCCATTCCGGCGGCCCGGGCACAGGATTTCACCACCTTCAAGGACGGTCAGACCGCCATGGCCATCCACGTGGTCCAGGGGGAGCGCGAGCTGGTCAGCGACTGCCGTTCGCTGGCCCGCTTCGAGCTGCATGAGATTCCCGCCATGGTGGCTGGCGCGGCCCGCATCCGCATCACCTTCCAGGTGGATGCCGACGGCCTGCTCAGCGTCTCGGCCCGGGAACTGTCCACCGGGGTGGAGAGCAGCATCCAGGTGAAGCCTTCCTACGGCCTCAACGAGGCGGAGATCGAGTCCATGCTCCGCGACTCCCTGGACCACGCCAAGGACGATGTCCAGGCGCGCAACCTGCGCGAGCAGCAGGTGGAGGCCGACCGCCTGCTGGAGAATCTCGACAGTGCGCTGGAAGCCGATGGTGAAAGCCTGCTCAGCGGCGCGGAGCGGGCGGCCATCGATGGCGCCATGACGGCGTTGCGCGAGGCGCGCTCGGGCACCGATCACCGCCTGATTAAGCGCCGCATGGAGGAGCTCGACCGGCTGACGGCCGAGTTCGCCGCCCGGCGCATGGACGCCAGCATCCGCCGGGCGCTGCAGGGGCACAAACTGGAAGAGTTCGCGGGGGGTTGAGGGTGCCGAGAATCATTTTTCTACCACATGAAGACTACTGCCCGGAGGGCATGGTCGTGGATGCCGAGCCGGGAACCACTATCCTGGATGCGGCCCTGGAGCATGGCATCGAGCTGGAGCATGCCTGCGAGAAATCCTGTGCCTGCACGACCTGCCACCTGATTGTCCGCGAGGGGTTCGAGTCGCTCGAGGATGCCGATGAGGTGGAGGAGGACATGCTCGACAAGGCCTGGGGCCTGGAGCCGGAATCGCGCCTCGGCTGCCAGGCGGTCATCGCCGACGCGGACCTGGTGGTGGAGATCCCGAAGTACAACATCAACCTGGCCTCGGAGCATCACTGATGAAGTGGACCGATATCAACGACATCGCCATCGAGCTGGATGACTCCCATCCGGAGGTCGACCCGCGCTATGTCCGCTTCACCGACCTGCATGCCTGGGTGTGTGCGCTGGAGGGGTTCGACGATGATCCGGAACACTCCAACGAGAAGATCCTGGAGGCCATCCAGATGGCCTGGATGGAAGAGCGGGACTGAGCGGTCGCGCCCGTCCCGGGTCCGCCGCCGGCAGTCCCCGGCCTGACACGGCTGAGGTTGGCTGGGTCGGGACGCCAGGCCCGCCGGAGAGCCGGCACCGGCACGGCGCACCGATTCCCAAAGGCCGTGTCATTGCCTCGGAACCCGCGTATAATCGCGGGTTCAGTTTTTCTCGGGAACCCGGTTGCGCGCGAGATTCTGGAGCGGCGCCGGGAACTCGGATGTTAATCTTTCAAAAACAATTGACTAGCGGAGCTATCGATGGCCGTTGAACGCACCCTTTCCATCATCAAGCCCGATGCCGTGGCGAAGAATGTCATCGGTGAAATCTACAGCCGGTTCGAGAAGGCGGGCCTGCGCATCATCGCCGCCCGGATGCTGCACCTGAGCCGCGAGCAGGCGGAGGGCTTCTATGCCGTGCACCGGGAACGCCCCTTCTTCAACGACCTGGTGGCGTTCATGACCTCCGGCCCGGTGATGGTCCAGGCGCTGGAAGGCGAGGACGCCATCGCCAGGCACCGTGAGGTGATGGGTGCCACCAACCCGAAGGAGGCCGCGCCCGGCACCATCCGGGCCGATTTCGCCTCCACCATCGACGAGAACGCCGTGCACGGCTCCGATGGTCCCGACACCGCCAAGACCGAGATCGCCTTCTTCTTCAAGGAAGAGGGGATCTGCCCCCGTACCCGCTGAATCCGGAGCGCCGGCGGCGTCAGGCCGCCGGCTCCCCCCCCTGACCCATGCCTATGGCCGCGACGACGACGCGCAAGATCAATCTCCTGGACCTGGACCGTGAGGGCCTCGCGGCCTTTTTCATGGAGCTGGGCGAGAAGCCGTTCCGTGCCACCCAGGTAATGCAGTGGATTCACCAGCATGGCGTCGTCGAGTTCGAGGCCATGACCAACCTGAGCAAGGCGCTCCGGGCCCGTCTCGCCGAGGTCGCGGAAGTGCGTCTGCCCGAGGTCGCCCTGGAGCAGCGCTCCACCGACGGCACCTGCAAGTGGCTGCTGCGCCTGGCCGACGGCAACTGCGTCGAAGCCGTGTTCATTCCCGAAGAGGGACGCGGAACGCTGTGTGTCTCCTCCCAGGTGGGATGCGCCCTGGACTGCACTTTCTGCTCCACGGCCCGGCAGGGGTTCAACCGCAATCTCACCTGCGGCGAGATCATCGGCCAGGTCTGGCTGGCGGTGCGGGAGCTGGATCCCGAACCGGACACGGGCCGCGAGCGGATGGTCACGAACGTGGTGCTGATGGGCATGGGCGAGCCCCTGCTCAACTTCGACAACGTGGTCCGGGCCACCAACCTGATGATGGATGACCTCGCCTACGGCCTGTCCAAGCGCCGCGTCACCCTGAGCACCGCGGGCGTTGTACCGGCCCTCGACCGGCTGGCCGAGGTCAGCGACGTGAGTCTCGCCGTCTCCCTGCACGCACCGGACGACGAACTGCGCAACGAGCTGGTTCCCATCAACCGCAAGTATCCCATCCGGGAGCTGCTGGCGGCCTGTCGGCGCTATCTGGGTGACAATGACCGGCGCCGGGTGACCATCGAGTACGTACTGCTGGCGGGCATCAACGATTCGCCGGCCCACGCCCGCGCCCTGTGCCGGGTGCTGAGGGGGCTGCCGTCCAAGATCAACCTGATACCCTTCAATCCGTTCCCGGGCGCGCCCTACGGCTGTCCGGACGATGCCACTATCGACGAGTTCCGCAACATCCTGGTGGCGGCAGGTTTCACCACCGTAACTCGCAAGACCCGGGGCGCGGACATCGATGCCGCCTGCGGACAGCTCGTGGGGCGGGTCGCCGACCGGACCCGCCGCACCCAGCGCATCGCCCTGCAGGGAGGACAAGTGTGATGAGGAAGGCGTTGAAAGGGGGCTGGCTCCTGATCCTGGTGTTGGCCCTGGCCGGCTGCAACACGATGCAGAGCCGTACCGAGCCGGTCACGACCATTCCCGGTGTGGACCGGGAGCCGACCAAGGCGGAGATTTATACCAATCTCGGGGTTGCCTATATGGAGGGCGGTCGTCCCGATCTCGCCATGTCGAAACTGCAGCGTGCGCTCCAGGAGGACCCGCGCCTGCCTTCGGCCCACCATGCCATGGGGCTGCTCCGGGCCCGGCTGCGCGAATACGACGCGGCGGAGAGCTCGTTCAGGCGGGCGCTTGAGCTGCAGCCGAACTACTCCGAGGCGCACAACAACTACGGCGTGTTTCTGTGCGAGCTCAAACGCTACGACGACGCCGATCGGGAGTTCCAGCTGGCGCTGGACAATCCGCTCTACCGCACGCCGGCCATGGCCTATGAAAATGCCGGCCAGTGCGCCCTGCTGGCGGGCAGGAACGAGCAGGCGGAGCAGTATTTCCGCAACGCGCTGGGCAACAACAGCCGCCTGCCGAAGTCCCTCTACCAACTCGCCCGCATCGAATTCGAACGTGGCAACCGGGAGCTCGCCCAGGATTACCTGGACCGGTTCCTGAAAGTTTCCGAACAGACGCCGCAGAGCCTGTGGCTAGGAATACGCCTGGCCCGGGCTGCCGGTGACGATGATCGGGCGGCGAGTTACGCGCTGCTGTTGCGCGCCAGGTTCCCGGATTCCGAGGAGAACCGATTGCTGATGCAGACGGGGAATCAATGATGGAAACCGCAGTCAATCCCTCCGAGGAGAACAACCACAGCGGCCGGGTGCAGCCCGGGTCGCGGTTGCGTGCCGCACGGGAAGCCCGTGGCCTGAGCACAGCCGAGGTGGCTGCACAGCTGCACCTGACCCGGAGCATCATCGATGCGCTCGAGACCGACAATTACGATGCCGGTCCGGGCCCAGTGTTCATGCGCGGCTACCTGCGCAGCTATGCCCGCCTGATGGGGCTGCCCACCGACGATCTGTTGATCCAGCTCGACGGGGTGGAAGGTGCCAGCTGGACGGAGACGCCCCGGGTCATGCGCAAGCCGGCGCGTGCCCAGGCGCGCATGAGCGACCGCCCGGTGCGCTGGATTACCTATGCCATCGTCGGTGGCATCATCGCCCTGACCGTGGTCTGGTGGCGCAGCAATATCACCGAGGATCAGCCGGCGCCCGCGCCCGCGGCCGGCATGGCCGGGGAGGGCGCGGAGCTCATGCCGCCCCCGCGGCCGGGCGGTTTCGAGCCGGCGGCCCCCATCACCCAGCTGCCCGGCCCCGACCTGGCCCCGGAGCCGGAGCCGGAGCCGGCGCCCGCGATCGGAGCCGACGCGCCCGAATCGGCCCCGACCGCCCCGCCGTCCCCCATGCCGGAGCCCACCGTCGTAGCGGATGAGGCACCGGAGCCGGCAGCCGACCGGCCCGGGCCGGAACCGGTTTCGGAAGACGCGACGACAGCGGATGATATCCCCTCCGTGGCCGCTGAACAGGCCGGGAGCGCAGCGGATCTGCGCCTCACCTTCAGCGGTGAGTGCTGGGTACGGATTACCGATGGCGCCGGCAAGGTTCTGAAGACCGGTGTCATCCAGGCGGGTGAAACCCTGGAGTACAGCGGGGGCCTGCCGTACCGGGTGGTGCTGGGCAACGCGCCGGTGGTGAAGGTCGAGTACCGCGGAGAGCCCTACGATCACCTCGCCTCGGGCCGTCAGGGCGTAGCCCGTTTCACCCTCGGCGAAGGCAACTGAACGGAGCCCGTTCCATGCACGGTCCGGCAGCCGTAAAGCGCAGGGTCTCGCGCCGCATCATGGTGGGCAGTGTGCCGGTGGGTGGTGACGCCCCCATCAGCGTGCAGAGCATGACCAACACCGACACCTGCGACGTGGAGGCCACGGTGGCTCAGGTCCGGGCCCTGGAGCGGGCGGGGGCGGATATCGTCCGGGTTTCCATCCCGACGATGGATGCGGCCGAGGCTTTCGGGCGCATCAAGTCTCAGGTGCGGGTGCCCCTGGTGACGGACATCCACTTCGATTACCGCATCGCCCTGCGGGTGGCGGAGCTGGGCGCCGACTGTCTGCGCATCAACCCGGGCAACATCGGGCGCGAGGATCGAGTCCGCGCCGTGGTGGACGCCGCCCGGGACCGCGGCATTCCGATCCGGATCGGCGTCAATGCGGGGTCCCTGGAAAAGGATCTCCAGATCAAGTATGGAGAGCCCACGCCGGAGGCGCTGGTGGAATCCGCACTGCGCCACATCGATATCCTCGACCGGCTCTCCTATCCCGATTTCAAGGTGAGTCTCAAGGCGTCCGACGTGTTCATGACCGTGGCCGCCTATCGTCTGCTCGCCGACCAGATCGAGCAGCCCCTGCATCTCGGCATCACCGAGGCGGGCGGACTGCGCTCCGGCGCGGTGAAATCCGCGGTGGGGCTCGGCATGCTCCTGGCCGAGGGTATCGGCGATACGCTCCGCGTCTCGCTGGCCGCCGATCCCGTGGAGGAGATCAAGGTGGGGTTCGATATCCTCAAGAGTCTCCACCTGCGCAGCAAGGGCATCAACTTCATCGCCTGTCCCACCTGTGCCCGGCAGGAGTTCGATGTGATCGCAACGGTCAATGCCCTGGAGCAGCGGCTGGAGGATGTCATCGACCCGCTCGACGTGGCCATCATCGGCTGCGTGGTCAACGGACCGGGGGAGGCCCGCGAGGCCCAGGTCGGCCTGACCGGCGGCGCCCCAGCCAACCTGCTCTACCTGGACGGCAGCCCGAGCCGCAAGGTGGGCAATGCGGGCCTGGTGGACGAACTGGAACGAGTCATTCGCGAGCGGCTGCAGAAAAATCGCGACGCGGAACAGGACAGCTGAGCAGTGCTCTACGCCGTGGCGGAGAGCGTCAAGGTCAACGGGGGAAACTTGTCCAAAGCAATTCAGGCCGTCCGCGGGATGAACGATATCCTGCCGGACCATACACCCTACTGGCAGCAGATCGAAGGTGCCGTGCGGGATATCCTCGCCGCGTATGGATACAGCGAGATCCGCATGCCCATCGTGGAGCGGACCGAGCTGTTCGCGCGATCCATCGGCGAGGTTACCGATATCGTCGAGAAGGAGATGTACACCTTCGAGGATCGCAACGGCGACAGCCTGACACTGCGTCCCGAGGGTACCGCCGGGTGCGTGCGCGCCGGGATCGAGAATGGGCTGCTCTACAACCAGGTGCAGCGGCTCTGGTATCTCGGCCCCATGTTCCGTCACGAGCGGCCGCAGAAGGGGCGCTATCGCCAGTTCCACCAGATCGGTGCCGAGGTGTTCGGTCTCGAAGGGCCGGACGTGGACGCGGAGTTGATCCTGATGACGGGCCGCCTGTGGCGGCAACTGGGCATCGCTGACCTGGTGGAGTTGCAGATCAACTCCCTGGGCACCGCCGCGGCGCGCGCAGCCTACCGCGATCGGCTCGTGAACTACCTGAAGGAACACCACGCAGCCCTGGACGAGGACAGCCGGAGACGGCTGGAGACCAACCCGCTGCGCATCCTCGACAGCAAGAATCCCGACATGCAGCCGATCATCGGGCAGGCGCCGCTGCTGATCGACCATCTGGATCCCGAATCACGGGCGCATTTCGATCGCCTCGTGACGGTGCTCGAGGCGGCCGGGTTGCGCTATACGCTCAATCCGCGTCTCGTCCGCGGGCTCGACTACTACGGCCGCACCGTGTTCGAGTGGGTCACCGATGCGCTGGGAGCCCAGGGCACGGTCTGCGCCGGCGGCCGCTACGACGGCCTCGTGGAGCACCTGGGTGGCCGGGCCACGCCGGCAGTGGGTTTCGCCATGGGACTGGAGCGGCTGGTGGCGTTGATGGAATCCGCGCAGCGGGCACGACCGGCCGATGTCGCCCCCCACGCCTACCTGGCGCTGCTGGGAGACTCGGTGCAGCAGGACGGGCTCCTGCTGGCCGAGCGGCTGCGGGATCGGGTGCCCGGCCTGCGGTTGCTGACCCATTGCGGCGGCGGTGGCCTCAAAGCCCAACTCAAGCGGGCGGATCGAAGCGGCGCGGCCCTTGCACTGCTGCTGGGCGAGAACGAGGTCGCGCGCGGGGAAGTGGGGCTGAAGTACCTGCGCGAGAACAACGACCAGGAGAGTCTGGGCGAGGACGCCCTGTGCCGGCGGCTGGCAGCGCTGGTGGATGGTTCGACTGCCGGGCATTGACGCGCCTTGCGCGTACTGATGCCGGGCGCACATATCAGCAATTTCGGAAACCGAGAGACGGGAGCAGGCCGTGGATGTCTATGATTCCGAGCAGGAACAGATAGAAGCCATCAAAAAGTGGTGGAAGGAGAACGGCGTGGCCATTCTCCTCGGCCTGGTGCTGGGCCTGGGTGGCGTGTTCGGCTGGCGCTGGTGGGTCGGCTACCAGGACCAGCGTGCCGCTGACGCCTCCGGCCTCTACGAGTCGGCCTTGGCGGCGCTCGTTCAGGACAGGGCGGAGCAGACCCGTGAGCTGGCTGATCAGCTTGCCGGAGACTACGCCGACACACCCTATGCGGTCCTGGCGGCATTCGCGGCGGCCAAGGTCGCTGTGGACGGGGGCGACCTTGATGCCGCGGAAGGGCGGCTGCGCTGGGCGCTGGACCATGCCGAGAGTGAATCCTACCGGCACATGGCGCGTCTGCGCCTGGCCCGGGTGCTGATCGGTGCCGATCGCGCCGAAGACGCCCTGGCTCTGCTGCAGGGGGCCGAGGCCGGCAGCTTTGCACCCCGCTACGACGAGCTGCGCGGCGACGCACTGGTGCGCCTGGGACGCCGGGACGAAGCCCGCGCGGCCTACGCCGCGGCTCTCGCCGCATTGCCCGCTCCGGCGGAGAATCGCGATCTGCTGCAAATGAAACTGAATGACCTGGCAGCCCCCGTGACGGGCAAGGAGGGCCAATGAAACGCCTGTTGACGCTGTTTCCGCTGTTCCTGCTCCTGGGGGGCTGTTCCACGGTAAGCGGCTGGGTGGTCGGCGAGGACAATGCCGAACCTCCCACCCCGCTGGAAACGTTCCAGCCTGAGCGTTCCGTCGCCACCCTCTGGTCCGCCGATGTGGGCGACGGCGTCGACGATCAGGCGATCCGGCTGCTGCCCGCCGTGGGTGGCGGTCGCGTCTTCATGGCCGACGCCAACGGCCTGGTCGTGGCCCTGGATGCCGAGAATGGCCGCGAGGTGTGGCGCCGGGACCTGGACACCAGCGTCAGCGGCGGTGTCGGGCTGGGTGAAGGCCTGGTCCTGGTGGGCACCAGCGATGCCGAGGTGATTGCGCTGGATGCCGGCAACGGCAATGAGCGCTGGCGAGCGCGGGTTTCCAGCGAGGTGCTGGCCGCGCCCCAGGCCGCCGAGGGCCGGGTGGTGGTGCAGACCATCGACGGCAAGCTCTGGGGACTCGGTGCAGCCGATGGGGCGCGGACCTGGATCTACGACCGCGGCATCCCGGTGCTGACCCTGCGGGGCACCAGTTCGCCGGTCCTGGCGCGGGGCGCGGCAATCGCCGGCTTTGCCACCGGACGCCTGGTGGCGGTCCTGCTCGAGAAGGGCGACGTGGCCTGGGAGCGCTCCATCGCCATCCCCCGCGGCCGCAGCGAGATCGAGCGCATGGTGGATATCGATGCCGAACCGGTGGTGGTCGGGAACACGGTCTACGTGGTGACCTACCAGGGCCGGGTGGCAGCGCTGAACCTGTTCAGCGGCGAGACCCTGTGGGAGCGGGAGATGTCCTCCTACAGCGGCCTGGGGGCCAATGAGCGAATGGTCTATGTCACCGACGAGAACGATCTGGTCTGGGGACTGGAGGACAGGCGCGGCAGCGCGCTGTGGCGCCAGGACAAGCTGCGGGCCCGCCGCCTCACCGCGCCGGTGGTCGTGGATGGTGCGGTGGTGGTGGGTGACTTCGAGGGCTACCTGCACTGGATGTCCTCGGGCGATGGCCACTTCCTGGCCCGCAACCGCCTCGACGACCGCAAGGTTTCGGCGCTGGTGGCCGTTGGAAACACGCTCTATGCCGCGGGTGCCGACGGCGAACTGGCCGCGTTCCGACTGCAGTAACCCCCAACCGAACCAGGCCAGACACCTTGAAACCGGTCATCGCGATTGTCGGGCGCCCCAACGTGGGCAAATCGACGCTGTTCAACCAGATCACCCGCAGTCGCGACGCCCTGGTGGCCGACATGCCCGGCGTGACCCGGGATCGCCTCTATGGCGAGGGCCGCATCGGCCTGCGCTCCTATATCGTCATCGACACCGGCGGGCTGAGCGGCGAGGCCGAGCAGCTGGACGGCCTCATGGCCCGCCAGGTGGAGCAGGCGGTGCAGGAGGCCGACGCGGTCCTATTCATGGTGGATGCGCGCTCGGGCCTGATCCCGGGCGACCAGCGTATCTGCGACTGGCTGCGGCGGCTGGGCAAGCCGGTCAGGCTGGTGGTGAACAAGGTGGACGGCATCGACCCGGCCGCCGCGCTGGCGGAGTTCCACGGACTGGGGCTGGGTGAACCCTACCCGGTCGCCGCCGCCCACGGCCGGGGCGTGGCCGGCCTGGTCGGCGAAGTCCTGGCCGGTTTCCCCGAATCCGCGGAGGAGGGCATGCCGACGGAGGACGAGGGCGGCATCCGGATCGCCATCGCCGGCCGCCCCAACGTGGGCAAGTCCACCCTGGTCAACCGCATGCTCGGCGAGGAGCGGGTGGTGGTCTGCGATCTGCCGGGCACCACCCGGGACAGCATCTTCATCCCCCTGGAGCGGCGCGGGCGCCGCTACACCCTCATCGACACGGCCGGCGTACGCCGCCGGGGCCGCGTGCACGAGGTGGTGGAGAAGTTCAGCGTGGTGAAGACGCTGCAGGCCATCGAGGCGGCCCACGTGGTCATCCACGTGGTGGACGCCCGCGAGGGGGTGTCCGACCAGGATCTGCGGCTGCTCGGCTTCGTCATCGAAACCGGCAAGGCGCTGGTCATCGCGGTGAACAAGTGGGACGGCATGGATCGCGACGAGCGCGAGCGGGTCCGCAACGAGCTCAAGCGCCGCCTTGCCTTCGCGGATTTCGCCCGCATCCACTTCATCTCCGCCCTCCATGGCACCGGGGTGGGTGATCTCTACGCCTCGGTGGAGGCGGCCTACGAGGCGGCGACCCAGGCCCTGTCCACCACCCGCCTGACCCAGGTGCTTACCGACGCGGTGGCCGATCATGCCCCGCCGCTGGTCCACGGTCGGCGCATCAAGCTGCGCTATGCCCACCTGGGCGGGCGCAACCCGCCGCTGGTCATCATCCACGGCAACCAGACCGAGCATGTCCCCGACTCCTACCGGCGCTACCTCGTTAACACCTTCCGCAAGGTGTTCAAGCTGGAGGGGACCCCCGTGCGCATCGAGTTCAAGACCGGTGAAAACCCCTTCGCCGGCCGCAAGAACCCCCTGACTCCACGCCAGCAGGAGAAGCGCAAGCGGCTCATGCGCCACACCAAGAAGAAGGGGCGCTGAAAATGTTATTCAACCGCAGATTAACGTGGATTTCCGTTGATTGTTGTTACCGGGCCCCCGTCTTAGCAAGCAATGACCAGCTGGTCATGAAACGGGCAGCGATACAGCCGCCCGTGCCTGGATGGACGATCCCGAATCAACATGAATCCACGTTAATCTGCGGTTGATCAGCAGAACACTTTCAAGACATCTTCGAGAAACAATCATGGCGGCACTGCACGAACGGCTGGCGGCGGACTGCATCGAGCTGGGGCGGTTTCCCCTGTGCCGGCTGCTGCTGATGAACGACGCCAACTATCCCTGGTTCATCCTGGTGCCGGACCGGGAGGGGGTGGAGGAGATCTGGCAGCTGGACGAGACGGATCGACTGCAGCTGCTGCAGGAATCCTGCTTCCTCGGCGAGCGGCTGGCGGAGTGCTTCTGCGCCGACAAGATGAACGTCGCGGCCCTGGGCAACGTGGTGCCCCAGCTCCATGTCCACCACGTGGTTCGCCACCGTGACGATCCGGCCTGGCCGGCGCCGGTGTGGGGCCGGGTCCCGGCCCGGCCCTACGGCGAGGCGGGGCTGCGGCACCTGCGCCAGAAGCTCAAGTACTGCCTGGGCGAATTCCTGGCCTGGGAACCGGAACCGGAGACGCGGGTCTGAACCCTGGCGGACGCTTGAAACCCGCCGCGGGAGCCCGCATACAGCCTGGAAGATATACCTTGCCTGAGGAGTTCATCCGCCCATGTTCACCCGCATAGCCCTGTTCCTGGCCACCAATGTCGCGGTGCTGTTCGTGCTGAACATCACCATGCGCCTGCTCGGCATCGAAAGCATTCTCGACGAGCAGGGCGTGGGGCTCGATCTGAACGCACTGCTGATCTTCGCGGGCGTGATCGGGTTCTCCGGGTCGTTCATCTCCCTGGCGATCTCCAAGTGGACTGCCAAGCGCATGACCGGCGCACAGGTGATCGAGCGGCCCCGCAACGAGGTGGAAGCCTGGCTACTGGACACCGTCGCCGGCCAGGCCCGCCGGGCCGGCATCGGGATGCCCGAGGTGGCCATCTACGATGCCCCCGACGTGAATGCCTTCGCCACCGGCATGAACCGCAACAACGCCCTGGTGGCCGTCAGCACCGGCTTGCTCGGGAGCATGACCCGCGACGAGGCCGAGGCGGTGCTGGCCCACGAGGTGAGCCACGTGGCCAATGGCGACATGGTCACCATGGCCCTGATTCAGGGCGTGGTGAACACCTTCGTCATCTTCCTCTCCCGGGTCATCGGTCACGTGGTGGACCGGGTGGTGTTCAAGACCGAGCGGGGACACGGCCCGGCGTTCTGGATTACCGCCATCATCGCCGAGATGGTGCTGGCGGTGCTGGCCAGCATCATCGTCATGTGGTTCAGCCGGCGGCGCGAGTTCCGCGCCGACGCCGGCGGCGCCCGGCTGGCGGGGCGGGAGAAGATGATCGCCGCCCTGGAGCGGCTGCAGGCGAACGTGCGGCAGCCCCACCTGCCCGACCAGATGGCCGCCTTCGGCATCTCCGGCGGCATCGGCACCGGCCTCAAGCGGCTTTTCATGACCCACCCGCCCCTGGAGGAGCGCATCGCCGCCCTCAAGGCCCGCTCCTCCTGAAGCCAGCCGTCGATCAACGCCAAGGCGCCAGGAACGCAAAGAAAAGATGAAAAAAAGTTTTAACCGCAGATTACGCTGATTTACGCAGATTTCTCATACGATCCGAATAGTGTATCGCCCAAGGCGACCACGTTGCCTTGTGTATACGCTGTCACGCGTGTTGGAAGGTTGCCTGACCAACGACTTTGGAATGGCACCGTCAATCAACGAATATCCCGCTAATCTGCGTAGCTTTATTAATTTTTTGTCTTTGCGTTCCTGGCGTCTTGGCGGTGATCTCCTGACCGGCGGAGGTTCCGCCCCGGCCCCGGCTCCGGTACAATTCCGCTTTTTCCCCGGAGCGGAAACACGATGCTCGAGATCAACCCCATCCTGCAGCAGATCGACGATCTCCAGGGGCGCTACGAAGCCCTTAGGGGGTATCTTTGACTACGACGGCAAGCGTGAACGGCTGGAAGAGGTCGTAGGCGAGCTCGAGGATCCGGAGGTCTGGAACAAGCCCGAACGGGCCCAGGAACTCGGGCGCGAGCGGGCCCGGCTGGAGGATGAGGTGAAGGCCCTGGAGGCCCTCGACCGGGGGCTCGGGGATGCCCGCGAGCTGCTGGACCTGGCCCGCGAGGAGAACGACGCCGGCACCGTCGAAGAGGTGGCCGCCGATGTGGAGCGCCTGGAGAGTCAGGTGGCGGGCCTCGAGTTCCGGCGCATGTTCTCGGGCGAGATGGACGGCAACAACGCCTACGTGGATATCCAGGCCGGCTCGGGCGGCACCGAGGCACAGGACTGGGCCAATATGCTGCTCCGCATGTATCTGCGCTGGGGTGAGCGGCACGACTTCAAGACCGAGCTGATGGAGGTCTCCGAGGGCGAGGTGGCAGGCATCAAGAGCGCCACCATCCTCTTCGAGGGGCCCTACGCCTACGGCTGGCTGCGTACGGAAACCGGTGTCCACCGCCTGGTGCGCAAGTCGCCCTTCGACTCGGGCAACCGCCGTCACACCTCCTTCGCCTCGGTGTTCGTCTCGCCCGAGGTGGACGAGGATTTCGACATCGACATCGATCCTTCGGATCTGCGTATCGACGTCTATCGCGCCAGCGGCGCCGGCGGGCAGCACGTGAACCGGACCGAATCGGCCGTGCGCATCACCCACAATCCCACCGGCATCGTGGTGCAGTGCCAGAACGACCGCTCGCAGCACAAGAACAAGGCTCAGGCCATGAAGCAGCTGAAGGCCAAGCTCTACGAGCTGGAGCTGCAGAAGCGCAACAGCGAGAAGCAGGCCCTGGAGGACACCAAGTCGGACATCGGCTGGGGTAGCCAGATCCGCTCCTACGTGCTGGACCAGTCCCGCATCAAGGACCTGCGCACCAACGTGGAAGTGGGCAACACCCAGGCCGTGCTCGACGGCGACCTCGACGGCTTCATCGAGGCCAGCCTCAAGCAGGGACTCTGATTTGAACCACTCACCACGAAGGCCACGAAGAAAAACAGAAAGAATCTGTCTACCGCAGATTGACACTGATTGGCGCTGATTGGACGACGAAGGCTGTAACGCCTCGACATCCCTCCGGCGTGAGCGTTTCGGATCGAGAAGCGGCACATCCACCAGCGATTCACCGCCGGTTCCTTGGTTGTGCCCCCACGACGGCCCGGGAGGCGATGGAAAATCAGCGTCAATCAACGTTAATCTGCGGTCTTGATCAGTCTTTCCCTATCGTGCCTTGGTGGTGAATAGCGGACAGGAACAGATGACTGAACCGACCGAGCAGGAACAGATTGCCCAGCGCCGCGCCAAGCTGGCGGAGCTGCGGGAGAACGGCCTCGCCTTCCCCAACGACTTCCGCCGCAATGTGGTGGCCGGCGAGCTGCACGCCGAGTACGGCGACAAGGGCGCCGAGGCGCTCGAGACGGAACCCCGGCGGGTGGCGGTGGCCGGGCGCATCATGAGCCGGCGCATCATGGGCAAGGCCTCCTTCATGCACATCCAGGACATGTCCGGGCGCATCCAGGTCTACCTGCGCCGCGACGAGCTGCCCGAAGGGGCCTACCAGCAGTTCAAGCGCTGGGACCTGGGCGATATCGTCGGGGTCGAGGGCACCTTGTTCAAGACCCGGACCGGAGAGCTCTCGGTCAACGCCGAACAGGTGCGACTGCTCACCAAGGCCCTGCGTCCGCTGCCGGAAAAGTTCCACGGCCTTACCGACCAGGAGACGCGCTACCGCCAGCGCTACCTCGACCTGATCATGAACGAGGTTAGCCGACAGACCTTCATCGTGCGTTCGCGCACCATCGACGCCATTCGCCGCTTCCTCACCGACCAGGGCTTCCTGGAGGTGGAGACACCCATGATGCAGGCCATTCCCGGCGGCGCCACGGCGCGACCGTTCGTCACCTACCACAACGCGCTGGACATGGGCCTGTACCTGCGCATCGCGCCGGAGCTCTACCTGAAGCGCCTCGTGGTGGGCGGTTTCGAGAAGGTGTTCGAGATCAACCGCAACTTCCGCAACGAGGGGCTGTCGCCGCGCCACAACCCCGAGTTCACCATGCTGGAGTTCTACCAGGCCTACGCCGACTATCACGATCTCATGGATCTCACCGAGGCGATGCTGCGGCAGGTGACCCGGGAGGTCCTGGGCGCCAGCACGGTCAACTACCAGGGGGATACCTACGACTTCGGCAAGCCTTTCGAGCGGATGACGCTGAAGGAGGCCATCCTGCGCTTCAATCCGGCCCTGCAGGCGGCCGACCTTGAAGACATCGGGCGCGCACGCACGGTGGCCGGCGAGCTGGAGATCCCGGTGGAGGCCGGCTGGGGGCTGGGCAAGGTACAGTTGGAGATCTTCGAGAAGACCGTCGAGCACCGACTCCAGAATCCCACCTTCATCACCGCCTATCCCACCGAGGTCTCGCCGCTTGCGCGCCGCAGCGACGCGGATCCCTTCGTGACCGACCGCTTCGAGTTCTTCGTGGGCGGACGCGAGATCGCCAACGGCTTCTCCGAGCTCAATGACGCCGAGGACCAGGCCGAGCGCTTCCGCCGCCAGGTGGAGGCCAAGGAGGCGGGCGATGCCGAGGCGATGCACTTCGACGAGGACTACATCACCGCGCTGGAGCACGGCATGCCGCCCACCGCGGGTGAGGGCATCGGCATCGACCGCCTGGTGATGCTGTTCACCGACGCCCCCTCCATCCGCGACGTGCTGCTCTTCCCCCACATGCGCCCGCGCGCCGGCCGCAAGGAGTCAGGGGAGGGCGGTGAGCAGAAGCCCGACGTGCCATACGAAGATCAGACGCTATGAGCTGGCCGCGCTGAATAATGGGCTCTACGGCAGGATTCGCGGGTATAGGAACGACAAACGATTCTCGCCAAAATCAATCGCCCGTCGATATCTTCAACTTGGCGATGATTGGGAATAACAATCCGCGCACAGATTCTGCGGATAAATGAAAACGGGGAGCCGTGTCAGCACCGGCTCCCCGTTCGGGTTTGGGGCCACTCCTCACCCCTGACTCCTCACCCCTCCCGCCCTAGGCCTTCTCCGGCAGCGCATAGGGCAGTTCGCGGAACTCCAGCTCCGGCCCCCCGGCATCCCCCAGCCGCATGCCGCCGGCCTCGACCGCCGCCAGCTCGGCCACCACCAGCATCTCGTAGCCGCCGCCCTGGGCCAGGGCGGCGTCCACCACCTTGCCGGGGCCCTGTCCGCTCTGGCTGCCCGGAGCGTAGAGATCGGTGCCCGGCTCGGGCCGGTCCGCGGCGGGGGCGAAGGCCCGGAACATGCGCCGCTTCTGCTTGCCGAGGTACTCGGAGCGGGCAACCACCTCCTGGCCGGTGTAGCAGCCCTTGATGAAGCTGATCCCCTGCAGGACCTGGAGGTTGAGCATCTGCGGCACGAACAGCTCGCTGGTGGCCGCATAGACCTCGGGCACCCCGGCCAGGATCGACTGCAGGCGCCAGGCCTCGGCCCCCACCGGAGCGGCCCAGGCGTTGAGCGACTCCCACAGCTTGCAGGCGGGTTCCAGGCTGCCGGCGATCTCGAACCGCGGCTGGATGCCCGGCAGGCGGACCACCAGGAGGTCGGGGGTCTGAAACACGGAACCTACCTCCTCCGGTACCTTGCCCAGGAGTTCGGCCAGGTGGCGATCCGCCTCGGGACCGAGGTAGCCGAAGCGGACCATGGCGTTGCCGGCGTCCTCGAGGGTGACCTTGGACATGAGCACGTACTTGCGCAGGCGCTTGAGGGTGTCCTCCACCAGTTCCGCCGCGCACTGCAGGTAGTAGCCGTCGCCGCGCCGGAACAGCCGGAACAGCGTCAGGACGCGACCCTTGTGGCTGCAGCTGGCCCCGAGGAGGCTGCTGTCCTCCGTGACATCACGGATGTCGCAGGTCAGCTGGCCCTGGAGGAAGGTGGCGGCGTCGGCGCCGTGGGCGGAGATGAGCCCCAGGTGATTGAGATCGCTCAGGACGTTGCCGGTGGTGGCCACCCGCAATTCACGTTCGGGGTTGCCGAAATGCAGCACGCGGCCGTTGTCCATTTCCGCGCCCGCATCGAGAAGAAACTTTTTCCAGCTTTCTTTCATGGGTATCCGCTCCACGGGTAATATGCTCTGCACTCTGTCCCGGCCGCACTGCCGGGTTCCGCAGGCACCACTGATTGGGGCACAGCACACAGGGGTCCCATGATAGTCACAGGCCAGGGGCTTGTCAGCAGAACAACCCTTGGGGCATACCCCGTCCTCGAGCCCGACTCACTTCACGGGCCCCGGACGGGACCGGGCAGGGTGGGCCGCCGGACCCGGGCAGGGTCCGGCGGCGGAGGTCACTTGTATCCCCGCAGCGAGTCGATGTACTCGGGCAGGAACAGGGAGATCTGGGGTATGTAGGTGATGAGAATCAGGAACAGCAGCAGCAGCATCAGCCAGGGCAGGGCGGCGCGGATGACCCAGCCGATGCTGTGGCCGGTGATTCCCGCGGTCACGAACAGGTTCAGGCCCACCGGCGGCGTGAGCATGCCAATCTCCATGTTCACCACCATGATGATGCCCAGATGCACCGGGTCGATGCCCAGCTGCATGGCGATGGGGAACAGGATGGGGGCCATGATCAGCAGGATGGCCGAGGGCTCCATGAAGTTGCCAGCCATCAGCAGCAGGATGTTCACCACGATCAGGAAGCCCCAGGCGGGCAGGCCCCAGCCGACGATGGTCTCGGCGATGCCGTGGGGGATGCGCTCGGTGGTCAGCACGTGGGCGAACAGCATGGCGTTGGCGATGATGAACAGCAACATGATGCTGACCTTCGCGGCGTCGAGCACCACTTTGCGCACTTCGGGGTCGCTGACCGATCGCGGCAGAGCCCAGAGCATCTGCAGGCCGTTGCGCAGCAGCAGGCGGGTGACGGATTCCCCCTCCCGGCGCCAGGGGACATCCTTCAGCGGGCCGATGTCCCGATAGCCCACCACCGCCACCAGGAAGGCATAGACGGCCGACACCGCCGCGGCCTCGGTGGGGCTGGCCACCCCCAGGTAGATGGAGCCGAGGACGATGACGATGAGCAGGATACCGCCCGAGGCGATGAAGCCGGACTTGAGGATTTCCCGCAGCGGTGTGCGCTCCTGGGACGGCAGTTTCTTGATGCGCGCCACGATGTAGATGGCCACCATCAGGATCAGGCCCATCATCAGTCCCGGGATGAATCCGGCCATGAACATGCGTGCGGCGGAAACCTCGGTGGCCGCCGAGTAGACCAGCATGACGATGGAGGGCGGGATGAGGATGCCCAGGGTGCCGGCGTTGGCGATGACGCCCGCCGCGAAGCGCTCCGGGTAGCCGGCCTTCACCATGCCGGCGATGACGATGGAGCCGATGGCTGCCACCGTCGCCGGCGAGGAGCCCGACACCGCGGCGAACAGCATGCAGGCCATCACCGAGGCCATGGCCAGTCCGCCGCGGATGTGCCCCACGCTGTCGATGGCGAAGCGGATGAGCCGCTGCGCCACGCCGCCGGTGGAGAGGAAGGCCGAGGAGAGGATGAAGAAAGGAATCGCCAGCAGGGTGTAGTGTCCCGAGAGGGCCTCGAACAGCTTCAGTGCGATGGAGGCCAGCGAGTCGTTCGAGAACATCAGGATGGTGGCGATGCTGGACAGGCCGAGCGCGATGGCGATGGGCATGCCCAGGAACATGCAGCCGAACAGCAGCAGGAACAGCACGGCGGTGGTCATGTCCGGCCCTCCCCACCCTCGCGGCCGGCATCGGCGGCCAGATGCATGCTCTCGCGGGCCTCGTCCGCCAGCTGGAAGCCCTCGGCACGGCCCATGGCGATGGCCCACAGCAGCTGCAGCAGGCGCAGCGAGAGGAGCACGAAGCCGATAATCAGGATGCTGTGGGCCAACCAGGTGGGCACGGGCAGATCCTCCAGCTCGATGCCGATGCGCTTCATCTTGTAGAGATAAACCCAGGAGCCGTAGATGAACAGTCCGCAGTAGACCAGGGACAGGACCACCGCGATGCCGCTCACGACCCGCCGCCCCAGCGGCGGCAGCAGCCTCACCACCGCGTCCACGCCGATGTGGGCCCCCACCTTGAGGCCGTAGGAGACCCCGAACAGGACGAACCAGGCGGAGAGGTGCAGCGTCAGCTCCTGGGCCCAGATGAAGGTGGTGCCGAAGCCGAAGCGCAGCACCACCTCAAGGAACACCAGCAGGGTCATGGATACGAGGAGGAGGGAGATGACTCCCTCCTCCACGCTGTTGAGGATGCGCTTGGCGAGCGTTCGCATCGCGGCGGTTTCCGTCGTCGGGTTACTGGTTGCTGCTGTAGGCGGCCTCGATCAGATCCTTGCCGATCTCATCCTCGAACTGCTGCCACACCGGCCGCATGGCGTCGACCCATTGCTGGCGTTGCGCGTCGGTGAGCTCGATCACCTCGCTGCGCCCGGAGGCGATGATGGCCGCCTTGTCGGCCTCGTTCTTCTTGTTGGCCAGGTCGTTGGCATAGGTGAGCGACTCGTCCAGGGCCGCCTTCACCTCGGCCCGGATGTCATCCGGCAGACCGTTCCAGAAGTCGCTGGAAGTGACCACCAGGTAGTCGAGCAGGCCATGGTTGGACTCGGTGATGTACTCCTGCACCTCGAAGAACTTCTGGGAATAGATGTTGGACCAAGTGTTCTCCTGACCGTCGATGGCGTTGGTCTGCAGCAGGGTGAAGACCTCGGAGAAGGGCTTCTTCACCGCGGCGGCGTCGACGGCGTCGAACTGGGCCACCAGCACATCGGAGGCCATGACGCGGAACTTCAGCTTGTTGGCGTCCGCTGGCACCCGCAGGGGCGAATGGGCCGAGAGCTGCTTCAGGCCGTTGTGGAGGTAGCCGAGGCCGAGCACGCCCTTGTCCTCCATGGAGGTGAGCAGCTGCTGCCCCTCGGCGCTCTGCTGGAACCGCTCCACCGCGGCCATGTCCTTGAACAGGAAGGGCAGGTCGAAGATCTGCAGGGCCTTGGTATAGCGCTCGAACTTGGACAGGGCCGGGGCGGCAATCTGCACGTCCCCGAGCAGCATGGCCTCGAGCACCTTGTCGTCGCCGAAGAGCTGGGAGTTGGGATAGACCTCTACCACCACCTTGTCGCCCAGGCGCTGCTCCACCAGCTCCTTGAACTTGATGGCCATCTGGCCCTTGGGGGTGTTCTCGGCCACCACGTGGGAGAACTTGATGACGATGGGAGCGGCGGAAAGGGGGCCGGCCGCGACGAGTGCAAGCAGGGCCAATGCAGCAGTCAGTACTCGCATGATTTGCTCCTCCTGGTGAACTCCGGGTTAGTGGGTTATGGGCGACTCCGCGGTGCAGGGAAGGGCGCCTGTATCCGGATAGAGCAAAGGATAGGCCAGAAATGCCCGGGAATTATAAAAACAAGAATAAACATAAGGATAAGATGCAATACTGGAATCAGTATCAGGAAGAAGTGGCGGAATTCCGCCCAAACGGTCTTTTGCTTGGGCGGGAATCCGCCTGTTGCGGTTGCCGCGGCTACTTGTAATTGCGCCGGTCCAGGCCGTGCTTGCGCATCTTGTCGGTCAGGGTTTTGCGCGGAATTCCGAGGGCATCCACCGTCTCCTTGATGCTGCCCTTGTGGGCCCGAAGCTCCTGTTCTATGAGACTGCGTTCGAAGCAGTCGATATGCTCCGGCAGCGTCATGCCCTCCAGGCTGAAACCCTGGGTGACACGGTCCAGGTCGTAGCCCAGGGATTCACCCAGCAGGACATAGCGCTCGGCGGCGTTGCGCAGCTCGCGAACGTTGCCGGGCCAGGCGTGGGAGAGCAGCGCCCGGATCTGCTCGCTGCTGAGCGGTGGTGCCTCGCGCTGGTAGCGCGAGGAGGCGACCAGGAGGAAGTGCTGGAACAGGAGGGGGATATCCTCGCGCCGTTCCCGCAGCGGGGGGATGTCGATGGTGACCACGTTGAGGCGGTAGTAGAGATCCTCGCGGAATTCCCCCCGGGCGCAGGCTTCCCTGAGATCCACCTTGGTCGCCGCCACCACCCGCAGGTCGAGGGGGATCAGCTCGTTGGAACCGAGGCGTTCCACCGCCCGCTCCTGGAGCACCCGCAGCAGCTTCACCTGTACCGCGAGGGGCATGCTCTCGATTTCGTCCAGGAACAGGGTGCCCCCGTTGGCATGTTCGAACCTGCCGATGCGTCGGCCCTGGGCGCCGCTGAAGGCGCCGGGCTCATGCCCGAACAACTCGCTCTCGATGAGGGTCTCCGGCACGGCCCCGCAGTTGACCGCCACGTAGTTGTGCCCCTGGCGGCGGCTGTGCTCGTGCAGGGAGCGGGCCACCAGCTCCTTGCCGGTGCCGGTCTCGCCGAGGATGAGCACGTCGGCCTGGGTATCGGCCAACTGGGCGATGAGGGCCCGCAGCCGCTGCATGGCCGGCGTGCTGCCGATGATCCGCGGCCCCGGGGCGCTGTGGGCCTCCAGCTCTACCCGCAGTGTGCGGTTTTCCAGGGTCAGGCCGCGCTTCTCCAGCGCCCGGCGGACCACCTCGATGAGGGTTTCGGCGGGGAACGGCTTCTCGATGAAGTCGTAGGCGCCATCGCGCATGGCGTTCACCGCCATGGAGATGTCGCCGTGGCCGGTCACCAGGATCACGGGCAGGTCCCGATCCACCGCCAGTGCCTGCTCCATGAAGGCCAGGCCGTCCATGCGCGGCATCTTGATGTCGCACACCACCACGCCGGGCCATTCGCGGGTGAGCAGGGGCAGCGCCGCGGCGGCGTTGTCGAAACTCTGCACCTGGAACCCGGCCAGCTCCAGGGTCTGCTGACTCGCTATCCGAATGTGCCTTTCATCATCGATGAAGATGACCGGTCCCGTGGTTCCCACCTTGGTCTCCTGTTCTGTGCTGCGTTCCAGGCGCGTGGAATACGTGTCCGCCGTGCTCATCCGAGGGCTGACTCCCGGTCCGCGCTTTCCGCCCGGAGCAGCTCCAGGGTGAATTCCGCGCCGCCCCCCGCCGCCCGGCCGGCGTGCAGGGCCCCGCCCATCTCCTCGGTGATGCGCTTGGATATGGAGAGCCCCAGCCCGAGCCCGGTCTCCTTGGTGGTGAAGAAGGGATCGAAGACCTGCGCCACCAGCGCTTCGGGGATTCCGGGGCCGTTGTCACGGATAACCAGGTCCACGCGCCCGTCATGGGCCTCGGCGGTGATTTCCAGCCGTGGTTGCTCGTTCCCCTCCATGGCCTGCAGCGCGTTGTTGACCAGATTGACCAGCACCTGCTCGAGGCGCACGGTGTCGCCCCGGACCATCAGATCCCCGGCTGGCAGGTTGCATCGGACCTCCGCGCCGAGGGCCCGGATCCGTGTGGTGAGTATCCCCAGCGCCGCTTCCACTGCGGCGGACACGGAGACGGGGACGCTGCGTCCCGAGGTCTTGCGGGCGAACACTTTCAGCTGGGCGCTGATCTGCGCCATCCGATCGGTGAGCGAGGCGATCTGCTCCAGGTTCCAGCGCGCGTCATCGGAGCGCCGCTGATCGAGCAGGGCGCGGGCATTGTCGGCATAGGTGCGGATGGCGGCCAGGGGCTGGTTCAGCTCGTGGCTCACCCCGGTGGCCAACTGGCCGAGCACGGCGAGCTTCGCTGCCTGTATCAGTTCGTTCTGGGTATGGCGCAGGGCATCCTCGGTGCGGCGGTGCTCATCGATCTCCCGGGTCAGCCTGGCGTTGGTGCGGGAGAGGTCGGCCGTGCGCTCCTGGACGCGGGTTTCGAGCATGTCATGGGCACGGCGCAGGGCGTCCTCGGTACGCTTCAGCTCGCTGATGTCGTGCACGGTGGCAATGAACTTGCGCTCCGCGCCGATGCGCATCTCCCGGACCGCCAGCTCGGTGGGGAAACGGCTGTGGTCCTTGCGCAGTCCCATGACCTCCACCGAGCCGGAACCGCTGAGGGGGCTCCGATCGAGCTCACACTGGAGTCCGGCCCGATCGTCGGGGGCGAGGAGGCGGGTGATGTGCGCCCCCCTGATCTCCTCCGAGCGGTAGCCGAACAGCTGCTCCGCGGTCGGGTTGAAGGACTCGATGGTACCGCGGCCGTCGGTGGTGATGAGGCCGGCGTGGGTGTTGTGGATGATGGCGCGGACCCGCAGTTCGTTCGCCTCCAGCGTCTTCTTGGAACGCAGTTCGTAGAGGCTCCGTTCCCGCAGGCGCAACCGCCGCTGCACCAGGAACAGGGAGGTGAGGAGCAGGAGTGCGAAGAGGAAGGCGGCCGTCAGGACGGCGCGCAGCACCTGGGCATGCACCGGCTCCAGTCCGGTGAGAATATGGACATTCCAGCCAGCGGAGGGCATCGGACGGACCAGTTCCAGGAATTCGCGGGCCTGGGTGCGCCGGGTGCCGTCTTCCCGCAGGCGCACCAGCCGGGCGGCGGGAGCGATATCCTCGGTCGTGGTGACGGGCAGCACCGGCAGCGGCAGATCGCTGTAACGCCGGTTGGCGCGGATGCGCCGCAGCTGGTCCGGCTCCAGGGAGTGCAGGGTGTTGAATTTCCAGTCCGGTCGGGAACTGCTGAAGATGACCCCGTCGGGGTCGGTGACCAGGAATTCGAACCGGTCACCGCCCCAGCGCGACTCCAGGGCGCTGATATTCACCTTCACCACCACCACGCCGCGGATGGTGCCCGCCTCGCGGACCGGATAGGCAAAGTAGTAGCCCCGCTTGTTGGAAGTCGTCCCGAGGGCGAAGAAACGGCCCAGGCCGCCGCGCATCGCCTCCTGGAAGTAGGGCCGGTAGCTGAAGTTCTCGCCCACGAACGGCGTTCCTGAGTTCCAGTTGCTGGCCGCCAGCGTCAGGCCGGTCCGATCCATCAGGTAGGTGTCCGATGCGCCGGTGATGCCGTTCAGGCGCTCCAGACGCCGGTTGACCCCGTCGATCCGATCCGGTTCGCCGGGGTGGTTGAGCAGCTCCAGGAGATGGGGATCGGTGGCCAGCAGCTCGGGCAGGATTTCGTACTTCTCCAGCTCGCGCTCAACGTTGGCGATGTAGAGGTTGAGATTCTGCCAGCCCTGGTCCATCAGTCCCTGCAGGCTGGCGCTGCGGGTCCACACCGCGGTCTGCCACAGGATCAGCGCGAACAGGCCGGCAATGGTCGTGGCCAGCAGCGCGCGCCGGTGGCGTCGGGCGAGGTTGCGGAAGCGCGGACTTTCGGTCATCGCTCGGTCCAGGGTGGTAGCGTATTCCCTATAATACCCCCGTATTGCTCCAAACCCTGACCTGATACCGAGCGAGGCTGACGATACAACCGATGAGCGAGGACAAGCGTGCGCGACTGCGCTGGCACTGCCGCCGTGGGATGCTGGAGCTGGATGTCATCCTGCAGCGTTTCGCCGATCAGGATCTGGACCGTCTCGACGCGGCGGCTCTGGCGGTGCTCGAACGCCTGCTGGAGCAGTCCGATCCCGACCTGATGGACTGGCTGCTGAAGGGAGAGCCGGTACCCGATCCGGAGCTGGCCGGCCTTGTCGAGCGAATCCGAGCCCGATCTGCGTATTGAGCCCCGGGCCACGGCGTCCGAGCGGTCATACCACCTTCTCAGCCACAGCCTGGCGCTGGTGGCGGTCACGCTGTCCGGCGCGCCCGCCTGGAGCCCGCTCCTGGTGGCGCCGGTGGTGGGCTGGAGTCTGCTCCGTGTCTGGCGGCGTCGGGTCGCGCGGCAGGGCAGGGCGGCACTTGCCGCGGTGTCGGTGGATGCCAGGGGTCGCTGGTGGGTGGAGGACGGAACCGGACACCGGCACGAGGTAGCCCCGACCGGCCCCAGGCTCTCCGGACGGTGGCTGGTCTATACCCGGCTGCGCAGCCGGGACGGAGGGCACTACACCCTGCTGGTGTCGGCTGGCGGCGCCGAAGAGGAGTCGCTCAGGCGCCTGCGGCGTCGGCTCGGTGCCGGAAGGTCGGCTGTGGCGGCAGAAGAACCGTAGGGGACGGCGGCCGGGTGTCGTCCGGCCGGGGGTAGTCGAGGGTGTAGTGCAGGCCGCGGCTCTCCTTGCGGGACATGGCCGAGCGGATGATGAGATCGGCCACCTCCACCAGGTTGCGCAGCTCCAGCAGGTCGTCAGTCACCCGGAAGTGGCTGTAATACTCACGGATCTCCCGGCGCAGCAGCTCGACGCGGCGCTTGGCCCGCTCCAGCCGCTTGTTGGTGCGCACGATGCCCACGTAGTCCCACATGAACCGCCGCAACTCGTCCCAGTTGTGGGAAACCACCACCTCCTCGTCGGAGTCGGTAACCCGGCTTTCGTCCCAGGGTGGCAGCTGTGGCGGGAGCGGCACTTCCTCGATCTGGGCGACGATGTCCTGGGCGGCGCTGTCGGCGAAGACCAGGCACTCCAGGAGCGAGTTGCTGGCCATGCGATTGGCCCCGTGCAGCCCGGTGTAGGCCACTTCCCCCACCGCGTAGAGTCCGGCCACATCGGTGCGCGCCTGCAGATTGGTCATGATTCCGCCACAGGTGTAGTGGGCGGCCGGCACCACCGGAATGGGCTCGCGGGTCATGTCGTAGCCGAATTCCAGGCACTTCTCGTAGATGGTGGGGAAGTGGCCGCGGATGAAATCAGCCGGCTTGTGGCTGATGTCCAGCAGCACGTGCTCCACCCCCAGGCGTTTCATCTCGTGGTCGATGGCCCGGGCGACGATATCCCGGGGCGCCAGTTCGGCGCGGGGATCCAGGCCGGGCATGAAACGGGTGCCGTCCGGGAGCAGCAGTCGTCCCCCTTCGCCACGGACCGCCTCGGTGATCAGGAACGACTTGGCCTGGGGATGGTAGAGGCAGGTGGGATGGAACTGGTTGAATTCCATGTTGGCCACCCGGCAGCCGGCCCGCCAGGCCATGGCGATGCCGTCCCCCGTGGAGACGTCCGGATTGCTGGTATAGAGGTAGACCTTGCTGGCGCCGCCGGTGGCCAGCACCGTGAACCGGGCCCGGAAGGTCTCGATGCGCTGGGTGCTGCGATCCAGGACATAGGCCCCGAGGCAGCGGCCGCCCGGCAGGCCGAGCTTGCCGGCGGTGATGAGATCCACCGCGATGTGGCTTTCGTGGAGGGTGATGTTGGGCCGTTTGCGGGCATCCGACGCGAGGGTGGTCTCGATGGCCCGGCCGGTGGCGTCCGCGGCATGGATGATGCGGCGGTGGCTGTGGCCGCCCTCGCGGGTCAGGTGGTAGCGCAGCACCCCGTCATCGTCCCGCGCCTGGGTGAATGGCACGTGCTCGTTGATGAGCCAGTCGATGCAGGCGGGGGCGTGGTTGACGGTGAACTCCACGACCTTCGGCTCGCACAATCCCGCGCCGGCGACCAGGGTGTCATCCACGTGGGACTGGAAGGAGTCCTTGCTGTCGAGTACCGCGGCGATGCCGCCCTGGGCATAGAGGGTGGAGCCTTCCTCGATTTCGGACTTGGACAGCACGGCGATGCGCATGGTCTCGGGAAGACGCAGGGCAACACTGAGCCCCGCGGCGCCACTGCCGATGATGAGAACATCGAAATCGTGCTGAACGGTCATCGCTCGCTGGTCATCCTGTCCTGCCGCGGTGGATCGAACCGAATCTCCCGCTGTGGCATCCAGTCCACTGCACCTGGCGGGACCGGGCGGACGGACGAAGCGCAACAGTGGTGGAGTGCGGAGAAACCGGCCACAATATACAGCCAATCAGGGGCCGGGGCCACGCCAGGCGCCCCTCCGTGTTCCAAGTGGAGTCCGTGACCCATGGCATGATGAGTGAGTGACCGCGGCTGTTCGGCTCCGTGCAGCCGCTTCCTGAGGTTCCCCGGCGGGACGCGGTATGTGGCTTTACCGCCTTTTTCGCCACGGTGCCGAACTCTGGTGCATGGATATTGTCTACCGTAACAGGCGCATGGATGCGCCCCGGATGTCAGGATCGAGTGGATGGGAGAACAGAGGACAGACCAGGAGCTTGTCGCGCGGGTACAGAGAGGAGACAAGCGAGCCTTCGATGTCCTGGTCCTTAAGTACCAGCATCGGCTGGCGAAGCTCATCACGCGTTATGTCCACGATCCAAGCGAGGTTCAGGATGTGACCCAGGAAGCCTTCCTCAAGGCTTACCGTGCGCTGCCCAAGTTCCGGGGCGAGAGCGCTTTCTACACGTGGATCTATCGCATCGCCATCAACACAGCCAAGAACTACGTGGTGTCACAGGCCCGCAGACCACCGGATACGGATATCGATGCCGAGGAAGCCGAGCAGTACGAGGGCGCCCCCGGCCTGAAGGAGAATGCATCCCCCGAGCGAATGCTGTTGCGGGACGAGATCCAGGAGACTGTCTTCGATGCCATCGAGCAGCTGCCCGAGGATCTGCGCACCGCCATCACGCTGCGGGAACTGGAAGGTCTCAGCTACGAGGAGATTGCACAGGCGATGGATTGTCCGGTCGGCACCGTCCGGTCGCGGATTTTCCGCGCCCGCGAGGCAATCGACCGCAAGCTCAGGCCCCTGCTGGATTGATGGACACGGCAGATCAAACAACAAGTTGGGTGGACAAGCACATGACCGAACAGAAGCATGAGCAGCTGTCTGCGCTGGTGGACGGCGAACTGGGAGCCGACGAGACCCGGGTACTGCTCAACGAGTTGGAGTCCGACCCGGAGATCCGGGGTCAATGGGAGCGTTATCACCTGATCGGTGAAGCGCTGCGAGGCGCCCTGCCGGAGCGGATGAATGCGGGCCTTGCCGCCCGGGTGGCCGCCGCGCTGGAGCACGAACCGGCTATCCTCGCACCTGCCAACCTGCGTCTGCACCGGTTGAACCCCTATCTCAAGCAGGCTGCCGGCATGGCCATCGCCGCCGGTGTGGCGGTGGCGGCGGTGCTGGTGGTGCCGGTGCTGGTGCGCGAGGAGCCGGCCGTTGCTCCCTCGCAACAGGTGGCCGCCTCCCAGGCGGCGGGCCCGGCCGGGATTATGCGTACCGAGCTCAGCCCCGCGGAACGCTCCCGCACCCTGGTGGACGAACGGTTGCAGGATTACCTGGTCAACCACTATGAGCACTCCGCCATAACGCGCGTACAGGGTGTACTCCCCTACGTGCGTATCGTCGGAAGCAGCGACCAGCGTTGATGCTCCGAACCGGTTCGAGCCTGGGAAGGTTTCTTTTGGCAACCCTGCTGGCGGCCTTTGCCCAGGCGGCGGCCGCCGATGCGGGTCCCGGACCGCAGGCGATCATAGCGCGCATGACCGAGGCCACGCGCACCCTCAACTATGAAGGCACCTTCGTCTACAGCCACGAAAACCGGTTGGAAACGGTCCGGTTGATACACGCTTTCGAGGCCGGACGCGTACGTGAACGGCTCATTCATCTCAACGGCACACCCCGGGAGGTGCTGCGGGACGAGAGCGGAGTTACCTGTATCTACCCCGACGCCCGAACGGTGGTGGTGGAGCGGAGCCCGCCCGGAGAGTTCCTGCAGCCGACCCAGGACATGGACGTGGAGCGTCTGGCGCAGCACTACCAGCTCAGCCTGGGCGCCACGACCCGGATCGCCGGTCGTGACGCGCAGGAGGTCGCCATCGACCCCCGGGATGGATATCGCTATGGCTATCGCCTCTGGGTCGACCGCGACAGCGGGCTGCTGCTGCGTTCCGACCTGGTGGGCCGGGAGGGCGAAGTGCTCGAGCAGATACTCTTCGTCACCCTGGAGGTGCGCGACGAGATTCCCGACTCCGCGCTCGAACCGACCATCGGTGTCAAGGGCTGGTCCTGGTTCGACGAGTCCGGCCGGAGCTATCCGGAGCAGGCGGCGGATGAGGGATGGTCGGCCCACTGGCTGCCGCCGGGGTTCGAACCCACCACCCGCAGTGTCCGGCATCTGCAGCGCGTCCCGGGGCCGGTCCGCTATCTCGGCTACAGCGATGGCCTGGCATCCGTGTCGGTCTATGTCCAGGAGCAGGGCATGGCGAAGGAGGGTGGCGGCAAGGTGGCCAGCCTGGGTGCCGCCCACGCCTTCACGGTCGCGGTGGAGGGCCACCAGGTGACCGTCGTGGGCGAGGTTCCGGCGGAAACGGTGGAGCGCGTGGCCACCTCGGTCCGCCGCACCACGGAGAGCCATGATGATTGAAGAATCCGGACGCGTCGTGGCGGTGGATGGCGCCTTCGCCTGGATCGAGACCCGGCGCAAGACCGCCTGCGGCAGCTGTTCCGCCAAGGCGGGATGCGGCACCTCGGTGCTGGACAAGGTATTCGGACAGCGCATGAACCGTATCCGGGCCCTGAACCAGGTCGAGGCGCGGGTGGGTGATGAGGTGATCATAGGCCTGAGCGAGTCGGCCCTGGTCCGCGGTTCTTTCGCAGTCTACGCCATTCCCCTGGTGGGGCTGTTCGCGGGTGCCGGACTGGCGACGGCGCTGTCCGGTGCCGATGGCGAAGGTCTGGTGATACTGGGCGGAGTGCTGGGGTTGGCGGCGGGATTCCTCGTCGTGCGCCGTTTCAGCCGCCGCATCCAGACCGACCGGAACTACCAGCCGGTGGTCCTGCGCCAATCGATGCAGCCCGCCGGTTTCAGGATCAGCCTGCACAATCAAAGCTGACATACAGGAGAGAATGCGTGAAGCGACTTCCCCTATCCCGTGGTGCGGCCCTGTTGACGGCCCTGGTAATCTGGTTGCTGGCCGGCGCGGGGATCGCCCAGGCCCGGGAACTGCCCGACTTCACCTGGATGGTCGAGCGATACGGACCGGCGGTGGTCAATATCAGCACGACACAGAAGGTGAATGGCACGGCGCATCTGCCGCCTGAGCTCAACCTTCCCGACCTGCCCGAGGACTCCCCCCTGCGGGACTTCCTGCGCCGCTTCTTCGGCGAGGAGGGGGAGGGGGGGGATGGAGGGACCTTCAACTCCAAGTCACTGGGCTCCGGATTCATCATCTCCCGGGACGGCTATCTGCTGACCAACTATCACGTTATCCGGGACGCCGACGAAATCATCGTGCGTCTCAGCGATCGCCGGGAACTGAACGCCGATCTGATCGGCAGCGACGAGCGCAGCGACCTCGCGCTGCTCAAGGTGGAGGCCGATGATCTGCCGGTGGTGGACGTTGGCAGTTCCGCGGATCTCAAGGTCGGTGAATGGGTGCTTGCCATCGGTTCGCCGTTCGGCTTCGATCACTCGGTCACCGCCGGCATCGTGAGTGCCAAGGGGCGCAGCCTGCCGAACGAGAACTACGTGCCCTTCATCCAGACCGACGTGGCCATCAATCCGGGCAACTCCGGCGGCCCCCTGTTCAACCTGGACGGGGAAGTGGTCGGTATCAACTCCCAGATCTACAGCCGCACGGGGGGGTTCATGGGGCTGTCATTCGCCATTCCCATCGACATGGCCATGCAGGTGGTGGACCAGCTGAAGAGCCAGGGTTACGTCTCGCGCGGCTGGCTCGGCGTCCTGATCCAGAATGTGACCCGTGACCTGGCCGAGTCTTTCGGCATGGATCAGCCCCGCGGCGCCCTGGTGGCCCAGGTGATGCCGGACAGCCCGGCAGCCAAGGCCGGGATCCAGGTTGGCGACGTGATTGTCGAGTTCGACGGCCATATCGTCGACAAGTCCTCCGAACTGCCGCCGCTGGTGGGCGCCACCAAGGTGGGCAGCTCGGTTCCGGTGAAGCTTATCCGGGCCGGCAAGCAGCGGAATCTCAAGATAGAGATAGGTGAGCTTCCCGAGGAGGAGTCCGTCGCCGCGGGTGGCGCAAAACCCGAACCCTCGCCCATCGAGGACAGCCGGCTGGGATTGATGGTCTCCGATCTCAGCGCCGAGGAGCGGGATGCCCTGGGGATCGAGCAGGGAGGAGTCGTGGTGGATTCGGTGAAACCCGGCGCCGCCCGCGCGGCCGGCATTCGCCAGGGTGACCTGATCCTGCGCCTGAACAACCAGGACGTGGAGAGCGCCAAGCAGTTCCGCGAGCTGATCAAGTCTCTGCCCGGGGGGAAATCGGCCGCGCTCCTGGTGCAACGGGATGGGAGCCCCCTGTTCCTTGCCCTTCGGGTGCCGCAGGACGAATGACTCCTGCTGAATCATTGTTTTCGGCCCGGGCGCCAGCCCGGGCCGCTATGCTTGTTTTGTACATTAATAAAAATGTATAATTATTTGTAAATAATATTATTAATAGCTTCCTCTCCATGTCTCATCAGGGGCCGTCCCGGAACCGCCAATCGCCATCCGGCATTACTCCGGCTTGTTCCTCGCCAAGGCGAAATACGTTAGAATCCGCTCCTTTCGGGGATCCAGAACCTGTTTTGCGCGGCTGCGGCAGCGACTCCCACCGCCCGGCAGACCGTGAGCCGGCCTCCATGCCGCTCTGCAGTCCCGCACGGAAGTGTCTGAAGCCCCTCTCCACCAGTCTCGACCAAGAACCGGAATCCAGGATCGCCGACACGCCGTGAGTGCACTGAGCCACATTCGCAACTTCTCGATCATCGCGCATATCGATCACGGCAAATCCACCCTGGCCGACCGTCTGATTCAGAACTGCGGCGGACTGGCCGATCGTGAAATGTCCGCGCAGGTTCTCGATTCCATGGACCTGGAGCGGGAGCGCGGCATCACCATCAAGGCCCAGAGCGTCTCCCTGCGCTACCAGGCGCGGGACGGGCGGAACTACCTGCTCAACTTCATCGACACCCCCGGCCATGTGGACTTCTCCTACGAGGTCTCCCGTTCACTGGCGGCCTGCGAGGGGGCGCTGCTGGTGGTGGATGCCGCCCAGGGGGTGGAGGCCCAAACGGTCGCCAACTGCTACACGGCTTTCGAGCAGGGGCTCGAGGTCCTCCCGGTGCTGAACAAGATCGATCTGCCCCAGGCGGAGCCGGAGCGGGTCATCCAGGAGATCGAGGAGATCGTGGGTATCGAGGCGGACAACGCCTCCCGGGTCAGCGCCAAGACCGGTCTCGGGGTCGATGATCTGCTCGAGCGCATCGTCGCAGACATCCCGCCCCCGCAGGGGGACCCGGAGGGCACCCTGCGCGCCCTCATCATCGATTCCTGGTTCGACAACTATCTCGGCGTGGTGTCGCTGGTCCGGGTCATGGACGGCACGCTGCGGCCCGGCGAGAAGATCCGCGTCATGTCCACCGGGCGGGACCACCTGCTCGACCAGGTGGGTATCTTCACCCCCAAGCGAACCCGTACCGAGGCCCTGCGCGCCGGCGAGGTGGGTTTTGTCGTGGCCGGCATCAAGGACATCAACGGGGCGCCCGTGGGTGATACCCTGACCCACGCCAACCGGCCGGCGGAGAAGCAGTTGCCGGGCTTCCAGAAGGTGCGCCCCCAGGTATTTGCCGGGCTGTTCCCGGTGGATTCCGACGATTACGAGGATTTCCGCGACGCCCTGGCCAAGCTGAGCCTGAACGATGCGGCCCTGTTCTACGAGCCCGAGACCTCCACGGCGCTCGGCTTCGGCTTCCGCTGCGGTTTCCTGGGCATGCTCCACATGGAGATCATCCAGGAGCGCCTGGAGCGGGAGTACGAGATCGACCTCATCACCACCGCCCCGACAGTGGTCTTCGAGGTGCTCACCACGGCCGACGAGGTCATCGCGGTCGACAACCCGGCGACCCTGCCGGAGCCGGGCCGCATCCGCGAAATCCGGGAACCCATCGTGGAGGCCCACATCCTGGTGCCCCAGGAGCATGTGGGCAACGTCATCGGCCTGTGCGTGGAGAAGCGCGGCGCGCAGAAGCGCATGCAGTATCTCGGCAACCAGGTGACTCTCACCTATGAGCTGCCGATGAACGAGGTGGTGCTGGATTTCTTCGACCGGCTCAAGTCGGTGAGCCGCGGCTACGCCTCGCTGGAATACAGCTTCAAGCGGTTCCAGCCCGCCGACCTGGTGAAACTCGACATCCTCATCAACGCCGAGCGGGTGGACGCGCTCTCGCTCATCGTCCATCGGGACAAGGCCTATAACCGTGGTCGGGATCTGGTGGAGAAGATGAAGGAGATCATTCCCCAGCAGATGTTCGAAGTGGCCATCCAGGCGGCCATCGGCAATCACATCATCGCCCGCAGCACGGTCAAGGCCCTGCGCAAGAACGTACTGGCCAAGTGCTATGGCGGCGATGTTTCGCGAAAGCGCAAGTTGCTCGAAAAGCAGAAAGCGGGTAAACGGCGCATGAAGCAACTCGGCAAAGTCGAGATTCCCCAGGAAGCCTTCCTCGCCATCCTGCAGGTAGAGAAGAAATAATATGAGCCTTGATTTCCCAACGCTGCTCGTGCTCGCCACCTTCCTGACCGGTGGAATATGGGCGCTGGACGCCCTGTTGTGGGCGCCGAAACGCCGCTCCCTGGCCACGGAAGAGGGCGGTGCAGCCGCCGCAGAGCCACCCCGGGAGCCGGTGGTGGTCGAATACGCGCGCTCCTTCTTCCCGGTCGTGCTCGCCGTTCTGGTGCTGCGGTCATTCGTGGTGGAACCGTTCCGGATTCCTTCCGGCTCGATGATGCCCACCCTGCTTGTGGGCGACTTCATCCTGGTCAACAAGTTCGCCTACGGCATCCGGCTGCCTGTCCTCAACAACAAGGTGCTGGAGGTGGGTGAGCCGGAACGCGGCGACGTCGTAGTCTTCCGCTATCCCCAGGACCCAGGTGTCGACTACATCAAGCGGGTGGTCGGTGTGCCCGGGGATCGGGTCGCCTACTACAACAAGACCGTCTATATCAACGGGCAGCCCGCCGAGCAGGATTCCCTCGGGATCTACACGGGCGAGGGGGCTGGAGCCGTGATGACCGGCGCCGAGCAGCGTATGGAACTGCTCGACGGAGTATCCCACCACATCCTCGTGCGCAACGGTCAGCCTTCCGTCGAGGGCGAGTTCGTGGTCCCGGCCGGCCAGTACTTCGTAATGGGAGACAACCGCGACAACAGCAACGACAGCCGTTACTGGGGAACGGTTCCCGAAGAGAACCTGGTGGGCAAGGCATTCCTGATTTGGATGAACTACGACGGTGAGGCCGGGGGCGTTTCCTGGTCCCGTATCGGGTCAGGTATCGATTGATGTTCCGTCGCGAACACCGGGAACGACCGGAGGCATGCTCGCCCCGGCGGTCCCTGGCCAATGTGGCCGCACTCGCCGGTTTCCGGCTTGCCTCGGGGCGTCGCAGCGTATAGCTTTTCCCATATATGCAGCGTTGCCGCAGAGGGACTGACGGCCCCGGCGTCGTTTTCGGAACCGGCAGATCGTGTTCCCCTCGACATGTGGCGCCGCGCGGACCTGTAACATCAGGCGCAGGCGGTATGCTCGATCCCAACCCCGACCACCGCAGGAGAATGACCATGGGAACACGCTTCGGCCAGAGAGGAATGACCGCCATCGGGTGGTTGATCGTCCTGGGGCTAGTCGCTTTCTTCGCGTTGCTGGTACTGCGGCTGACACCGGTCTACCTGGAGCACTACAAGGTCACGAGCGCACTGCAGTCGCTGCACGAGGAGCCATTCATCACCCGCAAGACCAATCACGAGGTCATGAACCTGTTCATCCGCCGAATCAGCATCGATGATGTGGAGCGGGTGCGGGAAGGGAACGTCAAGATTGAAAACCGGCAGGGCAAACTCACCATCCGGGTGACCTACGAGGTCCGCATTCCCATGGTCGCCAACGTTGATGCGGTGGTCAGCTTCGACGATAGCGAGGAATTCGTGGCTCAGTGACAAGACCACCAATTGACCCTCTGTACCGCCACCTTGGCCACAGATTTCACCAATCAGGACTCCTCGAGTGCGCGCTGACGCATCGGAGTTTCCGCAAGGACAACAACGAGCGGCTGGAGTTTCTCGGCGACGCCATTCTCAGCTTCGTCATGGCCGAGGAGCTCTATCGCCGGTTTCCGCAGGCGAAAGAAGGTGAGCTGAGCCGGCTGCGCGCCAGTCTGGTCAAGGGTGAGACCCTGGCCGTCCTGGCGCGGGAGTTCGGGCTCGGGGACTACCTGCTGCTCGGCTCGGGAGAGCTCAAGAGCGGCGGCTACCGCCGCGAATCTATCCTGGCCGACGCGCTGGAAGCCGTCATCGGCGCCATCTATCTCGACGCCGGCTTGGAGCGCTGCCGCGGATGCGTGCTGGAGTGGTACGCCGAACGCCTGGATGCCCTGTCGCCGCAGGGTACCCTGAAGGATCCCAAGACCCGCCTGCAGGAGTATCTGCAGGCCCACCGTCTCGCGCTGCCGACCTACCTGGTCGATTCCGTCGAAGGAGAGGCGCACGCCCAGGTCTTTCGGGTGGAATGCCGGATCGAGGGCCTGGACATGACCACGCGCGGTACGGGCAGCAGCCGGCGACGCGCCGAGCAGGAGGCTGCACGCATCGCCCTCAGGAATATCACCAATGAGTGAACCGGAAGCCCGTCGCAGCGGTTTCGTCGCTCTTGTCGGTCGTCCCAACGTGGGCAAGTCGACGCTGCTCAACCGACTCCTCGGGCAGAAGATCAGCATCACTTCACCAAAGCCCCAGACCACCCGCCACCGGATTCTCGGGATCAAGACGGAGGGAGCGGTGCAGACGGTGTACGTGGACACCCCGGGTGTCCACCAGGGTGGAAAGCGGGCCATCAATCGCTATATGAACCGCGCCGCGCTGAGTACGCTGGCCGAGGTGGACGTGATAGTGATGCTGGTGGACGGCCTGCGCTGGACAGACGAGGACACCCAGCTCCTGAAGCGTGTCATGGAAGCGGGGCGGCCGGTGATCCTGGCGGTGAACAAGGTGGACCGCATTGCGGACAAGACCCGACTGCTGCCCCACTTGCAGGCGTTGGCGGCCAAGGCCGGATTTCTCGATATCGTTCCCCTGTCGGCCTACTCTGGCGACAATCTCGATGTCCTGGAGCGAATCATCGCGAGCCAGCTGCCGGAAGGTGACTGGCTGTTCGATGCCGACCAGCTCACCGATCGCAGCGAACGCTTCCTGGCGGCCGAAATCGTACGTGAAAAGCTCATGCGCAGCCTGGGTGATGAAGTGCCCTACGCGCTGGCGGTGGAACTCGAGGAGTTCCGCGAAGAGGAGGGTCGGCGCAGCATCAGTGCCGTCATCTGGGTCGAGCGCGCCGGGCAGAAGGCCATCGTCATCGGCAAGGGCGGGGAGCAGCTCAAGGAAGTGGGCCGGCAGGCCCGTCACGACATGGAGAAGCTGTTCGATGCCCACGTCTTTCTGCGCCTGTGGGTGAAAGTCCGTGAAGGCTGGTCCGATGACGAGCGGAGCCTGGCCAGCCTCGGTTACCAGAACGACTGACGTTTCCCACTGAACCGGACCTCTATCCATGTCCGAGCGGGTAAGCCTGCAGCCCGCCTACGTGCTGCACCAACGCGCCTATCGCGAGACCAGCCGGCTGATCGAGGTGCTCACCCGCGATTACGGACGCATCGGCATCGTGGCCCGCGGTGCCCGTCGCCCCGGCTCCCGCATACGACCGTTGCTGCAGCCATTCGTGCCGCTGCTCCTGTCCTGGTCAGCGGCCGGAGAACTGGCGACCCTCACCGGCGCCGAATCGGCCGGAAGGGCGCTGCATCTGCAGGGGGATGCCCTGGTCTGCGGGTTCTACCTCAATGAAGTGCTGCTGCGCCTGCTCACGCGGCACGATCCGGCGCCCGAGCTGTTCTCCGCCTATCATGACGCCCTCGGCGGGTTGCAAACCCATGGCTGCGACCCGACAATACTGCGTCGGTTCGAGAAACGGCTCCTCGATGCCCTGGGTTACGGCCTGCAGCTGCACGAGGACGCCAGGGGCGAGGCGCTGTCGGCCGACAGGCGCTACCACTATGAACCGGAACGGGGAGCGATCCCGGCCGGTGCGGATCGCGACACTCCCGCGGGCGGTGTCGCCATCCTGGGCCGCTGTCTGCAAGCCCTGGCCGCGGACACCCCGCTCGACGGGATCTGCCAGAAGCAGGTCCAGCGCCTCCTGGCCTCGATCCTTGCCCCCCATCTGGGTCCGCGGCCTCTTAAAAGCCGGGACCTGCTGCTCCAGATCCGTAGAAGGAGGACCACCGAGTGACTGGGCAGAGCCGTCTTCTGCTTGGCGTCAACATCGATCATGTCGCCACCCTGCGCCAGGCCCGGGGAACCCGCTTTCCCGATCCCGTCCAGGCGGCCGCCGAGGCCGAACTGGCGGGCGCGGACGGCATCACCGTGCACTTGCGCGAAGACCGCCGGCACATCCAGGAACGGGACGTGGAACTGCTGCGGCAGACCCTGCAGACCCGGATGAATCTGGAAATGGCGGTAACCGACGGGATGCTGGCGATTGCCGAACGTTACCGGCCGGAACACTGTTGCCTGGTGCCGGAGAAACGCCAGGAACTGACCACCGAGGGTGGTCTGGACGTGGCGAGCCAGCTTTCCCGTGTCCGCGATGCCTGCTCGCGCCTGGCCGCGTCGGGGATCGAGGTCTCCCTCTTCATCGATCCCGACCCCGTCCAGATCGATGCCGCAGTGGCAGCCGGCGCGCCCACTGTCGAGATTCATACCGGGCGTTACGCCGATGCCGCCGATGCACCCGGCCGCGAAACGGAGCTGGAGCGTGTGGCCGCGGCCGTGCGCCACGCCGGGGCGGCGGGACTGGTCGTGAATGCCGGCCACGGGCTCAACTACCGGAATGTCCACCCCATCGCGGCTATGCCCCAGCTCAACGAGCTCAACATCGGCCACGCCATCATCGCCCGGGCGATCATCACGGGATTGCGCGAAGCGGTCGCTGAGATGCGCCGGCTCATGGACGCGGCGCGGTGATGAACATTGCGGGCATCGGGACCGACCTGGTGGAGGTGGCGCGCCTGACGCGGGGCCTGCAACGGTTCGGCGAGCGCTACAGCAGCCGTATCCTGGCCGGTGCGGAACACGAGGAATTCCGTCGTGCAGCGGATCCCGGACGGTTTCTGGCCAAGCGCTTCGCCGCCAAGGAGGCGTTCGCCAAGGCCCTGGGTACCGGCTTCCGCGACGGCATCACCCTGCGCCAGCTGGCGGTGGTTCACGACGAGTTGGGACGGCCGGGCATGCAGTGCAGCGGATCGGCCCTGGAACGGCTCCGGGCGATGCGGGCCAGGGATTGCCACCTGAGCATTTCCGATGACGGTGCCTACGCGCTCGCGTTCGTTATTTTGACCGCTGCTCCCTGACCGTCGCCGCGCTGTCGCGCACGGCCTCGAGAACCGCGTGGGCGGCATCGCGGAAAGCGGTATGGGCGCTGGCGATCGCCGCCTCGTCGTTCCTGGCCAGCAGTGCCCGTTCGAGTTGCTCGGCGGACGCCTTCAGCCGGGGAACACCGGCGAAGCAGGCACCGCCATGAACGCGGTGCACCAGTTCCCGCATCCGCGTCAGTTCCCCGCCCGCATGGGCCTGGGCGATGGCTTCAACCTTCTCCCCCAGTTCCCCGACGAGCTGCCGCAGCATCTCGTCGGCAAGTCCCCGGTTGCCGTTGGCCAGCCGAATCCCGAGCTCATGGTCGATGACCATGTTCCCCGGCATGGGATCCGGACCCGTTTCCGGACCGGTGGCGGGCGTTCCCGGCAATGTCAGCCAGCATTTCAGTTTCTCCGCGAGCTGACGGGAGTTGAAGGGCTTGGACAGGTAGTCATCCAGGCCTGCGGCCAGAAGTTTCTCCGCCTCACCGGCCATGGCATGGGCGGTGAGCGCGATGACCGGGGTGCGCAGCCCCTCCTTTTCCATGGCGCGCAATTCACGGGTGGCGCTCACTCCATCCAGGTGCGGCATCTGGATATCCATCAGCACGGCGTCGAAATTCTGCTCGCGCAGCACTTCGAGCGCCTCGACGCCATCGCAGGCCTGGCTTACCCGCAAACCGAGCTCCTCGAGCATGATGGTGGCGAGTTTGAGATTCGCGGCATTGTCGTCGACCACGAGCACGGAAGGCGTGTTTCCGGGGGCGGGGGAATCGCTGTCCAGGGCGTCCGGGCCGACGGCTGCCGGGCTGTCCGCCTGTCCCAGCAGAATGGCGACCAGTTCCCTGCGCAACCGCTGCTGTGACACCGGCTTGGGCAATATGGCGGCGGTCCCCAGCGCCTTGAGGCGTTCCCTGCACACAAGCTGGTGGGGGCTGGCGTTGGGCAGCAGCACGACCGGCACGCCATCGTCCCGGCACAGAGTGCCGAGCAGGGCCTCCACATCGCTGTTGCAGGTGTCGCCCGCGGCCGTGCCGATCAGGACAAGATCGATGGGATGTCCCTGCGCACGGGCGTTATCGAGGTGCCCCGCGATGCGATTGCGGTCATCGATTTCGGTCACCTGCATGCGCCATCCGGTGAGCAGGTGCCGGAGCGCGGTGCGTACGAGGGGGTGGGGCTCGCAGATCAGGGCGCGGCGGTCGGCAAGGCCGTCGGCATGCAGATTCCGCACCGCGGGACTCGTGGGACAGGTGAAAGTGAAGGTGAAGGTCGAACCCCGACCGAGTTCACTCTCAACACTGATGGATCCACCGAGCTGCTCCACCAGCTTCTTGGAGATGATGAGTCCCAGACCGGTACCGCCGAACAGGCGCCTGGGCGATCCGTCCGCCTGGTGAAACGGCTTGAACAGCTGCGCCAGCTGTTCGCGATCCATGCCGATACCCGTGTCGGCGATGCTGATGCGCAGGGTTGAATTTTCCTCGTTTTCCTCTTCCAGCATGACGCGCACGGCGACACTGCCGCGGTTGGTGAACTTGATGGCATTGCCCACCAGGTTGATCAGGATCTGCTTCAGCCGCGTGGAATCGGTCCGAACGCGGTCGGGGACATCCGAGTAGAACAGCGAGATCAACTCCAGGCCCTTCTGCCGGGCGCCGGGCGCCAGCATGTACACCACGTCCTCCACCGCGTCACGCAGCGGGAAGTCGCTTATCTGGAGGGAGAGTTTGCCCGCCTCGATCTTGGAGAAGTCGAGAATGTCGTTGACGATGTTGAGCAGGTCCGAGGCTGATTTTTCGATGGTAGCCACATACTCGGACTGTACCCCGTTGAGCCGGGTCTTCTGCAGCAGTTCCGTGTACCCGATGATGCCGTTCATGGGGGTGCGGATTTCGTGGCTCATGTTGGCCAGGAACTCTGACTTGACCCGGTTGGCATCCTCGGCGCGCTTGCGTGCGATATCCAGTTCGATGTTCTGGATTTCGATGGTTTCCAGCGTTTCACGCAGATCGGCTGTGGCTTGATCGATGTTTTCCTGCATTTCACTGCGCGCCGAACCCAGGGACTCTGCCATGGCGTTCACCCCGGAGGCGAGGGTATTCAGCTCACCACCCCCCTCCGGCGGGACACGCGTATCCAGGTCACCGGAACGGATCCTGTCAACCGCCCGGGTCAGGGCGAGGATGGGGTCGCTGACGCTGCGGCCGATGCGCAGGGCGACGACGGCACTGATGGCCAGTACGCCCGCAAGCAGGATCGCGCCATTGATGATGGCCTGGTATTTCTTGAGCAGCGTGCCCGTACGCGACACCTCGACGGCCACGGTACCCAGCAGCCTGGTTCCCGTCGTGGACTGCGTGCCGGGGCCGGCCATCTGATCGGGAAAATCGGCAACCCGGACGTTGCCGATCACAATCGGGGCATGGAATATGATCGAGTGGCCGTTGCGCGCCTCGGACATGACCACTCCGCTGCGGGTGTTCACGAGCGGGCGATCATGGGGCGCGAATTCCGGTCCGGCACGGACCAGCAGCTGGAGGTCGGAGTCGTAGATGGCCGCGGCACGGATATCCTGCTCTTCCAGGATCGCGTTCACCAGGCCCTGGAGAATCTCCCCGTTGCCCGAGAAAACTCCGTACTCCGCGGCGGGGGCGAGTTGCTGGACCAGCATCCGCCCGGTATCGAGCATGGCCTCCTCGAGATCATAGATGCGGAGGGAGATGAAATAGGCGCTCAGGAGCAATGAGAGCACCAGCGTCGGGACCAGCGCGAGCAGGAGCACCTTGTGGCGGATGCCCCAGTTTTTCATGGCCGTCTCTCCCGCACGGTGTCCATCCGTCGGACCTGCCCGAGCAGATCGGCGTCATCCGGAAGGATGATGCCGAGCGAACGGGTGACTTGGCGGTTCACGGCAATCTCGTACTCATCTGGCGGCCGGGGAGGCGGCAGTCGCGGCGGAGTCATGGTGAATGCGTCGCGTATCAGGTGCCCGGCCTGACGCCCTACCTGTAGCGGCGTAGTGTACACCGCGGCGATCGCGCCGGCCCTTACGTAGGCGCGGGAGAAGCCGATTACCGGGATTTCGCGCCGGTAGGTCGCCAACAGGATGCCCTGCACGCTGTACTGGTTGTAGACGACGGGATCGGGCAGTGCGAGAACGACATCCGAGTCGTCGAGCAGACCGAGTATGGCACGCAGGGGATTCTCGTCCTCCCGGATTTGCGCCAGGCGCAGCCGCAGCCCATGGGATGACGCCGCTGCTTCGAGCTCCGCCTTCTCCAGGGCTGACGAGGGTCCGAGCGGCACGGCTATGTCGCGGGCCTCGGGAAACGCGCTCTGCAGGAGATGCAGGGTGCGGGCGAAGGGTTGATCCAGGTAGATGGCGGATACCCGTTCACGCGCTGGTTCCGGCAACTGTGAAACAAGGTGCCTGAACGTCAGCCGGGGAATGAGCAGACACAGCAGCGATGCATCCGGGGGGCTGATCATCAGGCGCGCCGCCATGTCACTGCCCAGGGTCACCAGCAGATCGTAGCCGTTCGTGTCGGGTAGTGCCTGCAGTTTGGACAATTCGCGCACCACAATCCGCGGTCGTGACTCCTCCGGCAGCGCAGCGAGGACCTGCTCCAGCCCCTCCAGCGTCTGGCCGTACACACCATCGGCCACTTCCGTCAGAACAAGGATGCGGGGAACATCCACGGCATGGGCCTGGATGTGGAACAGCAGACCGACAAGCAATAGGAGAATACACCCGCAGCCGTGGGTTGACGCCTGCTTCGCATCCTTGCTGTGGCAGCGCTGCCGGGTAGTCTGTGCGTCCATTGCCTCGGCCTGTGCGGTCGTCTCCGGTCTCAATCCATTTGCAGGCTCAGCTGCAGATAGGCCTGGGGCGCAAATGAATTCTGATAGACGAAATCGTGGTATTCGCCGAGAACATTCTGCAGCACCAGTTCCAGTTCTCCCCTGACTCCCCCGGAACGCCAGGGTTTCGCCAGCCTTAGATCGAGGCGATGTGCCGGCTCGACCGTACTGCCGTCGCCCAACCACGTCATGCCGCTGGTGAAACTGTACAGGAGGCTGGCCCGCAGGTCGCTGCGGAGCCGGTGGAACAGGAACAGGCTGGCGGTATGGCGGGGTACGCTGCGGCTATACTTCTCGCGGTGATCGTCCGCTTCGACCCGGGTGTAGGAGTAGGCCAGCCGCAGACCGCTGTGGCGAACGGGGCGGTAGTCCAACTGGGTCTCGATGCCGGTGAGGAGAATATCGTCATCGTTGACGAAGTCCCATGCCCCGGGCTCCACCACATCCAACCAGGGGGGCAGGCCGGTCTCGGCGAAATACATTCCGATGACATCATTGAGTTCTTCCCTGAACAACCGGATATCGACCATCGTCCTGAGGTCGGCAAGCTCCAGATTATAACCCAGTTCATAAGCCGTGATGCGTTCGGCATCGAGTTGGCCGCTGCTGAGGATGGTCTGCTCACAAAGCCCCAGCGATTCGATGCAGAAATGCTGATTGCCGAAGGCCTCGAACATCGACGGGGTGCGGGTGGCGGTGGACACCGAGGTGCGCAGGGTATGGCCGGCCGCCGGGCGGTAGTTGAAGGCAAGGCGCGGGGCGAAGTCAGTCCCGGTAATGCCGTTGTGCTCCACCATCCCGCCGAGGTTCATCAGCAGAGCTTCGCTCATCCGCCACTCGGCGTTGCCGAACAGGCGATAGATTTCGTTCTCCCGGCCGGCGTCCGTGCCCAGATAACTGGTGGAGTCGGCGCTGTCCAGCCGCGCGCTCCCGCCCCACACCAGGCGCAGGTCGTCCGCGGGGCTGAGGGTGTGCTGGAGCTCAAGCTCCCAGCGTTCGGTGCGGACGTCGAAATCCAGGGGCAGGTAGTGGCCGAAGTAGGGTCCGCCCAGGAACCCCTCGTTGGTATCCACATAGGTGTGGAACAGCTGCACGGAGAGATCCTCGCCGGGCTCGATGGAACGCTCCCAGCGCAACTGCTGGAAATGGCTGTGGACCTTGGCGTCCCGTGGCAGGTTGCCGCGTTCGCCGGGCGTCCCCCGGCCGCGCGGCCCCTGCAGGAAGCCGAACTGCGCCTGGAGAACGTCATGATCGGAGAGGCGGTAGTCGCCGCGCAGGTTCAGTTGCCGCGTGCGCCAGTCGTCCTGACGCTCCCCGACGCCGGCGTCCTGGCGGTAGCCCAGGCTGATACGGTAGTCCAGGTCGCCGCGGCTGCCGCCGTGGCGGTAGAAGAGGTCGCCAATGTCGTTGCTGCCCGCGGTGGCCTGCAGGAACTCGCCGTGGGTCTCGGCGCTGTGGCGGGTGGTTATGCTGATGACGCCGGAAAAGGCATTGGAGCCGTAGGTGGCGGCATTGGGACCACGGATGACTTCGATGCGCTGGATGTCCTCCATGGCCAGCGGGAGGTCGGTCCAGGGCACGCCTCCGAAGCTGGGGATGTAGACCGAACGTCCATCCACCAGCACCTGCATGCGCCGCGCATAGGCGTCACCGAGGCCGTGATAGGTTGTCACGAACTGGTTGCCGCTGACCCGCCCGGTCTGGAATCCCGGCACCAGGCGCAGGAGGTCCACCAGTTCCCGGGCCCCGCTGGCCTCGATCATCGCCCGGTCGATCACCGTGCTGGAGGCCGGTGCGTCGGCCGCGGGCTGGGCCAGCCGGGTCACCGACAGTACCACGGGCATCTCCGCGAGGAAGAGATCCTCGGTCAGTGGCAGCTCATGTTCCGCGGCGGCGGGCCACGGGCTGGCCATGCAGCAGGCGGCGGCCAGCAGCATCCCCGTCCGCAAGGGGTGGATGGTGGGTACGCGGCGGTCAGGGTCCATGGCTTCCATCCCTGCGTGAGGGTTGCGTAACAGCATGATTGCATTGTGCGAACCGGACTACCGCAGGTCAATTAATGACTGCTCACTTCAGCCGGCCGGTGGCTCCGGGATATGGCTTTGTCGGGTTTATGGGCGCTAAACTCCGCCCCATGGACATTCCCACCATCGAGCACTATGTCGGCAATACTCCCTTGGTACGCCTGCAGCGCCTACCCGGGGAAACATCCAACCTCGTCCTGGCCAAGCTGGAGGGCAACAATCCTGCCGGATCGGTGAAGGATCGGCCCGCGCTGAGCATGATCCGGCACGCCGAGGCCCGCGGCGAGATCCGACCGGGGGATACCCTGATCGAGGCCACCAGTGGCAATACCGGCATCGCGCTGGCCATGGCGGCGGCCATCAAGGGCTACCGCATGGTCCTGATCATGCCTGAAAACATGAGCGTGGAGCGGCGGGCAGTCATGAAGGCCTTCGGCGCCGAGATCATCCTGGTGAGCCGGGAGGAGGGAATGGAGGGCGCACGGGATCTGGCCAAATCCATGGAGGCGGAGGGCCGCGGGCGGGTGCTCGACCAGTTCTCCAACCCCGACAATCCGCGCGCCCACTACGAGGGCACGGGGCCGGAAATCTGGCGCGACACCGGCGGGCGCATCACCCATTTCGTCAGCGCCATGGGCACCACCGGCACCATCATGGGCACCTCCCGCTACCTCAAGGAGCAGGATCCGGCGGTGGAAATCGTCGGCGTTCAGCCCGAAGAGGGTGCCAGCATACCCGGTATCCGCCGCTGGCCGGAGGCCTATCTGCCGAGCATCTACGAACCCCTCCGGGTCGACCGGATCATCGACGTCGGCCAAGAGGAGGCGGAGCGGACCACACGGGAGCTGGCGAGCCGCGAAGGCATTTTCTGCGGCATTTCCTCGGGCGGAGCCATCGCCGCCGCCCTGCGTCTGTCCCGAACGGTGGAAAACGCGGTCATCGTCACCATCATCTGCGATCGGGGCGACCGTTACCTCTCCACCGAGGTTTTCCCGGCCACCTGACCCTGTGGGGCGGCGCCCAGTCCGGACCGATGCCCCTGCGCCTCCGCCAATGCCATACCGCCGCCGGCCTTCTGCTGGTGCTGTTGCTGGTGCCGGGAATGGCGTCCGTGTGGGCAGTGGAGGGGCTGGAACTCGACCTCGGGGCGTTGTCAGGCCCCGGCTGGGAAGGGCGCGGCATCCATGCCCGGATTGCCTGGGACGCCGACGGCCGGCTGACCATGGCGGCGGACGTGGAGGACCTCACGCTCCCTCCCGGCCTGCCCCCGATCGATGCGCTCGAACTCCAGTGCCCCGATCTCCAATGGACCGTCGCCCGGATCACCTGTGCGGAGGCCACCCTGCGACTACGCAGCCCGGACCTGGACGACCCGGTGCTCCCCCTGGATGTGACCTACACTCTTGGGAATGGGGAGTTGCGCCTGCAGTTGCGGGACACCCGGTTCGCGGACGGCGGGATCCGGGGCCGGTTCCAGAGCCTGGGTGGACGCTGGAGCCTCGAGCTTGAAGCCGAGGAGGTGGCGATTGAGCGGCTCCTCTCCCTATCCGGACAGACCCTGGCGGCGGTCCGTGAATTCAATCCCTCCGGACGCTTCAGCGGCAGTCTCAAGACGGGGGGCGGGCGTGCCGCGCAACCGTTGACGCTCTCCGGACAACTGCGGGGACTGAGCTACGAGGACCGGCAGGGCCTGCAGGTCGGCCAGGAACTGTGGGTGGAACTGCGGCTGCAGGTCGAGCAGGCCGGCACGGGGTGGGCCGGCAGCGTGACGGGGCGAATCGACCAGGGCCAGGTCTACTCCGACCCGGTGTTCGCCGATTTCGCCCAGGCACCGCTACGGCTCCATACCCGTGGCGAATGGCGGCCGCGGGAAGGGATCCTGACCCTCACCGACCTGAACCTCGATCAGGAAGGACTTCTCCGGGTGAGCGGTTCGGCCCGACTGGACACCACCGCGGCCATTCCGGTGCGGCGGCTCGAGCTGGCGGCCGAGAGCCCGGACCTGAACCGCGCCTATCCCGCCTATCTGCAGCCCTTTCTCCTCGGCACGGCACTCGATGCCCTGGAGCTTGGGGGCGGCGGGAGCATCAGACTGAAGCTGCTCGGTGGCAGCCTTGCGGCTGTCGAGGCGACGCTGAACTCGGTCGACATCACCGACGAACATGGCCGCTTCGCCGTGGCGGGCCTGGCGGGGGAGCTGGCATGGGCCGACACGGGCGAGCCCCGGAGGTCCCGGCTCAGCTGGGATCGCGGGCAGGTGTACGCCGTGGATCTGGGGGCCGCCACAGTCCACCTCGCGGCCGTTGGCAACCGGCTGGAATTGCCGGAGCCCCTTACGCTGCCCGTCCTCGACGGCTGGCTGGAGGTGGATTCCCTGCGGGTATCGGGGCTCGGTGCGCCGGACCCGGAAGTGGGTTTCGAGGGGATGCTGACCCCCGTCTCTCTCGAGGCATTGACCACGGCACTGGGATGGCCGGAGATGTCCGGGAAGCTCTCCGGCATGATTCCCGCCGTTTCCTACCGCGCAGGCGTGCTGGGTGTGGACGGCGCGCTGCTGGTGCGGGTCTTCGACGGCAGCGTGGTGGTCCGCGATCTGCGCCTGGAGTCCCCCTTCGGCGTCGTCCCACGCCTGAGCGCCGATGTGGATCTGGACAACCTGGACCTGGATACGCTGACCCGGACCTTCGCCTTTGGTAACATTCAGGGCAGGCTCGGAGGCCGCATTCACGGGCTGCGCCTGGAGAACTGGGAACCGGTGGCCTTCGATGCCGATTTCCGGACCCCTCCCGGCGACCGCTCGCGCCACCGCATCAGCCAGCGGGCCGTAGACAACCTGACCAGTCTGGGTGGCGGCGTGGGAGGCGCCCTGTCGCGAAGCTTCCTGCGCATGTTCGAATCGTTTTCCTATGACGCCATCGGCCTGAGCTGCCGGCTGGCGCGGGGTGTGTGCCGGATGGACGGTCTCGAGGAGAGCAACGGCGGATACACCATCGTCCGCGGCGGCGGATTGCCGCGTATCGATGTGGTCGGCTACAGCCGCGAGGTGGATTGGGAGGTGCTGGTGCGGCGTCTGCGCCGGATCACCGAGCAGGGACCGGCCGTTGTGGAGTAGGGGATGCCAATGCGCCGTCTGGCGGCACCGGCTTTCCGGCGCCGCAGTAACTGAATTGACCAGGGATATCCGGGAATGGAGGATGAAATCATGATCACCACGCGTCGGTTCCTGCTGCTGCCCATGCTGCTCCTCTTGAGCGCCTGCGTGACCATCAACATCTACTTCCCGGCCGCCGCGGCGGAGAAGGCCGCGGATCGGATTATCCAGGATGTCTGGGGCGAGCAGCCACCCGGGCAGACCGCGCCCGGGGAGGAAAAGACCCCGGAATCCCCGGCGCCGGACAAGTCCTCGGCCCTGACCCCGGGCTGGCGCCAGTCGGCACTGGCGCTGCTGCTGAACCGCGCACTGCCCCCTGCGCACGCGGCCGAGGCCGACATCGACATCTCCACCCCAGCCATCCGCCGCATCCAGGACGACATGAAGCGGCGGCATGAGCGGCTCGAGGCCTACTATGCTTCCGGCGCCATCGGCGTCACCCGCGACGCCCTGGTGGCGATTCACGACCCCAAGGCCGTTCCCCTCCAGGCCCGCAACGAGGTCAAGCAGCTGGTGGCCGAAGAGAACCGCGACCGCAAGGCCCTGTATGCCGAGATTGCCCGCGCCAACGGTCATCCGGAGTGGACGGACCAGATCCGCGACACCTTCGCCCAGCGCTGGGCGGACAACGCCCGCCAGCGCGGCTGGTGGTACCAGGACAGCGGTGGCGCCTGGCGCCGGTGATACGGCCCGTATCCGCGTGACACGGCAGCAGTTATGAACCTGTTCGTATTCGATATCGAAACGGTGCCCGACCTGGACGGGGGGCGACGGCTCCACGGGCTGGACGGGCTCAACGACAAGGACGTGGCGAACGTCATGTTCAACAAGCGCCGCCAGGAGAACGGGACCGAGTTCCTGCGCCTGCACCTGCACCGGGTGGTGGCCATCTCCGCCGTGCTGCGCAGCGCCGACCGGGTCAAGGTATGGTCCCTGGGCGATCCCGATGCCGGCGAGGCCGAGCTGATCCAGCGCTTCTACGACGGCATCGACCGCTTCACCCCGACCCTGGTGTCATGGAACGGCGGCGGGTTCGATCTCCCGGTGCTCCACTACCGCGCCATGCTGCACGGAATCAGCGCCCCGCGCTACTGGGAGACCGGCGAGGAGGACACCAGCTTCCGCTGGAACAACTACCTCAGCCGTTACCACACCCGTCATACCGATCTCATGGACCTGCTGGCCGGCTACCAGCCGCGCGCCTACGTGCCCCTGGACGAAATGGCAGGCCTGCTCGGCTTCCCGGGCAAGATGGGGATGAGCGGGGCGAGGGTGTGGGAGAGCTTCCAGGCGGGCGAAATCGGCCGCATCCGCGACTACTGCGAAACCGACGTCCTCAACACCTACCTGGTCTACCTGCGCTACCAGCTGTTCCGCGGCCAGCTCCTGGAGAGCGCCCACGCCGCCGAACTGCGCCTGCTGGCCGAATCCCTGGGCGAGGAGAACAAGCCGCACCTAAAGGCGTTTGTCGATGCCTGGCGGGCCGCGGATCCGTTTCTCCAGCGGGCCGAGGCAGCGAGCGCCTGAGCGTTCCGATTTACCCCGCTCCGCAGCGGCGGACCACCTACCGACAGCACCATGGCACGAAAACGCAAGCAGAACCTTCCCCTCGATCCGGTCGAAGCGGTGGTCGAGGATCTCTCCCACGATGGCCGCGGAGTGGCCCACGTGGAGGGCAAGACGGTGTTCATCCAGGGCGCCCTGGCGGGCGAGCGGGTGTTGTTCACCTATCGGCGCCGGCGCGGCCGGTTCGACGAGGGCGTCGTGCACACCATCATCGAGGCCGCCGCCGAGCGGGTCGAGCCCGGCTGCCCCCATTTCGGCTCCTGCGGCGGCTGCAGCCTCCAGCACCTGGCCCCGGAAGCCCAGCGTGCGCGCAAGGAACAGACGTTGCTGAGCAACCTGCGCCACTTCGGGAACGTGGCGCCGGAGACGGTCCTGCCGCCGTTGACCGGGCCGCTCTGGGGCTACCGGCGCAAGGCCCGCCTGGGGGTGCGCCATGTCGCCAAGAAGGGCGGGGTGCTGGTGGGATTCCGGGAGAAGGGCAGCAGCTTCATCACCGAGATCGGCGCCTGTCCGGTGCTGGTGCCCCAGGTGGGGGAGCGCATCGGGGAGCTGCGCGCGCTCATCGGTTCGCTCGATGCCCGCGACGCCATCCCGCAGATAGAGATGGCGGCCGGCGACGAGCACACGGTACTGGTGTTCCGCAACATGGTGCCGCTGGGCGAGGCCGACCGCGCCCGGCTGGCAGGTTTCGGCGCCGCGACCGGCCTGCGCATCCATCTCCAGCCGGCCGGGCCGGAGAGCGTCCACCCCCTCGGGCCCGGGGATGCCGTGGCGCTCACCTACCGGCTCCCGGCCTATGACGTGGAGGTGCTGTTCCAGCCCACCGACTTCGCCCAGGTGAACGCCGAGATCAACCTTGCCATGGTGGATCACGCCCTGACGCTGCTGGAACCCTCGGCCGAGGACCGCATCCTCGATCTGTTCTGCGGGCTGGGCAATTTCACCCTGCCGCTGGCGCGCCGCTGCGGTGCGGTGGTGGGCGTGGAGGGGGACGCGGGGATGGTCGCCCGGGCCGGCGGCAACGCCCTGCGCAACGGCATCACCAACGCCGAGTTCCATGCCGCCGACCTGGCGGGAGACTTCAGCGCCGAACCCTGGGCCCGGGCCGGGTTCCACAAGGTGCTGCTCGATCCGCCCCGCACCGGCGCCCTGGAGATGGTCCGCCACCTGCCCGCCTTCGGTGCCGGCCGGGTCGTCTACGTCTCCTGCAATCCGGCCACCCTGGCCCGCGATGCCGGCGTGCTGGTGCGCGAAGGGGGATACCGGCTGGTGAGCGCGGGTATCATGGACATGTTCCCCCATACCACCCACGTGGAATCCATCGCCCTGTTCGAGAAGCCATGGTAAAGGTCAAGGAGAGCATCCGCATCGACGCCGACCGGGAGATAACCCTGGAGGACTGGTTGGTGTTGCTGCGCCAGGAACGTCCGGATCTCGCGCCCGATCGCCTGCGTGCCGCCTGTGCGCTGCTCCAGGACACGTTTCCGGACAGCGGCCCCGCGGGGGGGGAGGCTGGGGTCCTGGGCGAGGGACTGGCCATGGCCGATCTGCTCGCCGACATGCGCCTCGATCCGGAGACGCTCGCTGCAGCGCTCCTGTACCCCTGCGTGCGCGACGACGTGCTCGATCTGGATACGGTCACCGAACGGGTCGGCAAGGGCGTGAGCCGGCTGCTGGGCGGGATTCGACAGATGAATGCCATCCACGACATCTACCAGAGCGCCGGCGATCGGCGCCGCGACGGCGGCCACGCCGAAAACCTGCGCAAGATGCTCCTGGCCATGGTCGAGGACGTCCGCGTGGTGCTGGTCAAGCTGGCCGAGCGGGTGGTCGCCATGCGCCTGGCCCGGGACGCCGACGAACCGGTTCGCCGCGAGCTGGCCCGCGAAACCCAGGAGGTCTACGCGCCCCTGGCCAACCGGCTCGGCATCGGCCAGATCAAGTGGGAGCTGGAGGACCTCGCCTTCCGCTTCCTGGAGCCGGCCACCTACAAGCAGATCGCGCGCCTGCTGGAAGAGCGCCGGGTGGATCGCGAGCGCTACATCCGTCGCGTGATGGATCAGCTGCGGGAGTCGCTCGCGAGCGCCGGGATCCAGGCCGAGGTCCATGGCCGGGCGAAGCATATCTACAGCATCTGGCGCAAGATGCAGCGCAAGAGCCAGGATTTTCACCAGATCCACGATGTGCGCGCACTGCGGGTGCTGGTCGACTCCGTCCCCGACTGCTATGCGACGCTGGGTATCGTCCACACCCTCTGGGCCCACATCCCCCGGGAGTTCGACGACTACATCGCCACCCCCAAGGAGAACGGCTACCGTTCACTGCACACCGCGGTCATCGGCCCCGAGGGCCGCAACCTGGAGGTCCAGATCCGGACCCACGAGATGGACAGCGAGTCGGAGCTGGGCGTGGCCGCCCACTGGCGCTACAAGGAGGGCATGGCCTACGACTCCAGCTTCGAGGCCAAGATCGCCTGGCTGCGCCAGATCCTCAACTGGCAGGAGGAGCTCAGCGATACCGAGGCCCTGCTCGACGATCTCAAGAGCGCGGTGGTGGAGGAGCGGGTCTACGTCTTCACCCCGCAGGGCAAGGTGGTGGACATGCCCGTGTGCGCCACGCCGCTGGATTTCGCCTATCACATCCACACCGAGCTCGGTCACCGCTGCCGGGGGGCCAAGATAAACGGCCGCATCGTGCCGCTCACCTACCGTCTGCAAACCGGTGAGCAGGTGGAGATCCTGACCGCCAAGGAGGGCGCCCCGAGCCGCGACTGGCTCAATCCCAACCTCGGCTATCTCAACACCGGGCGGGCCCGGGGCAAGGTCCAGCACTGGTTCCGGCTGCAGGACCATGACAAGAACTGCGCCGCCGGCCGCGCCGCCATGGAGCGCGAGCAGCAGCGTCTCGGCCTGGGCCCCATCGACTACGAGACCATCGCCGGGAAATACAACTTCAAGCGCGGCGAGGATCTCCTGGCGGCCGTTGGCGCCGGGGACATCCGCCCCGGCCAGGTGGTCACCGCGCACCAGGTCCTGCAGCGCCAGGAACCGCCCCAGTCCGAGCTGCCCCTGCCCATCTCCCGGCCGAGCACGCCCACTTCCGACAGCGACGTCCACATCCAGGGTGTCGGCAACCTGCTGACCCACATGGCGCGCTGCTGCAAGCCGGTGCCCGGTGATTCCATCATGGGCTACATCACCCGCGGGCGGGGGGTCACCATCCACCGCCGCGACTGCCCCAACGTGCTGGAGTACCAGCGCCGCGAGGATGAGCGGCTGATCGAGGTGGAGTGGGGCGGGCAGACCCGCAGCACCTATCCGGTGGACGTCTACATCAAGGCCTATGACCGCCAGGGGCTGCTGCGGGACATCACCAGCCTGCTCGCCAACGATCGCATCAACGTGACCGCGGTGAATACCCTCTCGGACAAGGAAGGGAACACCGCCGACATGACCCTGACGCTGGAGATCAATGGTCTGGATCAGCTCGGACGGGTGCTGGATCAGATCAACCAGCTGCCCAACGTCATCGAGGTCCACCGGCGGCACTGAACCGGTGGCCCGGTCCGGGGAACGGAGGCGTTCGGCCTGCGCTTTTCCCGGTCCGATGAGCTCTGGCAATAGCGTGGAGGAGCAGCCGATGAATCCCGTCGAACAACTGCTGGAGGTGATGGCGGCCCTGCGCAATCCTGAGCGCGGCTGTCCCTGGGATCTCGAGCAGACCTACGCCAGCCTGGTACCGCACACCCTGGAGGAAGCCTACGAGGTGGCCGAGGCCGCCGAGGCCGGTGATCTCGGCGAGCTGCGCGAGGAGCTCGGTGATCTGCTGTTCCAGGTGGTCTTCTATGCACGCATCGCGGAGGAGGCGGATGAGTTCACCTTCGCCGATGTGGCCGCCGCCATCGTGGACAAGCTCGTGCGCCGTCACCCCCATGTCTTCGGCGAAGCCGTGGTGGCCGACGCCGCCGAGCAGACCGAGGCCTGGGAGGCCCACAAGGCGGTGGAACGGCAACGCAAGGCGGCGGATCGCGGCACGGAGCATCTCCACAGCCTGCTCGACGGGGTGAGCCTCGCCCTGCCGGCCCTGACCCGCGCCCGCAAGCTCCAGTCCCGTGCCGCGAGGGCCGGTTTCGACTGGCCCGACATCGACGGGGTGTTCCTCAAGCTCGACGAGGAGATCCGGGAGCTGCGGGAGGCCCGGGCCGGGGCGGACGGTCCGGAGCGGGTGGAGGCGGAACTGGGCGACCTGCTCTTCACCTGCGTCAACCTGGCGCGCCATGCCGGAGTGGACCCGGAGCGCGCCCTGCGCGCCGCCAACCACCGTTTCTCCAACCGTTTCCGGTACATGGAGGGGCAGCTCGCCGCGGAGGGAACGGCACCCGAACAGGCCGGCCCGGAACGTCTGGAACGGCTGTGGGCGGCGGCCAAGGGCCGACTTGGATGAGCGACCGCCGGCGCATCCATCGGGGCCGCGTGGTGGAACTCGGCATCGAGACCGTGCGGCGGCCGGACGGGCGTACGCTGGAGCTGGAGGTGGTGCGCCATCCCGGCGGCGCGGCCGTGGTGGCGCTGGACGCCGGGCGCAATGTCTGTCTCGTGCGCCAGTACCGCCACGCCGGCGGCGGCTGGTTGTGGGAGCTTCCGGCCGGGAAGCTCGAGCCGGACGAGCTGCCGTTGGCCACGGCGCGCCGGGAACTGGCCGAGGAGGCGGGGCTGCGGGCCCGTTACTGGCGTGCTCTCGGCAGTGTCCTCAGCACGCCCGGTTTCTGTGACGAGGTGATCCACCTCTACCTCGCCCGTGGGCTGACGACAGTCGCCACGGACCACCAGGAGGACGAGCTCATGGAGGTGCATTGGCTTTCCTATTCCGAGGCCCTGCGGCAGGCACTCGACGGTCGCCTGCGCGACGCGAAGACGATCATCGGTCTGCTCCGTGCCCGTCCCCTGCTGGACGGGCGGGGAGGTTGAGCCATGGACAACGGGAAGCGGCAGCAGGGCGGTACGCCGCGAGTGGGGCTCGCACTCGGCAGCGGTTCTGCCCGCGGCTGGGCCCATATCGGCATCATCGAGGCCCTGGAAGAGGCCGGTATCCGCCCTGATGTGGTCTGCGGCGCCTCCATCGGTGCATTGGTGGGCGCGGCCTACGCCAGCGGCAATCTGCCCTGGCTGCACGAGTGGGTGGAAACCCTGAGCTGGTGGGACGTGGTACGGCTCATGGACGTGCGCCTCAACGGCGGGTTCATTGAAGGCGAGCGGCTGATGGAGATCTTCCGCGAGTACGTGGAGGACCAGGAGATCGGCAAACTGTCATGCCGCTTCGCAGCCGTCGCGACCGACCTGGAGACCGGCCGCGAGCAGTGGCTTGAGGAGGGGTCGCTGCTGGATGTGGTACGCGCCTCGATGGCGCTGCCCGGCCTGTTCTCCCCGGCCCGCTACCAGGAACGCTGGCTGGTGGATGGCGGTCTGGTCAACCCGGTTCCGGTTTCGCTGTGCCGTGCGCTCGGTGCGGAGGTGGTGATCGCGGTCAACCTCAACGGCGACATCGTGGGCAAGCGCCGCAAGCGGCCCCAGGAGAGGGTGGCCCAGGAAGGTCGTCTGGATCCCCTCATGAACCGTCTGAATGAAAGCCTGCGCCGCAATCTGCCCGCGGCGCTGCTCAGCAGCGGACGCGGAACCGACGGCTCCGGATCGCCGGGGCTGTTCACGGTCCTGCTCGATTCCATCAACATCATGCAGGACCGCATCACCCGCAGCCGGATGGCGGGCGATCCCCCGGATATCTATCTTGCGCCGCGCCTCGGCCATCTGGGCGTGCTCGACTACGATCGCGCCGCCGAGGCCATCGAACAGGGACGCAGGAGCATGGAGAGGGCGCTGCCGGAACTGCGCGGCGTACTGGAGTCCTGACGCAAGGTGACGCATCAGGCGAGCGGCGGTGGGCGGGGCCGCGATGACGGCCCCGCCCGGGTGCTCATTCCGCCTCGAGCTCCTCGTTGACGATGCACCAGGCGATGACGTCGGCGGCGCGCTCCTGGGCGCGCCAGTGGTGGCGCTGCTCGGCCTGTTCCCGATGGCTGCGGCAGGCCGCCGGCTGTGCCTCGGCCAAAGCGCGCAGCTCCTCGATGAGGCGATAGGCATGGGGCAGCAGCCGGCGCAGTACCGGCGGCGTGTCGGTGGTCTCCTGTATCAGGCCGTAGACCCGTGCGGCGCGCTCGATGGAGCGGCACAGAAGGGTGTCCAGGGGCTGGCGCGCCAGTTCCGGTTCGGCCTGGATCTGGGCCAGCACCAGGGCGGAGATGAGCGCCTCGCCGCGGGGCAGCTGCAGGTGCTCGGCCGTGGTGCCGGTGACCTCGGCGCGGGAGGCGCTATCGATTTCGGTGTCGATCTGGGTGCGAAGATTGCTCATTGCGGTGTTCCTCTGACTCCCCCGGTTGTTGATTGCGTTGCTCCGGGCCCGGGGGAATCTGGGACCGCGAACGCTTTAGCAGCATTTGTTGATCGCCCTGCAAGTTGTCGATTAAATCGGCGATTTCCGTGCAACGAAAAAAGCCCGCTTCAGCATCGGCTAAAGCAGGCTTTTCAGGGCACCCGCTTTAGCTGCATTTATTGAGCGCCCGCAAGCTGTGGATCAAATCGGCGCTTGGTGAACAAATTAACCACAGGGTCAGGTCTTGTCAATCGCTTGAGCCATCAAAGTTTTTTATTATCCTCATATGCCGGCCCGGCTCCTGCGGACACCTGCGGATCGCTGCGGCTGACCCGGACCAGGCCGCGAACGGAGTTGCCGCAGTAGATGGCCTCGGCCCGTTCCAGGTCCCCGGGCCGCAGAACCCGCTCCCGGCACTTCCCCCCGCGCAGCAGCGCCTCGCGCAGGATTCCGGGCAGCAGGCCGCATTCAACCGGCGGGGTGAACAGCGCCCCCTCCAGGCACACGAAGAGGTTGGTGCGGGCCCCCTCGGTGAGTTCCCCCCGGGTGTTGAGGAAAATCTCGTCGAAAATTTCTCCGGCGCTGATCCGCGCCATGGTGTCCGCATACCAGGGCCGCCAGGTGGTCTTGTGGTAGAGGTAGGGATTTTCCGGATCCACCGGCTCAGGGTTGAGGCGCACCGCGGGCGCCGCCGCCGCGGCTTCCTCCAGCGGCCGGCGTTCCCAGCGCAGCCGCCCCTGTCGGTCCAGAAGGATGCGCACCATCTGCGGGAGGTTCTCCGCATGCTCCCGGATGATAACGATCAGTCGTTCCCAGTCTTTCCGGTTGAATGCGAAATCCCAGTAGCGGGCCGAAGCGGCGAGCCGGCGGCGATGCGCATCGGCATGGGTAATGCCCGTGCTGTCCAGGCGCAGGGTCTCCAGCAGTTCAAAGATCGGCGTCGGCGTGGTGAGGAACGCCGTCTTGTTCAGGCATTCCCGCCATTCCATCCCCGCATCGGTACCGTGAACCACGCCGCTGCCGGTGTGGAAGCGCCAGTGCCTCTCGCCCGCATGTCGTTCCAGGGTGCGAATCGGCACATTGAATGTGCAGCGTCCATCGGGCGCGGTAAATCCGATGGCGCCGCAGTAGACGCCCCTCGGCCCGGTTTCGATTTCAGCGATGAGTTCCAGGGTGTGCAACTTGGGAGCACCGGTGACCGAGCCGCACGGATAGAGTGCATGCAGCAGTGAGGGCAGGGTCCAGGGAACGTCGAGGGTGCCCATGATGGTCGAAGTCATCTGCAGCAGGGTTCGATGCGCCTCGACCTGGAACAGATGGGGCACCCGCACGCTCCCGGCCGTGCAGACCCGCCCCAGGTCATTGCGCAACAGATCGACGATCATCAGGTTTTCGGCACGATTCTTGGGATCGCGGCGCAAACCGCGACGGCGGCGGCCATCCTCCCGGGTACCGGTTCCGCGGGGAGCGGTTCCCTTCATCGGGCGCGTGGTTATGGAGTTGCCCTCGACCCGGAAAAACAGCTCGGGCGAGAGGGACAGCACCGTACGATCGCCGTGCTGGAGAAAAGCGGAATAGGGAACACGCTGCGCCTCGCGCAGGCGGCGGTAGAGTTCGAACGCGGGGAGGGATGAGCGGCAGGTGCCGGGAAAGGTGAAATTCACCTGGTAGGTTTCCCCTTCCCGCAGCCAATTCTGGATTTTCGAAAAAGCCGCGGCGTACTCCCCGGGTGAAATCAGTGGTGAATATTCAACGGCCGTTGCGGACATTTCGCTGGTGAACTCTTCGGTGCGGAGCGCGGATTGCGTGTCTGGCGGTTCGGGCGACCAGGTGCCGGTCCTGTGGTCGAAGATGTACGGTTTTTCGAACGCGCCGAACCAGGCCAGTGGCCCGTCGCAGGAAGGAATGCCGTCGTGCAGCTTAGGTTCCAGGGCGGAGGCAAGTTCGAATGTCAGGTACCCGGTCAGCCAGTATCGGCCGCGCAGGTCCTCAAGGGTCCCGAGGAACGACTCGGCCTCTTCGGGACGCTCGAGGAGAATCTCACGCACGGGACCACGGAAAAAATACGAGTAACGGTTTTCACGATCGGGCCGCGCGCTCTCCAGCAGTATCCAGGTTTCATCCGGCGCCGGTAGCGGCAGCGTGCTGATGGATAGAGTGTGATACAAAGTTTTCTCGCTCTCTGGAACCGTCGTCACGGCGCCTGATTATAAGGGATCGTCGCAAGCCGGGTGCGCGGAAGTGGCAATATCCGCAATATGGAAAAAACTTCCTGTATTCCTTGTCATTATGCCGGATGATTATTAATATTTAACACAACGCAAATAGGGGCGAACCAGGACAGCTGACAGAGAACCCAGAAATTGGTATCTGAAACCAATTCGAATCGATAATCCGGAGAGCAACGATGCCCAGACCCAGGAAGCAGAAAACCATCAACGAAATGAAAGCCGAACTCGAAGCGCTCCAGCAGCAGATCGAGCAGAAGGAGTTCCAGGACAAGGTTTCCGCCCTGACCGCTTCCTCCGAGTTCAAGGCAGTCGCCCGCCAGATCAATCGGCTTGGTCTCAGTGCCGGGGAAGTCGCCGGGCTGTTCTCGACTCCTGGTGGCGCGAAGCCGAAGACCCGCGTCCCGCGCAAGAAGGCTGTCGCCAAGACCAAGACCAAGGCCAAGCCCAAGATGAAGGTCAAGCCGAAGTACCGCAACCCGGACAATGCGAAGGAAACCTGGACCGGCCGCGGCAAGCAGCCCCGCTGGGTCGGCGCCGCCATCTCCTCCGGGAAGACGCTGGACGACCTGCTCATCAAGTAGCATGATCGGCCCCGGACCCGCATGGCCGCGGTCCGGGGCAGCCGATCCGCAAGTTCCGGCGGGAGGGGTTCGCTTCCCGGTACGAAATGGGCCATGCCCGTTTTCAGCCTTCCCGCCCATGATTATCCGGTTGCGCCAGCCGCCATGCTTCGTCTTTTTGCCTATCTGCTCCTGATTGCCCTGCTTGGCGGCTGCGCCGTAGCCGAGAAACCGGCGCCGACCCCGGTTTCCGCGGATACGATGGAACCGGACCGGGATCCGGGGCGGCAGTCTCCACCCGCGCCCGTGGTCGAGGCCCCCCTGCGTATCCTGGTTCACAAGAGCTCTCGGACACTGGCGCTCTATAGCGGCGATCGGCTGTTGAAGAGCTACCCGGTCGCGCTTGGCAAGGATCCTTCCGGTCCCAAGCGGAAGGAGGGGGACGGGCGGACACCCGAAGGTGAATACTACGTCTCGGTGAAAAACCCGGACAGCCGTTTCTACCTGTCACTGGGCCTCAGCTATCCCAACCGTCTCGACGCGGAGAAGGCCTTTCTCGATGGACGAATCACCCGGGAAGAGTTCCGCCGGATAAGCCGTGCGATAGACCACGGCACCTCGCCACCCTGGAATACGGTCCTCGGCGGCGCCATCTTCATTCATGGTTTCGGCGCCCACCGGGACTGGACCGAGGGCTGCATCGCGCTCTGGGATGGTGATATCCGCGAATTGTTCGCGCTGGTGGAGGTGGGTACCCCCGTCATCATCACGCCCTGACCCGCCGGGGCGGCATCACTGTCGCTTCGCCGTCCAGAACAATCGTGCCATCCTGATTGATGCAGGTGGTCTTCAGCCGTACCCGTTTGCCGCCGGCAACAAGCTCCAGGACCTCGACGGTCGCCGTGATCGTGTCGCCGATATGCACCGGTGCCAGGAAATTCAGTGTCTGTCCGAGGTAGATGGTACCGGGTCCGGGCAGACGGGTGCCGAGCACGGCCGAGACGAGGCCGGCGGTCAGCATTCCATGGGCGATACGTTCCTTGAAAATCGATTCGCGGGCGTAAACCTCGTCAATGTGGGCGGGATTGAGATCGCCGGTAATCCCGGCATAGAGGCTGACGTCCGCCTCGGTGACAGTCTTGCGGAAACCGGCACTGTCACCGACCTTGATACCACCGGCGGTCTTGTCGTTCACGTCTCGTCACTCCTGTGCATGGCTGTCAAAGGTGCATCCTGCCCGTCCCCATTCGCCGGCTCCACCCGCCGATCACCCGGTGAAGGCCTGGATACCCGTCATGGCGCGTCCGAGTATCAGGGCGTGGATGTCATGGGTGCCCTCGTAGGTGTTGACCGTTTCGAGGTTGAGCAGGTGCCGGATCACCGGGTAGGCGTCACTGATGCCGTTGGCGCCCAGCAGATCACGCGCCTGGCGGGCGATATCCAGCGCCTTGCCGCAGTTGTTGCGCTTGAGCAGGGAGACCGCCTCCGGCGTCTCCGCTCCGGCCTCGAACAGCCGCCCCAGACGCAGCACGCTCTGTAGGCCCAGGGTGATTTCACCCTGCATGTCGGCAAGCTTGCGCTGTACCAGCTGGTTGGCGGCGAGGGGGCGGCCGAACTGCCCCCGTTCCAGAGTGTAGTCCCGGGCGGTGTGCCAGCACGCCTCGGCCGCACCCATGACGCCCCAGGCGATGCCGTAGCGGGCCTGGTTCAGGCAGGCGAAGGGTCCGCCGAGCCCCCGGGCGCCGGGCAGCACCCGTTCCTCCGGCACAAATGCCCCGTCGAGGTGGATGTCACCCGTGTTGGAGGCGCGCAGCGAGAACTTGCCCTGGATGGTCCGGGTGGCGAGGCCCTTGTCCTCCCGTTGGACCAGGAAGCCGCGGATGTCGCCGCCGTCCACCCGGGCCCAGACCAGGCACAGGTCGGCAATGGCGGCGTTGGTGATCCAGGCCTTGTTCCCGTACAGTCGATAGCCTCCGGCAACCGGGGTTGCCCGGGTATCCATGCTGCCCGGATCGGAACCGTGTTCCGGCTCGGTCAGCGCGAAACAGCCGATGAGCTCGCCCCGGGCGAGCTGCGGCAGATAACGGGAGCGCTGCTCCTCCGAACCGAACCGGTGAATGGGATACATCACCAGGCTCGACTGGACGCTGAGTACGGTCCGGTAGGCGCTGTCCACCCGCTCCAGCTCCCGGGCAATCAATCCGTAGCCCACGTGGCCGGCGCCGGCGCAGCCGTAGCCGCTGAGCGTGGGCCCGAGGAAGCCCAGGGCGCCGAGCTCCCGCAGCAGCCCGGGATCGAACTCTTCCTCGCGATGGGCCTGGCGAACACCCGGCGCAAGCCGTTCCCGGGCGAACCGGGCGGCGACGTCGCGTATGCTCCGTTCCCCGGGCGAGAGCTGGCTTTCGAGATCGAGGGGATCCCGCCAGCGGAAGGTGGCTCCGGGTTGTTCCGGCTTCTGGCTCATATGGAATCTCAGGGCGATTGATAACCGGATTGTGCCCGTCGCCAGGCGACAGGTGAAGGGGCGGGCAAAGTCGCCTTAGCGGCGCATTTCCCCGATCCCCCGCTGGCGCTTCCAGCTTCAGGGGCAGTAGAATCCCGGGGTGTTCCAATAGGGAAGGGAGGACCTGTGAGCAGTCAGGATACAGCCTTTCCGGTAGAGCGGCAGCCGTCAATCCGGCTCGTGGCCATGCCCAGCGACACCAATCCCAACGGGGATGTATTCGGAGGCTGGATCATGTCGCAGGTGGACGTGGCCGGCAGCATTCCGGCGGTGGAGGCCGCGGGAGGGAGGGTGGTGACGGTGGCTGTGAACCACTTCGAATTCCACCGTCCCGTGTTCGTCGGCGATGTGGTGAGCTTCTTCGCCGAGGTCAAGCGGGTGGGCCGTACCTCCATCACCGTGGAGGTCCAGGTGTTCGCCCAGCGCTATCCGACCCGCCGCGAGTGCGTAAAGGTGACCGAGGCCACGCTGACCTACGTGGCCGTGGACGCTGAAGGCCGTTCGCGTCCGGTGCAGGGCGAAGCCTGACCGCCGGCGGCGACGGGGTCAGTCGTCGTCTTTCTGGGAGGCCGCGGCCGGTTGCACTTTCGGCATGCGCCGGCTCAGAGGTTCAACCCTGCGTTGCTGTCGGTGATCGTAGATGGCGGTATAGGCGAATACCCGCTGCAGGTAGGTCCGGGTCTCGGAGAAGGGGACCGATTCCACCCAGCGATCCGGCGTCCAGGGACCATCCTCGGGCAACCACTGGTCGACCCGGTGCGGCCCGGCGTTGTATGCCGCGGTGGCCAGGACCGGATTGGAGTCGTGCCGGTCCAGTACCCGCCGCAGATAGGTGGTTCCCAGGCGAATGTTGAACTCGGGTTCATAGAGTCTCGCATAGCTGGAGATGCGGGTGTCGAGACTGCGGGCGACCAGATCCGCGGTCTTCGGCATCAGCTGCATCAGCCCACGGGCGCCCACCGGCGAGCGGGCCTCGGGACGGAATGCGCTCTCCTGGCGCAGCATCGCGAACACCCAGGACGGATCAAGCTCGCGGACACGGGCTTCGCGTTCCACCGAGTCACCAAAGGCCAGCGGAAATCGCAGTGATAGGTCGTCAAAGCTCTCTGCTCTCGCCACGGTCAGAATGGCCCGATCGTGCCACCCCCACAGATGGGCGAGCTTGGCCGCCTGCTTGAGCTCCTCGTCCCCCATCCGCCCTATCTCAGTGTACCACTCCCGGCGCGAGTCCAGCTCCAGTCCGGCCAGATGGAGCTCACGTGAGCGCACGAGCCCCGGCCAGCGCCCGAGCAGCACGGACAGCTGTGCGTCGTCGTAGCGCAGGGGGCGATCGTTGAACTGGTATTCGCTCCCCAGACGATCAGCAGCGAGAAATCCGTAGTAGCTGCGTTCCCGGGCCAGGTTTGCATAGATGGCCTCCGCATCCGCCCGTCGGCCCGTCTCCTCGAGGGCGCGCGCTTTCCAGTAGCGCCAGCTCTCCTCGGCAGCGACCTCGGGCTTCAGGGCATCGATGCGGATCAGAATCTGCGCCCAGTCGCCCGCGCGAACCGCCTCCCGCACCCACCAGCCGGCGAGTTCGGGATCGCTTGCGGCGGCCCGCTCCAGCCAGACTACGGCATTGGGATGTTTCCGCACGGCCATGGCCAGCGCCAGTCGCGCCGTAACGCGCTCAGCCTGTTCGTCGGTGAATCCGCCTTCGGCCCGGTATTGCTCCCACAGCCGCGCGGTCAGGTCCTGATCGCGCCACGCCAGGCGGCGCAAGGCATGCACCACCATCTGTGCGGCATGTGGATGGGCGTGAAGTGCGGGGATCTGTTCCCGCACCCGCTGCGGGTGCCCGTGGATTTCAATCCAGCGTTCCACCCATTCCGCCTCTCCGGAGGGCAGATAGCGCTCCAGGTAGCGGGCGAGTCCGGTGTGGCCCTCTTCCATGGCCAGCTCGATGCGTCCCCAGACACGTTCCGGCGACAGCCGACCGGCATCACGCCAGGCATCGAACACCGGGTCGCACGCTTTCGGCTGTGAACGGCCCGACAGCCACAGTGCCTCCACCTCCGCGAGAGCCGTTTCCGCCTGGCCTGTCCGCAGCAGCGCCTGGAGACGCTGGCAGGACTGGCTGGTGCCGAGACCGGGCCGGTGGAATGCCAGGTAGGTGCTCCAGTCGTCCCGATCCGCCAGCTTGTCCAGCCAGGCCTCCAGCAGCCATCGGGCTGGCGGCAACTCGCCATGGCGGTCGAGAAATTCCGTGATCTCGGCCGGTTTCACGGTCTCCAGGCGCGCGCGGAGATCCCAGTAGAGAAGGTAGGGGTAGAGCGGGTAGTCGCGCAGGGTCTTCAACCGGCTCTCGAAACGCGGCCGGTCACCGGCATCCAGCGCGGCGCGTGCCTCGAGAAAAGTCTGTCTGGCGGACGAATAGTCGGGCGCGGTGAAGGCCGCCCCCGGGGAACACCACACTGCGATCAGCAGGAGTCCTGCATATCGAAACATACACCCCATCCTGGAAATGGTCCCGACTCGGTTCGGCCGACCCCGTTTCCCTCTGCGGCGGACTGCCGGGCCGGCCTCCTACACCAGAGCACACTAAAGCATTTCCATGAGCGCTGAAAATGAGACTTTTTATATGGGTATCGACCACTGATTGACCATTCGGGTCCGGGGTGCCGATAGCCGTGGACTATCGGTGAAACAACAATTTCAGCGCACAGGCAAATGGGTCAAATCCAGTCTTTCGCCCGGTTCAGGGCGGAATACCTGCGCACCGGCACACTCGGTTTCCAGTCGTGCCTCCAGCTGCTCCCGCGCCTCGGGCTCGCCGTGCACCAGGACGACGGGCGGATGACCGCGGAATCCGCGGTACCAGTCCAGCAGTCCCTCCTGGTCCGCATGGGCGGAGAGGCCCCCCACCGTGTGCACCTCGGCGCCGACCCGGATCGTCTCCCCCCACAAGCGGATGTGGGTTGCACCATCCACGAGCTGCCGGCCCAGGGTGCCGGCCGCCTGGAATCCAATCATGACCACATGGCAGTTGCGGCGCCAGAGGTTGTGCTTCAGGTGGTGCTTGATGCGTCCACCGTTGCACATCCCGCTGCCGGCGATGATGATGGCGCCGGCGCTTATCCGGTTGAGGCGCATCGACTGGGCCGCGGTCCGGCTGATATGCAGATTGGGGAGGGCGAACAGGCTGCCGTTGATGTGGTTCTCGCGCGCGGCTTCCCGATCGTAGAGTTCGGTGTGGCGGGCGTGGATCTCGGTGGCCTCGATGGCCAGTGGGCTGTCGAGGAAGACGTCCCAGCGTTCGAGCCCCCATTGTTCGTAGTTGAGTCCGAACAGGTAGAGCAGTTCCTGGGTCCGACCCACGGCGAATGCCGGTATGAGAATGTTCCCCTCGTCGCGCCGGGTCTTCTCCAGGATCTCTCCGAGCTCCTGCCAGGTCGCTTCCCAGCTGCGATGCCGGCGATTACCGTAGGTGCTCTCCATCAGCACCAGGTCGGCATCGTTCACCTGCACGGGATCGCGGAGTATGGGAGCGCCTCGGTGACCCAGATCGCCGCTGAAGACCACCTTTCTCCGAACGCCCTTTTCCTCCAGCCACAGCTCCACGATGGCCGAGCCCAGGATGTGCCCGGCATCGCGCAGACGCAGGCGCACACCCGGCACCACCTCGATCTCTCTGTCGTAGTCCAGCGGCGCGAACAGCTCCACCGCCCGTTCGGCATCCCGGCGGGTGTAGAGCGGCTGGACCATCTCCAGCCCCTTGCGCTGACGTTTGCGGTTGTCCCACTCGGCATCCTTCTCCATGAGATAGGCCGAGTCGCGCAGCATGATTGAGCAGAGATCGCGAGTTGCTCCGTGAGTGTAGACCGGCCCGCGGAACCCGGACTTGTAGAGCAGAGGGAGGCGGCCGGAGTGATCGATGTGGGCGTGGCTGAGTATCACCGCGTCGATCTCTCCGGCCTTGAAGGGAAATGGCTGGGCATTGCGGGCTTCCGCCTGGCGGGTGCCCTGGATCAGGCCGCATTCGAGCAGAATGCGGCGGCCGTTCACGCGCAGCAGATGGCAGGAGCCGGTGACTTCGCCCGCGGCGCCCAGGAACTGGATATCCATGTCGAAATCTCCGTAGTCAGGATGGCACGCGGCGGCGCAGGTGCGGGTACAGCGCCTTCTCCATCTCCACCAGGACAAACACCGAGGCGGCCACGGGGACGATGCGCAGCCAGGTCATGCCGTCCAGCGATCGGGACTGGAACAGCAGCTGCATCCAGGGCAGGTAGGTGTAGAGAAGCTGGAACAGGACCACCACCACGATGGCATAGAGCACGTAGCGGTTCCCCAGCAGCCCCTCCCGGGACAGCACTGAACGATCGATGTAGCGGGTGTTGAGAAGGTAGAAGGCCTCGAACATCACCAGGGTGTTGACGGCGACGGTGCGTGCGTATTCCACGTCCATGCCCGCCTGGCGCTCGTAGATGAACAGGCCGAAGCTGCCAATCACGGCGATGATGGAGACGAAGATGATGCGCCAGACCAGGAACCCGGACAGGATCGGCTCTTCGGCGCGGCGCGGCGGACGGCCCATGACATTCTGCTCCGGCGGCTCGAAGGCGAGCGAGAGGGCGAGGGTCACCGCGGTGATCATGTTCACCCACAGAATCTGTACCGGTGTGATGGGCAGCGCCCGTCCCATCATCACCGCGGCCACGAGAATCAGGGCCTCCGCCCCGTTGGTGGGCAGGATGAAGAGGATCGATTTCTTGATGTTGTCGTAGACGGTTCGCCCTTCCTCCACCGCGTGGGAGATGGAGGCGAAATTGTCGTCGGCCAGCACCATCTCGGCGGCCTCCTTGGCCACCTCGGTTCCCTTCCGGCCCATCGCCACGCCGACATTGCTGCGCTTCAGGGCCGGGGCATCGTTTACCCCGTCGCCGGTCATCGCCACCACCTGGCCCTCGGCCTGGAGCGCGGTGACCAGGCGCAACTTGTGTTCGGGGCTGGTCCGGGCGAAGACATCCACGTCGCCGACCCGCTGGCGCAGGGCCGTATCGTCCAGGTCCTCGAGCTCGGTTCCCGTCAAGGCGGCGGAACCGTCGCCGATCCCCATCTGGCCGGCGATGGCCATGGCGGTGACGGCATGATCCCCGGTAATCATCTTGACCCGGATCCCAGCCGAGCGGCAGCGGGCCACCGCCTCGATGGCCTCCCGTCGGGGCGGATCGATAATACCCACCAATCCGAGCAGCGTCAGGCCGCCGTCCACATCGGCGAAAACGAGCTCGCGGTGATCATCCCCGGTCGGCCGGAACGCCAGTGCCAGGGTGCGCAGTCCGTTGCGGCCGAGTTCGAGAACCTGGGCATGCCAGTAGTCGGGGTCGATGGGTACATCCTCCCCGTCACGGCGCTGGCGGGAGCACATCTCCAGCAGTTTTTCAGGTGCGCCCTTCAGGTAGACGAAGCCGTGGCCGGCATGGTCGTGATGCAGCGTGGCCATGAACCGGTGCTCGGATTCGAAGGGTATCGTGTCTGCCCGCGGCAGCAGCTTCTGTTGATAGTCGGCATCCAGCCCGCATTTCAGCGCCAGGGTGACGAGCGCCCCCTCGGTGGGGTCGCCGTCCAGCTGCCAGGCGCCCTCCCGCTCGCGCACCTGGGCGTCATTGCAGAGCAGCGCGGCACGGGCGATTTCATTCAGCTCCGGCTGTTCGGCCGGATCCTGGTCACGGCCGTCGAGGACTACCGCCCCATGGGGATCGTAGCCCACCCCCGTCACCCCGTAGGACGCCCCGGCCGTGACCACCGCCTGCACGGTCATCTCGTTGCGGGTCAACGTCCCGGTCTTGTCCGAGCAGATCACGGAAACGGCGCCGAGGGTCTCCACCGCGGGCAGCAGGCGGATGATGCCGTTGCGTCGCGCCATACGCTGGACGCCGATGGCCAGGGTGATAGTGATAATGGCGGGCAGGCCCTCCGGGATGGCGGCCACCACCAGCCCCACGGCCGCCAGGAACATCTCGGTGGCGCTGTAGTCGCGGAACAGCACGCCGAACAGGAATGTGAAACCCCCCAGCAGCAGGATAGCCCCGGTGAGCCAGCGGCCGAACTGGGCAATCTGCTTCAGCAGCGGCGTGGTGAGGGTCTGCACCTGCCCGAGCATGGCGCTGATGTGTCCGATTTCGGTACCGCCCCCGGTGGCCACCACCACGCCGGCGCCCTGGCCGTAGGTGACCAGGGTGCTGGCATAGGCCATGCTGCTGCGATCGCCGAGCAGCGCGTCCTTCTCCACCGCCGCAGCGTCCTTCTCCACCGGTACCGATTCGCCGGTGAGAGAGGCTTCCTCGATGCGCAGGTCACGGACCCGGAACAGGCGGAGATCGGCCGGCACCTTGTCACCCGACTGAAGCACGACCACGTCCCCCGGCACCAGGTGCTCTGCGGCCAGAACCTGGCGGCGCCCGGCGCGGATGACCGTCGCCTGCGGCGAGAGCAGGCCGCGGATGGCATCCAGCGCCTTTTCGGCCTTGCCTTCCTGGATGAAGCCGATTAATGCGTTGATGGCCACCACCCCGAGGATGACGCCGGTGTCCACCCAGTGGGTGAGCAGGGCGGTGACCAGCGCCGCGCCGAGCAGCACGTAGATCAGCAGGTTGTTGAATTGGGCGGCAAGCCGGACCAGGGGGCCGCGTCGGCGGGGAGGTGGCAGCTGGTTGAGACCGTAGCGATCGAGGCGCGACTCCACCTCGTCCAGTGGCAGCCCCTCCGGGCCGGTGTCCAGCTGTTCGAAAACCGCTTCGGGATCGAGCGCATGCCAAGGCACGCGGGGAGGATCGGAAACCGTGGTTCTGCTCATCGGACACCCGTTGGTCAGAGCATCGCCCTGGAGGCGATGTTTACTGTTAGGGTCGGAACTGCCGCTGATTCGATTCTAGTGTACTGCGTCACTCTTGGAGGTGCATTCAGCGAGTTGCTGCCCGGTCAGATGCAAGACGCGCTTGCGCAGGAATGGCAGGCCCCCTTTCAAGCAAGCGCAACGCCGCAGATGGCCGGCGAGCGGCTCGCCCGCAGGGAGCCCCCCCCGAAAGCGCCAGGACCGCGTTGCAGCACTTGACAAGGGAAACAACCATTGCCTGCGCACTGCGCCTTGTCCTGGCGCTTTCGGGGGGCTCTGAAAGTGCCTCCAAGAGTGACGCAGTACACTAGCCCCCCCGCAGCCGCCTTTCATCCCGGGGAACAGTCCGGTTTGGCGTGCCCGGGCCGGTGTCGTTGGGTTACCCTTGGGAAAAGATGAAGAAAGTCATATTTACGGAGGCAGCCATGATCCGCGTACTCATCGAGCGGCAGTTCGTGGAGGGAATGCGAGAGGAGCTGGAACGGGTCGTCAGGGAGGTCATCCAGGAGGCGGTGCGCGCCCCCGGCTATCTGTCCGGTGAGATCCTGCGCGATGTGGAGGATTACAACCACTTCGTGGTGATATCCAACTGGCGATCCCTGGAGCACTGGGATGCGTGGTACGCCTCCGATGCCCGGCGCCGGGTAATGGCCTGCGTGGAGCCGATGCTGCAGGAGCCGGAACACATCACGGTGGCGGAGCCGGTCTGAAACCCGATCCGGCCCGTCGCCATCAGATGCCTCTCCATCCCCAGCGCGGGCTCCCCGGCGCGCGGACTGGCTAGTTTTCCGCTCCGGCCTCGAAGTCGGCCTTGGCCTCGTGCTTGCAGCGGATGAAATCCCGGTGGGGAACGTAGAGCAGTTCCGCCACCTTGCGCACCAGGTAGTCCTCGTACTTGTCCACCCGGCCGTCGGCATAGGCGACCCGCCACAGCAGGCGGACCAGCTCGCGCTTCTCCACGGCGTCGTAATTGCTGTTGATGCGGTCGGTGAACGGGTGCAGGGAGATGGCCGTGCGCGCCTCATCCTCGGCCAGTCGCAGCAGCTCCTTCAGCTCCGCCTCGGGCAGGCCGAACGCGCGGCGCAGGGCCTCCAGCACCGCCGTCCGTTCCTCCGGGCTCACCTCGAAGTCGGCCCGGGTCATCTCCACCAGCAGCACCGCGGCGGCGAGTCGCAGCGTGTGCCCGCCGTGACGGCCCTGCTCGTCCCGGTCCTCCAGAACGCGGGTCTCGAAGAAACGTTGAAGTCGTTGCAGCATGAATCTCCCCGGTGGATCGCAGAAAGGTGAAGTTTACCAGTTCGGAAGGACACCTCCCCGATGCTTCGGTTCGACCTTGATTCCCGGGAGGGGTTCCGGCACCCGGCCGGGGTGGGCATAGTGGTACAGTTGCCAGTTGCCCATCGACCGGAATCCCATGAGCCAAAGCTGCCTGATACTGACACCCGTCGACCCCGACGCCGGGACACTTCCCGCCGATGCGCTGCTCGGCGCCCTGCGGAATCTCGGCCTCGTGCATCAGGACAGCATCGATGCCGGGGCCGGGCACCTCGCTCCGGGCGGGAAGCTGCTCTGGCATGTGACCTTTCTGGGCTGCTCGCCGGCCCTGGCGCTGCACGGAGAGAGCGATGGGCCAGCCTGTCACCTGCGCATCCGGCAGACGTCGGGCCGGGTGGAACTGCTGGTCGGCCGCAATGCCGTGACGCCCCGCTGCCCCGGTTGCCGGGCGCCGCTGACGGAGTGGCGCTCATCCCTGGCGGGCTGGCGGACGCGTCCGGAATCAGCGTGGCGCTGTCCGGCCTGCGGGTGCGTCTCGACTCCGGCGCGGCTCGATTGGCGCCAGCATGGGGGGGCGGGGCGCCTGTTCGTGGAGATCTGGGGCGTGTTTCCCGGTGAAGCGGTTCCCGGCGATGAACTCATGGCCCGCCTAGAGGCTCTGGGCGTCGGACCGTGGCGCTATTTCTACCATCAGCCGGGGCAGGCTTGATGAACCGGGTTGTGCCGCATTGCCCGTCGCTGACACGTACATTCATGACCGGTGCGGGCGGGCCAGGTAGTCATGGGACTGCATCTCCAGCAGCCGGCTTCGGGTGCGTTCGAACTCGAAGCGCAGACGCTCGCCGCGGTATAGCGTCTCCACCGGCGCGGCTGCGGAGAGAATCAGCTTCACGTTGCGATCGTAGAACTCGTCCACCAGGTTGATGAACCGACGCGCCTGATCAGCCTGCTCGTCGTCCAGGATCGGCACACCGCTCACCAGTACGGCATGAAACTGCCGTGCCAGCTCGATATAGTCGTTCTGGCTGCGGGGTCCGTCGCAGAGGGTCGTGAAGTCGAACCAGGACACGTCGTCGGCGCAGCTGCGGGTGGGCAGGGTCCGCCCCTCGATTTCCAGGATCTCGCCTTCCATTCCCGGCTCCGGCGCCAGCTTCAGGAAGCTCTCGCGCAGGCTTGATTCGGCGGCCGCGTCCAGCGGCCAATGGTAGATCTCCGCCTTTTCCAGGGTGCGCAGCCGATAGTCCACGCCGCCGTCCACGTTGACCACTCGGGTATGGCGCTTGATGAGCTCGATGGCCGGCAGGAAACGCTGTCGCTGCAACCCGTTGCGGTAGAGTTCGTCGGGGATGATGTTGGAGGTGGCGACCAGGGTCACGCCGTTGGCGAACAGAGCCTGCATCAGTCCGCCGAGAACCATGGCATCGGCGATGTCCGCGACATGGAACTCGTCGAAGCACAACACCCGGGCCTGTGCGGCAAGGCGCTCACCGACGCTCAGCAGGGGATCGGGCCGACCCTTCAGCTGATTCAGTTCGTGGTGCACCCACTGCATAAAGCGGTGGAAATGCATGCGCATCTTCCGTTCGAACGGCAGGCATTCGTAGAAGGTATCCACGAGATAGGTCTTGCCGCGTCCCACGCCGCCCCAGAAATAGAGCCCGCATACGGGCTCCATGGGTTCACGGGCGAGGCGCCGGCGCAATCGTGCCCTCCAGGAGCGGTTCACCTTCTCCACCGCCACCAGAGCGTCATGGAGCGCCTGCAGGTGCCGCACCGCGGCTTCCTGGGCGGCATCGGGCAGGAAGTCATCGCGCCGGAGATCGTGCTGATAACGTTCGAGCGGGGTCATGAGTCTCGGTGCCAGGAAACCAGGGTTGTGGTTCGGCCGGGTGGGCACGTTAAACCATCGGGGAAGCGTATCTCGGGTCTTCGTTGCCGACCGCCATGTAGTGTACTGCACTCTTGGAGGTACTTTCAGAACCCCCCGAAAGCGCCAGGACAAGGCACAGTGCGCAGGCAATGGTTGTTTTCCCTTGTCAAGCGCTGCAACGCGGTCATGGTGCTTTCGGGGGGCTCCCTGCGGGCGCGCCGCCGGCCGGCCATCTGCGGCGTTGCGCTTGCTTGAAAGGGGGCCTGCCATTCCTGCGCAAGCGCGCCTTGCATCTGACCGGCCGGCGACTCGCTGAATGTGCCTCCAAGAGTGGTGCAGTACACTACAGCCTACCCCTTGCGCACGGCATGCTTGGGCCGGAATGCCTTGACCACCGTCTCGTCGGTCTCCAGATAGGGACCCTCGATGAGATCGACGCAGTAGGGAACGGCGGGAAAGACCGCGTACAGGCAGTCGGCGATGGCCGAGGGCTTGCCCGGCAGGTTGATGATGAGCGACCGGCCGCGAACGCCTGCGATCTGCCGCGAAAGGATGGCGGTGGGCACCACCTTGAGCGACACCGCCCGCATCTGCTCGGCGAAGCCGTCCAGGATCTTGTCGCAGACCGCCTCGGTGGCCTCGGGCGTCACGTCCCGCGGCGCCGGGCCGGTACCGCCGGTGGTCACCACCAGGCAGCAGCCCTCGTTGTCGCAGAGCTCACGCAGGGCCGCCTCGATTTCGGACTGCTCGTCGGGGACCACCCGCGCCACCGGCTCCCAGGGAGTGGTCAGGATGCGGCCCATCTCCTCGCGGATGGCCGGACCGCCCAGGTCTTCGTACTCCCCGCGGCTGGCCCGATCGGAAACAGTGACGATGCCGATGCGTACCTTCTCTTCGCTCATGGGAATTCCTTAGTCCGCTGTTCAGGTATGGCCGCCATTATACGGCCCCGGAGATCAGCCGCCAGTGGGTTGGGCTGAACAGACAACCTGAATATTCACCACGAAGACACGGAGGACACGAAGGAAAACGCGAAGGGAGGCAGGTTGTAACGAGCCGCTGTCACGCTGGTGTGTTCAAACCCGTCGAAAGCACAGGCCCCACCGTACCGTTTTATCTTTTTTAATCTGCGTAATCTGCGGATAAAAGTCTTTTCCCTGTCAATCCTGTCTATTTCTATTCCAATGCGAAATCCCGCAGCCGCACCGGCTGCCGGCGGGCGCCCCAGTCCCCGGGCCGCTCCTCGAACACACCCGCACAGGGGGTGCCGCACTTGCTGCAGCGCCCGTCGGCGGTGAGGTTCCAGTCGGAGAGGACATACCAGTCGCGGCCGATCAGCTTCTGGCCGCAGTGGTGGCAGTAGGTGCTTTCGCCGGTCTCGTCATGAACATTGCCGGTATAGGCGTAGCGCACGCCGTTCTTCATGGCGATGGCCCGCGCCCGGGTCAGGGTCCTCGGGGGGGTGGGCGGATGATCGAGCATTTTGAAGTCGGGATGGAAGGCGGTGAAGTGCATGGGCACTTCGGGGCCCAGGTGCTCCACCACCCACTGGGTCATCTCCTCCAGCTCCGACTCCGAGTCGTTCTCCCCGGGAATGAGCAGGGTGGTGAGCTCGACCCACACGTCGGTCTCGTGGACCAGGTATTCAAGCGTCTCCAGCACCGGCTGCAGGTGGCCGCTGCAGAGCTTGTGATAGAACGCCTCGGTGAAGCCCTTCAGGTCCACGTTGGCGGCGTCCATCCAGCTGAAGAACTCCTCCCGTGGCTCGGGGCAGATGTAGCCGGCGGTGACCGCCACCGACTTCACCCCCCGCGCCCGGCATGCCTTGGCCACGTCGATGGCGTACTCGTGGAAGATGACCGGATCGTTGTAGGTGTAGGCCACGCTGCGGCAGCCCAACGCTTCCGCCGCCCGGGCAATGGTTTCGGGACTCGCCTGGTCGGCCAGGGTATCCATCTCCCGCGACTTGCTCATATCCCAGTTCTGGCAGAACTTGCAGGCGAGATTGCAGCCGGCGGTGCCGAAGGAGAGGACGGGGGTGCCCGGCAGGAAATGGTTCAGCGGTTTCTTCTCGATGGGATCCACGCAGAAGCCGCTGGAACGGCCGTAGGTGGTCAATACGACCTCCCCATTCTCGCAGGCGCGCACGAAACACAAGCCCCGCTGCCCCTCCTTGATCCGGCAGAAGCGGGGACACAGGTCGCACTGCACCCGCCCGTCCTCGAGCTTGTGCCAGTAGCGTGTCGGCACCACGGTCTTCAGCGGTTCGCTGTTCATTGTCTCTCCCCTGCCCGGCCGCGGCCGGAGCACTGACGCCACTCTAAGTTTAGTGTTTCGCGCCTGGAGGCGCTTTCAGAGGCCCACCCGCACAAGGTGCAGAGCGCGGGCGGTGGCTCCTGGTCCTTGTCAGGCGTTGCAACGCCGTCATGGCGTTGCCGGGGCCCCGGCCGGCGAGCGGATGGCCGGCCAGCAACTCATTGCGCGTGCCTCTAGGCGTGAAACGCTGCACCGGCTTTAAGTGTGAATGGCGCCCCCTCGATTGCAACCATCCGGTCCGGTTTCAGTAGCCGGATCTATACTGATCGGCAGGACGATCAACACAATGCCGGGAGCATGTATTTTTCTTTTAATTTAATATTCATGCAGATGTATATCTTTTCTAATGTAATACATGAATCATGATCCGCTGGAGGCGCAACCCATGTCACTGGTCCGACAACCCGCCGTGGCCAACCTGTTCTACCCCGGAGACCCGCGGGAACTGAAGCGCATGGTGGATGGCTACCTGGCCGAGGCATCCGCGGAAAATCCGCCACCCAAGGCCCTGATCGCTCCCCATGCCGGCTACATCTACTCCGGCCCCATCGCCGCAAGCGCCTACGCCACCCTGGCCCCGGCGCGGGAGACCATCACCCGCGTGGTGCTGATGGGCCCTTCCCACCGTGTCCCCCTCTACGGCCTGGCGGTCAGCAGCGCAGAACGCTTCGACACCCCCCTGGGCTCCATACCGCTGGACCGGGAGGCCATCGACAGGGCCCTGGAGCTGCCCCAGGTCAAGACCATGGACGAGGCCCACGCCCTGGAGCACAGCCTCGAAGTGCACCTGCCTTTCCTGCAGGAGGTGCTGTCCGCGTTCAGCCTGGCGCCGTTCGTGGTCGGCGACGCCACACCCCGGGAGGTGGCCGAGGTGCTGGAGCTGCTCTGGGGCGGCCCCGAGACCCTCATCGTCATCAGCACCGATCTCAGCCACTACCACGACTACAGCACCGCCCGGGAACTCGACGCGGCCACCTCCGCGGCCATCGAGGCCCTACGCCCCGAGGAGATCAGCCATGGTCAGGCCTGCGGCCGCAACCCGGTCAACGGCCTGCTGCTGCTGGCCAAAAAGCTGCATCTCAAGGCCCGGACCCTGGACCTGCGCAACTCCGGAGACACCGCCGGTCCGCGCGACCAGGTGGTGGGGTATGGCGCCTATGTCTTCAACTGAAGTCGGGGCGGTCTACGGCACCGCTGAACGCCGGCGGCTGCTGGAACTGGCCGCACGATCCATCGAGCATGGCCTTGAGCGCGGAGCGCCCTTGAGCGTGGATCCCCAGGATTACCCGGAAACGCTGCAGGCCAGCCGCGCCACCTTCGTCACCCTCGAGATCGGCGGACAGCTGCGGGGCTGCATCGGCGTGCTGCAGGCGTTCCGCCCGCTGGTGGTGGACGTGGCCCAGAACGCCTATGCCGCCGCCTTCGAGGATCCGCGTTTCCCGGGGCTGCAGCCGCCGGAGTTCCCGCGCCTCGAAATCCACATCTCCGTCCTGAGCCCTGCCGAACCCCTGCGGTTCGCCTCCGAGAACGACCTGCTGCGCCAGATCCGCCCCGGTATCGACGGCCTCATACTCCAGGACCGCGCTCAGCGCGGCACCTTCCTCCCCTCCGTGTGGGAACAGCTGCCCGGGGTGAATCAGTTCTTCGAACATCTCAAGCGCAAGGCCGGCCTGCCCTTCGGCTACTGGTCAGACACCCTGCAGGTTGCCCGCTACACCACCGAATCCTTCGGCACCACGGTATCTGAGCTGTTCGGGGACGCGCCGGTACGGGCCTGACACGCCCGACCGGCTCGCGGCGATTTTCTTTCTCTGAATGGACAGGATTTCCGGCTGTGCGCTGGGGTGTGCCTGAGTCGTGGTGAGCCCATAGGCGCAGGCCAAGGCCCCATCGCCCCGGGGGCGGGCCTCCCACAGGCTTCGGTCGGGCCACCGGGCCTGGTCACCCTTGTGGGAGGCGCGCCCTCGCGGCGATTGGTTTTGAACAGGATTGACGGGATTTTGTGTGGGGGGCTTTGGGCGGGCCGGGTGGTGGTGAGCCCACAGGTTCCGGTCAATGCCCGCTCGCCCCGGGGGCGGGCCTCCCACAGGCTTCGGCCGGGCCACCGGGCCTGGTCGCCCTTGTGGGAGGCGCACCCTCGCGGCGATTGGTTTTGAACAGGATTGACGGGATTGTGTGTGGAGGGCTTTGGGCGGGCCGGGCGTTGGTGAGCCCACAGGTTCCGGTCAATGCCCCATCGCCCCGGGGGCGGGCCTCCCACAGGCTTCGGCCGGGCCACCGGGGTTGGGAGTCCTTGTGGGAGGGGCGCCCTCGCCGCGATTGGTTTTCATCACCCGGACCGGGCCGGAAGCTCCCACCCCAGCCGCCGCAGGCGTTCCAGGTCCTCCGGCCGGTCCACGTCCCAGAGCGGCGGCAGTTCCCGCCACCCGACGCCCAGCGCCCGCAGCCGCTCCCGGGTGCGCTCCATGACCTCCGGCCCGCTCCACGGGATATCACGAAAGACCTCCGGCAGCGGCCGTCGCAGCCCCACCAGCATATAGCCGCCATCCTCGGCCGGATTGAACACCGCCTCGACCTCCTCCAGCGCCGTGAACGCCTCCACCAGCCGACGGGCATCCAGCGCGGGACAGTCGCTACCCACCAGGACGGCCCGGGCGCCGGACTTCAGCGCCGTGGCGAGCGCATCGGCCATCCGCTCGCCCACATCCCGGCCCCGCTGCACCCGCAGTACCGCCCCGTGGCGCCCGGCGCACTCGCGCAGGAACGGGTCGGTATCGTCGGGCACGCACCAAAGCTCCACCGGCCCCGGCCCGGCGGCGGCCGCGCTGCCGAGTGCATGCTCCACCATCTGCCGATACAGCCGCGCGGCCCCCTCCGGGCCCAGCGCCGGGATCAGGCGGGTCTTCACCTGCCCGGGAACCGGAGCCTTGGCGAACACGAGGATGCGCCGCTCCGGCATCATCCCCTCCGCCCCGGATAGTAGACGCGCGCCAGCCAGGCGGCCGGCATCCCCAGCGCGAAGGCCAGGCGCAGGAGCCACATGACGACGATGGTGCGGAGAATGCCCCGCTGCTCCCAGCGGCGGCTGGAGGTGACCACGGGGGTACGGAGGCAGGCCGGGCGGCCCAGCCGCTTCAGCCGCCTGGAGACCGCCACATCCTCCATCAGGGGCAGCTCGGGAAAGCCGCCCACGGCGGCGAAGGCGGTGGCGGTGCCGAAGATGGCCTGGTCGCCGGTGGCGATCCCGGTAAGACGCGAGCGCAGGTTCATCAGCCTCTCCACCACCCGCAACAGCGGGTGCCGCCCCGACAGGCGCACGTCGAAACGGCCCCAGCAGGCACCCGCCGCCAGTGCCTCCAGCACCCGGGTATCGGCACCGGGCGGCAGGCGCGTGTCGGCATGAACGAACAACAGCGCCTCGCCACGGGCCGCACGCAGGCCGGCGTTCATCTGCAGCGCGCGCCCCGGGGGGCTCAACAGCACCCGGTCGGCCAGCGGCGCGGCCATCGCCGCGGTGGCGTCGCGGCTGCCGCCATCCACCACGATCACCTCGTGGCCGGCCGCGCGCAGCGGCTGCAGCGCACCCAGGGTGGGAACGATGGAAGCCGATTCGTCGAGCGCGGGCACGATGATGGAGAGGCGCATGGGTTGTTCCGTGTTCCGTGTTCCGTGTTCCGTGTTCCGTGTTCCGTGTTCCGTGTTCCGTGTTCCGTGACTGGTGACTGGTGACTGGTGACTGGTGACTGCACTGTAGGGTCGGATTCATCCGACCGGGCAGGGCCTCGAATCCCGGCGCCGTTGAGCAGATGAATCTGCACCTACGACGCCTCTCACTCATCACACACTCGCCTAGCACCCTGTCGGACTTGAGCGATCGTAGCGAGCCGAGTGGGAGAGCGAGGACAGATGGGGCCGATTTTCAGGCGCATAGTGGGTCTATGTAACGAAAAATCGGCCCCATATGGGCCGCTGTCCCGCCGGCGCAGTAGATCAGCCTCAAGTCCGACAGGCTGCTAGTGTACTGCTTCACTCTTGGAGGTACTTTCAGAGCCCCCCGAAAGCGCCAGGACAAGGCGCAGTGCGCAGGCAATGGTTGTTTCCCTTGTCAAGCGCTGCAACGCGGTCCTGGTGATTTCGGGGGGCTCCCCGCGGGCGAGCCGCCGAATGTGCCTCCAAGAGTGGCGCAGTACACTAGCACATGGGACCGCGACACGGAGGGGATGTTCTGCCGCGGGGCGGGGGGTTCAGCCGTTGAAGGCCGCGTCCGAGGCCAGCCAGGCCTCCTCTTCCGGAGTGCTCGGGCGGCCGAGGATGGCGTTGCGGTGGGGAAAGCGCCCGAAGCGGCGCACGATGTCGCGGTGGTGGCGGGCCCACTTGAGGTTGTCAGCCAGCCCCGCCGCCTCGAACAGCGCCACGGAGCGATCCTGGTCGGCGAGAGACTCGCTGTGCATGAAGGGCAGGTAGAGGAACGCCTTGCCGGCGTCGTCGAGGGCCGCGTCGAAGCCCCGGGCGATGGCCCGCTCCGCCACGGCCCGGGAGGCGGCCTCGGTGGCGAAGCTCTCGGGGCGGCCGCGGAACATGTTGAGGGGGAACTGGTCGAGGACGACCACCAGCGCCAGCGCGCCGGCGGCGACCGCCTCCCAGCTGGCGAGCGCGCCGGCGGCGGCTGCCTCCCAGGTGGCGCGGAACGCCGCCTCCACCTCCCGGTCGAAGGCGGGCGTGGAGTCGAACCAGCGGGGCCGGGTCTCCGGGGCGAACCAGAACGCCAGCACCGCCTCGGGCGTGGCCCCCGCCTCGGTCGCGGTACGGGTCATTCGCCGCCCTTGTCCTGTTTGCCCTCCGGGTCCTCGTCGCCGCCGTCGAGCAGCCGGCGCATCTCCGCGAAGCGCTCCTTCTCCGCCTTGCCCACCTTGGGGTAGGCGAGCCCCAGGCGCTTGAGGTTCTCGACGATGATCTCCGCCACCTGCAGCCGCATGAAGGGCTTGTCGTCGGCAGGGATGGCGTACCAGGGCGCCCAGGGGCGCGAGGTGGCGGCCAGGGCGTCCTCGTAGGCGGCCATGTAGGCGTCCCAGTGGTTGCGCTCGGCCACGTCACGGGAGGAGAACTTCCAGTTCTTGTGGGGCTCGTCGATGCGCGACAGGAACCGTCGCCGCTGTTCCACGGGGGAGACGTTGAGCCAGAACTTCAGGATCACGGTGCCGTTGCGGGCCAGGTGCTCCTCGTGCTCGCGGATGGAGGCGTAGCGTGCCTTCCAGAGATTCTCGAGATCGCCGGGCACCGAGGGCAGGCGCTGGGCGGCGAGGTACTCCGGGTGCACCCGCACCACCAGCACCTCCTCGTAGTAGCTGCGGTTGAAGATCCCGATGCGCCCGCGCTCGGGCAGCCGCCGGGCGGTGCGCCAGAGGAAGTCGTGGTCCAGCTCCTCGGCGCTCGGCGCCTTGAAGTTGGAGACCTGGCAACCGGCGGGGTTGACGCCGCTCATCACCGCGCGGATGGTGCTGTCCTTGCCGGCGGCGTCCATGGCCTGGAACACCAGCAGCAGGCTGTGGCTGTCCTCGGCGTAGAGCATGCGCTGGAGATCGTCCAGCTCCTTGATGCAGCCCTTGAGCCGCTTCCGGCACTCGGACTTGCCCGGCGCATCCCTGGGCGGCTCGGTGGCGGCCTTCGCCACCCGGAAGCGGCCGTTGTAGGGCACCCGCCAGGGGCTGCCGGCGGCCTCAAACATGGGAGATGTCCAGCGCCAGCACCCCGGAGGTATCGCGGTCGTAGACCAGGCGTCCGGACTCGAGGCGCGCCTGGCGGGTGAGGACGTGGCTGGTGCTCTCCCCGGGCTCGAGCAGGTGGGTGATCTCCACCCCCCGGAGCATCAGCCAGTCGGCGATGAAGGAGCGGTGGCAGTGCTCGGGGCGCCGCTCGGCGCAGAGTATCGCGGTGGGCGCCTCGGCCGCCTCGGTGAGCAGCCGCTCGGCGGCGGCGCCGAAGAGCGGCGTGTCCATGTAGTCGGCGTAGCCGCGGAAGCCGGGCTCTTCCAGGGCCCGGTGGGGGGAGCCCGCCCGGGGGCGCCGCATGCCGCCCAGCTCGCGCCCGGCCCAGCGGTAGCCGATGCCACGCCCGGCGAGCGCCGCCTGCAGGGTTTCCCGAACGAACTGGGGGTGCCGGCGCGAAACCGGCCAGGCGCGCACATCCACCAGGTTGCGGATGCCGGCGTCCGTGAGCAGGTGGAGCAACTCTTCGAGTTCGCGGTTGCTGTGACCCACGGTGTACAGCTTCAGGTTGTTGTATTGTGTCGTCATCTGGCTGCCGCCTCCTGCGGTCGTAATGGTCTGGTTGCTCCTGCGGGACAATGTACCGTCTTTCATGAGGTTATGATGGCGGCACAGGTAAAAATTCGTTAACGGGTTGGCAACCGGGCCGGCACCGGTGAGAATGCGGTTAGCACTCCCCCGCCCCCGGAAGCCCCATGATCGAAGCCACCCTCCCATCCATCGACCGTCTCCACGACTACGACTTCGACCCCGCCGCACGGGCTGTCGTCGACCGCGCCCGGGAGCTGGTGGCCGAGGCGGGCGGCGGGCGGCTGACCACCAGCTTCCTGCTCATGGCCATGGTGGAGCTCGCCGACGCCGATCCGGATCACCCCCTGCGCTTCCTCTCCGATGCGGTGCTCCACCCGGAACCCTGGGCCTACCGGGGTGTGACCGCCGCCTACGTGGGATGGTTCCGCGGCAGCAACCGCCCGGCCGCGGGCGAGCCCCCCCGCCCCGCCGTGGCCGACACCCTGGCCCCCTACGTTCCCGGCACCCTGGAGCTGGCCGGCCGCCTCGCCGCCGACACCGGCGCCGGGGCCATCGGACCCGAACACCTGCTGGCGGCCCTGCTCGGCTACCGCCCCGGCGACGAGAGCGGCATCCAGCCCGGCGCCCAGTACCTGCTGTCCCAGTTCGACCCCGGCCCGGCCGCCATCGCCGCGGGGCTGCGCGCCGCCCTCGGCCCGCGGGCGCCGGCCGCCTGGGACGCGGTGCTCGAGACCGCCGCAGGGGAGCCCTGAACCCGCCACCCGCCGCAGAGCGGTACGTCTGACAGCCGGAGGACCCGCCATGGATACGACTGACTTTGCAGGCACCTGGAAGCTCGTCTCGTTCGAGGCGCGACGCTCGAACGGCGAGGTCCTCCACCCGATGGGCCGGGAACCCATCGGCCGCATCGTCTACGACCCGAAGGGGAACATGGCGGTCGTGCTCTCCCGCCCCGACCGCCCGCTCCTCTCCGGCCCCGACAAGACCCGCGCGCCGCTCGAGGAGAAGGGCGCGGCGCTCGACAGCTTCGAGGCCTACTTCGGCACCTACACCGTCGACGCCGCACGGCGGGTGGTGACCCACCACGTGGAGGACGCCCTGTTCCCGAACTGGGCCGGGTCCGCCCAGGAGCGGTTCTACGCCTTCGATGGCGACCGCCTCACCCTCAGCACCGCGCCCATCCCCTACGGCGGCGACACGGTGACGGGCGTGCTGGTGTGGGAACGCCTCTGAGGCCCGCCCGCCCGGCGGGGAGCCCCGGCCAGGGCGCCCCGCCGCGCTTTGAACTCGCCCGGGAATGGAGCTATGTTCATCGGACCGGCGCCACAGGGATGTTCGCCCGGGCCGCACCAGCCCCCCTGGCTCCCTGAATCAACGCATCCGGCGGATGCGCCCGGCGCGCACCCGGCCCCGGGACCGCGCCCCCGCATCCCCGGTCCGCGGCCGGACGCGCCGCGAACGGACCGGTCGGACGCGGGACAGACACCACGGCGGCTCGACTGTTTACACAGCCTGGAAGGCGGAGGTGGACATGCCCAAGGAAGCGACAGTGAGAACCCTGATTGCCGGCTGGAACGCCTACCGTGGCGCACTCTCCGGCTCCGACCGCTACTGCCAGCTCAAGAACGACCTCTACTGCGTCAGGAACCCGGGCTTCAACCGCTGCCCGGCCCTGTCGGCCTGGCCGCCCCACCTGGTCGACCCCGACGACGAGATAATGGCCGCCGTGGAGCACTACTTCCTGACCCGCTGCTGGGTCGGCACCGGCCAGTTCCCCGCCTGGCAGATGCGCGCGATGCGCGACATTTACGACACCGGGAAACGGCTCGGCCTCACCCCTCGGCACAACCCCAACAACCCCGTCACCCCGCCCTCGCCCCTGCAGCGCCGGTTCCAGAACGAGGGCATCCGCGACGGCGAGCGGGACCTGGCCCGGTCCGGCCGGTCGGCGCCGTGGGTGGCCTCGCCGCCGCGATATTACTGAACCAGGTGGCTAGAATGATTTGAAAGCCCCGATTGCCGCCAGTTGCGCCTTTCCGGGGCGGGTATGGACAGGCGTTGCAGGCGGGCCAAGCCCAACCTGCCGCCTGCGGGGACCCCGGTCGTACCGGGGTCCCGGATATCTCACTGACGGGAGCGGACGAAATGGGCGGAATCAGGCTTGCGGGAACCCTGCTGATCATCGCCGGCGCCGTGGCGCTGGCCTATGGCAGCTTCACCTACACCAAGGAAACCCATGAGGCCACGCTGGGCCCCATCGAGCTGACGGTGAAGGACAAGGAGACGGTCAGCGTGCCCACCTGGGCCGGGGTGGGGCTGATTGCCCTTGGCGGGGTGCTGCTGGTGGTCGGGAGCGGGAGGAGATGAGCGCTGTGTTCGGGGTCCTGGTTTCGGTATCTTCAACACTCCTGGCTAGTTAGCTCAGGGGTTCACTAAACCGAAGGAACCATCCAAGCCGCTGGAATGCGGTTTTAGCAAAATAATCGGAAAAGGCGACAATGACTGATACTTACGAAACAAAGTATTTCAAAACCTCATTTGGTGATATTCCAGCGTTCACATTCTCAATGCGCGTTCAAGAACTTCTCCATATTCATTATGTTGCTGTCCGAGGAGTGGACGACGAGGAAGGAGCAGTGCAGAGAATATTAAACAAGAGGCGCATAAAAAACATAAAAGACTACATCCTTGATGGAAACATGTTTTTTAATTCGTTTATTTTGAATTGGACCGACAATAACTTTTCACCAAAGCGTCGAGGTCAAAATATTGAAATCCCACTAGTGCCTGCAAGTGCCCAAGTAATTGATGGCCAGCATCGTCTTGCTGGACTAGAAGATGCCATGAAAGAAAATGAAAGCATCGGCAATCAGGAGGTGATAGTCACTCTATCTGAACATCTCACCACACCGCAGGCGGCCAAGATATTTCTAAATATTAATACTGAACAAAGACCAGTGCCAAAAAGCCTCATATATGATTTGTTTGGCGAAGCCGTTGACAACGCCAATCACGTAATAATTCGGGCCACAGACATAGCAAAAGACCTCAACGACGATCCGGAATCGCCGCTGTATAAAGTAATAAAAATGCCCGGAGCCCCACGCGGATCAGGCAGCATTGAGCTATCGACATTTGTTGCCGCTTTTAAAGCACACCTTGCCAGAGATGGAGCGTTTGCCACTGTCAATCTTCCGAGCTTTAAGCATCAAAGGAATGTGATAGCAAACTACTTTCAAGCCATAAAAGAATATTACCAACATGACAAACTTTGGAACTCGAAGACAAAAAATCCTTTTTTAAAAGCGGCCGGATTTAATGGCGCAGTAGATTATTTGACAAGCACCCTTATGTTGAAGTGTGCCGAAAAGAAATCTTTCTCAGTTATAACAATAAAAAACATCCTGAGCTTGTCATGCGAGGATCTCTTGACGTGGGAAGACATGAAGGGTTTCGACGGAAAAACTGCTAGAAAAAAGGTAAAAGAGTATCTAGAGTCCAGCCTGATAAACTCATTGCCGAGTCATAGCGAATATGAGTTTTGATAGATTTCGCGTGCAAGAATATATCGAAAATTCTCTAGGCTGCGGAGACCTTGAGCATTGGCATAACTACAGAAGACAGCTGGAGGAATACCGTCTACCGCACCAAGACGAAGACGGCCTTAGAATAAAGCTGTTACATGATGGTGAAGATCTTTTTTACAAGGGGATGCTTAGCCTTGGCGAGGCCTTGATTGAAATAGCACAGGGAAAGCACTCATGGGCTTCTGTGAAATTCTATTATTCGGTTTTCTATTTTCTTAGAGCTTCCTTGGCATCGAAAGGCTATGCATTGATAAGGAATCAGTCGCAGTATCTTCTGGAAATTCGCGCCGGAAGATCACCGGAAAGACGGAGCAGCAAATTATACAGAAACGATCATCTAGGAGTAATTAATATTTATAAAGACGTTATTGGTGAAAACGACATTCTTTTAACTAACACAATAGATGGTGCGTTTGTATACGATTGGCTAATGGGCAAGCGACACCAAGTGCATTATAGGCAAAGAGAATTTCTTGAACCCGAACATCTGGAGGAATATTTTCAGGCGAGAAAAGCGATTTTCGACTCCACATACTCACAACTGATCGACCAATACTATAACGACAATATACCAATTTACTGTTTTGATTCAGAACACGCCAGCATTGCTGCGCCGATAAAGAGAGCGACGCTTACAAAGCAGGATTTGCGTAATAGCGGCGTATCCAAATTCTCAGACAAGAAGCTTGGCGCAGCAAAAGATATGCTAGATAATTATTTTCCAAATGACAGCGCGATCTGGGCATTGTTTGATGTAAATTATTAACAATACCGGACAGCGCAACAATTCAGAGGCACACCCTGAACCAGTAAACGAGGGACAGACCCTGAGGTTTCCCCGTGACACGATACGGCGCTCCAGTGACCTGCCCCCACGATTAGGACCACTGTCGGGTTAGTCCAGTCCGATCAGTCAACGCTCTCCACCCGGGTGTCGCC